>Ga0307408_100000010_pt1 | contig 420048 bp, 355 predicted proteins | sample 322Cmetagenome_FD_202116 | JGI IMG/M metagenome (GOLD analysis project Ga0307408, IMG submission 202116) | Maize rhizosphere microbial communities from greenhouse at UC Davis, California, United States - 322HYB-C-3 | ecosystem: Host-associated > Plants > Roots > Rhizosphere > Soil | place...
CCGGCGTGCCCGAAAGGGCGCTCCAAAGCGTCCCAATCGAGGCGCAAAGCACAGCCGTAGCTCGGGCTACGGCGAGCATTTGCAACGACGAGTGGGGCGGTTTGGGGCGTCAAGGCGGGCATGCTGGATTTGCTCTCACCCTCTCACTCCATCTGGCCGATCATCACGTCGCCAAAGCCCGAGCACGACACCTGCGTCGCCCCATCCATCAGCCGCGCGAAGTCATAGGTGACCTTCTTGCTCTGGATGGCCTTTTCCATCGAGGTGATGATGAGGTCAGCCGCCTCGGCCCAGCCGATGTGGCGCAGCATCATCTCGGCGGACAGGATGGACGAGCCGGGGTTCACATAGTCCTTGCCGGCGTACTTGGGCGCCGTGCCGTGCGTGGCCTCGAACATCGCAATGGTGTTGCTCATGTTGGCGCCCGGCGCGATGCCGATGCCGCCGACCTGCGCGGCCAGCGCATCGGAGATGTAGTCGCCGTTCAGGTTCAGCGTCGCGATGACGCTGTACTCCGCCGGGCGCAGGATGATCTGCTGCAGGAAGGCGTCGGCGATGACGTCCTTGACCGTGATGGTCCTGCCGGTGCGCGGGTTCTTGAGCCGGCACCACGGGCCACCGTCGATGGGCTCGGCGCCGAATTCCTTGCACGCCAGCGCATAGCCCCAGTCACGGAAGGCGCCTTCCGTGAACTTCATGATGTTGCCCTTGTGGACCAGCGTGACCGAGGGCCGGTCGTGGTCGATGGCGTACTGGATGGCCTTGCGCACCAGGCGCTCCGTGCCCTCGCGGCTGACGGGCTTGACGCCGATGCCCGAGGTCTCTGGGAAGCGCAGCTTCTTGGCGCCCAGTTCGTCGCGCAGGAAGGCGATGAGCTTCTTGGCCTTGTCGCTGCCGGCCTCGTACTCGATGCCGGCGTAGATGTCCTCCGAGTTCTCGCGAAAGATGACCATGTTGACCTTGCGCGGCTCCTTCACGGGGCTGGGCACGCCGTCGAAATAACGCACCGGCCGCAGGCACACGTACAGGTCGAGCTCCTGGCGCAGCGTCACGTTCAGCGAGCGGATGCCGCCGCCCACCGGTGTCGTCAGCGGGCCCTTGATGGAGACGAGATGGTCCTTCACCGCCTGCAGCGTCTCGGCGGGCAGCGGCACGTCGGCGCCATAGAGCCGCGTGCTCTTCTCGCCGGCATAGACCTCCATCCAGTGGATCTGGCGCTCGCCGCCATAGGCCTTCGCCACCGCGGCGTCGACGACCTTGAGCATGACCGGCGTGACGTCCACGCCCACGCCGTCGCCTTCGATGAACGGAATGATGGGGTTGTGCGGGACGTTCAGCGAGAAGTCGGCGTTGACGGTGATCTTCTGGCCGCCTTCGGGCACCGTGATGTGGGACATGGCTGGGGGGCTTTCGGGAAATCCAAACCCGCGGAGTTTAGGGCGACGCTGAATGAGTCCCCGCGATGCAGCGCGCCCTGGTTTGGGATGAGCTGCGAGGCGCAAACCGGAGCTGTAGCGTGGGCTACAGCGAGGCTGAGGCTGGACACAAACGGCGTGCCGTTTGCGCCTGCCGAAGGGCCAAGCCTCTGGCTTGGCGCGGCCTGCAAGGCTTGCAACGCCGCAGATCGCCCGAAGCAGGGATGCGCTGCGCGCGAGGGACTTGTTCAGCGTCGCCTTAGCTCAGCAGGCCAGCAGCACCCGTTGCCACACCCCGTGGGCCAGGCCCCACGCGGCGCCGGCCGTCACGCCGACGCCGGCCAGGCGCATCGCCAGCACCTCACCGCGCGCGCCGCGCCTGAGCAGCCGCGCCCGCCACAGCGGCGCGACGACCAGGCCCGGCGTGCTCGCCAGCGCGAAAGCGCCCATGGCCGCGGCACCGCCCGCAACCGAGCCCGACAGGCTGGCCAGCAGCAGCGCCGCATGCAGCAGGCCGCAGGGCATGGCCACCCAGGCCAGGCCGGTGAAGAAGGCATGGCGGGGCTGCGGCCGCCAGCGCACCCGCTCCAGCCACACCGGCATGCGGCCGCGCACGAGAAGCGTCACGCCCAGCAGCAGCATCGCGACCTGCAGGAACACCCAGGCGGGCTGCAGCAGCGAGACGCCTTGCGAGGCACGCGCCAGCAGGCCGGCCGACGCAGCCACCACGGCACCACCCGCCGAATACCCGAGCAGCCGCCCCGTCATCAGCGAAGCCGGACGCCTGCCGCCCGCCAGCGCGCACGGCGCGCTGCACATGGCCGCGCAGTGCGGCGTCGCGGCCAGGCCCAGCAACGCGGCGGAGGCGATCAGCGCGAGGTTCACGGCAGCGTCACAGGATCTTGGAAAAGCGCTCGCGGCTGGCGTCGGATTGCAGGTAGCGGTCGAACACCATGGCCACTGCACGCACGAAATACCAGCCCAGCGGCGTCACCTGGATGGCCCCGGGCTCCAGCACGACCAGCCCCTGGGCCGCCAGTTCGCCCAGCCGCGCCAACTCGGGCGCGAAGTAGCTGTTGACGTCGACGAGATAGGACGCCTCGATGGATTCGAACTCCACGCGTCCCTGGCACATCAGCGCCATGATGACGGCGCGGCGCAGCAGGTCGTCGCGCGTCAGCGCCAGGCCGCGCTGCACGGGCAGCTGCTGCAGGTGCAGCGCGTCCTCGTACTCTTCCAGCGTCTTGGCGTTCTGCGCATAGGTGGCCCCCACGCGGCTGATGGCCGACACGCCCAGGCCGACGAGGTCGCAGTCGGGCTGCGTCGAATAGCCCTGGAAACCGCGGTGCAGCAGGCCCTGGCGCTTGGCGACGGCCAGCGGGTCGTCGGGCAGCGCGAAGTGGTCCATGCCGATGTAGGCATAGCCCTCGCCCAGCAGCGCACTGATGGCCCCGGACAGCATGGCCAGCTTGTCGCCCGCGGGCGGCAGCAGCTCGGCCACGATGCGGCGCTGCGGCTTGAAGCGTTGCGGCAGGTGGGCATAGGCATACATCGCGATGCGGTCGGGCCGCAGCTCGGCCACCTGCGCGATGGTGCGGGCGAAGCTCGCGGGCGTCTGCAGCGGCAGGCCGTAGATGAGGTCGACGCTGATGGACGCGAAGCCCAGCCCGCGGGCCGCCTGCATCAAGGCAGCGACGGACTCCGCCGGCTGCACGCGGTGCACGGCCTTCTGCACGGCGGCGTCGAAGTCCTGCACGCCGAAGGACAGGCGGTTGAAGCCGAGCGAGCGCAGATGCGCCAGCCGCGCGGCATCGACCGTGCGCGGGTCGACCTCGATGGACAGCTCGGCGCCCGGCAGCAGCCGGAAGCGCCTGCGCAGCGAAGCCATCAACGCGCCCAGCTCGGCGTCGGACAGGAAGGTCGGCGAGCCGCCACCCAGGTGCAGCTGCGACACCGGTGCCGCGCCACCCAGCGCACGGGCCACGAGGTCCATCTCCACTTCCAGCGCCGCGAGGTAGGGCGCGGCGCGTTCGTGGTGCTTGGTGATGATCTTGTTGCAGGCGCAGTAGTAGCAGAGCTGCTCGCAGAACGGGATGTGCACATAGACCGACAGCGGCTGGACCGTGCCGCGCTGGGCCAGCGCCTGCAGGTGTTGCCAGCCCTGGTGGGCCTCGACGAAGCGGTCGGCAGTCGGGTAGGAGGTGTAGCGCGGCCCGGCCACGTCGTGGCGCCTCATGTTGGCGTCAAGCAGGTCGGCGTCGAGGGTTCGTTCGGTCACGGCTGGCATGCGTCCACTGTGCCGAGGCACCGCGCCCGCGGCCTTGATCCACGTCAAGCGCACGCCGTCGGGCCTGCCGAAGAATGCCGACATGACATTCACCTGCCCCACCGCCGTCGAGCCCCTCAGCGTCGCCTGCGCGAGCTGCAACCTGCGCGAGCTCTGCCTGCCGGTGGGGCTGGACGCCAGCGAGCTTGCGCGGCTGGAGGGCCTGGTGGCGCAGCGCCGCAGCGTGTCGCGCGGCGAGACGCTGTTCCGGCATGGCGAACGGTTCGAGGCGCTGTACGCGGTGCGCACGGGCTTCTTCAAGACCTGCGTCGGCAGCGAGGACGGCCGCGACCAGGTGACCGGCTTCCAGATGGCCGGCGAGCTGCTGGGGCTGGACGGCATCAGCAGCGACCACCACCACTGCGATGCCGTCGCGCTGGAGGATTCGTCGGTCTGCGTGATCCCCTACGCGCAGCTGGAGTCGCTGTCGCGCGAGTTCACGGTGCTGCAGCAGTCCTTCCACCGCCTGATGAGCCGCGAGATCGTGCGCGACCACGGCGTCATGCTGCTGCTGGGCAATATGCGCGCGGAGGAACGCCTGGCGGCCTTCCTGCTCAACCTCACGCAACGTCTGCAGGCACGCGGCTTCTCGGCCTACAGCGTCGTGCTGCGCATGACGCGCGAGGAGATCGGCAGCTACCTCGGGCTGAAGCTTGAGACCGTGAGCCGCACCTTCTCGCGCTTCCACGACGAGGGGCTGCTGGACGTGAGGCAGCGGCAGTTGCGCATCCTCAACCAGCCGGGGCTGCAGGCTCTTGTGAATAACAGCCGCGTTTGAAAGCAAAAAGCCCCGCGCAAGCGGGGCCTTCCGGTGCGGGCGAGGTCCGGGGTCAGCCGACCTTGATCTCGTTGCGCACCTCCTTCACGCCCGGCACGGCGGCGACGAGCTTGATGGCCTTCTGCGCCAGCTCGGCGCTGGGCGCGGCGCCCTTCACGACGACGACACCGCTGGCGGTGCTGCTGACGGTCAGCGGCAGGGCCTGCAGGTCCTTGTCCTGCTGCAGCGCGGCGGCGGCCTGGGCCGTCACGGCCGAGTCGCCCGCGGGCTGGGCCTGCGCCACCTGCTGGGCGGGCTCGGCAGCGGCCGGCGCCGGGTCGGCGGCGAAGACGGCGGACGTGGCGGTCGCCATCAGGGCGGCGGACAGCAGGCGGGCGATGGTGGTGGTTTGCATGCAGATCTCCTGAAGGATGCTTGGGTGAAAACGCGATGCCGGCTCGGCACCACAGGCCACTCAGCGCAAAGCCTGTGCCAGCAATGAATTCACCAACAATATCAATCACTTAGTTGGAATCGGTGGGCCACAAGATCCGCTGCGGCAGCGGTTTTGTCGCCAGGTGGCGACGCCCTCCCCCGCCCTCGCTCCTAAACGCCTGATTCGCCTGACACGGCCGTGTCGCCAGAACCCGACGCCTCGGCTAGGGAGTCGGTGCGGAACTGCTGCGGATCCAGCCCGTGCTTCTGCATCAGGCGGTAGAACTCGGTGCGGTTGCGGTCGGCCAGCCGCGCGGCTTCGGCGACGTGGCCCGAGGTCAGCTTGAGCAGCTGGTTCAGGTAGTCCCGCTCGAAGCGCTGCTTGGCGTGCTGGTAGCTGAGCACCTCGGCCGACGGCATCTGCAGCGCACGCTGCACCTGGGCCAGCGGCACCAGCGGCGCCGTGGCCAGCACGCAGACCTGCTCGACGACGTTGTAGAGCTGGCGCACATTGCCGGGCCAGGGCGCCGTCACCAGCGCGTCCAGCGCGTCGGGCGCAAAGCCGCGCACGCGCTTGCGGTGCCGCTCGGCCAGGTCGGTAAGGAAGTGCTGGGCCAGCAGCGCAATGTCCTCGCGCCGCTCGGCCAGCGCCGGCAGCTGCAGCCTCACGACGTTGAGGCGGTAGAACAGGTCGGGACGGAACTGGCCCTCGGCCATCGCCAGCTCCAGGTCGCGGTGCGTGGCCGACAGCACGCGCACGTCCACTGCCACCGCCTCGTTGCTGCCCACCGGCCGCACGACGCGCTCCTGCAGCACGCGCAGCAGCTTGACCTGCAGCGCCAGCGGCATGTCGCCGATCTCGTCGAGGAAGACCGTGCCGCCCTGCGCCGCCGGGATCAGCCCCTGCCGATGCCCCTGCGCGCCGGTGAAGGCGCCCTTCACGTGGCCGAACAGCTCGGACTCCAGCAGCGCCTCGGGAATGGCGCCGCAGTTCACCGCGATGAAGGGCCTGGCCGCGCGCGGGCTGGCGTTGTGGATGGCGCGGGCCAGCAGTTCCTTGCCGCTGCCGCTCTCGCCGGCGATCAGCACGCTGGCGTCGGTGGCCGCCACGAGGCGCGCCTCGGCCAGCACCTCGGCCATGCGCGGGCTGCGGCTGATGATCTCGCGGCGCCAGGCGCCGTCGCCGCCCACGGGCGCGGGCCCGGGCGCGTTGGCGCGCAGCGCCTGCTGCACCTTGGCCAGCAGCTCCTTGGCGTCATAGGGCTTGGTCAGGTAGGCATGGGCGCCACGCGTCGTCGCCTCGACGGCATCGGGGATGCTGCCGTGGGCCGTCAGCAGGATGACGGGCAGCAGGGGATGGCTGGCACGGAGCTCGTCGAACAGCGCCAGGCCGTCCAGGCCCGGCAGGCGCACGTCGGTGATGACGAGGGACGGCAGCTTGACGGCGAGGTGGGCCAGGGCCGCCTCGGCGCTGGCCACAGCCTGCACCACGTGGCCGGCGGCGGTGAGGCGCATCGTCATCAGGCGCAGCAGGTCGGCGTCGTCGTCGACGAGCAGGATGTGGGCGGGTGAAGTCATGCCGGTCTCCTCAACGTTTGACGGGGAGGGTTTGTTCAATCGCCTTGAGAGCTTCCAGCTTCTCGTTGAGCTGCTCGCTGCGGCGCTGGCTGTCGCGCAGCTGCTGGGTCAGCTTGTCGACGGTCTCCTGCAGGCGGCGCTGCTCGGCCAGGCGGGCTGAAAGCTGGACAGCCAGTTGCCTGAGCGGCTCGGCCTGCGCGTCGGCCGCGACGGCATCGACCTGCGCTGCGGCCTGGGCCAGCTCGGCAGCGCTTTTGCCCAACCCCAGGGCCTTGCGCAAGTCGTCTGCCTGGCCGAGCACGGCCTTCAGCTCATCGACCTCCGGCGGCGGAGGCGGCGGTTCGGGGCAGTCCGGCACCGGAGGCGGCGGTGGTGGGGCCGGCGGCGTCTGGCAGCCGGCCAGCAGCAGCACGAGGGCGAGTTCAAGCAGCTTTCTCATGAGGGATCTCGATGCGGAAATGGGCGCCGCGTTCGCTGGGCAGCAGGCGGCAAGTGCCGCCATGCGCCTGTGCGATCTCGCGCACGATGGACAGGCCGATGCCGCTGCCGCGGCGGGCGCCGGGCATCTGGTGGCGGCCCTGGCAGAAGGGTTCGAAGATGCGTTCGGCGTCCTCGGGCGCGACGCCCGGGCCGGCGTCGATGCAGTCAATGCACAGCCGCCCACCGTCCAGCGTGAACCTCAATGCGATGACACCGCCCGGCGGGCTGAAGCGCACCGCGTTCACCAGCAGGTTGGCCAGCGCCATGGCCAGTTTGCCGGCGTCCACCGCCGCCTCGCCGTCCGCCGCGTCGACCTGCACGCGCAGGCCGCGGGCCTGCAGGAGCAGGCGCTGTTCGTCGACCACGCGGGCCAGCAGCGCCTTCACGTCGACAGCCCGGCGCTGCAACTGCTGTGACCCCGAGGCCAGCGCCTGGTAGCTGAGCAGGTCCTCGATGCGGCGCTGCAGCTCGGCGCTGTTGACGCCGAGGATGCGCACGATCTCGGCCTGCTCGGCCGTCAGCGTGCCGGCCACGCCGTCGTGCAGCAGCGCCGCGCCTTCGCGGATGGAGGCCATGGGCGTCTTCAGCTCGTGCGAGATGTGGCGCACGAAGCGCGTCTTGTCGGACTCGAGCGCCGCCAGCCGCTGGCGCAGCCATTCAAGCTGGCGGCCGAGGCGGCGCAGGTCGGCCGGGCCGCGCACGTCCACCGGCTGGTCGAAGCGGTTGTCGCCCAGCCGGCCGATGGCGGCTTCCACGACCTTGAGCGGCCGCAGCAGCCAGTGGCCGAAGCCCAGGCCCAGCAGCACGGCCAGCGCCAGCGCGCCCGCCACCTGCCCGCTGATGAGGCGGCGCTGCTGCTCCAGCTCGGCCAGCACCGCGTCGCTGCGGCGGTCCATGGCCTGCTGGCTGCGCTCGGCCAGTTGCTCGTTGAGCCGGTGCAGCTGCGCGAACACCGGCGTCAGCCGCTTCAGCGCCGCGGGGCGGGCGCGGGCGGGTGTCTGCAGCACGTCCCGCGCCGCCTGCGCCTGCGCGCCCCATTCACCAGCGAGCCGCTGCGCGACCGGCTCCGTGGCCAGCGTGGCCAGCGCGTCCCTTGCATCGGCCCAGGCCGCCTCGAAGCGCTCGCGCAGGCCGGCGTCGTCCAGCACCAGGAATTGCCGCGCGCTGCGTTCCATGGCCACGGTGCGCTCGGCCAGGCGCTGCACCTGGGCGGTCAGCGCGGCGGCGTCCTGCGAGGCGTCGCGGCCCTGCCGGGCCACATGCTCCAGCGCAAACATCGCCTGCGCCGCCGCACCGCCCAGCACGACGGCGATGAGCAGGAAGGCGGCCAGCAGGCACTGGTGGAAGGACAGCCCGCGCAGGCGCTGCCGGGCCGGGTCGGCGGGCAATTCGGGCTCTGGGGGAACGGTGGGCGTCAGCGCCGCAGCAAGAGGTTGGGACGGCATCGTGGGGCGCCACATGCTAGGCCGCAGACCCGCGCCGGTCCCTCCCCACGTCACGCGCCTTTGCATCACGATGCAACGGCTCTGCCGCCATCTGAAAGCCATCGATGCTGCACCGCACAAAAGACGGGCGTACGATGAGGCCATGCGTCCCCAAGTCCTCATCATCGGCTGCGGCTTCGGCGGCCTGGAAGCGGCCCGAGCGCTGCGCGCTGCCGCCGTCGACATCACCGTCGTCGACAAGACCAACCACCACCTGTTCCAGCCCCTGCTCTACCAGGTGGCCACGGCGGGGCTGTCGGCACCGTCCATCGCGGCGCCCATCCGCCACCTGTTCCGACGCCAACCCAATGTGACGACGCTGCTGGGCGAGGTCGTCGGCATCGACGCGCGGGCGCAGACGGTGGCGCTGAAGGACGGCGCGACGCTGCGCTGGGACCACCTCATCGTCGCCGCCGGCGCCACGCACAGCTATTTCGGCAACGACGCCTGGGCCGAGCATGCGCCGGGGCTGAAGACGCTGGACGACGCCTTCGAGATCCGCCGCCGCGTGCTGATGGCCTTCGAGGCCGCCGAGCTCGAAGACGACCCGGAGAAGCGCGCGGCGCTGCTGCAGTTCGTCGTCGTCGGCGCGGGGCCCACGGGCGTGGAGCTGGCGGGCACCTTCGCCGAGATCGCCCGCCACACGCTGCCGGGCGAGTTCCGCCGCATCGACCCGCGCCAGGCGCGCATCCTGCTCGTCGAGGGCGGGCCGCGCGTGCTGGCGGCCATGCCCGAGGCACTGAGCGAGCGCGCCCGCGAGCAACTCGCCGCGCTCGGCGTGGACGTGCGCCTGGGCGCCCGCGTGACCGGCATCGACGCCGACGGGCTGGACGTGACGACGGCCGCCGGGCCGGAGCGGCTGCACAGCCGCTGCGTCGTGTGGGCCGCCGGCGTGGCCGCGTCGCCGCTGGGCCGCCAGCTCGCCGCAGCGACGGGCTGCACGCTGGACCGCGCCGGCCGCGTCGTCGTCGAGGCCGACCTGAGCCTGAAGGGCTTTCCTGCCATCCAGGTCATCGGTGACCTGGCCGCCGCACAGAGCCACGCGCCAGGCAAAGACCCGAAGCCGGTGCCGGGCGTGTCACCCGGCGCCAAGCAGATGGGCCGCTGCGCAGCGGCCAACCTCCAGCGCCGGCTGCGCGGCGAGGCGACGCAACCGTTCCGTTATGCCGACTACGGCAACCTGGCCACCATCGGGCGCAACAGCGCTGTCGTCGACCTCGGCTCGCCGGCCGGCCCGCTGCGCTTCTCGGGCTATTTCGCGTGGCTGTTCTGGCTGTTCGCTCACGTCTACTTCCTGATCGGCTACCGCAACCGCTTCGTCGTGCTGCTGGACTGGGCCTGGGCCTACTGGACCTATGACCGCGGCGCCCGCGTCGTGGCCAAGGCAGAGATCAGCGCGGCCAGCCCGGCGAGCGCCGCTCCGGCCGACGTGCCTCGTCGGGCAGCGTGACCAGCAGCAGCGCGAGGCTGGCGCCCAGGGCCACGACGCTCCAGAAGATCAGGAAGCTGACCGTGTAGACGGCCTGCACCGGCAGCTCCACCGGCGCGAGGCCGAACCAGCGCAGCTCGTGAGGGTCGACGACCGAGAACACCAGTGCCTCCAGCACACCGGCCGACAGGAAGGACGACCAGGCCACGGCCATCGCGAAGCGGGCGACGCGCGACGGGCCGGGCTGACCGTTCACCGCTTCACTCCCGCGGTGCCGGTGGCGGCGTGGTTGCGCGCCGTGAGAGCGGGCACGTCGTCGGCCGCCTGGGCGCTGGTGGCACGCAGCTGCAGCGGCGGGTCGGGATGGCGGATGCACAGCGTCACGGTGACGATGCTGGCGAGGATGACGGCCACCGGGCCGGACACGACCAGCCAGACCATGGGCTCGCGCCAGCCGGAGGTGGAAGTTGCGGGACTCGACATGGGGCTCTCCAACCGCTTCAGCGCGGCACGACGAAGGTGGATTTCTCGGTGACGACATCGCCACCATCGCTGCTGACGCGCCACTGCATGGGCTGGGCGCCGGACTTGAGGCTGGACAGGCTTTCGGGCGGCAGGCGCAGCGCGACGGTTACCCAGCGCGCTTCGGCCGGCGCCAGCGTCAACTGCGTGGCCTGGCTGAGCGTCAGGCCCGGCAGGCCCTGGGCCTCGACACGCAACTGCTGCGGACGCTCGGTCGCGTTCATCAACTGCAGCCGGTAGACGTTCTCGATCCAGCCGTCCTCGACCTGGCGCGCCAGCGTGGCGCGGTCGCGCACGACGTCGACACGGAAGTCGTGCCGGCTCGACAGGCTCCACACCATGCCGGCGCTCAGCACCAGAAGCAGGCTGCCGTAGATCAGCACGCGTGGGCGCAGCACGCGGCGCCAGCGCTGGGCGCGCGTGAGCTGTTGCGACATGCCGTTCTCGGTGTCGTAGCGGATCAGGCCGCGCGGCGTGCCCATCTTGTCCATGACGCCGTCGCAGACGTCGATGCAGGCGGCGCAGCTGATGCACTCGTACTGCAGGCCGTTGCGGATGTCGATGCCGGTGGGGCAGACCTGCACGCACAGGCCGCAGTCGATGCAGTCGCCCACGGGCTGGCTGCCGCGGGCCTCGCCCTTCTTTCGCAGCGCGTTGTTGCCGCGCGGCTCGCCGCGCACGGGGTCGTAGCTGACGATCAGCGTGTCGCGGTCGAACATCGCGCTCTGGAAGCGCGCGTAGGGGCACATGTATTTGCAAACCTGCTCGCGCATGAAGCCGGCGTTGCCGTAGGTCGCGAAGCCGTAGAACAGCACCCAGAAGGCTTCCCAGCCGCTGAACGAGAAGCTCATCAGCTCGCGCATCGGCGTGAAGTAGGCGACGAAGCTCAGGCCCGTGAACAGCGACAGCGCGATCCACGCCGCATGCTTGCCGCCCTTGCGCCACAGCTTGTTGAAGTTCCAGGACGCCTTGTCCAGCCGCAGCCGCGCATTGCGGTCGCCCTCGAACCAATGCTCGATGCGCACGAAGATCTCGGTGTAGACCGTCTGCGGGCAGGCATAGCCGCACCACTGGCGCCCGGCCACGGCCGTGAACAGGAACAGCGCGTAGGCCGACATCAGCAGCAGGGCCGTGAGATACACGAAGTCCTGCGGATACAGCACCAGCCCGAAGACGTAGAAGCGCCGCGAAGCCAGGTCGAACAGCACGGCGGGGCGGTCGCCCCAGGTCAGCCAGGGCAGGCCGTAGAACACGATCTGCGTCAGCGCCACCATGGCCCAGCGCCAGCGGGCGAAGAAGCCGTCCACCGCGCGCGGGTGGATCTTGTCTTCCGACTTGTACAGACGGATGACGTGGACGGCATCGGCCGGGTTCGGCGCGGCGGGAGACTTCATTGGGGACTGCGGATGCTTGCCATTCAGCGCGCGACGGCGACGTCCTGCGACTGGGTGGACTGCGAAAGACTCCACACGTAGGCGGCCAGCACGCGGATCTGCTCGGGTGTGAGGCGCTCGCCGTGGGCCGGCATCACGTTGTGCTTGCCGTTGTTGATCATGGCCATGACGGCCTCCTCGCCCCAGCCGTGCAGCCAGACCTTGTCGGCAAGGTTGGGCGCGCCGAGCGCCTGCGTGCCCTTGCCGCCCATGCCGTGGCAGGCCGCGCAGGCCGTGAACTTCGGCTTGCCGAGCTGCGCGTACAGCGGGTTGTGCGGGCTGCCCGAAAGCGACAGCACGTAGTGGGCGACGTTGCGCACGTCCTCGCTCGTGCCGACGGCCGGTGCCATGACGGGCATGTTGCCCTCGCGGCCCTTGGTGATGGTCTCCGTGATGGTCTCGATGCTGCCGCCCCAGAGCCAGTCACCGTCGGTCAGGTTGGGGAAGCCCTTGCTGCCCTTGGCGTCGGCGCCGTGGCACTGCGCGCAGTTGTTGGCGAAGAGGCGCTCGCCGATGGCGTGGGCCTTGGGGTCCTTCGCCAACTGCTCGGGTGACTGATTGGTGAAGGCGGCGTAGACCGGCGCCATCGCGGCGCGCGCCTGGGCCTGGTCGGCCGCGTGCTCGCCCACGCTGCTCCAGCCCAGCTTGCCGGCCACGCTGCCCAGGCCCGGGTAGAGGGCCAGGTAGAAGCCGGCGAACACGACCGTCAGCACGAACAGGCCCATCCACCACAGCGGCAGCGGGTTGTTCAGCTCGCGCAGGTCCTCGTCCCAGACGTGGCCGGTGGTGTTGTCGGCCGCCGAGGGCTGGCGGCGGCTGGCAATCAGCAGCAACACGATGCAGGCGGCCAGGCCCAGCACCGTGGCGGCAGCGACGAAGATGGACCAGCCGTTGTTGAAGAAGTCGCTCATTGATCGTCCCCTTCGAGCGGCAGTTGGGCGGCGGCATCGAAGCGCCCGCGCCAGGCCCAGACGACGATGCCGATGAAGACGGCCAGCGACACGAGGGTCACGGCCACGCGGAGTTCATTGATTCCCACTTTGGGCCTCCTTGTTCTTGCCTGCTGTGCCGAGCACCTGCAGGTAGGCGATCAGCGCGTCCAGCTCGGTCTTGCCGGCGGCGGCCTGCGTCGAGTCCTTGATCTCGGCGTCGCTGTAGGGCGCGCCTAGCGTGCGCAGCGCGGTCATCTTGGCCGGCAGCGCGGCGGCGTCGACCGGCGCCTTCTCCAGCCAGGGATAGGCCGGCATGTTGGACTCCGGTACCAGGTCGCGCGGGTTGTTCAGATGGATGCGGTGCCAGTCGTCGCTGTACTTGCCGCCCACACGATGCAGATCGGGGCCGGTGCGCTTGCTGCCCCACTGGAAGGGACGGTCGTAGACGAATTCGCCGGCCTTGGAGTACTCGCCGTAGCGCAGCGTCTCGGCCAGCAGCGGGCGGATCATCTGCGAGTGGCAGTTGTAGCAACCCTCGCGGACATAGATGTCGCGGCCCGCGACCTGCAGCGCCGTGTAGGGCTTCAGCCCGGGGGCGGCCTGCGTCGTCGAGCGCTGGAAGAACAGCGGCACGATCTCGACGAAGCCGCCGACGAAGACCGTCAGCAGCACGAGCACGATCATCAGCAGGTTGCTGGTCTCGATGCGCTGGTGGCCGGTGAACTTTTCGGTTTGTGTGCTCATGTCGGCTCCTTCAGGCGTGCGCAAGGACTTGGGGGATTCGCACGCGTTCGGGCTTGCCCGCCTGCATCGTCTTCACGACGTTCCAGGCCATGATCAACATGCCGGCCAGGTACATCAGCCCGCCCGTCAGGCGGATCACGTAGAAGGGCCAGGTCGCCTTGACGCTCTCCACGAACGTGTAGACCAGCGTGCCGTCGGGGTTGACCGCGCGCCACATCAGGCCCTGCATGACGCCAGCGATCCACATCGCGGCGATGTAGAGCACGATGCCCAGCGTCGACACCCAGAAGTGCAGCTCGATGGCGCTCTTGGAATACATCTGCGTGCGGCCGAACATGCGCGGGATCAGGTGGTAGAGCGAGCCCATCGAGATCAGCCCGACCCAGCCCAGCGCACCGGCGTGCACGTGGCCGACGGTCCAGTCGGTGTAGTGCGACAGCGCGTTGACCGTCTTGATCGACATCAGCGGGCCCTCGAAGGTCGCCATGCCGTAGAACGACAGCGCGACGATGAGGAACTTCAGGATGGGGTCGTCGCGCAGCTTGTGCCAGGCGCCGCTGAGCGTCATGACGCCGTTGATCATGCCGCCCCAGCTCGGCGCCAGCAGCACCAGGCTGAACAGCATGCCCACGCTCTGCGCCCAGTCCGGCAGCGCCGTGTAGTGCAGGTGGTGCGGGCCCGCCCACATGTAGGTGAAGATCAGCGCCCAGAAGTGGACGATGGAAAGCCGGTAGCTGTAGACCGGCCGCTCGGCCTGCTTGGGGATGTAGTAATACATCATCCCGAGGAAGCCGGCGGTCAGGAAGAAGCCGACCGCGTTATGGCCGTACCACCACTGCACCATCGCGTCCTGCACGCCGGCATAGGCGGAATAACTCTTCCAGAAGCTGACCGGCAGCACGGCCGCGTTGACGACGTGCAGCAGCGCCACCGCGAGGATGAAGCCGCCGAAGAACCAGTTGGCCACGTAGATGTGGCGGATCTTGCGGCGCCCCACGGTGCCGAAGAACACGATGGCGTAGGCCACCCAGGCGACCGTGATCAGCAGGCCGATGGGCCATTCCAGCTCGGCGTATTCCTTGCCGCGCGTGAGGCCCAGCGGCAGCGTGATGGCCGCGCCGACGATGACGGCCTGCCAGGCCCAGAAGTGGAACCACGCCAGCTTGGGCGCGAACAGCCGCGTCTGGCCGGTGCGCTGCACGACGTGGTAGCTGGTCGCCATCAGCGTGCAGCCGCCGAAGGCGAAGATGACCGCGTTGGTGTGCAGCGGGCGCAGGCGGCCGTAGCTCAGCCACGGGATGCCGAAGTTCAGGTCCGGCCAGGCCAGCTGCGCAGCGATGAACACGCCCACGGCCATGCCCACCACGCCCCACAGCACGGCGGCCAGCGCAAATGCACGTACCGGCCCGTCTTCGTATGTCATCCCGGGCGATCCCGGGACTCTTTCGTTCGCCATCAGCGACTCCTTCAGTCTGATGGAAACGATTCTTCCGGGGGGCACCCTCAGCGGGCTTGATCCTCGTCAAGCAGGATGCGATTGCCCTCGCCTTCCAGCTCCTCCAGTTGGCCAGAGTTCACGGCCCAGCCGAACACGGCCACGATGAGCAGCACAAGGACGACCGAGAAGGGGATGAGGAGGTAGAGGATGTCCATGCGTGTTCAGCGGTTCAGGCGCTGCGCGTTGAGGACGACGACGAGGGAGCTCGCTGCCATGCCGATGCCGGCCGCCAGCGGCGGCAGCAGGCCCGCCAGTGCCAGCGGCACGCAGGCCAGGTTGTAGAGGGCCGCCCAGGCCAGGTTCTGGCGCAGCACGCGGCGTGTCTTCTGCGCCAGCGCCAGGGCCTGCGGGATGGCCGTCAGCCGGTTCGACACGAGCAGGGCATCGGCCGCGCTGCGCGCCAGCATGGCGCCCTGCCCCATCGCGATGCGAACGTCGGCCGCTGCCAGCACGGGCGCATCGTTGATGCCGTCGCCCACCATCAGCACGCGTTCGCCATCTCCCTGCCATTCGCGCACCGCGGCGAGCTTGGATTCAGGCGTCGCGCCGCCCTGCCAGTGCACGATGTCCAGCGTGGACGCCATGTTCGCCACGGCCTCGCGCTGGTCGCCCGACAGCAGCCGCACGCGCAGGCCCTGCCCCTTCAACACGTGGACGGCCTCGGCCGCGTCGGCGCGCGGCGCTTCGGCGAGGTCCAGCCACAGCACGCAGTCGCCGCAGCCGAAGGCCAGCCGCGCCGCCGGGTCGGGCGAGTCGCTGACCCAGGCCGGCGCGCCCAGCCGCCACAACCGGCCGATCGCGTCGCGCGCCTCCACGCCGCGGCCGGCCACCTCGCGCACGTCGTGCCAGGTGCCGGCCGGCGCGCCGTCGGCCAGCGCCTGCGCATGCGGGTGCCGCGACAGCGCGGCCAGGCTGCGCGCCACGGCCAGCAGCGCATCGGCACTGACGCCCTGCGCCCAGTGGCGGCGCAGCAGCAGCCGGTCCTCACTGAGCGTGCCGGTCTTGTCGAAGACGACGCTGTCCACGGCGCACAGCCGCTCCAGCGCCGACAGGTCGGCCAGCAGCAGCCCGCGGCGGGCCAGCGCGCCGCTGGCCGTCAGCCACGCGGCGGGCGCGGCCAGCGTCAGCGCGCAGGGGCAGGTCACGATGAGCACGGCCACCGCGACGGCCACCGCGCGTGATGGATCGATCCACCACCAGGCGATGCCGGCGCCCAGCGCCAGCAGCAGCACGACGGCGGTGAAGCCGGCGGCCACGCGGTCCAGCACGCCACCGGCGAGTGGCCGCTGGCTCTGCGCCTGCTGCATCAGCCGCACGATGCCCTGGGCCGTCGTGTCCTCGCCGACGCGCCGCACGTCGACGACCAGCGGGCCGTCGAGGTTGATGCTGCCGGCCACCACTGCGTCGCCCGGCGCCTTGGCCACCGGCGCGGATTCGCCCGTCAGCAGCGCCTCGTTGACGAAGCCCTGGCCCGCCAACACGCAGCCGTCCGCCGCGAAAGCTTCACCCGCAGCGACGCGGATACGGTCGCCGACGCGCAGCGCCTCGGGTGGCACGCGCTCGCTGCGGCCATCCATCAGCAGCCGCTCGGCGGCGGTGGGCAGCGCGCCAGCCACGGCCTCCAGCGCGTCGGCCGCGCGGTGGCGCGCCCCGAGCTCGAACCAGCGCGCCAGCAGCAGCAGCGCGACGAACATCGTCAGCGAGTCGAAATAGACCTCCGCGCCGAACCGGCCGCCCGGGTCGAACAAGGCGGCCGTGCTGGTGACGAAGGTCACGGCGATGCCCAGCGCCACCGGCACATCCATGCCCAATCGGCGGGCACGCAGCTGACGCCAGGCGCCACTGAAGAAGGGGCCGGCGGCGAACACCATGACCGGCAGCGTCAGCACCCAACTGCCCCAGCGCAGCAGCCGGTCCAGGTCGGGCGCCAGCTCGCCCGGCTCGGCCACGTAGGCCGGCGCGGCCAGCATCATGACCTGCATCATCAAGAAGCCCGCGACGAAGAGCCGCCACAGCGCCTGGCGCCTTTCCTGGCGGCGCAGTTCGCGCGCCGGCGCGGCAACGTCGGGTGTCGCGCTGTAGCCCACCGCCTGCAGCGCGGCCAGCACGTCGGCCAGCGCGACGAGGGCCGGCCGCCAGCGCAACGCCAGCCGCGCGGCGGCGGGGTTCACGCTCGCGGCCTCCACACCGGGCAGCTTCAGCAGCGCGGTTTCGATGATTCCAGAGCAGGCCGCGCAGTGGATGCCGGCGACCTGGAACTGCGACAGCGCCGCGCCGCCCGGGCCGTCGGGCCAGGCGGTGAAGGGGGCAATCAGGCGCGCGTCGGCGTCGGCCGCGCTCAGGCCAGCGGGGGGTGCACTCACGACCGGCATGCTGGCTGCACGGATGCGCACCACCCATGATCTGCGTCAAGGCAAACGCATCCCGACGACGCAGGCTCAGGAATGCGTCTTGCATGACACGAGCTCTCCTTCAGCAATTCAGGAGGCTTGGGCCATGTCGGATCTTTCGGACCCCGTCGGCACGTCGACCCCGGCGACGACCTTCTCCCACGTGAAGCCCGGCGACACGCCCTGGCGCAGCGACGGACTCAGGGACTTCTTCCTCTACCGCGACCTGGGCATCGCTGAGGCCACCGGCGGACGCGTCATCGCGCACCTCGTGAAGGCGAATATGGCCCCCGAAAAGGGCACCGGATGGCACCGCCATGAGGCGGACTTCCAGATCGTGCTGATGACCAAGGGCTGGGCCAAGTTCATGTACGAGGACAAGGTCACCCTCGTGGAGGCCGGCGACTGCGTGCACCAGCGCCCGGGCATCGTGCACTACCTGTTCGACTACTCGCCGGACATGGAATACCTGGAGATCGTGTCGCCCGCCAACTTCGGCACGGTGGATGCGCCGCCAGCCACCGAGGACGTGCCCGTCCCCACCCCCTGGCCCTAGAAATCCATGTCGAGCAGCTCGATCTCCTCGGGCTCCTGCTTCGCGTCGGCGATCCAGGCCTGCATCTCCGGCATCGCCAGGATGGTGTCGCAGAAGGCCTCGCAGGCCGCGGGCAAGGCCACGTCATAGGTGCGAAAGCGCGTGGTCACCGGCGCGAAGAAGGCGTCGGCAGCACTGCGCTTCCTGCCGAACAGGAAAGGACCGCCATAGGTGGCCAGGCAGTCGCTCCAGATGTCGATGATGCGTTCGATGTCGGGCTTGGCGCCGGCCCAGATCTTGTGCTTCGGGAAGCGCCCCTTCAGGTTCATCGGCAGTGCCGAGCGCAGGTTGGCGAAGCCCGAGTTCATCTCGCCGCAGACGGCCCGCGCATGCGCCCGCGCGACGCGGTCGGCCGGCCACAGCCCGGCCTTGGGAAAGGTCTCGTTCAGGTACTCGGCGATGGCCATGTTGTTCCACACCGTGACGCCCTCGTGGCGCAGGCAGGGCACGCGGATGGACGGGGCCAGCAGCAGCAGCTCCTTGCGCGCGTCCTCGTCGTCGGGCGACACCATGACCTCCTCGAAGGCCAGGCCGGCAAAGCGCGTCAGCAGCCAGCCGCGCAGCGACCAGGACGAGTAGTTCTTGCTGCTCAGCGTCAGCGTGGCCACAGGAGTGGCAGGCCGGGCGGTCTTGCGCGCCGCGGTCTTCTTCGTCGGCGTGGCAACGGGCATGGGACGTCTCCTCTCGGTCATGCACCCTTCGACGCAAGCGCCATGCCATGTTGGCGCGCTCCTTGCGATGCCCAGGGGCATCACAGAGGAGACGCGATGTACAACGCCTACCAAGCCCATGCCGACCTGCTGTGGCCGCTGCGCGAGGCCACGCGGCTGTCGCTGCCGCTGCTGCAGGACCCGCATGTCGTCGAGCACAGCTGGTGGGCCAGACCGGCCGCGGCGGCGGGCCAGGTCTTCGAGCTGGCGCAGGTCACGCATACGCGGCCCGACTGGCGCATCGCCGAGATCACGAGCGGCGGCGAGTGCTGGCCCGTCGTCGAGGAAGTCGCGCTGACGACGCCGTTCGCGACGCTGCTGCGCTTCGCCAAGCCGGGCGCGCCGGCAAGCCCCAAGGTGCTGGTCGTCGCGCCGATGTCGGGCCACTTCGCGACGCTGCTGCGCGAGACCGTGCGCACGCTGCTGCAGGACCACGACGTCTACGTGACCGACTGGCTCAATGTGCGCGACGTGCCGCTGTCGGCCGGCCGCTTCGGGCTGGACGAGTACACCCAGCACCTCATCGACTTCCTGGCCCACATGGGCCCGAACAGCAATGTCGTGGCCGTTTGCCAGCCCTGCGTCAGCGCGCTGTGCGCCGTCGCGCTGATGGCCGAGGACGGCCACCCCGCCACGCCGGCCAGCCTGACGCTGATGGCCGGCCCCATCGACTGCCGTGTGAGCCCGACGGCCGTCAACGAGCTGGCGACGAGCAAGCCCATCGGCTGGTTCCGCAGGAACCTCATCAGCGTCGTGCCCTGGCAGCACCGCGGCGCGGGGCGGCGCGTCTACCCGGGCTTCGTGCAGCTGTCCGCCTTCATGAGCATGAACAAGGACCGCCACGCCAACGCGTTCAAGGACTACTACCGGCACCTCGTCGCCGGCGAGTTCGACAAGGCGCAGATCACGCGCACCTTCTACGAGGAATACATGGCGGTCGCCGACCTGTCGGCCGAGTTCTATCTAGAGACCGTGGAGCGCGTGTTCCAGACCTTCGACCTGCCGCGCGGCGAGATGATATTCAAGGGCCGCAAGGTCAACCCGGCAGCCATCCGCCGCACGGCGCTGCTGACCATCGAGGGCGAGCGCGACGACATCTGCTCCGTCGGCCAGACGCTGGCTGCGCAGGACCTGGCCAGCAGCTTGAAGCTCTATATGCGCACCCACTACATCCAGCCCAACGTGGGCCACTACGGCGTCTTCAGCGGGCGGCGCTGGCAGCACCAGGTCTATCCGCTCGTGCGGCATGTCATTCAAGTGTCCCAATGAGAAAGGCCGGCAGAGCCGGCCTTTCGATCAAGCGCTGACGAATCAGGCGAAGTTGGCTTCGGCGAACGACCAGTTGACGAGATTGCTCAGGAAGGTCTCGACGAACTTGGGACGCAGGTTGCGGTAGTCGATGTAGTAGGCGTGTTCCCACACGTCGACGGTCAGCAGGGCCTTGTCGGCGGTGGTCAGCGGCGTGCCGGCCGCGCCGGTGTTGACGATGTCGACGCTGCCGTCGGCCTTCTTCACGAGCCAGGTCCAGCCGGAACCGAAGTTGCCGACGGCGCTCTTCACGAAGGCTTCCTTGAAGGCGGCATAGCTGCCCCACTTGGCGTTGATGGCCGCGGCCAGCGCACCGGTCGGCTCGCCACCGCCTTGCGGCTTCATGCAGTTCCAGAAGAAGGTGTGGTTCCAGATCTGCGCGGCGTTGTTGTAGATGCCGCCGCTGGAGGTCTTGACGATCTCCTCCAGCGTCTTGCTCTCGAACTCGGTGCCCTTCTGCAGGTTGTTCAGGTTCACGACGTAGGCGTTGTGATGCTTGCCGTGGTGGAACTCCAGCGTTTCCTTGCTGTAGTGCGGGGCCAGCGAGTCGATCGGGTAAGGCAGCGGGGGCAGCGTGTGTTCCATGGTGTGAACCTCAGTGTGTTGGGGGGAAGGGAAACGCGGCGGATTGTAGGGAGCGGGCAAGGGCCTGTTGGCATTACGGCAATGCGATCGCGTTGTAACCAGAAAGGCCGCGAGCAAGGCGCAAAGCGGAGCCGGGTTGGACACCCGGCGAGCATTTGCAACGCCGCGCGCGGCCTTTCTGGTCACAACCCGAAGGGAAGGCCCGCCGCCAGGGGCCACTCGGCGTTGCGGCCCTTGCCCGCATCTCAGTGCGGGCAGCGTGCCGCGCCTTGATTGGCCCCTGGCGGCGGGCCTTCGCGACCCATTGCCGTAATGCCAACAGGCCCTACCCCTGCGGCGAAGGCCTTACGTCCAGAACGCGCAAATCGGCACTGCCGTCGGCCAGCACGGCGCGCACCTCTTGGCCCGGCAGCAGCGTGTGCACCGACGTGACGGCGCCGCCCTGCCCGTCGTCCAGCCAGGCGTAGCCGCGGGCCAGCACATGCTGCGGGTCCAGCGCCTGCAGCCGGGCCTTCAGGGAATCCAGCCGGGCCGCCTGCCGGCGCAGCGTGTCCGCCACGGCGCGCGCCGGACGCGGCTCCAGGTGGGCGAGGCGTTGACGCTGCAGTTCGATGCGCCGGCCCGGCGCCGCGGCGGCGCGCTGGGCCAGCAGGTCCAGCAGGCGGCGCTGGCGGGCCAGCACGTCGCTGGGTCGCGCGAGGCGCAGCGCCAGGCGGTCCAGGCGCTGCGCCGTGGTCTGCAGCCGGTGATCCAGGCATCGCAGCAGGCTGCGCTCCAGTGCCGCGAGCTGCTGCAACAAGGCCTCGCGCGACGGCGCCGCCAGTTCGGCAGCCGCCGTCGGCGTCGGCGCGCGCAGGTCGGCGGCGAGGTCGCACAGCGTGATGTCGGTTTCATGGCCGACGCCGCAGACGACCGGCAGCGCCGACATCGCCACGGCGCGCACGACGCGCTCGTCGTTGAAGGCCCACAGGTCCTCCAGCGAGCCGCCACCGCGCACCAGCAGCAGCAGGTCCACCTCGGCGCGCTGGTTGGCGATGCGCAGCGCGTCGACGAGGGCCGGCGGCGCCTCCACGCCCTGCACCGGGCTGGGGTAGACGACGACCTCCACCTGCGGCGCGCGCCGCGCCAGCGCCGTCAGCACATCGTGCAGCGCCGCGCCGGCCGTGGACGTGACGACGCCGATGCGCCGCGGCAGCGCCGGCAGCGGGCGCTTCAGGTCGGCATCGAACAGGCCCTCGGCCGCGAGGCGCTCGCGCAGGCGCAGGAACTGCTCGTACAGCGAGCCGGCGCCGGCACGGCGCATGGCCTCGACGACGAACTGCAGTTCGCCGCGCGGCTCGTAGACGGCCACGCGGCCACGCAGCTCGACGAGGGCACCGTCGGCCGGCGAGAAGTCCAGCATGCCCGCCGCGCGGCGGAACATTGCGCAGCGCAGGCTGGCGGCCAGGCCGTCGGCGTCCTTCAGCGTGAAGTAGCAATGCCCGCTGGCCGCCCTTGTGAAACCCGAGATCTCTCCGCCCACGGCGACAACCGAGAAGCGTTCGGCCAGGCTCTGCGCCACGGCGTCCACGAGGCCGGCCACGCCCCAGACACGCCGATTTGATGCGGCTTCGCGCCCCTCAATCACGCGCAAACCCAATGCCGGCGCGGGCCGGGAAGTCCACAGCCGCGCCAATGCTGGGCTGGCGGGCGATTGCGGCTCATCTCAACTGTCACGGCGCCGTCATGAGCACATAAGGCCTTGTTTTTCAATTCGAATTCCACTGCTCAAATTGGAGGCAAGTTGTCCAAGGCCTTGATTTGACGGCCTCTGCCGGCGTCAGACCCCGGGTTGCCCACAAAGTTATCCACAGCGGCGGTGGATTGTGGGAACGCTTTCGTGCGGTCGCCGTCGCCTCGGCGCCGGGTCGGCCGGGGCCATAATCCCGCGACCTTTTCGACGGGGGACGACCACCTTGTTTTCGATCATACAAGCCGCCGGTTGGCCGATCTGGCCCTTGCTCCTGTGCTCCGTGGTGGCCCTGGCGCTGATCATCGAACGCTTCACCAGCCTGCGCGCCAGCCGCGTGCTGCCGCCGCGACTGCTGGAAGACGTCATGAACGTCAGCGCCCAGCAGCTGCCGACGCCCGACATGGTGGACCGCCTGGCCGAGAACTCGGTGCTGGGCGAGGTGCTGGCCTCGGGCCTGCGCGCCGTGACCGCCGAGCCGCAGATGCCCGAAGGCAAGCTGCGCATGGTGTTCGAGTTCGCCGGCCGCCGTGCCGTGCACCAGCTCGAGCGCTACATGAACACGCTGGGCACCATCGCCACGGCCGCGCCGCTGCTGGGGCTGATGGGCACGGTCGTCGGCATGATCGAGATCTTCGGCAGCCAGACGCCCGGCGGCGGCAACCCCGCCCAGCTGGCGCACGGCATCTCCATCGCGCTCTACAACACCGCCTTCGGCCTGATGATCGCCATCCCTTCGCTGATGTTCTACCGCTACTTCCGCGGCAAGATCGAGGAGTACGTGCTGGAGCTCGAAGCCGCGGCCGACCGCCTGCTGGGCCAGTTGCGCCGCTACACGGTTTGAGGATCGGCGATGCGATTCCGCTCCCCCCACCGCGAGCCGCCGGAGATCAACCTGATCCCCTTCATCGACGTGCTGCTGGTGATCCTGATCTTCCTGATGCTGTCGACGACCTACTCCAAGTTCACCGAACTGCAGATCACGCTGCCGTCGGCCGACGCCGAGAAGCTCAAGGACCGGCCGCAGGAGGTCATCGTCGGCATCGCGGCCGACGGCCGCTTCGTCATCAACAAGCAGCCGGTCGAGGGCCGTTCGGTGGACATCCTCATCGGCGCGCTGCGCCAGGCCTCGGGCGGCAACGCCGAGGCCTCGATCATCATCTCGGCCGACGCCGCCACGCCTCACCAGGCCGTCATCAACGTGATGGACGCGGCCCGCCGCGTGGGCCTGACCCGTGTCACCTTCGCCGCGCAGACCGACGCTCGCTGATCGCCTCCAGCAGCAGTGGCTGACCGGCGGCCCGCTGTCCGCCGCGTTGCTGCCGCTGAGCTGGCTCTACCGTGGCCTGCTGGCGCTGCGCACGCTGGCCTATCGCATCGGCTGGAAGCGCACCGAGACGCTGCCGGTGCCCGTCATCGTCGTCGGCAACTGGATCGTCGGCGGCGCCGGCAAGACGCCCACGACGCTCGCGCTGCTGGAGCTGCTGCGCGCCCACGGCCTGAAGGCCGGCGTCATCTCGCGCGGGTATGGCCGCGAGGGGAACAGCGTGCATCTCGTGACGCGCGCGTCGACGGCCCGCGAGGCCGGCGACGAGCCGCTGCTGATCCACCTGCGCGGCCGCGTGCCGGTGGCCGTGGGCCGCGACCGCGTGGCCGCGGCACGCGCGCTGCTGGCGGCTCACCCGGAGCTGGACCTGCTCGTCAGCGACGACGGCCTGCAGCACTGGCGGCTGCCACGGCGCTTAAGCCTGCTGGTGTTCGACGAACGAGGCCTGGGCAATGGCCGCGTGCTGCCTGCCGGCCCGCTGCGACAGCCGCCCGCGCCGCTGGCCGCGGACCAGCTCGTCGTCTACAACGCGCCGCAGCCCAGCACCGCCCTGCCCGGCTTCGTCGCCAAGCGCGGCCTGAAGGGTGCCGTGTCGCTGGCTGGCTGGTGGGCCGGCGATCCGGCCACCGCCGACGCGCTGCTCGCGCTGCGCCAGCGCCCCGGCCTGCTGGCCGTCGCCGGCATCGCGCGGCCGCAGCGCTTCTTCGACATGCTGACCGCGCAAGGCCTGCGCGTCGACACGCTGGCCCTGCCCGACCACGCCGACTTCGCGACGCTGCCATGGAGGCCCGACGTGGCCGGCGTCGTGCTGACCGAAAAGGACGCCGTGAAACTGCCGCCCGAGCGCGTCGGCACGACGCCGGTGTGGGTCGTGACGCTAGACTTTGCGCCCGGCGCCGGCTTCGAGGCCGCGCTGGATCTCCAACTGCAACGCCTGCTTCCGTCCCGATGGATCAAAGACTGATCGAAATGCTCGTCTGCCCGCTGTGCAAGGGGCCGCTGACGCTGCTGCGTGAAGGCGAACTGCCGGCCCTCGCCTGCCGCGCCGACCGCCTGGCCTTCCCCATCCGCGACGGCATCCCGCTGATGCTGGAGAGCGAGGCCAAGCCCTGGGACCCGGACGCACCGACGCCGCCGGTCGTGCTCGCCCCGTAGGGTGCACAAATGAGCTTTACCGTCATCATCCCGGCGCGTCTGGCGTCGACCCGCCTGCCCAACAAGCCGCTGGCCGACATCGCCGGCTTGCCGATGATCGTGCGCGTTGCGCAGCGCGCAGCGCAATCCGGTGCGAGCCAGATCGTCGTCGCTACGGACGCGCCCGAGGTAGCGTCCGCCTGCGCCGCCCACGGCGTGCGCGCGTTGATGACGCGGGCGGACCATCCGTCCGGCAGCGACCGCCTCGCCGAGGCCGTCGGGCAACTGGGCTTGGCCGACGATGCCGTCGTCGTCAACGTGCAGGGCGACGAGCCACTGATCGCGCCCGCCATGATCGACGCCTGCGCCACGACGCTGGCCGCCCAGCCCGACTGCGCGATGGCGACCGTTGCGCATGCGCTCACCGATCCTGCGGAATTCGCGAACCCCAATGTCGTCAAGCTGGTCACCGACAGGGCCGGCAGGGCGCTCTACTTCTCGCGTGCCCCCATCGCCTGGTGGCGAGACGGCGCGGGCCAGCCCAATCAGGCGCTGCGCCATGTGGGCCTGTATGCCTACCGCGCCGGCTTCCTGCGCCGATTCCCGACGCTGACCGTCAGCCCGCTGGAGCAGATCGAGTCGCTGGAGCAGTTGCGCGTGCTGTGGCACGGCGAGCGCATCGCCGTGCACGTCAGCGCCGAGAAGCCTGGTCCGGGCGTCGACACGCCCGAAGACCTGGAGCGCGTGAGGCGCCTCATCCAGGGCTGAACGCCGCGGGCCGCGTCAGGCCTGCGAAAGTCCACATGCGATACTCGGCCACAGAGCTGAGGCGGGGCTTTTCACGGCCCCGACAAACGAGGAGACCCATGCGACTGATTCTTCTGGGCGCCCCCGGCGCCGGCAAAGGCACCCAAGCCGCCTTCATCTGCAAGCAATTCGGCATTCCGCAGATTTCGACAGGTGACATGCTGCGCGCCGCCGTCAAGGCCGGCACGCCGCTGGGACAGCAAGCCGATGCGGTGATGAAGTCCGGCGGCCTGGTCAGCGACGACCTGATCATCGCGCTCGTGAAGGAGCGCATCGCCCAGCCCGATTGCGCCGGCGGCTTCCTGTTCGACGGTTTCCCGCGCACCATCCCCCAGGCTGATGCCATGAAGGCGGCCGGCGTGAAGCTGGACTACGTGCTCGAGATCGACGTGCCCTTCGACGCCATCATCGAGCGCATGAGCGGGCGTCGCTCGCATCCGGCCTCGGGCCGCACCTACCACGTCAAGTTCAACCCGCCCAAGGTCGAAGGCAAGGACGACGTGACCGGCGAAGACCTGGTGCAGCGCCCGGACGACGAGGAAGCCACCGTCAGGAAGCGTCTGGACGTCTACTCGGCGCAAACGCGTCCGCTGGTGGACTACTACTCGCAATGGGCCTCGACCGGCGACGTCAACGCGCCCAAGTACCGCCGCATCGAAGGCCTGGGTTCGGTCGACGACATCACGCGCCGCGCGCTCGCCGCGCTGGCCTGATCCCTGCTTCATTGCGAACAAGCCGCAGCGCGCGAGCCCTGCGGCTTTTTTGTTGGCGACAATTGACGTTCACGTCAATTGGAGGCGGCTTCGACGCGTCTCACTCACCCAGGAGATCCTCACCATGGAAATCGCAGGCAAGGTGTTCATCGTCACCGGCGGCGCCTCGGGGCTCGGCGAAGGCACGGCCCGCATGCTCGCCGCCCACGGCGGCAAGGTCGTCATCGCCGATCTGCAGGTCGAGCGCGGCGAACAGGTCGCCGCCGAACTCGGCGGCGCCTTCGTCAAGTGCGACGTCAGCCAGGAGGCCGATGGCCAGGCCGCGGTCGCAGCCGCCATCGGGCTCGGCAAGCTGATGGGCCTCGTGAACTGCGCCGGCATTGCACCGGCCATCAAGACTGTCGGCAAGGAGGGCGCCCATCCGCTCGCCAGCTTCACGAAGACCATCTCGATCAACCTGATCGGCACGTTCAACATGATCCGTCTCGCCGCCGAGGCGATGGCAGGCAACGAGCCCGAGCCGACCGGCGAGCGCGGCGTGCTGATCTCTACGGCCTCGGTGGCCGCCTACGACGGCCAGATCGGCCAGGCGGCGTATTCGGCGTCCAAGGGTGGCGTCGTCGGCATGACCTTGCCCATCGCGCGCGACCTGGCACGCAGCGGCATCCGCAACATGACCATCGCGCCGGGCATCTTCGGCACGCCCATGTTGTTCGGCATGCCCCAGGAGGTGCAGGACGCACTGGCCGCCAGCGTGCCGTTTCCGAGCCGCCTCGGCCGGCCCGACGACTATGCCAAGCTCGTGCACCAGATCGTGACGAACGAGATGCTCAACGGCGAGGTCATCCGCCTCGACGGGGCAATCCGCATGGCACCCAAGTAAGGCGGTCACACAGTCCATGAAAAACGGGCCTGGTTCACACCAGGCCCGTTTCATCTTGCGGTGAGATCCGCGGGATCAGCGCTTGCGCGACTGGATGACCCACAGACGCGCCAGATCGGCTGCGCCTTCATTGCCCTTGACCGACTTCCAGGCCGCCTGTGCCTTGGCCGCGTCACCTGCCAGTTGATAGGCCAGACCCAGATAGAGCTTGGCGTCTTCGGGCCGCTTCAGGTTGCCCTTCTCGATGCCCTGCTGGATCTGCTCGATCCCCTTCTTGGCATTGCCGCCAAAGGCATTGGCCAGACCGAGCTTGACGAACTCGTTGCCGTCCTTGGCATCGGCCGCAGCCTTCTCGTTGGCTGCCGCCGCTGCCTTGGCCTCGCCGATCTTCTTGGTCATCAGATCGGCCAGGCGCTTGTGGCGGGCACCCTCGGCCCCCTGGCCCAGCACGCCGGCCGCGAAGCCCTTGTCGACGACCTGCTTGCCCTCTTCGGGATAGCCGGCCTGGGCGGCCAACTGGGCCATCTCCATGTAGTCCTCGGCCCCACGCGACATATTGCCGGTGGCCAGGCGCAGGCGGTACAGGTCCAGCGCATAGCGGCTGCTGTCGAAGCTCTTCTTCTGCGGCAGGCCACCCAGGATCTGCGCCCACAGCTTGGGATCCGGGTAGTAGTTCAGCAGCTTCTCGGTCGCGACGGCCTCGGCATTGGCGTCGCCCTTCTTCTGCGCTGCGTACAGCAGCAGGTTGAGCTTGTCCTTGGCCGGAGCGCGGCCGGCCTTCTCGTCGGCAGAGATCTCTTCCAGCGTGTCCTTGATGGCACTGCCCATGTCGCCCGACTGGAACTGCGCCGTCTGCAGGACCTGCTTCATCGTCGGGCTGTTGCCGCCCTCCTTGAAGTAGCGCTGCGCCCAGGTCAGGGCCTTGGCGTTGTCGCGGGCACGCAGATAGGTGCCGGCGATCGCTTCGATGTATTGCAGTTGCTGGGCCGCCGACAGCTTGCCCGCGCCCTTCAGCACGTCGAAGGAGCGCACCATCGTGTCGGGCTCGCTCGCGCCCATGGCGGCCGAGAAGCGTACGCCTTCGATGGCATTGTTCTCACCGGCCGTGCGGCCGCCGACGGCTTCGGCATCACGCAGCTTGCCCAGCGCTTCCTTGTACTTGCCGGCCTTGACCAGCTTGCTGGCCTCGCCCAGCGGCGTGCCCACTTCCTTGCGGACGGTTTCCTGCGCAGCCGCCCGGCTGAAGCCGAACTCGGCGCCCGGCGCGCCGTTCAGGGACAGGGCCAGGGCGCCAACGGCGACAGCCACCACGGTTTTCAAAGTCTTCAACTTGCTCTCCTGCAAAGCAAAAACGCGCCGCCCTCTCGGGCAGCGCGCATCAAAGTATCGGCGTCAACTGGCCAGAGACCACGTCACTTGACGTATTGCTCGTTACCAACCATGCCCATCTTCTTGACGTTGTTGCGCTGGGCCGAAGCCATCACCGCAGCCACGACGCCGTAGTCGACGAGCTTGTTCGGCTTGATGTGGATTTCCGGCTGCTCGGAGATCGGCAGCGCGCCCGTCTCCTGCATCTTGGCGTTCACCGCATCAAGGTTCGGCAGCGCGGTCTCGTCCCAGTAGATGGTGCCGTCGAAGTCGATCATGACCGTGTGCACGACCGGATCCGGCGGCGGCACGGCCGGAGGCGGCTGCGGCGGCGGCATGTCGAGGTTGATCGTGTGCAGCTGGATCGGGATGGTGATGATGAGCATCACCAGCAGCACCAGCATCACGTCGATCAGCGGCGTCGTGTTGACGTCCATCATGACTTCGGGTTCACCGCTGCCCGACGAACTTCCAACATTCATTCCCATGTTTGACTCCTGGGATCAACCGCCACGAGCCGGCGGCTCGGTGACGAAGTTGATCTTCATGATGCCGGCGCGCTGGCAGGCGAAGATCACGCGACCGACCGACTCGTAGCGGGACTTGTCGTCGCCGCGGATATGCACCTCGGGCTGCGGGTTCTTGACCGATTCCTTGCCGAGGCGCTTCACGAGCTCCTCCATGTCCGGAACCAGTTTGGTACCCCAGTAGACGTCGCCGTCCTTGCTGACCGAGATTTCGATGTTCTCCGGCTTGGTGACGCGGACGATGTTGGTCTCCTTGGGGAGAGTCACAGCGATCGACTGCGTCACCACCGGCACGGTGATGAGGAAGATGATGAGCATCACCAACATCACGTCCACGAGGGGCGTGGTGTTGATGGTTGCATTGACTTCGTCCTCGCCGGAAGCGGATCCGACGTTCATGCCCATGGCATTGGCTCCTTTACGGGCGGCAGCTCAGGGATTAGCGCTTGGCGACGGCGCGGTTGCCCATCAGCACGCCGTGCAGGTCACCGGCGAACGAACGAACCTGGCTCATGACGCTCTTGTTGCGGTTGACCAGCCAGTTGTAGCCCAGCACGGCCGGAACGGCGACGACCAGACCGATGGCGGTCATGATCAGCGCGGCGCCCACGGGGCCGGCAACCTTGTCGATGGAAGCCTGACCGGCCTGGCCGATGGCCGTCAGCGCGTTCAGGATGCCCCACACGGTACCGAACAGGCCGATGAAGGGCGAGGTCGAACCGACGGTGGCCAGGAAGCCCAGGCCGGCGGAGATCTTGGTGTTGACGTCGGCAACGGCACGGTCGACGTTCATCGTGACCCAGCTGCTGTGGTCGATGTTCTCGGTCAGAGCGCCTTCGTGGTGCTCCGAAGCCTCGATGGCGGCGGTGGCGATGTAGCGGAAGGCGCTTTCTTCCTTCAGCGCGCGGACGCCGTCAGCCAGACTGGCCTTCTTGAAGAAGGTGGCACGGACTTCCTTGGCTTCGGACGACAGCTTGCTGGTGTCCCACAGGCGGACCACCAGGATGTACCAGGAACCCATGGACATGATGGCCAGGATCAGCAGCACGACCTGGTCGACCACGTTGCCGTGGGCAACGATATTGCCCAGGCTGTAGGGGTTGTCGGCGGGCTTGGAGGCAGCTGCAGCAGGAGCGACAGCGGCATCGACGGCCGAGGCGGCTTCGGCCGGCTTCTGATCTTGCGCGTGAGCAGGCGAGATGGCCAGGGTCGCGGCCATGGCGATAGCGGCAAGGAAGCCGGTGATGCGAGAAATCATGGAGTCAACTCCTAGGGAAAAATTCTGGTTTGATACGTTGTCTGATGCGCCGTCGCCGGCGCCCGATCCAAGGTGCGTCAGTCGACCTTGAACTGGAACTCTTGCTCGAAGACGTGGTCGCCCGGGCACTCGTAGGTTTCCTTCAGCGCGGCCTCGATGGCCTGGATCAGCTGGCGCTGGGCCTTGCGGTCCACGCCACCGCGCAGAGGGGTGATTTCGACCGCCGACACGCGACCGGACTTGACCGTGGCAACCGCCTTGTACAGGGCTTCACCGCTCCAGTTCATGGCTGGCAGCTCGGGCTTGCCCATCTTCGTGCAGACCATGCCGGCGGTGACCTTGGCGGGCTTGGCCACCGGTGCCGGCGCTGGCGCGGCCGCGGGAGCCGGCGGCGTGAATTGCGCGACCGGCGGCGCGACCTGCGTCGACTGGATGGGAGGCGCCGGCGGCGCGGGCGCTGTCACCTGGAATTCAGGCGGCGGCACGAAAGGCGGCGGCGGCGCCTTCAGGTCCGGCGGCGGCGGCACGACCTTCTCGGGCGGCGGCGGCGGCTTGACCTTCTCTTCGATGACCTTGACGTCGATCGGGCCGGAGACCTTCTTGACGATGTCCTTGGCCAGGCCGCTGGCAAGCGCCCAGATGGCCAAGACGTGAATCAGGGCCACGATGCCAATACCCGTGTACCGGGATGCGCCCTGCTTCTCCTGCGCAAAATTCATGCGCGCTCCTTATTGCAACTACAAATCACTGTCAATGACTTTCAGGGAAGCGGCCGCCAGAACGACGGAAGTTGCGCTCCTGCCGTTGACCAACTCCCGAAGGGGTCTGCATTCTAGATCTCGGAGAGGATGTCTCCAGGACGCTCGAATGCCCTTGTGCGCACCGGTTTTGGCCAAAAAAAACGCCCGGTGGCTGAGGCCGTCGGGCACGCGTTTCATCGCCACGAACCAGATGCTGCAAAACAACACCTCCGGTCAAACCCCGACCGGCCCGGCATCTTAGCCCCGTGATTTATGCCGCTTTCCTGGGGCTAACCCGGGCTCTTGAAACAGGCGGATTACACGCCGTTGATACAGAAACATCCTGCTTTTTTACGTGAAGAAGCGGCAATGAAACGTCTCGCCATGGTAGCGCGATCATTGTCACCCAACGCTCCCGCTGTACGCGCTTTCGCGCGCCCCGCGGTACGCGCGGTTACAGCAACAGGCAACGCTGTACGACGCCGTTGGCCGCGAAAGCGAAAAAGGGGCTCTTTCGAGCCCCTTGGTCATGCAGCGGTTTCGGGCCGCGTCACTTGAACTGGTAGTTCGCCGTGACGTACCAGAAACGCCCACGCGGATCGACGAAGGAGCCGGCATAGCCCGTCACGTGCGAACCGTAGCTCGACACGGCCGTGAATGGCGGATCCTGGTCGAAGAGGTTCCGCGCGCCCAGGCGCAGCGACAGCGTCGACGTGGGCTTCCAGCCCACTGCCATGTTCCAGCGGCTGCTGTCCTTGACCTTGTGCTCGACGGCCGGGCCGACGTTGGCCTCGACGAGGCCGGCGGATTCCGTCCAGCCCTTGACGAAGACGTTGTCCAGCGACACGTTCCAGGCACCCAGGGTCCAGTCGAAGCCCAGCGTGTGCTGCCACTTGGGCACCGGCTGCACGCCGGCGCCGTCGCCGGCCGTACCCTCATAGGACACGAAGGGCGTGTCCTTGCCGTTCTGCTGCTTCCACTTCATGACATAGGTGCCGGCGAAGCTGACGCCCAGGCGGCCCATGGCACCCAGGCCCCAGCCGGCCTTCACGTCGAGGTCGATACCGTTGGTCTTGAGCTCGCCGAGGTTTTCGACGGGCGTTTCGATGTAGCTGACGAAGGCGGGGCTGGGCGCCGGCAGCCGGTGGATCCGCGACTTGTAGCGGGCGTACAGGTCGGGGTCGGCCATGATGGCGTCGCCGCCGATGACACCGATCTGGTCCTTCTTCTGGATGTTCCAGTAGTCGATGGCGATGGACAGGTCACGCACCGGCTCGAAGACCGCGCCGAAGGCGAACTGGCGGGACTTCTCGGCCTTCAGGTTGGGGTCGCTGGACTTGCGCACGTTGAACTGGGTCTCGCAGCGCGGGTCGTCGGCCTGGCCGGCCGGGCAGTCCGGGTCGACCAGCGAGTTGGCGGTGTTCGTGAAGGACGTCGGGCTGTTCACGTCCCACAGCGTCGGCGCGCGGAAGCCGGTGCCGACGCTGGCGCGCAGCAGCACTTCCTTGCTGGGCTGGAAGCGCAGCGCGGCGCGCGGATTGAAGCTGCCGCCAAAGTCGCTGTAGTGGTCGTAGCGGGCCGCGAAGGTCGCTTCCCAGCCCTTGGCAAAGGGCATGGAGAGCTCGCCGAACACGGCGTAGATGCTGCGCGAGGCCGTCGTGTTGGGCACGGTGCCTTCGCCGCCGATGTGCAGGCCCTGCTCGTAGTCGGGGTTGACGGCGCGGTCGTTGGCCTTTTCCTTGCGCAGGTCGGTACCCAGCGCCAGCATCAGCGGGCCGCCGGCCATCTTGCCGAGTTCGGTGCTGGCCTTGGCGTCCAGGGCGTAGGTCGTGCTCTTGGAGCGGCGCATCGGGCCTTCCATGCGAGCGCGGTTCAGCGCGGCCAGGCCGTCGGCGTCCTGCGGGCCGAAGGGGTTGATGATGCCCTTGGCCAGTTCGGTGATGAAGCGGCCTTCGTGGATGTAGTTGAAGTAGTCCAGCGAACCCTTGGCCTGCGAGATCGTCAGGCCGGCGTCGTAGTCCCAGCCTCTGAAGACGCCGGAGGCGCCGGCGACGAGACGCGTCTGCTCACTGAGCGTGTCGTTGGTGCGCGGGCCCACCGGCACGGCGCGCATGGCGATTTCGGTGAAGCCGCCACCCAGCGTGTCGAACTGCGCAGGCGTGTAGCCGAGGCTGGTCAGCAGCGCGGTCGGGAAGTACTTGCTGGTGATGGGCAGCGCAAAGGACGGATAGGTGCCGTCGGGCTTCACATGGCCGGCCGTCGAGTCGATGGGCACGGCGGCGACGCGGCCGATGGAATGGCTGCGCGCGTAGCTGGCTTCGAAGAAGACCTGCGAGTCCTTGCCGGTGTCGATGGTCAGGCGGCCGAAGGCGTCGGCCTTGGTCGAGTCGGGCAGGTTCTCCTGCGTGGCCGGGTAGATGAAGCGGCAGCGCTTCTTGGCCGTGCCGTTGGGCGTGGTTGCGGCCAGCGTCTGGATGGTGTTGTAGTCCGGGTCGCAGGGGCTGAAATCCGCGCCGGCATTGGCGTAGGCGCCCGGGGTGATGTTGAAGTCGACGAGGCGGCCGGGGAAGGAGCGGCCCGAGGTCGGGGGATCGGAGCCGGGGATCTCTTCCAGGCCACGCATGTACCACTTCTGGTCTAGCGAACTGATCTTGGTCTGCTTCTTGATGTTGGCGGTGAGCAGCAGGTTGTAGCCGTCGGTGCCCAGGGCGCCCATGCCCAGCGCGACGGTGGCGCCGGTTTCCTTGCCACCGATGTTCTTCTCAGTGTTGCCGTACCTCAGCGACACCTCGCCCTTGCCGTAGTCCTTGCGGGTGATGAAGTTGATGACGCCGCCGACGGCGTCGGTGCCGTACACGGCCGAGGCGCCGTCACGCAGCACTTCAATGCGGTCGATGGCCGCGAAGGGGATGCTGTTCAGGTCGACCGACGAGTTGTCGCCGATGGAGCCGAAGGCGAAGTTGGCAAGGCGTCGGCCGTTCAGCAGCACCAGCGTGGAGTTGGGGCCGAGGCCGCGCAGGTTGGCGAAGCTCTGGGCGTAGCCGGCACCCTGGGTGCTGTCGGACTGCAGCGCGGTGTTGGCACCAATACGGCGCAGGATGTCTTCGACGTTGGTGACGCCCGACTTCTCGATCTGTTCGCGGGTCACGACGGTGACCGGAAGTGCGGTTTCGGATTCGACCCGCTTGATGGACGAGCCGGTGATCTGAATGCGCTCCAGCTTCTGGCTGTCTTGAGCCATCGCATGGGTCGCAACCAACGCCAGGATGGCGCCGGTAACGGTGGTGGTTTTGAACATTGAAACTCCTGATGAGAGAGAGTGGCCCGCAGAGATCCCTGCGGAGCTGGCCGGATGCAGCCAAACCTTGGCCTGAGCGGATGGGCTCAGGTTGCGGAGCATGGAAAGTTTGTCGGGGCGTGACGAAACCCATGCCCCGGTGAATGTCCCTACGCTTGACTAGACAAGGCACTAAGCCCTTGATTCACAAGGGAATCGCGCCGAACACTCCCCTAAGGTGAGCCCTCTAGACGTTGCCGCCGCGCGACGGGTCAAGTGAAGGAAGTCAGCAGGCGGGGTACGGCGGCAAGCAAACCGCGTGTGTATGCCGCCTCGGGATTGCTAAGCACGTCGATACAAGCCCCCTGCTCGACGATGCGCCCGCGCTGCATGACGGCGACGTCGTCGGCGATGTATTCGACGACGCCGAGGTTGTGCGTGATGAAGAGATAGGCCAGGCCCTGCTCGCGCTGGAGCTTGCGCAGCAGGTTCAGGATCTGGGCCTGCACGGACACATCCAGCGCCGACGTCGGCTCGTCGCAGACGATCAGCCTGGGCTCAACGGCGAGCGCCCGGGCGATGGCGATGCGCTGCCGCTGGCCGCCCGAAAACTCGTGCGGCCAGCGTTCGAGCGCGTCTCGGCGCAGGCCCACCTGCTCGATGACGGTGCGCACGCGCTCACGCCGCGCACCGGCATCGAGCTCGGGCCGCAGCGCGATCAGGCCCTCCTCCAGCACGTCGACGACCCGCATGCGTGGGTTCAGCGACGCGAAGGGGTCCTGGAAGATCATCTGGATGCTGCGCCGCGCGTGGAGCAGCGCCTTGCCGTCGAGGCGGAGCAGGTCCTGCCCGTCCAGCAGTGCCTGGCCGCTGACCTGGGCCTGGCGGCGCAACAACTGCACGATGGCCTTGCCGGTCGTCGTCTTGCCGCTGCCGGACTCGCCAACCAGGGCCAGCGTTCGCCCGGCGCGCAGCTGGAAGCCGACGCCGTCGACGGCGTCGAAATGGCGCGGGCCACGATGGAAGAACGGCGCCTTCAGCGGATAGCGCACGCGCAGGTCGCGCACGTCGAGCACGGCCCCGCCCTCCTCCGTGCGCATCGGCAGCACCGCGCGGGTCGCAGCCGGCGCGCGCGGCAACGCCTCGCCGGGCTGGCTGTAGAGCAGGCAACGCACCTGATGCCGTGGCCCCGCGTCGGTCAATGCCGGCGGCGTGCTGGCGCAATGGCGCATCGCCCGGTCGCAGCGCGGCTCGAAGCGGCAGCCGGCGAAGTCCTGCCACAGCGGCGGCACCGTGCCGGCGATGGCCGCCAGCGGCTCGTCGCGGCGGGCCGCATCGGGCAGGGCCTGCAGCAGCAGGCGGGCGTAGGGGTGCTTCGGATTGGCGAAGAACTCGGCCGCCGGCGCGACCTCGATGACCTCGCCCGCATACATCAGCGCGACGCGGTGGGCCATGCCGCTGACGACGGCCAGGTCATGCGTGATCAGCAGCACGCCGAGCTGGCGCTCGCGCTGCAGGTCGCGGATGAGGTCCAGGATCTGCGCCTGGATGGTCACGTCCAGCGCCGTCGTCGGCTCGTCGGCAACGAGGAAGTCGGGCTCGGCCGCCAGCGCGATGGCGATCATCACGCGCTGCTTCTGGCCGCCGGACAGGCGGAACGGGTAGTCGTCGACGCGTCGCTCCGGCTTGGGGATGCCGACGCGGGCCAGCCAGGCTATGGCCTTGGCGCGCGCCGCCTTGCCGCGCAGCGCGGTGTGCGCTTCGATGGCCTCGACGATCTGGTCGCCGACGCGCATGACAGGGTTCAGGCTCGTCGACGGCTCCTGGAAGATCATCGCGACGCGGCCACCGCGCACGTCGCGCATGCGGTGTTCGGGCAAGGCGAGCAGGTCCTGCCCGTCCAGCCGCACGCTGCCGCCGGCGATGCGGCCGTTCTCGGGCAGCAGCCGCATCAGCGCCAGCGCCGTCATGCTCTTGCCGCAGCCGCTTTCGCCGACGAGCGCGAAGGTCTCGCCACGCGACAGCGTGAGGTGCATGCCGGCGATGGCGCGCACGAGGCCCGCATCGGCGTCGAGCTGCACGCGCAGGTCGTCGATCTCAAGCATCGGGTGCTCCGCGGCGGACGAAGACACGCGGCCGCGCCGATCGCGCCTTGGGGTCGAAGGCGTCACGCACGCCGTCGGCGAACAGGTTGGCCGCCAGCACCAGACCCACCATGAAGCCGAAGGCCGCAGCGAAGCTCCACCACACGACCGGGTCGCGCGACATCTCGGCGCGGGCCAGATTGATCATGCTGCCGAAGCTGCTCGTCGTCGGGTCCACGCCGACGCCGACATAGGTCAGCACCGCCTCGTAGAGGATCAGCTCCGAGAAGCTCAGCACGACGGTGATGAGCACGAGGTGCATCACATTGGGAGCTATGTGGCGCGCCATGAGCGCCAAGTCGCCGACGCCGAAGGCCGTCGCGGCCTGCACATAGTCCAGCTCGCGCAGCTTCAGCGTCTCGGCGCGAACCAGCCGGCACAGGCCGGCCCAGCCGGTCAGGCCGAGGATGAGGCAGAGCACCAGCATCTTCACGTCCGAGCGCTCGACCGCAGTCTCGAAGAGCTCAGGGTTCTTGTCGAAGAAGACCTGCACCATCAGCACGCAGGCGGCGATCAACAGCACATTGGGCACGGAGCTCAGCGTCGTGTAGACGTACTGGATGGCCTCGTCGACCCAGCCCTTGAAGTAGCCGGCCAGCACGCCCAGCAGCAGCGCGAGCGGCAGCGTCGCCAGCGTGGACAGCGCGCCGATGACGAAGGCCGTGCGCACGCTCTTCAGCGCCTGCACGAGCACGTCGTTGCCGGTGCGGTCGGTGCCGAACACGTGGTAATACGGCATCAGCGCAATGACGGGGCCGGCCAGCAGCAGCGCAATCGCCAGCGTGACGAGGACGGCACGCAGCGGATAGAAAGTGCGGTCGGCGGCGAGATCGGCCAGCGCGCGGCGCCAGCCGCCGTGGTGGCGGGCCAGTACGGCGGCGGTCAACACAATGAGCAGCGCGGCGGCGACCGCACCGCCCGCCAAACCGGCGAGGCCCCGGCGCGCCACGTCGCCGGCCCATTGCGTGGCCGGGTCGGCCAGGTGGGCGCCGCCGAACTTCAGCCGCGGGTAGTCACGGCCGGCCTGGCCGCGGGCATCGACGAAGCTTTCCTTGTTGAAGCCCTGCGTGCCCAGCGGCACCGAGTAGCTGATCTCGCGCATCGCCGTCTGCCGCTCCAGCAGCACATCCAGAACGGACAGCGTGCGCGTGTCGTAGACCGTCGTGCCGTTCGTCGTCTCCAGCGCACGGCGCAGGTGGAGGCTGTCGACCAGCGTGACGAGCAGGAACAGCGCCATGACAACGCCGGCGCAGGCCGCCACGGGGTCGCGCAGCACGCGGCGCCAGGTCGAGCGCAGCGTGGCCTGGCCCCGCACGCGCAGCGCGTAGGCGACGCCGGCGGCCACCATCAGCCACAGCGCGAGGTCGGTCCAGAGCAGGACGAATTTCATTGCAGCCTCACCCGCGGATCCACCCATGTGTAGGCCACGTCGATCAGCACATTGCTGGCGATGTAGAGCAGCGCGCCGAGGAAGACCATGGTCCGCACGATGGCGAAGTCCTGGCCCGAGATGGCCTCGATGACGAAGGCGCCCAGGCCCGGGATGCCGAAGAAGCTCTCGAAGACGAGGCTGCCGAGGAAGACGTAGGGCAGATAGCTGCCCGCGCTGGTGATGATGGGGATCAGCGCATTGCGCAGCACATGGCGGCCCAGCACGCGGCCTTCACTGAGGCCCTTGGCGCGGGCGGTGCGGACATAGTCCTTGCCCATCTCCTCCAGGAACATCGCGCGGTACAGCCTTGCCTCGCCGCCCAGCCGGCTCAGCAGCGACAGCAGGATGGGCAGCACCAGGAAGCGCACCGCGTCCAGCCCCGGCGCGAAGCCGTTCATCGGCACCAGCTTCAGCAGGCGAGCAAACAGGAACTGGCCGACGATGATGTAGAACAGGCTGCTGATGGACAGCATCAGCACGCACAGCACGACGCCCCAGAAGTCGATGCGCGTGTGCCGGAAGAACACCAGCAACAGCGAGAACGCGATGCTGACGATGACCTGCAGCACGAACAGCGGCAGCGCCAGCGCCAGGCTCACGCCCATGCGCACCTGGATCTCGTGGCCGATGTTGATGGCCTGGCGCGCATCGCTCTTGCCGAAGTCCAGCGCGAACAGGCTGACCGAGCGCTCCCACAGGATGGTGTGCGTGATGCGCTCCGCGCCCTGGCGGCTGGCGTCGTAGTACAGCGGCTTGTCATAGCCGCGTTCCTGCTTCCAGGTCTCGATCTGCGCCTGCGTGATGCGCTTGCCGCCGATGTTCAGCCGCGCCATGTCGTCCGGCGTGTTGACCGAGAAGAACAGGAAGAAGGTGAAGAGGTTGACGCCGACCAGGATGGCCAGGCCGTAGCCCAGGCGGCGCAGCAGGAAGCGCAGCATCAGCGCGCCTCCCTGGCCAGGGCCGTCGCGGTCTCGCGCGCGCGCCACGAACGGCGCGTGGCCACAAAGATGGCCAGGCCACCCGCCGCCAGCACCAGCAGCGGCCACCAGACCGGCCGGTTCCATTCGGCCACCTTGGCGGCACGCTCGGCCGCGTCCACGCGCAGGTAGCGGGCGCGGTCGCGCACGACGACGCCGGGCTTGCCGTTGTAGAGCCAGTGCTGGTAGGCCAGGCCCGAGTAGCTCCAGAAGCCCCAGGCCCAGGGCGCGTCCTCGCGGGCAACGGCGTTCAGCTGCGCCATCACCTGCGCCTTCTCGGGCCCGTCCTCCAGCGACTGCAGCTTGCGGAACAGCCGGTCGAACTCGGGGTTGGCGTAGTTGGCCGTGTTCTCGCCCTCGTGCAGGCTCTTGCTGTTGGGGCCGTAGAGCAGGAAGAGGAAGTTCTCGGCATCGGGATAGTCGGCGAACCAGCCCCACCAGAAGATCTGGTGCTTGCCCTTCAGGATCTTTTCCTGGAACTGGTTGAAATCGGTCGCGCGGATGTCGAGCTGGATGCCCAGCTTGGCGAACTGTCTCACCATCCAGTCGTTCTGCGCCTTCAGCTCGGGCGTCAGGACGCGCTGGAAGTCGTAGTTCAGCACCAGCGGCTTGCCCGTCGCCGCATCACGCCCGCCGGGGTAGCCGGCCTCCATCATCAACTGGCGCGCATCCTCGATGGGGCGGCGCTGCACCCGGCCGTCGACCAGCCGGTGCGTGACGGGATTGAACTCGCCGGGCTGGCCTTCCTTCGAGCCGAACACGCCCGGCGGGATGGGGCCCTGGGCCGCGTCGCCGCCCTGGTCGCGGAAGATGCGGCCATAGCCCTCCTCCCAGTCGATGGCGATGGAGATGGCCTGGCGCAGCGCGCGGTTGCGCTTCTGCTGCTCGGGGGTGTCGCCGCGGCCGACGACCGGGTCCAGCCAGTTGAAGCCCAGGTACCAGTTGCTGATGTCCACGTTCATCGGCAACCTGAAGCCGCGCTGCTCGTAGAAGGCATGCACGGCGTCGGAGTCGTCGCGGTCCACGGCCAGCCGCACGCCCCAGTCGGCGCGGTCCATCTCGGGCAGGTCCAGATAGCCCTGCTTGAACATCTCCTTGATGGGCACCTGCTCCTTGATGTTGATCGAGACGATCTTGTCGACGAAGGGCATGGGCTTGCCGCAGTCCTTCAGCCAGCCGGCCTCGGCGTCGCCCGGGCTGCCGTCGCAGGGATAGGGATCGACGCGGTAGTGGGGGTTGCGGCTCATCACGTGCCGGCGGTCCTGCACGTACTCGGTCATCATGAAGGGGCCGCTGCCGACGGGCCACTGGTTCCAGCCCAGCGAGTTGGCGGCCATGCCGGGCTGGGCGTAGAAGGCGTCCACCTCCCAGGGAATGGCCGCCGTGAAGTTGGTGGCCAGCCAGTACTGCCACTGCGGGTAGCGGCCCTTCAGGCGCACGCGCAGCAGGTGGTCGTTGACGGCCACAGCGCCGGCCAGCGGCCATTGGCGCAAGTCCAGGAAGGGCTTGTCGGCCAGGTTGTCGGGCAGGCCCGCGAGCTGCTTCTCGCTCTCACGCCGCAGCAGCGCCATGTAGTCCTTCAGCCCGATCACATGCTCCGAGAACAGCGCCGCCAGCGGCGCCTCCTGCCGCGGGCTGGCATGGCGCTTGAGCGCGTAGACGAAGTCCTCGGCGACGACCTCGCGCGTGGCCAGCTGCTTGAAGTCGAAGGGGCTGCGCTTGTCGCCCAGCTCGCCGGGCTTGAGGTGGTGATAGAGGTAGTTGCCTTGCGCGTCCTTGGCGAAGGCCGGGTGGGGCGACCACTTCAGCCCCGGCCGAATCGGAATGTCGTAGACCGCCTCGGCCACCTGCGCATCGGGCGCATCGTCGGGCAGGCGCTTGCCTTGTGCATCCAGGTAATAGGGTTTGGCCAGCGCCTCGGCGGCGCGTGGCAGCAGCGAATAGGGCCGCTTCAGGTAGTGGTAGCCATAGGGCGGCTCGCTGATCTCGAACACATAGGTGCTCTCGGGCGCGGCATAGGAGGACGTGGGGTCCAGGTAGCGCGGCGAACGCTCGGCGAAGGCCATGAAAAGCGTGTTCTCACGCTCGGCGCCGCGCGGGTGGGGGCTGTTGTTGCAGCCGGCCAGCAGCGTGAACGCCAAAGCGCCCAGGCCTGCCTTGATCCAACCGCTGAAATGACCCACCGCGACGCCCTCAAACACAAAGCCCCGGCAGGGGCCGGGGCGTTGCTGGAAATCATAGACGGGCGCCCAGCCGAACAGCGCGGCTCACCGGGTAAAGCCGCTCAGGAAAACCCCGTGTGACTTCAGCGATGGTGATGGTCGTGACCGCAATCCTCGCCGCAGTCGTCGCCATGGTCATGTACATGCGCGAGCCGCGGATCCGACTGCCAGCCGAGGATGGCTTCACGCCCCTGCACATACAGCTCCACCGTGCCGCCCACCGGCAGGCAGACCTTGGTGCGCACATGGCCGAAGGGCAGGCCGGTCAGCACCGGCGTCTTCGTGCGGGCGCGCAGCGCGGCAATGGCGTCCTTCAGGCCATAGCCGCGGTCGTTGGGCGATTTCGTCCATCCGCCGAAGTCGCCCAGCAACACGGCCGCCTGCGCGTCGATGACGCCGGCCTGCTGCAGTTGCAGCAGCATGCGCTCGACGCGGTAGGGATGCTCGTTGACGTCTTCCAGGAACAGCAGGCCGCCCTTGACCTTGGGCCAGTGCGGCGTGCCCAGCAGCGAGCACAGCACGGTCAGGTTGCCGCCCCAGAGACGCCCGCGCGCCTCCAGGCCGTCGAACTCTGCGGTCGGCGCGCGGAAGCCCACGGCCTCCAGCGCGCCGCTCATGGCCTCGATGAAGCAGTCCTGCGTGATGTCGTCGACGCCGCCGTCGGCCTCGCTGCGGCCAAAGTCGTCACAGGCGAGAGGCCCGGCCCACATCGACAAGCCCTTGTGCCGCGCGATGAGGCCGTTCTGCAGTGCCGTCAGGTCGCTGTAGCCCACCCAGCGCGTGCCGCGCTCGACGCTTTTCGCGATGCGTGCCCAGTCGATCTGGTCCAGCAGGCGCGTGAGGCCATAGCCGCCGCGCGTGGCCAGTGCGACGGAGGGCGCCGCTTCGGCAATGCGATGCAGCGCGGCCAGGCGCGTCGCATCGTCGCCGGCAAAGCGCTTGTCGCGCGACAGCGCATCGGCATCCACGCTGACGTCGAAACCCAGCGCCGCCAACCGCTTGGCGGCGCGCTTGAGCTGGTCGGCCTTGGCCACGGCGCCTGAAGGCGTGAACAGCGTGAGGGTGGTCATCAGGATTCGTCCAGTTCGGTGGCTTCGCCGGTGGGGATCAGGCCTTGCCGCTCGGCACGCCGCGCACGTGCCGACTCGCGGCGCTCGGCGAAGAACTCGCGCAGCAGCTTGGACGAGGCCTCGGCCATCAACCCGCTTTCGATGCGCGTGTGGTGGTTGAGCTGCGGCTGCGAGAACAGGTCGATGACCGAGCCGGCCACACCCGTCTTGGGGTCGGCCGCCGCGAACACGACACGCTTGAAGCGCGCATGCATTAGCGCCATCGCGCACATCGCGCAGGGTTCCAGCGTGATGAAGATCTCGCACTCGGGCAGGCGGTAGTTCTCCAGCAGCGTGGCCGCGTGGCGTAGCGCGACGATCTCGGCATGGGCCGTCGGGTCGTGCGTCGTGATCGGGCGGTTGTAGCCGGTCGCAATGACCTGGCCGGCCCGCGTGATGACGGCGCCGACGGGCACCTCGCCCACCAGCCAGGCGTTCTGCGCCTGGTCCAGCGCGAGCCGCATGGCGTACTCGTCGGCGGGCGTGAAAAGGGGCTCGGTCATCGGGGCGGCAGTTTACCCATGGCATGCTGGCGGCATGAGCGAGTTGTCTGTCCATGCCCTCGGCGAAACGGCGCTGTGCTGCACGCTGCCGGCGCCGTTGTCGCTGGAGCAGCAGCAGCGCATCTGGCAGCTCGCCGCGGGCCTGGCCGATGTGGACGGCGTGCGGGAACTGATCCCCGGCATGAACAACCTGACGCTGGTGTTCGATCCTCTGCGCACCGAACCGGCCGAACTGGAAGCCGCCGCGCTGGCGCTGTGGGCCAGGCCGCCGCGCCGACGGCAACTCGGCAAACTCGTCGACATCCCCGTCACCTACGACGGGCCCGACCTCGGCGACGTCGCTGCCCACTGCGGGCTCAGCGCCGACGAGGTCGTGCAGCGCCATACGGCGGCCGAGTACGTCGTCTACTTCCTCGGCTTCCAGCCCGGCTTCGCCTACCTCGGCGGGCTGGACGAGGCGCTGCACACACCGCGCCGTGCGGAGCCGCGCGTGTCCGTGCCGGCCGGCAGCGTCGGCATCGGCGGCGCGCAGACCGGCATCTATCCGCTGGCCTCGCCGGGCGGCTGGCAGCTGATCGGCCGCACGTCGACGCCGCTGTTCGACCCCCAGGCCGAGCCGCCGACGCTGCTCGCGCCCGGCGACCGCGTGCGCTTCGTCGCAGTGAACGAATGATCGAGATCGTCCGCGCCGGCCCGCTGGCCACCGTGCAGGACCTCGGCCGCCCCGGCTGGCGCGACCGCGGCCTGAGCGTTTGCGGCGCGCTCGACGAGTTCGCGCTGCAGGCCGGCAACCTGCTCGTCGGCAACGCGCCGGGCACGGCCGGCCTGGAGTTCACGCTGGCCGCGGCGACGCTGCGCTTCCATGCCGACACCTGCATCGCCATCACCGGCACCGATGCCGACGCCCACCTCGACGGCCGCCCCGTGCGCCCCTGGTGGCGCCAGCGCGTGCACGCCGGCCAGACGCTGAAGCTCGCAGCACCGCGCGAGCGCATGCGCAGCTATGTCGCCGTCGCCGGCGGCCTGGCGCTGCCGGCCGCGCTGGGCTCGCTGAGCACCGACCTGAAGGGCGGCTTCGGCGGGCTGGACGGCCGCGCGCTGCGCGACGGCGACCGTCTGCCGCTGAAGCCCTGCCCCGCCCTGCCCTCGCGCCGCGTCGGCATGCGCCCGCCCGAGTGGACACCCGAGGTGCGCGCCCTGCCCGGCCCGGAGCACGACGACTTCGCCACCGACGCCTTCTGGGCCAGCGACTGGACCGTCACGCCGCAAAGCAACCGCATGGGCTATCGCCTCGCCGGCCCGGTGCTGCAGCGCGAGCGCGGCGAGGAGCTGGCGTCGCACGGCGTGCTGCCGGGCGTCGTGCAGGTCCCGCCATCCGGCCAGCCCATCGCCCTGCTGGCCGACGCACAGGCGACCGGCGGCTATCCCAAGATCGCCGTCGTCATCCGCGCCGACCTGTGGAAACTGGGCCAGCTGCGCCTCGGCGCGCAGCTGCGCTTTGTGCGCTGCACTCCCGACGCAGCGCTCGCCGCGCTGCGCGACCAACGATTGCTGCTGAACCAGATGAGCACTGCGCTATGCATGTCGACCTGAACGCCGACCTCGGCGAAGGCGCGCCCGACGACGCCGAACTGCTGGCCCTCGTCAGCTCCGCCAACATCGCCTGCGGCTGGCATGCCGGCGACGCGCGGCTGATGCAGCGCACCGTGGCGGCGGCGCTGGCGCGTGGCGTTGCCATCGGCGCCCACCCGAGCTACCCCGATCGCGACAACTTCGGCCGCAGCGAGATGCAGCTGTCGCCCGCCGACGTGCAGGCAGACCTGATCTACCAGATCGGCGCGCTGGACGCGCTCGTCAAGGCCCAGGGCGGGCGGCTGCACCATGTGAAGCCCCACGGCGCCCTCTACAACCAGGCTGCGCGCGACCCGGTGCTGGCCGACGCCATCGCCACCGCCGTGCTGGACGTGGACCCATCGCTGGCCCTCTACGGCCTGGCCGGCAGCGAGCTGCTGTGCGCCGCCGAGCGCGCCGGCCTGCGTGCCGTCGCCGAGGTGTTCGCCGACCGCGGCTACCGCGCCGACGGCAGCCTGGTGCCGCGCAGCCAGCCCGGCGCCCTTGTCGACGATGTCGAGCGGGCCGTGGCGCGCACGCTGCGCATGGTCAGCGAAGGCGTCGTCGTCGCGGTCAGCGGCGAGATCGTGCCGCTGCAGGCCCAGACCATCTGCCTGCATGGCGACGGCCCGCATGCACTGGCCTTCGCGCGAGCCATTCACGCCGCGCTGACCGCAGCCGGCGTGCAACTGCGCCCATGACGGAGCAGGACACCCTCTTCGGCGCCCCACCGCTGAAACGACCGCGCGGCATCCAGCCCGCGCCGCCAGTGGAAGAAGACATTGCCCTCGCTGCGGCGCTGTCGCCCCACGTCCACTTCGGCACGTCGACATGGAGCTACCCCGGCTGGGAGGGGTTGGTCTGGGGCGGTCGGCACAGCGAGTCTGCGTTGTCGAGGAACGGCCTGCCCGCCTACGCGGCCCACCCGCTGCTGCGCGCCGTCGGCATCGACCGCGGCTTCTACCGGCCCCTCACGGCCAGCGAGTTCCAGCGCCATGCCGAGCAGGTGCCGCCGGGCTTTCGCTTCACGGTGAAGGCGCCCAGCCTCGTCACCGACGCGCTGCTGCGCAGCGAGGACGGCCGCGGCCAGCAGCCCAATCCGCTGTTCATGGACCCGACCGCCGCGCTGCAGGATTTCATCGACCCGGCCTACGAAGGCCTGGGGGCGAGCATCGGCGCGCTGGTGTTCCAGATCAGCCCGCTGCCCGGCGCGCGGCTGGCGAACATGAACGAGCAGTTCGACCGGCTGCATGCGCTGCTGCTCGCGCTGCCCAGGCCGCCGGCCGGCGTGCTGGCCGTCGAGGTTCGTGACGCGGCCTGGCTGACACCCGACCTCGCCTCGCTGCTGCGCGATGCCCGCGCGACCTACTGCCTGGGCCTGCATCCCAAGCTGCCGCCGCTGGCCGAGCAATTGCCGCTGCTGCGCGCTTTGTGGCCCGGGCCCATGGTGGCGCGCTGGAACCTGAACCGCCTGCACGGCGCTTACGGTTACGAAGAGGCGGAGAAGAAATACGGCGAGTTCGCCGAGATGCTGGACCCCGACCCCGAGACGCGCGCCGAGCTGGCCCGCGTCATCCGCGGCACCGCGGGTGCGGGGCAGGACTGCTTCGTCACCATCTCCAACAAGGCCGAGGGCTCGGCGCCGCTCAGCGTGCGGGCGCTGGCCCGCGCGGTCGTGGGCTGATCTCCTACACCCCGGCGCTTGCCGCGCCGACACCTAACGTCCCTCACGAGCGGCAAAGTGTGGGTCACCGCGGCAGCCGCCGCTCAACGCCAAGGAGTCACCATGAACTGGGATCGCATTCAAGGCCAGTGGAAGCAAGTCACCGGCAAGGTGCAGGAGCAATGGGGCAAGCTGACCGATGACGACCTCGACGTCGTCGCCGGCCGGCGTGACCAGCTCGCCGGCAAGATCCAGGAGCGCTACGGCGTGGCCAAGGACGAAGCCGAAAGCCAGATCGCGTCGTGGGAACGCCGCGCGACGGACGACTGGTTCCACTGAGGCCGCCGCCCATGACCAAGCCGCCCTTCTGGGCGGCTTTTTTCTGCGCCGCTGGAGATCAGCGTGATGCCGGCCGGCCTGGCGGCAGGTTGCCGCCCTCGCCTTCCCAGCGGGTCACGTCTTCGTGCTGACGCTGACGGTCGTTGCGCACCCGGCGCAGTTGCTGATTCCGGCTCAGGCTCTGTACGAGCTTCATGGCGAGGGCCGAGGTGGCGACGAGTGCGATGAGGGACTTGATCAGCATGGCTGTCTCTCCTTGCAGGTAATGCCCCATCGTGGCCAGTCCGCGGCTTCACGCCGGTCGGCGCCCCACGCCAAGGCCTGTAGGACTCAGCCTTGCAAGGCCCAGCGGCCGATGACGTCGTGCCGCGTCAGCCCCTGCGGGCTCTTCACGAGCACGAACTCGCTGGCAACCCAGCCGGGCAGGTCCACGGGCCATGCGGGCGCCGCGCGCTTGTCATAGCGCAGCGTCAGGTGTGGATTGAAGTCCCGTTCCGGCCGCGCCAGGCCGTGGGCCGCGAGGCGCTCCACCAGGGCCTCGTTCAACTCCCGCACCGCCTCCAGGCCCTGGCCGCCGGTCAACACGAAGGGGTGCTTGCCGGCCCCCGCGTCGCCCCAGCTCGCCAGCGTGTCGAAGCCCAGGTCGAAGGCCGGCCGCACGACCTCCGCCGCCGCGCGCGCCGCCAGGTCGACGATGCGCGCATCCGGCTCGCCCTCGCTGTAGCCGAAGTAATGCAGCGTGATGTGGAAGATGCGGCAGGGCCGCAGGCGGGCCTTGAGCCCGCGCGCCTCGTGCGCGGCCGTGACGACGCGGGCGATGCGCTCGGCCGTAGCCTCATTGGGCCGCAGCGCGAAGAAGAGCTTGTGGCCGGTCAATTCGTCGCCGCCGAGGCCTCATCGGCCGCGCGCCGGGCCGCGTCGTTGAGGCTGTCCTGCACCTGCCGGCCGACGGCCTGCGGCTGGGGCAGCGCCGTGCCGGCGGCCGACGCAGCAGGCACGGCCGGCTTCAGCGCCGTCGCCTGCTTCTTGACCAGGGACAGCACGATGGCCGCAACGATGACGAGGGCGAGAAGGCTGAAGGCTGCACGCATGAAGGGCTCTCCGGAGAGCGGCCAGCTTAAGGCAACCCCGGCTTGACTTGGCGCAAGGCCCCTCGGGCAGTCACTGCCTACGCTGTACCCGCCGTGGGGGCTGCATGGTCCGCCTCCGCTCCCGAATACACCGAAACAGTCCAGGAGCCGTCATGCCGATGATGAAAGCTGCCGTCGTCCACGCCTACCGCGAACCCCTGAGCCTCGAAGAAGTCCCAGTTCCGGAAGTACCTTCCGGCCAGATCCTCGTCAAAGTGGCCGCCTGCGGCGTCTGCCATACCGATCTCCACGCAGCCGACGGCGACTGGCCGGTGAAGCCGCCGCTGCCCTTCATCCCAGGCCACGAAGGCGTGGGCCACGTTGCCGCCGTAGGCGCCGGCGTCAGGAATATCCGCGAGGGCGATCGCGTGGGCGTGCCCTGGCTGCATACGGCCTGCGGCCACTGTGAACACTGCCTGACCGGCTGGGAGACGCTTTGCGACCATCAGCAGATGACGGGCTACACGGTCAACGGCGGGTTTGCCGAGTACGTGCTGGCCGATCCCGCCTACGTCGGCCACTTGCCCAAGAACCTCTCCTTCGAATCGCTGGCCCCCATCCTTTGCGCTGGGGTGACGGTCTACAAGGGATTGAAGGTGCTCGACGCCCGGCCCGGCCACTGGGTGGCCATCGTGGGCGTCGGCGGGCTAGGACATCTGGCGGTGCAGTACGCACGCGCAATGGGCTATCACGTCGTTGCCGTGGACGTCGACGAAAGCCGGCTCGCGCTGGCACGGCAGCTGGGGGCGGAGCTGTGCATCAACTCCGCCGAGCAGGACCCGGTGGCCGAGCTGCAGCGCGAACTGCGGGGCGTACACGCTGCGTTGGTGACGGCCGTTTCCCGCGAGTCCTTCAGCCAGTCCCTCGGCATGCTGCACAAGCGCGGCACCATGTCCATGGTCGGCCTGCCGCCGGGCGACTTTGCGTTGCCCATCTTCGACGTCGTCCTGAATGCGAAGACGGTGCGGGGGTCCATCGTCGGATCGCGCCAGGACCTGAACGAGGCGCTGCAGTTCGCAGCCGAAGGCGTCGTGCACGCCAGCACGACACCGCACCGCCTCGACGACATCAACCGCATCTTCGAGGACCTCAGGCATGGGCGCGTCGATGGGCGCGCCGTGCTGAGCTTCACCTGAGCGCTGCACGCATGCCGGCAGTCCGTCGGCGACCGACGGGGATGACAACGCTGGACAGCCTTGCGCCACTTCGCACGCAAACCTGATTCGCGTCGCACCGTGGCGGGTTTCTGCCAAAAAACTGCCGAGCGTGCCGGCCGGAAGCTTGTGAAACTGATTGAAACCGGGCCTTCCAAGCGCCCGGCCACAGCAGCATCGAAACGAAAGCGCACCGTCCATGAAGCTCTCCACCAAATTGATCTCCGCCTTCATCGCGGTCTGCGCGCTCGGCGGCGCCGTCAGTGCCATCGGCATCCGCAACATGGCGTCGATGAACACGTCCAGCGAGACCATGTACAAGCTGGACCTGCTGGGGCTGTCCCTCGTGAAGGAGGCCAACATCAACCTTCTCTACGTCGGCCGTTCGATGCGCAACGCGCTGCTGGCCACCACCGAGGCGCAACGCACCGCCGCCCTGGCCAAGGCAGACGCGGACCTGGCCCTGACGCGCAAGAACCTCGACGCCGCCAAGCCGCTGTTCTGGTCGGAGAAGGGCAAGGCCGGCTTTGCCACGCTGGAGGCGCAATGGGCGGAATACACCGCCGCCGCGGGCCGGCTGCGCGCGATGTCAGCCCAGGCCAAGGTGAACGAGCAGCAGGAGGCGACGAGCTTCCTGTTCGGCGATTTCGCCAAGTTGGTCAATCAGGTGGACGACCAGATGACGGCGCTGTCCGACATCAAGGAGGACAACGCCAAGCGGGCGTTCGCCGGCAGCCAGCAGGACTACGAGGCCGCGCGCGCGCTGATGATCGGCCTGGTCTTCGCCGCGATGATCCTGGGTGTGGGTCTCGGCGCCTGGCTGACCCGCAACCTGACGCGCCAACTCGGCGGCGAGCCGGAAGAGGCTGCGGACCTGGCGCACCGCGTCGCGGCGGGTGACCTGAGCCAGCCGGTCAAGCTGCGCCCGGGCGACACGCGCAGCGTCATGGCCGCGCTGGGTGGCATGCAGGCCAACCTCGCGCAGGTCGTCTCCGACGTCCGCCGCAATTCCGAGAGCGTGGCCACGGCCAGCGCACAGATCGCCCAGGGCAACCAGGACCTGTCCAGCCGCACGGAGGAGCAGGCCAGCGCGCTGCAGCAGACAGCCGCCACGATGGAGGAACTGGGCACCACGGTGCGGCACAACGCCGACAGCGCGCAGCAGGCCAACCAGCTGGCCCAGGGCGCGTCCGCCGTGGCGGCCCGGGGCGGCGAGGTCGTCGGCAAGGTGGTGAGCACCATGCAGGGCATCACCGACAGCAGCCGCGAGATCGGCGACATCATCGGCGTCATCGACGGCATCGCCTTCCAGACCAACATCCTCGCGCTGAACGCGGCGGTGGAGGCCGCGCGGGCCGGCGAGCAGGGCCGCGGCTTTGCCGTCGTGGCCGCGGAAGTGCGCAGCCTGGCCCAGCGCAGCGCGCAGGCGGCCAAGGAAATCAAGACCCTCATCGGCCGCAGCGTCGAGCAGGTCGAACAGGGCACGGTGCTCGTCGACGAGGCCGGCCGGACCATGGGCGAGATCGTCTCCTCCATCCAGCGCGTCAGCGACATCGTGGGCGAGATCAGCTCGGCCAGCACCGAGCAGAGCACGGGCGTCGAGCAGGTGGGCGACGCCGTCGGCCAGATGGACCAGGCCACGCAGCAGAACGCCGCGCTGGTGGAAGAGAGCGCCGCCGCCGCGGAGAGCCTGAAGACCCAGGCCGAGCAGCTCGTGCGGGCTGTCGCGGTGTTCAAGCTGGCGGCCAACGAAGGCTCGGTGCTTGCCGGGCCTGCTGCGCAGCCGCAGGTCAAGCGCCGCGGGCCGAACCCGGCGAAGAAAGTGACTCGTCCTGCGCTGAACACCAAGGCCTTCAGCGCACCGCGGCCGACCTTGAGCCCCGTTGCGGCGACCGGCACCGACGACTGGACATCGTTCTGAGCCGCACGGCGGCCGATTCAATCGCTGCGTTCGCCTGATGACGTACTGCCGCCTTGCGACGCTCAAGCCGCTGTCGTCGTCGGCTTGATTCAAATCGCCGGATCGCGTGGAACGCATCCGGCGCCACCTTGAATCATTCCCACTCGATGGTCGCGGGCGGCTTGCTGCTGACGTCGTAGGTCACGCGGTTGATGCCGCGCACCTCGTTGATGATGCGGCCGCTCGTGCGCTTGAGCAGCGCATAGGGCAGCTCGGCCCAGTCGGCGGTCATGAAGTCGCTGGTCTGCACGGCGCGCAGCGCGACGACGTAGTCGTAGGTGCGGCCGTCGCCCATGACGCCGACGCTCTTCACCGGCAGGAACACCGCGAAGGCCTGCGACGTCAGCGCGTACCAGCTCTTGCCGGTGGCGGGGTCGATGGTGTTGCGCAGTTCCTCGATGAAGATCGCGTCGGCGCGGCGCAGCAGGTCGGCGTAGTCCTTCTTCACCTCGCCGAGGATGCGCACGCCCAGGCCCGGGCCCGGGAAGGGATGGCGGTAGACCATGGCTTCGGGCAGGCCCAGCGCCACGCCCAGGCCGCGCACTTCGTCCTTGAACAGCTCGCGCAGCGGCTCCAGCAGCTTCAGGCCCAGTTGCTCGGGCAGGCCGCCGACGTTGTGGTGGCTCTTGATCGTCGTGGCCTTCTTGGTCTTGGTGCCGCCGCTCTCCACCACATCGGGGTAGATGGTGCCTTGCGCCAAGAAGGTTGCGCCCTTGTGGCCACCGTCGCCCGATTTCAGCTTCGCGGCCTCGGCCTTGAACACGTCGACGAAGAGGCGGCCGATGATCTTGCGCTTCTGCTCAGGGTCGCTCACGCCGGCCAGTTCGCGCAGGAACAGCTCGCTGGCGTCGACGCGGATGACCTTGGCGTGCAGCTTGCCGGCGAACATCTCCATGACCATGTCGCCCTCGTTCAGCCGCAGCAGGCCGTGGTCGACGAAGACGCAGGTGAGCTGGTCACCGATGGCGCGGTGGATCAGCGCGGCAGCCACGGACGAATCGACACCGCCGGACAGGCCGAGGATGACTTCCTCGTCGCCCACCTGCTTGCGGATCTTCGCGACGGCCTCGTCGATATAGCTGCCCATCTGCCAGTCGCCGCTGCAGCCGGCGATGTCGCGCACGAAGCGGCGCAGCATCGCCGCGCCCTGCACGGTGTGCGTGACCTCGGGGTGGAACTGCACCGCATAGAAGCCGCGCACCTCGTCGGCCATGCCGGCGATGGGGCAGCTGGGCGTGGAGGCCATCAGCTTGAAGCCGGGCGGCAGCGCGGCGACCTTGTCGCCATGGCTCATCCACACCTTCAGCATGCCGTGCTTCTCGGGCGTCTCGAAGTCCTGGATGGCCTCCAGCAGCTTGGTGTGGCCATGCGCCCTCACCTCGGCGTAGCCGAACTCGCGGTGGTCGCTCCACTCGACGCTGCCGCCCAGCTGCACGGCCATGGTCTGCATGCCGTAGCAGATGCCCAGCACCGGCACGCCGGCGTCCCACACGGCCTGCGGCGCACGCAGCTCGTGGTCTTCGTAGGTGGACGCGTGGCTGCCGCTGAGGATGATGGCCTTGGGGGCGAAGCTGCGGACGAAGTCGTCCGACACGTCGTTCGGGTGGATCTCGCAGTACACGGCGGACTCGCGCACGCGGCGCGCGATGAGCTGGGTGACCTGGGAGCCGAAGTCGAGGATGAGGACCTTGTCGTGTTGCATGGCGCGTCTTTCAGGCTGGCTGCGGTGCCGGCTGGGTGCGGAAGAAACGGAGGGTGATCAACATGGCCGCGGCTTGCAGCGCGGCGCAGGCGAAGAAGGGCAGGCCGATGAGCAGGTCGCCCGCCGGGCGGTGCGACACCTGGGCCAGCAGCGTCAGGCCCGCGAGGGGCGCGAAGACGGCCATCAGGCTGTTCAACGACGACACGGCGCCCATGGCCCGGCCCTGCTCGGTCGGGCTGGCGGCGCCGGAAATGACGCTCTGCAGCGCCGAGGCGGCGACGCCGCCCAGCAGGTTCAGGCCGATGACGACGTACATCATCCAGCCCTGGTTGACGAGGCCGAAGCCCAGGTAGGCCAGCGACGCCGACGTCATGCTGATGACCGCGAGCCGCCGCGGGCTGAAGCGCTTGAGCAGCGGCTTGAGCAGCACGCCCTGGCTCAGCACCGACACGATGCCGACGGCCAGCAGCGACCAGCTGACCTGCAGCGGGCCCCAGCCGAAGCGGAACTTGGTGTACAGCACCCAGGTGTTGTGCAGCATGAACTGCGCGAGCGACGACAGTGCGATGACGGCCACCAGCGGGCCCACGCCCTTCAGCGCGGCCAGGCCGCGCAGCGCGCTGACCGGGTTGGCCTTCTTCCAGTCGAAGGGGCTGCGCCGCTCGCGCGGCAGCGACTCGGGCAGCACGAAGAAGCCGTAGCACCAGTTCAGCACCGCCATGCTGCCGGCGGCGAAGAAGGGCCAGTGCACGTCGTGGTCGCCCAGCAGGCCGCCGATGACGGGGCCGAGGATGAAGCCGATGCCGAACATCGCGCCGAGCTGGCCGAAGCGGCGGGCGCGGTCCTCGGGCGGCGTGATGTCGGCCACGTAGGCATTGGCGATGGCGACGTTGGCCTGCATCGCGCCCGAGAACAGGCGCACGACGACGAGCATCCACAGCGCCGAGGCCATGGCCGTCACGAAGAAGCTCAGCGCCAGGCCGGCGAAGCCGATCAGCAGCACCGGCCGGCGGCCAAAGCGGTCGGACAACGAGCCGAGGATGGGCGAGCCGATGAAGTTGGCCACGCCGAAGGCCATCGTCACGAGCAGGAAGGCCGAGGTCTGCTCGTCGTTGCCGTGCGTGAACGTGCCGACGATGTGCGGCAGCACCGGCACCATCAGGCCGATGGAGATCATGTCGATCAGCACGGCGGCCATGATGAAACCCATGGCCGGGGTGCGTGTCGTTGTCGAGCTCATCGTGTTCCTGAAAAGCGAAGCGGGGCGATTCTCGATCGCCCCGCCTTCTGCCTTGACCTCTTTAACCAGCGCTGCGGTAGTTCGGCGCTTCCTTCGTGATCTGGACGTCGTGCACATGGCTTTCGCGCATGCCCGCGGTCGTGATCTCGACGAACTCGGCCTTGTTCTGCATGTCGGCGATGGAGCCGCAGCCGCAGTAGTGCATGGACGCCTTCAGGCCGCCGGCCATCTGGAAGATGACCTGCACGACCGAGCCCTTGTAGGGCACCTGACCTTCGATGCCCTCGGGCACGAGCTTGGACGTGTTGGGGTTGTTGCCCGACTCGGCCTGGAAGTAGCGGTCCGCGCTGCCCTTGGACATCGCGCCCAGCGACCCCATGCCGCGGTAGCTCTTGAAGGTGCGGCCCTGGTAGAGCACGGTCTCGCCCGGGGCTTCCTCGGTGCCGGCGAAGGCGCCGCCCATCATGACGCAGTCGGCGCCCGCGGCGATGGCCTTGGCCAGGTCGCCGGAGTAGCGCACGCCGCCGTCGGCGATGACCGGCACGCCGGTGCCCTTGAGCGCCGTCACGACGTTGTCGATGGCCGTGATCTGCGGCACGCCCACGCCCGCGACGATGCGCGTCGTGCAGATGGAACCGGGGCCGATGCCGACCTTGACGCCGTCGGCGCCGGCTTCCACGAGTGCCAGCGCCGCAGCGCCGGTGGCGATGTTGCCGCCGATGACGTCGACGTTCGGGAAGGCACGCTTGACCCAGCGCACGCGTTCCAGCACGCCGGCGCTGTGCCCGTGGGCGGTGTCGACGATGATGGCGTCGACGCCGGCCTTGACGAGCAGTTCGACGCGCTGCTCGGTGTCTTCGCCGAAGCCGACCGCCGCACCGACGCGCAGGCCGCCGTGAGAGTCACGGGCCGCGTTGGGGAAGCTGGTCTGCTTGGTGATGTCCTTGACCGTCATCAGGCCGCGCAGCTCGAAGGCGTCGTTGATGACGACGACGCGCTCCAGCTTGTGGGTGTGCATCAGCGCCTTGGCTTCATCAAGTGACGCGCCTTCGCGCACCGTGATGAGCTTTTCGGCCGGCGTCATGATCTCGCGGACCTTGGCGTCCATGCGCGTCTCGAAGCGCACGTCGCGGCCGGTGACGATGCCGACGACCCTGCGGCCCTCGACGACCGGGAAGCCCGAAAAGCCGTTCTGCTGCTGCAGCTCGAGCACGTCGCGCACCGTGGCGTCGGGGCTGACCGTCAGCGGCTCGCGGACGACGCCGCTCTCGTAGCGCTTGACGCGGGCCACCTCGCGCGCCTGGGCCTCGGCCGACAGGTTCTTGTGCACGATGCCGATGCCGCCTTCCTGCGCGAGCGCGATCGCGAGGCGGGCCTCGGTCACCGTGTCCATCGCGGCGGACACCAGCGGCAGGTTCAGGGGAATGTTGCGCGACAGACGGGTCGCAAGGCTGGTGTCGCGGGGCAACACCTGGGAGAACGCCGGCACCAACAACACATCGTCGAAGGTGAGCGCTTTGCCGAGAAGGCGCATGAGGAAAGCTCCAGACGCAAAGCGGCATTATACGGAGGGCCCCGCCGCTACACTGACCTCATGCAGCACAAGCCCCTCTTCGTCGCTTTGATCGGTCTGGCGCTGGCCGCGTCCGCCCAGGCCCAGTGGAAGTGGAAAGACGCCAAGGGCAATGTGCAGTACAGCGACAGGCCGCCACCGGCCGGCACGCCGGACAAGGACATCCTGCAGCGCCCGCCCTCTGCTGCGCCCCGCATCGTCACCATCGTGCCGGCCGGCCAGCCGGCCAGCGCCGCATCGGCCCCGGCGCCCCAGCCGGCCGCCAGCGCGCCCACCAAGGCCGAGCAGGACGCCGCGGCGCGCAAGAAGCAGGATCAGGAGCGCGACGCCGCCAAGCAGAAGGAAGAGGAACGCCGCGTGGCCGAACTGAAGCGCGAGAACTGCTCCCGCGCCCAGGCCAATCTGCGCGACCTGCAGAGCGGCATCCGCATCACGCGCACCAACGAACAGGGCGAGCGCGTCTTCATGGACGACGCGCAGCGCGCGGCCGAAGTCGAGCGCGCGCGCAACGTGATCACCAGCGAGTGCAAGTGAGCCGCTGAGTCAGGCGGCACCGCCCTTGGGCCGGTGGCGCGACACGATGCGCTCGCCGCGATTGGCGTAGCGCTGGCGGCGGGCTTCCTTGGGGTCCACGGTCAGCGGGCGATACACCTCGATGCGGTCGCGCTCGCGCAGCGGCGTGTCCAGAGGCCGCACGCGCCCCCAGATGCCGACGCGAAGCTCACCCGCCGGTGGGTCGAAGTCGGCGCAGGCGCGCAGCGCCGACTCGACGGTGGCGCCCTCCTCCACGTCCAGCCAGCGGTGCCGCACATCGCCGGCGGCCGGGCTCCAGACCAGTTCAACGCGCACCGTGGAGGCTTTCCGCGCGCTGCACGAAGCTGTCGACAAAGGTGTTGGCGATGCGGTCGAACACGGGGCTGACGACGGCCTCGAGCGCACCGCTGCTGAAGGCGTAGTGGAGCTCGAAGGCGATCTTGCAGGCGCTGGGCTCGCCCGTCGTGCCGGGCTTGTTCAGCGGCTGGAACTGCCACAGGCCGTGTAGTTGCGAGAACGGGCCGTCGACCAGCTCCATGCGCACGCTGCGGCCGGGCTCGTTGGTGTTGCGTGTCGTGAAGGCGTGCTTCACGCCGGCGTAGGACAGGTGCAGCTTCGCCGTGACGGAGTCGCCTTCGCGCGCCAGCACCTCGACCTTGTTGCACCAGGGCAGGAACTCGGGATAGCGCTCCACCGCGGTGACCAGCTCGTACATCTCCTGCGGCGTGTACCAGAGCAGAACGGACTTTTTGACCTGCTTCATAGAATGACGGGATTGTAAGAAGGCCCTCACGCCCCATCTCCGAACCCATGTCCATCGCCGAGAACCGCCGCGCCCGTTACGACTACCACATCGAAGAGCAATTCGAGGCCGGCGTCGTGCTGTCGGGCTGGGAGATCAAGGCCATCCGCGCCGGCCAGGTGCAGCTGACCGATGGCTACGTGATGATCAAGGACGGCGAGCTCTTCCTGATCGGCTGCCGCATCAACGCGCTGCGCAGCGCATCGACCCACGTGACACCCGAGGCCGACCGCACGAAGAAGCTGCTGATGCACAAGGCCGAGATCAAGCGGCTGGTCGGCAAGGTGGAGCAGCGCGGCTTCACGCTGGTACCGCTGAACCTGCACTACAAGGGCGGCCGCGTGAAGGCCGACATCGCGCTGGCCAAGGGCAAGGCCCAGCATGACAAGCGCGAGACCGAGAAGAAGCGGGACTGGGAACGCGAGAAAGGGCAGTTGATGAGACACAAGGTCTCAAGCAAGGGCTGACAAGGCCTGCTCGATGTCGGCCTGCAGGTCGGCGCCGTCCTCCAGCCCGATCGCGAACCGCACCAGCGTGCCGCCGTTGAACGGCAGCGGCAGGTCGCGGCTGCGGCTCATGTCGTAGGGCACGGCCAGGCTCATCGGGCCGGCCCACGAGTAGCCGATGCCGAACAGCTGCAGCGCGTCGACAAAGGCATCGACCTGGCGCGCGCTGAACTCGGGCTTGAAGACGGCCGAGAACAGGCAGGCCGCGCCCGCGCCGCCGACGGCCAGCCAGTGCTCATGGCCCGGCGAGCCGGGCAGCGCCGGGTGGAAGACCTGGGCGACTTCCGGCCGGCCGGCCATCCATGCCGCCAGCCGCCGCGTCACGCGGTCCTGCGCCTCATAGCGCAGCTGCAGCGTCGGCAGGCCACGCAGCACCAGCTCCACGTCGTTCTGGCCCAGGCCGTAGCCGAGGTGTTCATGCGTGTAGTTCAGCTTGTCGTGCAGGCGCTTGTCGCGCGTGCAGACCGAACCCATCAGCACGTCGGCACCGCCGCTGGGGTATTTGGTCAATGCCTGCATGACGATGTCGGCACCCAGGCCGGGGTGGGTCGTCGGCGCCGGCTCGAAGCCGTTGAAGGCCAGGCCCGCGCCCCAGGTGTTGTCCAGCGCCGTGACGACGCCGCGCGCGCGGCAGGCGGCGAGAGTCCCGAGCAGATCGGGAAACTCCAGCGTGATGGAGCCCGCAGCTTCCAGCCAGACCAGTTTCGTGTTGTCGCGCAGCTCCGGCACCGTCAGCGGGTCGTAGAAGCGGTGCGTGACGCCCCATTGCGGCAGCCAGGACTCGGTGAGGTAGCGGTTCTGGCCATAGACGTTGTCCGGCACCAGCACCTCGTCGCCGGGGCGCAGCATGGCCAGCGACGGCAGCGTCACCGCCGCCAGGCCGCTCGGCACCAGCAGGCAGTACTCGGCGTGTTCCAGCGTCGCGAGGCGCGCAGCCAGCGTGTAGCTGGTGGGCGTGCCATGCAGGCCGTAGCGGTAGGTCAGGCCATCGCGCGGCCGCGGCTTGTGCAGGTCGGCCGTGTCCTTGAACAGCACGGTCGACGCCTTGGCCACCGGCACGGGTACCGCGTCCCAGCCTTCGGGGGCGCGGTAGGGGTGGTGGATCAGTTCGGTGCTGGGGGCTTTCTTCGTCATCAGACCAAGCTTGCCACCAGATCGTGGCCATCCGCCGCGACGACGCGGGCGCGCACGAAGTCGCCCACCTTCATCGTCTTGCTGGCCTTCTCGGGCGGCAGGATCTTCACGGTGCCGTCGATCTCGGGCGCGTCGGCGTAGGAGCGGCCCACGCCACCCTTGCGGCCCAGCGCGGGGGCGGAGTCGACCAGCACCTGCAGCGTCTGGCCGACGCGCGCCTGCAGCTTGGCGGCGGACACCTGCTCAGCGACGGCCATGAAGCGCGCTCGGCGCTCCTCGCGGACTTCGGTTGGCAGCGCGCCGGGGATGTCGTTGGCGCTGGCGCCTTCCACCGGCGAATAGGCGAAGCAGCCCGCACGGTCGATTTGCGCTTCCTGCATGAAGTCCAGCAGGTACTGGAACTCGGCCTCGGTCTCGCCGGGGAAGCCGGCGATGAAGGTCGAGCGGATGACCAGCTCCGGGCAGGCCTCGCGCCAGCGCAGGATGCGCTCCATGTTCTTCTCGCCGTTGGCCGGGCGCTTCATGCGCTTCAGCACATCGGGGTGGGCGTGCTGGAAGGGCACGTCGAGATAGGGCAGCACCAGGCCCTGGGCCATCATCGGCAGCACCTCGTCAACATGCGGATAGGGGTAGACGTAGTGCAGGCGCACCCAGGCACCATAGGGCTTGGCGATCTCGCCCAGCTGGGCGACCAGATCAAGCATGCGGGTCTTGACCGGCTTGCCGTCCCAGAAGCCCATGCGGTACTTCACGTCCACGCCATAGGCCGACGTGTCCTGGCTGATGACCAGCAGTTCCTTCACGCCGCTTTCGAACAGCGCACGGGCCTCGTTCAGCACGTCGCCGATGGGGCGGGACACGAGGTCGCCGCGCATGCTGGGGATGATGCAGAACGAGCAGCGGTGGTTGCAGCCTTCGCTGATCTTGAGATACGCGTAGTGCTTGGGCGTCAGCTTGACGCCGAAGCTGGGCACGAGGTCGACGAAGGGGTCGTGCGGCTTGGGCACATGGGTGTGCACCGCGTCCATGACCTCCTGCGTCGCATGCGGGCCGGTGACGGCCAGCACGCTGGGGTGGATCTCGCGGACGAGGCTGCCGGCGTCGCTGCTGCTGGCGCCGGCCTTGGCGCCCAGGCAGCCGGTCACGATGACCTTGCCGTTCTCGGCCAGCGCCTCGCCGATGGTGTCCAGGCTTTCCTTGACGGCATCGTCGATGAAGCCGCAGGTGTTGACGATGACCAGGTCGGCCCCGGCAAAGGTCTTGGAGGTCTCGTAGCCCTCGGCGCGGAGCTGGGTGAGGATCAGTTCGCTGTCGGTCAAGGCCTTGGGGCAACCGAGCGAGACAAAGCCGATCTTGGGCGCGGCGGCCACAGGAGCGGCAAGGGTGGCAGGTTCGTTCATCGCCGCATTTTCGGCGATGTCGCGGCCAAGGCTACTTCTTGGGTCCGAACGGGAACATCACGCCGGCATTCTTCATCTGTTCCTGCCACTGGTTCATCAGCGACTTGGACTGTTCGGCGTAGCTGCCCATCAGGCCGGTCCAGGCGTCGGGACTGAAGGGCATGCCCGGCGTGCCCTGTTCGGTGAAGCGCTGCTGCATGTCGGTGAAGGCCTGCATCTGGCGCTCCAGCAGGCCGCCCATGACGCCCTGCATCGCGTGGCCGTAGAAGCGGATGATCTGGGCCAGCGAGCTGGTGGAGAACATCGGCACGCCGCCGGTCTCCTCCTCCAGGATGATCTGCAGCAGGATGGAGCGGGTCAGGTCTTCCTGCGTCTTGGCGTCCTGGACCTCGAAGTCCACGCCCTGCAACACCATCACCTTCACGTCGGCCAGCGTGATGTAGCTGCTGGTCTGCGTGTCGTAGAGGCGGCGGTTGGGGTATTTCTTGAGGATGCGCAGGCCCGGCTTGGCCTCGGGGCCTGCGGTGTCGTCAGTGCTTGCCGGCTTCTTGCGGGCAGTCGCCATGCGGGGGTCTCCTGATGCGGTGCAGCAAATTCTAGGCAGTCACCGCACGGCCCTCCGAAGGGGTTTACCTGGGCTTGCGCCGCGCCCCCGGCGCAAGCCTCACAGCCCCGTGATCTCCCGGTGGCGCGGCACCAGCGCCTTCATCAGCCCCCAGGCCACGAGGTAGGCCAGCGCGCAGAAGGAGAACATGATCATGTAGCCGGTGGACAGCTGGCCGCGCGCGCCGTAGGCGTCGAAGACCCAGCCGCCGAGCTTGGACACCGCCACGCCGCCCAGCCCGCCGGCCATGCCGCCGATGCCGACGACGGAGGCGACGGTGCGCTTGGGGAACATGTCGGACACCGTCGTGAACAGGTTGGCCGACCAGGCCTGGTGGGCCGACGCGCCGATGCCGACGAGCAGCACGGGCACCCAGTAGCTGGCGCCGCCGAGCGGCTGCGCCAGCAGCACGACCAGCGGGAAGAAGGCGATGACGAGCATGGCCCGCATGCGGCCGTCATAGGGGGCGTAGCCGCGCTTCATGAAGAAGGCCGGGAACCAGCCGCCACCGATGCTGCCCACCATGGTCATGCTGTAGAGCACGGCCAGCGGCACCGCGAGATCGGCCGTGGCCATGCCGTACTGGCTGGACAAATACTTGGGCAGCCAGAACAGGTAGAACCACCAGACACCGTCGGTCAGGAACTTGCCGACGGCGAAGGACCAGGTCTGGCGGTAGCCCAGCAGCTTGAACCAGGGCACCTTGGCGCCGTCGGCGATCGGTTCGGGCTCGCGGTCGCTGTTGATGTAGGCCAGTTCGGCGGCGCCCAGGCGCTGCTGCCGCGACGGCGCGTCGTAGTAGACGGCCCAAAGGACGATCCACAGGAAGCCGACGGCACCGATGGCGATGAAGGCCATCGGCCAGCCCCAGGTGACGGCGATCCACGGCACGGTCAGCGGCGCGAGGATGGCGCCGACGTTGGCGCCGGAGTTGAAGATGCCGGTCGCGAACGAGCGCTCCTTCTTCGGGAAGTACTCCGCCGTCGCCTTGATGGCCGCCGGGAAGTTGCCGGCCTCGCCCAGCGCCAGCACGGCGCGCGATGCCATGAAGCCGACGACGGACACCGGCAGGCCGATGCCCAGCGCCACCAGCGCGGTGCCGATGGGCACGGCGAAGGCATGCATCATGGCGCCGACCGACCAGACGGCCACCGCGATGATGAAGGCGCGCTTGGTGCCGATGGCATCGATGAAGCGGCCCGCGAACAGCATCGCGATCGCATAACCGAACTGGAACACCGCGGTGATGTTGGCGTAGTCGGTGTTGGACCAGCCGAACTCCTTGGACAGCGCCGGTGCCAGCAGGCTGAGCACCTGGCGGTCGAGGTAGTTGACGGTGGTGGCGAAGAACAGCAGGGCGCAGATCGTCCACCTGTACTTGCCAATCGCTGAGCTGTTCATGTCCCGCTTTCTTTTTTCAGTCGCTCTCGACGAGCTTGTCTCCAACATAGACACGGTAACGCCGTATCCGGCCCGTAACTCCGTCCGGGCCCTGGCGCGGCGTGTAGCGCAGGCCGGCGATGTCGGCGGCCGCGCCCAGATCGATGATCAGGCGTGGCGTGCCACCGGGTCGCGCGGGCGGACTGTAAGCGGTGTGCCAGTAGTCCGTGGCCTGGCCGTTGATGGCGTTCAGCGCGCCGCCGTCTTCCTTGCGCGCCTCCTCGCTGCTGGCATAGGCGATGGTCCAGGCGGTCTGGTTCAGCGGCTTGCCATCGGCGCCGAGCAGCGCGAGTTCCGCGATGGCTGCGTGGGGCTTGCCGTCGAAGCTGTCGAGCACCTCGATGCAGAGCTGCCGGCCACGCGCGGCTTCAGCGAAGCGCACGTCCTGCGTCGCCGAGCCGGCGGCGAACTGACCTTCGTGCACCGGCGTCAACCCGGCCAGGCGCGGGCGGGCGGTGCTGGGCGGGCGCGGCAGGTCGAGTTCGGGGCGGAGCTGGTCCAGCACCGGCTGGGTCCGGCCTTCGATGCGGGCGGCGCGCGGCCCCGTCAGGTCCAGCACGACGACCTCGTTGCGGCCGGCCCTGATCCACGGGCCGGGCAGGTACATCGTCTGCGTCGGGCCGATGCTCCAGTAGCGGCCCAGGCAGCGGCCGTTGATCCAGACGATGCCCTGGCCCCAACCCGACATGTCGAGGAAGGTATCGGCCGCCATCGTCGCGTCGAAGCTACCGCGCCAGAAGGCCGGGCCCGCCTGGCGCCCGGCTTGCCAGCGCAGCGGCGGCAGTTCGCCGTCGGCGCCGAAGTCGATGGCGCGGATCTCCCAGCCCTTGATCTCCTGTGCGGCGGCCTTGGTCTTCAGCACGACCGGGCCCTGCAGGCCCTTGCGATCGTGCACCTCCATGCCGAAGTTCACGCGGGCGATGGTGTAGAGCAGGATCTCGACGACGGTGTCGGTCTTGCGCGCGGGAATGTCGACGCCGAAGCGGCGGTGGCGCGTGTCCATCGTGCCCACCGGGCGGCCGCCGACGAAGACCCAGGCGAGGTCGCGCGCATTGGCAGCCTCCAGCCGCGCGGCCGGGCCGGCGGGCAGCGTCGCGCGGTAGGCGACGAGGCCGCGGCTGATGTCGTAATGCTCGATGTGCTTCGGCGTCTCGGCGGCAATCGCCCGCGCCGGCAGGTTGGCGAACACCGGCGCCGTCTCGCGCAATTCGAAGGCGGGAATGGCCATCACCGGCAGCCGGGCCGGCGCATCGGGCAGCATCTCGCCCGGCTTCAGGTGCTGGGCCAGGCACTCGCGGTAGGTGCGGAACTTCTCGCCCATCCAGCCGGCCTCGGAGATGGGCGCGTCGTAGTCGTAGCTGGTCGTGTCGGGCCGGAAAGGCCGGTCGCAGCCGCCCCACAGGCCGAAGGTCGTGCCGCCGTGGGCCATGTAGAGGCTGAAGGAGCCGTTGGCCTTCAGCATCGCGTGGATGTCCTGGATGGCGCGCGTGTTGTCGCCGCGCTTGTGCGGCGAACCCCAGGTGTCGAACCAGCCGGAGTAGTACTCGCCGCACATCTTCGGCCCCTTCTGCAGCGCTTCCAGCGCCTTGAAGCCGCCGACCGGGTCGCTGCCGAAATTGGCGACGGTGAAGAGTTCGGGGATGTGCGTCCGGGCGACCGCGTTGGTCGGGTTGCACTGGAACAGCGGCACGTCGAAGCCGCCGTCCAGCACGGCCTGGCGCATCACGCGCATGTAGTCCTTGTCGTCGCTGAGGAAGCCGTATTCGTTCTCGACCTGCACCATCAAGATGGGGCCACCCCGGCTGACCTGCTGGCCGCCCAGCACGCGGCCGACTTCCTTCAGCCAGCGGCGCACCGGCTGCACGAAGGCCTCGTCGCGGCTGCGCAGGAAGTCGTTGCCAGGATGCTTGTTCAGCAGCCACCACGGCAGGCCGCCCATCTCCCATTCCGCGCAGGCATAGGGGCCCGGGCGCAGGATGACCCACAGGCCTTCGGCCTGGGCCAGCCTGCAGAACTCGACCGCATCGCGCTGGCCTTCCCACTGGAAGCGCCCTTCTCGCCATTCATGGAAGTTCCAGAACAGATAGGCGCAAACGGCGTTCATGCCCATCGCCTTGACGGCCTGCAGGCGGTGGCGCCAGTACTCGCGCGGCACACGGGCGAAGTGCATCTCGCCGCAGCGGATCTGCAGCGGCTGGCCGTCGAGCAGAAAGTCGCTGTCGCCGATGGCGAAGCGAGGCGTGGCGGCGCCGGCCGTCGGCGGGTTCAGCATCAACGCGGCACCGGAGGCGGCGGCGCCAAGCAGGCGGCGGCGCGGAACGAGAGGGACGGTCATGGCTGTCTCGACGTGGGTGAATAAAAAGCCCTGCCGCGTTGGAGGCAGGGAAGGCCGCGCGTCCAGCGCGGCCTGGAGATCATTGCGGCGTCGTCGCCTGGGCCGGCAGGGCCTTGTCGATGAAGCTGCCGTCGCCATCGAAAGGCCGCAGGCGGAAGGCGACGCGCGTGGGTTCGAGCTGGGTGCGGTACTGCATATGCGGCTGGCCGACGAAGCTCCAGGAGTTGTCGCCCCCCACGCCCCATTGCGCGCCATCGATGAGCAGCGTGCCGTGGTCGTGCGGCACGATGTCGCTGCTCTTCCACGTGCCGGGTGGGCGGCGGTAGAGGTCGGTGTAGGGGAAGGCCAGCGCATTGGCCATCAGCAGCTGCCGGCCTTCGACGCGCAGGCCGCGGCCACCGCCGGAGACTTCCAGCCAGCGCACGTCGACCTTGTTGCCGGTGTCCTGCGGGCGCATGTAGTCGTGGTTCTGGTCGGCAATGGCGCCGCGCCACAGGCCGACGGCGGCGCTGGTCTTGCGGTCGACATAGCTCTCGTGCGGGCCGCGGCCGTACCAGCCGACCGTCGTCAGCGATGGCGGCGTGTCGAACCACAGGCCCACGCGCACGGGTGGCGGCAGGTCGCTCTTCAGCGGCGTCAGCTCGCCCACCACGTCGACGGCACCGTCGCCGCGCATCGTGTAGGTCGTCACGAAGCGGGCCGCCCCGGCACCCAACGCATGCTCGACGACGACCTCGGCGCCACCCTTGGCCAGCCGGCGCGCGGTAATCGCGCGGACCTGGCGCTCGGCCGTCATGACCCGCCACGGCGTCTGCTGGGCGACGGTGCCGGTCAGCGTGTCGTTGTCGGTCTCGGCGCGGAAGAAGTTGGGCCGGCCGCCGCTCAGCAGCGGCTGTCCCGGCTTGCCGTAGTTGGCGAGCAGGCCGGTCTTGCGGTCGATGGCCAGCGTCATGCCGGCGGCTTGCAGCGTCGTCGTGTCGGCGCTGTCGGTCAGCTCGACGGTTCCGTTCGCGACCGGCGCCGCTGCGATGGCATGCGGCTCAAAAGCAAACTGCTCCCAGCCGACGACGAAGCCTTCCGGCGTCAGCGGCACGGCCCCTGCCCTCGCCTTCGCGCGCACGGTGACGAGGTACTCGACGCCCGGCTTGCGCACGACGCCCGCCAGCGGCAGCTTGAGCTTCTGCGCCTCGCGCGCCGGCGTGGACAGGGCCGGCAGCGAGCCGCTCGCCACGGTCACGCCGTCGGCCTGCAGCGCCCACTCGAAGGCGAAGCCGGACAGGTCGCGGAAGTCGTGGCGGTTGCGCACGGTCAGCGTGGACGTCTTCGCGTCGAAGCCGTCGAACTGGATGGGCGACAGCACCTTCTGCACTTCATAGACATGCGGGTTGGGCGTGCGGTCCGGCTGGATCAGGCCGTCGCCGAACTCGATGTCGCCACCCGGGTTGGGGCCGTATTCGCCGCCGTCGCCCCAGTAGCGCTTGCCATCCTTGTTGTAGCGATACATGGACTGGTCGACCCAGTCCCAGATGAAGCCGCCCTGCAGCTTCTTCGGGTACTGGTAGATGGTGTCCCAGTAGTCCTTGAAGTTGCCGCCGGAGTTGCCCTGCATGTGGGCGTACTCGCACTGGATCATGGGCTGCTTGCGGGTCGGGTCCAGCGCCCAGTCGACCATCTTCTCGATGTCGTCGTACATCGGCGCATAGATGTCGACGTAGGCGTTGGGCTCGTGGCTCCAGTCCAGCGTGCCCCAGCCGAGGTAGGAGATCAGCCGCGACGGATCGCGCTTGCGCGCCGCGGCCGCCGCCTTCTCGAAACTGGGCCCGATGCCGGCCTCGTTGCCGAGGGACCAGAAGATCACCGACGGGTGGTTCTTGTCGCGCTCCACCATGTTCAGCACGCGGCTCACGTGAGCGCCTTCCCAGGCCGGGTCGAAGCCGATCTGGATGCTGGCGCGCTGACCGGGGTTCCGGTTGCCGGCTTCCATGTAGGCATGGCTCTCGATGTTGGCCTCGTCCATCACGTAGAGGCCGTACTCGTCGGCGAGCGCATACCAGAGCTCGGCGTTCGGGTAGTGGGAGGTGCGCACTGCGTTGATGTTGTTGCGCTTCATCAGCTCGATGTCGCGGCGCATGGACGCTTCCGACATCACGTGGAAGGTCTCGGGGTCGTGCTCGTGGCGGTTCACGCCGCGGATGGTGATGGGCCGGCCGTTGACCTGCACGAGGCCGTCCTTGATCTCGACGCTGCGAAAGCCGATGCGCTGCGGCGTGGCCTGGATCAGCCGGCCGTCGGCATCCAGCAGTTCGACGAGCAGCGTGTAGAGCTTGGGCGTCTCAGCCGTCCACGGGCTCACACCGGGCACGGTGGCGGACAGCGTCTCGGTCCTGGCCTCGCCCGCGGCCACCGTGGTGGCCTGCGTCAGCACGACCTTGGCGCCGTCCAGCAGGCTCATGCGCAGCGTCTGCGGCGCGCTGCGCGCGGTCAGCGCCACGTCGGTGGCCAGCACGCCGTCGCGGTAGCTCTTGTCCAGGCCCGCGTGCACGAAGAGGTCGGTGAGGCGCGCCTTGGGCACGGCCTTCAGGTAGACCGAGCGCTCGATGCCGGAGACGCGCCAGAAGTCCTGGTCTTCCAGGTAGGAGCCGTCGGACCAGCGATGGATCTGGATGGCAACGATGTTCTTCTGCCCCGGCTTCAGCGACGCCGTGATGTCGAACTCGCTGGGCAGCTTGGAGTCCTCGGAGTAGCCGGCCTCGATACCGTTGACCCAGACGCGATAGGCCGAGCCGGCCGCGCCGATGTGCAGGATGACGTCCTGCCCGGCCCAGCCGGCCGGGATCTCGAAGGCCCGGCGGTAGGAGCCGACCGGGTTGGTCTCGTGCGGGATCAGCGGCCGGTTGGCCGGGTGGGGATAGGTGATGTTGTTGTAGCGCGGCTGGTCATAGCCCTCGGCCTGCCACATGGCGGGCACCTTGATGGTCTTCCAGGCCGACGCGTCGTAGCCGGGCTTCTCGAAGCCGCTGGGCAGCGCGTCGGCCGACGGCGAGAAGCTGAACTGCCACAGGCCGTCCAGCGTCTGGTGACGGGCCGAGCGGGTCTTGTCGCCGGCCAGCGCGGCCTCGCGGCTCTCGAACGCGAAGTGGGTCGCCGCCGCGGGCAGCTTGCCGCGCGCATAGACGGCGGGGTTCTCCCAGTCGGGCCGGGACGGGTCGACCTGCACGGCCTGTACGCGGGGTGGCTGGGCATTGGCGATGGCACCGGCGACGGCGCACGACAACAGCGCCAGGACGGCTTTCACGACGACTTTCTGCCTCACGGGCAACTCCTTGTTCAGATCAGCGGGCGCGAGTGTGGCACCGCGTCGCAACGACGCGGTGCCCGGCGCAAGGCTCGGTTAGAACGCCACCCGCACGCCCACGTTGAAGCGGCGGCCGACGTCTTCCAGCGTCAGGAACTGCGACTCGTTGTTGGCGTACTCGTGCATGCGCTCGTTGTTCAGGTTGATCGCGTCGGCATACAGCGAGATCAGCGGCGTCACGTTGTAGCGCACGCTTGCATCCGCCTGCCCGTAGGCCGCCCGGGTGCGCGGCAGGGTGCTGCCGCCGCCGCAGTCGACGGAGAAGTGGTTGCGCCAGTTGTAGCTGAGGCGCGCCTGGAAGCGGCTGTTCTCGTAGAAGACCGAGCCGTTGTAGGACTGCTTGGACAGGCCGGGGTAGCCGCAGGTCGCGACACCGCCTTCACGCGTGGCATTGGCATCCACGTAGGTGAAGTTGGCCGCCACGCCGAAGCCCTGCAGCAGGCTACTGTTCGCGTCGAAGGCGTACTGGCCGGCCAGCTCCAGCCCCTTGATCTTGCCGCTCTGGCCGTTGCGGATGCGCGTGTCGTGCGCGATCTCGCTGTATTGCGGCAGCTGCACGTCGACCAGCCGGGTCTCCAGGAAGTCGGTGACCTTCTTGTGGAAGATGGCGGCGCTGAGGTAGTTGGTCTTGGACAGATACCACTCCAGCGACACGTCCAGGTTGGTCGAGCGCATCGGCTTGAGATAGGGGTTGCCCCCGCCGGTCTGCACGTCGCCATAGCGGCCGCCATACCAGTTGCTCACGCCCATCTGGTTCAGCGTCGGGCGCGTCAGCGTCTTGGAGGCCGCCAGGCGCAGCACGAGGTCGCGGGTCAGGTCCAGCTTGAGGTTGGCGGACGGCAGCAGGTTGTTGTAGCTGTTGTCGACCGAGAGCACGCTTTCGGGGCCGTAGTTCAGGATGTAGGTCGTGTCGTTGGGGCTCTTGACGGCCGACAGCAGCACGCGGCTGATGCCCAGCGACGTCGAGTTCACGCGCACATAGCGCACACCGGCGTTGCCCGACCAGCCGTCGCCCTCCCACTTGCTGTCGACGAACAGGCTGGACACCTTCTCCTTGACGGCCCACATCGACGGCTTGGTGTAGTCGATGGCCATCGGGCCGTTGGGGTACTTGGTCTTGTCGCCGTACAGCGCCGGGTCGTTGGACTGCGCGATCAGCGACGGCTGGTTCAGGTAGGCCATGTAGGCGTAGGGGTCGAAGCGCAGGAAGCTCGACGGCATTGCGCCCGGCGTACCGAGGATGTTGTCGAGGCTGCTCACCGTGAACAGCGAAGCCGGCAGCGACACGTGGTAGCCGCTGAAGGCGTTCCACGAATCGCTGTTCCACTGCGTGCGGTCGACCTTGCGGCGCGAGGCCGACAGGCCGAACTGCAGGCCCTTGAAGGCGCCGATCTCGTGGTCCCAGCCGAGGTTGACGCGGGCTTCCTTCAGGTCGTCGCCATTGCGGATCTGCCCGTAGGCGACCGCGTGGGCGCGCACGGCGGTGGGGTCGGAGAGGCTGTCGCCGAATTGGATGGTGGGCGTGCCGTCGAAGGTCAGCGTGTCGCCGTTCTTCGGCACCATGCCGGCGACGATCCACATGTCGGGCGAGCCCGAGGTCGTGCGCGAGCTGGACAGGTCGCCCTCCAGGTTCCACTCCGGCGCCAGGGCCCATTTGGCGTTGACGCCGAAGGCCTTGGTCGTCGACAGGCGGTCGCCGGCCTTGACGATCATGTCGTTGGAGTTCGCCTCGCCGAGCAGCTTGCCGGGGCCGGCGATCTCGGGGTTGTTGGCGAAGAAGGTCGAGCCCGGCCGCAGGAAGCTCGTGATCTGGCCTTCGGCGTTGTACTTGACGCCGAGCTGGGTCGGGTTGTTCCAGTCGCTGACGGCGATGACGTCGTTCTTCTGGTCCAGCCGCGAGTACAGCGCGTCGGCCGTCAGCTTGAGGGCCGAGCTCGGGTTGAACTGCACGGTGCCGGCGGCCACCAGGCGCTTGCGGCGCTCGTTCTCTTCCTGGAAGCCGAAGCTCTGCGGGATGTAGAGCTTCTTGACCGTCACGTCGGCCATCGTCAGGTTCTTGGAGTTGAGGTCGCCGTTGATCAGCGACACGTCCTTGTAGTTCCAGGCGTCGTTGACGGCCTTGGTCTGCTTGGACGCACGGTCGGTGTACGACAGTGAGCCGCTGACGCCGAAACTGCGGTCGTCATTAGCGAACGAATACATGGCGCTCGCGTTGGGCGTCTTTTTCTTCGAATTGGAATCGTAGGAGCCGGACAGGTTCAGCACCGCGCTGTGGCCCTTCTTGCCCAACAGCGGGCGTGCGGTCTGGATATCCACCGTGGAGCCGATGCCACCCTCGGGAAGGAAGGCCTGCGCCGTCTTGTAGACCAGCGCTTTTGAAATGAGGTCGGGTGACAGCAGGTCGAAGGAGAACTCGCGACCGCCGGTATCGCTGGTCATGGTCCGGCCATTGACGAGCACATTGTTGAATTCCGGACCCAGCCCGCGGACGGAAATATATCGACCCTCGCCGTTGTTGCGCTGGATCTGCACGCCGGTGACGCGCTGCAGGGATTCGGCGATATTCGTGTCAGGGAATTTGCCGGCGTCTTCGGCCGACACCGCGTCGACAACGCCTTCCTGCATCCGTTTCGTCGCGACCGAGGATTCAAGGGACGCTCGGATCCCGGTGACAACCACTCGTTCAAGGTCCTGTTTGGGATCGCTCGCCTGTTGCGCAGCCGCAGGAAGTGCCAGCCACAGCTGGCCGACCAAACCTGCGATGACCGTTTTCACGAAATTATCAGACCGCATTGTTGTCTCCATTGGATTGGTATTTGCGGCAGGCAGGAGATACCCCGCCAGGGCCGCCGGGGGGCTGGGGATAATTGCGCCGGCCAACTGGCTTTAATACCGACGCAACGGCGCAATGCAAGCAAGACTAGCAGTCGATCCATTCGTCGTCATATGCCGTTTCACCGCCATGCCATCCAAGTTTCATATAGTTCGAAATGCAAAAATACATTTGTTACTGGTGCCATGGGCCCCAGGGGATAGACATCTTCAGAAAACTTCCGACCGACCGACGCGCCAGCCGCCGGCAGGGAGTTTGTCTCTAGGCATTCATGAATTGAAAAAGCGTTCTCGCGCACGAAGATTCGAATTTTTATTTCCATGCGGCGGCGCACCGCAGCCACGTATGAATATGCGGCGCGGCGGATGGCTTCGGAATTCAATTCAGGGCGAAGGCCGCCACTGCAGCACGCGCACCTTGCTGGCCGGAACGTCGGCCGCCCCTTCGCCGTCCACCTGCTGAACGGCTTGCAGGAACAAATTCGCCTCCCCCGTCCTGCGCCACAACTCCGTGTCGAAGCTCGGTTCCCAGGCGCCGACGGACGCCGTCGTCAGGTCGCGCACGGTCCAGCGCTTTCCGGGGAAGTCGGTGATGTGGGCCACCGACACCCGGCTGCCGCGCTCCGCGTCGCGGAACACCAGCAGCGCCGTCGGCGGGCCGTCCCGCAGTCCGACCATCAGCTGCGGGCGCGAGATCGGTATCGCCTTGGTGCCGCCGCCGCTCAGCGTGAAAGGCGTGCGGCGAAAGTCCAGCGCCATCACCGCCCATGCGCCGCCGCTGCGGTAGATCACCTGGTATTGCGGCACGTCGCTGCCCGCCGGCCGCCAGTAGCTGGCGATGTAGGGGTTGCCGTCACGGTCGGCGGACATCGATGTCTGGTTGATGAGTTCGCTGCCCTGCGGGATGCGGACGGCGACCTCGGCGCTGGCCGCCGTGATGGGCAGCGTGTAGGGCCGGCCTTCGGAGGTCTCCCAAGTCAGGCCGCCGTCGCGCGAGCGGGCATAGGCCATGTCGTGGTTGCTGGCCACGTCGGGCGACTCCCGCCAGACCCAGGACACATGCAGCGTGCCGCGGTGGTCGAGGAAGGACTGCCAGTAGGCGTTGCGCCGCCCTTCCCCGCTGATCAGGTTGCCATGCAGCCGCGTCCAGGCCTGCGTGGCGACGTCGTAGCGGTTGATGACCAGGTTGCCGCGGCCCGAGCCGCCGTCGCGGTAGAAGAACAGCAGGTTGCCGTCGGGCTGGCGGTGGAACTCGGGGTAGGAGACGGAGCGCTCGTCCTGCCCCGTCATCGGCAGCTTGTCGGTCAGCGCCAGCGAGCCGGGAAGCACGCTGCGCGCGTAGCGCAAGGCGTTGTCGTGATGATCCCAGGCGACATGCAGGTAGCCGGCACCGTCGACCATGATGCTGATGCTGTTGTGGGCATCCAGCGCATTGCCCCGGTAGGGCGTGGTCTTGAGCTCCCAGGCATCGCTGCCCAGCCGGCGCTTGCCGAGCACGAGGCGGGCGTCGGCGTCATAGAAGGCGATGTACTGCGTGTCGCCCTGCGTGACGAGCGAGTTCTTGCGGAACACCACGGCGTTGACCGAATTGCGGGCCCAGCCGTCGGCGACGTCGACCACCTGCACATCACGAGCGGCGTCCCGCGACGGCGCGACGGCGCAACCGCCCATCAACGCCGCCGCGAGCGCGGCGAATGCCATCTTCATCATGGATTGCAAAGTGCAGGAGCTTCGCACCGAGCCCGTCAATCTTTCGATCAACGCGATGCTCAGAACTTGCCGCGCAGGCCGATCTTGAAGGTCCGGCCGTCGTACTTGGCGTAGTCCATGCGCGTCCGGTTGCCCTTGCCGTACTGGCCCGTGGCGTCCTCGAAGTAGTCGTAGGCCAGCGTGTTGGACAGGTTCAGCGCGTCCAGGCGCACCTCCAGCGAGTCGTTGATCTTGTAGCTGATGTTGGCGTCCAGGTAGCCACGGCCGGCGCGCCAGCGGATCAAGTCGTCACCGTTGTTCGCCGGGTTGTCGCCATGTAGCGAACGACCCTTGTAGTTGTAGGAGGTGCGGAAGGCGAACGGGCCGTTCTCGTAGTAGAGCGTCGTGCTGTAGGCGTACTTGGGCACCGAATTCACCGCGATCGTGTTGCCCGCGTTGGTGATCCACTGCTTGCTGTTGAACGGATCGATGTGCGTGTAGCTGGCCAGCGCGCCGAAGCCCTTGAACGGGTCTGGCAGGAAGGTGAAGGCCTGTTGGTAGGCCAGTTCGAAGCCCTTGAGCGTCTGCTTGCCGGCATTGCTGTAGGAACGCAGCTTCATCTGCAGGTTGGGGTCGATGTGGCCGCTGTTGGGGGCGTCGTAGAAGATCGGGCCCAGCGCCGTGTCCGGCAGGCCCAGCGAGCCGAAGGTGACCGTCCTTTCGCTCGATACCGTGGCGTTGGTGAGCTCCTTCCTGAAGAGGGCCACCGACAGCATGCTGCCCTTCTGGAAATACCACTCCAGGCTGGTGTCCAGGTTCTTGGACTGCTGCGGCAGCAGGTTGGGGTTACCGGTCGTCGCCGTGTTGTCGAACGGATTCGGGATGACGGTCTGCGCCGCGATGATGGACAGCGACGCGCGGCTGAGCGTCTTGCCCCAGGAGGCGCGCCAGGTGAGGTCGTCGGTCAGGTCCAGCGCGGAACTCACCGCCGGCAGCACGTTGCCGTAGGAGCCCCTCTCCTGGTTGGGCGCGTAGGTCAGGCTGGCACCCTGCTGCTTGTAGTTGTCGATCAGCGTCTCGGTCTTGGAGTAGCGCACGCCGGCGTTCAGGCGCAGTTCGCGGTCGAACACCTGGCCCTTGAAATCGGACTGCACGAAGAAGGAGGACACGGTCTCCTTGGCCGTGAAGCTCTGTGCCGGCGTGAAGGTGGCTTCCGAATTGAAGGCCAGCGGGTCGAAGGTCGAGAAGGTGTAGTCGCGGGTGAAGGTGCCCCAGGCGTGCGGCCAGCCGGCGCCCATGTCGAGGTTGTCGATGGGCAGCGTGGACGTCATGCCCGAGCGCAGCCCGGCGGTGCCCAGGGTGTTGAGCTTGGCCGTGGCGGCAGACGTGCCGTTGCGCTTGTTGATTTCCTTGGTGGTCTCGGCACGGACAAGGCCGGCCTTCAGGTGGCCGGTCCAGTCGCCGGCGAGGGCGTAGTCCCAGTCGGCGACGACACGGCCTTGCTTGCCCTTGTCGGTCTCTCGCGTCCAGCCGGTGCCGATGCCGAAGCCCTGGAAGTTGGCCGGGTCGGTGTAGCTGACCGGCGAGGACAGCGACGGGTAGACATGGTCGCTGCCGTAGTCGATGGTGGAATCGACGCCGAAGATCTGGCCCGAGAGGGTGTCCTGGTAGCTCAGCGCCTTGCTGCTGTTGCTGCTCAGCTGGCCGCTCAGGACGAGCCTGTCGCTGACGGCCCAGCGCGCGTTGGCGGCCACGTAGCCGAACTTGGTCTCGTCGTTGCTGTAGGTCACGCCGCTGCTGTACGACGTGGCGCCGAAGGTGCCGGTCAGCAGGTTGGAGTCCGGATCGATCTTGACGTTCAGCGGGATGAAGCCGTTGTTGCCGGCCTGTCCGACGGGCTTGGTGCGGTCGGTGGTGCGGCTGTTGCGGATCAGCAGGCCGAAGTACATCTCGTCGCGCTTGTTCTTCAGCTTGGAGTACAGCGTGTCCAGGCTGAGGTTCAGCGTCGGCGTCTTGTATTGCAGCGAGCCCACGAGACCGTCGCGACTGCGATCGTTGGACGAACCGTAGAAGCGGTAGATGCGGGGCAGCAGCGCGTTGTCGACCTGGGCGCGCGTGTAGCTGCCGAGGTTGGCGCGCGGGCTGTCGTAGTCCAGCGCGAAGGCGAAGTTGCCCTTGGCGGTGGGCAGGATGCTGGCGCGGGCGGAACTGTTGTAGCCGCCGGTTGCCTCAAAACCCGAGCGGTTGTTCACCGCGGAGGAATGCGACACGCCCAGCAGCGCACCCCAGTCGCCCCAGGTGTTGGAGTACAGCGCGAAGCCCATCGGATCGGTCTTCTTGCCCGTCGTGTTGTATGAGGCCGTGACGCCGTAGCGGATGACGCGTCCGCGGTTGTCGAAGGGCCGCGGCGTCTGCAGGTCCACCACGCCGCCCATGCCGCCCTCGCTGAGCTCAGCCAGCGGCGTCTTGTAGAAGTCCACGCGGCCGAACAGTTCGGATGCGAAGACGTCGTAGTTGAAGCCGCGCGCCGCCCGCCCGATATCGCCGGTGGACGTGGCGTTCACCAGCGCGCCGTTCAGCGTGGTGACCGAGTACTCCGTCGGCAGGCCGCGGATGGAAATGCGCTGGCCCTCGCCCGAGCTCTCGTCGCGGTTCAGGATGATGCCCGGTACGCGCTGCAGCGACTCGGCGATATTGGCCTCGGGGAACTTGCCGATGTCCTCGGCCACGATGGAGTCGCGCACGCCGATGGCCTGCTGCTTCAGCACCATCGATTTCTCGAGGCTGGAGCGAAAGCCCGTGACGACCACGGCCTCGAGCTGGTTTTTCTCGGCGGGCGCTGCGCCCTCCGCCGCGGCTGGCGCCGCGGCCTGGGCCGCCGCCTGGCCGTAAGCGGCGGCGAGCGCCATCGACACGGCCGAACAAATCAGTTTCTGTTTCATTGTCTCTGCTCCATATGCCTCTACGGGCGTTCTTTGCCTTGGCAGCGCATGCGCTCGCCAGGGCCGTTCATAAACTCTATGACATCGTTACCACGTTTGATAAAACAAAGCGGCACAAATCAATGACGCAAGCGCGAAACCTCGCGCTTCCGGCATTCACGATCAAAATGATCATCCGATATGGTTACGTTGCCTCATCGACTTGAAAAAATCGTTCGGTCGACCTACCCAACCCTGTGCAACGAGCGCCCCTACCGGTCCATGCGAAGCATGGTAACGATGCCTCACTGCTTTTTTCTAAGCATTTACCCGCGCTTGCCGCTGCTCAGCCCTGGCGTTGGTCGCCGGCGCCGGCCCTCGCATGCAGCTTAATGGGGCGCCGCGCAGAAAAGGTATGAATATGGCCTGTCAACATATATCGATTACCTATTCCTGAAAAAACCGGCGCGCGCACTCACTCCTTATCGATCTCGATCCGAATCGGGGATTGCACCCGTTTCCGGAATGCCGCCACATAGGCCTGCCAGGCCTGCGCCGTCGGGAATTCACCCGACCAGTCCACGCCCGCGCCGAGGTAGTAACGCAGGGGCTTGCCCGGCTGGGCCCTGGCGAGAATCAGTTCGTTGTCTGCATCGGCCGCATAGCCGTCGGCGCCGGGCAGGATGATGGCCGTGCCGAAGTTGCCGGCACTGCGCTGGCGCACCCACTGCATCAGGGTTTCCGGCGCGCGCAAAGTCGCGACCCCGGGTTGCTGCTCTGCATAGGCCGGCCGCCTGTTCAGGCCGAGCGCGACGGCGAGCGGCCGGTCGCCGGCGGCGCTGAACGTGCTCTCCACCGTGTCGAACCAATGCCCGGCGTCGACGGTGAAGCGCTTCACCTCGCTGACCTTGACCCCGCCGGCATCCCAGCCGTCGTAGCTCAGCTCGAAGACGGCCCGCACCGGGCCGTTGGTGATGACGCGCCAGCGCGAATAGTTGCGGCTCGTGAACAGCCGGCTGCCGTCCCAGATGCCCGTGCCGCCGGCGCCGCGCGTGCGGCCGACGCCATACATGTCCAGCCCTTCGCCCTCTTCCTTGTGATAGTGGTCGTGGCCCTTGGCATACCAGCGGTCGATGACGGGATAGGACGGCCGCTTGAACCAGATGTCGAGGCCGCTGGTCACCAGCACCTCCTTGTCGCTGCCCGGCGGCGCCGGCTCGGCCAGCGCCGGCCCGTAGGTGCGATGGCCGATCTTGTCGTTCTCCCACGCGAAGTCGTCGAGGCGCTCGGGCACGTAGCGCGCGTAGGCCTTGACCGGGAACGGCGGCGCCACGCCTGCAGTCTTCTCGATGGTGAAGCGCGCGCTCTGCTCGCCCGCGGCGAAGTCGTGCTGGAACACCAGCTCGCCGTAGGCGATGCCCTCGCCTTTCGGATCTCGCGCGAGCGGCGCGACGTTGGTGACCTGGTAGGGCAGCTCGCGCCCGCTGGCGTCGCGCACGGCCAGCTTCAGCATCAGCGCGCCGGGCAGGCGGCGGCTGATCTCGGCCCAGGGCACCGCAATCGTCTCGGCCGGGCGCGCGGCCTCCAGCTCATGCCTGACCGTGACGACCATGCGCTCGGCCGCCTCGGCGTGCAGCGCCACCAGCGTCAGGCAGACGATGAAAAACAGACGCTTCATCAGTAGTTGACCGGGTAGTCCTTCGGGAAGCGGCCGCCGGCGAAGGCCTTCTTCTGCGTCCAGTCTTGCGCCGGCGACGTCCAGTACGAGTCGGTCGCGGGCAGGCCGAGCGCCAGCAGGCCGGCGGCGCCGATGTACATGCTGCCGTTGTTGGAGTACCAGTCGCCCAGCTCGGGCTGGGGGCCGCGGAAACCGATCGTCAGATAGCCGTCCTTGTTGAAGTTGCTGGGCCCGCCCCAGACCGCGACGTGGGCCGCGTGCAGGGCCGCCCTCACCTGCCCCTCGGGCAGCGAGGCTGGCAGCTGCTTGCGCCAGGCCAGCAGGGCCAGCGGCTGGAACACCGCGGTGCGATAGGTCAGCGAGCGCCCGATGGGCGGGTAGCTGCCCTCCGGTCCGATGAAGCGCTCCAGATGCTCGCAATAGCGCTGCGCGCGCTTGGTGGCCTGCGCCAGCAGGTCCTCGGGCTTGGCGTTCCAGAACGGCGCCTTCTTCGCGGCCAGCACCTCCAGGATCTCCAGCAGCATGGGGTACATGACGTAGGAGCAGTAGTAGTCGAAGTGGAAGTCCTGGCCGTCCTTGATCCAGCCGTCGCCCACATACCACTCGTTGATCTTGCGGATGGCGCCATTCATGCGCATCGGGTCGTGCTCCTCGCCGATGGACAGCAGCCAGGCCTCGTTCATCGCCGCGAACAGCAGCCAGTTGATGTAGGGCACCTCGATGCGGCGCAGGCCCTTGATCTCGGCCACGATGCGCGCCTTGGTCGTCGCATCCAGCGGCTCCCACAGCACCTTGGGCGCGCGCATCAATGCGTTGGTGAAGTAGGCCGAATCGACCAGCGCCTGGCCATGGCCCTTCCACGTCAGGTAGTCGGGGCTCTTCGGGTCGACCGAATTCACATAGCTCTGCAGCGCCTGCTGCTGCAGACGCCGGCGCAGGCTGCCTTCGGCGCTGTCGTCGGCAGGCAGGGCCAGCCAGGGCGCGATGCCCGAGATCAGCCGGCCGAAGCATTCGAGATAGGCGACGGACGGGTCGCGGCCGTCCCAGGTCGGGCTGAGTTCGAGCGCGAATTTCTTCTTCAGTTCACCGCGGGACATCAGGCCCAGCACCGGCTCGGCCATCTGCTTCAGCAGCTCGAGCTGGTAGGCGCGCTCGCCCGCCGGCGCACGGGCCGGCGCGGCGGCGGCCTGGCCGGCGGCGAGCAGGCCGGATACCGAGGTCCCCAGGGCCGTGGCCCGCATGAAATTTCGACGTTGCATCTCTTTGTCTCCTCGCAGTGGCGTCACTGGCCCTTGTCGATCAGCCGGACCATCTCGGCCCCGGCCAGCAGGAAGGCCCCCACGCCGAAGTGCGAGGTCGAGTTCTGGTCCACCACCTGGCCCGGGATCGCGCGGTCACCGATGGGCTGGACATAGCCCAGCCGCCCGTCGGGCTGCAGGGCCACCGTCGTCAGATAGCGCCAGCCGTTCTGTGCCGCCGGCAGGAAGCGCTCGCGCGGCAGCAGGCCGCTGTTGACACCCCACAGCAGGCCGAAGGTGAAGAAGGCCGTGCCGCTGGTCTCGGGGCCGGGCGCGTGCGCCGGGTCCATCAGGCTGCGGGTCCAGTAGCCCTCGGGCTGCTGCAGTGGCACGAGGGCCGCCGCCATGGCCTGGAAGCGCGCGACGTAGTCGCCGCGATGCGGGTCATCCAGCGGCAGGTCCGTCAGCACCCGCGCGAGTGCCGCGAAGGCCCAACCGTCGCCACGCGCCCAGAAATCCTTTTTTCCATTCGCGCTCTTGTGTTTTGGAAATACATACCTCGCATCCCTGTAATAGAGATTCTCCTGCGCATCAAACATGATGCTATTGGTATGGCTGTAGTATTCGTACAGTTTTTCAAGATACTGCCGATTGCCGGTGATCTTGTACAGGCGGGTCATGACCGGCATGGCCATGTAGAGCCCGTCGACCCACCACCAGTAATCGCTGCGCGGCGTGGCCATCTGATATTCCATGACCTCACGGGCGCGCGCGATCTTGCGTGGATCCTTGTCCAGCAGATACAGATCGGCATAGACCTGGAAGCAGGTCTGCCAGTCACCGAACAGCACGTACTCGTCGGTCTCGCCATAGCTGTATTTCCAGCTGGCCTTGTCGTCCGAGCGCGCCCCCATCCAGCGGTTGTGCGCCGCCCACGCCTCGGTATAGCGAAGATAGGCCGAATTGCCCGTCACGCGATAGGCCTCGATATTGCCGGTGTGATAGGCCGCGACATTCCAGAAGGCCGTTTCCTGCGGCGGCGTATGCGCCTGCCAGCTGGCATTGACCTTGTCGATCGCGGCGATGACCTGTTCGCGATTGCCTGCCACGCCAGCCGGCGGCGACGCGCAGCCGCCGAGGCCGACAACCAAGGTGAACAACATCAGGGTCAGGTAATGCTTGAGTCTCATATTTCGATCCGAACGGGAGGCCAGCGGCACGCCGGCCTCCTTTCAATATGGTCACGTTAGCATATCCACGCCGCCCATCATCCCGGTTTTCCCTGATACGCCTGCGCGGGGCCGACATCGCCGTCCAGCGGGGCCAGCAGCCATGCCGTCAGCTCAGGGGGCGAGACGGCCGGAGTGCTCGTAGGCATCGAACCGGTTTTTGCGCGATCCCCAGGATCGCTGGTTTCAAGCCGGCTTCGTCGTCCGCCTTGGGGATTCACCGCGATGGGGCGACTCCTAACATCCGCCGCTCTCCAACTTCGGGGATCCGGGTGGACGACCGCATCGCGCCGGACTGGCCGGCGCTGAATTTGATCGGTGAATCGCCGCAGTTCCGCCAGGTGCTCGAGCATCTGCGGCAGTGGGCTGCGGTCGACGCCACGGTGCTGCTGTGCGGCGAAACCGGCACCGGCAAGGAACTGGCCGCCCGTGCGGTGCACTACTGCAGCGCGCGCTCCGCCGGCCCCTTCGTGCCGCTGAACTGCGGCGCCGTGCCCGACTCGCTGTTCGAGGCCGAACTGTTCGGCCATGCGCGCGGCGCCTACACCGACGCCAAGGGCGACAGCCGCGGCCTGGCGGGCCTGGCCGAGGGCGGCACGCTGTTCCTGGACGAGATCGACTCGCTGTCCGCCCGCGCGCAGGCCGCCATCCTGCGCTTCGTGCAGGACCGCAGTTATCGCCCGGTCGGCGCCACGCGCTTTCACCAGGCCGATGTGCGCCTGATCGCCGCCACCAACGCCGACCTCGCGGCGCTGGCCAGCATCGGCCACTTCCGCGCCGACCTGCTGTTCCGCCTCGACCTGCTGACCGTGCAGCTGCCGCCGCTGCGCGAGCGTCCCGGCGACGCGCTGCTGCTGGCCGAAACCTTCGTCAGGCGCTTCTGCGCTCAGTACCGCACGCCCGGCCGCACGCTCAGCGCCGCCAGCCGCGACGCGCTGCGCTCGCCGCACCAGCCCTGGCCGGGCAATGTGCGCGAGCTGGAGCATCGCGTGCACCGCTGCTTCCTGCTGGGCAGCGGCCCGACGGTGGAGCTGGGCCTGGCGCCGCCGTCGCCCGACCTCGCGGCCGCCCTCAGCGATGAATCGACGCCGGCGGACTTCAGCGCCACGCCCTTCGCCGAGGCCAAGGCCCGCGTGATCGCCGACTTCGAACGCCGCTATGTGCACGCGCTGCTGCTGCACACCCAGGGCAATGTCAGCGAGGCGGCACGCCTGGCCGGCAAGGAGCGCAGCCGCTTCGGGCGGCTGGTGCGCAAATACGAAAAGCGCGGGCAGACCGCGCAGTAAGCCGACACGCGCAACGCCGGCTGGCAAGGCCCGCCGTGCCCTGTCATGCGTCCCTCCCGTCCCATCCCATGAACTAGGTGAGGCCATTGCGCCTCGCCTGCTGCCATCGCGCCCCACCGCCCCTGGGGCCAAACCGCCTCACCCGCGCCGGCCAGCAGCGCCAAGTCATTGATTCCGCTGGCACCCCCACGTTTCTTTGGCCTGGAACGCTTGATGCGCTGTCTGCGGTGGATGGCATGGCGCCATGGGGCAAAGCGATGGGCAACACATCTCCCCTGGGCCCGACCGTGGATGAAACCGCGGCCTGGATCCGCGGCTACCTGGACGAGCACCCGAAGGCGGCCGACACCGCGGCGGGCATCCAGCGCTGGTGGCTGGCGCCGCGCCATGGCGAGATCGCGTTGATGAAGGTCGAACTGGCCTTGGCCAAACTGGAAAGCGAGGGCGTGGTGAAGAACTCCGATCCGATGGCAGCGAACCCGACCTATGGCCGGCGCGGCTAAGCACGGGCATGGCCAGCCACCTCGCCATCGCCGCCGTCGCCAAGACGCTGCTGCGCCTGATCGAGGAGCGCTGCCCGCGCGACGAGTTCACGTCCACGCCGTCCTTCCAGCTCTATCAGACGCACGACTTCGGCAGCCAGCTCGTCAACGAGGGCTTCTCGCTGATGCTGTGGCGCGTGACGGCCGCCGCCGCGCGCAACCAGCCGCCGCGCCGCGGGCCCGACGGCGTCCTGCGCCGGCCCCCGCTGCCGCTGGACCTGCACTTCATGCTGACGCCCTGGGCCGGCGAGGCCGAGCGCCAGCTGCGCCTGCTCGGCTGGGCGATGCGCTTCATCGAAGACAACGCCGTGCTCGACGCCAACCAGCTCAACCACTCGCTGACGCGCCGCGAGCTGGCCGTCTTCGGCCCGCTGGAGACGGTGGAGCTGTCGCTGGACCCGCCCGGCCTGGCCGACTACCTCGGCCTGTGGGACAAGTACCGCACGCGCTGGCAGACCTCGGTGATGTACGTCGCCCGCATGGTCATGCTGGAGTCCGAGCTGGCCCTGCGCGACGCCGGCCTCGTGACGACGCGCGAGCTGCGCTACGGCACCGAAGCGGAGCCGGCCACATGAGCTTCAGAGAACTGCGCCCAGGCTTCGACACCAGCGTGCTGACGCCGGCCCTCGGCGTCATGTTCCGCGACGGCTTCGACGGCCGCGTCGTCAGCGACGGGCTGAGGGTGCGCCTCAGCGATCCACAGCAGCCGCACGAGTCGCCACGGTCGCTGTCCGCCAACGGCTACGGCGCCTTCGCCTGCCATCGCCTGCGCGGCATGGCTGCGTCAACGTCTTCCCCGCCAACTACGCGCCGCTATGACCTCAAGGTCGAGGACGCCCTCGGCCGCTACCTGCCGATGACCGTGCCGGCCGACCTGCCGCACGACGGCCTGTTCGAGCCCGCCTGCCTCGCGTCCTCGCCCGCCGTCGACACCATCGCCGAACCGCACGTGCCGCTGTTCTGCGCCCCGGCACGCACGGTGCCGGCCGGCGTCGGCGAAGTGCGCGTCGAGCTGCGTCTGGCCTCAGACCCGGACCAGCCCGCCGCCTGGGCCCGGCTGGAGTTGCGCCTGGCCGCCGACGGCCGCCTGCTGGCCCGCGGCCTCGCCGACGCGCGTGGCTGCGCGCTGCTGCTGTGCGCCCTGCCCGCGCCGGTAGACCTGCCGCTGGGCGGCTCGCCGGCCCACATCGTGCCGCCGCTGGCCGAATGGCCGGTCAGCCTTCACGCCTTCTGGTCGCCCGCCATCGCCGCGGCTGCCGTGCCCGACCTGTGCGCGCTGCAGTCGCTGCCGCCCGTGTCGCTGCTGCAGGACCTGTCGGTCTCGCCACCGAAACCCCTCGCCCCGGCCCTGCTGGTCGCCGGTTCGCCGCTGGTGATCCGCGGCAGCGGATCGTCGCCCTTCGTCTTTATCGCTGCCTAGCTGCCCAAGGAGAGTTTCCATGCCCGAATACCTTGCACCCGGCGTGTTCGTGGAAGAGACCTCGTTCCGGTCCAAGTCGATCGAAGGGGTATCCACGACGACCACCGGCTTCATCGGCGCGGCCCGCACGGGCCCCGTGCACCTGCCGCCGGACATCATCACCAGCCTCAGCGAGTTCGAGGAGATCTACGGCGACGGCAACGAGCTGGTCTTCGACACCGACAGCCCGCTGACCCACCACCTGTGGCAGGGCGTACGCGCCTTCTTCAGCAACGGCGGCAAGCGCCTCTACATCTCGCGCGTCTTCAAGCCGATGGACCTGCCAGGCGTGACGACGCCGGTGCGCTACGCGCCCATAGACCCCGACACCGAGGAGGCCGCCGCCGCGGCCGTCGTCGACAAGGGCGGCGTCAGCTACTACCAGGACGGCCATGCCCGCGTGCGCGAGCTGCTCAACGCCGGGCTCGTCGTGCGCGCCCGCCACCCCGGCGCCGCCGGCAATGCCCGCGTGCGCTTCACGCTGAAGGCCGGCGGCAACATCCTCAGCGTCGGCATCGACCCCATCACCAAGGCCGAGACGACGACCGTGCGCTCGCTGAAGCACGGCGACCTGGTCTGGACCGCCGACCGCGCCAGCCCCGACGACGCGGCGCTGGGCAGCTTCTACCAGGCCCGCTGGGACGAGGACGAGGCCGAGTGGAACTTCGAGGCCGTGCCGACGCAGAGCCCCGGCGGCGCGCTGACACTGGCCGAGCTCTTCCCCAACCCCGACCTCACCCAGGGCGATGCCATCCGCGTCGTGACGCTCAGCGTCAGCCTGCTGAGCCGCGACGGCAGCACCGACCTCGGCAGCTGGGCCGGCCTGCCGCTGGACCCGGAGCACAGGAGCGGCGCCAGCCGCGACTCGGCCTTCGACTACTTCGCGACGACGCCCAACTCGGCGTCGGACGCCATCCGCCTGCCGCTGGTCATCGCCCGCGACCCCACCGACATCGCCTCGGCCGGCGACGTGCTGCTGGGCCTGTTCGGTAACGACCCCGTCGCGCTGCTGGCGCCCACCACCGAGGAGACGCGGCGCCGCATCGGCGTGCTCGACAAGCTCGGCATGGGCATCTCGGTCGACTTCCTGCTCGACGGCGGCAACGACGGCGCCCGCCCCACCGCGGCGGACTACGAGGGCGAAGCCTTCCTCGACCGCAACTACTCGCTGGGCCTGAAGCAGTTCGAGGACCTGGAGGACATCTCCATCGTCGCCGCCCCGGGCTCGACCGCCGACTATGCCAACTACACCGACGACGCCGACGCCATCCAGCTGCTGCTGATCCAGCATGCCGAGTACATGCGCTATCGCATCGCCGTGCTCGACAGCGCCGAGGGCCAGAGCATTGCCGAGGTGCGCAATATGCGCGCCAAGCTCGACTCCAAGCACGCCGCCCTCTACTACCCCTGGGTGACCGTGCTCGACCCCATCGGCGGCAAGGAGATCAACCTGCCGCCCAGCGGCTTCGTCGCCGGCATCTATGCCCGCAACGACATCCAGCGCGCCGTCTACAAGGCGCCGGCCAACGAGGTCGTGTCGCTGGCGCTGGGCTTCGAGACCCTGCTGAACAAGGCCCAGCAGGAAGTGCTCAACCCCGAGGGCATCAACTGCTTCCGCTACTTCGAGGGCCGCGGCATGCGGCTGTGGGGCGCGCGGCTGATCAGCTCCGACCCCGAGTGGAAGTACGTCAACCTGCGCCGCTACTTCGCCTACCTGGAGCACTCCATCGACAAGAGCACGCAATGGGCCGTCTTCGAGCCCAACGGCGAGAAGCTCTGGGCCAACCTGCGCCGCTCGGTGGCCGACTTCCTGCTCAACGAATGGCAGAACGGCGCGCTGCTCGGCGACAAGCCCGAGAAGGCCTTCTTCGTGCGCTGCGACCGCTCGACGATGACGCAGAACGACCTCGACAACGGCCGCCTCGTCTGCCTGATCGGCGTCGCGCCGCTGTACCCCGCCGAGTTCGTCATCTTCCGTATCGGCCAGTGGACGGCCGATGCCAAGTCCTGACCCTTCACGGAGATCACCATGGCCGTCCTCAGAGAACGTCCCTATGTGCAGTTCAACTTCCTCGTCGACCTTGGCAACGGCGTGACCGACGGGGCCGATGCCGGCTTCCAGGAGGTCAGCGGCGTCGGCATGGAAGTGACCGTGGCCGAGTACCGCACCGGCAACAGCCGCGAGAACAGCGTGATGAAGATCACCGGCCTGAACAAGGCCACCGACGTGACGATGAAGCGCGGCGTCATCGGCTCGCTGTCGCTCTACCAGTGGCTGGACCAGATCCGCAACGGCGACCAGGGCGCGCTGCGCACCGTCACCATCCAGCTGCAAAACGAGGACCACACGCAGATCGTCCAGACCTGGAAGCTGCTGCGCGCCCGCATCACCAAACATACCAGCGGCCCCTTCAATGCCAAGGGCACCGATGTGGCGATGGAAGAACTCGTGTTGGCCTACGAGCGTCTCGAAATGGAATGACCGGCGAGGCCGCCGCAATGACCCGCAACCCGCCCTCGCTGCGACGCCTGCCCGGCGTCGGCTTCGACGTGCCGCCGCCGGCGCTGGACCTGACGCTGCCGCGCATGGACATCGCGCTGTTCGTCGGCTTCGCCGGCAGCGGCCCGTTGACGGCGGCGGTCGCGGTCGAGAGCCTGGCGGAGTTCGAGACCGTCTTCGGCGGCCCGCTGCCGCTGGCGCTGGATGCCGCCACCGGCACCACGCTGACGGGCCATCTGCATGCCGCCGTGCGCGCCTTCTTCAGCCAGGGCGGGCGGCGCTGCTGGGTGCAGCGTGTGGCCGGCGCGGGGCTGGCGACCCGCCGCTTCCCGCTGCCCGCGCTGCTGCGCGTGCGCCGCCACGGTCCGGGCCGCCAATGGCATCTGCGCCCGGCCAGCCTGCCGGCCCGCAGCCCCGGCAGCGGCGCCGACGCAGTGCAGGTAGCAGCCCGCCTGACGCCGACACCGCTGCGCGCCCGCGCCATCAACAAGACCACGCTGCAGCTCGCCACACCAACCACGACGCTGCGCCCGGGCGACCTGCTGCGCATCGCGCTCGGCCCCATCCGCATGCATCTGCGCGTGGCCGCCGTCGATGGCCTGCGCCTGCGTATCGACGGCCGCGTCGCGATCAAGCCGCTGCTCGGCGACGCCACCAGCAACCAGCCCGTTCCAGAGGGCACAGAAGGCGCCGACGCCACGCCCGCCGAGCGCCACCAATGGCATGCCGATGGGCGCCTCAGCCTGTGGCTGCGCCTGCAGCCGCAGCAGCTGCCGCAGCGCGGCCAGGTGCTGGCGCTGGGCTTCGCGCACCGCCGCGCGTGGATGAGCATAGCCTCGCCCGAGATCAGCGCGGCGCCCGACCTGGACGGCCAGGTTGAGGTCGTCGTCACCGGCCGGCCCTGGCGGCTGTCGCTGAACAGCGCCCGCCAGGCCTTCGAGGCCTGGTGCGCCGACCCGCAGCCTCGCCTCGTGCAGCTGCTGCGCCTGGACCTGCGCACCCGCACATCGCCCGAGCAGCAGGAGCTGCTCACCGACCTCAGCCTGGCCAGCTCGGCCGAGCCCGATGCGCGCAGCGTCTTCGGCCTGCCCGACGACGAGCAGCTGTTCGGCAACGGCGATGCCATCACCGGTGCCTTTGCCGGCCGTGACGCGCTGGGCCGGCTCAGCAGCCGCTTCGACCTCGCCTCCGATCCGATGAGCGGCACCGGCCTGCTCGTGCCGCTGGACGACCTCGACGACTTCGACGCGCAGCTGCAGGCCCTGCCCACCCCGCTCGCCGCGCTGCACCGCGACGGCCTGCGCGAGTTCGGCTGGCCGCTGTTCGCCGAGGCGCTGCTGGCCGGCTACGGCGCCGACCTGCTGGCCGACCAGGCCGAGGCGCTGCGCCTGACCGGGCCGGACCGGCACCGCCCGGCGCCGCTGCACGGCATGCATGCCGTCTTCGGCGCGCAGCCGGAGCGCTTCGCCGACGAACCCACGCTGCTGGTGCTGCCCGATGCCATTCACCCCGGCTGGCAGCCCATCCCCGACCCGCCCGAGGCCTGGACCGAGCTGGCGCCGCTGCCCGAGCCGCCCGACCCCTGCGCCGGCGAAGCCTTCCGCGCCTGCGCCAATGCGCCACTGCCGCGGCCGGCCTTCGTGCGCGGGCCCGACCCGCGCGCCGACGGCTCCTTCACGCTGTTCTGGACCGCCGTCATTGCCGGTGCCGACTACGAGCTGCAGGAAGCGCTGGAGCCGGCCCTGGCCGCCGCCGTCACCGTGCAGCAGGGCCCGGCCACGCGCTTCGATGCCGGCCCGCGCAAGCCCGGCACCGCCTACTACCGCGTGCGCGCCCGGCTCGGGCCACGGCTGTCGCCGTGGTCGGCGCCGGTGCGCATCGTCATCGGCCTGCAGGGCTGGCAGACGCTGCCCTGGCAGGACCTTACCCTCAAGTCCATCCACCGCCTGATGCTGCGCACGGCCGCCGGCCGCGGCGACATGCTGGCCCTGCTGTCCCTGCCCATGGGCTACGACACCGAGCAGGCCTGCCGCCATGCGGACCGGCTGCGCTCATCGCAGGCCGAGCCGCTGGCCGCCGCGGGCGACCCGCCGGCCATCGGCGACAACGAGAGCCGCGCGCTGTCGCACGGCGCGCTGCTGCATCCGTGGCTGATGATCCGCCGGGACGCGGACGAGATCTGGTTCCCGCCCGACGGCCCGGTCTGCGGCCAGCTGGCGGCCACGGCGCTGGAGCGCGGCGCCTGGATCGCCGCGGCCAACCGCCCGCTGCGCGACGTCGTGTCGCTGAGCCGGCCCGGAACGCGGCCGACGCTGGCCCAGCGCCAGCAACTGCTCGATGCCCAGGTCAACCTGCTGCGCAGCGCGCCCATCGGCTTCATCGTCAGCAGCTCGGACACGCTGTCGCCCGCGGCCGACTGGCGGCCCATCAATGTGCGCCGGCTGATGTGCCTGCTGCGCCGCCTGGCGCTGCAGCGTGGCGTCACCTACGTCTTCGAGCCCAATGGCGCGACGCTGCGCCGCACGGTCGAGCGCGGCTTCGAGGCGATGCTGGACCAGCTCTACCGCCGCGGCGCCCTGGCCGGCGCCAGCGCGCGACAGGCCTTCCAGGTCAATGTCGGCGACGACATCAACACCCGCCAGCGGCGCGACGCCGGCCAGTTCTGGGTCGAGCTGAAGGTCGCCCCGGCGCTGCCCATGAGCTTCCTGACCGTGCTGCTGATGCGCAGCGGCGAGCGGGTGCAGTCGCAGGAGGTGCATTGAAATGAAACGTGTGTCCCTCGTCCGGTCACGCACCGCTGAACGCGGGCGTGCCCAGCCGGTCCCCCGAGGGGACGGCGATGCTCGCGGCGTTGAGCCGCGAGCACATCGCCAAGCGGGCCGGCTTGGGGCGGCCCGGCGCTCGGCCCAAACGCACCGCGCGCCACGCGACGCACGGAGGAGGCACTGACATGCGCCCCTTCACCGCCTTCAACTTCGCCGTCGAGATCGTGCCCGAGGGCGCGTCCGCGCCGCTGGTCAATGCGGCCTTCTCGGACTGCGACGGCATCGAGATGTCCATGGACGTGAAGACCATCCGCGAGGGCGGCAGCAACGACCGGCAGATCCGCCTGGCCGGCCCGGCCACCTTCGGCCAGCTGACGCTCAAGCGCGGCATGAGCGAGGACAGCTTCGAGCTGTGGCGCTGGATGTCCGACTGCCTGGCCGACCCGGGCAAGCGCGCCCAGGCCACCGTCGTGCTGTTTGCCGCCGACGGTATCAGCGAGCGTGCCCGCGTGCTGCTGCAGCGCTGCCTGCCGGTCAAGCTGAAGGCACCCAGCTTCAGCGCCAAGGACGGCGCCATCGCGGTCGAGGAACTGCAGATCGCCTACGAGTCCTTCACGATGCAGCCGGGGAAATGACATGAGCGCCGATACCCATGCCCGCAAGGCCCTGCTCGTCGAACTCGCCGAGAACCTGGAGGACGACCTGCCCGGTGGCAAGACCGTCACCGTGCAGTTCAACCCGGAGTCGCTGAAGCTCAGCTTCGCCAACCAGATCCAGAACAACGCCAGCAGCAACACGGCCGGCACACCCGCGGGCGGTGGCAAGGGCGGCGGTGGCGGCGACCAGGCCGGCGGCACGCAGGGCCGGCAGTTCATCGGCGCCGGCACCACCAAGCTGTCGGTGCAGCTGTGGTTCGATGCCGGCCAGGCCGGCGTGGACGACGTGCGCAAGCTGAGCCAGGAAGTCATCTACTTCATCAAGGGCAAGAAGGCGCAGAGCGACCCGTCCAAGTTCCTGCCGCCGGGCGTGCGCTTCAGCTGGGGCTCCTTCAACTTCAAGGGGCTGATCGACAGCATCGAGGAGACCATCGACTACTTCTCGCCCGAGGGCAAGCCGCTGCGCTCGACGCTGGCTATGGCGATGTCGCAGCAGACCATCCTGATCTCCGATTTCGGCGGCAGCGCGGGCGCGCCGCGCGGCCTGCCCAGCGCGCCCGGCACCACGCCCATGACGCCCGCCGCCGCCGGCAGCACGCTGCAGGGCCTGGCGGCCTCGGCGCGGGCCGGCGTGTCCTGGCAGGCCGTCGCGTCGGCCAACGGCATCGACAACCCGCGCCAGCTGGCGGCCGGCCAGCTGCTGGACCTGTCGGCCTCGGCGTCGCTGTCCGCCTCGATCAGCACGCCGCGCTTCTGAAGGAGCCAAGCCATGGCCGTCGTCATCAACGAATTCGAAGTGGTGGACACGCCGCAGCCACAGGCCCGCGGCGACGGCGGCAACGATGCCGCGCCTCCCGCCGCCACGCCGCTGGACCCCGAGGACCTGCGCAAGCTGCAGGCCCTCGCCACCGAGCTCGAACTGCGCCGCGTGGCGCACTGACCTGCAGTCACCATGGACGACGCCCGCAGCGCCCTCGCCTCCGCCCGGCCTGGCTTCACGGTCGCCGCCACGGCCCAGCCGCGGCTGGACTCGGGCCTGCTGCGCTTCGTCTGCAGCGAGAACGAGGCCGGGCTGTCGCACTGCGAGGCCGAGTTCGGCAACTGGGGCGATGCCGGCGGCAGCACGGGCTTCCTGTGGTTCGACCGCAGCGTGCTCGACTTCGGCAAGGACTTCGTCGTCAAGATCGGCGGCGCGACCATCTTCGACGGCCGCATCATGGGCCTGGAGGCGCGCTTCCCGCCGCTGGCGCCGCCGACGCTCGTCGTGCATGCCGAGGACCGGCTGCAGGACCTGCGCATGGCGCGCCGCACCCGCGTGTTCGAGAACCAGGCCGACGCCGACATCGTCCGCACGCTGTGCAGCGACCACGGCCTGACGGCCGACACCGACCTCTCCGGCCCCAGCCACGCGGTGCTGACGCAGATCAACCAGAGCGACCTCGCCTTCCTGCGCCAGCGCGCCGCGCTGGCCGACGCCGACCTGTGGCTGGAGGGCAAGACGCTGCACGCGGCCCAGCGCGCCTCGCGCAGCGACTCCGGCCTGGAGCTGGTGCAGGGCGCACGGCTGCGCGAGTTCAACGTGCTGGCCGACCTGGCCCACCAGCGCACGGCCGTCGTCTGCACCGGCTGGGACGTTGCGGCCAAGGCGGCCATCTCGTCCGAGGCCACGGCCAGCGCGATCAGCTCTGAAGCCGGTGGCGGCACGAGCGGCCCGGCCGTGCTGCAGCAGGCTCTGGGCGCGCGCAAGGACACCGTCGCCCACTGCCTGCCGCTGGAGAGCGGCGCCGCCCAGGCCTATGCCGAGGCCCATCTGCGCGCGCTGGCAAGGCGCTTCCTGCGCGGCCGCGGCGTCGCCGATGCCGACACGCGGCTGCACGTCGGCCGCACGGTCAAGCTCAGCGGCCTGGGCCCGCTGTTCTCGGGCGCCTATGCAGTGGTCGAGACCAGCCACCGCTTCGACGTCGCGGTCGGCCTGCGCACCGAATTCGTCGTCGAAAGAGCCTGGATAGGACGCCCATGAACCTCGCCGAACAACCGATGCTGGAAGCGCTGCTGCGCTCGCGCGAGGCCGGCGGCTGGGGCGGCCTGTGGCATGGCGTCTACCCGGCCCTCGTCACCGACATCAAGGACCCCGACAACCAGGGCCGCGTGAAGATCAAGCTGCCCTGGTCGCCCGACGGCAGCGGCGCGGCCTGCGAGCTGTGGGCGCGGCTGGCCACGCTGATGGCCGGCAACAACCGCGGCAGCTGGTTCATCCCGGACGTGGACGACGAGGTGCTGGTGGCCTTCGAAGGGGGCCAGGCCTTGCGGCCCTACGTCATCGGCGCGTTGTGGAACGGCCAGGATGCGCCGCCCGAGACCATGGACGGTGCCGGCAGCAACTTCAAGAAGGTCATCCGCTCGCGCAATGGCGTGCGCTTCGTCATGGACGACAGCGACGGCAAGGAGAGCCTGCTGATCGAGACGCCCGGCGGCCAGCGCGTCACGCTGAAGGACGGGCCCGGCGAGGTGCTGATCGAGGACAGCAACGGCAACTCGGTCAAGCTGGAGAGCGCCGGCATCACCATCACCGCGTCGGCCAAGGTCACCGTCAACGCCAGCACCGTCAACGTGTCGGCCAGCATGGTGAGCGTGGATGCCGGCATGTCCACCTTCTCCGGCGTCGTCAAGGCCGACACGGTGATCTGCAACAGCATCATCAGCGCCTCCTACACCCCGGGCGCCGGGAACATCTGGTGAGGGCCGCGCGATGAGCAGCACCCTCACCAAGCACGACCTGGCCTGGGCCTCCCCGCAGCCCTTCTGGACCGACACCGCCGGCGCTGTGCAGCCGGGCAGCGCGCTGCGCCGGCCGCAGATCCTGCGCTTCACGCACGACGACTTCATCCCCGAGCTGCTGGCCCTGCTGCAGCAAAGCCCCGCCGCCCTGCCCGCGCATGCGGCGATGGCCGAGACCTGGCGCGGCCCCGGCGCCGCCCCTAGCGCCGAGCCCGAGGCCTGGCTGCAGGGCAAGCCGGCGCGCTTCCTCGCCGCGCGGCGCCGCGCACTGCAGGGCCGCACGGCGCGCGCCGCGCCGGCCTCGACCGGCCTGCTCAAGCTCTACCAGCCGGCGCATATGCGCCACTACCTCGTCGGCGGTTCGCTGGTCTGCCGCACGCCGGGCCTGCCGGACCGCCAGGTCGACCCGGCGCGGCAGAAGGTGGCCTTCGTCATCCGCCGCCTGCTGCCGCGGGTGCCGACGACGAACCGCGACGACCCGCTGCCCGACCCGCGCCAGGCCGGCGAGTGGGACGAATACGGCTTCGTGCCCGGTGGCAAGGCCGGCGCCTGGCAGTACATCGGCCCGGCCGATGCGGAAAGCCTCGTCGCCACCATCGCGCCGGCCGAGGAGAGGCTGGCGCTGTTCCCGGCCAACTACGTGCAGGACGACGGCCACCCTCGGCGGCTCTACATCGGCAATGTGCCGGTCGGCCGGCGCGAGACCTACCAGGGCGCCGGCACCAAGGCGGCCAGCAGCGCGCCCGCCGGCAGCAGCGCCGCGGCGGCCAGCGCGGCACTGGACCCGCGGCTGGTGCTGTTCCACACCCAGGTGCTGGGGCCGTGGAAGGCGTTGGTCAACCGCGTGATGGGCAATGGCCAGGTCGGCCTCGGCGCCCTCGCCGCCGACCCGGACGACGTCAACCAGCTGAAGGCCGCACGGCTGGCGTCCGTCTTCAAGCAGTCCGGCGACAGCTACGACCCCACCCAGCCCGATGCCAACACGCTGCGCACGCAGCGCGGCGCGCTGCAGACCTCGTCCTGGTATCTGCTGCTGGACCTCTACAAGTTCCTGAAGGAGCAGCTCGACCTGGACGTGCTGGCCGCCGCGCCGACCGGCGCGAAGCTGGCGCTCTACAACGCGCTGGACGCCGCGGCCATGCCGGACCTCGGTGACCGCCCGCTTGGCCCGCTGGCCGAGGCCGGCGGCGTGTTCGACAGCGCACATGTCGAGACCAATCTCATCGACGCGCTGGTCCGCATCGCGCCCTTCGCCGACTCGCTGGAAACGGTGCAGGACAGCTTCACGATCCCGCCGCCCGGCAAGACGCTGCAGGACGTCGGCGTCAAGGCCGGCTGGCCCGACTTCCTGTTCCTGTTCGCCGACCCCTGGCTGGGCGTGCTGCGCCCGCCCGAGCAGCCCGGCTACAACCCGCCCGAAGGCGACTACCTCGTCGAGAAGGTGCAGGCCCGCATCGACGCGCTGGCCGACCTCGTCGCCGCCGCGCTGCCCGCGCCCGACCCGGCCAAGCCGCCGCCGGAGCCGACGCTGGCGGCCATGCAGCCGGCCGACATGCGCGAGGCCTGGTATGTGATGCGCCTCGTCTACGAGCGACCCGGCTGCACGCCCTTCCACGAGGCCGTCGTCAGCGCGGCGACGCCGCCCTTCCAGATGGCCGGCTTCTTCGACCCCGACGCGCCGGCCCGGCCCATCCGCATCGGCCTGCCGGTGGACATCAGCCCCGCCGGCCTGCGCAAGTTCGACAAGAACGCCGTCTTCATGATGAGCGACATGCTGTGCGGCCAGGTCGACCGCATGAAGGGCATCGGCCTCGTCGACCTCGTGCTCAGCGTGCTGCCCTGGCCCTTCCACAAGCCGCTGTCGGTGCCCGAGAAAGGCGATTGCAAGACGGGCGATGGCATGTCGCTGGGCGTCATGTGCTCGCTGTCGATTCCCATCATCACGATCTGCGCGCTGCTGCTGCTGATGATCATCGTCAGCCTGCTGGACTTCATCTTCCGCTGGCTGCCCTACTTCATCGTCTGCTTCCCCTTGCCGGGCTTCAAAGGGAGGAAGCCCTGACATGGACGCCCGCAAGCTCTACGGCCAGGGCATGGCCTTTCCGCCGCGCGTGCAGCCCGACGGTTCCATCGCCTGGTCCAGCGGCGAAGACAACGTGCGCGAGGCCATCCGCATCGTGCTGATGACCGAGCCGGGCGAGCGCCTTTACCTGCCCTCCTTCGGCGCGGGCCTGGGGCGCTTCCTGTTCGAGCCCAACGTCGCCAGCACGCACACGCTGATCGCCGAGCGCATCCAGGGCGCGCTGCAGGCCTGGGAGCCGCGCGTGCGCGTCGAGTCCGTCGACGTCGTCGCCGACCCCGCCGACCCGCAGGCGGCCATCGCCACGCTGAGCTACCGCCTCGTCGCCACGCAGGCGCAGGAGCGGGTCTCGCTGTCCGTCTCCGTCGCCGGCACGAGGTGAAGGAAACACCATGCCCATCACCGTCCCCACCATCGACGACCGCGGCTTCCAGGATCTGGTGCGCACGGCGCTGGCCCGCGTGCCGGTGCACACACCGGAGTGGACGCAGCTCGCGCACAGCGACCCCGGCGTCACGCTGGTGGAGCTGTTCGCCTTCATGGCCGAGAGCCTGCTCTACCGCAGCAACCGCGTGCCCGAGAACAGCCGGCTCAAGTTCCTGTCGCTGCTGGGCCTGCCGCTGGCACCGGCGACACCGGCACGCGGCCTCGTGCAGTTCACGTCCAAGCGCGCACAGCCGGCCGCCACCACGCTCCCCGGCGGCACCGAGGTGCGCGCGGGCGACATCGCCTTCCGCACCGCCGCGGCCATCGACGTGCTGCCCGTCGAGTCGCGCAGTTATGTGAAGTTCGAGGTCACGCCCGGCGAGGCCGACAGCGCCTACTACCGCCTGCTCTACGCCGCCGCCGAGGCCGGCAATGCCGGGGCCGAGCTGAGCATGTACGAGACCCGTGCGCTGGACGGCCGCCAGCCGGTGGACATCACCAACGACACCGTCGACGGCGTGCTGTGGGTGGCGCTGCTGGCGCCCAAGGGCGCCGACCCCGCCGCCGTGCGCGACGCACTGGCCGGCCGCACGCTGAGCCTGGGCCTGATGCCCTATGTGGACGACGCGCCGGCCGTGCTGCCCACGCAGGGCCAGGGCCGTGCCGATGCGGCCGACGCGGCCGGCCTCATCCGCTACGAGATGCCGGTTGCCAGCAGCACCGAGGCCGCCTACCAGGCCCGCCCCGCGCGCAGCAGCGACGACGTGCTGGCCGGGCCTGGCGTCGTCGAGATCACGCTGCCGGCTGCCGCCGCGCAGATCGCCACCTGGGACCAGCTCGACCCGCTGGAAGCCGGCGTCGGCGCCCGCCCGCCGGCGCTGGAGGACTCCGCCGACGCGGCCCGCGTCATCAGCTGGCTGCGCGTCGTGCCCTCCGCGTCGGCGCGGGCGCGCCTGCTGTGGGCCGGCGTCAATGCGGTGGCCGTCAGCCAGCGCATCCTCGTGCAGAACGAGCTGATCGGCGAAGGCACGGGCCGCACCGACCAGAGCTATCGCCTGGCGCGCGGCGGCGTCGTCGCCGGCTCGGTCACCGTCAGCGTCATCGCCGACGGCCAGCTGCAGGACTGGCAGGCCATCGACGACCTGATGGCCGCGGGCGCCGAGGTGCGCGCGCTGGACCCACAGCGCGCGCCCGGCCAGGTCTGGGAAGACCAGCGCGAGAGCCGCGTCTTCAGCGTCGATGCCGAGGCCGGCGTCGTGCGCTTCGGCGATGGCCTGCATGGCGCCCGACCGCCGCTGGGCGCGCGCCTGGTGGCCCGCTACGAGGTCTGCGACGGCGCGCGCGGCAATGTCGCGGCCGGCGCCATCAACGCCGGCCCCGCGCTGCCGCCCGGCATCAAGCCCGACAACCCGCAGCCTACCTGGGGCGGCGCCGATGCCGAAGGCGTGGACAGCGGCACGGCGCGCATCAGCAGCTTCATCCGCCACCGCGACCGCCTCGTCACGGCCGACGACTTCGAGCAGATCGCCTGCAGCGCGCCCGGCGTGGACATCGCCCGCGTCGAAGTGCTGGCGGCCTGGCACCCCGACCTCGGCATGAGCGAACCGGGCGACGCGCCCGGCGTCGTGACGCTGATGCTGGTGCCGCGCAAGGACCCGCGTGCCCCCGACACGCCCTCGCCCGACCGCGCCTTCCTCGACGCGCTGTGCCGCCACCTCGACCCGCGCCGCCTCGTGACGACCGAGCTGGTGCTGCGCGGACCCGACTACCAGCCGCTGTGGCTGTCGCTGGGCATCACGGTGGCCGGCGGCTTTGCGACACCGGACGTGCGCGACCGCGTCAAGGCCCGCATCGTCGAATACCTGGCGCCCGCCCGCGGCCTGCACGGCGCCCTCGACGCGGGCGAGGACACCGCCCTGGACTACCCCGGCATGGAGAAAGGCTGGCCGCTGCGCAAGGCCGTCAACCGGCTGGAGCTGATGGCCGAGGTGGCCCGCGAGCCCGGCGTGCTGAAGGTGGACGAGCTGCTGCTCGCGCCGGGCACGTCAGGCGCCGTCGCGACCGAAGTGCCCATGAGCGGCCTGCAGCTGCCGCTGATCGCCGGCCTGTCGGTCGAGGCCGGCGCCGCCGTGCCGCTGGACGCGCTGCGCGGCACGACGGCCGCGCCGTCGACGACGCCGTCCGGCAAGCTCATCGTGCCGCTGCCTGTCGTGCCGTCTGAATGCTGATGCCATGAAGGACGCGAACGGCAGCCGCTTCGAACTCCTGCTCGGCCCCGCCGACTGGGGCCGTTGCACGCATACCGACGCGGGCGACGGCATCGAGCGGCCGCTGACCGAAGGCTGGGCCACGGCGGCCGGGCGCGACAAGCTGCCGCTGGCCTATGACTGCGGCGGCATCGCGCTGTCCCCGCGCATCTCGCGCTTTCGTGCCGCCGCCAGCGACACGCCGCCCGACCCGGCCCGGCGCCTCGGCGCGGCCATGGACCGCCACGGCAGCATCTACTGGGTGGCAGACGGCGGCACGCGCATCGACGTGCTGTCCAGCGGCTCGCGCAGCGTGTCGGTCTTCGCCGAGGCCACGCCGGTGGCCGCCGAGCGGCCGCGTGCAAAGGGCGGCTTCGCGCCGCTGGCGCCGGCCGTGCCGGTCGAGCGGCGGTTGCGCGGCCTGGCGATCACCACCGAGCAATACCTCGTCGCCGGCCTGCTGCCCGCGGCCGGCCGGCCCGGCGGACTGCAGGTCTTCGACCTCGTCGCCGGCGGCCCGGCGCTGGACCTGGCCTGGCCCTCGGCCTGGCCCTTCGCACCGCAGGACCTGGCGCCGCGCCCCTGCGGCGGCCTGGCCGTGCTGGACCGCGACAACGCCCGCGTCTGGCTGCTGGACCGGCGCCTGGGCATGCAGGCGCAGTTCCCCGTCGAGCCCGTGGAGCCGCCCTCCGCCTTCGCGCCCGGCGACCCGGCACCGGCTGCGGTCCGGCCGTGGTTCGATCTCGCCATCGACACCCAGGGCGGCGCCGACCCGGTGGCCATCGAAGTGCTGGCCGATGACTCCGTGCTGGTCATGGACGCCGCCGGCAGCGACGGTTTCGCCCTAGTCACGCGCTATGTCGATGGCGCGATGGCCGAGCGCATGTCCACCGCCGTCGTGCTGGACCTGATCCCCGAGCAGGACCGCGCCGGCTTTGTGCTGCGCGGTTTCGACTGCGCGCTGGCGCCACGGGCCGATGGCGAGCGCCTCGTCATCGCCGCCACGGACGGCAACCAGTGCTTCGCGTTTGACCTGCTCGTGGGCCACAGCCCGCCGCTGCTGCTCGATCCGGTCGACGTCTTCCTGCCGATGCGTCGCTTCGACGGCCTGGGCCTGGTGCGCCGCGCGGCCAGCTTCGCCGACATCACGGTGCCGCAGGACAGCGGCCTGATGTATGCCAGTACCCAAGGCGTCTGGCTGCCGCTCGTGGCCCAGTCACGGCCCCGCTACAAGGCCGAGGCAAGCTTCAGCACGCCGGCGCTGGACAGCGACCTGCCCGACTGCACCTGGCACCGCCTCGTCATCGACGGCGCCATCCCGCCCGGCTGCACGCTGACCGTCGAGAGCCGCGCGGCCGACACGCTGGCCGCCCTGCCCGACCAGCGCTGGCGCCGCGAGCCGGCACCGATGCTGCGCGCCGACGGCCCCGAGCTGCCCTGGCTGCTCGATGCCGCGCCGACCACCGACGCGGCGGCCGGCAAGGGCTCGTGGGAGCTGCTGTTCCAGCAGGCGCGCGGCCGCTTCCTGCAACTGCGCCTGACGCTGGCCGGCGGCGAACTGGCCACGCCGCGGCTGCTGGCGCTGCGCGCCTGGAACCCGCGCTTCTCCTATCTGCGCGAATACCTGCCGGCCCTCTACCGCGAGGACGAGGCCTCGGCCGATTTCCTCGAACGCTTCCTGGCCAACTTCGAGGGCATGTTCACGGCGCTGGAGGACCGCATCGTCGCCGCCACCGCGCTGTTCGACGTGCGCACGGCGCCGGACGCGACGCTGGACTGGTTGGCCTCCTGGCTGGGCCTCGTGCTGGACCCGGCCGTGGCGCCGGCCCGCAAGCGCCTGCTGATCCGCTTCGCCGTGCCGCTGTTCGCCTACCGCGGCACGACGCAAGGCCTGCGGCTGGCGACGGAGCTGGTGCTGTCCAACTGCGTGCGGCCCGAGGATTTCGCGCTGCCGGCCCGCTCCCAGGACCAGCCCTATGGCATCCGCATCATCGAGCGCTTCCTGACGCGGCGGCTGCCTCCTCCATTGCTCGGCGAGACCATCGTGGACCCCGGCCCGCGCTGGGTCGAACCGGCCGCGCGCTGGAGCCCGGCCGAGGGCGCGGAAGGCCTGCAGCGGCGCTATGCCACGGCACGCGAGGCCGCCGGCCTCGATGCGGCGCTGGCCTTCCGCCCGATCGCGCCGGCAGATGCCGCCGACGCCCGCCACTGGGCCGCCTTCAGCGCCAGCGAACTGGGCGCCGTGCCACAGCTGGCCGCGCAGCTCCACACCGCCTGGCAGGCCTGGACGGCCCGGCCCGAAGTGCCCGCCGCGATGGGCCCCGACCTGCCCACCGCCTGGCCGGCCGACGCCGCGCACCAGGCCGCGTGGCGCGCCTTCCTGGCCGGCGGCCTCACGCCCGAGCTGAAGCGCTCGCTGTCGCGCTGGCAGCGCTTCATCGCGCGGCGCTACCGCCGCGTGGACACATCGCAGATGGCCGCGGCCTGGGGCACCTGGCCGGGCTTCGACCTGCTGCCGCCGCCCGACCGGCTGCCGGCCAACGGCGCGGCGCTGTCAGACTGGCTGCTGTTCGAGACGCGGCTGGAGCCCATGGGCGCCAACGCCCACCGCTTCAGCGTGCTGCTGCCCAGCAGCGGCCCACTGGCCGACGCGGCGGCGCTGGCTCGGCAGGTCGACTTCGCGCGCCGCGTCGTCACGCTGGCCAAGCCGGCGCACACGGCCTTCGACGTCAAGCCCTACTGGGCGATGTTCCGCATCGGCCAGGCGCGCGTCGGCCTGGACACGCTGCTGGGCATCGGCAGCCGCGACCCGGCGCTGGCGCCGCGCTGGGTCATCGCCACGGGCCAGATCGGCGCCAGCCGCATCGCCGGCGCGCAGCAGCCGCCGCGCGAGCGGCTGCTGCTGGCCCAAACCTAGACCCGGCAGTCGACCGCTCGCCACTCATCGAAAGTTTCTATGCGTCAGAGCCTCACTCGTTGCGCGCAGTTCACCCCTTCGGCCGGCAGCGCTGCACGCCCGCTGGTCTGGCGCTTCGGGCCTCTGGCTGCGTTGCTTCTCCTCGTGGGCATCAGCCCACTTCGTCGGCGCGCCTTGCCAGCGACCCGCTTCGCCAGCCCCTCGGGCGCGCCCGACTGCCGGATCTAGGTTGAACCTCGGAGACCCACCATGGCTTGCTGCTCTCCCTCCAATTCGCCCGGCCCCGGCACCGCCGCGACCGACACCTGCAAGCGCGTCAACTACATGCTGGGCATGCTGATGGGCGTGGACGACTTCGTCCAGGACCAGCTCTACGAAGGCTCGCGCCGCCGCGAGCTGGCCCGCGAGGTGCTCGGCTACGGCACCGTTCACGGCCTGGCCGTCGTCATCGAGCCCGATGGCGACAAGGGCCCGCGCGTGCGCGTCACGCCCGGCATGGCCTGGCTGCCGTCGGGCACGCCGGTCTGCGTGGAAGGCGACCAGTGCGCCAACATCAACGACTGGCTGCTGGCCAACGCCGCCGTGGTCAACGCCGGCGTGAGCGGCAGCCCCACGGCCTTCAGCGCCTATCTCGTGCTGTCTTACGTCCAGTGCCTGACCGACCAGGTACCCATCCCTGGCGAGCCCTGCCGCAGCGACGACGAGCTGATGGCGCCGTCGCGCATTGCCGACAGCTTCCGGCTCGACCTGCGCGCCACGCCGCCGGCCCAGCGCGAGGAGGACGCGCTGCGCGATTTCGTCGCATGGCTGCTCGGCACCGAACTGGTCGCCACATCGCCGCCGCTGGACGAGGCCGGCTTCGTCGCCGCGCTGCGCGCCGCCGCGCAGGACTGGCTGGCGCCGTCGTCGCCGCCACTGTCACCGCCGTGGACGCCGCCCGCCGACTACATGGAAGGCAGCATCCCGGCCGGCGCCGACGAGGCGCTGTTCCGCACCGCGCTGCGGCTGTGGGCCACCGAGCTGCGGCCGCTGTGGATGGCGCGGCCCGACTGCAGCTGCAACGCGACGCCCATCGCGCCGGCGGACGACGCGGTGCTGCTGGCGCGGCTGGAGCTGGCCCTGGTGCCCACCGCCAACGGCTGGCAGGTGGCGGACCTGGTGGCCGACCCGGTCATCGTCGACGAGAGCCGCCGCCCCGTGCTGCTGACGCTGCGCATGGTGCAGGAGCTGATCCTGCGCTGGCGCGACGACCGCGACCGCGAGCCCGGCAACAGCGTCGTCGCCGAGACCAGTTTCGGCCTGCCGTCCGCGCCAGGCAGCTCGCTCGAATACGCGCGCGCCGACCACACCCACGGCAGCCCGACGCTGCCGGCCCTGGGCGGCGACCTCTCCGGCACGCCGGACAACGTGCTCATCGCCAGCCTGCAGGGCGTGCCGCTGGCGACGGCGTCGCCCATCGTCGACGGCGATGTGCTGACCTTCAGCGCCGGCCAGTGGCTGCCGCAGCCGCTGCCCGCGGCGCCAGCGCCGTCACCGACACCCATCCCGCCGCTGGCCGGCGACCTGACCGGCCCCATCGGCAGCAACCGCCTCGCCTCCCTGCAAGGGGTCCCCCTGACGGCGCCGACACCCGCCGAGGGCCAGGTGCTGACCTTCAGTGCCGGCCAATGGCTGGCTGCATCGCTGCCCGCGGCGCCAGCGCCGGCACCGACACCCATCCCGCCGTTGGGCGGCGACCTGACCGGCCCCATCGGCGCCAACCGCCTCGCTTCCCTGCAGGGGGTGCCCCTGTCGGCGCCCACGCCCGTCGAAGGCCAGGTGCTGACCTTCAGTGCCGGCCAATGGCTGCCTGCGGCGCTGCCCGCCGCGCCGCCGCCGACGCCCATCCCCAACCTCGCCGGTGACCTGACCGGCACCCTCGCCGGCAACCGCCTGGCCGCGCTGCAGGGCGTGCCGCTGAATGCGCCCAACCCGGCGGCCGATCAGGTGCTGCGTTTCGTCAACGGCGCCTGGGTTGCCGTCGACCTGCCGGCGGCGCCACCGGCCACCGGCCAGTTCGTCGGCCGCGGCACCGCCGACGCCTTCGAGATCGTCGCCGCCGGCGAGGTGCGCGTCACGTTGACGAACGGGCAAGGCCAGGCGCAGATGGTGCCCGCGCCGGCCGGCTACGGCGGGCTGCGTGCGCTGACGCCGCGCATCAACCGACGGCAACTGGCCCAGGTGCTGATCCCGCTGCGCGCCGCCGTGCAGAACGCCGCCGACCTGCCCAACTACATCGTCAAGCTCACGCCGATCTGGCAGGAGTCCACGCAGTTCGGCTTCGTGCCCTATCTGCTGGAGCGCGTCACCGCCGAGGGCAGCCGCATCGACTTCACGGTGCTGCTGCTGGCCGCACAGCAGATCGTCGACGGCGATTTCCAGCTCGCCTTCCAGGTCGAGGTCAGCCGCTTCGCGAATCGAGGCTAGCCATGACGGCCACCACGACCCAACTGGGCACGCCGCTCACCGAGCAGGCGATCCGCAACGTCAACTTCTTCAACGGCCGCCTCGTCACGCAGGGCGACATGGCGCGCACCCAGCAGGCCTGGCACGAGGCCGATGCGCGGCTGGGCCAGGGCTTGGGCGCCGGCGTCGTGCACGGGCTGGAGATCGCCATCGCCAGCGCGGCCCAGCGCCAGCTGCGTGTCACCGCGGGATTGGGCATCAGCGCCGCCGGCCAGACGCTGTGCCTGGGCAGCGAGCAGTTGCTGACGCTGGCGCCGACGCCCGACCCGGGCAGCCTCTCGACCACCGGCGGCTTCGGCCGCTGCGGCACGCTGGCCGGCGGCGGCTATGTGGCCGGCAACGGCCTCTACCTGCTGACGTTGGCGCCGCTGAGCATCAAGGAGGGCAAGGCGCCGGTGCTGGCGCTGGACCCGGGCAACGCCGGCTGCAACAGCGACGCCATCGTCGAGGCCGTGCAACTGCGCCTGCTGCGCATAGCGGACACGCTGCTGGCCGGCCTCGGCCTGGCGGCCAACCCGGTCGGCCCGGCCGCGGTGTCTAAGTGGCGCAGCGCCGTTGCCTACGCCTGCTTCGGCTACCCGGCCCTGGCCGCAGCCCATGCCCAACCCGGCACCGCGCCTGCGGGCGGCGGGCTGATGCAGCAGCTGCGCGCGGTCAGCTTGAGCGACTGCGAGCTGCCGCTGGGTCTGGTCTACCTGACGGCCAGCGCCGGCATCGCCTTCATCGACGCCTGGGCCGTGCGCCGCCGCGTCGCCGGTGAGCCTGCCTCAGACGCCTGGAGCGCCTGGTTCGGCCCCGGGCTGGACGCGCTGGGCGAGGCACAGCTGGCGCAGTTCCAGCAGCAGCTGTCGGAGGTGCCGACCGGCTCGCTGGCCGGATTGAAGGCGGCCGACTGGTTCGCCTGGCTGCCGCCGGCCGGCTTCCTGGACGCGAGCGGCACGCGCCGCGTCGACGGCCTGGCCTTCCTGGACACCCGCAAGCCGGCCCAGGTGGTGCCGCTGTCGCCCGGCGACGTGCGCGCGCTGCTGGGCCAGGCGCTGCGCCGCGATGCGGTCAACCTGGGCCTGGCCGGCAACCGGCCGCGCTACCGGCTCTACGCGGTCGACGGCGGGCCGCAATTCTTCGTCCGCGAGGCGCCCAACGCGCCGCATGCCGAGGAGGTCTGGCTGGACGGCCAGCGCGCGCGGCTGCCGGGCGTCAACGACGTGCAGGCCGCCATCGACGAACTGCGCGCGCGCGTCTGCGGCGAGCGCAGCCTGTGGCCCGGCATGGACGCGCAGGCGCTGATCGACGGCCTGGCCCGCGGCGCCGACCTGACGCTGTGCTTCGAGGCCGGCGGCTACGACCTGGAGCGGCCGCTGCGGCTGAGCGGCCTGGGCCACGTCATCGTGCGCGGCAACGGCGCCGGCACGCGGCTGAGCTGCCGCCGCGGCGAGGCGGCGCTGGTCGTCGACGGCTGCGGCTCGCTGACGATCAGCGACCTGGCCGTCGAGGGCGGGCGCATCGAAGCCGGCAAGGGCGAACTGGGTGGCCTGGGCGGGGGCCTGCTGGGCGCGCTGACGGTCATCGACGTGCCCAGCGTCCACATCGAGCGCCTCAGCGCGAGCTGCGACGACGCCAGCGCGCTGGGCGGCGCCTGCATCGTCGTGCGGCAGAGCGTCGTGGCGGCGTCACCTGCGGGGAAGACGGAGGACGTCGAGGCAGTCGACGAAGAGGCGAAGACGCCGTTCAACTTTCTCAAGCACCTGACCAACGACGAGACAAGCGAGGAGGCCACCGAAGCCGAGACGCGCCGCCTGAAGCGCCTGCTCGAGCGCGCCAAGGCCGACGGCAGCGCGGGCAAGCTGGCCGAGCTGGCGGACGCAAGCCATGTCTGCATCGTCGACTGCGAGCTGCTGGTCGGCGCCGGCCAGGCCGGCATCCTGTGCGTCGACAACACGCTGACCGAGATCCGCCACAACCGGCTGCGCGGGCGCTACCGGCAGTTGCCGGCGGAGCGCGGCATCGTCGTCGCCGGCAGCTCGGCGAGCGTCGTGACCATCGCGCACAACATCGTCACGCAGGCGGCACAGGGCATCGCCATCGGCCTGTCGCGCAGCGACGCGCCCAACAGCCCGCCGCTGTCGGTCGAGCGCGCCAGCGTGCTGGACAACCAGGTGCAGATCGGCCTGGGCAAGCGCGACCTGACGCGCAACCGCTTCGGCATCTTCGTCGGCAACGCGCGCTCGCTGGCCGTCGAAGGCAACCGCGTCACGCAGCCGGAGCCGGCGCTGGTCGAGAAGCTCGAACTGGAGTCCATCCGCCTCAGCGGCGCCTATGGGCTGATGCTCTACGTGCGCGGCAACCACATGAGCGGCACGCGCACTGGCATCCGCTTTTCGCCGCTCGAGCCGCTGCCCGGGCTGGATCCCAACAACCTGCGCAAAGGCAGGCTGCCCTGCCTGTGGCTGTTCGAGGGCAATCTGGCGGAACAGGCCACCGAGGTCCTCAAGGCCGACGCGGCGGCGCAGGACCTGATCACCGATGTGCTGAACGTGGTGGTGTGACGGCTATGCGTCGACCAACCTCAAGTTTCAACGTGCAAGCCATGGTAGGTATTGCCGGTCGTGCGCTCGGACTTGCGTCTGGTGTTTCGCTCGGCGTAGCGGGTTCGAATCCCGCGCACGTGGGGGCGGGCTTTCACCGCCCGCCCCCGAATCCATGCCGGGGGCCGCGGCAGTGAACGGCGCCCTGCCCCATGCCATCCGCACGGCGCGCGTGCCGGCGCGGCTGGCCGGTGAGCCGCGGCTGCGCCAGGGGGTGGAACGCTGGCTGGCCGAGGCCGACCCGGCCCGCCACGGCCTGCCGGCCGAGGCCATCGTGCTGGTGCGGCGCCTGGCCGTCGGTTGGAGCGCCATGCAGGCCGGTGACAGCGCCACCCGCTACGCCCCGTTGGCCACGTTGCTGGCCGGCGCACGCCGCGCCGCGTCGGCCGATGGTGATGCCGACGCCGTCTGGTTTGCTGACGAAGCCGAGCTGCTCGCCTGCCTGGCCCGCGACGCGCTGGTCGGGCTGCTGGAGCGGCGCTGGTGGTGGAAGGCCATCGTCCAGCAGCTGCGCGGCGGCCTGTGGGCCGCGTCGTCGCCAGCACAGCAGGCGCTGCTGCGCTGGTTGCAGGCACCGCAGTTGATGCCACGGGCGCTGCAGCGGCTGGGGCCGGCGCGTGCACAGGCTTGGCTGGCCAGCGTCGGAACGGAGGGCTTGCGCGGCGCCGTCACCGCATTGGCCCAGGCCTATGCGCTGGCCGACGGTGTCGAGGCCTGGGTGATCGGTGGCATTGAGCCTCCTCGCCTGGAAGGCCATCGTCCATCGCCGGCACTGCTGACAGTGGCTGAGTCGGCGCCAACGGCTGCGGCCGGGCGGCTGCTGCGGCTTTGCGATGCGCTGCGGTCCGACCCCGCCGCCATCGCCAGCGTGGCCGCGCTGTCGCAACTCGCCCTGCAGTTCGGGCGCGAATCGCCCGTAGCCACGGAACGGGCCGCCGAGCCGGAACCACGCGTCGAGAACCGTCCGACGAGGCCGTATGACGACCGCACGCCAAGCGGGCCGGCCACGGGCAAGCCGGCGCATGCAGCGACAGGGCAAGTCCAATTGGCGTCGCCGCCGCGGCGCCTCCATGGCGCATCGAAGGCGGCCACCCGGGAGATCGACACAGACCTCGGCCTGCCGTCCGCACCGGCCCGCGAGCCTGCTTCAAGCGGCATCGACACCCGTCCACCGGCCGCCCGTCCAACGGCGGTTGCCGAACCCGCGCCACCAACGCCGCCGCTCGACCTCGACATCGCGCTGCCACGGCGCATCGACACCCGCCACGGCGGCCTGCTCTTTCTGCTGAATGCTGCGCTGGCGCTGGGCCTGTACGGCGACTTCACGCAGCCGCGCCACCGCGGCCTGGCCTGCCCGCCGTGGCGACTGCTGCTGCTGGCCGGCCAGGCCTGGGCCGGGCCCGGCTGGCGGCGCGACCCGCTGCGGCGACGCTTGATCGAACGCAGCGCTGGCTCGCGCAAACCGGTGCCGCTGGCGCTGTGGCCGCAGCTGCATGCACGTGTTGCCGAAGCACTCGGCGACGACATCCCCGCCCGCTCCCAGCTCCGCCGCATGCTGGCCCTGCCCGCCCGGCTTCACGACCAGGGCGAGCGGCTGGACGTGTTCTACCCGCTGGCCCGCCTGCCGCTGGCCGTGCGCCTGGCCGGCCTGGACCGCGACCCCGGCTGGATTCCCGCCGCGGGGTGCGACATCCGCTTCCACTTCGACTAGAGGCGAGACATGAACGCAGCGAGCCACCTGGCCCTCTGGCAGTTGCGCAGCGCACTGGCGCTGATGCTGGATGCGAGCGAGCGGCTGTCGTCGCTGGAGGCGCTGGTCGACGCCCACCCCACGCTGCGCCTCTTCATCAACGCCGCGGCGCGTGCCGGCCTGGAGGGACTGCAGTTGCCCGAGGCACTGGCGCGGCTCGATGCCCAGCTGCTGCAGGCGTCGACCGCACTGCCGATTGACCGCCTGCGCCTCGCGCTGGATCTCGACGCTGCGGCGCTGAGTGCCCTGCTGCTGTGCGCCTGGCTTGCCGACGAGCCCGACCTGGCGCCGCTGGCCGATGCACTGGGCGGCCACGAAGGCCGCTGCACGCGGGCCATGCTGCCCGGCCTGGATGCGGCGCTGGACCGGCTCATCGAAGGCGGCTATCTGCAGGAGCCGCCGCAGGGCCGCCGCCGCGTGCTGGAGATGCCGCCGGCGATCTGGACCGCGCTGCGGGGCCAGGTGTTGAGCCCCTGGCGCCACACGGCCGCGGACGCCCTGCCTGGCTGGGACGAGCTGATCCTGCCCGACGACTTGCTCGACGCCGCGATGCGGCCCGAGGACGGCGCCTGCTGGGCGCTGCGCGGCGTGCCGGGCAGCGGGCGCCGCGCGCTGGCCGGCGCCATCGCCCGCGCCAACGGGCTGGGCCTGCTGGAAGGCCCGCTGGACGACCCGGCGCTGCCGGCCCTGGCCACGCTGCTGGGCGCCATGCCGCTGCTGAGCGCCGACCCGCCGCCGGGCCAGCGCCAGGCCCTGCCCGACTGGCCGGGCTACCGCGGCCCGCTCGCCGTGCGGCTGCCGCGCCACGGCGGGCTCGACGCCGGGCAGCGCCATCTGCGCTGGCTGGAGCTCACGCCACCCGATGCGGCCGAGCGCGAACGGCACTGGCGCGCCGCGCTCGGGCGCGCCCCGGCGATGCCGGCCCTGGCCGAACTGCGCCTGCCACGCGGGCGCATCCACACGCTGGCCGCCCAGGTGCCGGACATCGACCGTCGCCCCGGTGCGCTGATGGACGAGCTGGAGGCGGCCGGCCGGTTCATGCTGGACGGCGCCGCGCGCCGAATGCCGCCGCTGGGCGAGGCCGAGACGCTGGCACTCGGCGACGAGCTGCAGCAGGACTTCGACGCGCTGCTGGCCCGCTGCCGCCATCGCGAGACGCTGCGCTGCGTGCTGCCCGCGGCCTTCGGCCATGGCGGCGGCGACGGCGTGCGCGCGCTGTTCAAGGGCCCCAGCGGCACCGGCAAGACGCTGGCCGCGCGACACCTGGCCGCAGCACTCGGCCGGCCGCTCTACCGCGTGGACCTGGCGGCCACGGTCAGCAAATACATCGGCGAGACCGAGCGCAACCTGGAGCGGGTGTTCGAGGCCGCCGAGGCGCTGGACATCGTGCTGCTGCTGGACGAAGGCGACGCGCTGATGGCCGGCCGCACCGGCGTCAACAACGCCAACGACCGCTACGCCAACCTCGAGACCAACTACCTGCTGCAGCGGCTGGAGAGCTTCGACGGCGTGCTGGTGGTGACGACCAATGCGGCCGAGCGCATCGACACCGCCTTCGCGCGCCGCATGGACCTGACGCTGGACTTCGCGCTGCCCGACGCGCTGTTGCGCCACGGCCTGTGGCAGGCGCATCTGCCGCAGGGCCATGCGGTCAGCGGCGCGGCGCTGGACGAGATCGCGCGCCGCTGCCCGCTCAGCGGCGGCCAGATCCGCAATGCCGCACTGCATGCGGCGTTGCTGGGCCTGCAGCGCACGGGCGTAGGTGGCGTCGGCAACGGCGAACTGCTGAGCGCGCTGCAGCGCGAGTACCGGCGTGCAGGCCAGCACTGCCCGTCGTTGAGCGTGACTCACTGAGGCCACGATGGGCGCCTCCGCCAGCCGCATTGCCGCCCCACCCGCCAAGGCGCCGCAGCCGGCCTTCCGCGCCGGCAGCCGCGACGCGGCGCCGCGTGTCGCCGCCAACGCGCCGGCGCCGGTGCTGCAGCTGGGCGGCGGGCGCCAGCGGGCGCTGAGCGGCGGCAGCGCGCTGGCGCCGCAGGTGCTGGACCGGCTGGAGACCGGCTTCGGCGCCGACCTGTCGGCCGTGCGCGTGCACGAGGGCGCCGACGCGGCGCGGCTGGCGCAGTCCCATGGCGCGCGCGCCTTCGCCATCGGGAACCACGTCGTGCTCGGTCAAGGCGAGAGCTCGCGTGACGTCGGCCTGATGGCGCACGAGGTGGCCCACGTGCTGCAGCAGCGCGGCGCGGCGCCCGCGGTGCAGCGCTGCGAGGGCGGCTGTTGCGACTGCGGCGGCGGCAAGGGCGCGCTGGAAGGCGAGGCCGCAGCAGCGGCGAGCAGCATCAGCAGCGGCGGCAGCTATGCGGTCAGCGGCCAGCTGGCCACCTCCACGCCGCAGTACGAAGGCGAGGACGAGGGCATCCTGAGCGGCCTGATCTGGAAGACGGCCAACGCGGTCGCGCCGCAGCTGGTGCCCATCATGAAGCAGGGCCCCGAGGGCGTGCTGGACTGGATCAAGGACAAGGTCAGCGGCGCACTGCAGACGGTCGTCGACACGGCGATGGCGCCGGTCAAGACCGTGACGGACTCGGCCAGGTTCCTGCATTCCCACATCGCGCCGCTGCTGAGCTCGATGCAGGAGGCGGCCGCGCGCATCGCGCAGAACGACTGCAAGCCCATCACCGACGCGGCCGCCAAGATCGAGGACATGGCGACCAAGCTGATCACGCCGGTCATCGAGAAGATCCAGGGCGTGGTCGGCAAGGTGGGCGACTTCCTGTCGGGCGTGTGGGACCGCTTCGGCACGCCGGTCTGGGACTTCCTGAAGAAGTACGCCGGCGAGAAATGGAACCAGGTCCAGCAGCTGATCGCCTGGGTCTGGGACCTGGCCAAGCCGGTCCGCGACCTGAGCGCCAAGGCCTGGACCTGGGTCAAGAACAAGATCGGCATCGGCGAGGGGCCCGAGGGCCAGGACGGCATCCTGCAATGGGTGCAGGCCAAGGCCAAGGCGGCCTGGGACTGGGTGCAGGCCAAGATCGAGCCCTACAAGAAGAAGATCCAGGTCGTGCTGGCGACGATTGCCGCGGTGGCGGTGATGGTGTCGCCGGCCGGGCCCTTCGTGCTGGCCGGCATCGCCATCTACGGCGCCATCCAGGGCGTCAAGTGGATACGCGCCAACCTGGCCGGCGGCAATGCGCTGGTGCGGGCCCGCGCCCATGCGCAGACGGTGCTGATCCCGCAGATGATCGCGGCCATCAACCGCATGACGGCGGCGGTCATGAAGATGTCGGGCAGCGTCACCGGCAAGCTCGGCGAGTTCGCGTCGGGACTGGGCGCGATGGTGGGCGCGGCGGCGAGCTCGGCGCTGAACTTCCTCGTCAGCGCGGCGCAGTGGGTGGCCGACAAGGCGACCGAGCTGGCCGCCTGGGCAAGTGACAAGCTCGCGTCGCTGGCCGACTGGATACAGCGCGCGATGAACCGGCTCATCGAGTTCCTGCAGCCGCTGCTGGACTTCCTGGCCAAGGTTGGTTCGCTGATCGTCGACGTGACGCAGCTGCCGCTGCTGCTGGCCGGCGCGCTGTGGAAGAAGATCCCGGCCTGCATCCGCGACCCCTTCGTCGACTGGATCGTGCCGCTGATCCTGCGCCAGATCGAGATCTTCAAGGAGCTGGCCAAGAACGACGAGGCCTGGGCCAAGACCAAGGCGACGGTGATGCGCATCGTGCGCGCGGTCTTCGTGACCCGCGACCTGATGGGCGCCATCCGCGCCACCTTCGACCTCGTGCTGCAGGTCTTCAACCTGCCGATGGAGCTGCTGGTGCAGGTCAAGAACAAGGCGCTGGCGGCCTGGGACGTGGTGTCCAAGAAGCCCATCGCCTTCATCAAGAACGCCGTGAAGGCGCTCGGCATGGGCATGCAGCTCTACGGCGCCAAGCTGAAGGACAACCTGCTGGCCGGCCTGGAGGGCTGGCTGTTCGGCGAGCTGGCCGACAAGGGCATCGCCAAGCCCAAGAGCTGGACCGACCCCTGGGACCTCGTCAAGCTGGCGCTGGACGTGCTGGGCCTGTCGATGCCGCATTTCTTCGAGCTGCTCGAAAAGCGCTTCGAGAAGGAGACCGTCGACAAGCTGCGCACCGCCTGGCGCTACCTCACGAGCGCCTGGGACTGGATCATGGACATGAAGGCCAAGAAGCCGGGCGAGGTGGCCAAGGAGATCGTCCAGGCGGGCAAGGAGTTCGGCAAGTCGGTGCTGGAGGGCATCGTCGCGTGGATCATGGAGCAGGTGGCCATCGAGCTGACGGTGATGGCCACGGCCGCCGCGGCCAGCGCCGGGCTGTCGGAGGTGGTGGACGCCGTGCGGCGCATCTACCGCGCGATCAAGACCGCCGTGCGCTGGGCGCGCACCATCGTCGACATGGTCAACAAGACGCTGGACGGCGTGCTCGACATCGCCTCGGGTGCGCTGGCCGGGCCGGCCGAGATCTTCAACCAGGCGATGAAGAAGGCCACGCCGGCCGTCATCGGCTTCCTCGGCGACCAGGTCGGCCTGTCCGGCGTGGCCGAGACGATCAAGGGGCTGATCGACAAGCTGCGCCAGAAGGTCGACAACGCCATCCTGGCCGTCATCGACGCGGTCAAGGGCCTGTTCGCCAGCATCATTGCGGGCGCCAAGTCGCTGGCCGGCAAGCTGCTCGAATGGTGGAAGACCAAGACGCCGATCACCGTCGGCGACAAGAAGCTGACGCTGATCACCGACGGTGACGAAGACGAGGTGCAGGTCTCGGTCGCCGCGTCGCCGGCCAAGGCCTGGAGGGACTACATCGCCTCGCTGCCCGACGAGGCCAAGGCCCTGCCCGAGTACGCGACGGCGCAGGCGCTGGTGAAGAAGATCCAGACCAAGCAGCCACGCATCACCGAGAAGGACGAAGCCAAGCGCGATGCGCTGAAGGCGGCCCGCTCCAAGGCGCTGCAGGACGACATCAACGCGCTCGTGCCGCTGATCAAGGCGCTGAACAGGGTGGGCGACGCGGAGATCCCGACCTCGGTGATCAGCTACGGCGGCACCACCAGCGATGGCGGCGGCGCAAGCATGGAGGCCAGCATCCTCAGCAACAAGTACCCGCCCGGCAGCGAGCCCGGTGACTACCCGCCGATCTGGACCAAGCTGGCCGACCTCGGCGCCGGCCTGGGCAGCAAGGTGCGCGGCACCTGGTATGTGCAAGGCCACCTGCTCAACCACAACGTCGGCGGCCCCGGCAAGCGCTTCAACCTGACGCCCTGGGGCAAGCAGGCCAACAACGACCACAAGAACTGGGTCGAGACCGACGTCAAGAACGCCATCGAGGCCGGCAAGGTGCTCAAGTACACGGTCACCGTGCAGCCGGCCTGGGGCGCGCTCTCCATCCCGCGGCTGACGGAGCTGGAGGAGAAGGCGAAGAAGGGCAAGGCCAATGCGGACGAGGCGGCCGAGATCGACTCGTTGAAGGCGCTGTCTTCGCTGACCCAGGGCTTCGTCTGCAGCGTGCAGGAGCTGAAGAAGAACGCCGACGGCAAATGGGTCAACAAGCCAGCAGCAGAGAAGCCGCTGGTGATCCGCAACAAGCTCATCCCGAACAAGATCGTCAACGGCGGCAAGGTCTATGGATATCCGTGACGCCCCGTCGCTCGCCGCCTTTCGCGGCCTGCATGCCGGCGAGACCCTCGTCGTCTGCGGCTGCGGCCCGTCACTGTCGGAGTTCGGCGCCCACGCACGGCACTTCACGACGATAGGCGTCAACGACGTGGGGCGGCTGTTCGACCCGGACTACCTCGTCGTCGTCAACCCACCGCGGCAGTTCGCGGGCGACCGCTTTCGCCACGTGGCCGGGTCGCGCGCCAAGGCCGTGTTCACTCAGCTTGACCTGGGCAGCACCGTACAGGCGCCGCGGGTGCGCTTCGCGCTGGGCCAGCGCGGCGGCACCGACACGAGCGGCGAGGTGCTGCACTTCACGCAGAACTCGCCCTATGTGGCCGTCTGCCTGGCGGCCTATATGGGCGCGGCACGCATCGCGCTGATCGGCGTGGACTTCACCGACCACCACTTCTTCGCCGCCACCGGCAAGCACCCGCTGAGCGGCCGGCTGGCGCAGATCGATGCGGAGTACGGCGCGCTGGCCGAAGCGCTGGCGCGGCGCGGCGTCGAGCTGGTCAACGTCAGCGCGCAGAGCCGGCTGACGAGGCTGCGCAAGACGACGCTGGCGGCGCTGGAAACGACGGCCATGGCACCGGTCACGCCGCAGGCGCGGGGCCTCAATATCGTCTCCTACGCCACGTCGCCCGTGGCCGGCGTGCCGGCGCTGCTGGCCGACTGCATCGCCCACGCCACCGGCCATCGCGCCCAATGCCTGTGGCCCGGCGGCAGCTATGGCAACGGCGTGAGCTTTGAAGGCGGCCGCAGCTGGGGCCGCCAGCCGCGGCAGGTGCTGGCCGCGCTAGAGGCGGCCGACGTCGTCATCGTGCACAACGGCAAGGTCGACCCGGCACACGAGGGCGTGCTGCGCGGCAAGCGACTTGTCACGCTGGCGCACAACTACGGCTGGAACGTCGACATGCGCCATGTGCGCGAGGCCGGCATGCCGGGGCTGGTCATCGGCCAGTACCAGGCGACGCTGCCAGAGTTTGCCGGCTGGGGCGTGGTGCCCAACCCCGTGCCGCTGTGGCAGGCCGACCACCGCCCCGAACCCAAGGACGAGCAGGTCATCCGCATCGCCTACACGCCCTCGGGCCGGCACGAGCGCTATCCCGCCGGCCACCGCCTCTACTGGCACGGCAAGGGCTGGCGGACGACGATGGACGTGCTGGCGCGGCTGGCGCGACGCCATCCCAAGCTCATCCGCATCGACAGCACGGCGGGCGGCCAGATGAGCCATGCCGACGCGCTGGCGGTGAAGCGGCGCGCCCACATCGTCATCGACGAATGCGTGACCGGCAGCTACCACCGCAACAGCCTGGAAGGCCTCGCGGCCGGGGCCGTCGTCGTCAACGGCGTGGGCCTGCTGGACGGCGTCGAGCAGGCGCTGCGCCGCTGTGCACCGGGCGCGGACGGACCGCTGCCCTTTGTCTTCAGCACGCTGGACGGGCTGGAGGCGACGCTGCAGCGCCTCATAGCCCAAGGCCCGCAGGCGCTGGCCGCGCTGGGCCGCGCCAACCGTGAATGGATGGAGAGGCACTGGGCCTTCGAGCGGCAGTGGCCGGCCTTTTGGACCGCGGCCTGCGGCGACAGGGCGGCGGCGCCGCAGATCAAGGAGACCCCGACCATGGCCACCAAGCCCCCTCCCCCGCAGCAGCCGCTGTGCGCCGATCCGCTGGTCTCCGTCGTCATCCCCCACGGCGGTGCCGAGCGCCTGCCGCAGCTGATGTGCACGCTGGCCAGCCTGCGCCAGCAGCGCGGCGTGCGGCTGGAGATCATCGTCGTCGAGATGGGCCCGGCGCCGCTGGCGCTGGAGGGCGCACGCCGCTGGCGCTGCCTGCATCTCTTCATCGAGCATGACGGCGCCTTCGAGCGGGCCCGCGCGCTGAACGCCGCGCTGCCGGTGGCGTCCGGCGAGCTGCTGCTGTGGCATGACAACGACCTGATCGCCGCGCCCGGCTTTGTCGCCGCCGCGGTGCAGGAGCTGCGCGAGCGCCGGCTCGACTACCTGACGCCCTATGCCGGCGTGCGCTATCTGTCGCCGCCGGACTCGCTGGCCGTCATGCAGGGCACGCAGGCGCCGGAGGGCTGCCGGCCGGTGCGCGTGCTGGCCTCGGGCTCGGGCGCGTCGGGCGGCGCGGGCCTGGTGCGGCGCAGCTTCCTGGAGCAGCACGGCGGCCTCGTCGAGGGCTTTCGCGGCTGGGGCGGCGAGGACAACGCCTGGAACCACAAGGTCGGCCTGCTGGGCCGCATGGGCCATTCGCGCCAGACCGGCCAGCAGATGCACCACCTGCACCATGCCTGCTCCGGCGGCCCGACACCGGGCGAGGCCAGCGCGGCCAATCCGCACTACGCGGCCAATGTGGCGCTGCTGGCCCAGGTCGGCGCCTTGCGCCAGGCCGCGGCTTTCAAGGCGCGCTTCCCCGCGGCGCAGCCGACGCCTGGCGTGCTGAGCCGCTTCGACGCAACCGACGCGCCGGGCCTGGCCGTCTGGACCTACTGGGAAGGCCCCTGCCCGGCCTGGATCGAGGCCTGCCTGGCCACGCTGCGCACGGCGGCGCCGACGACGCTGCGCGTGCTGGACCGCGAGGCCTTCGAACGCCTGCGCAGCGACGACCGCGACATCGACCTCGACCGCCTGCGCATCGCCCACCGCGCCGACTACATCCGCCTCTATCTGCTGCGCCGCTTCGGCGGCCTCTGGGTGGATGCCGACTGCCTGGCCATGCAGCCGCTGCAGCCGGTGCTGGACCTGCTGCGCGAGCACGAGACCGTCGGCCACCGCGAACGCAGCGGCCTGGTGTCCAACGGCTTCCTGGCCGCGCGACCGAACAGCCGCATCGTCGAGGCGAGCTATGCGCGCGTCTGCGCACTGCTGCGTTCGCGCCGGCCGCTGGGCTGGACGTCACTCGGCTCCGAGCCGCTCGGCGCGGCCGTGGACACGCTGCCCGAGGCCTGGCACGAGCTGCCCTGCCGGCGCGTGCAGCCGGTCTGCTGGAGCGAGCCCGAGACCTTCCTCGCCGAGCGCAGCGCGGCCGCGCACGAGCAGGTGTTCGACGCGGACGCGCTTTGCTACATGCTGTCCAACTCGCGCATCACGCCGATGCTGGCGGCCCGGCCCGGCGCCGATCTGTTGAAACCTGGCACCTTCTTCGCCCACCTGCTGGGCCGCACCGGGCGCACGGCGAGCGGCGCGGCGTCGGCCTCGCTGCACGAGCGCGTGTTCACCCGCCACGCGCAGCTCTACCGGCAGCATCGCGACGAGTCCATCTCCGGCCCCGGCTCCAACCTGCAGCAGACGCAGCGGCTGCGCGCCGGCCTGCCGCTGCTGCTCGCGCACCTGGGCATCCGCTCGCTGCTGGACGCGCCCTGCGGCGACTTCAACTGGATGCACACGGTGGACCTCGGCGTTGAGCAGTACACCGGCGTCGACGTGCTCGGCGACGTCATCGCCGGCCACCAGGGGCGCCACGCGGGGCCGCGGCGGCGCTTCCTGCGCGTTGACCTGCTGGAGGCCGAACTGCCGCGCGCCGACGCGATCTTCTGCCGCGACCTGCTGCCCCATCTGTCCTACGCCGAGATTCGCGCCGTGCTGCGCAACTTCCGCCGCAGCGGCGCCACCTGGCTGCTGACGACGACCTTCACCGGCCCGCGGCCCAACCGCGACACCGCCGGCGGCGACTGGCGCACGCTGAACCTGCAGCAGGCGCCGTTCAACTTCCCGCCGCCGCTGCTGCTGCTCAACGAGCAATGCAGCGAGGGCGGCGGCGCCTACGCGGACAAGAGCCTGGCCGTCTGGCGCCTGGCCGCGCTGCCGCTGGACGAACCGGCGCGGCCGGTGAGCAGGGATGACGCCGCGCTCGTCTTCGCCGAGCAGGCGCCCGCCTGACCGTTAAAGTTCGGGATTGCAACGCGGATCGGCTGCACCGGGCTTCTGGTGCCGACGTCGGCCAGGATCAGAACCCGAACATGGAATACCCCGGCAATCTCTTCGTCGTCGCAGCCCCCAGCGGCGCCGGCAAATCCAGCCTCGTGAAGGCGCTGCTGGAACTGGACGCCCGCCTGGCCGTGTCGATCTCCCACACGTCGCGCGCGCCGCGCGGCCAGGAGCAGAACGGCCGCGAATACTGGTTCATCACGCCGGAGGAATTCCGCGCCAAGGTGGACCATGGCGACTTCTTCGAATGGGCCGAGGTGCACGGCAACCTCTACGGCACGTCCCGCGCCGGCATCGAGGACCGGCTCAAGCACGGCGAGGATGTCGTGCTGGAGATCGACTTCCAGGGCGCGCTGCAGATCAAACAGCTGTTTCCCTATGCCGTGCTGATCTTCATCCTGCCGCCGAGCTGGGACGAATTGCGCCTGCGGCTGAACCGCCGCGGCGACACCGAGCCCGAGGTCATCGCCAAGCGCATGAACACCGCCCGCCACGAGGTGGCACAGGCTCAGCATTTCGATTTCGTCGTCGTGAACGCGGTGTTCGACACGGCCGTTTTCGACCTGAAGACCATCGTCCACGCGCAGCGGCTAAAATACGCGGCTCAGCGCCGAAACCGCTCGGCCGTCTTTCAGGCGCTCGATCTGCCCTGATCGCGCAAATCACAAGGAACACCATGGCCCGCATCACCGTCGAAGACTGCCTGACCAAGATCCCCAACCGCTTCCAGCTCGTGCTGGCCGCCACCTACCGCGCCCGCATGCTGAGCCAGGGCCACAGCCCCCGCATCGAGAGCAAGAACAAGCCCAGCGTGACCGCCCTGCGCGAGATCGCCGCTGGCGAAGTCGGTCTCGAGATGCTGCGCAAGGTGCCGGTCTAAACACCGCTCCTTGCAAATCACACGGGCGCCCTCGGGCGCCCGTCGTCTTTGCGGCATGGGCTAAATTCGGGCCCTCTATGGCTCAACGCTCCCTCACCGCCTGGTTCACCCTCCCGGGACTGCGCCAGCCGGCCCCGCCAACGCAGGCGGAGGCCGCTTCCTTCGACGCCCTCCTGCCCAAGCTCGGCTACCTGAGCAAGGCCGAGGTCAAGCGCGTGCGCGAGGCCTACAAGTTCGCCGACGAGGCCCACCTGGGCCAGAAGCGCGCCACCGGCGAGCCCTACATCACCCACCCCATCGCCGTCGCCGGCATCTGCGCCGAGTGGCGGCTGGACGTGCAGGCGCTGATGGCGGCGCTGATGCACGACGTCGTCGAGGACTGCGGCGTCTCCAAGGCCGAGCTGATCGAGAAGTTCGACGCGACGACGGCGGACCTCGTCGACGGCCTGACCAAGCTGGACAAGCTGCAGTTCTCCACCAAGGAGGAGTCGCAGGCCGAGTCCTTCCGCAAGATGCTGCTGGCGATGGCGCGCGACCTGCGTGTCATCCTCATCAAGCTGGCCGACCGGCTGCACAACATGCGCACGATGGGCGCGATGGCGCCGCACAAGGCCCGCCGCATCGCGCGCGAGACCTTCGACATCTATGCCCCCATCGCCCACCGGCTGGGGCTGAACCAGACCTTCCGCGAGCTGGAGGACCTGTCCTTCCAGTACTTCCATCCCTGGCGCTATTCGGCGCTGAGCAAGGCCGTGGCCAAGGCGCGCGGCAACCGGCGCGACCTGGTGTCGCGCATCGAGGGCGAGATCCGCGCCGCATTCGCCAAGGCCAGCCTGCGCGTGGAGGTGCAGGGCCGCGAGAAGACGGTCTACTCGATCTACAAGAAGATGAGCGAGAAGGGCAAGGGGCTGATGAGCTTCGCCCAGGTCAGCGACATCTTCGGCTTCCGCATCCTGACCGAGGAGCCGCTGCAGTGCTACACGGCCCTGGGTGTGCTGCACCAGCTCTACAAGCCGCAGGCGGGCCGCTTCAAGGACTACATCGCCACCCCCAAGGAAAACGGCTACCAGTCCCTGCACACGACGCTGATGGGGCCTCTCGCCACGCCGCTGGAGTTCCAGCTGCGCACCGAGGGCATGCACCAGATCGCCGAGCAGGGCGTGGCGGCGCACTGGATCTACAAGAGCCGCGGCAAGGAGGGCTCGGCCATGGCCGCCCAGCAGGCCAATGCGCGCTGGCTGCAGAGCCTCATCGACATCCAGGACGAGACGCGCGACGCCAACGAGTTCCTGGAGCACGTCAAGATCGACCTCTTCCCCGACGCGATCTACGTCTTCACGCCCAAGTCCAAGATCATGGCCCTGCCCAAGGGCGCGACGCCGGTGGACTTCGCCTACGCCATCCACTCCGACGTCGGCGACCACTGCGTGGCCGCCCAGGTCAATGGCGAGGCCGTGCCGCTGCGGGCCGAGCTCAAGAGCGGCGACATCGTCGAGATCGTCACCGCCCCCGGCGCCAGGCCCAACCCGGCATGGCTGAGCTTCGTGCGCACCGGCCGCGCGCGCTCCAAGATCCGCCACTACCTGAAGGACCTGGAGCAGGAGGAGTCCCGCGAGCTGGGCGAGAAGATGCTGGCCCAGGCCATGCGCGTCGAGGGCCTGGGCCTGCCCAGCCTGGAGGTGGACGACCCGGCCAACAAGATCTGGCACGAGCTCGCGGCCTGGGCCGGCAGCTCCGGTACCGAGCAGCTGCTGGTCGACATCGGCGCCGGCCGCAAGATCGCCGCCATCATCGCCAAGAAGCTGGCGCGGCTGATGGCTGAGCAGGGCCAACGCCCGGATGCGCTGGCACTGACGCTGGGCCGCTTCGCCGAGGCGCCGGTGGACCGGGGCAGCGTCTCCATCGACGGCAGCGAAGGCGCGTCGGTGCAGCTGGCCACCTGCTGCCGCCCCATCCCCGGCGACGAGGTGCGGGGCTACCTGGGCCGCGGCGAAGGGCTGGTCGTGCACACCTGCGAATGCGCGGTGGGGCGCAAGCTCTTCCTGCGCGACAGCGAGCACTGGATCCGCGTCGAATGGGCCGACGAGCTGTCACGCAGCTTCGAGGTCGGCGTCACGCTGTTGCTGCGCAATGGCAAGGGCGTGCTGGCCCAGGTGGCCCAGGCCGTGGCCCGGGCCGAAGCCGACATCACCCACATCGCCATGGGCGACGAGGCCGCGCTGCGCGAAACGACCGAGATGAACCTGATCATCGGCGTGCGCGATCGGCTGCACCTGGCCGACGTGCTGCGCGTGCTGCGCCGCACGCCGGCGGTCCAGCGCGTCTCCCGCACCCGCCCCTGACACCACTGAAGGTGTTGCGCGGCCGCACAGGCCCGATCACCGCGCTGAGTGTTTCTGTACGGGTCTCCGGGTTAACCACTGTTTCTGGGCCCGGTATTCCTTGGCGAGATAGCAAATCGCCGAAATCGTATTTCTCCGGATGTAACCCCCTGTTTATGGTCCGTTCCGACGCCACATCGGAGAGACCGACATCTCTCCGTCAGGTACCGCCCTTTTGACAACAACGACGGCCGGCCCGGACCGGCCAATGATGGAGAGAGACCCAATGACCAGCACTCCCCTGCTGCGGCGTGACCGCATCGGCACCGCCGTTTCGTTTGCCCTGGCGTTGATGGCGCACGAGGCCGCGATGGCCCAGACGCCGGCCGCGCCTGCCGCCGCAGCGTCCGCGCCGGTAGCCAAGCCGGCTGAAGCAGCCAAGCCCAAGGCGCCGGTGAATGAGCTGGAGACCGTGCTGGTCGTCGGCACGCGCCAGTCGCAGCAGTCGGCCATCAGCCGTAAGAAGAACGCGGCGACGGTCCAGGATTCCATCGTGGCCGAGGACGTGGGCGCCTTCCCGGACAACAACATCGGCGAGGCCATCTCGCGCATCGCCGGCGTGGCCCTGGATCGCGGCCTGTACGGCGAAGGCACAAGCGTCACCATCCGTGGCAACGGTCCGGAGAACACGCGCGTTGAAATGGACGGCCTGGGTGTGAGCTCGGGTGCAGGCCCCGACCTGCTGGGTGGTGGCGATGGCCGTGGCACGGAGTTCCGCGAACTGCCGGCCGAGCTGATCAAGAGCGTGGACATCGTCAAGGGTGCCACCGCAGCCATGACCACGGGCTCCCTGGGCGCCAGCGTCCTCATCGAGACCCGCAACGGCCTGGATTTCAAGAAACCCTTCTACCTGCTCAAGCTGAGCGCCAGCCAAAGCGATCTGGCGAAGAAGACCAAGCCGAACGCCCACCTGACCTTCGCGGACCAGTTCCTCGGTGGCAACCTGGGCGTGCTGGCCAACCTCAACTACACGCGCAATTTCCGGGAGAACCACTCCATCACCCAGGGCGGCAGCAACAGCAATTGGGGCGTGGCTCGGTACGCGGACTTCGACAACTCCCCCGAGAAGACGTTCAGCTTCGCCAACAGCGCGGGCGCGCTGGACCCGGCGCAGGCCGACGTGCCGATCAGCAGCTATGCGACCACAGGGGGGGGGACGTTCGTCATGTCCACGCCGCGTCAGCTTCTCGAGAAGTCGGCGGCGGCTCAAACCAAGGCTGATTGCTTCACCACGTTCCCGACGCTCACGGCTGCGAACGTTGCCTCGATCACGACTTCTGCCAATCGCACCCTCGCTCAGGGCGCCCGGCTCAATGAGCAGCTCAGTTGCCTGAACCAGTGGAACGACTACACGCCGGTCAACTCGAACGGGCTGCGCTACAACCTGCGGCGCAATGACGACAAGCGCAATGGCGGCGACATTCGCGTTGACTACAAGGTCAACAACAAGCTGTCGGTCTACGGCAAATGGGCGCAGAGCTCCCGCCACGTGGAGGACTTGGTCGCCTTCCTGGCGCCAGGCGCATCCCCGACGTTCAATGGGACCTTCACGGACAACCTGACAACCAACACCCGCACGCTGACGCCTGGCGCCTCGGGCTCCACGCTGCCCGGCACCTATGTTTGGCGCGCCAACAATGCGCCGCTGATTCAAGGGACCACCACCACCATCCTGCCGGGCTACACGGTGGACAGCAGCCACCACGTGACGAGCTACACGACGGACGGCAACTCCCTGGGCACCGACACCATCGCCTCGAAGATCGACACCACGAGCAAAACCCTGCAGTTTGGCGGCGAGTACCGTGATGGCCGACTGCGCGCGAAGTTCATGGCGGCGCGCAACGAAACCACCGGCAAACGCCAGGATCGCCGCGCGGGGTTTAGTTCCTACTACGGACTGGGCTACGCCCAACTCGGAAGCGATGGCCTGTGGACCGTGTCGCGTCCCGACGGCCAACCGCTGGACCAGTTCAGCAACATGGATGGCTACTCGAAGCTGAACGCCGCGACCGCAATCGGCGCTGTGTCTGCCACCGCGTTGAACCCCGTGGCCACACCGGCATACACAGCAGCCCAACGCGCCCTGTACACCGACGCCACGACACTCCAGGTCATCCGCGCGTTCTTGAACGAAAACCGCGAGACCAACCTCAAGGTCGATGTGGACTACGACCTGACGGACAAGGTTCCATTCCTGACAAAACTGAGCACCGGTCTGATGGGCATCCAGAACGATGCCATCCGCTACAGCGGCGGCGGCCCGGAGGTCAAGGCCGCTGTCGGCACCTTCGGACAAGCCGGGTTTGTGCCTGGGGTATATCTGCCGGCGGTCAATACGCGCTGGAACCTGGTGGGCTGCCAGAACACGGCGGGGTCGTTGGCGACCGGCGGCCAGCCCTGCGCCTACGGCGCCGTTCAGGGCACGATGATCAACGCCTATCCCGGTAACGCGGTGGGCGGCACGACCACGGTGACGCCAGAGAAGCTCAAGGAGATCGTGGCGCAGACCATGGTCGTCCCGCCGTCCAGCCAGTACTACGGCGGTGCCAAGAATCGCCCCGCCACGGTACCGAACGGCTTCAACACCATTGATGTCTACAACTTGTTTGACATCGCTGGCTTCAATGTGCCGGACTGCTTCAAAGGCTGCATCGCCAGCGACGGCAACTACTACGACGCGCCCAAGTCCGCCTTCAAGGACAAGAAGGTGCACGCGTACCTGATGACGGATTTCGAGATTGACAGGCTGCCATTCACCGATAGACCCCTGCCCTTCGGCATGGAGCTCGCGGGCAACGTCGGTGCGCGCGTCGTGCGCACCACCATGAGCTCCACCGGCTTCCTGGTTTTCCGCTCGATCCAGAAAACCGCCAACTGGGTGGAAGGCGATGGCACCGCCCGGAACGTGCAAATCGCCCAGGTGTCTCAGAACGTGGATTTCAAGGGCTCCCGGACTGACGTCAGCCCGAGCCTGAATCTGGCGCTGTGGCCCGTGGCCGACAAGCTCGTAGCCCGTTTCTCCTGGTCCAGGAACATCGGTCAGCTACCCCTGAGCCGGGTCGCGCCGACCGGCGGCGGCACGATCACCTGCACCAACAGCCAGATCGTTGAAGATCAGCCTGACGACGAGGACGGCACGGCAGCCGACCAGAACTGCACCAACACGTTCGGCAACCCGGCCGTGAAGCCGCAGACCACGATCAACAAGAATCTGTCGCTGGAGTGGTATGCCAACCGCGATACCTCACTGTCGGTAGGCGTGTTCCAGCAACGCGACGTGGTGGGCGCCCCCACCACGCGCGTTGAGTTCGGCAACACCCGCATTTTTGCCAATAGCAATCTCGTGGACCCGCTGACGGGCCAGTCGCTGAACGACAAGGAGTTCACCGTCGGCATGTGGACCAACAGCATCGCGGACGCCAAGCGACGCGGCGTTGAGTTCAGCGGCAAGACGGCCTTCACCTTCCTGCCCTCCGTGCTGCGCTACACCGGCTTTGACGCCAACTACAGCCGACTGCGCAATGCTGGCGGTACGCCAATGATCGACCAGATCAGCGGCGAAGCCCTGCCCCTGCTCGGCCAGCCCAAGTACTCATTCAACACGTCGCTGTGGTACGACGACGGCGCCTTGCAGTTCCGCATCGCTCAGCAGGTGGTGGCCAAGCGCCTCTCCAACTTCACACCAGCTCAAGGTGGAGGCGCTGTCAGCGGCAGCGGTATCAACAACTTCCCGGGTGTAGGCATCCAGAACTGGCGCCTGCCCTACAACCCGGGTGCGCCGATTTTCAACAAGCGCACGGCTTTCATTGATGCCAAGGTGAGCTACCGCTTCAAGAACGGGCTGGAACTGGCGGCTGAAGCGCGCAACCTTACCGGCGAGCGCAACCAGAACGACACAGGCGGCTACCAAAGCTACGCAAACGGCATCCCGAGCGTCTACAGCGACAGCTACTACGGCCGCATCTATCAGGTCACCGCGACCTATCGCAGCCCACGCTGATCAGCCAGACGCCATGTCACAAGCCGTCCGACCCAACTTCAAGCTGAGCCGGACGGCTTTTTCCGTCATGGCTCTATGTTCAACGCTCCTGGCGCTGCCCTCGCATGCGCAACAAGCGGCCGCCACCGCACCAGCCCCGGCAAGCACCGAGAAAAAGTCGCTGGAGACCGTCCAGGTCGCTGGCAAGCGCGACCGCACTACCGATCCCAGCGCCATCATCGCAGCCAGGAGCAGGCTGCTGTCCCGCAACTACGCCTCGTCATGCGGGTTCATGAGCGGCTACGTGCCCGAAGAAGATGACGTCACGCTGGCTTACCTGAGTCACTTTGCCCCTCTGGACGGCGACCTTGACGACGTGTCGGCCGACGACAACGCCAAAGCAGCGTCAACCGATGCGGCCAAAGACCCAATGGCCGACTCAATGCCGACAACGCCCTCGGTGGCCTGCTCCGGTGCGGACAGAAACTTTGCGCGCGGCCGCAACTGGATTGCCCGCAAGGACAAGTCACTGACCCAGGCCTTCGAGGCCTACGAGGCCGGCAACTACGTCGAGGCCCGCACCCGATTCGAAGAGGGCTGGAAGAAGCTCGGCTACGAAGAGGCCGCCATGATGCTGGGGCGCCTGCATCTGCTGGGCCTGGGCACGCCGGCCAGCACACCCAAGGCCATCGAGTGGCTTAACGAGGTCATCAACGCGCGCTACCACCCGGTGAATGACCGGCTGCGCTACGAGCCCAAGAAGCCCGACCAGATCAACACCCGCATCGAGGCCACGCTGCTGCTGGCGCGCATCCAGCTGAGCGGTCAAGGCACCAAGCGCAACCCGCAGGAAGCGCTGCGCCTGTGGCGCAAGGCCTTGGACTTCGGCTTCGAGCCCGCCAACACGCTGATCGGCCAGGCCTACGTGAGTGGGGTGGGCACCGCTGCGGACGGCCCCAAGGCCGTCGAGGCGCTCACTGCCGCCGCGGCCGCCGGCCATGCACCAGCGATGTTCCTGCTGGGCCAGCTCTATCACCACCGCGTGCCCAATCAGCCGGCCGGCATTCCTCTGGACCTGGAGAAGGCCGGCGCCTACTACGGCGCCGCGGCCCGCGCCGGCAACCTGGACGCCGCTTACGCCTACGGCCGCATGCTGGATCTGGGCGAAGGCACACCCAAGGCACCGGAGCAGGCCTTCGCCTTCTACAAGGACGCCGCAATCAAGGGCCATGCCGAAGCGCAGAACGCGCTGGCCACCTTCTTCTACCAGGGCGAGGTGGTGCCGCAGAACTACGCCACCGCGCGCCAGCTCTTCCAAGCCGCCGCCCGCGGCCGCCAGCCGGACGCTATGTTCAATCTCGCCGTCATGCTGGCCCAGGGCCAGGGCGGAGACAAGGACATGGCCGCCGCCTACGCCTGGTGCGCGCTGGCCAAGAGCCAGGGGCACGAGCAGGCGGCCGCTGCCCTGCCGGCCATCGCAGCCAAGCTCAGTCCAGAGGAGAAAGCCCGCGCCGATGCGATGCTGAAGCCGGCACCGAAGAAGTCCTGATCATTCCCCGGCGCCCGGCGCCGGGTACCGCACCTCGACGACCTCGATCTTCTCGACGCCCACCGGCGTGACGAGGTTGAGCTCGTCCCCCACGCGCGCCTTCAGCAGCGTGCGCGCGATCGGCGAGATCCAGCTGACCTCGCCCGCCAGGCTGTCGGACTCGTCGATGCCCTTGATCGTGATGGTCTTCTCGTCGCCTTTGGCATTCGCATAGGTCACCGTCGCGCCGAAGAACACCTGGTCGGAGCCGTGGTGGGCGCTGGGGTCGACGACCTCGGCGATGTCCAGCCGCTTGGTCAGGAAGCGCAGGCGGCGGTCGATCTCGCGCAGCCGCTTCTTGCCGTAGAGGTAGTCGCCGTTCTCCGAGCGGTCGCCGTTCTTGGCCGCCCACGACACCGTCTCCACCATCTTCGGGCGCTCGACGTCGATGAGCTGCATGAACTCCGCCCGCAGCCGCGCATAGCCGCCGGGCGTCATGTAGTTGCGCGTGCCGGCCGGCAGGGCGGACAGCGACGGGCCGTCGCCGTCGTCGTCTTCCGCAGCGTCGGCTTCCTTCGTGAAGGCCTTGTTCATGCGAGCATTGTCCGATGCAAGCGCCCTGCTCCGACGGCCCGCTGGCCGGGCTCAAGATCATCGAGATGGCCGGCCTCGGCCCTTGTCCGCTGGCCGGCATGCTGCTGGCGGACCATGGCGCCGACGTGCTCGTCATAGCCCGCCCCGGCGGCCCCGTCATCGAGACCGGCACCGGGCTGGACCGCGGCAAGCGGCGCATCGTGCTGGACCTGAAGCGCCCCGCCGACCTGGCCCAGGCGCGGCAGCTCATCGAAGGTGCGGACGCCCTCATCGAAGGCTTTCGCCCCGGTGTCATGGAAAGGCTCGGGCTGGGGCCCGACACCTTCTCCGCCAGCCATCCACGCCTCGTCTACGGCCGCGTAACCGGCTGGGGCCAGACCGGCCCGCTGGCCCAGGCGGCGGGGCATGACATCAACTACGTCGCACTGACCGGCGTGCTGTCCATCGCCGGCCGTGCCGGCGCGGCACCCAGCATCCCGGCCACGCTGATCGGCGACATGGGCAGCGGCGCGATGCTGCTGGCCTTCGGCCTGATGGCCGCGCTGTGGGAGTCTCGGCAAAGCGGCCGCGGCCGCGTGGTGGACGCGGCGATGGTCGAGGGCGTGGCCCTGCTGTCCAGCCTGCTGCACTCGCTGCGCGCTGCCGGCCGCTGGAGCGACGACCCCGCCCGCAACTACTTCCTGCATGGCTCGCCGTTCTACGACTGCTTCGAATGCGCCGACGGCCGTTTCGTGTCGCTGGGCGCGCTGGAGCCACAGTTCTACGCGGAACTGCTGCATCGACTGGGGCTGGACGGCGTCGATCCGGCGGCCCAGCATGACCATCACCAATGGCCGGCGCTGCGCGAGCGCGTTGCCGCGCGCATCCGTGAGAAGGCGCGCGACGAATGGTGTGCATTGCTGGAGGGCAGCAATGCCTGCTTCGCGCCCGTGCTGACGCTGTCCGAAGCACCGCTGCATCGGCACGCTCAGGCGCGCGGCAGCTTCGTGCAGGATGAGTCCGGCCACTGGCAGCCGGCGGCTGCGCCGCGCTTCTCTCGCAGCGGCCTTTAGCCCGTTTGAGTCAAGCCGGCGTCGTCATCACGTCGTGCAAAAGCACACAACGGTAAAGCTTTTGTGCAGCCGGTTAACGGCGCAAGGCTTGTTCACAACTCGGTACGTTTGCCGCGGAGGACTGCCTAGAGTCGCAGGTTTCTTCCTCCAGGAGCCCCCACCAATGTCGAAACTCTCCCCCCTGATCGTTGCCAGCAGCGTCCTGCTGTTGAGCGCTTGCGCCACCAAGGAATTCGTCAGAGAGACCGTCGCCCCGGTGCAGACCAGCGTGGACAGCCTCGGCACCCGCGTGCAGTCGCATGACGAGGGCCTCAAGGCGCTGGATGGCAAGCTGCAAAGCAGCGAGGCCCGCATGATGGCGGCTCTGCAGCAGGAGGCTGCGGCGCGAACCCAGGCAATCAACAACCTGCCCAAGCCGCCCGGCCTGTTGATGAGCACCGTGCTGACCGATGACAAGATCAAGTTCAGCTCGGGCCGCGCCCAGCTCACCGAGCAGGCCGGCCAGGAACTCGACCAGCTCGTCGCCAAGCTCAAGGCCGACAACCAGCCGGTGTTCATCGAAATCCAGGGCCACACGGACAACACCGGCGGCGACGCGTTCAACGAGCAGCTGGGCCTCAAGCGAGCCGAAGCCGTGCGCCTGTACCTGTCCCGCGCCGGCCTGCCGTTGGCGCGCATGTCGACGATCAGCTATGGCGAGACGGCGCCGCTGGCCGACAACAAGACCCGCGAAGGCCGCAGCACGAACCGGCGGGTTCAGCTGATGGTGATGCGCTGAGCGCAAGGGAACCGGGGGGCGAGCCCCCTCAGAGTTCCCAGCAAAGGAAAACGGGTTAGCGCCTTGCGGTGCTAACCCGTTAATTTCTCTTCTTGTTTTTGGTGCGGCTGGCAGGATTCGAACCCACGACCCCTTGGTTCGTAGCCAAGTACTCTATCCAACTGAGCTACAGCCGCTGAAATCTGATCTGGTGGAAAACGGGCCAGCACCCTGTGGCACCAACCCGTTGTTTCTCTTCTTGTTTTTGGCGCGGCTGGCAGGATTCGAACCCACGACCCCTTGGTTCGTAGCCAAGTACTCTATCCAACTGAGCTACAGCCGCTGAAGCCTCACAGTATAACCAGATTTTGAGACCGCCAGCAAGGTTTGGGCGGATTCAGCAAACCGGCAGCCGCACTCGAGTTGCTCTCGGTGGATACGCCTCAAGGCAGGCGGGCGGCGGCCTCGAAACAGCGGGCGCGACGGGCTTCGTCGCCCTCCTGCTCTGCCAGAGCGGCCAGTGCGAGCCAGCTGCGCCGGCGGGCGGCGCTCGCCATGCCGGCGTCCTCGGCCACCGACTCGAGCATCAACCGGGCCTTGCCCCAAAGCTGACGCTCGGCCAGTGCATGGCCCAGCGCATAGGCCAGCGAACGTTCGCGCGGAAAGCGCGCCTGCGCGGCTTCGAGGCGCTGCAGCCAGTCGTGCCCGCAACCGGCAAGCACCGGCACCAGGGCCTCGGCAAGCGCGGCGCGGTCGTCGGACTGAAGGTCGCCGAGGTCGTCGAAGAACGGCCGCAGCCAGCCCCGGCCATCGTCCGGCGCCCCGAGCTGGCCGGCGCACTGCGCGGCCCGCGCCGCAACGAGTGGGTCGCGTCGGTCGGCCGGATCGAGCTGCTGCCAGATCGCACGCAGCTGGTCGACGTCACGCGAGCCGTCCAGCGCCTCGAAGGCCAGCGAACGCAACAGCCCCTGCGCAGCAACCTTGGAGAAAGCCTGGTGCTTGGCCAACAAGCGAGCCGTGCGCAACGCGTCCAGCGGGTGCCGGGCCAGGCGCGAGGCCTGCAGCCGCAGGCGCAGGGCCTGGGTGCGACGAGCGACGCCGGGCGGCAGTTCACCAAGCAGGCTCAGCGCCCGCGAGGCGTCCCGGTCATCCAGCGCCCATTCGGCGGCCAGCAGGCGCGCGCCGTCCTCGTGCGCACGTGCGGCGCCGCCGCGGCGCGCCAGTTCGAGTGCGCGGCCGAGTTGCTCGTCGCGATGGCGACGATCCTGAAGGCGATGCGCGCTGGTAGCTGCGATCAGGTGGGACAGCGCCATGAAACCCTGGTCGGCCGCGAGCTCGGGCGTCGCCGACTGGATGTTCAGCGCCTTCTGTGCAGCCTTCTGCGCGCGGCTGAAGCGCGCGCCGAAGAGCTCCACCAGCGCCTCGCGCAGTGCCAACTGGGCGCTGCGCTCGCGCTGCGCCAGCCGCCATTCGCGCGCGCGCCGCGGCAGTGTCGTCAGCGCCTCGATGGCCTGGATGGCGGTGACGAGGGCGAAGCAGCCAGCAGCCAGCAACACCAAGAACAGGTTGAGCGAGATGTCCACCCGCCAGCCGTTCCAGTAGATGCTGGCAAGGCCGTCGTTGGCCCCCAGCGTCAGTGCCGCGACGACGGCAGCGACGAACAGCAGGACCAGCCAGATGACGAGACGCATGATCAGCCCGCCCTCAACGACCGGCAGCGGCGGCTGACAACGCAGCCAGCGTGTCGTCCGGCCGTGGCACGCTGACCTGGCGGGCCTGGCCGCCCACCTGGCGCAGCAGCTCGGCCACGCTGGCGACCTTGCGCGAGCGCATGTCGAAGTAACGGTTGAGCATCTCCTGGCTGTCGCGCAGGTCGCTCTGCGCCGTGTCGAACTGGCGGCTCAGCAGCGCCAGGCGGGCGTTCAGCAGGCGCAGCTTGAGGTTCTCGCGCAGGAAGAAGCTCTGGTCGGGCGAGATCAGCGCGGCCTCCGGGTGGTCGATCTTCGTGACCCGCAGCAGCGTCTTGGCCTCACCCCACGCGATGCCCGTCCAGCTGGACAGCTGCTGCGAGGCCTGCCACCACCACAGCGACAGCTTGCCCTCGGCGGCCGCGGCGGCCTGTTCACGCTGCAGCCGGGCCGCGCGCTCGCGTTCCCTGGCGGCCGCGTCGCCACGGCGCTCTTCGCGCTGCGGCGTGGCGCTGTCGTCGCCGGACACCAGCGGCAATTCGTCGGCCATGCGCACGACCTCGTCGAGCTTGATGGTCAGCGTGGAGACGTCGACGAGGGCGATGGCCTTGACGCGGTCCAGGTCGCGCGTGACGGCACGGCGCACGCCTTCCAGGCGTGGCTGCTTGTAGCGCAGCAGGCGCTCGTCGGCCTGCTTGAGCGTCGCGACCAGCGGCTCGGCGCTGCCGGTGATCTGGGTCTGCTGCATGGCCACGCGGATGGCGGCCTCGATGTCGCCGACGACGTTCTCGTCCCGCGAGCGCGACATGGACTGGATCAGCTCCTCCAGTTGGCCGCGTTGCAGCGCCACCTCGGCGAGGCGCGCCTCCAGCAACGAGACCTTGGCGGCCGTGTCGCGCACGAGGTCGGCGGACTGCTTGGCCGCCAGGCGCGCCTCGGCGGCCTGGGCCTGGCTGGCCTCCTGGCGGCGTACCAGCTCCTGCTCCAGCGACTGCTGGCGCGACAGGCTCTGCCAGGCCAGTGCAACGCAGACCAGCACGCTGGCGCCCAGCAGGGCCAGCAGCCAGGGCAGCCAGGCCGGCAGCGGCGTCGAACGAAGGGGTGTCAGCGGGGCCGCGGGCTCGGCGGCGGGGACAACGGCGGTAGTCGGCTCGGTCACAGTGCGGGGGATTCTGTCAGAGGCTTTTTAAGGCCTGCGTCACCGCTTCGGGGTCGGGTCGCGCCAAAACCACAGGCGCAAAGCCCACGGCGCGGGCCGCCTCGGCGATGCGGGGGTGGGTGGCAATCGCGCGCTGGCCCGTCAGCTGGAAGGCTTGCAGGTGATCGACCGCCTCGGCGCTGCTGAACAGCCAGACGAAGTCTCGCGGTCGAACCCGGACGTCGTTCAGCAAAGCCTGCTCTGCGGCGTCGAAGCGCGGACCACTGCGGTGATAGACCGTCACGGCCTCCACCAGCGCCCCCGCCTCGGTCAGCCGCTCGGCCAGCCATTCGCGGCCGCCGTCGCCGCGCAGCAGCAGCACGCGCGCGCCGGTCCAGCAACGGCGTGGTTGCAGCTGTTGCCAGAGGTGCTCGGAGTCGAGGCTGGCGGCGTCGGCTGCCGGCTGCACGATCCGGTCGGCCGGCACGCCATGCGCTGCCAGCGCCCGGGCGCTGCCCGGGCCGACGCAGGCGGCCAGCGTGGTCGCGGGCCATGCCGCACCGGTGGCCCCGGCGAAGAACTGCTCGACGGCGTTGGGGCTGACGAAGACGGCCAGGTCCACGGCCGCCAGCGCCGCCCGGGCGGCATGCGCCGGGCCGGGGTCGCGGGCCGGCAGGATCTCGATCAGCGGCAGCGCCACGGCGTCGACACCCAGGGCCGCCAGCCGCGTCAGCCAGGCCGCGCACTGCGGCCGTGGCCGCGTGACGATCAACGTGGTCATCCAGGCAGGTAGGAGCCGGCACCCAGGTCTCGCAGGCGTGCGGCGGCCTGCTGGCCGAGCGCGCGGGCCGCCGCGGAGTCTGTCACGTCGCCCGCGACGCTGGCGCGCAGCAGCGGCGATGCGTGGGCCTCGGCATGGCCGAGCGCGGCGTCCAGGCACAGCGTGCCGCCCTGCCAGCGCGCATGCGCGGCCAGCGGCAGGCTGCAGCTGCCGCCCAGCGCGCGCGACACGGCGCGTTCGGCTTCGCAGGCGAGCTGCGTCGGCGCATGCGCCAGCTTGGCGAGGGCTTCAGCAAGCGCCGGGTCGTCGGCGCGGATCTCCAGCCCCAGCGCGCCCTGCCCCGCGCAAGGCAGCATCTCGCTGATGTCGAACAGCGCGCGCACGCGCTGCGCCAGGCCGAGGCGCTTCAGCCCGGCGGCCGCCAGCACGATGGCGTGATAGCCGCCTTCGTCGAGCTTGCGCAGCCGCGTGTCGAGGTTGCCGCGCAGCGGCTCGACACGCAGGTCGGGCCGCTGGGCCAGGATCTGTGTGACGCGGCGCAGGCTGGAGCTGCCGACGACGGCGCCCTCGGGCAGTTCTGCCAGCGACGCGTAGTCGTTGGACACGAAGGCGTCGCGCGGGTCCTCGCGCTCCAGCACGGCGGCGAGCGCGAAGCCTTCCGGCAGCTCCATCGGCACGTCCTTCAGCGAATGCACGGCGAGCTGGGCGCGGCCGTCGGCGAGGGCCGCTTCGAGCTCCTTCACGAACAGGCCCTTGCCGCCGATCTTGGACAGCGTACGGTCGAGGATCTGGTCGCCGCGCGTCGTCATGCCCAGCAGCGTGGCGGTGATGCCGAGTTCGTTGGCCAGGCGGGCCTGCACATGCTCGGCCTGCCACAGCGCGAGGCGGCTCTCGCGGGTGGCGATGGTGATGGAGGTCGTCATATGGCCTCGATTATCGAGGCCGCCACCCGGACCTTCAGGGCCGCCGGCTTTTGAAGAAGGCGTTGATGGTCAGCCGACCCGGGAACTCGCGATAGGCAGCGGACGATGCCCTGCCGACATCGCCGGAATGGAAGATGCCGCCGTCGTAGAAGATCGCGCGGTTCCACTTGGCCGGCACGCGGCCGATGACTTCGAAGTAGCGGTTGCTGTCGGTCATGTAGCTCGGCGCGATGCCGTATTTGTCGCCGAAGGCGCTGGGATCCAGCATGCCGGCGTCGCGGCGGAGTTGAGCCGTGTCGGCCTCGGACATCAGCGAGCGGAAGAACACCGTGCCGCCGAGTTGCTCGTCCTTGAACAGGTAATGCACGCAGGCCGAGATCATCTCGTCAGGCCCCAGGCTGGAGTCGTCGCGATGGCAGATGCGCTGGCGGCCGTCGAGCGTGGCGGCGTCCTGAGTGACGCGCGAGAAGCGGGCCGACATGCCCAGCGGCGCGCCGGTGTGCAGCGGGCCGCCGAGCTGCCGGCGGAAGAAGGCATCCAGCTCGGCGGCCATGCTGTCCGGCAGGTCGAGCTGCGGGCCGGGATAGGGATGGCCCGGTGGCGCCTGGAACCGGCTGCCGGCCGACTGCGCAAGCGCGACGAGGGCGTCCGGGTCCTGCGCGAAGTCGTCGATGACGTAGACCTTGCCGCCGCCGGCCAGTTCGACGACCTCCAGCCTCGCCTGCGGATTGATGCGCAACGCCGGGCCGGCCGTGGGCTGGGGCACGGTCGTCACGTCGACCTTGGGCGCCGGACAGTAGCTGTCGATGAACTGCTGGTGCCGCGGCAACTTCATCAGCGTGCGCGCCACGTCCTTGCGGATCTCGCCGAGGAAGTCGGCGAGGTTGCGGTTGTCCATGTTGCGCGTGATGGGGTGGTGGCTGGCGGGCGTGATGCCCTGCCCCATCATGACCTGCACCCAGGAGTTCTCGGCGAACAGTTCGTCCTGGCGCAGCATGACGCGGGCGGTGTCGCGGAAGTGCTGGATGCGGTGCTTCAGCAGCGGCGGCACCTCCATGTCACGGCAGCTGCGCCAGAACGGTGTGTCATCGCGATTCGTGACGTGGTAGTGCAGGATGATGAAGTCGCGAATGATCTCGATCTGCTCGCGCGTCTGCAGGTTGTATTCGTCGATGTCGCTCTGGCGCACGCCGTCGGTCGGGAAGAGTTCGACGAGTCGCGTCAGGCCTTTCTGGATCAGATGGATGCTGGTGGACTCCAGCGGCTCCAGGAAGCCGCTGGACAGGCCGATGGCGACGACGTTCTTCTTCCACACCTGCTCGCGCTGGCCCGGCGTGAAGCGGATGACGCGCGGCGGGCGCAGCACCTCGCCCTCGATGTTGGCCAGCAGCGCGGCCTTGGCCTCGTCGTCGCTGACATGCCTGCTGCTGAACACGACGCCGTTGCCGACGCGGTGCTGCAGCGGGATGCGCCACTGCCAGCCCCAGGGGTGGGCGATGGAGCGGGTGTAGGGCACGGGCTCGCCGACGAGCTTGGTCTGCACGGCCAGTGCGCTGTCGCAGGGCAGCCAGTGCGACCAGCTCTCGTAGGGCACGCCCAGCGTCTCGCCCAGCAGCAGCGAGCGCATGCCGGTGCAGTCGATGAAGAAGTCACCTTCGACGAGCGGGCCGTCGGCCAGCTGCAGGCCGGTGATGAAACCGTTCTCGGCATCCGTGTGGACCTGGGCGATCTTGCCTTCGATGCGCTGCACACCCAGTGCTTCGGAATAGCGGCGCAGGTACTGGCCGTAGAGCGTCGCGTCGAAGTGGTAGGCGAAGTTGATGCCGTTGTCGGGCAGCGTCGCGAAGCGGTTCTCCATCGCCGCGCGCAGCTCCAGGCAGTAGTCGCCATAGTCGCTGGCCAGGCCGCGCCTGCGGGCCTCCAGCCAGAAGTGGTGGAAGCCCGCCGTCCAGTGCCCCTTGCCGGTCTTGCCGAAGGAGTGGAAGTAGTTCTCGCCGACATTGCGCCAGTTCTCGAAGCTGATGCCGAGCTTGAAGGTGGCCTGCGTGGCGCGGATGAACTCGCGCTCGTCCAGGTCCAGGATCTGATGGAGGATGTGCAGCGTCGGGATGGTCGCTTCGCCGACACCGACGGTGCCGATCTCCTCCGACTCGACGAGGCGGATGTCGACCTGCCGGCCCAGGCATTTGGACAGGCCCGCGGCCACCATCCAGCCGGCGGTGCCGCCGCCGGCGATGACGACGCGGCGGACGGGTTTGGGTGCAGTCATGGTCTGTGGGGAACTCATCGTTTGAGCCGGTTCAGCAGCATCGAGCGCAACTGCCGTGCGCGGTCGTCGTCGAGCGGCGCGAGCAGGCCACGCGCGGCGGGCGGGATGTGGGCGGCCGTCTGCTCGTTGGCGTCGAAGACGTAGTGGTCGAACAGCGCGCGCCAGGCGTCGCGCTGGGCCGGCGGCAGGTCGCGCAGCGACAGCAGCGCCATCAGCAGCGTGTTGAGCGGCGTGTCCATGAAGGGCGGCGACTGCCGCCACCAGAAGTTGACGAGGCCGTTGATGGCCCCCAGCGACTCGACGCCATGCCACCATTGGCTGGGGATGAAGAGCGCGTCACCGGGCAGCAGTTCGAAGGTCTGCGCATGTTTGAGCGCCTCGGCATAGCGTGGAAAGCGCTCGAGGTCGGGCCGTGCGTGGTCCACCAGGCTGATGGGCTGGCCGGCGGGCGTCAGGTCCAGCGGGCCGATGTAGAGGTTGGCAACCTGGTCCGGCGGGAACAGCGTGAAGCGGCGCCGGCCGGCGACGACGCAGGCGATGTTGTCGGGCAGGTCGAAATGCGCGGCCACCTGCGTGCGGTTGCCCAGCCACAGGCTCACCAGCGGATTGAAGCGGGCCAGCGCGGCCAGGTCGTTGGGCGGGCGCAGGCCAGGGAAGCAGCGGTCGATGTCGGTCGAGCCGAGGTAGAGGGCGTCGGGCGTGCCGGCCAGCAGTTCGTCCAGCAGCGCGCCGAAGCGATGCGTCTCATGGCGGAAGTTGAAGCCGCTGAAATCGGCGTTGTAGAAGAAGCGCCCGCCGATCTCCGGCGCGCCGCGCCACAGGCTCAGCCGCGTGTCGGCACCGAAGCCGCGCAGGTAGTCGCAGAAGGCGGCGTCCGAACGCTGCGCCGCCTGCACCAGCGGCCAGTGCCGCACCAGCCCGCGCAGCAGCACGGGCTGGGTGGACTGCAGCACGTCGGCCGGGATGGCCGCTTCGGCGCTGACGCCGCTGGGCTCGGGCATGGCTTCAGGCCTGGCGGGCCAGGTGGCGCTTGATCAGCACCGTGAAGTTGGACAGCGACGCGATGGCCATGTAGATGGGCTGCAGATAGTCGGCCTGATGCAGCAGGCCGACGGTGGCAGCATCCAGCGCGGCGAGACGCTCCTCGTGGATGATGTAGAAGCCCACCAGCTGGCCGCGCGAGCCGTCCGGGCGCTCGACGTCGAGCACGAAGGACTCCAGCAGTTCGTACTGCATCAGCGTCTGCACGAAGTCCGTCGTCGTCTGCAGGCCCTCGTGCAGCGTGCGCAGCACGGCATTGGCGTTCTCGGTGAAGTCGGTCGTGCCGCCATGCGGCAGAAAGACGGCCTCGCCTTCGGCGCCGTGGCTGATGCGCTTGCTGTCCATGTCCACCATCATGCGCAGCTCGTCATCGGCGACGCCGATGGAGAACGGCAGGCGCTGCACGGACAGCGGCAGGTAGTCGGCCTCCCAGCCCTGCTCGTTCAGGAACAGGTTCTCGCCCTCTTGCAGGCCGAACAGCGCGGCCGGCACGAAGCCGCCCTTGGCATCGGGCTGGAAGACGATGGGGTAATGCGCCTGGAGCTTGCGGAACTCGTCCACCGTGACGGGTGCCGACATGATGTCGTCGCCCCATTGCGCGCCGCGCCGGGTGATGATGCGCAGGTCCTTGTGCTGGATGTTGTTGAGCAGTTGGGGCATGGGTCTCTTCAGTCAGGCGGCCGGCGGCATGCCGTGCGCGCGGATGTGTTGGATGAGATCGCGGTGACGGGGCAAGCCGCCCAGCAAGCGCCGCGTGATTGTCGTCACGTCCTTCATGGCGGACCGGGCGGTGGCCAGCCGGTCGGCACGCAGCGCGCGCAGCGCAGGCTCGAACCGCATGCCGTAGAGGATGTACTGGTAGCTCGCGGCGGGGAAGACTTCCTCGCTGCGATAGAAGTCGTTGCGCGACGGCGCGCGATGGCGCCACAGCTGCAGCAGTTCGCGCAGCGAGTCGGGCTGCGTGGACGGGTCGCGGTGCTCGCGCCAGTAGTCGGCATCGCCGCGTCGGCTCAGCAAATAGTGCAGCTTCAGGAAATCGATGACGCGCGACCAGCGGTAGGCGAAGGCCTCGTTGAAGCGCTTGGCCACCAGCGCCATGTCGGCGCGGTCGGCCGGCATCTCGTCGCGGATGAAGGCGGCCGACAGTTCGACAAGCGCCAGCGCCGACGCCTCCAGCGGCTCGATGAAGCCGGCCGACAGGCCGACGGCGACGCAGTTGCGGCGCCAGAACTGCTCTCGATAGCCGGGGCTGAAGCGCAGCCGGCGCGGCGCCGCGTCGCCCAGCGACAACCCGTTGCGCTGCAGATGGCCCAGCAGCGCCCGCTCGGCGGCGGCGTCGTCGGTATGGCTGCTGGAAAAAACCAGGCCGATGCCGCGCCGCGTCGGCAGCGCGATGTCCCATGTCCAGCCTTCGGCATGGGCCGTGGAAACGGTGGCGGAGGCCAGTGGCGCCTGCGCGTCGGCATGTGGCACCTGCACGGCCAGCGCGCTGTCGTTGAAGAGCACGCCCTTCTCCGAGCGCAGCTGGATGCCGTAGTGCTGGCCGAGCAGCAGGCTGGCCAGGCCCGAGCAGTCGATGAAGAGGTCGCCCTCGATGTCGCCATGCCCGCGGGTCGTCAGCGCGGCGATGTCGCCGTTCTCGTGCGAGCGCACCGCCGTGAAGTGGTCGACGACGTGGCGCACGCCTAACCTGGCCGTCGCATGCCGCTGCAGCAGATGGCCGAGCTTGACGGCGTCGAAGTGGTAGCCGTAGTTCATGACGCCGCCGAAATCCGGCGTCGTCGTCTGCTTGGGCGCGAGGTGGGCGTCGCACACCTGCGGCTGCCCGCCGACGCTTTCGGCGAACGGCTGCTCACGGCCGCCCTGCAGCCAAGCGCTCGCGAGTTCGGCGTCGCCCCAACCATGGGGCAGCGTGAAGGGGTGGTAGTAGCGGTCGCCGTCGCCGCCATGCAGCCAGCCGTCGAAGCGCGAGCCCTGCTTGAAGGCGGCGTCGCATTCACGGACGAGATCGACCTCGCTAAGGCCGATGCGCTGCAGCGTCGCCCGCATCGTCGGCCAGGTGCCCTCGCCCACGCCGATCGACGGCACGTCGGGAGATTCGATCAACGTGATCTGCAGCGCGTCGGGGCCCTCGCCGCCAAACTCTGCGGCCAGCGTCGCCGCCGTCAGCCAACCGGCCGAACCACCACCCAGCACCACGATGCGTCGAACCGCTGTCGTCAACTCGGAGTTCATCTCGAAAAGTATGGGCCCGTGCGGCTGCCGGCGAGGCCCGCAAAGACCCGGGAATCTGCAAAGAAATTTGGCCGAGGCGGGCGTCGCGCGCCCGCCTCGGCCAATGTCGGCCACCCGGCATCACCCGAAGGCGATCACCGCGTGGCGGTGCCTATCGCTCAGAAGCGATAGCGCGCACCGATGAGGTAACGGCGGCCGGTCTGGATGGCCGAGATGTGCTGGGTCTTGGTACGGCCGTAGTTGCGGATGTAGCCATCGTTCAAGTTCAGCAAGTCGGCCTGCAGGGTGAGGTTCTTGCCAATCTTGTAGCCGATGGAGGCGTCCACCTGACCATAGGCATCGGTGTACCGCGGGTTGTTGCCGTTGTCGTTGGTCGCAGCGAGGAAGGCATCACGCCAGTTGTAGGCGGCACGGATCGACCACACGTCGTTCTCGAAGAAGCCGACGAGGTTGGCGGAATCGCTGACACCCACCAGAGGGGACTGCACATCGGTGGTCGCGGCGTTGTTCCTGTACTTCAGGCCACTCCTGACGAAGGTGTAGTTGCCCGAAATGCCGAAGCCGCTCGTGCCGAACATGTGCTGGAAGTTGAATTCCAAGCCCTTGATGGTGTCGCCGCCGGCATTGGACGGGGTCGAGATGTCGAACACCAGCGGCTGGGCGCCGGGGACGGTGCCCAAGATGTCGCCCTTCAGGAAGGTCGGGTCGCTGGCATCCGTGACCGTGACGCCCGGCTGGCCGTTGTAGTTCTGGAAGATGTAGTTACGCAGCAGCTTGGGGCTGTCGGCGGGAATACCCGCTGCGCGGGCGGCGTTGTAATACGTGCCGCTGGCTGGCTGGTTCAGGCCGGCGAAGGTCTGCTCAACGACCTTGGTGCTGAAGAAGTCGGTCACCTTCTTGTAGAAGGCGCCCGCTGCCACATACGACGACTTGGCGTAGTAGTACTCGGCAGACAGGTCGAGGTTCTTGGACTTCAGCGGCTTCAGCGCCGGGTCGCCTGTGGAACCGGCACCGTGGATGTTGTAGCGGCCCGAGTTAGCGTTCAGAGAGACCCCGCCCAGCATGTCGCCGAAGTTCGGGCGACCGATGTTGACACCGTAGCTGGCACGCACCTTCAGGTTGGACGTCAGGTCGGCATCCCAGTCGATGCTCGGCAGCCAGTAGGTGTACTTGCCCGTCTTGGTACCGAAGGTGGTGCTTGGGCCCGTCAGCTTCACTTCGTTTTCCGCGTACCAGGCGGTGCCGGAGTAGGACGTGACCTGCGAAGAAGACGTGATCTTGGTCTGCTCATAGCGCATACCGACCGACAGGTTCATCGGGATCGCCGTGTCGAAGCTGTGGTCCCACTGGCCGTAGGCCGAGGTGGACTTCTCAGTGGTGCGCCAATCGTTGCCATTGGTGAAGTCCGTGTAAGGCGAGAAGTAGGCTTCTGCCTCTGCTGCGGACAACGGGGCGCCGGCGCCCAGGGACGTCGGGCGATACAGCTGCGCGTTCTTGATGGCCTGCGCACGCAGTTCCTCGAAGTTGGGCACGAAGAACGTCTGGAACTGGCGCGGGTCGCCGCTGCCCGGAATCCGGTTGAAGAAGCTGGGCAGGTTGTACTGCGCCACGGTCATGTTCTTGAACGTCCCTTGAGGACCGATGCCGCCCCAGTCGCCGTGGAAGTTGTTGGAGCCGGCCGAGCGGTTCTTCAGCTTGGTGAAGCCCAGGCCAGCGAGCAGCTTGTCATCGGTGCTCAGGCGGTAGGTGCCGCTCAGCTGTGCCTGGTCGACATCCTGATCGGAAATGTTGTTCTCGAACTGGGAACCCGTGACCGTGGTCTTGTTCGAGTCGTAGGCCAGACCCGGCGACTGCATGACCGGGAACTTCTGGTCGTAGTACATCGTCGTATTGCCCTGGTTGAACAGCGCAAGGTCAATGACGTTGCCCGAGCCATAGGGGCTGTCCGGGCGGGTCCGGGACTTCGACTTGTGAGCGTCGAGGTCGATGTTCAGGTTCTCGCTGACCTTCCATGCGGTGTTGAAGCCCGTCGAGTTCAGCTTGGTCTTGTTCGCGAACAAGGCCGCGTACATCGCGTAGTCGTGCGTGCCGTCCCAGGTGGCCGTCTGGATGACCGGATCGGAGACGTCATTGGCCTTGACGAACGTCGTCGGAGGCTGGCCGTTCAAGTTGCCGGAGAACGACGGGCCGAACCAGGAAGAGTTCTCGATGGCCCGGTTCTCGGTGGCGTTGATGGCCAGCGTGTGATCCAACGTGAACTTCAAATTCTTCGACGGGGCGAACTGCAGGACGGCCTGGCCGTTGATGCGCTCCCGATCCAGGCTGCTGGTGCGGTAACGCACGTCGTTGGTGTGCGAGATGTAGCCGCTGGTGGGGAAGTTGACCAGGTTGCTGGCCGGAACGCCTTCATACGCGGTTCCCACAGTACCGTTCGTGACAGGCCGAGTCTGCCAGCCGTTGCCGGTGAACGCGTTGTTGGACCCCGAGCTGCGCTTGGAGTAGCTGCCGCTGATGGCGATGCCGATCGTGCGGTCACCGAAGCTGTCGCTATACAGGCCTGAGATCTCCGGCGTGACCTTGTCGCCCTTGATCTCGTTCGGCAGGCGGGAGACCGACCCGTCGTAATTGGCCTTGATGCCGATGCTGGCGATGCGCTCGCGCACATCCAGCGGGCGGGCCGTCTTGACGTTGATGGTGGCGCCGATGCCGCCCGTCGGCGACGAGGCGCGGGCCGTCTTGTACACCTCGAGCGCGGAAATCGCGTCGGATGACAGGTTGGCGAAGTCGAAGGCACGTCCAGCGCCGTCAGAGGTCGGCATTTGCCGGCCATTCAGCAGCACCATGTTGAAGCCGGGACCGACGCCGCGAACGGTGATCTTCGACCCTTCGCCGCTCATGTTGCGGTCGATGGACACGCCCGCGATGCGCTGCATCGACTCGGCGAGGTTGGTGTCAGGGAACTTGCCGATGTCTTCGGCCACGATGCCGTCCACCAGGCCGCGCGCCTCCCGTTTCAAGTTGACAGCGCTGTCAAGCGACTTGCGGATGCCCGTGATGACAACGGTCTCGAGCGTCTGGTTGCTTGTCTCCTGGGCTTGGGCCACACCTGCCACCGCCAGCAGCGCAAGCGTCGAAGCGATGGCGACCGGATGGCGACGCACCTGGTGGGTTTGTCGCCGGGTCTTGGAAATCTGAGGGTGTTTCATTTGTCTCCTTGCTTGGTTGGCCCAAAGGCGGGGCCGATTGACGGACGATTGCGGCCTGCAAATACGAACGACTGTTAGCGATACCAACAACCTTGCTGGGACGGCCTCAACCTCAAGCGTCCGGCGTACTTTATTTTTTTGCACACCCCGGTTCTGCTGGGGTTTACGCGAGTTGTCCTGGCGGATTCAAGCAATACACAACACCCAAAAAAAGGCCGTGATTCGTTGTATGGCATCGCTTGAGAACGTGCAGGCGTAACAAATTGAGTTGATGTTGGTAGCGATCTCAACTGTCTACCCCGAGATCGAAGACATCGCGGGAGCTGCGAACGGACAAACGCTGTCAGCAATAGACGACGCGTGACCGTTGCGATCGACGCGCGGAGAAGCCCAGGCATCCATGCGCGCTGCGCCGCCCGTATCCGCGATCGCGAGGCGAAGCGCCGCCTGCTCAGGCGAGGTCCAGGCGGTAACCCACGCCGTAGACCGAGGCGATGCACTCCTGCGGCGGGTCGAGTGCGGCGAGCTTGCGCCTGATGTTCTTGATGTGGCTGTCGACGACGCGGTCGGACACGTCGCGGAAGTCTTCATGGATGAGATCCAGCAGCTGCGCACGCTCGAACACCCGCCCGGGATGCTGCAGCAGCTGGCGCAACAACCTGAACTCGACGGGTGTCAATGTCAGCGCCTGCTCCTGCCACAGGATGCGCTGGCCAGCCTCGTCGATGGCAAAGCCGCCGCCGGCTGGCACCAGCATCGCCGGCGCCAGCCTTCCCTGCGCGCGGCGCAACAGCGCCTTCACACGGGCCACCACCTCCCGCGGACTGAAGGGCTTGCAGACATAGTCGTCCGCCCCAAGCTCCAGCCCCAGCAACCGGTCGAGCTCCTCGACGCGGGCGCTGTTGATGAGGATGGGCACGTCGCTGAAGACGCGCACAGCGCGGCAGACCTCCAGCCCGTCCAGCCCAGGCAGCATGACGTCCAGCAGCACGCAGGCCGGCATGGGCCCAGCCCGCAGCCGCTCCAGCGCCTGGCGGCCATCGGCCAGCCATTCGCTGCGAAAGCCTGCCGCATGCAGGTAGTCGCACACCAGCGCAGCCAGCTTGGGTTCGTCCTCGACGACGAGGATCAACTCGGAACTCATGACGGATTGACCGGCAGCGTCAGCACGACGGCCAGGCCGCCCAGCGACGACAGCTCGGCGCGCAACCGGCCGCCATGGGCCTGGGCAATGGCCCGCGCGATGGCGAGGCCCAGGCCCGAGCCGCCGAAGGCGCGGCTGCGCGACGGATCGGCGCGGTAGAGCGGATCGAACAGCCGCTCCATGTCGCCCTCGGGCACGCCGGGCGGCGTGTCGTCGAGGCGGATCTCGATGGACGCGCCCAGCGCACGCGCCGTGACCTGCACCAGCCCCGGCGCCTCGGTGTAGCGCAGGCTGTTCTCCAGCAGATTGGCCAGCAGCTGCGAGATGCGCACGGCATCCCAGCGCGCGGCGGGCAGCACCTGGGGCAGCTCCGCCTCGATGACCAGCCCGATCGCCCGCGCACGCGGCATGACGCGCTCGACGGCCGCCTGCAGCAGCGCCGCCGGCGCCACCGGCTCGAACTCGCAGGGCAGCGCGCGCAGCTCCGACGTGGCGAGCAGATGGAAGTCCTCCACCAGCCGCGACAGGCGCCTGACCTCCTCCTGCAACGACGCCAGCGCACCGCGGTCCAGCGGCCGGATGCCATCCACCAGCGCCTCCACCTCGCCACGCAGCACGGCCAGCGGCGTGCGCAGTTCGTGCGACAACTCGGCGATCCAGCGCTGGCGGCTGGTTTCCAGACGGGACAAGGCGTCCGCCATGCCATTGATGTCGCCGTGCAGGGCGCTGATCTCGCTGGCGCCGCTCGCCTGCCGCGCCGGCAGGCGCACATCGAACTCGCCGGCCGCGATGCGCCTTGCGGCCGTCTGTGCCTGGGCCAACGGGCGCACCCAGCGCACGGCCAGCAGGCGCGCCAGCACCAGCGCGACGGCGAGCACGCCACCGGCCACTGCGGCCAGCCCGATGTACTGCCGGCGCAGGAAACTCGCATCCACACCCTCGGCCGGACCGGCGCGCTCCGCCAGCCGCAGGATGACCATCGTCTGGCCGTCGACCTTGACGGCGCGGGTCTGGCCGGGCCGGTCCAGCGTCTCGCGGCGGCCGGCCAGCGGCGTGACGCCGTCCGCCGCCAGCACGACGATGCGTGGGCCAAAGCCGGACGGATCGCGCCGCGGCGGAGGCGGCTCGCGCCGCGCATCGCGCGGCGGCGGAGCGTCGAAACCGGGCCGGTCAGGCAGCGGCGGGTCGTCCGGACGGCCCTCTGGCCGGCCCTCCGGCGGCCCCTCTGGCGGCCCGCCCCGCTGCGTCGCCACGCGCGCCGCTTCCAGCCACGTGCGCAGCACCGGCCGCCAGTCCTGCGGCGCACTGCCGCGCTGGGCCAGGTCGCGCTCGGCGGCGTCCATCAGCCGCGACAGGTGTTCGCCGTCCTGGGCCTGCAGATAGTCGGAGAAGCCGGCCCGCAGGTTCCAGCCGACGAGGCCGGCGACGGCAGCCACGGCGATGAGGGCCGTCGCGCTGAGCAACAGGGAGAGTTGATGGACAAGACGCATGCCGGCATCTTGCCCGGCAACTGTGGAGGCGGCCTCCACACTTCCTCCATGCTCGGCCCACCGTCGGCAGGAATCCTCGCGGCCACATCACAAGAGGAGACCGTCATGACCGCCCGCCCCCGCCAAACCGTCCTGCTGATCTTCTGCCTGCTCGGCGCCTGCGGCGGAGGCGGTGGCGCGCAGACGGCCGACGGCACCGCCGCGATGACGCCGGCCGCCACGCCCGCTCCCGCCGCCGCGCCACTGAACCTGGCCCAGGTCGGCGAGCGCCTGTTCAACGAGACCTCGATCTCCGCCAGTGGCAAGCTGGCCTGCGCCAGCTGTCACATCGAGGCGCGCGGCCATGCCGATGCGGCGGGCGGCTTCCTGCCGCTGGGTGGCGCCGACGGCACGCGCCAGGGCCTGCGCAGCTCGCCCAGCGCCCGCTACCTGGACGCGGCCGGGCCCTTCGCCTTCGACGCCCAGGGCCGCCCGCATGGCGGCCTGTTCTGGGACGGCCGGGCCGGCACCCGCGCCGAACAGGCCCGCGGCCCGCTGTTCAACGTCGACGAGATGGCCAACAACGACGCGGCTGCGCTGGCGGCCCGGCTGCGCGCCCTGCCCTACGCGGCCGACCTGCGCACGGCCGCAGGCCTGCCCGCCGCGGCAACGGACGGGCAGCTCGTCGACGCGGCCGTCACCGCCCTCGCCCGCCACCAGGCCGAGGACGAGCGCTTCCACCCCTTCACCAGCAAGTTCGACGCCGTGCAGGACGGCCGCGCCACCTTCACCGCCCAGGAGCAGCGCGGCCTCGATGTCTTCAACGACCCGCAGCGCGGCAACTGTGCGAGCTGTCATGACAGCCGCCCAGCGCCCGGATTGAACCGTGCCCTCTTCACCAACTTCAGCTACCACGCGCTGGGCGTGCCTCGCAACGACAGCCAGGCCACGCGCGACGCCGCCTTTTTCGACCTCGGCCTGTGCGCCCGCCCCGACCTGGGCGGTCGCGCCGAGCTGTGTGGCCTGTTCCGCACGCCGTCGCTGCGCAACGTCGCGTTGACCGCGCCTTACTTTCACAACGCCAGCTTCGCCTCGCTCGAAGACGCGGTGAGCTTCTACGCTACGCGCGACATCGACCCGGCCCGCTGGTACCCGGTCATGAACGGCCAGGTACAGCTCTACAACGACCTGCCGGCCGTCTACCGCCCCAACCTGCAGCGGGGCGCCCCATTCCGGCGCGCCGGCCAGGCGCCGGCGTTGTCGCCGCAGGACGTGGCCGACCTTGTCGCCTTCCTGAGCACGCTGACGGACGGCTTCACGACGGCCCAACCCGCGCAATGACGGGGACCGTTTTCGAATGGAAACTGCTAGAGTCGCGGAGAAGTAATTTCGTTACTTCTCCTATAGCAATTCCACTTCCGGACGACCCGCCATGCCTCCACGAGCCGCCCCTGCCCGCCCACAGGTCGACACCAAGGCCGACAAGAACGAGCCCCTGGTGGCCGACATCCGGCTGCTGGGCCGCATCCTCGGCGACGTCATCCGCGAGCAGGAAGGCCGCGAGGCCTTCGAGCTCATCGAGCGCGTGCGCCAGCTGTCGGTCGCCTACCGCCACAAGCACGACAAGGAAGCCGGCAAGCGCTTCGACAAGCTGCTGAAGAGCCTCTCCGGCGACCAGGCCGTCAGCGTCATCCGCGCCTTCAGCTATTTCTCGCACCTGGCCAACATCGCCGAGGACCGCCACCACATCCGCCGCCGCGACGTGCATGAGCGCGCCGGCAGCCTGCAGCCCGGCTCGCTGGCCTACTGCCTGGAGCATCTGCACGAGGCCGGCGTGCGCCCGACCGAGATCGCCGAGGTGCTCAAGCGTGGCTTCATCTCGCCGGTGCTGACGGCCCACCCGACCGAGGTGCAGCGCAAGTCCATCCTCGACGCCGAGCGCGCCGTCGCCGGCCTGCTGGAAGCGCGCGACCGCGCCGGCACGGAACGCGAGCTGCGCGAGGCCGAGGCCCTGCTGCGCGCCCGCATCACGCAGCTGTGGCAGACGCGCATGCTGCGCTACTCCAAGCTGACGGTGGCCGACGAGATCGAGAACGCACTGTCCTACTACCACTCGACCTTCCTGCGCCAGATCCCCAAGCTCTACGCCGAGCTGGAGGAGCATCTGCCGGGCGAGCAGTTGCCCAGCTTCCTGCGCATGGGCCATTGGATCGGCGGCGACCGCGACGGCAACCCCAACGTCGGCGCTGCGACGTTGAAGCGCGCGATGCAGCGCCAGGGCGAGGTCGCGCTGCGCCACTACCTGACCGAGCTGCACGAGCTGGGCGCCGAGCTGTCCATCTCGCTGCGCCTGACTGGCGTGTCGGCCGAGATGCAGCTGCTGGCCGAGCGCAGCCCCGACCAGAACGTCCACCGCATGGACGAGCCCTACCGCCGGGCGCTGACCGGCATGTACGCCCGCCTGGCCGCCACGCTGCACGAACTGACCGGCACCGAGGCGCTGCGCCATGCCGTCGCGCCGCAGGACCCCTACCGCACGCCCGACGAGCTGCTGGCCGACCTGCGCACCATCGAGGTGTCGCTGAAGAGCCACCACGCCGAGGCGCTGATCGCGCCGCGCCTGGCGCCGCTGATCCGTGCCGTGCAGGTGTTCGGCTTCCACCTCGCGACGATGGACCTGCGCCAGAGCAGCGACCAGCACGAGCTGGTGCTGGCCGAGCTGCTGGCCGCCGCCCGCATCGAGGAGCACTACGAGGCGCTGGACGAAGACGCCAAGCGCGCGCTGCTGCTGCGCCTGCTGAACGACGCTCGCCCGCTGCGCGTCATCGGCGCCCGCTACACCGACAAGACGCTGGGCGAGCTCGCCACCTTCGAGGCCGCCCGCGAGGCGCTGGCCCGCTTCGGCCGCGAGGCGCTGCGCCACTACATCATCAGCCACACCGAGTCGGTGTCGGACCTGCTCGAAGTGGCCCTGCTGCTGAAGGAAACCGGCCTGCTGCGCGGCACGCTGGACGGCTACGCGACGAGCGACCTCATCGTCGTGCCGCTGTTCGAGACCATCGGCGACCTGCGCATCGCGCCGACCATCATGCGCGAGTTCTACGCGCTGCCCGGCGTGCGCGGCCTCGTGGACCGCAGCGGCGCCGAGCAGGACATCATGCTGGGCTACTCCGACAGCAACAAGGACGGCGGCATGTTCACGTCGTCCTGGGAGCTCTACCGCGCCGAGATCGCCCTCGTCGAGCTGTTCGACGAGCTGAAGAAGGTCGGCCCCATCACGCTGCGCCTCTTCCATGGCCGTGGCGGCACCGTCGGCCGCGGCGGCGGCCCGAGCTACCAGGCCATCCTGGCCCAGCCCCCGGGCACCGTGAACGGCCAGATCCGCCTGACCGAGCAAGGCGAGGTCATCGCCTCCAAGTACGCCCACCCGGAGATCGGCCGGCGCAACCTGGAGACCCTCGTCGCCGCCACGCTGGAGGCCACGCTGCTGCACCCGACGCAGAGCGCGCCCAAGAGCTTCCTGGAAGCCGCGCAGGCGCTGTCCGACGCCAGCTTTGCCGCCTACCGCGGCCTGGTCTACGACACGCCCGGCTTTGCCGACTACTTCTTCGCCAGCACGCCCATCCGCGAGATCGCCGAGCTCAACATCGGCTCGCGCCCGGCCTCGCGCAAGGCCACGCGCGCCATCGAGGACCTGCGCGCCATCCCGTGGAGCTTTTCCTGGGGCCAGGCCCGCATCGCGCTGCCCGGCTGGTGCGGCTTCGGCTCGGCGGTCGAGCACTTCCTCGGCGACGAGCCGGCCCAGCGCGCCAAGAACCTGGCCCTGCTCAAGCGCATGCTCAAGGGCTGGCCATTCTTCCGCGCCGTGCTGTCCAACCTCGACATGGTGCTGGCCAAGGCCGACCTCGCGCTGGCCGAGCGCTATGTGGAGCTGGTTGAGGACAAGAAGCTCGGCAAGCGCATCTTCTCGGCCATCAAGGCCGAGTTCGAGCGCACGCAGGCGGCGCTCAGCCTCATCACCGGCGACGCCAAGCGCCTGGCCGCCAACCCGTCGCTGGCGCGCTCCATCGAGCACCGCTTCCCCTACATCGACCCGCTCAACCACCTGCAGGTCGAGCTGATGCGCCGCTACCGCCGCACCCAGGCCGACGACCCGGCGATGGAACGCGTGCAGCGCGGCATCCACCTGTCCATCAACGGCATCGCCGCAGGACTCAGAAATACCGGCTGAGCGGCTGCTGCGGCCAAGTCATCGGCGATAGGGCTCCAGCGTCTCGCCGACAACGCGCACCGTGTCGCCGACCCGGAAACCCGGCGGGTCGTTGTAGACCACGCTGCGCTGCTGGCCGTCGTTGGTGCGCACGACCACCTCGTACTGCGTGCGCTGGTTGTGGCGCTTCTGGACCTCGCGGCCCAGCAGCGCGCCGCCCACGGCACCGGCCACGCCGGCCGCCGTGCGGCCATCGCCCTTGCCGAACTGGCTGCCCACCACCGCGCCCAGCACGCCGCCGGCCACCGTGCCCAGCACGCGGCCGTCACCGTCGACGACGACCTCGTTCACCGCCAGCACGCTGGCGCAATCGGCACAGCCATAGGTGTAGCGCTCGGCGCGGCGCGCGCGCAGGTCCACGCCGGCATAGGCGTCGGCCAGGCTGGTGCGCGTCGTGCGGCTGCCGATGCGCAGCTGCGCCACCAGCGGCTGCTGCGTGTCCACCCAGGCCCCCTGGGGCAGCACATAGGTGCCGGCATATTCACCCGGGCGCACTTCGTCGAGCACGACATTGGTGGCCTGGCTGCCCTGCAGCTGCACCGACGCCTGGCCGCCCGGCGTGCCGCGCACCGTGTAGCGCAGCGCCTCGGAGCGCCCGCGGCCCGGCTCGCGTGCGACGCCGACCGACTGGATCTCCGGCACCAGCGCCGCCTCGCCCGGCAGCGCCCAGCCCACCTGCAGCGCCTCGCCCAGCGTGGCGGTCGCGACGCGGTTGTTGCGGCGCAGGTTGACGTGCACACGCGACTCCGGCCCGATGCGGTCCGCGCGGCTCACCACGTAGCTGCCCTGGTAGCGGCCCGCCGTCGTCTCGTCCAGCCGCAGCTGGCGCCGGCTGCCGTCGATCTGCAGCACCACGGCCGCGCCCGGTGTGCCCCAGACGGTGAAGTTCAGCTCCGCGCCGGGCTCGACACGATCGACCTGCTCGACGTCGAAGCCCGTCACGCGCAGCGCGGCGGCAGCCTGGCTGCTGCGCTGCTGGGCCTGGGCCGGCTCGGCCAGGAAGGGTGTGCCCGCCACCAGCGCACAGGCCAGTGCCACCGCCGAGAAACGCTTGCTGGAGTGCTGCATGGCTGCTCCTTGGAGTTTGAGGTGCAGCCAGCCTAGGCGCGCAGGCCTGCGCAGCAGGTCGGCCCGCGGCGGGAGGAGCGGTAGGCCGCCACCTACGCGTCGTCACGGCCGGGCCAACAATACGGGCTGCCCCAGCCCGGAGAACCTCATGCCCGACACACCCGCCACACCCGTCGTCTGCCTGCATTCCAGCGGCGCCAGCGGCCGGCAGTGGCGCGCCCTCGTCGCCGACGGCGGCCCGGCCCGGCGATGGCACACACCCGACTTCTTCGGCCACGGCAACCGGCCGGCCTGGCCCGAGGGCCGGCCCAACGAACTGGCCGTCGAAGCCGATGGCGTGCTGGCCGGCCTGCCGTTCGACGCAGGCCAGTGCTTTGACCTCGTCGGCCACAGCTATGGCGGTGCGGTGTCGCTGCAGATCGCGCTGCTGCAGCCACAGCGCGTGCGTTCGCTGACGCTGTACGAGCCGGTCGCCTTCGGCGTGCTGCCGCAAGACCTGCCCGAATGGCAGGAAGCCCACCGCGTGGCCGCCGCCGTGGGCGCGGCGCTGGACCGGGGCGACCTGGACGAGGCGGCACGAGGCTTCGTCGGCTACTGGCAGGGCCGCGACGTCTGGCCCGAGCTGGACACCGCCCAGCGCGCCCGCCTCGCCGAACCCATGCCCACCATCCGCCGCCACTTCGAGGCCCTGTCCGCCGCGCGCTGGACGCCCGCGCAACTCGCCACGCTGCAGATGCCCGTGCAGCTCATTTGCGGCAGCGCCACGCGCGACAGCGCCCGGCGCGTGGCGCTGACGCTGGTGGAGCGCCTGCCGTATGCGCGGCTGGCGTGGCTGGACGGCGGGCAACACCTGGCGCCGATCACCGAGGCGGGGCGGGTGAACGCGCTGATGCTGGAGCATCTGCGCGCGGTGCAGGCAAAGGCCTGAAGCGTCAGCGCGGCGCCGAGGCCGGCTTCTTCAGCAACTCGCGCGCGTGGGCCAGTTCGCCGTGGCGTGACAGGGTCAACAGCAGGCGGCCCATGCCGGCGAAGTTGGCGCAGCTGGGCTCTTCAAACCAGCGGTTGCTGTCCTGCGCCAGAGCCTCCTGCACGCGGCTGCGCTCGTTTTGCGACAGGGCCTGAGCACTGTGCGGCAAGCCAAGACGCTGTTCGAGCGAATGAAGAAGCCCGGCCTCGATCAGCTCCGTCGTCATTTCGGGCAGACGGCGCACGGTCTGTTCGCAAAGCTGCCGGCGATTCGCGTCGACCAAGGCTTCCCGACTGCAGGCTCGGCTGATCGAGGAATGCGCGAAGTCCGTCTGCGCCAGATCCTTGCCCAGCACCACCACGAGCGCCGTCGCCTCGGCACGCGAGGGCTCCGCACCGACGACGTCCGCCAACACGGCGCTCAGAGCCCTGGGCGATGGGGCCGTGCGCTGGCCCTGGGCGAACTGGTAGAGCGCCTGGGTCACGCCGGCTGGGTCACCCTGGGCCAGGCTGTCCTGCAGCCGCGCCACCGCAGGCCAGGCACTGGCGGGATCGAGAGCCTCCAGCTTTTCGACAGTCAGCGCCGCGCACGCCGTGGGCAACGGACCCGGCGGAGGCAGTTCGGGTACCGACGCTGCGCTGGCCGCAGGCGGCAGCGGCTGCGTCTGCCAATAGGCGCGGAGGCTGCGCTGGGACGCATCGTGTCGGCAGGCGCGCAGCGCGAGCCGGTAGGCCGCGGCGTCGGTCGTCGACGTGGCCAAGGCGGCGGCGGCCTGAACGTCGCCATTGATCACCGCTGCCGCCACGCGCTGCCGCACCGAACCGGCCGAAAGCCGCCCCACCACCGCGCCCATCTGCTGCAGCGGCTGCTGCTCCCACTCCGACAACCAGGCCGGCGGCGGCTCGCCTTCGCGACGCTCGAGATCGGTTCGCTTCATGCGGCCGAGGCCGCAGACCTCGACGAATTCCTTGTCCGCCGCGGCCGGCAAGCCCGACGAAGCAGCCGTGGCAGGCAGAGGAAGGCCGGGAAGCCCGGCGGGCGGCCGCATTGAGGACGACGTGAATCCGACGGCCGCCGATGCGGCCGCGGGCTCAGGCCCTCTCTGCGGTGCAGCCGGCCGCCCCATCCGCGCGGCCAGCAGGCCGCCGCCCGTGCCGGCGATCAGCAGCAGCCCCAGCGCCGCCCATCGCCAGCGGCGCCTCACCGCCCCTGCCCCGCCAGCGCCTCCCGCACCGCAGCCACCTGCCGGCGCGACACGGCCAGCCATTCGTCCACATGCACGATGCGCACGGCCCAGCTGTCGGCAGCATCGGCATCGACGGCGTCCAGTTCGCCGAAGCTCGTCGGCGCATGGCGCTCCAGCTCGCGCACGGCCCAGCGGGCCACCAGCGCGTTGCGGTGCACGCGCAGGAAGCGCTCGCCGAAGCGCTGCTCCAGCTCCGACAGCGCGCCGTCCATCACATGGCTCTCGCTCGCGGTGCGCAGCGTCAGGTACTTGAGCTCGGCCTTGAAGTACAGCACCTCGGACACCGGCACGCGCTTCAGGCGCCCGCGGTCGGTGAGGGTGATGAAGTCGGCCTCGGGGACGGCCGGGCCGTCCCCGGGCTGGGCCGGCTGCTGCACCTGCACGGCGGCGCGCTCGGCCAGGCGCTGGGCCACGCGGGCCAGCGCGGCCTGCAAGCGCTCGCGGCGCACCGGCTTGGTCAGGTAGTCCACCGCGTCCAGCTCGAAGGCGCGCAGCGCGTGCATGGCATGCGCCGTCACGAAGACGATGAAGGGCACCGGATGGCCGGCCGCGGCGCGCTCGGCCAGGCTGTCGGCGAACTGCAGGCCATCGAGACCGGGCATCTGCACGTCCAGCAGCACGAGGTCGCAGCCATGCTCGCGCAGCCAGGCGACGGCCTGCGAGCCGGTCGCGGCCTCGGCGACGACGTCGCAGCGCGGCTCGGCGATGGCTTCGACAAGGCTGCGCAAACGCAGCCGGGCCAGCGGTTCGTCGTCGACGATGAGGGTGCGCAATGTCATGGGGTCTCCCTTCGCGCTTCGCGCTGTCCCTGTGCGGGGCTCGTCATAACGGCAACAGGATACGCAGTTCGAATCGGGTGTCGGTGGCCTCGACGTGGAAGCGCGCGGCAACGTCGTGCATCAGGCTCAGGCGCTGGCGCACATTGCGCAGCGCCAGGCCGTGGCCGGCCGTGCGGGCCGGCGCACCGACGCTGTTGACGATGCGGATCTCGACCTCGGAGCCGCGGCGCTGCGTCGTCACGGCCAGCTCGCCGCCATCGTCGTTGGGTTCCACGCCGTGGCGCACGGCGTTCTCCACCAGCGGCTGCAGCAACAGCGGCGGCAGGCGGGCGGCGTTGGCGGCCGGGTCGAGCTGCCAGCTGACCCGCAGCCGCTCGCCGAAGCGGATCGCCTCGATGGCCAGGTAGCGCTTGGCGAGTTCCACCTCCTCGGCCAGCGTGACGGACGCGCTCGAATCAGCAAGTGCGACGCGGAACAGCTCGGACAGGTCCTCGAGCACGCCCTCGGCGCGGGCGGGGTCGATCTGCACCAGCGCGATGGCGCTGTTCAGCGTGTTGAACAGGAAGTGCGGACGGATGCGCGACTGCAGCTCGACGAGCTGGGCCAGCGCATCCGCCGGACGCTGGCCGCGCTCGCGCTGGCGCAGCCAGGCGAGCAGCAGTGCTGCGCCGCTGGCGCCGGCAGCGGCGACGCTGCCCCAGCGCCAGGCCGATGCCGGCTCGTCGCTGGTGAGGTTGAGCAGCGCAAAACCCAGCAGCGCGCCGGCGGCGCCCAGCGCCATCAACACGCCCCATTGCGCGGGCTCGGCGAGCCGTGGCCACAGCCGCTTGCCGGCGCAGACGGCTACCAGCCAGGACAGCGCCGCGAACATCGTGACGACGGTGCCGTTGGCCGTCAGCGTCAGCCACTGGGCGGCGTCGCGCGCCAGCAGCGCCGTGCCCAGCGCCAGCGCGGCCTGCACACCCAGCACGGTGCGCAGCACGAGGCCGACATGGCAGACGTCGAAGGTGCGGGTCGGGTCCAGCAGCGGCGCGGAGGCTTGCGGCAGTATCTCCGTGGCCGCAAAACCGGGCGCGGAGGTCTGCCAGGCGCTCGGGACGCTGTCGGCAGGCGCGGGCTTGTCACGCTGGGAGAAGGACAGAGGCATGGGCTCGATAATGTCGGGCTGCGCCGCATTGTGCGCGTGGAATTTCAGCGCCCGTCCCATGTCAGACAACCAACTCGCCAACAAATCCCAAGCCTGGTCCGCCCTGTTCTCCGAGCCGATGAGCGACCTGGTCAAGCGCTACACGGCCAGCGTCGGCTTCGACAAGCGCCTGTGGCGTGCCGACATCGCCGGCAGCCTGGCCCATGCGGAGATGCTGGCGGCACAGGGCATCCTGTCGGCAGAAGACCACGCCGCCATCCAGCGCGGCCTGAACGAGATCGCCGCCGAGATCGAGGCCGGCCAGTTCGAGTGGAAGCTGGACCTGGAGGACGTGCACCTCAACATCGAGGCGCGCCTGACCGAGCGCGTCGGCATCGCCGGCAAGCGCCTGCACACGGGCCGCAGCCGCAACGACCAGGTCGCCACCGACGTGCGCCTGTGGCTGCGCGGCGAGATCGACGAGATCGGCGGCCTGCTGACGCAACTGCAGCGCGTGCTGGTCGAGAAGGCCGCCGAGCATGCCGACGTCATCCTGCCCGGCTTCACCCACCTGCAGGTGGCCCAGCCGGTCAGCTTCGGCCACCACCTGCTGGCCTATGTCGAGATGTTCGCCCGCGACGCCGAGCGCATGCTGGACACGCGCAAGCGCGTCAACCGCCTGCCGCTGGGCGCCGCCGCACTGGCCGGCACCAGCTACCCGCTGGACCGCGAGCGCGTCGCGAAGACGTTGGGCATGGAGGCCTGCGCGCAGAACAGCCTGGACGCCGTCAGCGACCGCGATTTCGCCATCGAGTTCACGTCGGCCGCCACGCTGGTGATGCTGCACATCTCGCGGCTGTCCGAGGAGCTGATCCTGTGGATGAGCCAGAACTTCGGCTTCATCGCGCTGCCCGATGCCTTCTGCACCGGCTCGTCGATCATGCCGCAGAAGAAGAATCCCGACGTGCCGGAGCTGGCGCGCGGCAAGACGGGCCGCGTCGTCGGCCACCTCGTCGGCCTCGTCACGCTGATGAAGGGCCAGCCGCTGGCCTACAACAAGGACAACCAGGAAGACAAGGAACCCTTGTTCGACACGGTCGACACGCTGAAGGACACGCTGCGCATCTTTGCCGACATGTTGGCCGGCCTGACGGCCAAGCCCGAGGCCATGCGCGCTGCCGCGTTGAAAGGCCACGCGACCGCGACCGACCTGGCCGACTATCTCGTCAAGAAGGGCCTGCCCTTCCGCGACGCGCACGAGGTCGTCGCGCATGCGGTGAAGACCGCGACGACGAAGGGCGTGGACCTGGCGGCGCTGTCGCTGGACGAGCTGAAGGCCTTCGACGCGCGCGTCGAGGCCGACGTGTTCGACGTGCTGTCGCTGGAAGGCTCGCTGAACGCGCGCAACGTGCTGGGCGGCACGGCGCCGGCGCAGGTGCGGGCGCAGGTCGAACGCCATCGCGCACGCCTGTCTTGAGTTGGCGCAAGGCCGCCGCGACACCGCCTGACTAGCATTTCCCCATGACCACCCTCGCCTGGACCGACAACCTCGTCCTGAACCAGCCCACGCTGGACGCCACCCACCAGGAGTTCATCGAGCACCTGAACGCCTTCGGCGCCGCGCTGGATGCCGGCGTCGACGCCCTGCCCGCCTACCACGCGCTGCTGGCCCACACCGAGGCCCATTTCGCGATGGAGGAGGACTGGATGGCGCGCTGCGGCTTCGAGCCTCAGAACTGCCACGCCAGCCAGCATGCGATGGTGCTGAACGTGATGCGCGAGGCGCTGCGCTACGCGACCGAGTTGAACGACCGCGAGCCGCTGAACATTTTGCGCACCGAGCTGGCGGGCTGGTTCCCGCAGCACGCCGAGATGATGGACGCGGCGCTGGTGTTCACGATGGAGCAGCGCGGCTTCGACCCGGCGACGGGGGAATGCCGCGAAGTCGCCGCCATCGCCGAAGCCGCCGGTTCGGGCTGCGGCTCCGGCAGTTGCGGACACTGACCTACTTCTTCAGGTCCTCGAAGAAGGCCTCCGAGTTCGACTCCCGCCCCAGGAAGTCCTTGACCAGTTCCGGCGCCGGCTTCTGCGCGCCCTGGCCCAGCACCAGGTCGCGGTAGCGCTTGCCGACGGCGGCGTCGAGCTTGTCCGCCGCGAAGGCCGTGCGCAGGTCCATCGCGACGACGAGGCTCCACAGATAGCCGTAATAGCCTGCGCCGTAGCCACCGGCGATGTGGGCAAAGCCAGCCGGAAACATCGTGCCCGGCACGTAGCCCAGCGGCGTGGCGCCTTCCATCCTGGCCCACAGCGGCAGCGGCTCGGGCCTGGCCTGCTGGTGCAGCGTCAGGTCGTAGCTCGCGTACAGCTGCTGCCGGCCGAACAGCATGCCCTTGCCGTAGTGCTTGGCGGCCTGGGCTTGTTCCACCATCGCGTCTGGCACGGGCTTGCAAGTCGCGCAGACGTCCTGCATGAGCTTGAGCACGTTCTTGTCGTAGACCCAGTCCTCCAGCATCTGCGAGGGCGCCTCGACGAAATCGTGCATGACGGTCGTGCCGGCCGTGGACGCATAGCGCGTCTTCGACAGGTTCACGTGCACCGCATGGCCCAGCTCGTGCAGCAGCGTCTCCACTTCGTCCAGCGTCAGGCCGTTGCGGTCGAAGTTGACGACCAGTGCCGCCACCGGCGTGCGGCCGATGCGCGTGGCGCTGCCGCGCAGCGGCCAGACGGCTGCGTGGTTGTACTTGCCGTCGCGCGGATAGAGGTCGACATACAACTGCGCGATCGGCTGGCCGCTGGCCGCGTCGCTGACGACATAGGTCTGCGCCTCGTCGTGCCACAGCTTGTTGTCGATGCGGGTGTACTTCACGCCCATCATCTTCTCGATGACGTGCAGCGCGAACTCCAGGCTGGCCTGCGGCGGGAAGTAGGGACGGAAGGCATTCTGGTCGACGCTGTACTTGGCGAGCTTGACGCGCTCGCTGTAGAAGGTCGCGTCCCAGCGCTCGACCTTGGTCTGGTTGACGGCCGTACCCACGTGCTGGGCCTTGGCGGCGCGCAGTTCCTGCAGCTCGGCGCTTTCACGAGCATTGACGGCACCGGTCACGGAGTCGAGGAAACGCGTCGCGTTCGCGCCGTTCCTGGCCATCTTGCGGCGCAGGTTGAAGTCGACGTAGTTGTCGAAGCCGAACAGCCTGGCGTACTCGCCGCGCAGCGTGACGATCTGGGCCAGCAGGTCCAGGTTGGCCTGGCCGCCCTGGTTGGTCTTGGCCCGCCACATGCGCTCGCGCGCCTCGGCGCTCTCGGCGCTGCGCATGACGGGCACGTAGCTCGGGTTGTCCACACCCAGCAGCACGCGGCCCTGGTCGTCGCGCTTGGCCTTCTCCCAGACGCTGGTGGGCACGCCCTTGAGTTCGGCCTCGGTGAAGGCCACGCGCGTGCCGGCGTCGCGGATGTTCTTGTTGAACTGCTGGTCCAGCTCGGTCAGCTTGTCCAGGATCTGCTTGGCGCGCTGACGCTTGGCCTTGGGAAGCGCCACGCCGCTGTCCTCGAACTGCCCGGACGACAGGCGCACGAACTCGGCGTCGATGCCGTCCTGCTTCGGCGCCTTCTGCAGCGCCCGGTAGACCTTCTCGTTCTGGCCGAAGCTGGAGCCGAAGTCGGCCCAGCGCAGCGAGCAGGCCTGGGCGGCGTCGCGGATGGCCTTGTCGGGGTGGACGTTGAGGACGAAGTCGTTGGGGGACTGGTGGTTTTCCAGGTAGACGGTCAGGTCGTCGAGCGCGGCCAGCCAGCCGGCGTCGACCTTGCGCTTTTCAAGTTGCGTGACGAGCTTCGCGGCCCCCTTGAGGCCGGCGTCACAACGGCTTTGCACGTCGGCGACGGAGGCGGGTGTCGGGAAATTGGGCGCAGGCAGCTTGGGTTGCTGTGCCTGCGCGGTGGCGGCGAGCGTCAGCGCCGCGAGCAGGGTCAGGACGGGTTTCATCGGGGCTCCTTTTGGGAAGGCGCCGATTCTGTCGCGCGCACGGGGCTCAGCCGTTCGGCATGCCCAACAGGGTTTTCACCTGCGCCAGCGCGGTCGGGTCGTCCAGCGTCGTCAGGTCGCCGGGGTCGCGCCCCTCGGCCACGGCCTGCAGCGCGCGGCGCAGCAGCTTGCCGGAGCGCGTCTTGGGCAGCACCGTCACGAACAGCACCCGTGCCGGCCGGGCGACGGCGCCCAGCTGCGAGTCCACATGCTTCATGACCTCGCCCGCCAGCGCCGGCGAGGCCTGGCCCGCGTCGCGCAGCACGGCGAAGGCGATGGCGACCTGGCCCTTGAGCGGGTCCGCCACGCCGACGACGGCCACCTCGGCGACGGCCGCATGGCCCGAGATGCATTCCTCGATCTCGCGCGTGCCCAGGCGGTGGCCGGCCACGTTGATGACGTCGTCGGTGCGGCCGAGGATGAAGGTGTAGCCCGCGGCGTCGCGCAGTCCCCAGTCGAAGGTCGAGTAGACCTCGCGGCCGGGCACGCTCTGCCAGTAGGTGTTGACGAAGCGCGCGTCGTCGCCCCACACCGTCTGCAGCGCGCCGGGCGGCAGCGGGTGCTCGATGACGAGCACGCCCTTCTGGTTAGGCTCGGTCAGCTCGGCGCCGGTGCGGTCGTCGAGCAGCTTGACGCTGTAGCCGTACATGGGCACGCCCGGCGAGCCGAAGCGCGTCGGCACCGCCTCCACGCCGGGGATGTGGTGGGCCACCGTCAGCAGCGGCCAGCCGGTCTCGGTCTGCCAGTAGTTGTCGATGATGGGAACACCGAGGCCGTCGGCGATCCAGTGCGCCGTCGGCTCGTCCAGCGGCTCGCCGGCCAGGAACAGCGCGCGCAAGGACGAAAGGTCGTGGCGCTTCAGCAGCGCGGCGTCGTGCTTCTTCAGCACGCGCACGGCGGTGGGCGCACTGAACATGATGGTGACCCGGTACTTCTCGACCAGGCTCCACAGCACGGCGGCGTCAGGCTGGACCGGCGTCCCTTCATACATCAGCGTCGCCATGCCGGCGATCAGCGGCCCGTAGACGATGTAGCTGTGGCCGACGACCCAGCCGATGTCGCTGGTGGAGAAATAGGTCTCCCCCGGCTTGCCGCCAAAGATCCAGTCCATGCTGGTCGCCAGCGCGACGGCGTAGCCGCCCACGTCGCGCTGCACGCCCTTCGGCCTGCCCGTCGTGCCGCTGGTGTAGAGCGTGTAGCTGGTGGTGTTGGATTCCAGCCAGGCGCAAGGCACCCGCGCGCCGTCGTGCTGGCGGCGCAATTCGGCGTAGTCGAGGTCACGACCGGCGACGCGCTCGAAAGGCACGAGGCCACGGTCCACCATCAGCACCGCGGCGGGTTTGTGCACGCACAGCGCGATGGCTTCGTCCAGCAGCGGCTTGTAGGCGACGCGCTTGCCGGCGCGGCTGCCGGCGTCCGCGCTGACGATGAGCTTCGGGCTCGCATCGTCGATGCGGCTGGCCAGGCTGCCCGACGCGAAGCCGCCGAACACGACCGAATGGATGGCGCCGATGCGTGCGCAGGCCAGCATTGCGAATGCCGCCTCCGGGATCATCGGCATGTAGATCAGCACGCGGTCGCCGGCACCCACGCCCTGCGCGAGCAGGATGGCCGCGAAAGCCTCCACCTCGGCCTGCAGTTCGGCAAAGCTGTAGACCTTTTCCTCGCCCACCTCCGTCGACACCCAGATCAGCGCGCGGTCGCCGGGCCGGGCGGCGGCATGCCGGTCCACCGCGTTGTGGCAGAGATTGGTCGTGCCGCCGACGAACCAGCGTGCGAACGGCGGGCGGCTCACGTCGCAGATCTGCTGCGGCGGCGTCTGCCAATCTATGCGGCGGGCCTGCTCGGCCCAGAACGCATCGCGCTCCGCCAGCGAACGTCTGTGGAAGTCGGCATAGGTCTGCGTCATGGGGCCAGTGTGAGCGGTGGGCACTGACATCAATCTGACCTTCGTCAACGCGTGACAGAATTCAGGGTTTCCACGGACTTCGCCGTCGACCTGACCCGGGTTTGCCCTGAAAATCGCTGGCTTTACGCCTGCTTTGGTTGACGGTGCCGGGGTCGCCCCCTACCCTGCCCGCCGCTGTCCCACCTCCGCTATCCGGCCCTCGCGGCCTTCTGCTGATTCCGGTTTCCTGTCCCGAATGTCCCTGGTCCCCGTTGCCCTGCTGAACCGCATCGCTGCTGCCGCCCTGCTGGCCGCCGCCTGCGCCGCGCATGCGCAAGGCGTGGCCCAGGCGTCGACGCTGCCTTCGGCGCCACCGCCGGGCACGATGACGGGCGCCTACGGCCAGAGCCTGCAACAGCAGCAGCAACAAACAGCGGCGGCACCGGACAAGACGGCTGCGCCGGCCGCCAAGCCGGCCAATGCCGGCGACGCCGTCAGCCGCTTCCTCAGCGATCGTGGACTGCTGCCCAATGCCGAGCCGGGCGGGTCATCTCGGCTGCTGGCCAGCGTGCGCGACACGGCCTCCGACCTTGTGCTGTCGGCCATGAACTTCCTCGGCGTGCGCTACACGCGCGGCGGCAATTCGGTCGAGAACGGCTTCGACTGCAGCGGCTTCACCCGCCACATCTTCGAGATGAGCGTGGGCCTGGTGCTGCCGCGCCGCGCCGACGAGCAGGCCAAGATGAACAGCCTGCTCGCCATCCGCAAGGACGAGCTCAAGCCCGGCGACCTGGTGTTCTTCAACACGATGCGCGCCACCTTCAGCCATGTGGGCATCTACGTCGGCGAGGGCAAGTTCATCCACGCCCCGCGCACCGGCAGCGCCGTGCGTGTGGAAGACATGCGCGACTCCTACTGGGCCAAGCGCTTCACGGGCGCGCGCCGGGCCGACCTGAAGGCGGCGGCGAACGGCGAAGGCACGCCAGCGCGCTAGGCGCCCCCGAGGTCCCGCCAGGCCTCTTCCAGCAATGTCTTGACCCAGGCCGGATTGGCCCGGGCCAGCCGCACCGTCACGCCGCGGCGTTTGCCGCCCCACAGCAGCGATTCCACCGCCCCCGCTTCGCGCGCGATCCAGGCGTCGCGCGAGTCCTCGTCCTTGATGAAGACTCGCAGCTCGGCGCCGTCGGGCGTCATGGTCGCGAAGATCGGACCCTTGGCCCCCGGCAGGCGGAAAGACGTCAGCTCGTGATGCGGTTTCTCGATGGCGCCGGCCAAGGCCAGCGCGAGCTCGCGGGCCTTGCCGGCGTCCATCAACCGGCCACCCGCTTGGCCACCAGCGTCAGGATCTCGTAGCTGGCGCACAGCTCGCCGCGCTGGTTGGTCACGGCCACGTCCCAGCCGATGACGCCTTGCGCGGGTTGGTCATCGCGCGGCGGGCGGTCGATCTTGCGTTTGGCGGTGAGGCGCGCCTGGATGGTGTCGCCGATGGCGACCGGTGTGACGAAGCGCAGGTTCTCCAGCCCGTAGTTGGCCAGCACCGGGCCCGGCGCCGGGCTGACGAACAGGCCCGCCGCGGCCGACAGCACGAAGTAGCCGTGGGCGATGCGCTGGCCGAACGGCGACTCCTTGGCCGCGACCTCGTCGAAATGCATGTAGAAGTAGTCGCCCGACAGGCCGCCGAAGGCGACGATGTCGGCCTCCCCAACGGTGCGGCGGTGCGTCAGCAGGCTCATGCCGACCTCGACGTCCTCGAAGTGGCGGCGGAACGGGTGGACCTCGCTCTCGGTCACCGCGCCGCCGCGCTGGTACTCGCCGGTGATGGCCGAGATCATCGTCGGCGAGCCCTGCACGGCGCAGCGCTGCAGATAGTGCTTGACCGCGCGCAGGCCGCCCAGTTCCTCGCCACCACCCGCGCGGCCGGGGCCGCCATGCTTGAGCTTGGGCAGCGGCGAGCCATGGCCGGTGTTCTCCAGCGCGGCCTCGCGGTCCAGCACCAGCATGCGGCCATGCCAGGCGGCAAAGGTGGGCACGGCCTGCGCGGCCAGCGCCGGTGTCTTCGTGCAGACGGTGCCGACGAGGCTGCCACGGCCGAGCGTCGCGAGGTGCAACGCCTCGTCGAAATCGCCATAGGGCAGCAGCGTCGTCACGGGGCCGAAGGCTTCGAGGTGATGGGCGTCGCTGGCCGCGGAGTCGCGCGCCAGCAGCAGCGTCGGCGCGAAGAAGGCGCCGTCGGACACGCCCTCGCCCTTCGGCGCAAAGCCGTCGCGCGCGGACAGCAGCAGCTCGCAGTTCTCGGCCAGTTGCGCGACGCGTTCGGCGACGTCGGCCTGCTGGGCCTTGCTGGCCAGCGCGCCCATGCGCACGCCCTCGACGGCCGGGTCGCCGACGACCGTCTTGGCCAGCCGCGCCTTCAACGCACTGGCAACGGCATCGACGAGGTGGCGCGGCACCAGCGTGCGGCGGATGGCCGTGCACTTCTGGCCGGCCTTGGCCGTCATCTCGCGGGTCACTTCCTTGATGAAGAGGTCGAACTCCGGATCGTCCGGCGTCACATCGGGCGCGAGGATGGCGCAGTTCAGGCTGTCGGCCTCGGCGTTGAAGGGGATGCTCTTCTTCAGCAGGTTGGGGTGGGCCTTGAGTTGCAGCGCCGTGTCGGCACTGCCGGTGAAGGTGACGACGTCGGCCTCGTCCAGCCGCTCGAACAGGTCGCCCGTGCCGCCGATGATGAGCTGCAGCGCGCCAGCCGGCACGAGGCCCGAGTCGACGATGAGCCGCACGCAGGCCTCGGCAACATAGCTCGTCGCCGTGGCGGGCTTGACCAGACAGGGCATGCCGGCCAGGAAGCTCGGCGCGAACTTCTCGAGCATCCCCCACATCGGGAAGTTGAACGCGTTGATGTGCAGGGCCACGCCGCGCTTGGGCACCAGCACATGGCTGCCGATGAAGTGGTTGTCCGCGCCCAGGCGCATGGCCGGGCCTTCGTGCAGCACGTTGCTGCTGGGCAGGTCCTTGCCGCCGATGGAGGCGTATGCGAACAGCGTGCCGATGCCGCCCTCGATGTCTATCCACGAGTCGGCCCGCGTCGCGCCGGTGTGGGCGCTGATCGCGTAGAGCTGCTCCTTGTGCTCCAGCAGGTAGGCGGCCAGCGCCTTCAGCACGCGGGCGCGGTCCTGGAAGTGGGTGCGCAGCAGCGCCGGCAGTGCCGTGCCACGCGCATAGGCCAGGCTCTCGGCGAAGTCGATGCCTTCCTCGTGCGTGTGCGCGACGACACGACCGTTGATCGCACTCGCCAGCGGCTTGGCCGCGCGCTCACCAACCCAGCGCCCAGCGATATAGCTTTGAAGCGTGCTCACTTGATCAACACCCACGCGCCGTTCTTGATCTCGACCATCACGCGAGCGCGCTGGTCCAGGCCCAAGTGGTCGCCGGCGGACATGTTGAACACGCCATGCGCGCCGGCCACGTTCTTCACGTTCTCCAGCGCGTCGCGCAACGCCGCGCGGAAGGCGGGCGTGCCCGGCTGGGCCTTCTTCAGCGCCTCGGGCGCGGCGGCCGCCAGCAGCAGGCCGGCGTCCCAGGCATGGCCGCCAAAGGTCGACACGCTGCCCTTGCCGTGGGCGGCCTCGTACCTGGCGATGTAGTCCTGCGCGCTCTTCTTCACCGGATGGTCGGCCGGCAGTTGCGCCGCGACGAGCACAGGGCCGGATGGCAGCAGCGTGCCCTCCACGTCCTTGCCGCCGACGCGCAGGAAGTCGTTGTTCGCGACGCCATGCGTCTGGTAGATCTTGCCGGCATAGCCGCGTTCCTTCAGCGCCTTCTGCGGCAGCGCGGCGGGCGTGCCCGAGCCGGCGATGAGGATGGCGTCGGGCCGGGCCGCAGCGAGCTTGAGCACCTGGCCGGTGACGGACGTGTCCGTGCGGTTGTAGCGTTCGCTCGCGACGATGTTGAGCTTCTTCGTCGCGGCGATCTTGTTGAACTCGCCCCACCAGCCCTCGCCATAGGCGTCGGCGAAGCCGATGAAGCCCACGGTCTTGATGCCGTTGTCGACCATGTGGGTCGCGATGGCCAGCGCCATCATGATGTCGTTCTGCGGCGTCTTGAAGACCCACTTCTTCTTCGCGTCGATGGGCTCGACGATGCGCGCCGACGCGGCCATCGAGATCATCGGCGTGCCCGACTCGGACACCGCATCGATCATCGCCAGCGAGTTGGGCGTGACCGTGGAGCCGATGACGATGTCGACCTTGTTCTCGGTGATGAACTTGCGCGTATTGGCGACGGCCGTCGTCGTGTCGGAGGCATCGTCCAGCACGATGTAGTTGACCTTCTGGCCGGCGATGGTCGTCGGCATCAGCGCGACGGTGTTCTTCTCCGGGATGCCCAGCGATGCGGCCGGGCCGGTGGCCGACACGGTGACGCCGACGTTGATGTCGGCCTGCGCGGCCAGGCTCAGCGTGGCGGCCAGGGCCAGCGCGAGTTGCTTGAATCGCTTCATGGGGTCGTCTCCTCGGGGTTATGGGATGGGCGCGGGTTGACGCAACTGCACGGCGCCAATGCCGCCAAAGAACAGGTCGCTCACCAGGCCTGCCAGCGCCTCGTGCGACAACGCGCCGTCGGGTCGCAGCCAGGTGAAGGTCCAGTTGATCATGCCGAACAGCAGCATGGTCAGCGGCTTGTGCAGCTGGGCGTCGCGCAGCTCGGGACGCACGAGGCTGAGCGCCTCGGCGAACCCGGCGACCACACGGCGCTCAATGTCCAGCAGCCGCCCGCGCTCGGCATCGGCCAGGAACCTGATCTCGCTGGTCAGCACGCGATGTTCGGACTGCGCATTCGCATAGGCGCGGGTGAAGCGTTCGATGAGGGCGCGCAGCCGGGCGTCGGGCGCGAGCTGCTGGGCCTTGACCTCGTCGACGAGCTTCAGCAGCGCATGCACATGGCCGTCGCAGATCTGGGCCAGCAGTTCCTGCTTGTCCTGGAAGTAGTGGTACAGCGTCGGCTTGGCCACGCCGCAGGCCTCGGCGACCTGGTTCATCGACGTCGCCGGGAAGCCCTGTTCGGCAAACAGGCGGGCCGCGGCGGCGAGGATGTCCTCGCGCTGGGCTTCGAAGGTGGGGGCGCGTTTTCTTGGCATCAGAAGCTGTGGACGGACTCCGCGCGGCCGAGCAGACCGGCGCGGCGTCGCCAATCAAGGCGCAAAGCGCAGACGTAGCTGGGGCTACGGCGAGCAGTTGCAACGCCGAGTGGCGGCGTTGCGGCGGGATGAGCGGGCGTGTGGGGTTCGTTCACAGCTTCTACCGCTCGTCGAAGGAAATGACGACCTTGTCGGTCAGGGGGTGGGCCTGGCAGCTCAGGATGAAACCTGCAGCAACCTCGGACCTGTCGAGCGCGAAATTCTTGTCCATGCGCACGCGGCCCTCGACGAGCTTGCAGCGGCAGGTGGAGCAGACGCCGCTCTTGCACGAGAACGGCACGTCCAGGCCCTCGCGCGCGGCAGCGTCGAGCAGGCTGGGGTCGCTCGCATGGAACTCGATCTCGCGCGACAGGCCGTCGCGGATGATGGTCACGCGGGCCTCGGGTGCGTCGCCGGGCTTGACCTCGTGCGGCGCTGCCCGACCGCTCTGCATCTCGGGCGTGCCGAAGCGCTCGATGTGGATGCGCCCGGCCGGCACGCCATGGCCCAGCAGCGCGGCCTCGGCCTGGTCGTTCATCTCGAACGGGCCGCAGACGAAGGCTTCGTCGATGCCGGCCGCCGGCGCCGGGCCCGCGAGGAAGGCGCTGAGCTTGCCCGCGTCCAGCCGGCCGGCGCACAGCGGCGCGTCTACGGCCTCGCGGCTGAAGACGAGGTGCAGCGACAACCGCGTCATGAAGCGGTTCTTAAGGTCTTCGAGCTCTTCCTTGAACATCGTCGACGCGGTGCGGCGGTTGGCGTAGATCAGCGTCGCGCGTGATTGCGGCTCGCGCTCCAGCAGCGCCGTCAGCAGCGCCAGGATGGGCGTGATGCCCGAGCCGCCGGCGATGAACAGCACGTGGCGGCCTTCGCTGGACGGCGGCAGCACGAAGCGGCCTTGCGGCGGGTAGGACTCGATGACGTCGCCGGGCTTCAATTGCTCATGCACCCAGGTCGAGAACGCGCCGCCGTCGACGCGGCGGATGCCGACCTTGAGAGCGCGGTCGGAGCAGATGGAATAGCTGCGGCGCAGTTCCTCGCCGCCGACGTTGGCACGCAGCGTCAGGTATTGGCCGGGCTCGAACGCAAAGCCGTCAGGCGGCGCCTCGAAGCCGACGACCATCGCGTCGTCGGTGTCGCGCTCGACCGAGGTCACGCGCAGGGGGTGGAAATGAAGTGCCATCAGATCGGCTTGAAGTATTCGAAAGGTTCGCCGCACTCGATGCAGCGCCAGGTGGACTTGCAGGCCGTCGAACCGAAGCGGGAGAGCTGCTGCGTCGATCTACTGTCACAGCGCGGGCAGCGCAGCCGCGGCACGAGACGGATCGCTTGCTCGGCGCTGCACTGCGGCGGCACGATGCCGTAGCGCTGCAGCTTCTCGCGGCCTTGCTCGCTGATCCAGTCGGTCGTCCACGCCGGCGCGCGCTGCAGCGTGACGGTCACATCGCCGAACTGGGCCAGCGCCGCGCGGACGTCGTCGGCGATCAGCTCCGTGGCGGGGCAGCCGGAGTAAGTCGGTGTCAACACGACCTCGACGCCCGACGCGGTCTCGCGCAGGTCGCGCACGATGCCGAGGTCCACCAGCGTCACCGCGGGAATTTCGGGATCGGGCACCTGGGCCAGGCGCTCACGGGCCGCGGCGAGGTCCATCACCAGACGCCGCCCGGATAGGTTCGCTGCAGGAACTGCATCGTCGCCAGCATGTGACCCATGTGCTCGCTGTGGATGCCGTCCATGCCACGCGGCTGCATCGCACTCTCGCGCGGCAGGGTCAGCGTGGCTTCAGCCATCAGCGTCGCCCAGCGGGCTCGCCATTCGGGCTCCAGCTCGCTCCACGCCGGGCCGACGCCATCCACACCATCCGCCGCGAACAACTCGTTGAAGTAGGGCCACAGCACGTCCAGCGCGGCCTGCATGCGGGCCTTGGATTCGTCGGTGCCGTCGCCCAGCCGCACGACCCAGTCGCTGCTGTGCTGGCGGTGATAGCGCACCTCCTTCAGCGACTTGGCGGCAATGCCGGCCAGCTCGGTGTCGAGGCTGGCCTGCAAGCGTCCGTAGAGCAGCTCCAGCCAGATCGCCATCGCGGCATTGCGCAGCGTCGTCAGCGCGAAGTCGCGCCCGCCGCCACCATCGCTGGGGCTGGCCACGGCATTCGGCAGCTCCACCAGCACGACGTTGCGGTAGTCGCGCTCCTCGCGCAGGAAGGCCAGCTGGTCTTCATCGCGGCCGGCGCCTTCGAGCTGGCCAGCATGCGTCAGCAGCGCCCTCGCCTGCCCCAGCAGATCCAGCGCGATGTTGGCGAGCGCCAGGTCTTCTTCGAGCACCGGCGCATGGCCTGCCCATTCGGACAGCCGCTGGCTGTGGATGAGGCAGGTGTCCGCGAGGCGCAGCACGTAGGTGGTCTTGGCGTCCATGGCCATCACATGTGGTTCAGTTCATCCGGCAGTTCATAGAACGTCGGATGGCGATAGACCTTGTCGTCGGCCGGCTCGAACAGGCTGCCCTTCTCGGTCGGGTCGCTGGCGACGATCTGCTCGGAGCGCACGACCCAGATGCTGGTGCCCTCCTGGCGTCTTGTATAGACATCCCGTGCCATCTGGATGGCCATCGCCGAGTCGGCTGCGTGCAGGCTGCCGCAATGCTTGTGGTCCAGGCCGGCCTTGCTGCGGACGAAGACTTCCCACAAGGGCCATTCATTCCTTGGGTTGCTCATGCTGCTTCTGCCTTCACGGCTTGTTTGCGGGCGTGGGCCAGGGCCGCATCGCGGACCCAGGCACCGTCGTTCCAGGCCTTCTGCCGTGCTGCCAGGCGCTCTCGGTTGCAGGGCCCTTCGCCGCCGACGACGCGCCAGAACTCGGCCCAGTCGATGTCGCCGAAGTCGTAGCTCTGGCGCTCCTCGTTCCACTTCAGCGCCGGGTCGGGCACGGTCACGCCGAGGATGGCGGCCTGCGGAATCGTCGCGTCGACGAACTTCTGGCGCAGTTGGTCGTTGGTGACGCGCTTGATGCCCCAGCGCATGCTTTGCTCGGAGTTGGGCGAATCCTTGTCCGCCGGGCCGAACATCATCAGCGACGGCCACCACCAGCGGTTCACGGCGTCCTGCACCATGGCCTTCTGATGGGCCGTGCCCTTGGTCATCATCGTCAGCAGGCTCTCGTAGCCCTGGCGCTGATGGAAGCTCTCCTCGCGACACACCCGAATCATGGCCCGCGCATAGGGCGCATACGAGCAGCGGCACAGCGGCACCTGGTTCATGATGGCCGCGCCGTCCACCAGCCAGCCGATGACGCCGATGTCGGCCCAGGTCAGCGTCGGGTAGTTGAAGATGGAGCTGTACTTGGCCTTGCCGGACAGCAGCGCCTCGGTCATCTCGTCGCGGCTGGTGCCCAGCGTCTCGGCGGCGGCGTAGAGGTAGAGGCCATGGCCGCCCTCGTCCTGCACCTTGGCGAGAAGAATCGCCTTGCGCTTGAGCGTCGGCGCGCGTGTGATCCAGTTGCCTTCGGGCAGCATGCCGACGATCTCGCTGTGCGCATGCTGGCTGATCTGGCGCACCAGCGTCTTGCGGTAGTGCTCGGGCATCCAGTCCTTGGCCTCGATGAAGTCGCCGGCATCGATGCGGGCTTCGAAGGCTTCCTCGCGGGCGAGGTCTTCTGCCGACTTCACGACCTTGACGCCCTTCGACTGGGCCTCGCGGGCCATCAGGTCCATGGCTTGGGTGTACATCTCAAGCTCCTTGCTTCTTGCGTTGATCCACGACCCGCCGGGCCTTGCCGACCAGCGTGCGCTCGATGGAGTTGTTCGGCTCGACGCGCACGGTCGCAGTCACGCCGATGAGGTTCTTGATGCGCTCGGCCAAGCGCTTGCCAATGCCGTCGTCGTCCGCGCCGAGCGCCAGCTCACAGCGGATCAGCAGCTCGTCCAGATGCCCGTCGCGCGTGACGACAAGCTGGTACTGCCCGCCCAGTCCTTTTTCCTGCAGCACCAGCTCCTCCACCTGCGTCGGGAACAGATTGACGCCACGGATGATGAGCATGTCGTCGCTGCGGCCAACGATTTTTCCCATGCGGCGCATGCTGCGCGACGTGGGCGGCAGCAGGCGCGTGAGGTCGCGCGTGCGGTAGCGGATGACGGGCATGGCCTCCTTGGTCAGCGACGTGAAGACCAGCTCGCCTTCACTGCTATCGGGCAGCACCTCGCCCGTGTCGGGGTCGATGATCTCGGGATAGAAATGGTCTTCCCAGACGACCGGGCCGTCCTTGCTCTCCACGCACTCGCTGGCAACGCCCGGGCCCATCACTTCGGAGAGGCCGTAGATGTCGACGGCATCGATGCCGGCACCAGCCTCGATCTCGCGCCGCATCGCCTCGGTCCACGGCTCGGCGCCGAAGATGCCCACCTTCAGCGACGACGCGCGCGCATCCAGCCCCTGGCGCGCGAACTCCTCGATCAGCACCTGCATATAGCTGGGCGTGACCATGATGATGTCGGGCCTGAAGTCGGTGATCAGCTGCACCTGCTTCTCGGTCTGCCCGCCGCTCATCGGGATGACCGTGCAGCCCAGCCGCTCGGCGCCGTAATGCGCGCCCAGGCCGCCGGTAAACAGGCCGTAGCCGTAGGCCACATGCACCAGGTCGCCCGCCCGCCCGCCGGCGGCGCGGATGGAGCGCGCGACGAGATTGGCCCAGTGGTCGATGTCCTGCAGCGTGTAGCCGACGACGGTGGGCTTGCCCGTCGTGCCCGACGACGCATGCACGCGCGCCAGTTGCTCGCGCGGCACGGCGAACATGCCGAAGGGATAGTGGGCGCGCAGGTCCTGCTTGGTCGTGAACGGGAACTTCGCCAAGTCGGCGAGCGTCTTCAGGTCCGACGGATGCACGCCCGCCTTGTCGAAGCTGGACTTGTAATGCGGCACGTGGTCGTAGGCGTGCTGCAGGCTCCAGCGCAGGCGCTCCAGCTGCAGCGCCTGCAGCTCGTCGCGGCTCGCGGTCTCGATGGCGTCGAGCTCGCCGGGGCGGGGACTCCTCATGCAAACACCTTTCTGTCGCCGAGCCGATGGGAGCGGCCGCGGAACATCGCGATCAGCTCGCCGTGCTGGTTGCGCACCGTCACGTCGTACAGCCCCGTGCGGCCGGCCAGCGAGGTCTCCTCCGCCGTGGCCGTCAGCACATCATCCAGCTTGGCCGACTTCAGGATGTCGATGCCGAAGCCCGCGGCCACCGTCAGCGCGTTGCGGCTGTTGCAGGCGAAGGCGAACGCCGAGTCGGCCAGCGTCGCGATCAGCCCGCCGTGGCAGAGGGCGAAGCCGTTCAGCATGTCGGCGCGCACCGTCATCGTCGCGACGGCACGGCCGGGCGACACCTCGGTGACCTGCAGGCCCAGCATGCGGCTCGCGGCGTCGTCCGCAAACATGACGTCGCGCACCTTGTCGGCCGTGGCTTGTGGAGACATCTCACACACTCCTTGCGGGCCGAGCGCTGGGCCGCTCCCGAGCCGGCCCGCGTTGGCGATGTGCTTGCCGGTCGAACCGGCAAGCATCGCCGTCCCCCCGGGGGACCGGCCAAGGTACTCCTTGGACGAGGGGCTTCATTTCTCAGCGGTCCTTGAACTCGGGCTTGCGCTTGTCGAGGAATGCCGCCGTGCCTTCGAGATAGTCGTGCGCAAAGCCCAGTTGGCTCTGCAGCGCGGACTCGCGCATCAGCGCAGCCTCGTAGTCCAGCCTCAACGCGTCGTCCATCGCGCGGCGCGTCTCGACCAGCGCGCGCGTCGGCATGCCGGCCAGCTTTTGCGCCAACGCCATCGCGGCATCCATCAGCTCTGCGTCGGGCAGCACGCGCGAGATCAGGCCCAACCGCTCGGCCTCCGCGGCCTTGAGCTTGTCGCCCAGCAGCGCCAGCTCCAGCGCCTTGGCCCGGCCTGCAAGCCGCGGCAGCAGCCAGGTACCGCCGCAATCGGGAACCAGGCCGATCCGGCCGAAGGCCTGGATGAAGCTGGCACTCTCGGCCGCCAGCACCAGGTCGCAGCCCAAGGCCAGGTTGGCGCCCGCCCCCGCCGCCACGCCGTTGACGGCCGCCACCACCGGCACCGGCAGGCTGCGCAGCCGCAGCGCCAGCGGAACGTAGTAGTGATCGAGCATGTGGCCGATGTCCTTGGGCGCGGCGCCTGGCTCGCGGCTCGGCGCCACGTGCGGGTCGGCCAGGTCCTGCCCCGCGCTGAACGCACGGCCCACGCCGGTGATCAACACGCAGCGCACGGCCTCGTCGCCGGCAGCCGCCTCCAGCGCCTGGCGCAGCTGGCCCAGCATCGGCGCGGTGAAGGCGTTCAAGGCTTCGGGGCGGTTCAGGCGCAGCAGGCGCACGGCAGCGTGCTGCTCGATCTGGATCAGGATTTCGGACATGGAATTTCTCTACCGACCGGTCGGTAATATTAGAAGCCCCATCGTTCCGATTCAACCCATGGCGGGTAAATCCTAGGTATCCGTATCGGTTTCGACAGCGTCGGCCAGCGCGGCGACGAGGCCCGGCCGCGGCGGCGCGAAGCCGGCCGCCGTGCAGGCCGCTGCACCCGCCGCCAGCGCCCAGCGCAAATGCCGCTCGGCTGGCGCGCCGGCCTGGCGCATCAGGCTGTCCAACAGGCCGGCCATCGTGGCTGCATCGGCGCCGACCGTGTCCACCACGTCCACGCGGGGCGGCCGGCCCCGGCACTCCTCGACACCGTGGAAGAGCGTGGCCACGCCGTCTTCGCGCGTCAGCAGCAGCCAGGCAGCGGGATTCCATGCCGCGATCTGGGCGAGGCCGGTCCGGTGGTCGGCGACGCGCAAGAGGCTGCGCAGGTGGGCCTCGGACACGGTGACGACATCGGCGATGCGACACATCTGCTCTAGCGTGTCGTCGTAGCTGCCATCCATGAGCGGCGCACGAAAGCGCGGGTCGTAGCTGATCAGTCGCCCTTCGGCTTTGAGAGCCTCTGCCAGTGCCCTCAGCCGTGCAGCCAGCGGCTCGCGCACCAGCCCCAGGCCGCCGAAATGGGCCCAGCGCAGCGCCCGCGTCCAGCCCTGTGGCAGGCCCTCGGGGTGGAAGTGCAGATCGGCGCTGTCCTGGCCGATGAAGACGAACCTCGGCGGGTCGACCTCATGGGCCACGGCCAGCAGGGGTGGCCGCTGCAGTTGCTGGATGAAGCGCATGTCCAGATTCGCGTCCTGGCTGCACTGCCAGATCTCCGCACCGAAGGGGTCGCGGCTGACCGCCCCGGCAAAGGCGCTGAGCTGGCCCAGGGCCGACATGGCCACGGCCACCTGCCAGGGCGGGCCACCACAGCTGCTGCGCCACTGGTCGGGCCCGGTCTTGACCAGTTCGGTCAGGGCTTCGCCGAAGGCGATGAACTGCGGCAAGTCAGGGTGAAGGAATGTCATTCGTGTTCATTCAAGCGCACCCTCAAGTCCCCCGCAAGGCCCAGGCTTGCACGGGCTGAGACAATTGCCTCATGTCCAGCCCTGTGATTCCCTTGCTTGACGCCCGCGTGCTGCGGGTGCTGCCTGGCGCACGGGTGGACCACCAGGCGGGACCGCTCGCAGACGCACTGGGCCGGCCGCTGCGCGACCTGCGCATCTCCGTGACGGACCGCTGCAACTTCCGCTGCGGCTACTGCATGCCCAAGCAGGTCTTCGACAAGCATCACGAATTCCTGCCCCACGCCGACCTCCTCAGTTTTGAGGAGATCGAGCGCCTGGCCCGCGCATTCGTCGGGTTAGGCGTCGAGAAGCTGCGCATCACCGGCGGCGAGCCGACGCTGCGCCGCGGGCTGGAGACGCTGATCGAAATGCTGGCCCGGCTGCGCACGCCCGATGGCCGCGCGCTGGACCTGACGCTGACGACCAACGGTTCCACGCTCGTCAAGAAGGCCGCCGGCCTGAAGGCCGCCGGCCTGAACCGCCTGACGGTCAGCCTGGACGGGCTGGACGATGCCGTCTTTCAGCGCATGAACGACGTCGGCTTCCCGGTCGCAGACGTGCTGGCCGGCATCCGCGCGGCGCAGGCCGTGGGCCTGGGGCCGATCAAGGTCAACATGGTCGTGCAGCGCGGCGTCAACGACGACCAGATCCTGCCGATGGCGCGGCACTTCCGCGAGAACTACGGCGGCCGCGTCGTGCTGCGCTTCATCGAATACATGGACGTCGGCGCCACCAACGGCTGGCGCATGGACCAGGTGCTGCCGAGCGCCGAGGTGCAGCGCCGCATCGCCGCCGAGTTTGCGCTGACGCCGCTGTCGCACAGCGCGCCGGGCGAGACCGCCGAGCGCTGGGCCTATGCCGACGGCGGGGGCGAGGTCGGCTTCATCTCCAGCGTGACCCAGGCTTTCTGCGGCGACTGCAACCGCGCGCGGCTGTCCACCGAAGGGCGGCTCTACACCTGCCTGTTCGCCCACCGCGGCCACGACCTGCGCGGCCTGATGCGCAGCGCCGAGCCCGTCAGCGACGGCCAGCTGGCCAGCGCCATCGCCGCCGTGTGGAGCGGCCGTGACGACCGCTACTCGCAATTGCGCGGCACGGCGCAGGCCGGGGCCGAGCCACGCGTCGAGATGCACTACATCGGCGGATGACAACTCTCCACGCCCTCGTGCTTGCCGGCGGCCGTGGCACGCGCATGGGCGGCGTGGACAAGGGCCTGCAGCTGCTGGACGGCCGGCCGCTGGCGGCCCATGTCATCGACCGCCTCACGCCGCAGGCCGACCGCGTGTGGGTCAGCGCCAACCGCCACCTCGATGCCTATGCCGCGTTGGGCCGCACGGTGCTGACCGACCCGCCCGGCCTCGAGTTCGCCGGCCCGCTGGCCGGCATGCTGGCCGGCTTGAACGCCCTCCCCGACGACGCCTGGCTGCTGACCGCCCCCTGCGATGGCCCTCACCTGCCCGCCGACCTGGCGGAGCGGCTGCTCGCGCAGGCCCGGCCCCACAGCCTCGCCTTCGCCCGCGCCGCACGCGAGCACCCCACGCATGCGCTGCTGCATGCCCGCCTGCGCGAACCGCTGGCCGCCTGGCTGAACGGCGGCGGCCGCGCCGTGCTGGGCTGGATGCGCTCGCAACCACACGGCATCGCGCAGTTCGATGACGAAGCCGCCTTCGCCAACCTCAACCACATCGCTGACCTGCATGGCTGACATCGCCATCCGCCCACTGCTGGAGCCCGACCTGCTCGCCTACAAGGCGCTGCGCGACGCGATGCTGGCCGGCCACCCCGAGGCCTTCACGTCCGACGCCGAGACCGAGAGCCAGCGCGACCTGGCCAGCTACCGCGGCCGGCTCGCCGGCGGTTCGAACGGCGGCACGCTGTTCACGCTGCTGGCGCTGGACGGCGCCCGCGTCGTCGGCGCGCTGACCTGCGAGCGCGAGCCGCGCCGCAAGGTGCGGCACATCGCTCACCTCGTCGGCATGATGGTGGCCGACACCCACCGCGGTCGCGGCATCGGCCGGGCGTTGCTGGCGGCGACCATCGCCCGTTTGCAAGCCACGGAAGGCCTGGCGCAGGTGACGCTGAGCGTGACCGCCAGCAACCGCGCCGCCGCCGGCCTGTACGAAAGCGTGGGCTTCACGCGCTACGGCCGCCTGCCGGATGCTGTGCGCCTGCCCGACGGCCGCCGGCTGGACAAGGACCTGATGCTGCTACGCCTTCACGGCTGAAGCAGCTCGAACTGCACGACCAGCGCGTCCTGCACGGCCAGCAGCCCGCCCAGCACCGTGAAGGGCTGGACGGCGAAATCGCTCTGCCGCACGACGACCTCGCCGCGCGCCCGCCGCCCGTCCACCTCGGCCACGAACCACTGCCGCCGCGTGACGCCATGCAGCGTGATCTCGGCCTCCACCGCACGCCGCCCGCCCTCGCCCAGCTGCTGCAGCGTGCGCACGACGACCTCCGGGTACGTGGCCGCATCCAGCGCCTTCAGCAGGTTGGTGCGCGTGCCGGCGCGGGCCTCGTCGTCCACGGCGCTGGCGAAGGCCGGCCCGAGGCGCTCGCGCAGCGCCAGCGGGTCGACGATCAACGCGTCCAGCCGAAAGCGCAGCACCGGCCCGGCCGCTGGCCATTCCACGCGCAGGTCGCCGGCCCGCAGCACATGGTTGTGGCCCAGCCGCGCCGCCGTGCCGCCACGGAAGACCAGCATGCGCAGTTCGTCGCCCGCAGCGCCGGCCGGCACGGCAGGTGTCACCAAGGGGGCACCGGTGCAGCCGCCCAGGGCGGCCAGGCCGATCAGCAGCTGTCGGCGATTTGTCGTTTGCGAGCTCAACTCGGGATTCCGCGGGGGGTTTTGAAAGCCAAGGCGCGACGTTCCCGCGCCCGGCTGGACTAGCATAGCCACCATCTCCTCACCGGAGCCCCGACATGACCAGCCTGTTCCGCCCCGCACTCGACCTGATGGCGCAGTACGCCGCCTATCACCGCGACCGCCGCAACATCATCACCCACTTCATCGGCATCCCGCTCATCGTCTTCGCGATCAGCGCACTGCTGGCCCGCGCGGAGTTCAGCGTCGGCGACGCGCCGATGAACGCGGCCATCGTGCTGTGGGCGCTGTCCGCGCTGTGGTACCTGACGCGCGGCAACCTCGTGCTGGGCGCCGCGACGGCCATCGTCAACGGCGTGCTGACGGCCCTGGCCATGACCGCGGCCAGCCACGGCACGACGACCGGCTGGCTGGTCATCGCGCTGGGCAGCTTCATCGTCGGCTGGGTGTTCCAGTTCGTCGGCCACTATTACGAGGGCCGCAAGCCCGCCTTCGTGGACGACCTCGTGGGCCTGCTCGTCGGCCCGATGTTCGTCGTCGGCGAGGCGATGTTCATGCTGGGCTGGGGACGCCCGCTGCTGGAGGAAATCGAGCGCCGCGTCGGCCCGACGCATCTGCGCGACCTCGCGCACCCCGTCTGATCCTTCCTCGATGGCCGGCGTACTCGTCATGGGCGCCGGCTCCGTCGGCTGCTTCATCGGCGGCCTGACGCAACTGGCCGGTGTGCCGGTCCACTTCGTCGGCCGCCCTCGCGTGCTTGGCGCACTGCGCAAGCAGGGCCTGCGCCTCACCGACCTGGACGGCCTGGATCGCCGCATCCCCGCCCTCGACCTGCGCCTGCACGAGCAGCCGCCCGCAGGCCTCAAGCCCGACCTCGTGCTGCTGTGCGTGAAGTCGGGCGCCACGGCCGAAGCCGCCACGGCGCTGGGCCTGACACTGCCCGAGGGCACGCCCGTCGTCAGCCTGCAGAACGGCATCGCCAACGCCGGCCTCGCCCGTGCCTCCGTGCCCCAGCTGCGCTGGCATGCGGGCATGGTGCCCTTCAACATCGCCGAGATCGCACCGGGCCACTACCACCGCGGCACGGCCGGCACGCTGGCCGCCGAGGGCAACGAGCGCGACGTCGCGCTGGCCGCGTGGAAGACCGCGTTGGGCCGCGTCGGCATGGGCCTGGCGCTGCACGGCGATCTCGCGCCGCTGCAGTGGGCCAAGCTGCTGCTCAACCTGAACAACCCGGTCAACGCGCTGTCGGGCCGGCCGCTGCGCGACGAACTGCTGCAGCGCGGCTATCGCCGCGTGCTGGCCGCGCTGCAGCAGGAGGCGCTGGCACTGCTGGACGCGGCCGGCCAGCCCGTCGCCCGGCTGACGCCGCTGCCGCCGCACCGCCTGCCCCTGCTGCTGCGCCTGCCGACGCCGCTGTTCCGGCTGGCCGCCGCGCGCATGCTGCGCATCGATGCCGAGGCCCGCTCCAGCATGGCCGACGACCTCGCCGCCGGCCGCACGACCGAGATCGACGCGCTGTGCGGCGAGGTCGTGCGGCTGGCGCAGCGCCTGCACCGGGCGGCGCCGCTGAACGCCCGCATGCAGTCGCTGGTGGAGGCCTGGCCGAAACGCCGCCGGCCCCACGCGCCCGCCGAACTGCTGCGGGCCATGGGGTTGTCCTGAACGACGCTCGCAAGCCGGGCGCTGCGACACCGCAACTAAAACCGAAGTGAAACTCAGTTGGAGTCGGAGGCCGCGCTGGGGACAATCGCCGGCTTCCCACCGCCACCGCCGCACACCATGCTCGAACTGCTGACCGACCCGCAAGCCTGGATCGCCCTCGCCACGCTGACCGCGCTGGAACTGGTGCTGGGCATCGACAACATCATCTTCATCAGCATCCTGGTCGACAAGCTGCCCAAGGATCGCCAGGAGACCGCGCGGCGCCTCGGCCTGTTCATGGCCATGTTCATGCGCATCGGCCTGCTGCTGGTGCTGGCCTGGATCGTCGGCATGGTGGAGCCGCTGTTCACGCTTCCCGGCCTGGAGCGCGGCACCTCGGGGCGCGACCTCATCCTCATCGGCGGCGGCCTGTTCCTGATCTGGAAGAGCACCGGCGAGATCCACGGCTCGCTGGAAGGCGAGGACGAGACCCACGACACCGGCAAGGCCGCCAAGGCGGCGTTCGCCGCGGTCATCCTGCAGATCATGGTCATCGACCTGGTGTTCTCGCTGGACTCCATCATCACCGCCGTCGGCATGGTGGACGATGTGCGCGTGATGATCGCCGCCGTCGTCGCCTCGGTCGGCCTGATGATGCTGTTCGCCGGTCCCATCGGCCGCTTCGTGTCGCGCCACCCGACCATCAAGATGCTGGCGCTCGCCTTCCTCGTCGTCGTCGGCGTCGTGCTCGTCGCCGAAGGTTTCGGCCATCACGTGCCCAAGGGCTACATCTACTTCGCGATGGCCTTCTCGCTGGGCGTCGAGATGATGAACATCAAGCTGCGCAAGAACTCCGCGGACAAGGTCAAGCTGCGCCAGCAGATCCCGGGCAGCGAAGGGGACTGAAGCCGGCCACGGCGGTCATGGAGAAGCTGATGCGCTTCCCGACCGCGGTGCGGCGCGACACCGCGGTCGATGCATGGATGACTGCAGCGCCGGTCGAACTGGCCAACCTGGCCCGCCACTGGTTCGGCGCCATGCGCCACTGCGGCCCCGATGTGCGGGAATTGCTGCATGACGGCCACCCGACCGCCTGCGTCGGCGACGCGGCCTTCGGCTACGTCAACGTCTTCACGTCACACGTGAACGTCGGCTTCTTCAAGGGGGCCGAACTGGCCGACCCGGCAGGCCTGCTGCAGGGCACGGGCAAGTCCATGCGCCACGTGAAGCTCAGGCCGGGAGAGGCCGTCGACGAGGCCGCGCTGCGGTCGCTCATCGAGGCCGCCCATGCCGACATGCAGCGGCGGGTCGCGCCGTGATCGCCCGGCAGCTGACGCCGTTCACCGCCTTCGACGGCATTCCCTTCAGCATCGGCCTGGACGAGCTGATCGCCGACCTCGGCCTGCCCCATCGCTGCCGGCGCAATGCGGTGGCGCTGAACGAATACGACTACGGCCACAGCGTCTACCGCTTCCAGGACGGCGGCCGGCTCGAGGAGATCACCCGGCGCACGCCGCTCCTGCAGATCGGCGCGGTCGTCGTGCCGTTCGCGGCGCTGGGCGCCTTCGTGCGCGGGCAGGACGACACGGCCTTCGAACGCGCGGGCTTTCTCGTCAGTCCGCGCTATGGGCTGGCCTTCGTGCCGGAACAGCCCGACTGGGTCACCGCGCTGGCGCGGCACTGCATTGCGCAGTGGCGCTCGCTCTAGCGCCGGCCAGCGCCGATCAGCACCAGCACGCCGCCGACGATGCCGGCCACGCCCAGCCAGGCAGGGATGCTGACCGACTTCTTCTCCTGCACCTTGAGTTCCAGCGAGCCGATCTTGGCCGCGGTCTCGTCCTTGGTGTACGAGAAGCCACCATAGGCCAGCGCAAGCACGCCGCCGACGATCAGGGCCACTGCGAATGCACGCAAGCCGTTCATGGGAACCTCCAGCTGTTGTTGGGTCGCGGGCGGTCGCGCCGCCCTGGGCTGGAGTACACCGCGTGGCCCCTGCTCAGCCTGTAGGACGCCGCGCAGCGCCCGCGTCGGTCAGGTCGCCCAGATGCGCGGATCACCGCCGGGCAGGGCCCACAGCCGTTCGCGCCACAGCGCCCGCACACGCCGCAGCGCGAGCGTGACGGCCTCGACCTCGTCACCGAGGACCCGCATCAACAGCACGGCGCCACGCGGCCCGGCCAGGTGGGTGATGCCGCTGAGCGGCACATCGGCCAGCAAGGCGCGGCTGTCGGCCAGCAGCGTCTCGGCATCGGCCAGCGCGCCGGCCTGCGCATAGGCCAGCGTGCCCAGCACGCGGTGGCCCGCCAGGCCGCAGGGGCCGTCCAGCAGCGCCTTGTCGGCCGCATCCAGCCAGCCACGGTCCAGCCATTGGCCGGTGATCTCCAGGTGCTGCAGCAGCCGGCCAGAGTCGAAGGGCTGGCCGGCCGCCTGCAGGCCCAGGCCCAGCACCTCGGTGGCGAACAGGCTGGCGCCAGGCGCCAGGCTCAGCTTCACCTCGTTGCGCGCGATGCAGTCCGGATAGGCCAGCGTCTCCTGCGGCAGCCATTCCAGCCGCGCGCCCTCGCCCACCGTGGCATGCACGACCTGCGCCGCCTCGCCCGCGTTGGAGCGGTAGAAGCGCGTCGCGGCCGGCGTCGTGACCAGCAGGTGGGCGCCGGCCTGCACGTCGAGCTGGATGTCGAGCCGGTCACCGCCGACGAGGCCGCCGGGCGGGTGCACGAGCACCGCGTGGGCGATGCGCGGCGACTCCGGGTACAGCGTCTTCAGCAGCCGCAGCGGGCCGTCGTGGCGGGCATGCACGCGCGTCGCGCCGGCGCCGTCGCGCGCCGCGCTGAGCGTCAGGCGAGCCGGCCAGCGGATGTGATCAGCTGACAAGCAGGCCCTTCTTCTCGATGAAGGCGACCACCTCGGCCAGCCCCTCGCGCGTCTTGAGGTTGGTCATGACCCAGGGCTTCACGGGCCGCATGCGGGCGGTGTCGCTGCGCATGACGTCCAGGTCGGCGCCCACGTGCGGCGCGAGGTCGGTCTTGTTGATGACGAAGAGGTCGCTCTTCGTGATGCCGGGGCCGCCCTTGCGCGGGATCTTCTCGCCGGCGGCCACGTCGATGACGTAGATGGTCAGGTCGCTCAGCTCGGGGCTGAAGGTGGCCGCGAGGTTGTCGCCGCCACTCTCGACGAAGACGATGTCGGCGTCGGGGAACTTCTCCAGCATGCGGTCGACGGCCTCCAGGTTGATGGAGCAGTCCTCGCGGATGGCCGTGTGCGGGCAGCCGCCCGTCTCCACGCCCATGATGCGCTCGGGCTCGAGAGCGCCAGCTACGGTCAGCAGGCGCTGGTCCTCCTTGGTGTAGATGTCGTTGGTGACGACGACGAGGTCCCAGGTCTCGCGCATCGTCTTGCAGAGCATCTCGACGAGAGTGGTCTTACCCGAACCGACGGGGCCACCCACGCCGACGCGCAGCGGCGGCAGCTTCTTGGTGCGGTTCGGGATGGCATGCAAAGGTGCGTTCATGAGCGGAACAGTCTTGAATATTGGGTTTCGTGGCGGGCGCCGTGGATGCCCAGCAGCGGCGCGAAGGCCATGGGTTCGGGTGCGGCGAGCGCCGTCGTCACGGCCTGCGGAATGGCGTGCACGAGGCGTGCCAGCAGGCGCTGGCCGGAGGTCTGGCCGAGCGGCACGCAGCGCACGGCAGCCTGCATGAGGTTCTCGGCCCAGCCGAAGGCGATGGCCTGCAGAGCGGGCTCCAGCGCCGCGCCGCGCGAGGCGGCCGCCGCGCCCATGACGACGGGCCAGGTGGGTGCGGGCTTCAGCTTCTGCAGCAAGGGCAGCACCGGCGCGTCGGGCACCAGGCCCTGCATCCACACGAGCAGGCTGCGGCCCATCTGCTGGGCCTGCTGCAGGCTCTCGCTGGTCTCGCGGGTCTGCAGCACCCAGGCGTTGAGCTCGGCCAGCTTCGACGCATCGAGGGCCAGCGTGGCGGCATGTGCCGCGGCCGCGACGGGCAGCTCGGCGCGGGCCTGCACGAGTTCGAGCTGGTTCAACAGCCAGTCGCCGGCACTGGCCTCGTCATGCACGACGCCGGCATCGACGGCCGCCTCCAGGCCCTCGGAATAGCTGAAGCCGCCGACCGGCAGCGCCGGCGAGGCCAGCCAGAGCAGGTGCAGCAGCGACGGCTCAGTGCTTGTGGTCATGCCCGTGGCCGTGCGAGTGGTCGTGGCCGCAGCCCGGGCCGTGCACATGGCCGGCGTCGTGCGCCTTGACGGGGATGGCCAGCGGCTTGCGCATTGGAGCCGGTGCGGCGGCGTGCTCGTGCGCATGGCCATGGTCGTGGTGTTCATGGCCATGGTGATGATGGCCGTGCCCCGCACCTTCGCCATAGGCTCCGCCCTCGGGCTCGAAGGCCGCCTGCGCCTCGGTCACGATGAGGTGCTGGCGGCGCAGCATGTCGGCCAGCACCGGGTCGGGCTCGAACTGCAGCAGCTCGGGCTGCAACTCCAGCGGCACGTGGCGGTTGCCGAGGTGGTAGGCGGCGCGCAGCAGGTCGAAAGGTTGGCCATGCTCGGCGCAGAAGCGCACCTGCAGCACGGGCTGGGCAGCGGCGACGACGCGCAGCAGTGAACCGTCTTCACCCACCAAAACATCGCCGCCGCGCAACGCGGTGCCGCGGGGCAGCACCACGGCGACCTCACGCCCGGTGCTGTCGGTCGCGCCGAAGCGGCTCTTGCTGCGGGTATCCCAGTCGAGTTCTAGGGCGGGCGCGCGCTTCAGAAGCACGGCAGCGAGGCCACCACCTTGGGGAAGACGCTTGGAATAGGTATGCATGGTTCGATAAAAATCAGGCCGGTCTGCACGGATTGTCGATGCAGCCGCAAAAGGAGCAGCGCAGATGGACATCGTTCACCTCGTTGAAGTTCCCGGATCGCCCGAAGGATCGCTAGGAATCGTTCTGCCCGAGAGCGTGCGGAGACGACTGCAACTAGCGGAGGGAGATACCGTCTTGCTCACTGAAACGCCACATGGCGTGCGGCTGACGCCAACACCTTCAAGTCAAGCTGACACTCCCGAACCAAGTCAGACCTGAATGCTGACCCGCACATGACGCCCCCTCAACTCGAAACCCTCACCCTCACCCTCTCCATCGACAGCCACATCGCCACCGTCCGCCTGAACCGCCCGGACAAGGCCAATGCGATGAACGCGGTGATGTGGCAGGACATCCGTCGCGCCTTCGACTGGATCGACGGCCAGCCCGAGGCGCGCGTGGCCGTGCTGGAAGGCGAAGGCAAGCACTTCACCGCCGGCATCGACCTGGCAATGATGATGGGCATCGCACCGCAGATCGCCGACCCCTGCGACGGCCGCACGCGCGAGAACCTGCGCCGCGTCATCCTCGACATGCAGGACACGCTCACCAGCCTGGAGCGCTGCCGCAAGCCCGTGCTGGCGGCCATCCACGGTGCCTGCGTCGGCGGCGGCATCGACCTGGTCTGCGCCGCCGACATGCGCTACTGCAGCGCCGACGCCTATTTCTCCATCAAGGAGATCGACATCGGCATGGTGGCCGACGTCGGCACGCTGCAGCGCCTGCCCAAGCTCGTCGGCTCGCAGGGCCTGGTGCGCGAACTGGCCTACACGGGCCGGCGCGTCGAGGCCGCCGAGGCGCGCGACATCGGCCTGGTCAACCGCGTGTTCGACAGCCGCGAGGCGTTGCAGGCCGGGGTGCGCGAGATCGCCGCGCTCATCGCGTCCAAGTCGCCGCTGTCCATCCGCGGCAGCAAGGAGCAGCTGAACTACGCACGCGACCATTCCGTGACTGATGGCCTCAACTACATCGCGACGTGGAACGCCGCCATGCTGATGAGCGAGGACCTGCAGAAAGCCATGATGGCCGGCAAGGGCGCCGCGCCGGACTTCCGCGACTGAGAGGGTGAGCCCGCGACAGGCAAGTCCCGAGGGCGCCGCTTATAACGAAGTGGTACGTTCTCGCCCGCGTCGGCGGGGCGTCTGCCGATGCAAATCCATCTGAAGGAGGCAGACATGGCTTGGCAATGGTTGAAGGCGACGGGACTGGCGGCGCTGGCCGTCGTGGCGGGGCTGGCGGCGCTGCCGGCGCGGGCGTCGGACGAAGGGCGCTTCGGCCCGGCCTCCACGCCGGACGTCTCGTTCGTGCAGTTCCAGTCGCCCAACCTCGCGGCGCCCGGCACGCCGCTGACGATCCAGGGCAAGCTCAGCCTGCCACGCCACGGTGACGGCCAGGGCCATCGCAAGTTGCCGGCGGTGCTGATCCTGCACGGCTCGGCCGGTGTCGATTCGCGCGGCGACTTCTACGAGGCTGCGCTGAACGCCGCCGGCATCGCCACGCTGCAGATCGACATGTGGCAGGCCCGCGGCTACACCGCCCCCGGCCAGCGCCCCGCCGCGCCCATCCTCACCTACCCCGACGCGTTCTCCGCCCTCGCCTTCCTGGCGCAGCAGCCGGGCATCGATGGCCACCGCGTCGGCGTGCTGGGTTTCTCGTGGGGCGGGCTGGTCAGCCTCGGCACGGCCGAACGCCTCTACGCCGGCCAGTTCGGCGGTGGCCGCACGTTCAAGGCCCATGTGGCGCAATACCCCGTCTGCTACGCCTGGAACAACGCAGCGCTGCTGGCGAAGGTGCGCAGCACGCCGGCCGCCTACGGCGTGCAGTGGCTGTCGCTGACCGGCTCGCCGGTGCTGATCCAGGTCGGCAGCAAGGACGACTACGACAACAGCAGCGCGCCGTGCGAGGCGCTGGCGCAGTCGGCCAACGCCGCCAACGGCGGCAGCGTCGTCAGCGTGAACGCCTACCCCGGTGCGACGCATGGCTGGGACCGGCTCATGGTGCCGATGACGGTGACGGACCCGTTCGCCAACCAGGGCAGCTACTTCAGCACCGGCGTGCCGCCGACCGTGCACTTCACGCCCGACGCCGAGCAGGCCTACCAGTCGCGCGCCCGCGTCGTGCGCTTCTTCGAGAAGAAGCTGTAGGGCGCGTTCGCCTTCGCGCATGCTGACCGCGCCCCAAACCCTCGCCTTCCTCGCCACGGCGCTGGTGCTGACCGCCACGCCCGGCCCGGACAACCTGATGGTGCTGAGCATGGGCATGTCCCGCGGGCGGCGGGCCGGCATCGCCTTCGGCCTCGGCTGCGCGCTCGGCTGCCTGAGCCACACGCTGCTGGCCGTCGTCGGTGTCAGCGCGCTGGTGGCCGCATCGCCGGTCGCGTTCACGCTGCTGAAGCTGGCCGGGGGCCTCTACCTCGTCTGGATGGGCGTGCAGGCCTGGCGGCATGCGGGCGCCGTCCGCGTGGGTGGCGAGGCGGGCGACGCCACGCCGCTGCGCCAGCTGTTCGTGAAGGGGCTGATCGCCAACGCCATCAACCCCAAGGTCGTGCTGTTCTTCCTGGCCTTCCTGCCGCAGTTCGTCATCGCGTCGCAGGGGTCCGTGCCGCTCCAGCTGGGGCTGCTGGGCCTGCTGTTCACGGCCCAGGCCGCGCTGCTGTTCGGGCTGCTGGGCTGGTTCTCGGGCGGCATCGGCGCCTGGCTGAACCGCCGTCCGGCCGTCGGCCCCTGGCTGGACCGGCTGGCGGGCACGGTCTTCATCGGGCTGGGGCTGCGGATGATCACGTCGCGCTGAAGCGGCCGGCGCACGCCGCACAATGCGGCGCCATGCACATCTCCCGTGAAACGCCCGACCAGCCCGACGTCATCGCCCTCATCGCCGACCTGGATGCCTACCAGGACGGGCTCTACCCGCCCGAGAGCCGGCACGCGCTGGACCTGACCTCGCTGAAGCAGGACAACGTGCGTTTCTTCGTCGCCCGCGACGCCGAGGGACAGGCCGTGGGCTGCGGCGCGGTGGTGCTCGGCGATGCGTACGGCGAGATCAAGCGCATGTACGTCAACCCCGCCAGCCGCGGCCAGGGCGTGGCGCGGCGTCTGCTTCAGGCGCTGGAATCCGCGGCCCGGGACTCGGGCTGCCGGCTGCTGACGCTGGAGAGCGGCCCCTTCCAGCCCGAAGCGCTCGGCCTGTACGCCGCGCTGGGCTTCGAGCGGCGCGGGCCCTATGGCGACTACGCCGACGACCCGCTCAGCGTGTTCATGCAGAAGGCGATAGTCGGCTGACGCGGCAACACGCTACTCACCGAACGATGCCTCGTTCGCGCAGCTGAGCGATCTGCTCGCCCGTCAGCCCCAGTTCCGTCAGCACGGCGTCCGAGTCCTGCCCCAGCGCCGGCGCATTGCGGCGGTGTCCGCCCGGCGTGGCGGACAGCTTGGGGCAGATGCCCGGCACGTCGAGGGCTCGGCCATCCGGCAACTGCACCTGCTGCAGCATGCCGCGCGCGTGGTAGTGTGGGTCGGCGGCGATGTCGGCCACCGTATAGATGCGCCCGGCCGGCACGTCGGCGCCTTCCAGCGCCTGCAGCACCTCGTCCACCGAGCGCTGTGCGGCCCAGTCGCCTATTGCCGCGTCGATCTCCGCCACGCGGGCCACGCGGCCGGCGTTGTCGGCCAGGGCCGGGTCTTGCCCCAGGTCGTCGCGACCGATCAACATCATCAGCCGGCGGAAGATGCTGTCGCCGTTGCCGGCGACCAGCGCATAGCCGCCGTCGGCGCAGCGATAGGCATTGGACGGCGCGATGCCCGGCATGGCGCTGCCGGCCGGCTGGCGCACCGCGCCGAAGGCGCTGTACTCGGGCAGCAGGCTTTCCATGCAGTTGAAGACGGCCTCATACAGCGCCACGTCGATGACCTGGCCCTGGCCGGTGGCATGGCGGTGCTGCAGCGCCAGCAGGATGCCGATGACGCCATGCAGCGCGGCGATCGTGTCGCCGATGCTGACGCCCGTACGCACCGGCACGCGGCCGGGCTCCGCCGTCAGGTGGCGCAGCCCGGCCATCGCCTCGGCGACGGCGGCAAAGCCCGGCCGGTCGCGGTAGGGGCCGGTCTGCCCGTAGCCGCTGACGCGCAGCACGATGAGGCGCGGGTTGGCGGCCAGCAGCTCGTCGGGGCCCAGCCCCCAGGCCTCCATCGCGCCGGGGCGGAAGTTCTCGATCAGCACGTCGGCTTCAAGCGCCAGCCGGCGCACGATGCCTTGCCCCTCGGGCGTGCGCAGGTCCAGCGCGAGCGAGCGCTTGTTGCGCGACTGCACCTGCCACCACACCGACGTGCCATCCAGCAGCAGCCGCCACTTGCGCAACGGGTCGCCGGCACCGGGCGGCTCGATCTTGATGACCTCGGCGCCGAAGTCGGCCAGCGTCTTGGCCGCGAAGGGCCCGGCGATCAGCTGGCCCAGCTCGACGACCTTGAGGCCGGCGAGCGCGGCGGGTGTGGGAAACGTTAAGTCGGCAGCGGTCATGTCGGGAAGTGTCCGACGGGTCGCCAGCCAGAGCATCCGGACGTGGCGTGCGCAGGCTTGGCCGGCGGCGAAGACCGTCCCCTGCCCGTGCAGGCGGGCGGTTCACCCGCAGGACATTCCGCGCTACGCTGCCCGCGTGCGCTGATGGCGAAGGATGCCCTCGTGAGTCGACTGGACGGCCCAGGTCAAGGACGATTGCCCGGTCTGCTGCTGGCCGCGGCGCTGTCGGCTTTGCCGCTTACCGCCGCGGCGCTCGACCCGCCGCTGCAGGTCACCCAATACGCACACACCGCGTGGACGGCCCGCGACGGTGCCGTGCAGGGATTGGTCTACGCGATGGCGCAGACGCCCGACGGCTACCTGTGGATCGCCGGGTCGGCGGGCCTGTTCCGCTTCGACGGCCTTCACTTCGAGCGCTGGCAGCCCCCTGACGGCCAATCGCTGCCGACCGGCCCGTACAGCCTCCTCGTGTCGCGCGACGGCACGCTGTGGATCGGGACCTTCGACGGCTTGTCGAGCTGGAACGGCAGGCAATTCGTCTATCGGCACGAGGGCATGGGTCCGCGCCGGTTCGTGACCTCGCTGCTGGAGGACCGCGACGGCACGGTCTGGGCCGGCGTGATGGGTGAGCGCAGCGAGCTGTGCGCAATGCGCGCCGGCAAGGCCGAGTGCGTCGCGCCGGAAGGGGGTTTCGGCGCTTTCGTCTGGAGCCTGGCGCTGGACCGATCCGGAACCCTTTGGGTCGGGGCCGAATCCGGGCTGTGGCGATGGAGCCCCGGGGCGCCGCGGCGCTATGCGATTCCCGGCCCGCGCATGGGCGATCTCACCACCACCGCCGATGGCGCCCTGCTCGCCGGCATGCAGGGCGCGGGCCTGCACCAACTGGCCGGCGACCGTCTCGTGGCCCACCGATTCCGGCGCGCCGGCAAGGCCGACGATTGGATCGCCGATGCGGACATCCAGTCGAACAAGTTGCTGCGCGACCGCGACGGCGGGCTGTGGATAGGCACCGCCAGCGCGGGCATCCTCCATGTGAAAGACGGCCAGGCCGACACGTTCACGCGGGCGGACGGGCTGTCCGGCAACATCAGCTGCAGCCTGTTCGAGGACCGCGAGGGCAACATCTGGTTCGGCAGCGACAAGGGGCTGGACCGCTTCCGCAAGCTGCCGGTCGCCACGCTGTCGACGCGGCAGGGCCTGCCCCACGAGGTCACGCGATCCGTCGTCGCCACCCGGGACGGCAGCGTCTGGGTGGCCACTGAGGGCGGGCTGGCGCGGTGGCTGCGCGACGGGACGCCGCGTGTCTACGGCCAGCGCGACGGCCTGCCCGACCGCCGCGTGCACTCGCAATACGAGGACGCCGACGGGCGCCTGTGGGTGAGCACGGCCGGCGGCCTCGCCTACTTCGCCAACGACCGCTTCGTCCCGGCCGACAGCGGCGCCATCGGCGACATCTACGCCATCACCGGCGATACCGAGGGCCGGCTCTGGCTGTCAGGTCGCGAGGGCCTGGCACGCCTGGAGCGCGGCCGGCTGGCCGACCGGCGCCCATGGTCTGCCTTCGGCATCCCGAAGGTGCCGCAGGGCATCGTGGCTCACCGGGGCGGCCTGTGGCTGTCCTTCTGGGAAGGAGGCGTCGCTCATCTCAAGGATGACAAGATCCAGGCCCGCTACAGCGCCGCCGATGGCCTCGGCGCCGGCCCGGTGACGGGGCTGCGTTTCGACGCCGACGGAGCGCTGTGGGCGGCGACCGGCAACGGCGGCCTCAGTCGCATGCAGGACGGCCGCATCACCACGCTGTCGGTCGCCAACGGCCTGCCCTGCAAGGACATCCACTGGTCGGCCCAGGGCGACGACGGGGCGCTCTGGATGTACACGGAATGCGGTCTGCTGCGCGTCTCCCGTGACGACCTGGCCGCGTGGATCGCAGACCCGAGCCACCGCGTGGCGCCCAAGCTGTGGGGTGCGGCCGACGGCCTCACGCTCACCGTCATGCCGCCCGCCATCTACAACCCGGCCGTGGCACGCGGCCCGGACGGGAAGTTCTGGTTCGTCGGAGCGGGCGAGGTGCAACTCGTGGACCCGGCCCACGTACCCGCCAACACGGTGCCGCCGCCGGTCCACATCGAAAGCCTGGTGGCCGACCACCAGCCCTACGCTGCCGCCCAGGGCCTGCGCCTGCCGGCGCTGGTCCGCGACATCACCATCACCTTCGCCGCGCTGACGCTGACTGACCCGAAGAGCACGCGCTTTCGCTACCAGCTCGAAGGGCACGACACCGCCTGGCAGGACGCCGTCGACCGGCGCCTGGCCACCTACACCAACCTGCCGCCGGGCCACTATCGCTTTCGCGTGAAGGCCGCCAACAACAGCGGCGTGTGGAACGAAGAAGGCGCGCAGCTGGCGTTCACCATCCCGCCGGCCTTCTACCAGACGGCCTGGTTCCGCCTTGCCGGCGCCGCGCTGCTGTTCGGCCTGGCATGGGCCGGCTTCCAGCTGCGGCTGCACCTGCGCATGCGGCGCCTGCAGCGCCAGTTCGAGACGACGCTGGAAGCCCGCGTGGCGGAGCGCACGCGCATCGCGCGTGACCTGCACGACACCCTGCTGCAGCGCTTCCACGGCCTGCTGCTGGAGCTGCAGGCGGCGTCCAACCTGCTGCCCGGCCGCCCGCGGGAGTCGCAACAACTCATCACGCGCGCCGTCGACCATGTCGCCGATGCCATCGCCGAGAGCCGCGACACCGTGCAGGCCCTGCGCACCTCCGTCGTCGAGAGCAACAACCTGCCGGAGGCCTTGCGGGAACTGGCGGCCGATCTCGCCAAGGAGACGGGCCACCGGGCTTCGGCCCACGTGCTGGTGCACGGCGCACCGCTGCTTCTGCACCCGATCGTGCGCGACGAGACCTTCCGCATCGCCGCCGAGGCGCTGCGCAACGCCTTCGTGCACGCCGACGCGACGCGCATCGACGTCGAGCTTCACTACGACCCGCAGCAGCTGAGCGTGCTCGTGCGCGACGACGGCAAGGGCATCGCCCCCGACGTGCTGAACCGCGGCGAGAAGCAAGGGCACTTCGGCCTGGGCGGCATGCAGGAACGCGCCGCGGTGGCCGGCGGCAAGCTCGAGATCCGCAGCGCTGCGGAGGGCGGCACGGAGATCGAGTTCAGCGCGCCGGGGGCGAAGGCCTATGCCAGCCCGCCGTCGTCGCGATTCGGCAAGCCGTGGTCCTGGCTCAGGATGATCGGCCGATGAGGGCGGACGCCGGCTCATTTGGCGGCCAGCAGCGCCTCCATCTCGTCCATGATGAGATCCATGCGCTTGATGACGGCCTGGTAGGGCGCGGGCGTGGCCATGTCCAGGCCGGCGTTCTTCAGCGCCTGGTAGGGCGGCACCGAACCACCGCCGGCCAGCAGCTTCAGGTAGTTGTCGCGCGCGCCCGGCTTGGCCGCCAGGATGTCCTCGGCGAAATGCAGCGCCGCGGTGACGGACGTGGCGTACTGGTACACGTAGAACGGCCGGTAGAAGTGCGGGATGAAGGCCCACTCCTGGCAGTACAGCGGGTCGATCTTCATGACCCCGGCGGCGTCGCCGTGGTAGTCCTTCAGCAGCTTGCAATAGATCTCCGTCATGCGCTTGCCATTCAGCGCCTCGCCCTTGGCCGCGGCGTCGTGGGTGTTCAGCTCGAACTCGCCGAACATGGCCTGGCGGAAGAAGGTGCCGCGCAGGCGCTCCAGCGCGTAGCCCAGTTGGTAGAGCTTGTCTTCCTTGCTGGCGGCCTGGCCGCGCATGTAGTTGCTGAGCAGCACCTCGTTGGCCGTGGACGCGATCTCGGCGATGAAGAGCGAGTAGCCCGCCGTCTCGTAGGGCTGGGCGCGGTTGGCCATGGCCGTGTGCATTCCATGGCCCCACTCGTGCGCGAAGGTGCTGACCGATTCGAAGTCGCCCTGGTGGTTCAGGAACACGAAGGGCGGCGCGCCGTAGACGCCGTCCTGGTAGGCCCCGCCGCGCTTGCCGGGTGCGGGCAGCGCATGCATGGTGTTGGCCGCGAAGCCCTTCTTCAGCAGGGCCTGGTAGTCGTCGCCCAGCGGCTTGGTCGCTTCCAGCGTCAGCGCGGCGGCTTCATCCAGGCTGTAGGTCTTCTTCTGCGTGACCAGGGCCGGATAGATGTCGTAGTAGTGCAGGTCAGGCAGGCCCAGCATCTTCTGGCGCAGCTTGAAGTAGCGATGCAGCGTGGGCAGGCCCTTGCGCACCTCGGCCACCAGCGTGCGGTAGACGGCTTCGGGCACTTCCTCGGCGCCCAGGCTCATGGCGACGGCGCTGGGGTAGTGGCGCAGCTTGGCCATCGTGGTGTCGTCCTGCACCACATTGCCCAGCGTCACGCCATAGGTGTCCTCGTACTGGGCGAGGGTGCCGAAGAAGGCGTCGAACACCTGCTTGCGCACGGCGCGGTCCGGGTGCTGGCGCAGCAGGCCGTAGCGGGTGTCGGTCACCTTCTCCGTCTTGCCGTCGATCGTGAGCTCGGGCCATTTGGTGTTGGCGTTGAACAGCAGCGTGCGCACCTCGCCGGTGGCTTCGCGCACGGGGCCCAGCGCCGCGATGACGGCCTCGCTCTCGGCGCTCAGCGTGTGCCTGGCCTGGCGCAGGCTGTTGCGCAGGTGCTCGGCGTGCTTCTTCAGCCCCGGCTCGGCCTTCACGAAGGCGGCCACCTTGGCCTCGCCGAGCGACTGGATCTCGGGCTCCAGCCACGCGATGGTGCTGCTGTACTCGCCGGTCAGCTGTGCGGCCAGGTTGCTGCGCTCCTGGTTCTGCGTGTCACGGTTGTCCGTGGACTGCTTCATGCTGGCGTAGACGCGCAGGCGCTCCACGCGCTGGTTGGCCGCGCTGATGGCGTCCAGCCCGGCCCGCAGGCTCTTGGCACTCTTGCCCAGCGTGCCTTTCAACGCAGCCAGCTTGGGCAGGTCGGTCAGCAGGGCCTTGCGGGCGGACTCCCAGTCGGCATCGCTGGCGTAGAGGGGGCTGAGGTTCCAGGTGGTGGGCAGGGGCTCGGCATGCAGAGCCTGGCCACCGAGGGCCAGGCCGATGGAGAGCATCAGCACACGGGTAAGAGGCAAACGCTTCATGGCATTCAGGGGTGGTTGTCTGAACCGCGCAGTGTCGTGCGGGACGGGCGGGCTGACCGAAGTGATATCGGGAAAACCCGGCACCTCGCAGCACCGCCGACGGCTCCGTCACCGGGCCCTCTGGCGCAGACCGACGTGCTCACGCACGCGCACAAAAAGTTCGGGTGTCGGTGGCATCACGCAGGCGAGCGATCGGCCAGAAGGAGCGCAGCAAGGTCGTAGGAAAACATGGCAACAGGCTCCGCCTCGGCCCCCCAGCTTTTCGTACAGCGAGCGCGCAGCGTCGGGTGACTGGGACTGCCTGAGCCAGGTCTTTCACGCCTCCGCGGTGCGTTGGCGAACCGCGCGGCGCGAGGTGTTAGGGCGCCTGACCGCGCCTTGACGGAAAAAACCCAAGACCTTTGTGCCCTGACGGCACACCCGTGCGGCCGAGCGGTTAGGGTTGCAGCTGGACGACGAACAGGAGCGGGCTCATGACGACAAGCGTGAGGCACCGGCGCATCAGCGTCGGCAAGGTGGACACGTTCTATCGCGAGGCGGGGCCGCAGCACGCGCCGGTCGTGCTGCTCCCACACGGCTATCCCTGCTCGTCCTACGAATTCCGCAATCTGCTGCCGCGCCTGGCCGACCGCTGGCGGCTGGTAGCGCCGGACTACCCAGGCGCTGGCTACAGCAGCACGCCGGAGGACTTCGACTACAGCTTCGACGGCATCGCAGCCTTTCTCGACGACTTCGTGCGCCAGCTCGGCCTGCATCGTTTCGCCCTCTACCTGCACGACTTCGGCTCCCCCATCGGCGCGCGGCTGGCCATCAAGGCGCCCGAGCGCGTGGCGGCACTCATCATCCAGAACGGCGACATCCCCTACGAGGACGCGCTCGGGCCGAAGTACGCCGAGATCGAGCAGACCTGGACGCTGCCGCCCAACGAGATGCGCGCCAAGCTGGCCGAATCGATCAACGAGGAGACGTTCAAGGAAGAGTTCCTGAACGACCTGCGGCCCGAGCTGGCCGACTGCATTCCGCCCGACCTGTGGAAGCTGCACTGGTCGCTGATGACACCCCGCCGCCGCGAGGTCGCCATCGACCTGATCGCCGGCCTGAAGGAGAACCGCACCTGGTTCCCACAGCACCGCAAGTACCTGTCCGAGCACCGCCCGCCCACGCTGATCGTCTGGGGCCCGCAAGACGCCTACATGCCTGAGAAATCGGCCCGCGCCTACCTGCGCGACCTGCCCGACGCCGAACTGCACCTGCTCGACGGTGGACACTGGTTGCTGGAGACGCATCTCGACGAGGTCGTGGCACGGATGCGCGACTTTCTCGGGCGCGTCCATACGGTGGCATAGGCTTGCACCGGCCGGCACGCGACGTGCCTCGACAAGCCCTCCGCAGCCCCAGCTGCCCCCTGCAAGGTCGCCAATTGCCGAACAAGCCCGTAGATACCGTCTCCGGGCTTGCTGGGATTTGCGGCCCGGCGCCGAGACGCCATCTCTTCATTCGCCCGCCTCGATCTCCGTGTTGCTGCTGCTTGACCACGAGGCGTTGATGCGCAAGCTGTTAGGCAGCGCATCAATGTGGTCCGTCAGCGTCAGCGCCAGCCTGGCGAATTTTCACCTGCTTGTGACGGGTGATCAGCACCGCTGGAAGACGCCCCCTTCGATATGCTGGCTTGGCATCGGGTGACGTCACGCCCGACTTCACCCTCAGAGGAATTCATGACCGTGTTTTCATTCCGACAACTTCGGGCCAAGCTGCTGTTGGCTGCGGGGCTGGCACTGGGCGCCTTGTGCGGCATGGCTCAGGCTCAGGTCACATCGCTCAACATGACGAGCGAGAGTGGCGACTACATCGGCGGTGGCCGGTCGTACAACTACAGCGCGGGAGATGGCACGTTCACAGCACAGGTGAACTGGCAGGGCGGTGTTTCGATTGGCTTCAACTCGAGCGACTTCAGCCATTGGTGGTACCTGGACTTCTCGTCAGCCACGCGTGGGCCGCTGACAACGGGCACGTACCTGGGTGCCATGCGGTTTCCCTTCAACGACGGCGCCAACGGGCTTTCAGTGGGAGGGGACGGTGCAGGGTGCAACACCTTGACGGGCAGCTTCAATGTCCTGCAGGTCACCTATGGTCCCGACAACACCGTCACGGCGTTCGACGCCACGTTCGAGCAGCACTGTGAAGGCTCCCCGCAGGCGCTTCGCGGCGAGATCCGCTACAACGCTTCGGTGCCGCTGTATCTGACGGCACCCACGACACTGCAGGTTCAGACCGGCCAGACGGTGTCGCTGACTGTCACGGGGACAGACGCGCTGAAGCGGCGGGTGTACCTGACGCCAGTGGCTCTGCCGCCAGGCGCCAGTTTCGTGGACCTCGGCAACAGCCAGGGTAGCTTCACCTGGACGCCGAACGCCACGCAAACAGGCAGCTTCGTCGCGACCTTCAAGGGCGACAACCAGCAAGGCAACGTCGCCACGACGTCGACACAGATCAAGGTCGTTCCGCCGGCGCCGTACAACGACGACATCGCCAACGCCTCGCCGCTCAACACCGTGCCGGCCAGCGCCAGCCAGGTGGTCACCACGGCAACGACCGCAGCAGACGACCCGTATTGCTTCGGCAATGCTCAATCGGTCTGGTACGCGTTCACGGCGCCGTCGACGATGCGGGTGGAAATCAACACCCTTGGCAGTGGGTATGACACCGCCATCGGGGTGTACACGGGCAAACGCGGCGCGCTGACTCAGGTCGGGTGCAACGGCGACACCAACGATGGCGTGCAGTCGCGCGTTCGTTTCAACGCAACGGCTGGCACGACGTACTACGTGATGGTGTCTTCGCAGTACTTCCCGTCGACGGCGGCCAACCTGGTGCTCAATGTGGTGGCAGCGCCTCCGGCGTTCTCGTTCAACCCGGCGATCAACCAGTTCGGCACCGTGGTGCCCTCCACGGGCGCGGTGACGGTGTCCGGATCGGTCCAATGCACATCGCCGTCATTCGTCTCAATCTCTGGCAGCATCCGCCAAGGAGACAAGACGCCGGTCAACGGGTACTGGAACGCATGGGTGCCCTGCAATGGCATCACTCCTTGGACCGCCGTTGTGACTTCGACGTTGGCGCTCCGCAAGGGACGATCGGCGCTTTTGTTCAGTGGCGGCAAGGCCACGGTTGGAGCTGTCGCAAGCGCCTTCGATCCTGAGACCGGTGAGTACCGCTCGATGAACTTGACGCAAACCATCAATCTGCGCAGCAAGTAAGGCGGCGGCAGCTCAGCACCGGTGGGGCGAAACGCCGACCCTGGCGGTTTGAGTTCGCCCGGACAAGGGCGGCCGCATTTCGATCAGGAAACGGGGCTCGCGGTGACACGCGGGCCCCGACTTCCTGGCGAACGGATCGCTTGGCTGCCGTTGGGTTGATCTCGCCGGTGCTGCGGGTGATCAGCCGGCTCAAGCGCATCGAGTGACCTGCCCGGTTTCTCCGAGACATTGATTCCCAGAGAAGCTCGGTAGGTTGGGGTGAACGCAGCGAACCCCACGCTTTACTCGCCCGCGTTGACCTCCGTGGCACTCACGCTGGCCCAAGACGCATCGATGACGCCTTCGCGAATGAAGCGGTGAATGCTGGAGTGCGGCCAGTCGGCCGCCCGCTGCACCCAGCCATGCTTGACCGGGTTGAAGTGGATGTAGTCGACATGCCGCTCGAAGTCGGCGTCGTCGCGGATGAGGTGTTCCCAGTAGCGCCGCTGCCAGAGGGCTCGCTCGCCCTTCAACGCGCGGCTTGAGTTGATGCGCTCACCCGCTGGCACCCGCCGCGAGAAGCCCTGCTTGACGAGCATGAGGCGCGTCGGGAAGTCAGCGTCCTCCCTGGGCAAGGTCATCAGCAGGTGCAGGTGGTCGGGCAGCACACAGATGGCGTCCAGCACGAACGGGCGTGAGTTGCGGACGGTGCGGAAGCTCTCCCGCAGGACGTCGATGTGGTCCGTCAGCAGGTGGCCGCTGCGGTCGGCTGCATTCAACGTGAAGAAGTAGGTGGCACCCGGCGTGTTGGCGCGGCGATAGCGCATCAGGTTTGCGTAGGTTGGGGTGAACGCAGTGAACCCCAACGACCACCCGCGGTCAAACGTTGGGGTTCGCAGGCTCACCCCAACCTACGAGCTACGGCGTCAGGCAATCAGCTCGGAAGCAGCCGGCTACGTTTGGTGTATCTGGTGGCAGGGCGAGAAGCGAGAAGCGCTTGCACCGCCATCCGATCAAACGGATGGAGTGCGCAGGCAGCCGTGTCGACGAGGCGTTCCGTGCGCCAGCCGAAGCTGACTTTGGCAGTCTCCAAGAACGCATCGAGCACGGCGGCCCGGAGGCTTTCCACTGAAGCAACCGCGACAAGGATTGCGCACAACCCGTCGAGCCGCCGCAATCCATGGGGCTCATGAGCAATGACGACGAGCAACCGCGATGTGTGCTTTGCAGCACGGGTTTGGTCGACGTTCACCATGAGCCGGAGCGGCCATCGTGCAACGGAAGCCACGCGATTCGGCTCGCCTTGCACATAGGCCGCGTCAAATGCTTCCTCAAGCAATGACACTGTTTCAGGCGTCGCGGGCGAGGCTTCGGCCACTGAGGAAAGTGCTTGGCAGCGATACCAGGGGTGCTCGATCTTTCTCGCAGCAGCAAGAGCCAGTCGTCTGTCGCTCTTCAGCAGGTCTGCAGTTCTTGCCCGCCCCAGTACGCCTTTGCCGTTCAGACTCTCCCAGTGGGCGTCGATTCCCGGTATTCCAGCCCACGCCTCACGAAGCTCGTCCTCCGACAAAGGATCAGGGCACATCTCTGAAGCGATTCGCGACGCAGCTCCGACTCAAAACAAGAAATACCTCTGCGCCATCGGCAACTCCTTTGCCGGCTCGCAGGTCAGCAGCACGCCGTCCGCCCTCACCTCGTAGGTCTGCGCGTCGATCTCCATCGTCGGCAGGTAGTTGTTGAGCACCATGTCGGTCTTCCTGACCGAGCGGCAGCCCTTCACTGGCACCAGCGTCTTGCGCAGGCCCAGCTTCTCGACATTGCCCTGGCCCGCCTGGCTCACAAACGTCAGTGAGCCCTGCGACAGCGCCGCGCCAAAGCTGCCGAACATCGGCCGGTAGTGCACCGGCTGCGGCGTGGGGATGGAGGCGTTGGCATCGCCCATCGCGGCGGCGGTGATGAAGCCGCCTTTCAGGATCAGCGACGGCTTCACGCCGAAGAAGGCGGGCTTCCACAGCACGAGGTCGGCCCACTTGCCGACTTCGATCGAACCCACCTCGTGGCTGATGCCGTGGGCCAGCGCGGGGTTGATGGCGAGCTTGGCGAGGTAGCGCTTCACGCGGGCGTTGTCGTTGCCGGCGCCGTCGTCGGGCAGCGCGCCGCGCTGCACCTTCATCTTGTGCGCGGTCTGCCAGCAGCGCAGGCTCACCTCGCCGACGCGGCCCATGGCCTGGGAGTCGGACGAGAACATGCTGATGGCGCCGAGGTCGTGCAGGATGTCTTCGGCGGCAATGGTCTCCCTGCGAATCCGCGATTCGGCAAAGGCCAGGTCCTCGGCTATTGCCGCGTCCAGGTGGTGGCACACCATCAGCATGTCGAGGTGCTCGTCCAGCGTGTTGACGGTGAACGGCCGCGTCGGGTTCGTTGACGAAGGCAGCACATTGCCCTCGCCCACCACCTTCATGATGTCCGGCGCATGGCCGCCACCCGCACCCTCGGTGTGGAAGCTGTGGATGGTGCGGCCCTTGAAGGCGGCAATCGTGTCTTCGACGAAGCCCGACTCGTTGAGCGTGTCGGTGTGGATGGCAACCTGCGTGTCGGTCAGCTCGGCCACGTTCAGGCAGTTGTCGATGGCGGCGGGCGTGGTGCCCCAGTCCTCGTGCAGCTTCAGGCCAATGGCGCCGGCGTCGATCTGCTGCATCAGGCCTTCGGGGCGGCTGGCGTTGCCCTTGCCCATGAAGCCGAGGTTCATCGGGAAGGCCTCGGCCGCCTTCAGCATCGTCGCGATGTGGCTGGGGCCGGGCGTGCAGGTGGTGGCCAGCGTGCCGGTGGCGGGGCCGGTGCCGCCGCCGATCATCGTCGTCACGCCGCTCATCAGCGCCTCTTCGATCTGCTGCGGGCAGATGAAGTGGATGTGGGTGTCGATGGCGCCGGGCGTCACGATGAAGCCCTCGCCCGCGATGATTTCGGTGCCGGGGCCGATGACGATGTCCACGCCGGGCTGCACGTCGGGGTTGCCGGCCTTGCCGATGGCGGCGATGCGGCAGCCGCGCAGGCCGATGTCGGCCTTGACGATGCCCCAGTGGTCGACGATGACGGCGTTCGTGATGACGGTGTCGACCGCGTCACCAGCGCCGGGGCCGTTCGGCCGCTGGGACTGGCCCATGCCGTCGCGCACGGTCTTGCCGCCGCCGAACTTGACCTCTTCACCATAGCCGCCTGAGCGCAGCGTCAGGTCTTGCTCGATCTCGATGACGAGGGCGGTGTCGGCCAGGCGCAGCCTGTCGCCGACGGTGGGGCCGAGCATCTCGGCATAGGCACGACGGGAGATTCTGGTCATAGCTTGCCTTGCACGAGGCCGCGGAAGCCCCAGACGGCGCGGTCGCCGCCGAGGTCGACGAGCTCGACGGTGCGCGTCTGCCCGGGCTCGAAGCGCACGGCCGTGCCGCTGCAGATGTTGAGGCGCATGCCGCGCGCGGCCTCGCGGTCGAAGCCGAGGGCCGCGTTGGTCTCGGCGAAGTGGTAGTGCGAGCCTACCTGGATGGGCCGCGTGCCGGTATTGGCGACCTTGAGGGTCAGCGTGCGGCGGCCGGGGTTCAGTTCATGCTCGCCCTCGGCGGTGATCAGCTCGCCGGGGATCATCACTTGCGGCCCTTGGCGAACCACCAGACGGCCACGCCGGCCGCGGCCACGAGGGCCATCAGGCCGGTGCCGTCCCAACCATGCAGGTGAACGGACGGCGCGCCATGGCCGTCGTGGGCGAGCGCCGAGACACACATCAACGGCAGCAGAAAAAGCATCTTGCGCATGGCGGGCTTCAGGCAATGGGTTGGTGGACCGTGACGAGCTTGGTGCCGTCCGGGAAGGTCGCTTCGACCTGGATCTCGGGAATCATCTCGGCGATGCCGTCCATGACGTCGTCGCGGGTCAGCACCGTGCGGCCTTCGCTCATCAGCTCCGCGACGGTCTTGCCGTCGCGCGCGCCTTCGAGGATGGCCGCGCTGATGAGGGCGACGGCTTCGGGGTAGTTGAGCTTCAGCCCGCGGGCCTTGCGGCGTTCGGCAAGCAGCGCTGCCGTGAACAGCAGCAGCTTGTCTTTCTCTCTCGGCGTAAGTTCCATCTCGCTTGGCTCGATATTTGTTCAGGTTCGATAACCGACTATCACTTGCAAGGCGGGTGCCAGTCGATCAGCACCTGCCCGGGGTCGGGCTTGCGGGCCGGGCCGCTGGGTTTGCGGGCCGGCGTGCCCAGCGCAATCCAGCCGAGCAGCGTCTCGCCCGGCTCGCAGAAGGCCGCGGCGATGGCCGGGTTGCGGACCTTGGCGCCGCTGAGCATCTTGCCGCCAAAGCCCAGCACATGAGCCGCCATCAGGAAGTTGCTGACCGCGCCGCCCACGGCAGCCCATTGCTCATGCGCCGGCACCAGCGGATGGCCCAGGTCGATGCGCGCGACGACGGCCACCGTCACCGGCGGGCGCAGCGCACGCTCGGCGTCCAGCGCGGCACCCTCCTCGCCCTTGCCCGCCGCGCGGGCGGCATCGGCAAACAGCGCGGCCATGGCCTGCTTCGCCTCGCCGCGCACCAGCTTGAAGCGGTAAGGCACCAGCTCGGCATGGTCGGGCGCGCGCAGCGCGGCCTGCACCATCAGCGCGAGCTGGGCGTCGTCGGGCCCGGGCTCGACGAGATGCTTGGGGCCGACCGAGTAGCGCGTCAGCAGCGCGTCGAGAACGCTGTCCATCCGGGCGCCCTCTCAGCTGTTCTTGGAGATGGAGATGGTCGGGAACTTGGCCGAGTAGTCCTTGCCCTGGGCCGCGATCTTGGCCGCGACCTTGCGGGCCAGCGACTTGTAGATGGCGGCGACCTCGCCGTCGGGCTCGGCGGCGACGGTCGGCGTGCCGCTGTCGGCCTGGGCGCGGATGCTCATGGCCAGCGGCAGCGAGGCCAGCAGCTCGGTGCCGTATTGCGCGGCCATCTTCTGGCCGCCCTCGGCGCCGAAGATGTGCTCGGCATGGCCGCAATTGCTGCAGATGTGCACGGCCATGTTCTCGACGATGCCGAGGATGGGGATGCCCACCTTCTCGAACATCTTCAGGCCCTTCTTGGCGTCGATGAGGGCGATGTCCTGCGGCGTCGTGACGATGACGGAGCCGGTGACGGGCACGCGTTGCGAGAGCGTCAGCTGGATGTCGCCGGTGCCGGGCGGCAGGTCGATGACGAGGTAGTCCAGGTCTTGCCAGTTCGTCTGCCGCAACAGCTGCTCCAGCGCCTGCGTGGCCATGGGGCCGCGCCAGATCATGGCCTGGTCGTCGTCGACGAGGAAGCCGATGGAGTTGACCTGCAGGCCATGGGCGACGTGGGGCTCCATGGTCTGGCCGTCATGGCTTTCGGGCCGGCCGCTGGCGCCCAGCATCAGCGGCTGGCTGGGGCCGTAGACGTCGGCATCCAGCACGCCGACGCGTGCGCCTTCGGCGGCCAGCGCCAGCGCGAGGTTGGCGGCCGTCGTGCTCTTGCCGACGCCGCCCTTGCCGGAGGCGACGGCGATGATGTTCTTGACGCCCGGCAGCAGCTGCACGCCGCGCTGCACGGCATGGGCGACGACCTGGGTCGTGATGGCGACGCTGACCTTGCCGACGCTCGGCAGCGCCTTGGCTGCGGCTTCCAGCGCGGCAGACAGCGCCGCATGCCGGCTGGCCGCCGGATAGCCCAGCTCGACGTCGACGGCGACGTCGCTGCCACTGACCTTGACCGACTTGATCGCCCGGGCCTCGCCCAGCGTGCGGCCGGTTTCGGGGTCCACCACGGCTTGCAGCAGGGGTTGAAGCGCAGCTTCGGAAATGGCGGTCATGGCAGGAAACAGTTCACGAAATACAGGGCCAGCAGTCTAGCCCTCGGCGCTCGTCCGCACGGCTTTGTTGCGCGCCCCTGCCGGCCGCTCCTGCAGCGAGAAAACGTCAAGCCCTTGAGCGAAACGCAGCAGCGCTCGTAAAGAATCCTTTCGTTAACAGACGCGCCACAGCCCCGCGGGGGCCACATGGCAAGCTGCCGCTCCATGCACGATCTCCGTCTCCGCCTGACAGCCGCCGCCGCGCTGCTCGCCTGCTGCCCCCTGCCCGCCGCCTTCGCCCAGTCCGCCGTCGCGCCGCCCGAGGCCGCGGCCTCCGCCCCGGCGCGCCCCACCCGGCCGGCGCCAGCCGACGCCAAGGCCGCCGAACAGCTCAAGCGCGTCGAGATCACCGGCACGGCCAGCGACGAGTCCATCCGCCGCGCTTCCACGGCCAGCAAGATCGTCATCACGCGCGAGGAGATCGAGAAGTTCGGCGACTCCACCATCGGCGAGGTGCTGAAGCGCCTGCCCGGCGTGACCACCGGCGGCCGCCCGGGCCGCGGCGGCGACGTGCGCATGCGCGGCATGGGCGGCGGCTACACGCAGATCCTCGTCAACGGCGAGCGCATGCCACCCGGCTTCTCTCTGAGCGAGCTGCCGCCCGACCAGGTCGAGCGCATCGAGGTGCTGCGCGCGCCGACGGCCGAATACGGTGCGCGCGCCATCGCCGGCACCATCAACGTCGTGCTGCGGGAGGCATTGCAAAAGCGCGTCAACGACCTGCGCGTGCAGCTGTCCGAGGAGCGCGGCAAGCTGCGCCCCAACATCGGCTGGACGCGCAACGACAAGCTCGGCCAGACCGGCGCCTACAACGTGACGCTGAACGCGACGCGCAACGACCGCATCGACGACTTCAACAGCACCAGCACCACGCACCTGCTCGCGACGGGTCAGGACAGCACCGTCGTCAACACCGGGCGCAACAACGCGACCAACGAGTCACTCAACCTGAATGCCCGCGTGCTGTGGAAGCTGGCCGATGGCGACACCTTCGCGCTGCAGCCCTTCATCGTCACCAACCGGGGCTCGGGCAACAACGTCTTCGACCAGCAGCAGACCGGTTGCGTGGATCCGAAGGACGACCCGGCCAGCCAGATCCGCTGCCTGAACTACAACCATGCCGACACGCAAAGCAGCAACCGCTCGTCGATGTATCGCCTGCACAGTCAGTGGCAGCATCGCCTGGGCGAGAACACGCGGCTGGAACTGCGCGGCGCGCTGGGCCGCATGAACGGCGAGAGCCACAGCTACCGCGAGGAGCGCGAGAGCGGTGTGCTCTTCCGCACCCAGGACGACACCACCGACAGCCATCACGACTCGTGGAGCCTGGTGGCCAAGCTGTCTCACCAGCTGGCCAGCGAACACAGCTTGGTGGCCGGCCTGGAGGCCGAGGGTCAGGACCTGAACCAGACGCGCCTGACGCTGCAGAACGGGCTGCCGCTGCCGGCCCTGCAGGATTTCGGCGACAACCTGTCCGCCTCGACGCGGCGCTACGCCTACTACGCGCAGGACGAGTGGAGCGTGGGCAAGCAATGGGGCTTCTACGCCGGCCTGCGCGGCGAGACGATCACCACCGCCAGCGGCACCGCCAGCAATCCGGTCGACAACCGCTCATCGGTCTGGACGCCGCTGCTGCATGCCGTCTGGAAGTTCGACGAGAACAGCCGCGACCAGATCCGCGCCAGCCTGACGCGTTCCTACCGCAGCCCCAACCTGCAGGACATGATCGCGCGGCCCAGCATCAACTCGCAGTACGCCTGCCCCGACAACGCGCTGTGCGGCCCCAACTTCATCAACTACGCAGACCGCATGGGCAACCCCGACCTCAAGCCCGAGGTGGCCCGCGGGCTGGAGATCGCCTACGAAAACTACCTGAGCCTGGGCGGCATCCTCAGCGTCAACGCCTTCTACCGCCGCATCCAGGACCTGATCCGCGTGGAGGCGCAACTGGAGACCGTCCCTTGGGCCAGCGCGCAACGCTGGGTCGCACGGCCGCGCAACATCGGCAACGCAACGACCTATGGCGTGGAGCTGGAGGCCAAGTTCCGCCTCGACCAGTTCGTCAAGAATGCGCTGCCCGTCAACATCCGCACCAACCTCAGCCTGTTCCGCTCGCGCGTCGACCAGATCCCCGGCCCGCACAACACGCTGGACCAGCAGCCCCCCGGCACGGCCAACCTCGGCTTCGACTACCGCCTGCGCAGCCTGCCGCTGACGGTGGGTGGCAACGTCAACTTCACGCCGGCCTACGAAATCCAGCAGACCGAACTGCAGCTCACGGAGCTGGACAGGAAGCGCGTCGCCGACGCCTTTGCGCTGTGGACCTTCAACCCGCAGGTGGGGCTGCGGCTGTCCGCCACCAACCTGGCGCCGCTGAACTACTTCACCGGCAGCGTCACCACCACCAGCCAGGCGGTCATCACGTCACGCAGCGGCGGGCCGAGCTACACGCAGTGGCAGCTGCGCCTGGAGATGAAGATCTGAGCGAGCTCAGTACTGCACGCGCTCGACCTCAAAGCCACGCTCCTGCAGCAGCTTCGGCAGCGCCTGGGCGCCCGTCATGTGCAGCGTGCCCACGGCGGCCAGCAGGGGCTTGCCCTTGGCATGTTCCTGGGCGATGCGGTCGGCCAGGCCCGGATTACGGCCGTCGTTGAGGCGGTGCATCATCTGCAGCTCCTGGGCCGTCGGGACGCAGTCGCACAGCTTGGCGGGCGACGCGATGGTCTCGAGGTCGCCACTCTCCCATGCCTGGCCGATGCGCCGCAGCGAGGTGCGGCTCTCCTGGCGCTTCAGGCTGTCCAGCGTCTGGTTCAGCAGGTCGCGGGCCTCGGCGACGTCGGTGGGCAGCAGCACCTCCATCTGGCTCGCGACGGACTCCAGCGCCACGACGGGACGCTTGAGCGCCTGGGCCCCGCCCAGCAGCACCATCTCCTGGGCATAGGCGGGATCCAGGCCGTCGCGGCGGCCCGACAGCGACACATAGGTGATGGCCTGCATCACCGGATGCAGCGCCGCCAGCGCCGCGCGCGGCAGGCAGGCGGCGTCGGCCTCGGCGTCCAGCCGGCCCTGCTCGGCGCTCGTCAGCTCGAGCTTGGCCGCCTTGGCCTGCGCGGCCTGGACCTCGGCCATGATGCCGGGATCCATGGGGTTGATCTCCACGGCCAGCACCTCCGTGGCGCGCATGGCCGCCTGCAGCTGCGGCCCCGGGAAGGCCCATTCCAGCTTGCCGACGTGCACCGTGCCGTACAGATAGGACACGCGGCCATCCTTGCTCAGCCGCCACAGCGCGCCACGGTCCTTGGCCGCAGCCTGGGCCGCCTGCATCTGCGCAGGCGTCGGCGGCTGCGCCACGGGCGGGCAGCCGGCTTCGTCGGCACGTGCCGCGGGCAGCCACAAGGTGAGTGAAACGAGGGTCGCGAGGAAAAGTCGCATCGGAGATTCCAGAGTCAGGGAGCGGGATTGCGGCGCGACTCTATCGGCCCGCGATGCAGCGCCTCGACGCCCCGGCAGGTGAATCGTCACGCACGGAGCCAAGGCGCCGTCAGCGCGACGCCGTCACCCAGGGCCCCGTCAGCCCATCCAGCTCGCAGTCCCACAGCGCCTGCGCATCCATCGCATCCACGACGCCTTCGCCGTAGACCTTGAGCGCCAGGCTGCGCAGCATGATGACCATGCCACGCACGAAGGCCACGCGCCCCGCCTCGCCGGCCACGCCCAGCAGCACCGACGCGTCCAGCTTCACATAGTCCAGCCCCGCCTGGTAGAGCCGCTCCACCTGCGCCAACCCGGCGCCCGCGTGCTCCAGCCCCAGCTTCACGCCCAGTGGCCGCAACTGGCGGCCCAGCTCCAGCAGCCGCTCGAAGTGATCGGTCGCCGCCGCTTCGGCCAGGTCCAGCAGCAGCAGGCGCGCGCCCTGCGGCTGCTGCAGCAGCAGTTCGTGCAGCGCCGGCAGGAAACCCGCATCCGCCAGCGAGGCCGGCGCGACATTGATGCAACGGGCCCGTCCATCGGCAGCAATGGCCTTCAACGCCAGGCCCGCGGCGAACAGGTCCACCTGCGCCGTCATGCGTGCCCGCACCGCCAGCGGCAGCCAGACGGACGCCGGCTGATGCCCGGCATCGAGCTGCAACTGCAGCGGGCACTCCAGGTGCAGCAGCTGCCCCGAACGATCCCGCACCGGGAACTCGACCAACCGCCCGCGCTGCTGCGCCACCGCGTCGTGCAGCTGCTGTCGCCACAGGCTCTCGCCCTGCTCGCGGCCCACGCCGGGCTGGGCCACCACCTCGACGACAAAGCCACCGCGCGACTCGCTCAGGTGCTCGGCCCGGGCCAGCGCCGCATCGGCCTCGCCCAGCCAGACGCTGCCTGGCCGCTCGCGCGGCAGCTCCACCGCGCCCAGTGCCACCTGCACGCCGGGCCCGAAGGCCGGCAGGCTGGCGCGCAGCGCATCCGCCAGCGCCTGCGCTGTCTCGGCGGCCACGCCTTCGGCCGGCAGCCACAGCGCGAAGTCGCCGCCATTGAGCCGGCCCACGCGGCAGCCCGGCACGGACTCCGGATAGGCCTGCAGCGCGGCCACCACCGTCAGCAGCACATCGTCCACGGCGGCTCGGCCCAGCCGCGTGTTCAGCTCGGCCAGGTCGCGCAGGCGCACGAGCACGAGGCCGGCCACGGCCGGGCCGTCGTCGCGCTGCAGCGCGGCGTCCAGTTCGGCCAGGAAATGCTGGCGCGTGGACACGCCGGTCAGCGCGTCGTGGTGCACCTGCTCGCGCAGCACCAGCAGCTGGCCGGCCTGGGCCTCGAACAGCTCGCGCACGCGCTGCACCATCGCGTTCATCGCCCGCGTCAGCCGCTGCAGTTCGGGCACGCGCGGCTCGCTGAGCTGGCGGTAGCTGCCGGCCAGCACCCCCTCGGCCTGGGCCACGGCGGCGTCCAGCGGGCGGCGGATGCGCCTCAGCCCCGCCCAGGCCGCGATGGCCGCGGCGATGCCGACGATGAGCAGCCAGGCCAGCAGCCGGCGCGAGGCCAGCCACAGCGCGTCGTGGGCATAGCCGGACTGGCTCTTCAGCTCGACGGAGCCGATCGCGTTCCAGCCGTTGGACACCTGGGCCACGCCGGCCCGTGCCTCGATCGGCGCCAGGCCGCGGAACCACGCCGGCGACCGGCCAGGCGCGGCCGCACCGCTGCGCTCGAACAGCGTCTCGCCCTGGGCGCCGCGCCAGCGCACGTATTCGTAGGCGCCGGTGTCGAACTGCGCCGACACCAGCAGCTTGATCAGTTCGCCGTCGCCCCGCTGCTGCGACAGCGCCAGCGCCAGCGACTGCGCGTTGTCGGCGTTCTTCAGCTCCAGCTGGGTCTGCATCAGCTGACGCAACGACAGCGTGGACAGACCGACGGCGCCCACCAGCGCGGCCAGCACGACGGCGAGCACCAGCCAGGCGATCTGGCGCATCAAGGACATGTCTTGTTCCTCATAGAAATCCTTCCGCCTTGACCTTGGCCGCCAGCTCGCGCCACAGCGACAGCCGCGCCATCGGGTCGCCCGCCTCCACGGCGCCCACGCCCTGCCACAGGCCTTCGGTGTTGAAGCTGAACACGGGCGTCAGGTCGGTCCGCAGGGAGGCGGGCAGCACCTCGGGCCGCAGGTTGTCCAGGATCAGCGGCTCGGCCCCTGGCTGGGGATAGTAGGCCAGCACCATGTGGGCCAGCGACTGGCCCTGCAGCCGCGCCCGTACATAGACCATGCGCAGCTTCATCGTCGGCACGCCCGAGGCGGCCAGCGCGAAGTACTTGGCGATGGCGTAGTCCTCGCAATCGCCCGCGCGCTTCTCCAGGCTTTCCAGCGGCGACGCCCAGTAGTCGGGCAGGCCCCAGGTGACGGCGTCTTCCTTGAAGGTCAGGCGCCGGTTGAAGAAGTCGTTGATGTCCTTGAGGCGCTGCGCTTCGTCCTGCACGCTGCTGCGCTCGATCTGCTGCACCAGCGCCTGGGCCTGCTCCACGACGCGCGGGCCGCGCTGGGCGGCGGCCTCGAGCACGCGCGCCGCGTCATAGGCGGCCGCGGCCAGCACCGGCAGCACGACCAGTGCGGCCAGCCACCAGCGGCTCGGCGGGCGGGGGCGGACGTGGCAGGCGGCAGAAGTCGGCAAGATTGACGGCGGGCGGGGATTGATTTCACTGTACCCGTGCAAACTGCCGCGCCGGTGTCTCTAAGATTTTTTGGATATGCAGAACCCGGCACCTTCCCACGCCAGCGCCACTGTCGGCGCACGCACGCAGCGCCTGCGCGACGACCTCGACCAGTCGCGCCGCCGCGGCCCCTTGCAGCAGATCCAGATCCCGCCCTGCCCCGAGCTGCTGGCCCAGCTGCAGCAGGCCATGAGCCAGCCCGAGCCCGACCTCAACCTCGTCGCGCGCATCGCCTCCAGCGACGTGGCCATGGCCGCCACGCTGCTGCGCATCGCCAACGGCCCGCTGTTCAAGCCGGTGGGCCTGCCCTGCACGACCGTCGGCCAGGCCATGACGCGCATCGGCCTGCGCGAGAGCGTGGCCGTCATGACCGGCTTCCTCGCCCAGCACGCCATTCCCGTCAACTCGCCGCAGCTGACGCGCTTCTGGGAGCGCAGCGCCAAGCGCGCCATCGCGATGGCCACCATCGCCCGCGAGCTGCCGGGCCTGTCGCCCGACCTCGCGCACGGCTTCGGCCTGTTCCTGCATGTCGGCATGCCGGTGCTGCTGCAGAGCGTGCGCGGCTATGCGGCGACCATGGTGGAGGCCGGCGCGCGCATCGACCGCCCCTACATCGCCACCGAGAACGCCAACCACAAGACCGACCACGCCGTCGTCGGCGCCCTGGTCGTGCGCGTCTGGAACCTGCCGGCGCCGCTGATGGCCGCCATCCGCCTGCACCACGACTACGTCGCCCTCGGCCATGGCGACATCGACCCCGAGGTGCACACGCTCGTGGCCGCCGGCCTCATTGCCGAGCACCTGATGCGCCGCCACGAAGGCCTGCCGGAAGATGCCGACTGGGCCGGCCATCACCGGGCCGCTATGGAGTGGCTGCACATCGGCTGGGACGAGCTGGCTCATTGGGAAGAGACCGTCTCTGCCCAGCTCGACGCCGCCTGAATCCGATGCGGCTGCCGCGCCTGCGCGTCATCGTGCTTGCCGTGATGGTCGTGGCGACCGCGGCCGGCGTGGGCTGGCATGTCTTCGGACCTTCCGGCGTGGCCGTCACGCTGCTCAAGCGCAGCTGGCGCATGGAGATCGTCGTCGAGCGGCTGCGCGCCGAGTCGGGATCGGACTGGTGCGACGAGCTGCCGGCAGACGCCACCGACGTGAGCCGCCGCCTGATGGCCGACCCGACAGGCAAGCGTGCCGGGCCCGCCGAGCATTGCCGCTACACGCAGCTCGTCTGGCGCCGCAGCTGGATCGCCAAGACCGAAGGCGGTCCCGGCGACCGGCCCGACTGGCCGCGCCCGCCGCTGCGCGTGGCGGCCCCCGGCGAGGCCGGCAGCGAGCGCATCGGCAAGCGCGAGGCCTTCTTCGAGGTCGAGCTGCGCGACCGCGAGAACCACGCCTGGGTCTGCCGCGTCTCGGAGCAGCGCTGGCAGCAGCTGCGCGTCGGCCAGCGCTACCGCGTGCCGGTGGACCGCTTCGGCACGGCAGACTGCCCGGGCATGTACGAGTCCGCGCTGTGAGCCCACCGCTGCCATCGCAGCCCCGCCATCGACATGGCGTTGAAGGCGCTGCAGGTCAGCGTCACACCCCGATCGCCCCCAGGGCCCATTGGGGGTCAAGCAGCTCGGGAGCGGCCCTTCGTTTGCCTGAGCGCCGGTCCGCTCAGCGGATCAGCTGCCAGGCCCCGACGATGACGTGGCCCCACAGCATCAGATTGAAGCCGAACAACGTGAAGACGCGCAGCAAATTCCACAGCTTGCCCGCGCGCGCCAGCGCCTCGTCCTCCCCGGTGACGAGGTAGAGCACCAGGTAGAACACGGACGGCAGCAGCGTGGCGGCCATCACGAAGCCCATCAATCCGTAGAAGAAGGTCATGCCGTTATTGTGACGGTGAGGCGGACCGGCACTCAGGGACGAACAGCGTCCAGCATCTGCCGCCACAGCGGCGCATAGGCCGGGTTGGCGATGCCCTCGCCGTGGGGCTGGCCGCCGGGGCGCAGCGGCAGGTCCAGGGCATGCACCTGGGCCGGCGGTATGCCGAGATCGCGATAGCTCTGCGCCAGCAGGTCGGCGGCCGTTTCGCGCAGGTGGTAGGTCGCATGCCAGCGCTCGGGCGGCGTCACGCTGGCGCGGCGGTACCAGCTGGCCAGTTCGCCACCGGCCTCGCGGTCCCAGCCGCCGGAGAAGCTCAGCACGCCGGCCACCGCGCGCGTCTTGGCGAGGAACTCGGCCATGCCGCCGCCCTGGGACTGTCCGGCCAGCACGATGCGGTTCCAGCGCGGCTCGTCGCCGTCGAGATAGGTGGACCACTGGGACGCCGGGTCCTGCGCAGCGAGGTGCTTCAGCAGGCCGACGAGGCGCGGCACGATGGCGTCCTCGGGCCGGTCGGCGATGGGCGCGCGCGGCGCATCGCCCCAGACGCGCTGCTGGCGCATCAGCGCCGCGCAATTGCGCAGACTGCGCAGTCGCGGGCCGGCGCAGACCTGTCCCACGGCATCGCCGTCCAGGTAGGACAGGCCGATGACGCGGTAGCCGCCATCCAGCGCCGCACGCAGCACGCCCATGGGCCCCTCCGCCGGGCGGCCGTGGGTGCCGGGCAGCCAGACCAGCAGCGGCTGCGAGGGCGTTGCCGTGTCGTAGGCGACCCAGTGCGGCGGCTCGTCGGGGCCCAGGCGGGCGTCGGTGGCCTGCGGTGCCACCGTCAGCGTGCGCAGTTCGGCGCGGGCCGTCGCGGCCAGGCACAACAGCGCCGCAAGGGCGAGGACGGCAATCGGTCGATGGCGCATGGGGTGGCTGTCGTCTCCAGGTCGGCGCAGATCTTAGGGGCCGCCAAACCAGCCTGGGTTCGGCACCCGCCATCGACGCGCCAGCCCCCAAACGGAAAGGCCCGGTCCGTTGCCGGACCGGGCCTCTTGCCAGTCTTGCCAGTCTTGTCAGCTGGCGCTGAGCCTTACTTCTTGCGCACCGGCGGCACGTCCGTGCAGGAGCCGTGCGCCACTTCCGCGGCCATGCCCAGCGACTCGCCCAGCGTCGGGTGCGGGTGGATGGTCTTGCCGATGTCCACCGCGTCCGCGCCCATCTCGATGGCCAGCGCGATCTCGCCGATCATGTCGCCGGCATGCGTGCCGACGATGCCGCCGCCGATGATGCGGTGGCTTTCCTCGTCGAAGATCAGCTTGGTGAAGCCCTCGTCGCGGCCGTTGGCGATCGCGCGGCCCGAGGCCGTCCACGGGAACAGGCCCTTGGTGATCTTGATGCCCTTGGCTTTCGCTTCGTCTTCGGTGATGCCCACCCAGGCCACCTCGGGGTCGGTGTAGGCCACGCTCGGGATCACGCGGGCGTCGAACTGGCTCTTCTTGAGCTTGTCGTCGCCCAGCAGTTCGCCGGCGCAGACCTCGGCCGCCACATGGCCTTCATGTACCGCCTTGTGGGCCAGCATGGGCTGGCCGACGATGTCGCCGATGGCGAACACGCTGGGCACGTTGGTGCGCATCTGCACGTCCACCGGGATGAAGCCGCGGTCGCCGACGATGACGCCGGCGTTCTCGGCGCCGATCTTCTTGCCGTTGGGCGTGCGGCCCACGGCCTGCAGCACGAGGTCGTAGCGCTGGGGTTCCTTCGGGGCGCCCTCGCCTTCGAACGTCACCCAGATGCCATCCGGCTTGGCCTCGGCGGCCACCGTCTTCGTGTTCAACATGATGTTGTCGAAGCGGTGGGCGTTGAACTTCTGCCAGACCTTGACGAGGTCGCGGTCGGCGCCGGTCATCAGCGTGGGCAGCATCTCGACGACGTCCAGGCGCGAGCCCAGCGTCGAGTACACGGTGCCCATCTCCAGGCCGATGATGCCGCCGCCGACGATGAGCATCTTCTCGGCTTCGACCTTCATCTCCAGCGCGCCGGTCGAGTCGACGATGCGCGGGTCGTTGGGCAGGAAGGGCAGGCGCACGGCCTGCGAGCCGGCCGCGATGATGAGGCGCTTGAAGGCCACGGTCTGCACCACACCGGTCTTGGCCTGGCCCTCGGCGCCTTCGGTCGCTTCAACCTTCAGGTGCTGGGCGTCCAGCAGCGTGCCGACGCCGCGCAGGACCGTCACCTTGCGCATCTTGGCCATGGCCGTGAGGCCATTGGTCAGCTTGCCGGTGACCTTGTTCTTGTGCGCGCGCAGCTTGGCGATGTCGACCTCGGGTTCGCCAAACTTCACGCCCAGGTCGGCCATGTGGCTGACTTCGTCCATGACGGCCGCGACGTGCAGCAGCGCCTTGGACGGGATGCAGCCGACGTTCAGGCAGACGCCGCCGAGCGTCGCATAACGCTCGACGAGGGCGACCTTGAGGCCCAGGTCTGCAGCGCGGAAGGCCGCCGAGTAGCCACCGGGGCCGCCGCCGAGCACGACGACGTCGAAGGCCTGGTCGGCGCTGCCCGAGTAGGTCGCGGCGGCGGGTGCCTGCACGGGCGCTGCGGCAGGTGCCGGAGCGGGTGCAGCAGCAGCCGGCGCAGGCGCCGCGGCGCCTTCCGATTCCAGCGACAGGATGACCGAGCCCTTGGCAACCTTGTCGCCGATCTTGACCTTGAGTTCCTTCACCACGCCGGCGGCGGACGACGGAATCTCCATCGACGCCTTGTCGCTCTCGACGGTGATCAGGCTCTGCTCGACCTTGACGGTGTCGCCGGGCTTGACCAACACCTCGATGACGCCGACTTCGTCGAAGTCGCCGATGTCGGGAACTTGAACTTCAATGAGTGCCATTGGTCCTGCTCCCGATCAGAGGGCGATGCGACGGAAGTCCGCCAGCAGCGACGCGAAGTAGACGTTGAAGCGAGCCGCAGCCGCGCCGTCGATGACGCGATGGTCCCAGCTCAGCGACAGCGGCAGGATCAGGCGCGGCACGAAGGCCTTGCCGTCCCACACGGGTTCCATCGAGCTCTTGCAGACGCCCATGATGGCCACTTCCGGCGCGTTGATGATGGGCGTGAAGTACTTGCCGCCGATGCCGCCCAGCGACGAGATCGAGAAGCAGCCACCGGTCATGTCGGCCGGACCGAGCTTGCCGTCGCGCGCCTTCTTGGCGAGCTCCGACATCTCCTGGCTGATCTGGAAGATGCCCTTCTTGTCGGCATCCTTGATGACGGGCACGACGAGGCCGTTGGGCGTGTCGGCCGCGAAGCCGATGTGGAAGTAGTTCTTCAGCACCAGCGTGTCGCCGTCCAGCGAGCTGTTGAACTCGGGGAACTTCTTCAGCGCCGCGACGGCCGCCTTGATCATGAAGGCGAGCATCGTGACCTTGATGCCGGCCTTCTCGTTCTCCTTGTTCAGCTGGACGCGGAAGGCTTCGAGCTCGGTGATGTCGGCATCGTCGTGGTTGGTCACGTGCGGGATGACGACCCAGTTGCGATGCAGGTTGGCGCCCGAGATCTTCTTGATGCGCGACAGTTCTTTGCGCTCGACCGAACCGAACTTCTCGAAGTCGACCTTGGGCCAGGCCAGCAGGTTCAGGCTCGCGCCGCCACCACCTGCAGCGGCTGCGGGAGCGGCGGCCTTCTGAGCGGCGGTCTGCACCGTGCCGGCCATGACGGCCTTGACGAAGCCCTGCACGTCGCTCTCGACGATGCGGCCTTTGGCGCCCGAGCCCTTCACCTCGGCGAGCGGCACGCCGAGTTCGCGCGCCAGCTTGCGGATGCTGGGCGACGCGTGCGGCAGCTTGCCCGTCGGGGCGGTGGGCTGGTGCGGCGGCAGTGCGGCGGTCGGCACGGCCTTGGCTTCGGCCGGCGCGGCCACGGGCGCGGCAGCAGCGGACGTCGGAGCAGGCGCGGCAGCAGCCGGTGCAGGCGCAGCGGCGGGTGCGCCACCGGCGGCCTTCACGCGCGCCAGGGCCGAGCCCTTGCTGACCTTGTCGCCGATCTTGACGAGCAGCTCCTCGACGACGCCGGCCGTGGAGGACGGAATCTCCATCGAGGCCTTGTCGCTCTCGACGGTGATGAGGCTCTGCTCGACCTTGACGGTGTCGCCGACCTTGACGAGCAGCTCGATGACGGCCACTTCGTCGAAGTCGCCGATGTCCGGCACTTCGACGGTGACGCTGCCACCGGCCGCGGCGGGCGCAGCAGCGGGTTCGGCAGCCGGAGCGGGCGCGGGCGCCGCGGCCACGGGGGTGGGTGCCGCGGCAGCCGGCGCGGGCGCTGCAGCGGCGGCGCCTTCGGCCTCCACCAGCACGACGACGCTGCCTTCCTTGACCTTGTCGCCGACGGCGACCTTGATCTCCTTGACGACGCCGGCCGACGACGACGGGATCTCCATCGATGCCTTGTCGCTTTCGACGGTGATCAGGCTCTGCTCGACCTTGATGGTGTCGCCGACCTTGACCAGCACCTCGATGACGCCGACCTCGTCGAAATCGCCGATGTCGGGAACCTTGACTTCAACCAATGCCATGTTCTTGTCTCCCTCGGCCTTAGGCGTAGAGCGGGTTGATCTTGTCAGCCTTGATGCCGTACTTCGCAATGGCCTCGGCCACCTTGGCGACCGGCACGGCGCCGTCATCGGCCAGCGCCTTCAACGCGGCGACGACGATGTAGTGGCGGTTGACCTCGAAGTGCTCGCGCAGCTTGGAGCGGAAGTCCGAACGGCCGAAACCGTCGGTGCCCAGCACCTTATAGGAGCGCCCCTTCGGGATGAAGGCGCGGATCTGCTCGGCGTAGTTGCGCATGTAGTCGGTCGACGCGATGACCGGGCCCTGCGTGCGGCCCAGCTGCTGCGTGACGAAGGGCACGCAGGCCAGCTCGGTCGGGTGCAGCAGGTTCCAGCGCTCGGCGTTCTGGCCGTCGCGGGCCAGCTCGTTGAAGCTCGGGCAGCTCCACACATTGGCGGCCACGCCCCACTCTTCTTCCAGCAGCTTCTTGGCGGCGATGCTCTCGCGCAGGATGGTGCCGGAGCCCAGCAGGTTGACGCTGACGGGCTTGCTCGCGTCGCCGTCTTCCAGCAGGTACATGCCCTTGAGGATCTGCTCCTCGGTGCCGGCCTTCAGCCCGGGCATCGCGTAGTTCTCGTTCAGCAGCGTGATGTAGTAGTAGACGTTTTCCTGGTCTTCCACCATGCGCTTGAGGCCGCGCTGCATGATGACGGCGACTTCGTGGGCGAAGGTCGGGTCGTACGAAACGCAGTTGGGGATGGTGCCGGCCAGGATGTGGCTGTGGCCGTCCTCGTGCTGCAGGCCTTCGCCGTTCAGCGTCGTGCGGCCGGACGTGCCGCCCAGCAGGAAGCCGCGCGCCTGCATGTCGCCCGCGGCCCAGGCCAGGTCGCCGATGCGCTGGAAGCCGAACATCGAGTAGTAGACGAAGAACGGAATCATCACGCGGTTGTTCGTCGAGTACGACGTTGCCGCGGCGATCCAGCTGGCCATGCCGCCGGCTTCGTTGATGCCTTCCTGCAGCACCTGGCCGGCCTTGTCCTCGCGGTAGTACATGACCTGGTCGCGGTCGACCGGCGTGTACTGCTGGCCCGCGGGGTTGTAGATGCCGATCTGGCGGAACAGGCCTTCCATGCCGAAGGTGCGCGCCTCGTCGACGAGGATGGGCACCGTGCGCGGGCCGAGGTCCTTGTCGCGCAGCAGCGTCGTCAGGAAGCGGACGTAGGCCTGGGTCGTCGAGATCTCCCGGCCCTCGGCGGTCGGGTCCAGCACGGCCTGGAAGGTTTCCAGCGGCGGCACCTTCAGGTTCTCGTCGGTCCTGGCGCGGCGCTTGGGCAGGTAGCCCCCCAGGGCCTGGCGGCGCTCGTGCAGGTACTTCAGTTCCTGCGAGCCTTCCGGCGGCTGGTAGAACGGGATCTTGGGCAGGTCTTCATCCGACACCGGGATGTTGAAGCGGTCGCGCATCGCGCGGATGTCGTCGTCCTGCAGCTTCTTGGTCTGGTGGGCGGTGTTCTTGCCTTCGCCGATCTTGCCCATGCCGAAGCCCTTGACGGTCTTCACGAGCAGCACGGTCGGCTGGCCGACGGTGTTCACCGCCTTGTGATACGCCGCGTAGACCTTCTGCGGGTCGTGGCCGCCGCGCTGCAGGCGCCAGATGTCCTCGTCGCTCATCTTGGCGACCATCTCCAGCAACTTGGGGTGCTTGCCGAAGAAGTTCTTGCGGACGAAGGCACCGTCGTTGGCCTTCATGGCCTGGTAGTCGCCGTCGACGGTCTCCATCATGACCTTGCGCAGCAACTCGTCCTTGTCGCGCGCCAGCAGCGGGTCCCAGTAGCCGCCCCAGATCAGCTTGATGACGTTCCAGCCCGCGCCGCGGAACTCGCCTTCCAGCTCCTGGATGATCTTGCCGTTGCCGCGCACCGGGCCGTCCAGGCGCTGCAGATTGCAGTTGACGACGAAGATCAGGTTGTCCAGTTTCTCGCGCGCGGCCAGGCCGATGGCGCCCAGGCTTTCCGGCTCGTCCATCTCGCCGTCGCCGAGGAAGACCCAGACCTTGCGCTTGCTCGTGTCGGCAATGCCGCGGGCGTGCAGATACTTCAGGAAGCGGGCCTGGTAGATGGCCATCAAGGGGCCCAGGCCCATGGAGACGGTCGGGAACTGCCAGAACTCGGGCATCAGCTTCGGATGCGGGTAGCTCGACAGGCCCTTGCCGTCGACTTCCTGGCGGAAATTCAGCAGCTGCTCTTCGGTCAGCCGGCCTTCCATGAAGGCGCGGGCGTAGATGCCGGGGGCGCTGTGGCCCTGGATGTAGAGCAGGTCACCGCCGTGCACGCCGTCGTCGGCATGCCAGAAATGGTTGAAGCCGCAGCCCAGCATGGTGGCCAGCGACGCGAACGAGCTGATGTGGCCGCCGAGGTCGCCGCCGTCTTCGGGGTTGTGCTTGTTGGCCTTCACCACCATGGCCATCGCGTTCCAGCGCATGTAGGCGCGCAGGCGCTCCTCGATCTCGACATTGCCGGGGAAGCGCTCTTCCTGGTCGGTCGGGATGGTGTTGACATAGGCCGTCGTGGCCGAGAAGGGCACGTCGATGCCGGCCTGGCGGGCGTGGTCGATCAGCGTCTCGAGCAGGAAGTGGGCGCGGTCACCGCCTTCCTCGCCGATGACGGCCGAGAGGGCGTCCAGCCACTCCTTGGTTTCCTGCGGATCTTTGTCGTTCGCGGCGGCGCCGAGAAACTCTTGCGGCTGGGCTGACATGGCCTGTCTCCTACATAAGCCACCTCTGCGGGCGGCGGGGGGATGCTGAAGGGGGGGTCTGGTTGAGGCGAGCGCGGGCGCAGGCGCCGCGGGCGGCCGGAGTGTCTCACAAGTCTGATTCAATTCTCAAATCGTGCGACACGATTTCTTAATGTGAAATCGCCGTCAATCCGGGCGGCCAGGATAATTTGCCGATGCCCGTTGATTCCGTCGTTCCCGAGCCCAACACCCGCCGCCAGCGCCTGCTCGCCCCGTGGCGGCGGCTGGTCGCCACCTGGTGGTTCCGGCAATCACCGTCGCGCCAGGACCGCCTGGCCACGCTGGGCCCGCTGATCTCGGTGCTGCTCTTCCTGGCGGCCATCATCTCGGCCTTCTGGTACTTGCGGAACGAGGAAATCGAGCGCGAGACCGAGTCCGTCAAGCGCGACACCGAGATCGCCCAGCAGCAGATCCGCCTGCGCCTCATCGAGAACCAGGAACAGCTGGTGCGCATCGCCCGCGAGGTCGTCACGCGCCAGATCGACGCCCACGAGTTCTCCGCCCAGGCCCAGGCTTTCGCCCGCGAGCGGCCCGAGCTGACGCACGTCACCTGGCTCAGCGCCAGGCGCGAGCGCCGCAGCAGCGTCGGCGCGGCGGGCTTTGCCTCCGATGAGCTGATGTCGGCGGACGGCACCGACCCGTCCATGCCGGTGGCCAACCAGTCCAGTGCACCGTCACTGGCCTTCGACGCCGCCAAGGAGCGGCGCCAGCCGGTCTACTCGCCGCCCTTCGTCGACGGCAGCGGCAACACCGTCTTCCAGCTGCACATCCCGCTGATCGACCGCGGCGGCTTCGCCGGCGTGCTGATCGCCGAGTACACCGTCGAGTCGCTGCTGCGCTACTACGTGCCCAGCGAGGTCGCCACCCGCCACAGCATCGCCGTGCTGGACGCGCGCGACCAGGTCGTCGCCAGCACCGTCATGGCCATGCCCGGCCAGGTCTTGCGCCGCGCGTCGCTGCTGCACGACGTGCCGCTGGCGCCGGCGCTGAACGGCCTGGTGCTGCGCGGCCAGGGCTGGCGCACGTCCATCGGCCTCATCAACAACGCGCTGTTCTGGCTGGTGCTGGCGCTGGCCGGCATGACGGTCTGGATGCTGCTGGGCACCTGGCGCCACATGCGCCGGCGCACGCAGATCCAGAACGCGCTGACGCTGGAGACCAACTTCCGTCGCGCGATGGAGAACTCCATGCTGACCGGCATGCGCGCCATGGACATGGACACGCGCATCACCTACGTGAACCCCGCCTTCTGCGCGATGACCGGCTTCTCGGAGGCCGACCTCGTCGGCCGCACGCCGCCCTACCCCTTCTGGCCGAGCGACCGCCGCGAGGAGAACGCGCGCCTGCTGCAGCAGGAGCTGCAGGGCCGCAGCCCGTCGGGCGGCGTCGAGGTGCGCATCCAGCGCAAGGATGGCTCGACCTTCGACGCCCGCGTCTATGTGTCGCCACTGGTCGACACCAAGGGCAAGCAGACCGGCTGGATGACGTCGATGACCAACATCACCGAGGCCAAGCGCGTGCGCGACCAGCTGTCGGCCTCGCACGAGCGCTTCACGACCGTGCTGGAGGGGCTGGACGCGGCCGTCTCGGTGCTGTCCGTGCAGCCACCCGAGCTGCTGTTCGCCAACCGCAGCTACCGCCTGTGGTTCGGCGCCGACCCGGCCGGCCACGCGCTGCTCGCCGGCGGCCAGCTGATCGGCACGACGAGCCGCCGTGGCGGGCTGGATGACGGCGCAGATGAAGAGGTGGACGACTTCTCCGGCCTGCCCGCCGAGGCGCTGACCGACCTGGGCTCCGACCCGCGCGAGGTCTATGTCGAGTCGCTCGCCATGTGGTTCGACGTGCGCGCGCGCTACCTGCAGTGGACCGACGGGCGCCTCGCGCAGATGCTGATCGCCACCGACATCACGATGCGCCGCCACGCCGAGGCCCAGGCCGCGCTGCAGGCCGAGAAGGCACAGGTCACCAGCCGGCTGATGACCATGGGCGAGATGGCCTCCAGCGTGGCCCACGAGCTGAACCAGCCGCTGACGGCCATCACCAACTACTGCAACGGCATGGTCAGCCGCGTGCGCAACGACAGCATCGATAAGGATGCGCTGATGGCCGCGCTGGAGAAGACCGCCAAGCAGGCCCAGCGCGCCGGCCAGATCATTCACCGCATCCGCAACTTCGTGAAGCGCAGCGAGCCGCAGCGCCAGCCGGCCCATGCCACCGACATCGTCGAGGACGCGGTGGAACTGGCCGGCATCGAGCTGCGCCGCCGCAACGTGGCCATCCATACCTACGTCGCCCAGCGCCTGCCGCAGATGATGGTGGACCCCATCCTCATCGAGCAGGTGCTGATGAACCTGCTGAAGAACGCCGCCGAGGCCATCGACAACGCGTCGCTGCCCACGTCGCGCCGTCACATCGAGCTGCGTGTCGTGCCCAAGCACAGCGCCGAGCTCGGGGGCCACATCGAGTTCTCGGTCACCGACATGGGGCCGGGCCTGCCCGACGAGGTACTGGCCCGCATGTACGAGGCCTTCTTTTCGACCAAGGCCGACGGCCTGGGCATCGGCTTAGGGTTATGCCGGTCTATCGTCGAGTCCCACCAGGGCCGGATAAAAGCCGAGAACCTCTACAATGGGTCCTTGGTCGTTGGGTGCCGATTCGCGTTCACGATTCCGGTCACCATCACCTCAGAACACCTGCGTGCAGACACTGCCGGCAGCGCTCAGAGAACCGAACCCACCACACCATGAGCTTGATCCCCAAGAAGGGCAACGTCTACGTTGTCGATGATGACGAAGCCGTCCGAGATTCGCTGCAATGGCTGCTCGAAGGCAAGGACTACCGGGTCAAGTGCTTTGACTCCGCCGAATCCTTCCTGACGCGCTACGACCCCCGCGAGGTCGCCTGCCTGATCGCCGACATCCGCATGGACGGCATGACCGGCCTGGAGCTGCAGGACCGCCTCATCGAGCGCAAGAGCCCGCTGCCCATCGTCTTCATCACCGGCCACGGCGACGTGCCGATGGCCGTGCAGACGATGAAGAAGGGTGCGATGGACTTCATCGAGAAGCCCTTCAAGGAAGAAGAGCTGCTGGCCCTGGTGGAGCGCATGCTCGACCAGGCCCGCGACGCCTTCTCCAGCCACCAGGAAGCCGCCAGCCGCGACGCCCTGCTGGCCCGCCTGACGACGCGCGAGGCCCAGGTGCTGGAGCGCATCGTCGCCGGCCGCCTGAACAAGCAGATCGCCGACGACCTCGGCATCAGCATCAAGACGGTCGAGGCGCACCGCGCCAACATCATGGAAAAGCTCAACGCCAACACGGTGGCGGACCTGCTCAAGATTGCCTTGGGCGCGACCGCCAAGGCCTGATCGCCCCCATCTCATACAGAGGCCGCTGCACGCGGCCTCTTTGCATTTTCGGAGTTCAAACATGACCGCCCAACTGATCGACGGCCTCGCCCTCTCCAAGCAACTGCGCGCCGAAGCCGCTGCCCGCGCCGCTGCACTGACCGCCCAGGGCAAGCAGCCCGGTCTGGCCGTCGTGCTGGTGGGCGACAACCCGGCCAGTCAGGTCTATGTGCGCAACAAGGTCAAGGCCTGCGAGGAAGCCGGCATCTATTCAAAGCTGGAGAAGTACGACGCCACCATGACCGAGGCCGAATTGCTCGCCCGCGTCGACGCGCTGAACAACGATCCGACCATCCACGGCATCCTCGTGCAGCTGCCGCTGCCCAAGCACATCGATGACCACAAGGTCATCGAATCGATCTCGCCCGCCAAGGACGTCGACGGCTTCCACATCGCCAGCGCCGGTGCGCTGGTGGTCGGCGAACCCGGCTTCAAGGCCTGCACGCCCTATGGCTGCATGAAGATGCTGGAAAGCATCGGCATGAAGGACCTCAAGGGCAAGCACGCCGTCGTCATCGGCCGCAGCAACATCGTCGGCAAGCCGATGGCGCTGATGCTGCTGGCCGCCAACGCGACGGTCACCGTCTGCCACAGCGGCACGGCCGACCTGGGCGCGATGACCCGCCAGGCCGACGTCATCGTCGCCGCGGTGGGCAAGCGCAATGTGCTGACGGCCGACATGGTCAAACCCGGCGCCGTCGTCATCGACGTCGGCATGAACCGCAACGACGAGGGCAAGCTCTGCGGCGACGTGGACTTCGACGGCGTCCGGCAAGTGGCCGGCTGGATCACCCCGGTGCCGGGCGGGGTCGGCCCGATGACGATTGCCATGTTGCTCGTGAATACGCTTGAATCCGCAGAACGCGCCGCAACTTCTGCCTGATATGACCAACCCCCTGCTCTCCACCGCCCCCCTGCCCGAGTTCGCGGCCATCACGCCGGAACATGTGCAGCCCGCCATCACCGAGCTGCTGGCCGCCGCGCAGGCCGCGCTGGATGAAGCTGTCAAACCCGAGACGCCGGCCGACTACGACACGCTCTCGCGCATCCTCGACACGGCCACGGAGCGCATGGGCACGGCCTGGGGCGCCGTTGGACACCTGAACGCCGTCGCCGACACGCCCGCGCTGCGCGAGGCCTACAACGCGATGCTGCCGGCCGTCACCGAGTTCAGCACGGCCATGGGCGCGAACGAGGCGCTGTTCGCCAAGTACAAGGCCGTCGTGGCCGCCCAAGGCGACAGCCTGAGCGCGCCGCGCCGGCAGTTGCTCAAGCACGCGATCCGCGACTTCGTGCTGTCCGGCGCCGAGCTGCAGGGCGAGGCCCGCGAGCGCTACGCCGCCATCCAGGAGCGCAGCGCCGAGCTGCAGCAGCAGTTCAGCGAGCATGTGCTGGATGCCACCGACGGATGGAGTCATGTCGCCAGCGCCGACGAACTGGCCGGCGTGCCGCAGGACGTGCTCGATGCAACGAAGCTCGATGACGGGGGCCACAAGATCATGCTGCATTTCCCGGTCTACCTCCCCGTCATGCAGTACGCGGAGAACCGCGAGTTGCGCGAGAAGCTCTATCGCGCCTATGTGACGCGCGCCAGCGAAACAGGCAAGCCCGAGTGGGACAACACCGCCGCGATGCGCGAGATCGTCGCGCTGCGCCAGGAGGAGGCGAAGCTGCTGGGCTATGCCAATTTCGCCGAGGTGTCGCTGGCGCCCAAGATGGCGTCGACGCCCGCCGAGGTGATGAGCTTCCTGCGCGACCTCGCCAAACGCGCCCGGCCCTTTGCCGAGAAGGACCTGGCCGAGCTGCGCGAGTTCGCCAAGGGCGCGCCTTTGGAGAGCTGGGACGTGTCCTACTGGAGCGAGAAGCTCAAGGAAGCGCGCTACGCCTTCAGCGACCAGACCGTGAAGCAGTACTTCACGGCCCCCAAGGTCGTCGCCGGCCTGTTCTCCATCATCGAGCGGCTGTTCGACGTGTCCATCGCTGAAGCCAAGGCGTCCGTGTGGCACGAGAGCGTCCGGTACTACGAGATGCAGCGCGGTGGCCGCACCGTGGCCGGCTTCTACCTCGACCTCTACGCGCGCAATGGCAAGCGGCCCGGTGCGTGGATGGACGGCGTGCGCAGCCGCTGGCTCAAGCCCAGCGGCGAGCAGCAGCTGCCCATCGCCCATCTGGTGTGCAACTTCGCGTCGCCCGTCGGCGACCGCCCTGCGCTGCTGACGCACGACGACGTCATCACCCTCTTCCACGAGTTCGGCCACGGCCTGCACCACATGCTGACGCAGGTCAACGACCTCGGCGTGTCGGGCATCTCGGGCGTCGAGTGGGATGCCGTCGAGCTGCCCAGCCAGTTCATGGAGAACTTCTGCTGGGAATGGGACGTGCTGCAGCAGCTCAGCGGCCATGTCGACACGGGCGAGCCGCTGCCGCGCGAGCTGTTCGACAAGATGATCGCGGCCAAGAACTTCCAGAGCGGGCTGATGACGCTGCGCCAGATCGAGTTCGCGCTGTTCGACATGCGCCTGCATGCCGAGCGGGGTGCGGAAACCGACGTACAGAAGGTCATCGACGAGGTGCGCGCCGAGGTCGCCGTGCTGATCCCGCCCGCCTTCAACCGCTTCCAGCACAGCTTCTCGCACATCTTCGCGGGCGGCTATGCGGCGGGCTACTACAGCTACAAGTGGGCCGAGCTGCTGAGCGCCGACGCCTGGAGCGCCTTCGAGGAGGAAGGCGTGTTCAACCCGGCCACCGGCCGGCGCTTCCTGAACGAGGTGCTGGAGCAGGGCGGCGCGCGCGACGCGATCGACAACTTCAAGGCCTTCCGCGGCCGCGAGCCAAAGATCGACGCGTTGCTGCGCCACCAGGGCATGGCCTGAGAGATTGAGAGCCGTCAGCCTTCGTCGTCCAGGGTGTGGACGCGCATGCCGATGCCTTCGGCATGCGGCAGCTTCCACGGCGCGCGGCCCAGCATCTTGCGGCCGTCCTTGAGCCCCGCGGTCCAGCGGGCGCGCAGGCGCGAATCGCTGAAGTCGATGTCGCGCCAGGAATCCTCGCCCGGCAGCGCACGCATGACGAGGTGGACGACGTCGATGCGCGAATCGCAGCCCAGCGCCAGCAGCTCCTTCACGGCCGGCAGTGCGGCCGTCTTTGCGTCCAGCCTCCTGCCGACAAGCCGCAGCGCGCGCCGCAGGTTCTGCATGCGCTCGTGGTCGCCGAGGTGCTCGAGGATGCGGCTGGCGTACTGGATGTCCTTGTAGCGCGTCAGCGCCTGCGCCATCGTGTGTGGCGCGGCCTCGCTGGCGTCCCACAGGTCGACCATGAAGCACAGCGTGTCGCGGCGCTCGGCGTCGTCCAGCACGACGTCCAGCGGCGTGTTGCTGTAGATGCCGCCGTCCCAGTAGGCCTCCCTGCCGATCTGCACCGGCGCAAAGCCCGGCGGCAGCGCGCCGCTGGCCATCACGTGCTCGGGGCCTATCTTCGTGTGGCCGTCGCGGTTGTCGAACAGCGCCAGCTCGCCGGAGCGCACATTGACCGCGCACAGCGTCAGCCGCGTCTCTGCGGCCGCGATCCGGTCGAAGTCCACCAGCTCGCGCAGCGTCGCGGCCAGCGGCGAGGTGTCGTAGAAGCCGAGTTCGTTCAGCGGCGCGCGGCGGTTCATGTCCCAGGACTGCAGGCCCCGCGGCCGGAAGAAGCCGGGCACGCCGCTGGTCAGCGTCTGCCAGGTCTGCAGGCCCTGTTGCCAGATCGCCGTCCAGGGGCTGGCCGGCAGTGGCGGCGCCGCGAAGGCCGGCCGTGTGACACGGTCCCAGAAGCTGCGCAGCGCCTTCAGCCGCTCGGCCGGCGCATTGCCAGCGATCAGCGCCGCGTTGATGGCGCCGATGGACGTGCCGACGAGCCAGTCCGGCGGCAGCTCCGCGGTCTCCAGCGCCTCGACGAACCCGGCCTGGTAGGCGCCTAAAGCGCCGCCGCCCTGGAAGACGTAGACGGTCTGGGGACGGCGCTTCGTCGCCATCGGCTTCAGCTCAGCGGGCGGGCGTCGACATCGCGACACGGCGCACGAAGGGCGAGTCGAGCCTGCCGACGAGCTTCATGGCTGCTCCTTCTTCGGCTGCAGGGCGACGTCGCTGTCACGCACGAGCTCGTCCAGCGCCTCCCTGCCGTGGCGGCGTTCGATTTCGGCCTGCACGACGCGGTTGTAGGCGTCGGCATAGGCCTGGGTCAGCAGCGTGGCCTCCCGGCCCTTGCTGACCCAGGTCACGCCGAAGCGCTGCTTGAGTTGCGGCGCCCTGGCCGGCGCGCTGCCAAAGCCCTGCAGCTGCAGCCGGCCGGCCTCGACGTCCGCCTTGGCCCGGGCCTCGCCGCGTTCCGCCGCCCCGGCCGGATTGCCGATGCGCAGGTCGACGCTCGCCACCGTCTGCCGCTCCGGCTGGCTCTCGCCGGGCCGAACCCTGAAGCTATCGAACAGGCCATACAGGACGGCCGCCGCGATCAGCGCGCTCAGCACGGCCACGGTGCGGGCCGTCTTGCGCGAGCGGCGCCAGCCCTTGCCCAGGCGCTCGTCGGCCAGGGCCACGGCCAACGGGGATTTCGCGGATTCCATCGATTGCTTCAGTTCCGAAAGCCGCGATTGTCCGCGAGCGGCGCGAGCGCCGCCCGCACCCGGGCTTGCCAGCTGTCGTGTTCGGCCACGCTCCAGTCCGGCCAGCGCGGCGACTCGGCTTCGAGTTCGTCCGCCAGCGCCTGCAACTCGTCCCAACCCGACACCTTAGCAGCCAAGTGCAACCGGGCCTGCCATTCCTGCGCTTCTCGCACACGCGGATAGGCCGCGAACAGCCAGCGCGCGACATCGGGCCGGGCACGCCAGTCGATGCTGCCGAACCGCTCCACGGCCTGGGCCGTGAGCCGCTGGCCGGCGCCCAGGCAGTCGAAGGCGACGCAGCCGGCAAAGCCACGCTCGACGAGGTCGGCATGGATGCCGCAGCGGTGGTCGGCGCAGAGATGGTGGCAGGGTGTCTCGGCCGGCTTGTCGAAGCCGAAGCCCTGGACCGCGTCGAAGGGCGGGATCACGCAGCACAACGCCGCGCAGGCGGAGCAGTCGGCCTTCAGGTAGGCAGGCAGCAGCGCGGGCAAGCTCACTTAGCGTCGTCCGACACACCCACCATCCAGCCCACGCCGAAGCGGTCGTTGACCATGCCGAACAGCGGCGCCCAGAAGGTCTTGCCCAGCGGCATCTGCACCTGGCCGCCATCGGCCAGCGCGGCGAAGGCCTCGCGGGCGGCGTCGGCATCGGGGCAGTCCAGCGACAGCGAGAAGCCCTTGAAGGCCGTGTCGCCGCCGCACATGCCGTCGGACATCATGACCAGCGCGCCGCCGATGTGCAGCGAGGCATGCATGATCTTGTTTTCCGAGCCCGGCGGCAGCGTGCCGGGTGGCGGCGGCTCAGGGCTTTCGGAGTTGCGCATCATGAATTCCACCTTGGCGCCCAGCGCCTTCTTGTAGAACTCGATGGCTTCCTCGCAGCGGCCGTCGAAGAACAGGTAGGGATCGATCTTCATCGCAGTCTCCTGATGAAACGAGGCATCTCGACTCTACGGAGTCTTGAAGTCGCCGGCTGTCGAAATGATGAAGTTCTTCGCGTCGATATGTTTGCGCCAGGCCGCGTTGGCCTGCTCGACGGTCACATTCGCCAACGCGTCGTCGCGCCTCTGCGCGGCGGCCCAGGTCTCGCCGCGCTCCGCCAGGCTGGTGAGGCCGCCGGCCAACGCAGCCGGATCGGCCCGGCCCTGGCGGCGCGCTTCGAGGATGTCCTTCTTGGCGCGCGCCAGCTCGCCGGGGGTGATGCCGCTTTCCGCCATGCGCTTCACCTCCTCCTGCACGACGGCGATGACGCGCTCGCGCTTGTCCGGCGCATAGCTGGCCTGGATGGCGAAGCTGCCCGCGTCGCCCCAGTAGCTGGCCCCCAGCGAGGCGCCGATGCCGTAGGTCAGGCCTTCCTTCTGGCGCACGCGCTCGGACAGCCGGCTCTCCAACCCACCGCCGCCGAAGATGTGCACGGCCAGTTCCAGCGCCGCGTAGTCGGCGTCCTCGCTGTTCAGCGGCAGCGTCTGGTGCAGGCGCACGATGGCATTGGCCTTGTCGCGGGCGATGGCGTCGAAGCGCGCCGGCGGCACGGCGACATGCCGCGGGATGTGGCGCACGAAGCGGGGCGTCGCCGGCTTCTTCCAGTCGCCGAAGAGCTTGTCCACTTCGGCGGCGAGGCCGTCCGGCAAGGCGCCGACGACGCTGACCTGGGCCTCGTTGGCGCTCCAGTAGTCGGCGTAGAAGCGCTTCACGTCGTCCAGCGTCGTCTCCTTCAGGTTGGCGATGCGCTCGTCCACGCTCATCACGTAGTCCGGGTGGCCGAGGGCCACGCCGCGCGCCTTGTTGTAGTGGGCACGCGTGGCCTCCTGGCGCAGCACGCCCGGCTCCTGGCGCGAGGCCTCGATGGCAGCAATGCCGGCCTTGATCTCGCGGTCGAAGGCGTCCTGCGGCAGCAGCGGCCTGCGCAGCGCATCGGCCACCACGCGCAAGGCCGGCAGCAGCGTGTCGCGCTCGGCGCTGACGAAGACCGTGGCGCCCTGGTCGTAGCTGCTGATGCTGAACGATGCGCGCAGCCTGATGAGGGCATCCTGCAGCTGCTGCCTGGTGTAGCCCGCACTGCCTTCGTCCATCAGCTGGCCCACCAGGCCGGTGCCGTTGCGCGCGAAGGTCGCGTCGCGCTCGCCCCAGCGCAGCTGCATCTGCAGCACGACGGTGTTGCCGCGCGTCTGCTTCTGCAGCGTGTGCAACGCGATGCCCCCGTTCGGCCCAGGCAGCGTCGCCCGCTTCGTGCGCGACTCCAGCACCGGCGGCACCGGGTCGAGCTGCTCGCCTTCCTCCACCTTGGGCGGCCCCTGCAGCGCGGCCAGGCGCTGGTCCAGCGGCGGCGCGGTGGGGATCTCCACGCGCTCCACGCCGCCGGCCGGCAGATAGCGGCCCAGCGTGCGGTTGGCAGGGCGGAAGTAGGCGGCGCGCACGCGCTCCACGTCGGCCAGCGTGACCTTGGGGATGTCCTCCATCAGCTGGAACAGCAGCCGCCAGTCACCGGCGGCGATGAGGCCGGAGATCTGCTGGATCAGCACCTCGGGGTGCTTCATCTGCTGGCGGTAGCTGTTGACGGCGATGTCGCGCACGCGCACGAGTTCGCTTTCCTCGAACGGCTTGCCGGCTCGGCCCTCGGCAAGATCGAGCAGCAGCGTCTCGACCTGCGCCACGTCGGCGCCCGGCGGCAGCACCGCGTAGGCGCTGGCCGTGCCCGGGTCCACGCCGCCCGCGCCGCCGATGCCGGCGGCCAGCGCAAGCTTGGGTTCGACGAGCTGCTTGTAGAACTGGCCGCTGGGCTGCAGGCTCATCAGCAGGCCGTAGACGATCAGGGCCGCCGTGTCGGGATGGGTGATGGCCGGGACGTGGTAACTCGCCAGCAGGATGGGCTGGCCGCCGACGCGGCGCACAACGACCGTGCGCTCGCCGTCCTGCGCCGGCTCCACCGTGTAGGGCTGGCGCACGGCCGCGGCCGGTTTGGCGATGGGGCCGAAGTGCTTGGCGATCAGCGCCAGCGTGGCCGCCTTGTCGAACTGCCCGGCGATCAGCAGCGTCGCGTTGTCGGGCCGGTAGTAGCGCTTGTAGAAGGCCTGCAGCTTCTCGATGGGCACGTTCTCGATGTCGCTCTTCGGGCCGATGGTGGCGTGGCCATAGGGATGCCAGGCGAAGGCTGCGGCGTTGACGCGCTGGTTCAGCACGGCGAAAGGCTGGTCCTCGCCACGCTCGAACTCGTTGCGCACCACCGTCATCTCCTTGTCGAGATCGGCCTTGGCCACGAGGCTGTTGACCATGCGGTCGGCCTCCAGCTCAAGCAGGAAGGCCAGCGTGTCGGCATTCGCGTTGTAGCTCGCAAAGTAATTGGTGCGGTCGACGGTCGTCGTGCCGTTGAAGCGCACGGCGCGCTGCGCCATGGCTTCCTTGATGTTGCGCTGGCGCTCCGTGCCCAGGAACAGCATGTGCTCCAGCAAGTGGGCCATGCCGTATTCGCCCGGCGCCTCGTGGCGGCTGCCGACGCGGTAGGTGATGTTGACGGTCGTCGTCGTCTGCGTCGCGTCCGGGAACAGCAGCACCTGCAGGCCGTTGGGCAGGCGGTACTCCTCGATGCCGCCCAGCTCGCGCACGCGCTCGGGCAGGGTCGGTGCCGCGGCGGACGCGGCCGCCACCGGCGGCTTGGGCACCGGCCGAATCCTGGCGGCCGTCTGGGCCTGGGCCTGCCCCAGGGCCAGGCTCAACAGGGCGACGCCCAGGCCCCGCGACATCCACCCGTACAACTCCATCCGCATCTGTCTCACTCCAGGCGCCGCATCTTCGGCTTGGCGGCGATTCTGCGTGGTTTCGCAGCGGCCGCCGTTCGTCACCGAGCCATGCGCGCTTGCGCAGCACCGTGCGCCTAGCGCTCGGCCATCAGCGCCATGATGGCGTCCAGGCTGGCGGGCTTGGTCAGGTGCGCGTCGAAGCCTGCGGCATGGGAGCGCTTCCTGTCGTCCTGCGAGCCCCAGCCGGTCAGCGCCACCAGCAGCGTCGCCGCCAGGCGCGGGTCCTGCCGCAGGCGGGTCGCGACCTCGAAGCCGTCCATGCCGGGCATGCCGACGTCGCAGAAGACGGCCTGCGGCAGGAACTCCGCCGCGGTGGCCAGCGCCGCCGGGCCGTCGTGCTGCACGCGCACCTCGTGGCCGAGGAGCGACAGCAGCATCGCCATCGATTCGGCTGCGTCTTCGTTGTCGTCCACGACCAGCACGCGCCTCGGCTGCGCCTGCGCCGGCACGGCGGCCGGGGCCTGCACGGCCGCCGGCGCCTCCGCCAGCGGCAGCCGGACCGTGAAGCGGCTGCCCTGATCCGGCCCGGCACTCTCGGCGCGGACCTCACCGCCATGCAGGCGGACCAGGCGCTTCACCAGCGCCAGGCCGATGCCCAGCCCTCCCTGCGAACGCCCCAGCGTGCGGTTGACCTGGGCGAACATGTCGAACACGCGTCCGATCATGTCGGGCGGCAGGCCGACGCCGCTGTCCTGCACCGCCAGCACCGCCTGCTCGCCGCTGCGGGCCAGCGACACGGCGATGCTGCCGCCGTCGGGCGTGTACTTGGCCGCGTTGTTGACGAGGTTGCTGAGCGACTGCGCCAGCCGCGTCAGGTCGCCATCCACCCAGATCGGCTCGTCCGGCAGCGTGACGGCCAGGCGGTGGCCGCCACTCTCGATCAACGGCGCACAGGCCTCCAGCGCGATGTCGACGACGCGCCGCAGGTCCAGCCGTTCACGCTGCAGCACCAGCTTGCCGGTCGAGATGCGCGACACCTCCAGCAGGTCGTCGATGAGGCGCAGCAGCTGGTTCATCTGTCGCTCCACCATCGCCGTGACCTCGCTGCGCCGGCGCGAGTCGTCCGGCAGACGCGCCAGCAACTGCAGGCCGGTGCGGATCGGCGCCAGCGGATTGCGCAGCTCGTGGGCGAGCGTGGCGAGGAACTCGTCCTTGCGCTGGTCGGCCAGGCGCAGCGACTCGATCTGGTCGCGGATCTGGTACTGCCAGCGCCGGCCGCGCAGCGCCGTCTGCACGGCGCTGACGACGGTGCGCATCGACGCCGGGCGGTCGAGCAAGGTCAGGTTGCGCAGGCGCGCCTCGCGCAGCGCCGGCACTTCCTGCCCATGGCGGCACAGCGCCAGCACCGGCAGGTTGGACCAGGCCGGCTGCGCCTCCAGCGCACGCAGCACTGGGGAACAGCCCGGCTCGGACAGCATCGCGTCGGTCACGATCAAGGCCCCCGCGCCGGCGCGGATCAGCTCGTCGGCCTGGCGCCAGTCCCGCGCCACGATGCCCTCGATGCCGGCGCCCGTCAGCAGCGTGCGGGTGACGTCGGCATCGCGCCCGGTCGGCGCGAGGATGACGACCCGCTCGCTGTCCGGCTGCTCAGCCCTGGCCGGCACCGCCATGGCCATCGCTCCCTTCCTGCGCCATCGGGCCCCCCAGTTCGACCGGCACGCCGGACATCACGCCGCGCAGATGCGTCAGCGGTGGCCCGAGGTGCACGCCACGCTCGTCGAACCACAGCTGGCGGATGGCGTTCTCGTGCCGGCCGCTGCGCTTCTTGACCACCGAGATCGCCTTGCGCATGGCGCCGGCATGCTCGTACATGCGGAACAGCAGGATGGCATCGGCGAGGTAGCTCGTGTCGATGACGCTGCGCATGCCGGCCCCCAACATGCCAGACTGCGTGGCGACGAGGAAGGACGCCACGCCGTGGTTGTTGAGGTAGTTCAGCAGTTCATGCAGCTGGATGGCCAGCGCCCGCTCCTCCGGCATCGCATTGACGTAGCCGTTGAGGCTGTCGATGACGACGACGCGTGCGCCGTCGCGCTCCACGGCATGGCGCACGATGTTGGCGAACTGGCTGGGCAGCACCTCGGCGGGGTCGATCTGGCGCACCGTCAGGTGTCCGTCGAGTTCGTCCATGTCCATGCCCAGGCCCTTGAGCCGGTCCAGCAGCAGCGAGCGCGACTCTTCGAACGTGAAGATGACCGCATGCGCGCCGCGCCGCGCGGCCTGCACCGCGTACTGGGCGGCGACGGTGGACTTCCCGGAACCGGCCGGCCCGATGAACAGCGTCGCCGTGCCGCGGTCCACGCCGCCGCCGAGCAGCTGGTCCAGCGCCGGGACGCCGCTGGGCACGGGGTCGCGGCCGAAGGCCGAGCCGTGCTCGGCCGGCGTCAGGCGAGGAAAGACCTGCAGGCCGCCGTGGCGGATCAGCAGGTCCTGCTGGCCGGTGATGAAGTCGCTGCCGCGCAGCTTGGTGACGCGCAGCTGCCGCAGCGCCGGCCCGTAGGCGGGCACGCGGTGCTCCAGCGCGATGACGCCATGGGCGATGCTGTGCACCTGCGCGTCGATGCCGTCGTTGGAACGGTCGTCGAGGAACAGCGCCGTGCATTGGCGGCCGACGAAGAACTGCTTGAGCGCCAGGATCTGGCGGCGATAGCGCAGCGAAGTCTGGGCCAGCAGGCGCAGCTCGGACAGCGAATCGAGCACCATGCGCCGCGGCTGGCAGCGCTGAACCGCCTCGAGGATGCGCTGCGTCGTCTTGTTGAGCTCGACCTCCGACGGGTGGTACATCGTCAGCTCGGATTCGCCGAGCAGGTCTTCCTCGTTGGCGACGAGCTCGACGATCTCGATGCCATCCAGCGACCAGCCGTGCGACTCGGCCCCCGCGCGCAGTTCCGCCGCGGTCTCGCCCAGCGTCACGTACAGGCAGGGCTCGCCTTCGCGCACGCCCTGCATCAGGAACTGCACGGCCAGCGTCGTCTTGCCGGCACCCGGCTCGCCGTCGATCAGGTAGAGCCGGCCGGCAATCAGCCCGCCATGCAGCACGTCATCCAGGCCCGGCACGCCGGTTGCAGAACGGGCGGGGTTCCCTGTCATTGCGCATCTTTCATCGGGATCAGTCCTTGCACTGGCTGGACCACCAGGCCCAGCTGCGATTCAGTGTATGCCCCTGCATACCCTCGATCTGCGCCGTTACAGCTGCCAACTGCAGCGCTATCGCCGCAACAGCGTCAGCCCGATCAGGCGCGACACGACGGCCGCGAGGTACATGACGCCGACGAACATCTCCAAGCTGGTCAGCGCGCGGGCCAGCGGCCGCACCGGGATGACATCGCCGATGCCGGTGCTGGACAGCAGCGCGAAGCTGAGGAACATCAGCTCGGTCCAGCTGCGCGGCTGCTCGGGATGGACGGCCGCGGCGAAGCTGCCCGGCTGCAGCGCCTGCAGCACGACGAAGCTGTAGGTGAAGCCCCAGGCCAGCAGCGTGAAGGTGGCGCCGGCGGCGAACAGCTCGTCCGTCGTTGCGTGCATGTCGGCCATCATGTAGGCGACGAGGCTGCCGGCCGCGTAGAAGTAGAACAGCGCCTCCAGCGCCGCCGACCAGGGCAGCAGCCAATGCATGTCCAGCAGCGCCTGCAGCAGCAGCATGACGATGGCCGGCAGCGCAAGCCCCACGCTCAGCCACGTCAGGCCCGGCGTGCGGCGCACCATGCCGGTCGTGACGACGAGCACCGCGATGCCGATCGCGCTCAGCCCGAGCGGGCCGCTGCGCGTGGTTTCCAGCAGCGGGTAGAGCAGCAGGCCGGCGAGCTGCACGACGAGCAGCACGGCGGAAGGGTGGCGGCGCGTGGCCGTGAGCAAGCGGGTGTGGCGACCAGTCATGCCGCGGATTCTGCGATGACCGCCGCCGCGAAGCAGGCCTCGGGCGCTGGCTCTCGGCGAGGCAGGCCAGCGAGTTCGGCGGTCAGACCAATCTCACACCCACTCGACACCCCTCCTCCGCCTGAAACGAAAATTAGGGACGCCGCCACCCCATTTATCCGGGAAAACTCTAAAAACACAGGCCTGCCGGATTCAATAAACGCCGCTAAAGTGGACTGACCAAAGGGAATAAAACGTGTTCCGCAGGCCCTATCCCGGCTTGCCGGAACCCACAGACGCATCGTCAGATGCCGTTCCACCATTGGGCCGCCATTCGAAATGCAGCGGCTGCAATGGGTCAACCCTCTTACTGATATTCGTGCCTGGCTGAAACCACGCCAGGCCGATGCGGATCTGCGCGCGCAAAACGTCTCCCTCTGACGGTTTTGATACTGCGCGGATGCTGACGCGCCACCGGCTTTTGTGGCGACAAAGAAAGGTTTTGCATGAAAACTCGTTTCAAGGTTTCCACGGCGCTGGCAGTCGTTGCATTGGGTGCCGCTGGGGTTGCGTACGCCTGGGTCGCCACTCCCGAGTCCTGCCGTGTCTCGGCAGAAAAGGTGAGGGTCGCCATCAAGGCAAGCATGGACGCGCAACTGGCCGCCGACGCGCAGAAATGTGCAGCGCTCCCTTCATCTCAGCAGCCGGCGTGCTATACCCAACTCGACGCAAAATCGCAGCAACTGGAGGCGCAGCGCAACCAGTATGTCGAGAATCTGTATCAACAGTGCCTGAGCGGCGCATGGGTTCCGCAGCCCGAGTGGCAGTAATTTCACGTTGAGATCGGGCGGCGCGGCATGCCCGCCCGACGCAAATGACATCGACACGCCGCAGGCGCCATGGATGATTGATCCATGAATCTCAAAACCGGCCTGCTGCTGCACAAATAGCGTCGACTCTGGGGCCGCTCTGCATGGCGCATATGCCGAGATCACTCGAATTCAGTGAATAACAAGACTCCGCCCGGCTGGTGGGTTCGCCACCGCAGGCTGCGCATCGTGCTGCCCGTGCTGGCATTGACGCTGGCGGCCTCCGCGCTGGTTTTCGGCCTCAACCGTCCGGCGCTGCCGCCGCCTCCGCCGCCCACATCGGTCGTCGAACGCGGTGACATCGCCCAGGCCGTCCAGGCCGGCGGCATCGTCCAACCCAAGCGGCGCGTCGACGTCGGCGCGCAGACCAGCGGTCTCGTCCGGCGCCTGCACGTCAAGCTGGGCGACTGGGTGAAGGCCGGCGACCTGCTCGTCAGCCTCGACCCGGCGACGGCGCGCACGGCCGTGCAGCAGGCCGAGGCGCTGCTGGCGCAGCAGAAGGCCTCATACAAGCGGGCGCAGGTGGCGCTGGGCGCCGCGCGGCGCGAGGCCGAGCGCGAAAGCCGGCTGCTCGCCGGCGACGCGACGACGACGGTGGCCGCCGAACAGGCCGCCACGCGGCTGGCCGACCTGGAGGCCGACGTGCAGGGCCAGCAGGCCGCCATGGCCCAGCGCGAGGCCGACCTGGCCGACAAGCGCCTGCAACTCGACCGGGTGCAGGTGCACGCGCCGATGGACGGCCAGGTGGTGAACCTGGCGGTGCAGGAAGGCCAGAGCGTGAATGCGGCCATGGCCAGCCCGGTGCTGCTGACGCTCGCGCAGATGCGCACGGTCACCGTCAAGGCCCGCGTGCCCGAGGCCGACATCGGCCAGGTGCGCGCCGGCCAGGTGGCGCGGCTGACGACGCTGGCCGCAGGCTCCCGGCGCTACGAAGGCCGCGTGCATCTGGTGCAGCCGCTGCCGGAGCGCCTGGGCAGCGCGCTGTACTACAACGTGCTGTTCGACGTCGACAACGCCGAGGCCGAGCTGCTCAGCGACATGACGGTGCGCGTGGAACTCGTCGTGGCGGAAGCCCGCGGCGTGCCGGTCCTGCCGGTGGCCGCGCTGGGCGCACGCGCGGGCGAAGGCCGCTTCATCGTCCAGGCGGTGAACGCTGCCGGCCAGGTGCAGGCCCGCACCGTGCGGACCGGCGTGCGCGATGCGACGCGGGTCCAGGTCGTCGAGGGCCTGCAGGTCGGTGAACGCGTGCAGATGGCCGCCGTTGCCGCGCCGGTGCCGATGTCATTGCCACCGCTGCCCGGCCTGTGAGCGCGTCGTGGCGCTGATCGAACTCACGCAGGTTTCCCGCCACTACGGGGCGGGGGACGACACCGTGCATGCGCTGGACGACGTGAGCCTGCGCATCGAGGCCGGCGAGATGCTGGCCATCGTCGGCGCCTCGGGCTCGGGCAAGTCCACGCTGATGAACCTGCTCGGCTGCCTGGACAAGCCCAGCGCCGGCACGCTGAAGGTGGACGGGCGCGACGTGGGAACGCTGAGCATCAACGAGACCGCCGCCTTGCGGCGCGAGACCTTCGGCTTCATCTTCCAGCGCTACCACCTGCTGGGCCACCTCGACGCCGTCGGCAACGTCGCGTTGCCAGCCGTCTACGCCGGCCTGGACGGCACGCGGCGGCGCGCGCGGGCGATCGCCCTGCTGCAGCGCCTGGGGCTGGGCGAGCGGCTGGGCCACAAGCCGCATGAACTCTCGGGAGGCCAGCAGCAGCGCGTCAGCATCGCCCGGGCGCTGATGAACGGCGGCCGCATCATCCTGGCCGACGAGCCCACCGGCGCGCTGGACAGCGCCAGCGGCGCACAGCTGCTGGCCCTGCTGGCGGAACTCAACGCGCAGGGACACACCGTCATCCTCGTCACCCACGACGCGGCCGTGGCCGCCCATGCGCACCGCGTCGTGGAACTGCGCGATGGCCGCATCGTGCGCGACGAGCCCACGCAGGCCCGCACCAGCACCGCCGCCGCACCCGCGGCGGAGATCTCCGCCCGCGTGGACCGCCTGGCCGCCTGGCGCGAGTCCGTGGCCGTGAGCCTGGCCACGCTGCGCAGCAATCGCCTGCGGGCGGCACTCAGCATGCTGGGCATCGGCATCGGCATCGCGGCCGTCGTCGGCGTGATGGCACTCGGCGATGGCCTGCAGCGCAAGCTGGAAGACAACATGGAGGCCATGGGCGCGCCGACCATCGACGCCACCGTCAACGGCGGCCTCGACAGGCTGCTCAAGGGCCTGCCAAGCCAGGCCTTCAGCCGCGAAGACGCAGCGGCATTGCAGGCGCTGCCGGGCGTGGCCGCGGCACGGCTGCAGCGCAGCACCATGCAGGCCGCGCGCCACGGCGCCCAGGACGTCTTTGCGACCGTGCAGGCCGTCCTGCCCGGCGATCTCTCCCGTGACCGGCAACTCATCGTGCAGGGGCGCGACATCAGCGAGCTGGACCTCGACACGGCCGCGCCGGTGGCTGTCCTCAACCAGAAGGCGCTCGACGCGCTGATCCCCGCCGGCCAGCCCGCGCTGGGCGCGCTGTTGATGCTGGGCGAGCTGCCGCTCACCGTCATCGGCGTGACGGCAGACCGCTCGGCTTTCGGCCTGGGGGGCATGACGCCCACGATTGCCGTTCCGGAAGCCACCTATGTCGCCAGGATCGACAACGAACCCACCGCCAAGAACCTGCGCATCTACGCCGCCCCCGGCGAGTCCACCGCCGGCCTGATGGGGCCGCTGCGCCAGACCCTGCTCGCCCTGCACGGCACGGAGGACTTCCTGCTGCGCGACGGCGGGCAGTTCGACCGCATCAACCGCGACTCGCTCGCCGGCGCCCGCAAGACCCTCACCGTCATCGCTGCCATCTCGCTGCTGGTCGGCGGCATCGGCGTCATGAACATCATGCTGGTGTCCGTTGCCGAGCGCACCCGCGAGATCGGCATCCGAATGGCCATCGGGGCCCGCCCGGCCGACGTGCGGCGGCAGTTCCTCATAGAGTCCGTCGTCATCTGCGCCCTGGGCGCCCTCGTCGGCCTGGCCCTGCCCGCGCTGGCGGCACAGCTGACGCAATGGCTGGACCTGAAGCTGCCCCTGCTCGTGGGCTGGCGGGCCGTCGCGCTGGCCCTGGGCGCCAGCGCTGCCATCGGCCTCGTCTTCGGCAACCTGCCCGCCGGCCGCGCCGCACGGCTCAGCCCGGTCGCGGCGCTGGCGCGAGACTGACCCAGGAGGGATGGCGCCATGCACGGCGCCTACATAGGGCCGACCGCCGCAGCGGCCGCAAGGTGGTCCAACCAGTCACTTCCGCGGGCTCGAAGATCAATGGAAACCCGAAACGTAAATCAGGGACCTAACCGCCCATTTACTGGGGAAAACGCTCAACGACACCACGCCTGCACGCAAACGCTGACTGCTAAAGTGGACTGACCAGAGAGGTAGAAGAAGAGCACGCCGCCAGCCCCATCCAGGCTTGCCGGACGGCCGTCAAAGGCATCAACAGATGCAGCCCCTGCCCCCATTGGGCCGCCTTACCGGAATGTGTCCGGCGTGTGATCGGCGTCGAGTTCGAACGGGATCCGAGCCTGCCGCAAGACATTTCGAGGCCAACACGAATCTGCGCTGCGATGTTGCTCGAGACGAGTCACACCGCGCGGATGCTGACGCGCCGCCAGGTCTTGCGGCGACAAAGGAAAGGTCTTTATGAAACTTCGGAATTCATCCTTGGCCGCCAAGGCCCTCGCTCTCGTTGCCGCCTCGGCCTCCGCCTTGGCCATCGCGGAATGCCATCCGCCGCAAAGTGCTTGTCAGAACGCCGGCGCAAGCGCTTACAACTCTGCCTACAACAGTACCTACAACAGCGCCTATGCCTCTGTGAACGCAGGTTGCTGGGCGGGCCAGGGCTACTACTGCCCCAGCTACGCTGATAGCGTCGCGCGGCAAGCCGCTACGTCTTCCGGTCAAAGCGCCTACAACTCTGCGTACAACCAATGCATGGCGACGGTCGTGCCTTGTGGCTGAGTGATGCCATGAGATGAAGGAATCCCGTCTCGCGATGGCATGCCATCGCGAGACGGGCGTTGCCGCAACTACGGGAATCGGCAAGGCCGAACACGCCAGCACTTCCTTGCCGCTCCTGACAAAACACCACCCGTCATGAACAGCCTTCGTCTCACGTCGATGGCCTTTGCCATCGCTGTCCTCACTCCGGTCTTGGCCGTTGCCGCGCCGACCAATGCGTTGTGCAGCATCATGGACAGTAGCGTGCTTTCGAGCTGGCGGCTATCTTCGGCACCCGCTGTGGCTGCCGTTCCCGTCACGGCGCCATCCAGCGTTGCATCGACGGAAGTCAGCACCTGCACCTGGAGCAGCAAGGACGGCACGGCCTTGACGCTTTCAAGCTCGCCCTTCAACGGCTTGCTGCCAACGTCATGCAATGTTCAGCAGATCACGGGCGGGTCGTCCATGACGATGTGCATGACTTCCAGCGGAGGCGCCATGCTGTCGGTCGTGCTCGTCCAGCCCGCCGGCAAGGTCGATCAGGATGCAGCAGCCAAGCTGCGCCACCACACCGAAGCACTCGCAGCCAAGCTGGGCAAGGCAGCCAAGCCGTCCTGACATTCGCGAGACTGCGCACGGAGTGCAGGCATCGGGTCTGGCGTGGAGTCGCCCGAACTGCCGGTCCGGTCCTGTGGCGAGAATCCTGAACGGACGGCAGCCTGCACTTCGACGAACGGACATGAACCGGCGTCTTCATTCCAGGAAGGAAGCCCCATGCGACTCAGGTCCTGCATGACCGCTATCGTCACCAGCCTGTGCCTGCTGCTGGCCGGCCCCACCGCCGCCACGTCATCGGACCCGGCCAAGCTGGATCGCGTAGCCGTGACGGGCAACAAAGCAAAGCTGTCGCCATGGTTCCGCGCCGAGAGCCAGCGCTTTGTCGTCTACTCCAACGCCCCGGCTGATGACGTTGAACGGCTGCTGGACAACCTCGAGAAGCTCGATCACCTGCTGCGCCTGTACACGCTGCCGTCCGGCACTGCCCCGGCGCATGAACCCAAGCTGACGCTGTACTACCCACGCGACGCCGCCGACCTGGCCGAGATCGACGCCGACCGGCCGGCCCTGGCCGTGGGCCTGTACAGCAGCTGCGCCTCGGGCGTGCAGGGGGCGGGCGTCCATCTGGAGCCCATCCCCCGCCTGCGTGATGACCAGCTCGAGCGCGCGCCGCAGGACAAGACCCTCTCCTATTTCTTCGAAGCCTATGCGCGGCATTTCCTGTACCGCCATACCGACATCCGCACACCCTCCTCCTTCGTCCACGGCTTTGCGCAGTACTTTTCCACGGCGCGGTTCTCGGACAAGCAGATGGTGGTGGGCCGCACCCCTGCGGCGCTGGCGGACTACCTGAACTTCCTTGAGAGTGGCCAGGGCCAGAGCCTGGACTACGACGACGCGCTGCGGCAGAAGCTGGCCGACACCCACGGCGTCGGCGGCGGCGCCGCCGTGCGACTGGAGTTCGAGGCCAAGGCCTGGCTGCTGACGCACTACATGCTGTCCTCCGACGACCGGCGCCAACGCATGAACCGCTATCTCGCGCTGGTGGGCCAGGGCATCGCGGCGCCGGCGGCGTTCGAGACTGCCTTCGAGATCAAGATGTCCGAACTGCCCCGCCTGATGGGGTACTACGGCCACCAGCAGGTGCAGGCGATACGGGTGGACCACCCTTCGCTGCCCGTGGCCCAAGTGCGATTCCGGGCCCTGTCGCGCGCTGCCGGTGAGTTCGTCCTTGCAGACGCGGCGCTGAAGTCTTGCCCGGGCCCACAGGCCGGCGCCAGGCTGCTGGAGAAGGTCACGGCGCTGGCAGTCCAGGTCCCGGCCGAGGAGGCCGCCCGTCTGACGCTGAGCCGGGCCCAGATCGACTGGGGCGATCCGCAGGACGCGCTGCCGCGGCTGGAGGCGCTGCTCAAGGACGACGAGGCCCACGTCGAGGCCCGCACGCTGCTGGGCATGGCGCACCTGCGGCTGGCCGAGCGCAGCGCGGGCGATGCCCGGCATGCCCATCTACAGGCCGCGCAGCGTCAGCTTCAATTGGCCGCAGGATCGAACCCGCCGGCCCCAGACGTTGCGCTGGCGCTCTTCAAGGCTGAGATGGCCACAGCGCAAGAGCCCGGCAGCTCAACGCTGGACGGCGTGACCGCCGCCTGGCGCGCCGCGCGCGAAGTCGATGCGCTGACGCGCTCGGCGGCGCTGACCTATGCCTATGCGGGCAACGGCGACGACGCCTACGCGGCGCTCGCGTCGCTGGCATTGCCCTCGCGCGACGACCCCATGGCCCGCTGGGCCAAACAGTGGCAGGGCCGCCTCGAGACGGGCGTGAGCCGCGGCGACATCCTCGCCGAGATGCGCGCCCCCGCGCCGGCCGACAGGCCGTTCAAGGAGTGGACGCTGGAGAAAGAGACCGTGACCCGGGAGATCAACGCCATCATCGGACTGGAACGGGCTGCCGAAGAGATATTGAGGCGGTGGAGGTCAGAGGATCCGAAGACTGCGGTGCGTCCGGAGGTGGCGTCCGCACTGCTCGCCCGCGCGAACCTGCTGCGCATCAAGATGAACCGTCAGGACTCACTCCTCCCCCCAGACGGCCGCTAGAGTCGGTGCCCGACGAGGATACAAACCGTCGTATTTCAAGTCCCAAGGAGCAAGACCCCATGCGCCTGAACCCTTGCGTGACCGCACTCGCCGCCTGCTGGCTGTTGATGGCCGATCCCGCTGCTGCCGCGTCGTCAGATCCGGCCAAGCTGGATCGCGTCGCCGTGACGGGCAGCAGGGCGGAGATGTCGCCCTGGTTGCGCGCCGAGAGCCAGCGCTTCGTCGTCTACTCCGACGCCCCGGCCGACGACGTCGCCCAGCTGCTGGACAACCTCGAGAAGCTCGACCACCTGCTGCGCCTGTACACGCTGCCGGCCGGCCCGGCCCCGGCGCATGAACCCAAGCTGACGCTGTACTACCCCCGCGACGCCGCCGACCTGGCCGAGATCGACGCCGACCGGCCGGCCCTGGCCGTCGGCCTGTACAGCAGCTGCGCTTCGGGCGCCCAGGGGGCCGGCGTCCGTCTGGAGCCCATCCCGCGCCTGCGTGACGACCAGCTCGAGCGCGCGCCGCAGGACAAGACGCTGTCCTATGCCTTCGAGGCCTATGCGCGGCACTTCGTCTACCGCCATACCGACATCCGCGCGCCCTCTTCCTTCATCCTGGGTTTTGCGCAGTACTTCTCCGCGGTGCGCTTCTCGGACAAGCAGATGGTGGTGGGCCGCATCCCCGCGGCCCTGGCGGGCTACCTGAACTTCCTCGACAGCGGCCAGGGCGCGAGCCTGGACTACGACGCCGTGCTGCTGCAGAAACTGGCCAGCCCCCACAACCTCGGCGGCGCCGCGGCCGTGCGGCTGGAGTTCGAGGCCAAGGCCTGGCTGCTGACGCACTACATGCTGTCCTCCGACGATCGGCGCCAACGCATGAACCGCTATCTCGCGCTGGTGGGCCAGGGCATCCCGGCGCCGGCGGCATTCGAGACGGCCTTCGAGGTCACGCTGGCCCAACTGCCCCGTTTGATGGGGCTGTACGGCCGCCAGCAGGTGCAAGCCATGCGGGTGGACCTGCCTTCGCTGCCCACGGCTGCGGTGAGGTTCCAGGCCTTGCCACGCGCGTCCGGGGAGTTCGTCCTCGCAGACGCGGCATTGAAGTCCTGCCCGGGCCCGCAGGCCGGCGCCAGGCTGCTGGCGAAGATCGCTGCCCTGGCCGCGCGCTTCCCGGCCAACGAGTTCGCTCGCCTGACACTGAGCCGCGCGCAGCTCGACTGGGGCGATCCGCAGGACGCGCTGCCGCCGCTGGAGGCGCTGCTGAGTGGCGATGAGGCCAATCTCGCGGCCCGCACGCTGCTGGGCATGGCCCATCTGCGGCTGGCCGAGCGCGGCGAGGGCGAGGCCCGGCGCGCTCATCTGCAGTCGGCGCGGCACCATCTGCAGCTGGCCGCTGGATCGAACCCGCTGGCCCCGGACATCGCGCAGGCGCTCTTCAAGGCCGAGGTGGCCACGGCGCCAGAGCCCGGCACCGCGACGCTGGAGAGCGTCACCCGCGCCTGGCAGGCCGCGCGCGAGGTCGACGCGCTGACGCGCTCGGCAGCGCTGGCCTATGCCTATGCGGGCAACGCGGACGACGCCTACGCGGCGCTCGCGTCGCTGGCGCTGCCCCTGCGCAGCGACGCAATGGCCCGCTGGGCCAGGCAGTGGCAGGGCCGCCTCGAGACGGGCGTGAGCCGCGGCGACATCCTTGCGGAGATGCGCGCCCCCGCGCCGGCGGACAAGGTGTTCAAGGAATGGACGATGGAAAAGGAGGACGTGGTGCGGGAGATCACCCTCATCCAGGGCCTGGAACGGGCTGCCGAAGAGGTAGCCAGGGCGTCGATGGAGCCCAGGAGTCAGGTGACTTCTCCAATGGCCATGGCATTGCGCGCCCGAGCGGGCATGCTGCGCGCCAAGATGAACAGCCAGACCTCAATGCTGCCTGCCGACGGCCGTTGAGGATGGTGCCGGCTTTGAGGCCTTCTTCAGCGCCTCAGTCGGGCCCGTCGCTGCGCAGCCCCCGTGCCGGCCACTGCGCCAGCAACAGCGCCCCGGCCATCACCCACATAGGCGCCGTCAGCGCCGTGGCCGCGGCCAACATGCCGAAGCCAACCGGCATGCCCACCGTCGCGCCGTTCAGCGTCAGCATGCGCAGGCCCAGCGCCTGGCCGTGGCGCTCGGGCGGCGTCGCGCGGTGCAGCATCGCCAGCACCATCGGCTGCACCGAGCCCAGCGCCACGCCCAGCAGCGCCGAACCGCACATCAGCCCCAGCGTGCCGGGCAGCCAGGCGTAGGCGATGAAAGTCAGCATGGCCACCACCATGGCCGAGCGCAGCGCCCGGGCTTCGTCGATGTCGTCGGCAAAGCGCACGATGGCCAGCCGCACCACCGTGGCCGCCGTCGCGAAGCTGCCCAGCACCAGGCCGATGCTGGACGCCGACAGCCCGCGCGCATGGCCCACGACGGGCACGACGAAGCTGTGCGCGTCCCAGCCCGCCGACAGCGCCAGGTTGACGAGCAGCAGGCGCCGGTAGACGGGCAGGCGGAACAGGTCCCAGGCGGCCGGCTCGCGAAAGCTCTTGGTGTAGACCTTGGGCGGGTTGCGCGGCACCTTGCGCGCCAGCAGCCACGACAGCAGCGGCAGCAGCGCCGCGAACGCGAATGCGGCCTTCATGCCGATGTGGTCGATCAGCAGGCCCGCGATGATGGGCGACAGCGCGTTGGACAGCGCCGGCCCCAGCGCCATCCAGCTGAAGATCTTCTTCAGCTCGCCCGGCTCCTCGGCCATCAGCCCGGCCTCACGCTGCATGGCCACGGCCGCCACGGCGACCGCGCCGCCGCACAGCAGGCAGCCGGTGGCGATGGCCCAGAGCTTGGGGATGGCCAGCGCCAGCAGTGCACCCGCAAAGGCGAGCGCCACGCCCACGCCGACGGGGCGGTGGAAGCCATGCCGGTCCGCCAGCCGGCCGGCCCACAGCGACAGCAGGATGGGCGCGACGGCGAACAGGCTCAGCAGCATGCCGACGGAGGCCTCGCCATAGCCCTGGTTCAGCACCCACAGGCTGGCCGTCACGCGCGTCGTCGCCATGCAGGCGTGCACGCAGATCATCGTGGCGATCAGCCACACGAACGCGTGGCGCAGGTTCTTCGTCGGGGCGGCCGGGCCGCTCACTCGGTGTCCTCGGCGAGGCCCAGCTGCAGCATGCGCTGGGCGGCGTCATCGGGCAGCGCCTCCACGCCCTTCAACTTGCGCGTCATCGCGCGCGTGCGCACCTCGGCGGCGTCCAGCGTGTTGCCGGCTTCCTCCAGCTTCTTCTTGGCCTTGGCCAGCACGTCGCCGAACTTGCCGAACTCGGTCTTCACGGCGCCCAGCACCTCCCAGACCTCGGCACTGCGCTTCTCCAGCGCCAGCGTGCGGAAGCCCATCTGCAGGCTGGTCAGCGTGGCCAGCAGCGTCGTCGGGCCGCACAGCATGACCTTGTGCTCGCGCTGCAGGCTCTCCAGCAAGCCGGGGCGGCGCAGCGCCTCGGCGTAGAGGCCCTCGGTCGGCACGAACAGGATGCCGAAATCGGTCGTGTGCGGGGGGCCGATGTACTTCTCGCGGATGGTGCGCGCCTCGTGGCGCAGCCGGTTCTCGATGGCCTTGCCGGCCGCCTCGGCGGCCGGCGCGTCGGCGCGCTCCTGGGCGTCCAGCAGGCGCTCGTAGTCCTCGCGCGGGAACTTGGCGTCGATGGGCAGCCACAGCGGCTTGCCATCATTGCGCTGGCCGGGCAGCGAGATGGCGAACTCGACGCGGTCGTTGGAGCCGGGCAGCACGGCCACGTTGGCGGCGTACTGCTCGGCCGTGAAGACCTGGTCCAGCAGCCCGGCCAGCTGCACCTCGCCGAACACGCCGCGCGTCTTCACATTGGTCAGCACGCGGTTCAGCGAGCCGACGTCGCGCGCCAGGTTCTGCATCTCGCCCAGGCCCTTGTGCACCTGTTCCAGCCGTTCGGCCACCTGCTTGAAGCTCTCGCCCAGGCGCTGCTCCAGCGTCGCGTGGAGCTTCTCGTCGACGGTGGCGCGCATCTGCTCGAGCTTCTTCTCGTTGTCCTGCTGGATGGCGGTGAGGCGCAGCTCCACCGTGTGGCGCAACTCGGCCATGCGCTGCTCGTTCAGCAGCGACATGGCCTGCAGCTGCTCGCGCATGCCATCGGCCAGGCGCTGCATGGATTCGGCCTGGGCCTGGGCGCTGCGCAGCGCCGCGGCGTCCTGCGCTTCGCGCGCGGCCAGCGCCTGTGCGCTGAGCGATTGGTTGCTGTTCTGCAGGCCCTGGCCCAGCGCCTGCTGAAACTGGGCGAGGCCCTGCAACAGCTCCTGGCGCGTGCCGCTGGCGCTGCGGCCGAGCTCATCGCGCAGCTCGCGCTCCAGCCTCTCGTGGCCCTGCTGCAGCAGCTCCGGTGAGACCACCGCCTGCGGTTTCTGGCGGGCCCAGATCAACACCACCACCAACAGGATCAAGGCCAGCAGGCCCAGCAGCAACGCATCGAACAGGGTCATGCGGGGCATTGTCGCCCCGCCGGCATCGACGCCTACAGCGCCTTGAACAGGTGATGGTGCTGGGCCGACACCTTGAGCCGCTCCGGCCGTCCCTTGATCTCCAGCTCCAGCGCGTCGCCAGCGCGGTGCACGCCGTGCACATGGCGGCGGTTGACGACGACGCTGCGGTGGACTTGCATGAAGCGCACCGGGTCCAGGCGCTCCAGCAGCTCCTTCAGCGACAGCCGGATCAGCCCGTCGCAATCAAGCGCAATGACGCGCGTGTACTTGCTGTCGGACTCGAAGTACTGCACCTCGTCCACATGCAGCAGCCGCACCTGGCTGCCCACGGCGACCTGCAGCCAGTCATCGGTCGGCCTTGCGGACGCCGCCAATGCATCACGCAGCCGCGCCACCGTCTTGGCCAGGCGCGGCAGTTCCACGGGCTTGAGCACATAGTCCACCGCCTGCGCCTCGAAGGCTTCGACGGCATGCGCGTCATAGGCCGTCACGAAGACGACGCGCGTGCCGCCACCCTGCAGCGCGTCGGCCACCTGCAGGCCGGTCAGGCCCGGCATGCGGATGTCGAGGAAGGCCAGCTGCGGACGCAGCTGCTGGATGGCCTGCAGGGCGTCGATGCCGTCCTCGCATTCGCGCAGCAGCCGCAGCTCCGGCCACAGCTGCGCCAGCCGCTCGCGCAACGCGGCGCGCATGAAGGGCTCGTCGTCGGCCAGGATGGCGGTCGGAGCGTCGGTCATGGCTGCTCCAGCGGCAGCACCACTGTTGCCAACACACCGCCGTCGGCCAGGCCGGCGACGGACAGCTGCGCCCGCTCGCCGTGCAGGCCGCGCAGGCGCTCGCGGATGTTCTGCAGGCCCGTGCCGCCGTCGGGCGATGTCACGCCGCCCAGGCCCACCCCGTTGTCCTGCACGCCCACATGCAGCTCGGCTCCCACCTGCCGCGCAAACACGCGGATGCGCACCGGCCCGGGCTTGGGCTCCACGCCATGCTTGATGGCGTTCTCCACCAGCGTCTGCACCACCAGCGACGGGAAGCCGGTGGCCGCCAGCGCGTCGGGCAGATCCACATCCACGGCCAGCCGCCCGCCCATGCGCAGCCTGGCGATCTGCAGGTAGGCATCGGTCAGCTCGAACTCGCGGCCCAGCGTGGACGACAGCTGGCGCATGGACGGCATGGCCAGGCGCAGGTAGCGGGTCAGCTGGGTCAGCAGGAAGTCCGCCTGCGCGGTGTCTTCCTTCAGCAGGTATTGCACCGTCGCCAGCGTGTTGAACAGGAAGTGCGGCTCGATCTGCGCCTGCAGCACGGCCAGGCGGGCCTCGGCCAGGCTTCGAGCCATGTCGGCGATCTCGGCACGCTGGTTGGACTGTTCCACGCGCGACTGCCAGCTCAGCGTCCTGAAATGAGTCTGCGCAAGGTACAGCAGGTACAGCGGGCCGACGCCCAGGCCGGCGAGATAGTGCAGCGGGCGCAGCACGCCGGGGTGGCGGTGGTCGAGCGCCATCAGCAAGATCCCGGCAGCGACCTGCCCCGCCAGCATGGCGGGCAGCCACCAGGACAGGGCCCGCCGCAGGGACGGGCTGTCACCCACGGTTCGCGCCAGCCTCCAGTTCGCCACTTCCAGGGGTGCGGTGGCCAGCACGAGGAACAGCGCCACCAGTCCATGGCTCAACCTGTCGGGCACCAACCCCGACCCAACCAGCGGCCACAGGCCGGTCAGCAACAAGACCGTGTAGAGGGCGCACAGCACGACCAGCCACGACCGTGTGCGATAGGTCGCGAACATCGACACATGGGGACGCTGGAGCGCAGACCACACGTACATCGTCACCATCGCGACGATCAACATGCCTGCTTGGGACCACTGCGGGTTGATCCTGCCAATGAGTGCATTGGCCAGCGACATCACCACCAGGACCGGCAACACGATCCACCCCGGATTGAGGCGGGATGCTTCTTCTGCTCGCTCAGGCCCGGCGCTGCTCATGGTGTGTTGCACTGTCATTCCTCTCGCAACGCGGCCGCCCATCGCGACGCGCTGGGACGCAGCATCCCGGTTCGGCCGCATCGCCGCCGCAGCTGCGGGACGGATGAAGCCCCGCGGCGACGAACGCCGCTCAGTTGGCGACGAGCCCCTTGACCGCCTTGGGCAGCTCCACCTCGATCAGCGCCTCCAGCGCCTTCACGCGCTGCTCGGCCGTCGTCGCGGCCCAGGGATTGGCGGCGGCCTCGCGGGTGACGGGCAGGCGGCCGGACGCGGCCAGCGACTGCTCACGGCGCAGCTTCATGTCGCCCAGGTCGACGACCGACACGCGGATGGACACATAGGACGCGAACACCGGCAGCCCGGCCTGGCCGTCGAAGCCGATCTGGCCGCTGGGGCGCTGGTCGAGCACGAAGCCGGGGCCTTCGATGGTGGTCAGGATGCGCCCCGGCAGCGCGGCGGCCAGCGCCGGCTCCTGGCGGCTGCGCGTGACCAGCAGCAGCTTGGCCGCGCCGCTCTGGCGCACGGCGTCGCCCAGCTTGCCGGGCAGCGCCAGCTTGCCGTCGACGAAGAGGTTGGCCGGGTCGCCGAACAGGCTGCGCGTGGACGAGGTGTAGAGCTTGACCTCGCGCTTGTCGTCCACGGCCTTGATGGCCTCGTTCAGCGCCTGCAGCACCGCGTTGTCCAGGCCGCCGGGCGGCGTGGCGGTCCAGTCGCCGCTCTGCACGGTGTCGCCACGGGCGGGCGTCAGGTTCAGCAACTGCACGTTGTCACCCAGCAGCGAGAGCGCGGCGAACTTGTTGGGGTCGCGCGGCGCCTTGTCGTCGACGGCCGGCGCCGCCGGCTTGGCCGGCTCGGGCGGCGGTGGCGGCGGTGGCGGCGCGCCATGTTTCTTGGGCGGCTGGGCAAGCGCCAGCGCGGGCAGCAGCGGGAGCAGGTAGAGCAGGCGACGTTTCATGCGGAAAGGACTTCGGGATTCAGCGGCGTCAGTGGCGGTACGCCGGTCAGCGCGGCGACGAGATTGTCGGCGGCCAGGTTGGCCATCGCGAGGCGGGTGGGCATGGTGGCGCTGCCAATGTGCGGCGTCAGCACGACGTTGGGCAGCGTCAGCAACGCGGGGTTCACACGCGGCTCGCCCTCGAAGACATCCAGGCCCGCGGCAGCGATGCGGTTCTCCCGCAGCGCGGCCGCAAGCGCGTCTTCATCGACGATGCCGCCGCGCGCGATGTTGACCAGCGTCGCCGTCGGCTTCATCAGCGCCAGCTCGGCGGCGGCGATGCAATGGTGCGATGCGGCCGAATACGGCAGCACGAGCACGAGGTGGTCGGCCTGGCGCAGCAACTCATCTTTACTCAGGTAGCGCGCACCGAGCTCGCCTTCGGCCTCGGCCGGCAGCCGCGAGCGGTTGTGATACGCGACGTTCATGCCGAAGCCGAAGCGCCCGCGCCGCGCGATGGCCTGGCCGATGCGGCCCATGCCGAGGATGCCCAGCGTCGTGCCGTGCACCTCCTGGCCGGCCAGGAAGTCCCAGCTCCAGCTCTTCCAGCCGCCGTCGCGCAGCAGCCGCTCGCCCTCGCCCATGCGCCGCGCCGTGGCCATCAGCAGCGCGAAACCGAGGTCGGCGGTCGTCTCGGTCAGCACGTCGGGCGTGTTCGTGACGAGCACGCGGCGCGCCGTGCAGGCGGCTAGGTCGATGTGGTTGTAGCCCACGCTCATCGTGCTGACGACGCGCAGGTCCGGGCAGGCGTCGAGCAGCTCGGCCGTGATGCGGACAGAGCCGGTGATGAAGGCGCCGGCCTTGCCCTGCAGGCGCTCACGCAGCTCGTCGAGCGCCAGCGCGTCGCCCGGCACGGCGTCCACGTCGAAATGGGCCGAGAGCTTCTCGGCCACCACGGCAGGCGCGCGGCGCGCGATAAGGACTTTCAATGCACCCATATGACGGCCATCAGGAGGAGAAGCGGCAACAGCACCGCGCAGGACCACAGCAGGTAGCCGCCGAAGCTGGGCATCTTGACACCGCGCTCCTCGGCAATCGCCTTGACCATGAAGTTGGGCGCGTTGCCGATGTAGGTCATCGCGCCCATGAAGACGGCGCCGCCCGAGATGGCGGCCAGCACGGTGGCGCCCTCGCCCATCAGCCGCTGCGCGTCACCGCCGGCGAGGTTGAAGAAGGCGAGGTAGGTCGGCGCGTTGTCCAGCACGGAGGACAGGCCGCCGGTCAGCCAGAAGTAGGCGGCCGGCGACGGCTGGCCGGCGGCGCCAGTCAGCAGCGCGGCCAGCGGCGCGAACACGCCGGCCGGGCCGGCCTTCAGCATGGCGATGACGGGCACCATGGTCAGGAAGATGGCGATGAAGAGCTTGGCCACCTCCTGCATGGGTGCCCAGGAGAACTGGTTCTTCTCGCGCACGCCGGCCGGCGTGACGAGCAGCGACGCGAGGGTCACGGCGACCAGGCCGACGTCGCGCACCAGCGCCTGCAGCGGCAGCGGCGTGCCCCACAGGTCGAAGACGATGCCGGGCTTCCAGGTGCCGCTCATCAGCACGAGGCCGATGGCGACCGCGAGAGGCAGCAGGTTGATGGCGCCTTCCAGGCCAAGCCTGGGCGCATCGGGCGTCGGGTCGGCCGGCGTGACGCCTTCCTTGCGGTAGAGCCAGGTGTCGACCGCGCAGAACACCGCCAGCAGCGCGGCCAGCAGGAACAGCGTCTCGGCCCACAGGTGGCCGGCCGTCCAGAAGAAGCTGACGCCCTGCAGGAAGCCCAGGAAGAGCGGCGGGTCGCCCAGCGGCGTGAGGGACCCGCCGACGTTGCTGACGATGAAGATGAAGAAGACGACGACGTGGGCGTTGTGGCGCCGGTTGTCGTTGGCGCGGATCAGCGGGCGGATCAGCAGCATGGACGCGCCGGTCGTGCCCATGAAGCTCGCGAGCGCGGCGCCCAGCCCCATGATGCCGGCGTTCAGCGCCGGGCTGCCGTGCAGGTTGCCGCGGATGAAGATGCCGCCGGCCGTCGTGTACAGCGCGCCGAGCAGGATCGTGAACGGCAGGTATTCCTCCACCAGCGTGTGCACGAGCACATGGCCCGTCTCGGCGGCGCCAAAGGCCAGCGTGAAGGGCACGAGCAGCGCCACCGTCCAGGCCGCGGCGATCTTGCCGAAGTGGTGGTGCCAGAAGGCCGGCGCCGCCAGCGGCATGACGGCGATGGACAGCAGCAGCCCGGCGAACGGTGTCGCCCAGGCCAGTCCCAGCTCGGATCCCTGCAGCGCCATCAGTCCTCCAGGAAGCGCGTGAACTCGGCGACCGGCGCGCGCTCGGTGACCAGGCTGTTCTCGATGGCGTTCGGGTCCGCAAAGCCCAGCGACATGCCACAGACCAGCATCTGTTCGTCACGCAGACCCAGTTCCTCGGCAATCAGCTTGTGGAACTGCGTGAACGCCGCCTGCGGGCAGGTGTGCAAGCCGCGCGCGCGGGCCGCGACCATGATGTTCTGCAGGAACATGCCATAGTCCAGCCACGAGCCCTGCTGCATGACGCGGTCGATCGTGAAGAACAGGCCCACCGGCGCATCGAAGAACACGAAGTTGCGGCCATGCTGGTGCTGCATGCGCGCCTTGTCGGCCTTGGCGATGCCGAGCAGCCCGTAGAGGTCCCAGCCCACCTTGCGGCGGCGGTCGATGTAGGGGCTGCGCCACTCGGTCGGGTAGTAGGCGTACTCCTCCTTGTGGGCGGCGTTCTGCTCGGGGTCCAGGTAGGCGGCCTGGATGCGGCCGGAGATGCGCTTGAGCGCCGCGCCGGTCAGCACGTGCACCTGCCACGGCTGGGTATTGGTGCCCGATGGCGCCCAGGAGGCAACCTCCAGGATGTCCTCGATGGTCTGGCGCGGCACCGGCGTGGGCAGGAAGGCGCGCAGCGAGTGCCGGGTCTTGATGGCGGCATCGACCGCGGCGGTCTGCTCGGGCGTGGGCGTGGCGAAACGGCTCATGGGCGGTTCAGGGGGTGAGGGCCTTCAAGGCGTGGAGGTAGGCAGCGGGCAGCTCGGCGACGGGCCGGCGGCTGTCGCGGTCGACGTAGACATGCACGAAATGACCCCGCGCGGCGCAGAGGTCCGCGCCTTCGGCGAACAGGCCGATCTCGTAGCGCACGCTGGAGCGGCCCTGCTGGGCCACGCGCACGCCGGCATCGATGCGCTGAGGGAAGGCCAGCGACGCGAAGAAGTTGCAGTGCGTCTCGACAACCAGGCCGATGACCTCGCCGCCGTGGATGTCCAGCGCACCCGCCTCGATGAGCAGCGAATTCACGGCCGTGTCGAAGAGGCTGTAGTAGACGACGTTGTTCAGGTGGCCGTAGACATCGTTGTCCATCCACCGTGTCGTCAGCGGCACGAAGCGCGCATAGGCACTGCGGGTGTCGGGCTGCGGTCGGGTCATCGGGGAATTCTCCATCAAGCGTGTCGGGGGCCGGGTTTTGCAAAGGTTTGCGGCATTTGCACTTGCGCGGCCCGATTTCCAGGGAGGAAACTGGCCCGCAGGCCCCGGATGCGCGGGTCGGCCACCCACCGGTGGCGTGTCGCAAAACGAATTCACAACCGCTCGGAAGGAGCACTCGCATGAACCGAACGCTTGCAGGTCTTGCCCTCGCTTGTGCCGCCCTCGTCGGCACGCAAACCGCGCTGGCGCAGAACGCCACCAAGGATGACGCGGTGGCGATGGTCAAGAAGGGCGTGGCCTACATCAAGGCCAACGGCAAGGACAAGGCCTATGGCGAGATCACCGCCAAGAGCCCGCAATTCGTCAAGCACGACCTCTACCTCGTCGTCTACGGCCTGGACGGCAAATGCCTGGCCCATGGCGCCAACGAGAAGCAGGTCGGACGCGACCTCATCGATCTCAAGGACATCGACGGCAAGCCCTTCGTCAAGGAACGCGTCGAGCTCGGCCGCTCCAAGCCCAACGGCTTCTGGCAGGACTACAAGTTCACCAACCCGACGAGCAAGAAGATCGAACCCAAGCAGATGTATTGCGAGCGGCTGGACGAAACCATCGTCTGTGGTGGCATCTACAAGTAAGACGCCGCACCGGTGGCTGGCCACCTTCTGCCGCCCGGCTCTGCCGGGTGGCGTCATTTGAAGTGATCACATGAAGCTGGCTGCAAAAATGCTCCTGCCGCCGATGGCGGCACTCGCGGTCGTGCTGGCGATCGGCCTGGGCAACAACGCGCTGTCGCTGCGCGAGGTCGTGGCCGCCAACGCGGCCGGCCAGCAGCGCAACGAGGTCTTCATGACCACTGTGGCCGTGCAGACCCAGGTGGGTGAGATGCACGGCGGCGTCTACCGCACCATCGCGCTGATCGGCTCGCTCGACGATGCCAAGGTCAAGGCGATGCGCGGCCAGCTCAAGACCCAGGTCGAAGGCATCACGCGCACGCTGACGACGCTGGCCGAGATGGACAGCACGCCGCCCGAGACCGATGGCTACATCAAGCAATGCCTGCCCTTGCTGCAGGCCTATCTCGCCAAGGCCGATGGCGCCATCGACCTGTCCTCCGTCGATCCCAACACCGGCGTGGCCTCCATGCAGGACGCCGAGGCGCGCTACAAGGAAGTCGCGGCGCTGATCGGCAAGATCGTGCAGAGCATGGGCAGCGACCAGCAGGCGGCGGCCGACAGCCAGCAGGACGGCGCGCGCCGCCGCGCCTGGCTCTTCGGCCTCGTCGCGCTGCTGGCCGCAGGCGCCGGCATGGGCCTGCTGCTGGTCAACCAGCGCCGCATCGCTGCCGACGTGAACGCCTCGCTGTCGCTGGCGCAATCGGTGGCGGCGGGTGACCTCACCCAGCGCGCCAACCCGCAGGGCCAGGATGAACTGGCCGGCCTGATGCGAGCCCTGAACCAGATGTGCGAGCAACTGGGCGGCACGGTGGCCGAGGTAATGCTGGTGGCCGACTCCATCCGCACCGCGTCCGCCGAGATCGCCTCCGGCAACCAGGACCTGAGCCAGCGCACCGAGCAGACGGCATCCAGCCTGGAAATCACCAGTTCGTCCATGTCGCAGCTGACGGGCACGGTGCGCCAGAGCGCCGAGCATGCGCAGACGGCCAACCAGCTCGCGACGTCGGCTGCCGACGTGGCCCACCGCGGCGGCAGCGTCGTGCAGCAGGTCGTGGACACGATGGACGACATCGCAGCGTCCAGCAAACGCATCGCCGACATCATCGGCGTCATCGACGCCATTGCGTTCCAGACCAACATCCTGGCGCTCAATGCCGCCGTTGAAGCGGCGCGCGCCGGCGAGCAGGGCCGGGGCTTCGCCGTCGTGGCCAGCGAGGTGCGCAGCCTGGCGGGCCGCAGCGCGGAGGCGGCCAAGGAAATCAAGAACCTCATCGGCGCCAGCGTGGAGCGCGTCGAATCCGGCGCCCGGCTGGTGCAGGACGCCGGCTCGACGATGGGCGAGATCGTCGGCGCCGTGCAGCGCGTCACCGACATCATGGGCGAGATCAGCGCCAGTGCGTCGGCCCAGAGCCGGGGCATCGACGACGTCAACCAGGCCGTCACCCAGGTCGACGACATGACGCAGCAGAACGCCGCCCTCGTCGAGGAAAGCGCCGCAGCGGCCGAATCGCTGCGCGAGCAGGCGCAGCGGCTGGCCCAGATCGTCAGCCAGTTCCGCGTCGGCTGAGCTGCCAGGCCTGCCACGACTGCACGGCCAGCGTCAGCGTCGTGACCTGCACCGCGACCGTCGTGGCCAGGTCGTGCCCATAGCCTCCGGCCATGCTCAGCGCGACGGGAATGCGCCGCTGCGCCAGTGCCGCCAGCACCCGGCGGTCGCGCTCGGCCACGCCCTCATAAGTCAATTTCAGCCGGCCCAGCCGGTCACCTTCATGCGGGTCGGCACCGGCGAGGTAGAAGGCCAGGCCGGGCTGGCAACGCCGCCACACCTCGTCGAGCGCCTGGTCCAGCGCGGCCAGGTAGTCGGCGTCGCCGCAGCCATCGGGCAGTTCCACGTCCAGGTCGCTGGCTTCCTTGCGGAACGGAAAGTTGCGCGCGCCGTGCATGGAGAAAGTGAACACCGTGTCGTCGTCGCGGAAGATGGCCGCGGTGCCGTTGCCCTGGTGCACATCGAGGTCGATGACCAGCACCGTCAGCGGGCTGCGGTGCTGGCGCGACCACTCCACCTGCATCAGGCGGGCAGCCACCGCCACGTCGTTGAAGACGCAGAAGCCTGAACCCTTGTCGGCATACGCGTGATGCGTGCCGCCAGCCATGTTGGCCGCGACGCCCTCCGCCAGCGCGGCCCGCGCCGCGGCGATGCTGGCGCCCACCGAACGCCGCGAACGCTCGGCCATCGACGGGCTCCACGGGAAGCCAATCTCGCGCTGCTGCGCCTCGCTGAGCCGGCCCAGCAGCACGGCGTCGATGTAGTCGGGCGTGTGCGCCAGGGCCAGTTCGCCCTCGCTGGCGGCCGGCGCCGGCTGCATGCGCAGCAGCCCCGGCTCGCGCTCGAAATGCTCGCGCAGCAGGCGGTACTTGGATTGCGGGAAACGATGGCCGGGCGGCAGCGCCAGGCTGTGGGCGTCGGAATGGAAGGCCAGCATGTGAAGCGCGTTGTCAAGGCCTCCACCTTAGCGTCGGCGCTTTGCCACCGCTGTCACCCCTAATTTGTTGCACCGCACAAAAAAGTGCTTGCAATTCGGCCCGACACCCCTATGATTCAGTTCATGTTGCAGTGCAGCAAACAAGCACGGCAATCGGTTTTTCCACTCGAAAACGGAGTTCCAACATGCTGACCGCTGAACAAGTCCTCGCCGCTCACAAGGCCAACGTCGAAACCCTGTTCGGCCTGACGAACAAGGCTTTCGAAGGCGTCGAGAAGCTCGTCGAGCTGAACCTGCAGGTCGCCAAGACCGCGCTGAGCGAAGCCGCCGACACCACCGTGGCCGCCCTGTCCGTCAAGGATGCCCAGGAACTGCTGTCCCTGCAGGCCGCGCTGCTGCAGCCGACCGCCGAGAAGGCCGCCTCCTACAGCCGCCATGTCTATGACATCGCCTCCAGCACCGGCGCCGAAGTCGCCAAGGTCGCCGAGAGTCAATTCGCCGACGCGCAGAAGAAGTTCTCCGCGCTGGTCGACAACGCCGCCAAGAACGCGCCTGCCGGCACCGAGAACGCCGTGGCTCTCGTGAAGTCCGCCGTCGCCGCCGCCAACAACGCCTTCGAATCGGTGCAGAAGGCCACCAAGCAGGCCGTCGAAGTGGCCGAAGCCAACTTCCAGGCCGCCACGTCGCAAGCCGTGAAGGCCACCGCCACGGCCGCCCGCCCGGTCAAGCGCGCCGCCTGACCGTTCGAGGCGCCCGCCTCCCGAAAGCCCGGTGTTCCGACACCGGGCTTTTTTCATGCCTGCGGCCAGTCCCGATTGGCGCTGTCCTACAGCCATGGCATGAAGCCGCCACGAGACTGCGCCCATGCATTGGCCTGACCTGAAGCGCACCGTGGCCCCGCTGGGCCGCGTGCTGGCGCTGACCTTCAACGGCTTCCTGGACGACCGCGGCCCGCGCATGGGCGCGGCGCTGGCCTACTACACGCTGTTCTCGCTGGCACCGCTGCTGCTCATCGTCGTGTCGGTGGCCGGCCTGGTCTGGGGCGGCGAGGCGGTGCGCGGCGAACTGGTTCACCAACTTGAAGGCCTGCTCGGGCCCACCGGCGCAGCCACCGTCGAGGGCATGCTGAAGAGCGTCGCCTGGCCGGTCGGCGGCTGGCTCAGCACCCTCGTCGGCCTGGCCCTGATGCTGGTGGGCGCGACGACCGTGTTCGCCGAACTACAGGACGCGCTGGACACCATCTGGTGCGTGCCGGCGCGGCCGGTGCAGGGCTGGCTGGCCTGGCTGCGCGCGCGGCTGTTCAGCTTCGGGCTGATATTGGGCCTGTCCTTCCTGCTGCTGGTGTCGCTGCTGCTGGGCGCGCTGATGTCGGCGGCCGAGACCTGGTGGAAGCCGTGGTTCGGCCAGTGGCTCTACGTCGCCGGCATCGCCAACATGGTCATCAGCCAGGGCCTGGTGGTGGCCGTGTTCGCGCTGATCTTCAAGTGGATGCCGCGCGCCCGCATTGCTTGGCGCGACGTGCTGCTCGGCGCACTCGTCACGGCCGGCCTGTTCGAGCTGGGCCGCACGGCCATTGGCTACTACCTGCGCAGCAGCGGCGTCGTGTCGGGCTTCGGCGCCGCGGCATCGGTCGTCGCACTGCTGGTGTGGGTCTATTTCTCGGCGCAGATCCTGCTGATCGGCGCCGAATTCACCTGGGCCTATGCGCGCGTGCTGGGATCGCGGCGCGAAACAACCTCCGAACGGGAAAACACGGAGCCGAAAGCCACGACAGCAGGTTAGGATAGCGCTATCCAGCCATCCGTTCCACCGCCTGCCTCCCCTGCTCCATGACATCTCCTGCGACCGATGCCCTCGTCTTCATGGGCGTCGCCGGCTGCGGCAAATCCACGCTGGGCGCCGCCGTCGCCAGGCGCCTCGGCCGTGACTGGCTGGAAGGCGACCACTTCCACAGCGAGTCCAACCGCCGCAAGATGGCCCAGGGCCAGGCCTTGACCGACGAGGACCGTGCCTCCTGGCTCGCCGCCTTGAGTGCGCAGCTGCGGCAGCGCCCCGGCCTCTTCCTCGCCTGCTCGGCGCTCAAGCGCGCCTACCGCGATCAGCTGCGTGAAGCCTCGCCCGGGCTGCGCTTTGCCTTCCTCGACGTCGAGCCCGCCGAGGCCACGCGCCGCGTGTCGTCGCGCGGCACGCACTTCTTCTGCGCCAGCCTCATCGACAGCCAGTTCGCGACGCTGCAGTCGCCCGTCGGCGAGGCCGGCGTGCTGCGCGTGGACGCGACCCGGCCGCTGGACGAACTGGTCGCCGAAGTGGTCGACTGGCTGTGCCTGCCCTCGCCCGCCGCCGCCCGCTGAAAGCCGCCATGTCCGACACGCAAGCCCCGTTGAAGCGCCGCGAGATCGTCGGCTACGGCCTGGGCGACATGGGCTTCAACTTCTACTGGACCAACATCTCCACCTTCCTGCTGATCTTCTACACCGACGTGTTCGGCATCACCGCGGCCGCGGCGGCGACCATGCTCTTCGTCGTGAAGATCTTCAACGCCTTCACCGACCCCATGATCGGCGCCTACGCCGACCGCACGCAGACGCGCTGGGGCAAGTTCCGGCCCTTCCTGCTGTTCATGCCGTTGCCGCTGGCCGTCATCGGCGTGCTGACCTATTCGACGCCCGACTTCGGCCCCACCGGCAAGCTGGTCTGGGCCTACGTCACCTACCTGCTGTTGATGACGGTCTACACCAGCGTCAACCTGCCCTACAGCGCGCTGTCGGGCGTCATCACCGGCGATGCACGCGAGCGCAACGCGATCAACGCGTCGCGCTTCGTCTGCGGCTTCACGGGCGGCATGATCGTCACGGCGCTGTCGCCCCGGCTGGTGGCCTGGCTGGGTGGTGACGACCCCGCACGGGGCTGGACGCTGACGATGATGTTCTGGGGCCTCGCCGCGGCGCTCATCTTCGCCATCACCTTCCGCTCGACGACCGAGCGCGTCCAGCCCGCCCAGGCCGAGCCGTCCAGCGTGCGGCAAGACCTGGCCGACCTGCGCAGCAACAGGCCGTGGATCCTGCTGTTCTTCCTGGCCCTCATCATCATGGGCGGCATCACGCTGCGCATGACGAGCGCGGCCTACTACTTCAAGTACGTCGTCAACCGGCCCGAGCTGCTGGCCACCTTCGTGCCGGCCTATCTGCTGGCCGCCGCCGCGGGCACGGCGCTGACGCCGCTGCTGACGCGCTTCATCGACAAGCGCCAGCTGATGATCGGGCTGATGCTGGCGTCCACCGTGCTGTCGGCCGCCTTCCTGTTCGTGCCCGCCGACAACATCGTCGCGATGTATGTGCTGCAGGTCGCGCTCGGCCTGGCGCTCGGCCCCAAGTCGCCGCTGTCCTTCTCGATGCTGGCCGACTCGGCCGACTACAACGAATGGCGCAACGGCCGCCGCGCGACGGGCATGACCTTCGCGGCCAGCTCCTTCGCGCAGAAGCTCGGCACGGCCGTCGCCGTCGGCGTCATCGGCGCCATCTTCACGGCGCTGGGCTATGTGCCCAACGCGGCGCAGTCGGCCGACTCGCAGGCCGGCATCGTCTGGCTGATGTCGGTGATTCCCGCCGCCTTCACGCTGATGGCCGCGGTGCTGATGGTCTTCTACACCCTCGACAACCCGACGATGGCGCGCATCCAGGCCGACCTGGCCGCGCGCAAGTCAAGCTCTTGAACACCATGCTCGGTCCCATCGACGACGGCGAACGCTACGAACTCACCAGCCCCACGGCCATGCCCATGGCGGGCGGCTTCCTGTGGAACCGCCGCATGATGATCCACGCGACCTGCCGCGGCTACGCCACCGCGCAGTTCATGCAGCCCGAACCGGCCAAGTACGCGCATGCGCCCAACCTGGAGGCCAAGACCTTCATGCAGCCGGAGCAGGCCTATTACGCCCACCACCCGGGCCGCTTCGTCTACGTGAAGGATGAAGAGACCGGCGAGCTGTTCTCGGCGCCCTACGAGCCGGTGCGCGCCAAGCTCGACAGCTTCCGCTTCGTCGCCGGCCAGCATGACCTCGGCTGGACGGTCGAGCACCTCGGCCTGCGCATCGAGTGGACCTTGAGCCTGCCGACCGACGATGTCGCCGAGCTGTGGGAACTGCGCGTCACCAACCTGTCGGGCCGCGCGCGGCGCGTCAGCGTCGTGCCCTACTTCCCCATCGGCAATATGTCGTGGATGAACCAGTCGGCCGAGTGGCGGGCCGACCTGGGCGGCATCGTCGCCAGCTGCGTGACGCCCTACCAGAAGGTCGCCGACTACTTCAAGAACCTGCACCTGAAGGACAAGACCTTCTTCCTGTGCGAGCGCACGCCCGACGCCTGGGAGGCGCGGCAGTCGGCCTTCGAAGGCGAAGGCGGCCTGCACGGCCCGAGCGCGCTGCAGGCCGGGCTGCTGGCCGGCGGCGACGCCCGCTACGAGACGCCCGCCGCCTGCGTGCAGTACCGCCTCGCGCTGCAGCCCAACGAGGGCCAGGTCTTGCGCTTCTTGTTCGGCCCGGCCTTCGACGATGCCGAGATCGCGCGGCTGCGAACCACCTATCTGAGCGAAGCCAGCTTCGAGCGCACGCGCCAGGCCTATGCCGCCTACATCGCCAGCGGCCGCGGCTGCCTGCAGGTGCAGACGCCGGACGCCGGGTTCGACAACTTCGTCAACCACTGGCTGCCGCGCCAGGTCTTCTATCACGGCGACGTCAACCGTCTCAGCACCGACCCGCAGACGCGCAACTACCTGCAGGACAACCTCGGCATGGCCTATATCGCGCCGAGCGTCACACGCGGCGCGCTGCTGCACGCCTTGAGCCAGCAGCATGCCAACGGCTCCATGCCCGACGGCATCCTGCTCGTCGAAGGCGCCGAGCTGAAGTACATCAACCAGGTGCCGCACACCGACCACTGCGTGTGGCTACCGGTCTGCCTGCAGGCCTACCTCGACGAGACGGCCGACTACGCGCTGCTGGACGAGGTCGTCAACGGCCTGACCGTTGCCGAGCGCCTCGACGCCGCGATGGCCTGGCTGCAGCAGGACCGCGACGCTCGCGGCCTGAGTTTCATCGCCCAGGGCGACTGGTGCGACCCGATGAACATGGTGGGCTACAAGGGCCACGGCGTGTCCGGCTGGCTGACCGTGGCTGCGGCCTACGCGATGAAGCTGTGGGCCGGCATCAGCGACGTGTCGGGCCGCTCCGGTGCACGCTGGCGCGAGGCCGCTGCCGAACTGAACGCCGCCGCCAACCGCTACCTGTGGGACGGCGACTGGTTTGCCCGCGGCATCACCGATGACGATGTCGTCTTCGGCGTCAAGACCGACAAGGAAGGCCGCATCTACCTGAACCCGCAGGCCTGGGCCATGCTCAGCGGCGCGGCCAGCGACACCCAGCGCGCGAAGATGATCGCGGCCGTCGAGGAGCAGCTGGAGACGCCGCACGGCGTGGCGATGTTCGCGCCGCCCTACTCCCGCATGCGCGACGACGTCGGCCGCGTGACGCAGAAGCACCCGGGCTCGGCCGAGAACGGCGCCGTCTACAACCACGCGGCCAGCTTCTACATCCACGCCCTCTACGACGCCGGCCTCGGCGACCGCGCCTTCAAGCTGCTGCGCCAGATGATCCCGGGGCCGGGCATGGCCGACTATCTGCAGCGCGGCCAGTTGCCGGTCTACATCCCCAACTACTACCGCGGCGCCCATCGCGAATACCCGCGCACCGCCGGCCGCTCCAGCCAGCTGTTCAACACCGGCACGGCGGCCTGGGCCTATCGCTGCGTCATCGAGGGCCTGTGCGGCCTGCGTGGCGACGCGCAAGGGCTGCGCGTGCAGCCGCAGTTGCCGGACGGCTGGAACGAGCTGATCGCGCGGCGCGAATTCCGCGGCGCAGTCTTCCACCTGTCGGTGAAGCGCACCGGGGTTGCCAGCGTGAAGCTGGATGGCGAGACGCTGCCCGATGGCCTCGTGCGCGGCATCGAGGCCGGCCGGGAATACCAGCTCGACGTCGAGTTAGGCTGACGCTCTTCTCACGACCTCGAAGCCCAGGTCCAGATGCGGCTGCTCCACCGGCTGCTTGCGGATCAGCGCCATCAGCATCTGGGCGGCGCGCTCGCCGATCTCGCGGCGCGGCGTGGCCACGGTGGTGAGCGGCGGCACCATCTGGTCGCTGCCCGGCAGGTTGTTGAAGCCGGCCACGGCCAGTTGCTCGGGCACCTTGACGCCCAGCCGCAGCGCGGCCAGCAGCGCGCCCTGGGCCAGGTCGTCGTTGCAGAAGAAGATGGCGTCGGTATCCGGAGCCTCCTTCAACACGCGCTCCAGCAACTGGCCGCCCAGCGCCATGGATGAGCGCTCGGGGCTGTGCACCTGGCGCACCTGATCACCCAGGCCGGCAGCCTGCATCGCCGCCGCATAGCCCTCGCCGCGCTGCAGCGTGCGCGCATCGAGCTGGGCGGCGGCATAGGCCACGCGGCGCCGACCGCTGTCCAGCAGATGCTGGGTGATGGCCCGGCCGGCGTCGCGCTGCGAGAAGCCGACGCTGTGGCTGCCCGGCTCGGACGCGAGTTCCATCACGTGCACGCAGGGCAGGCCGCTGCCCTCGATCATGGCCGCGGCGGCGGGGCTGCGCTGCAGCCCGGTCAGGATCAGCCCGGCCGGCCGGTGCGCGAGGAAGCTGCGCAGCACAGCCTCTTCCTCGGCGGCGTCGTAATGCGTGACGCCGATCAGCATCTGGAAGCCGGCCGCCGTCAGGCTGCGCTGCAGCGCGTCCAGCAGCTCGACGAACACCGTGTTGCTCAGCGCAGGGATCAGCACCGCCACATGGGAGCTGCGGCTGGAGGCCAGCGCGCGTGCCGCCGGGTCGGGCACATAGCCCAGCTCGGCGACGACGACCTGCACGCGCTCGACGAGCTCCGCCGCCACCGCCCGCTCGCCGCGCAAGGCGCGCGAAACGGTGATGGGGCTGACGCCGGCCGCCCGGGCCACGTCGGCGAGGGTCACACGGCCGGTGGCACGGGTGCGTCGAGGGGCGGCGTTCGTTGTTGGCTTGCGACTCGGCATGGCTACATAGTATCCCGCATGGCACCCCGCTCACCGACGCCTAAGATAGCGCTGTCCACCCAGGAAAAGCCCGCTTCCATGCGGCGTGTTTCCAACAAGGTGGCGGGCGGTCTCGCTGCACTTGCGGTAAGGCACGGCCCCTTTTTTTGAAGAATCTGGATAGCGCTATCCAGCAACGCGCATAAAAAGCCGCAAACCATGCGGCAAACAGGAGACATCGATGCCAATCCCAGGTCATAGAACCCTGATCCACCTCGCCATCCTCAGCGTTTGCGCCGGCTTCGCGCTGTCCGCGCGGGCGCAGGCGGCCGACCCGCCCGCCACAGCCGCGTCAAGCGCGCAGGAGGGCACCAGCACGCTGAACACGGTGGTCGTCACAGGCTCGCGCATCAATGCCCGCGGCTTCACGCAGCCGACGCCGACGACCACTCTGACGGCAGTCGACCTGGAGAAGTCCGCCCAGCCCAACCTCTTCAACACGCTGATCGAACTGCCCGCGCTGCAGGGCAGCACGGGCCGCACCACGTCCACCTTCAGCACCAGCAGCGGCGTGCAGGGCCTGAGCTCGCTGAGCCTGCGCGGCTTGAGCCCTATCCGCACGCTGACGCTGCTGGACGGCCAGCGCGTCGTGCCCGCCAACGTCACCGGCGTGACCGACGTGAGCCAGTTCCCGCAGCTGCTCATCACGCGCGTGGACGTCGTCACCGGCGGCGCCGGTGCGTCCTATGGCTCCGACGCCGTCGGCGGCGTCGTCAACTTCATCACCGACAAGCGCTTCACCGGCTTCAAGGCCAATGTCGAAGGCGGCCAGACCAACTACGGCGACGACAGGAACGCCACGCTGCAGGCGGCCTGGGGCAGCGGCTTCCTGAACGACCGCGCCCACCTGACGGTCAGTGCCGAGTTCATGCGCGAGAAGGGCGTGCCCTCGCCGCGCTTCGGCGGTGCCGGCGCCAACGGCCGCAGCTGGTTCCAGAACCCGGCCTTCCAGGTCCGCACCCTCGGCAGCACGACCGACGGCAAGCCGCAGATCTACGACATCCGCAACGCCCAGCAGTTCCAGTACGCCAAGTACGGCCTGATCACCAACGGCCCGCTGCAGGGCACGGCCTTCGGCAAGGACGGCGTGCCCTACCAGTTCCAGTACGGCTCCAACGGCGTGCCCACCGGCACCGGCGCCGTCACCGGTTGCATCACGCCCTTCTGCGTCGGCGGCGACCTGGCCGGCACCGTCGGTGGCGGCACGTCCATGGGCATGGACCTCAAGCGCGAAGTCCTCTACACCCGCGGCAGCTTCGACCTCAACGACGACGCCGAGGTCTATTTCACCGTCAACCTCGCCAAGGTCAGCGCGCGCTTCAACCCCAACCCGGGTGCCGCCAAGAACGCCAACCTGACCATCCAGTGCGACAACCCCTACCTGCCCGCCTCCATCGTCACCGGCTGCGCGGCCAACAACATCACCAGCTTCCAGTTCGGCACGGCCAACGGCAACGTCGAGCGGGACATCGAGGTCCATCCGGTCCGCGAACAGAAGCGCTTCGTGATCGGCAGCAACGGCAAGTTCAGGGTCGGCGACAAGAGCTGGACCTATGACGGCTATCTCGAGCACGGCATCAACGACATCCAGATCGATGTCGCCAACATGATGCTCAACCCGCGCTACAACGCCGCCATCGACGCGGTGCGCCTGCCCGACGGCAGCATCGCCTGCCGCAACGCCGCCGCGCGCGCGTCGGGCTGCGTGCCGCTCAACGTCATCGGCGACGTCAAGTGGGACCCGGCCGCGGTGGCCTACGTCTTCCCGGCCAACGGCCCGCAGCAGCGCTCGCGCCAGCGCCAGACCGTCGCCAGCGTCAACTTCAACGGCCAGCCCTTCTCCAACTGGGCCGGCCCCGTGGCGGTCGCCTTCGGCGCCGAGGCCCGCAGGGAAGCCTACTGGGTGACCGGCGACCCCTACGGCAACGGCGTCTACCCGGCCACGCCCAACAACGCCCTGTACCCCGCCGACCCGGTGCTGAACACCAGCGTGGGCAACAACTGGTTCGCGGGCAACTACCACGCCGCCGTGGGCGCCTTCAACGTCGAGGAAGCCTTCGTCGAGCTGAACGCCCCGCTGTTCAAGTCCGCCACGCTGGGCGAGGCCAACCTCAACATCGCCGGCCGCCACACCGAGTACAGCACCGCCGGTGGCGTCAACAGCTGGAAGGTCGGCTCGACCTGGAAGACCCCCATCGACGGCCTGCGCCTGCGGGCGGTGGCCTCGCGCGACGTGCGCGCCCCCAACCTGTCGGAGCTCTACGCCGCGCCCGTCGTCATCAACCAGAACGTCAACTACCTGGGCAACACCTTCACCGCCCAGCAGCGCACTGTCGGCAACACCGCGCTGCGCCCCGAGCTGGCCGACAACAAGGTCATCGGCCTGACGCTGGCCCAGCCCACCTGGGCGCCCGGCTTCAGCGCCTCCGTCGACTACTTCGACATCAAGGTCAAGGACGTGATCTCCACGTTCTCGGTCCAGCAGGAAGTCGACCTCTGCGTCGCCGGCAACCAGACCTTCTGCGCGGCCATGGACCTCGTCAGCCCGGTGAAGTACGTGACGCTGCAGGCCTTCAACCTCGCCAAGATGCGCAACAAGGGCGTGGACCTGGAAGCCCTCTACCGCTTCAACCTCGGCGCCCTGCCCGGCAAGCTCACGCTGCGCGGCCTGGCGACCTACACCAAGAGCTTCGTGACGGAATCCGGCATCGTCGGCACCATCCCCGTCGAGAGCGCCGGCGTGAACCTCGGCAACACGCCGAAGTGGAAGGCGCAGTTCTCGCAGACCTGGGAGACCGACAACGCCAGCCTGTCGCTGAGCCAGCGCTGGATCAGCGACGGCGTCTACAGCAAGGAGTACATCGAGTGCCAGGCCAACTGCCCGGTCTCGACGGCGGTGCACCAGACCATCGACAACAACCAGATGAAGGGCGCGCTGTACTGGGACCTCGGCGGCAGCTACCGGCTCAACAAGAACGTCAACCTCTACTTCAAGATCGACAACGTCACCGACGTCGCGCCGCCGGCGGCACCGTCCACCAACACGAGCTATGGCGTGAACCCCGCGCTGTTCGACGTGCTGGGCCGCCAGTACCGCATCGGCGCGCGCCTGCAGTTCTGACGGCTTGGCGGGTTACCCTCGGGCGACACCTGCCCGAGGAACCCGCCGCATGACGACGACCACCACCGACGACGGCCTGCCCCTGCATCTGCGCCACTGGCCGGCCTCCGAGCCCGCCCGCGGCCAGGTGCTCATCGTGCACGGCCTGGGCGAGCACATCGAGCGCTATGCCCACGTCGCCGCCGCGCTGAACGCCGCCGGCTGGGATGTGCATGGCTGGGACCACCGCGGCCATGGCAAGAGCGGCGGCAAGCGCGGCGACATCGCCGACTATGACGCGCTGCTGCGCGACACGGCGCACGTCATCGACGCCGTGCGCCGGCCCGATGCCCGCTTCGTGCTGCTGGGCCACAGCATGGGCGGCGCAATCGCGGCGCGCTTCGCGGCCGAGGCGCTGGCGTCGACGCCGGCCGCGTGGAGCCGGCCGCTGGACGGCCTCGTGCTGTCGTCACCGGCGCTGGACGCGGGCCTGTCCGGCGGGCAGAAGCTGGCGCTCGCGCTGGCCGAGAACCTCGCGCCGGGCCTGGCCGTCGGCAACGGCCTCAAGCCCGCATGGATCAGCCGCGACCCGGCCGTCGTCAGCGCCTACGAGAACGACCCGCTGGTGCATGACCGCATCACCGCGCGGCTGACGCGCTTCATCGTCGACGCCGGCGAGCGCGCCATCGCCGACGCGCCGCGCTGGGCCGTGCCGACGCTGCTGATGTGGGGTGGTGCCGACCGCTGCGTCGCGCCGCGTGGCAGCGAGGCCTTCGCCGCCGCGGCGCCGCCCGAGGCGCTCGCCACGCGGCCGTGGCCGGAGCTGTATCACGAGATCTTCAACGAGCCCGAGAAGGCCGAGGTGCTGGCCGTGCTTACCGAGTGGCTGAACCGCTGAGCACGTCCAGCCTGTCGACGACGAGCTCCAGCCGCAGCAGCGGGTTGTCCATCACCATCAGCCGCTGGCGGTCTTCCAGCGGCATCGGCAGTAGCTCGGCCCAGCGGTTGGCCAGCCAGCCGGCATCGTCCCAGGCATGGGGCGGCTGCACCGGCAACTCCTGCGGCCCGGCGCCCTCGCGCCAGCTGCCCAGCAGCTGCTGCAACTGGCGCGCGGCGGAACGCAGGTCCTCGGGCACCGGCACGCTGGCGTCTTCAGGCAGCAGCTCCGGCTCACCCACCCACAGGCCATGGCTGAGGCAGCGCGAGGACCGCAGCCTGAAGCGCCGCGTGCCGCGCGTGCGGATGTGGATCAGCGCCGGCTGCTCATGCTCGAAGTGCTCGATGACGGCCAGCGTGCCGACGTCGTGGAAGGCCTCGCGCCGAAAGCCCTCTCCCTCGCGTTGGCGGACCTCCTGGCCCTCCGTCAACGCCACCACGCCAAAGGCCAGCCCCTGCGCATGGCAGCGCTGCACCATGTCCAGATAGCGCGGCTCGAAGATGCGCAGCGGCAACCAGCCGCCGGGGAAGAGCACCGTGCGGAGCGGGAAGAGCGGGATCTCGGTATCCAAGGCCTAACGCGTCTTTTCAGCGATGCGCTGGCGGATCAGCGGCAGCACGGCCTGCGCAGCATCTCGTCCCGCCTGGATGGCGCGGCGGCGAGCCGTGAAATCGGCGCTGGCCACGCCGTCCAGCCGCGGGCGGATCAGCACGTCGGCGTCGCGCAACTCGAAGCTGTTGATGCTGCGGCCCATGATGGAGAAGGTCTGCATCAGCATGCGGAAGGCGTCGCCCGGCGGGTCCTTCTCGGGCGGTGACGTGATGTCCACCGCGATGACGAGCTGCGCCCCCATCTCGCGCGCAAAACGCACCGGCACCGGCGACACCAGGCCGCCGTCCACATACTCGCGCTGGCCGATCTTGACGGGCTGGAACACGGCCGGCACGGCGCTGGATGCGCGCACCGCCGTGCCGGTGTCGCCGCTGCGGAACAGGATAGCCGAGCCGTCGGACAGGTCGGTCGCGACGATGCCCAGCGGCAGCGCCATCTGCTCGATGCCCTTGCCGCCGGTCTTGTCGCGCACATAGCGGGCCAGCGCCTCGCCGCGGATCAGGCCGCGCAGCGGGAAGGACCAGTCGGTGATGGCGCCTTCGTCCATGCTCTCCGCCAGCGCCTGCATCTCCTTGCCGTTCCTGCCCGACGCATAGATGGCCGCCAGCAGGCTGCCCGCCGACGTGCCGGCGACGAGGTCGACCTTGATGCCGTTCTCCTCCAGCACCTGGATGACGCCGATGTGCGCAAAGCCGCGCGCGGCGCCGCCGCCGAGGGCCAGGCCCAGGCGCGGGGGCTTGGGCGGCAGCTTGACGAGGGGCGGCGGCTCCACCACGGGCGGCGTCACGACGGGCGCGGGGGTCTGCGTAGGACCGAAGGCACAGGCCGACAGCGTCAGCGCGAGAACGAAGGGAGCAAGGCGGCGAAACATGGCGCGCATCATCTCAGTTCACAACAAAGCCACAGAGACACAGAGGCACCGGCATGACGCCCTCTCAGTGCCTCCGTGCCTCTGTGGCTGTGTCTTTTCAGCCCAGCTTGTAGCTCTGCAGATGGATGGAAGTCTCCGTCCCCGCAATGCCCTTGATGAGCCGCACGCGCTCCAGCACGTCGGCCAGCTCCTGCAGGTTGGCGCTGCGGATCTCGGCCAGCAGGTCCCAGCGGCCGTTGGTGTCGAAGAGGCCGGTGATGCCGGGCTCGCCCAGCAGCATGGACACGACTTCGCGGGTCCGGTTGCCCTCCACGGTGATGCTCATCCAGGCGGTGATCTGGTCGGGCACCGCGTCCGGCCGCAGCCGCACGGTGTAGCCGGTGATGACGCCGCCATCCTCCAGCCTGGCGATGCGGTTGGTGACCGTGCCGCGCGACACCTTGAGCTTGGCCGCGAGCGTCGCGACGCTGGCGCGGGCGTCGGCGCGCAGCAGGGCGAGGAGTTGCTGGTCGAGGGCATCCATGGCGCATTCCGTCAAATTTGCCTGCCATTTTGCCAAATGGCATTGCATTACTGCGCAGGAGTTGCCCTTCTGTTTGGCGAGCCGGCTCGGAAGAATCACTTCACCGCCACCACCGCCACCCGCCATGACCACCCTGCTGACCACCCAGGACGTCGCCGCCATCGTGCAGCGGATCGGCCTGCCCGAGCTGCTGCGCCGCCTCGTCGCCTACCTGGAGGCCGACTACCAGCGCTGGGACGAGTTCGACAAATCGCCGCGCACCGCGGCCCATTCCGCAGATGGCGTCATCGAGCTGATGCCCATCGCCGACGCCGGCCTCTACAGCTTCAAGTACGTCAACGGCCACCCCAAAAACCACCGCGTCGGCCTGCCGACCGTGATGGCGTTTGGCGTGCTCGCCGACGTGGCAACAGGCGCCCCGGCGCTGCTGTCCGAGCTGACGCTGACGACGGCCATGCGCACGGCCGCCACGTCGGTGATGGTCGCCAAGCGCCTGGCCCGCCCGGACAGCCGCGTGATGGCGTTGATCGGCAACGGCGCGCAGAGCGAGTTCCAGGCCCTGGCCTTCCATCACCTGCTGGGCATCCGCGAACTGCGGCTGTATGACATCGACGCGGCCGCCACGGCCAGGCTGCTGCGCCATCTGGGTGGCACGCCGGGCCTCGCGCTGACCGTCTGCGCCTCCGTCGCCGAAGCGGTCAAGGGCGCCGACATCGTCACCACCGTCACGGCCGACAAAAGCAACGCCACCATCCTGACGCCCGACATGATCGAGCCCGGCATGCACATCAACGGTGTCGGCGGCGACTGCCCCGGCAAGACCGAGCTGCACCCCGGCGTGCTGCAGAAAGCCCGCGTCGTCTGCGAGTTCGAGCCGCAGAGCCGCATCGAGGGCGACATGCAGCAGATGCCGGCCGACTTCCCCGTCACCGAGTTCTGGCGCGTGCTGGCGGGCGCGGCCCCGGGCCGCGAGTCGCGCGAACAGGTCACCGTGTTCGACTCGGTCGGCTTCGCGCTGGAGGACTTCTCGGCGCTGCGGCTGCTGCGCGACCTGAGCCAGCAGCTGGGCCTGGGCTCGCCGCTGGACCTGATCCCGCAGATGGCCGACCCCAAGGACCTGTTCGGCCAGCTGCAGCTGACCGGGCAGCGCCAAGCCGCCTGAGCTCAGCGCGTCAGCACCATCGACAGGAAGGCCCCGTTCGGCCCGTTGGACAGCTTGAAGAACAGCTTGTTGCGGCCCTTTTTGAAGTGCAGCACGCGCCGGCCCTCGGTGCGGTTGTAGTCGCGCAGATAGCCGCGGTCCTGGTTGAAGATGGCGTCGAAATAGCTAGCCTTGTTGACGTTGCCGCCCTTCCAGACCATGTGGTCGTTCAGGTAGACCTGCACGTCGTCGTCGGCGCCTATCCATGCGGTCAGGTCGCAGTCCCGGTCGACCGACACCTCGGTGTAGCCGTAGTAGACCGAGTCCTCGACGTTGTCGGTGAGCACCAGCGGGTAGCTCCGCGCGGTCACGTAGCGCCAGCGGAGCAGGCGCCCGTCCTTGCCGTAATAGACCGCGTCCAGCAGCACGGCCTTCTCGGGCGGATGAGGCGGGTTGTTGAACATCCCTGCACCATGCCGGCCGTCGAAGGGGCCGATGAGGTACCAGCTGTTCAGGTAGACGCGGTTGGCGTACTCGCCGCCCGCGCCGAACATGCGGCCCCGGCCCAGCACGAGGCCGGAGGCATCGACGGGCGGAATCTCGGCCCGGCCGTGGTCGAAGAAGTAGTCGTCCGTGTAGCGCGGCGATTTCGGCCGCCGGGCGTACCCCGTGCCGATGAAGTCGGCGATCTCGGCGCGGGCACTCTCCGTCCCCTGCCTGCTGGGCGATGCCCCGCCCTCCGTCGCGCCGCCCGCCCCCTGCCCGCCGGCCTCGACCTGCACGCCGTTTGCCTTGGCTTCCAGGCGCTTCAACCGCTTGGCCAGCGTCTCGCGCGCCTTGGACTCCAGCGTGGCCACTTCGCCCGCCGCCGCCTCGGCCGTGACCGGGGCGGAAGCCTCGGCCGCCGGCTGCTGCGGACGCTGCGCCATCTCGGGCGCCGCGCCGGGCTCTGACGCGGCGTCGCCTGCAGCCTGCGGCTGCGACTCGCGACCCGGCTCCGGCGGCTTGGGCTTGCCGGTCAGCCTGGCCAACTCCTCGGCCTGGATGTCCTTGTCGAGCGCCTCGATCTCCCGGGCCAGCGCGCGCGCCCGCTCCAGCGCCTGCTGCGGTGTCTGCGGTGGCGCGCCGGCGGCGCTGCCCGGTTCGGGCCGGGCCTCCTCGCGGCCGGCGGATTTCTCCAGCAGCTCCTTGATGGTCTGCAGGTCCTGCAACCGCTTGGTGGTGCTCGCCTCCTGCGTGGCTCGCAGGCTGGACGCCACCTCGACAGCCTCGGCGGCGCGCTCGCTGAGCCCCAGCTGGTAGCTGCCAAAGGCATACAGCAGCCCCAGCGCCACGGCATGCAGGGCCACCGACGCCGACAGGTAGGGCCGGCGCGCCAGCTGCCTGCCTGCGGCAGCGAGCAGCCGCAGCAGGGGGTCACGGTGCACATAAGCCGTCATTGGCGGGTGTGCATCGAGATCTTGGTGAAGCCCTCGAACTGGCACAGGTCCAGCACGTGGACGATGTCCTGGTAGCGCGCCAGCTCGTCGCCGTCGATGCGAATGGGTCGGTCGGGGTTGGCCGCCGCCTCCTGCTTGAGCCGGTCGTGCAGGCCCTGCACGGACACGCGGCTGCCCTCGACGTAAAGCTTTCCCTGCTTGTCCACGCCGATGCTCAGCGGCGCCGCACCGGCACCCACGCGGTCCAGGCTCATCTGCGCCTGCGGCAGCGTGACCGGCAACTCCTTCTGCGGCTTCTCGCCCTCGGGGTGCTTAAAGGACGTCGCCACCATGAAGAACATCAGCAGGAAGAAGATGCAGTCGATCAGCGCGATGAGGCCGATCTCGGGCGCCTCGTCCTCGCCCAGGTCAATGCGCATGCTGCACCGCCTTGGCCGCCGGCACCTCGGGCTGGGGCAGGAAGCGCTGGTTGATGACGGCGTTGACCTGCTGCTCCAGCGCCATGCCCAGCGCCGCCAGGCGGTGCTTGAAGAAGTGGTGCATGCCCAGGGCCGGCAGCGCCACCGCCAGGCCGGCGGCGGTGTTGACCAGCGCCTTGGAGATGCCGCCAGCCAGCAGGGCCGGGTTGCCCATGCCGCTGGCGTAGGCGATGACGTGGAAGGAATCGATCATGCCCAGCACCGTGCCGAGCAGCCCCACGATGGGCGCCACGGTGGCGACGATGGCCAGCGCATAGGCCTTGTGCTGGTGCTTGCGCAGCTCCATCGACGCGATGTCGCCCGCGGCGCTGCTGACCACCGCATAGGGCTGGCGCCGGTGCGCAACGAGGAAGGCCAGCACGCGCGCCAGCGCGCTGCGGTCGTCGGCCAGCAGCCTCTCGATCTCGTCGAAGCGCTGCGCCGTCCATAGCGGCTCGATGCGGGCCACCAGGCCGTCCGGCACGACGGCGCGGGCGCGCAGGTGGATGAAGCGCTCCACGGTCACGGCCAGGAACAGCACAGACAGCCCCAGCGTGACCAGCACGGCCACGCCGCCCTCGGCGAGCTGCTCGGCCGGGTTGAAGTCGACGGCCAGGGCCAGACCGGGAAGGCAGGCGGCGCCGAGTGCGATGGCGATTCGTTTCATGGGGCTGAAGGGGTTGGGAAGGGTTGACGGGAAGCAGCCCGGGCCTGCACCTCGACGGGCGGGTAAATGGCCCTGGATGCGGGCGGGGTCGACGGCTTGCAGGCGGGCCGGGGTTTCGAGGATGACGCTCCAAGCCGAAGCCATCACCCGCCCTTGTCGTCCTTGCGCTTGCGGCGCCAGGCCTCCAGCACCTGCTGTGTCAGCGCGTCGGCGGCGGCTTGTTCCGCAGCAGTCAGGGGCTTGGCGGGCTTCACCAGATCGAAGACCGGAGCCAACGACTTTTCCATGACGGTGCCCATGTTGACGCCCGGAAATTTCTCGTCCTGGATGGTCTTCCAGGCCGCCTTGTAGCCCGCGCGCTGCACCGGCGTGACGCCCAGGCCCTGGGCGCTGTCGCCCGTGGCCATGGCCATTTGCAGCAGCGCGTCCGCGTCGCCTCCTGCGGCGGCCTTGCGCACGTCGGCCTGCAGCTTGGCGATCAGCGCAGGATCGGCCTTCTGCTTCTCCATCGGGTTCTGCAGCGCGCCGAGGTAGGCCGCCGCTCCGCCCTCGGCACCGCCTTCCCAGGCACGTTCGAACAGTTCGTTGCGGCGCGCCATGGTGGCCGCATCGAAAGCCTGGCATTGCCGCGCGTGGCGCTGGGCGAACTCGATGGTCTCGTTGGTGACGCCACCGAAGCCGTCCATCATTTTCTTGGTGGCTTCGGGCATGTCATCGGGCCGGTCGCGCATGGCGTGCAGCGCCTCCACCGAGCCCTGCGAGTGCGAGCACGCCTGCAACAACTGAGCCGCCTCCAGCACCTCCTTGGGCGTGCCGCCGCCGATCGCCAGCTGCACCTTGCGCAGCGCCTCGGCCGGAGAGAGCGCCTGCTCCATCGCCTTCTTGGCCATGGCGCTGTGATCGGGCGCCGAGGTTCGCGCGGCTGCTGCCTGGGCCGGCGCAGCGGACGCGGCCGGCGACGCGGCCGGCGCAGGCCCGGCGGGCGCAACGCCGCTGGCCGCCTGGCTGGCTTGCGCCTGCGGGCCAGGCAGCGGTGCCTCGTGGATGGGCCCGCGGCCGAACCACCAGGCTGCGGCACCGAGGGCCGCCAATGCGGCGATGGCCAGCGCGATGCGGCTTCCGGTGCCGGACGCGCGAGGGTGTGGTGCTTGTGTCATGTCCCGGCCTTGCTCACTTGGCGTTGGCCGGTGCAGCCGCCTCGGCCGCCCGCGACACCACCTCGACGGGCTCGCGCCTGGCGATGTGGTCGCGGAAGAAGGCCTGCACCTGCTCGGCGGTGACGGCCTCCAGGCCCGGGCCCTCGCCGAGCATGGCCTCCTTCATGCGGGCCTCGTCGAGGATGCGCGGCAGCCAGTAGGCCCAGTGGCCGTTGTGCTCGGGTGCCTTGCGGCGGCCTTCGACCATGGGCTGCTTGGCGCGCTGCAGTTCGTCGGCACTGACCGGCGCGGCGGCCAGATCCTTGAGCTGGGTCCGCAGCACGTCGCGGAATGCCTCGAACTTCTCGGGCGGCGTCTCGAGCTGCGCCATGAAGCCGCCCATGCCCGGAACGTCGACGTTGCCGCCGCCGCCCGCGTTGGGCGAGTAGGTGATGCCCAGCTTCTCGCGCACGGTGTCGACGAGCCGTGTTTGCAGCACGGCACCGGCAACGCGGCCCGTATAGGACAGCGACGGATCGGCCCACTGGTCGGGCATGGCCCAGTACCAGCCGAGCTGGGCCTGGTCGGCCCGGCCGCGGTGGAGGGCGACATGCGGCGCGCCGCCGTCGGCCCCCGGGGTCCGCTTCAGGCCGGCGCGTTCGGCCCGCTGGCGCAACGGCCCGCTGCCGAAGGTGGCCTGGACGGCGGCGATGGCCGCGTCCTCGCTGACGTCACCGACGACGACCACGTCGACCGCGCCGGCCAGGCCCGGGCGCAGGATGGCCGGCACGTCGTCCGCGCGGGTGGCGTTGATGTCCGCCGCGCTCGGCGGGCCGCCCAGCCGGGCTTCGCCGTTGCTCATGACACGCACCAGCTCACGCACGTAGACGACACCCGGCAGCGTTTCGAACTGGTTGCTCATCATGGGAGCGACGCCGGCCAGCTTCTCCGCCAGCTCGGGCCGGAAGCCGGGGTCGCGGACATAGGCCGCCAGCAGTTGCAGCTCGGCGCCGAGATCGCCCGGGCGGGTATCGCTGGCCAGCGCGAAATGCCAGGGGTCCACGCGCATGCCGATGCCGCCGTGGACACCGCTGCTCTGCAGCCACTGCATCACTTCGGCCAGCGAGCGTTGGCCGGTGCCGCCCACCGCGAACATGTCCAGGGCCCAGACGGCCCTCACCTGCTCGGACTTGAGGCCGCTGCGTCCCTGGCCGAACAGCACCTGCACGTTGACCTTGTCCTTCTCCTGCGCGGTGCTCTTGACGACGAGGCGCGTGCCGTTGGCGAAGCGCACGGTCGTGGCGCCCAGCTCGGCATCGGTCGTCTTGCCGACGATGGCGCTGGCGGCGCCGAAGTCCGTGTAGGGCCAGGTCACGGCGGCGGTGGCAGCCTGGGCCTGCACGGGCTTGCCCAGGCTTTGGGCCAGTTGGGCCGACAGCGCCGGCGCACCGGCCGCGCCGGCCTTGGCGCTGCGGAAGACGACGGGCTGGCCGCCGAAGTCACGGCGCAGCACGGCGGTCAGGTCCTCGGGCTTGATGGCGGCGAGCATCGGCTCCATCCCCGCCACGACCTGTTCGGCGCTCATGGAGAGGCTGTCGTTGTTGGCGTCATTGACCAGCCCGTCGGCGATGGCCGCGCTCTGGCGCGTGGCCGCCTGCGCCACCATGGCCTGCATGCCGCTGCGCATCATGGGCAGCAGGCGCTGCATGTCGGCCGGCTGCACGCCCTGGGCCTGCAGCTGGCGCAGCTCGGTGGTCACCGCGTCGAGAGCCTCGGCCCATTTCTCGGGCGCCGCCACGACCTGGAGCTGGGCCTGGCCGGTGACCCGGTAGACGCGCGGCTGGTCCATGCCGAAGGCGCCGAGGAAGGGGCTGCCCGGCTTGAGGGCCCGGTCGGCCAGGTGCATGTTCAACACGCCGACGGCCATCTGCTGCATCACCGCGTCGCGATCCACGGCCAGCGTCGGCGGGCGCAGGTCCGGCGGCGTGAGCCAGGTCAGCGAGAGCTTGTCCGGCGCGCCGTCGGCAACGAACTCGGCCGCCGCCTGCTTGGGCTTGGCCGCGCCGAGGTCCAGCGCATCGGGCTTGCCGGCGGGCTTCCAGTCGGCGAAGCGCTCGCGGATCTGATTCTCCACGGCATCGACGTCGATGTTGCCGACGACGACCAGCGTGGCGTTGTCGGGCCGGTAGTTGGCCTGGTAGTAGCGGCGCAGCTTGTCGGCCGTGGCGGCCTGCACGGTGTCGATGCGGCCGATGGGCAGGCGCTCGGCCACGCGGGTGCCTGCCAGCGTCAGCGACTGCTCGGCGATGAAGGCGCGCATGCCCGGCACGTCGCGCGTGCGCTCCTCGGACAGCACGACGCCCTTCTCCTGCTCGATGAGCTGCGGGTCGAGCTTGAGGTGGGAGCCGATCTCGCGGAACAGCATCAGCCCGGTGTCCAGCGCGGCGGCGTCGGCCTTGGGGAAGTTGAAGTGGTAGACGGTCTGCTCGAAGTCCGTGAAGGCGTTCGTGTCCGGCCCGAAAGCCAGGCCCTGGCGCTGCAGCATGTGCACGACCTCGCCATCCTTCACCTTGGCGCTGCCGCGGAAGGCCATGTGCTCCAGGAAGTGGGCCAGGCCCTGCTCGCCGTCGCGCTCCTGCAGCGAGCCGGCGCCGATGCGCATGCGCATGGCCACGCCGTCCTTGGGCGTCTCGTTGTGCTGGATGGCATAGCGCAGGCCGTTGGGCAGGCGGCCGAAGCGCACGGCCGGGTCGGGCGCGCGCTGGACGACTTCATGCGCCCACAGCGGGCCGGCGGCGGCCTTGGCTGTGGCAATGGCCTTTTGCTCGGTCTTGTTCTCGGCCTGCGCGGCAGGCGCGCACAGGGCGCCCGCCAAGCCCAGCGCCACGGCGGCGGCCCAGGCGGTAGCGCGCGGGCGTGGCCATTGCGGTTTGCGTTGATGACGTGTCGATGCGTTCATGCGATGGTCTCCTGGCCTCTTCGTGCGGCCTTAGCGGTCTGTCGAAAGGGCCTGGCGACGGCCTGGCCCTTCTCCCTGAAAACCCGGCGCCGATCAGGGCGGCGGGAACAAATTGAGGAATTCAGCGGCAGCGCTCCCGATGGGTTCGTGCGGCATTCATGGCGCCCGGCGCCCGCCTGCATGACCCACCGGCCAGGCGCAGGGCCACTGCGCCAGGCGGCGCCACTGCCAAGCGGCCCAGCCGGCGGCTGCCAGGGCCTGCAGCAGCCACCAGGCGTGCAAGGCCTCGGGCAGCAGCGCATACACCGCCAGGTTCAGGCCCAAAGCCGCCACCGGGGCCCACAGCAGCCGTCCCGGCTGGGCAGCTCCCGACCGCACGGCCGGCGTGGCGCGGGCCCAGTCCTGCCACAGGGCGGGCACGGCGCACAGGCTCACGAGCAAGGCCGACAGCGCCGTCGTCATCCACCAGCCGCCCCAGGCTTCGCCCAGCCAGGCCAGCGCCAGCAGCGAAACCAGGCCATGCGCACCCACCAGCGTCAGCGCCGAGGCGCCCAGTTGCCGCGCCAGCCAGTGGTTGAGGTCGACAGCTTGCGGCGAGCCCGGCAACAGCCGCAGCAGGGCCTGGTCGACCCGCCCTGCCAGCACCGCCTGGCGCATGCGCAGGAAGTGAAGCGCCACCAGGGACTGGCCCACGCAGATGCCCAGCACGGCCGGCATGACAGCCTGCCGCCAGGGGGTAGACGGGTCGACCTGCCCCACCGCCAGCGCGACCAGCGCCATCAGCATCAAGCCCGGCAGCCGGCTGGCCAGCACGCCCAGCGGCTGCAGCTCCGGCGCCAGGCCCAGCGCCAGGGAGGGCCGGGCGGCCGAGGCCAGGCCGGCCTGCAGCCGGCGGCTGAACAGCCAGCGGCCGGTGAGCACATGGATCAGGCCCTTGTGGCTCAAGCCCCATTGCGCCCAGGCGGCATCGGCCGGCATCTCGGTGATGGCGGCCTGCGAGAGCCTGGGCACGCGGGCATGGATGCGCCGGTGGCCGGGGCCGCCGCTCAGCACCACGGCACGCACCAGCACGCCGGCCGCGCCCCAGGCCGCCAGCGCTGTCATCCACCACAGCAGCGCACCGCCCGCGACGAATCCGGCCGCCACGGCTTTCGTCACACCGGCCGGCAGCGACCCCACCTGCGCCAGCAACAGCGGCGCTCCGATCCACAGCAGATTGAGCTGCGGCCAGCGCATCGCCAGCGCGATGAATACCGGCCATGCGGCAACTGCTGCCGCCAGCAGGGCCGCGATCATCATGCGGCGGTCATCGGGCAGGCCCGGCATCAACAGCACCGCCAGCGTGCCGGGCACCACCGTGGCCAGCAGGGCCAGCAGGCCACCACCCAGCAAGGCCCGCCGCAGGCCGCTCACATGCCCGGGCACCAGCCGCGCATGGACGGGATGGTTCTGCCGCATGGCATTGACCACCAGCCCGACCCAGCACGCCAACGACAGCAGGAACAGGCTCACGCCCAGGCCTGCGCAACCAGTCCCCAGCATGACGGGCCACGTCGCCTGACCGTTTGACATGGAGGCCGTCAGGCCCGCAAGACCCAGCGGCAGGCCCACGACCAGCAAAGCCAGCAAGGCCCACAGCACCCACACGCGCCCGGCCTGCCGACGCTCCGCCAGCACGGCGGCCCAGATGACCCGAACCTGCCTCATGCTGCCGTCACCGCGAGGAAGAGGTCTTCCAGGCTCAGCGCCTCGGACTCCAGGCCCGCCGGCAGCGCGGCGCCTTCGGGCACGCGGGCCACCACCTGCAGCCGGCCGCCCTCTAGCGGCCGCGTGGCCAGCACCGCCAGGCCGGTGGCCTGCAGCCAGGCTTGCAGCGTGCTGGACGGGCCGCGCAGACGGCGGGCGTCGTCCAGCAGATCGCCCAGCGGCGCCTGCAGCGCGAGGCGCCCGCCCTCCAGCAGCGCCACGTCGACCGCCACGCGCTCCAGGTCCGACAGGATGTGCGTGGAGAACACGATGGTCGTGCCGAGGTTGGAGACCTGCTCCACCAGCTCCTGCAAAAAGTCGCGCCGGCCGGCCGGGTCCAGGCTGGCCACGGGCTCGTCCAGCAGCAGCAGCTCGGGCTCGTGGGCCAGCGCGCGGATGATGGACAGCCGCTGCTGCTGGCCGGCCGACAGCTTGGCGATGGCCTGGCGGCGGTCGATGTCCCAGCGCGACAGCAGGCCCTCGACCTTGGCCTCGTTCCAGCGCGGGTAGAAGGCGCGGAAGTAACGCAGCAACTGCTCGGGCGTCATCCACTCGAAGAGATTGCTCTGCTGCGGCACATAGCCCACGCGGGCCCGGGCGGCATCGTCCAGCGCCACGGCCGGGCAGCCGAACAGCCGGGCCTGGCCGGCATCGGCCTCGCGCAGGCCCAGGGCCGTCTCGAGCAGCGTGGTCTTGCCGGCGCCGTTGCGGCCGAGCAGCCCGACGACCTGGCCCGGCGCCACACGCCAGTCCAGACCCTGCAGCACGGGCTTGCCGTCAAAGCCCAGGCTCAGGCCGGCGATGTCGATGGGGGCAGAGGGAGTCACGGCGTTCATGAGCGGTCGTCGGGATTGGCGGGGGCCTGCCAGGCCTCCTTGAACAAGGCCAGGGTCTGGGTCTGGGTCAGGCCGAGCTGGCGCGCCTCGGCCACCACGCGGGCCAGCGAGGGGCGCAGCAAGGCCGCGGCATCGGGCGTGGCTCCGCGCTCCACGGCGGTGTCGGCCACCACCATGGTCAGCCCGCGGCGGCGCACCAGCACGCCCTCGGCCTCCAGCTGCGAGAAGGCCTTGGACACGGTCATCGGGTTCAGCGTCAGTGCCACGGCCAGCTCCCGCACGGAAGGCATCTCCGTGCCGGGTGGCCATTGGCCGGAGGCCACGCGCCGCATCACCTGACCCATGATCTGGCGAAAGATCGGCTCGGGTGAGCCGGCAGCAATGCTGAAGAGGGCGGCCAGTTCGGTCATGGTGTGTGAGCATAGTAATACACCATGAGACACCCGGCAACGGGATTCTTCACCGCCACCAGCGCGTCACCGGCGGACATGGCACGGCTGGAGTCGCGCAGCCGCCGGCCCGGCGGTCAGGACAGATAGGCGCCCACGTCCGCCACGTCGACCAGCGCCGCCGGCATGAAGCGCCGCGCATAGGCGATGCAGACGCCCGAGGTCAGGAAGAGGTCGTACAGCTCGCGGTCGAGATGACCCTCGCGGGCCATGCGCTGCATCAGCGCGAGTGCCTCGGACAGGGGCTTGCCGGGCTTGTAGGGCCGGTCGTCGGCCGTCAGCGCCTCGAAGATGTCGGCGATGGCCATCATGCGGGCCTGCGGGCTCATCTGCGCGCCGGTCAGGCCGCGTGGGTAGCCGCGGCCGTCCATGCGCTCGTGGTGGCCGCTGGCGATCTCGGGCACGTCGCGCAGGTGCCGCGGGAAGGGCAGCTCGTCCAGCATCTTGATGGTCTGCACGATGTGGTCGTTGATCTTGTAGCGCTCCTCTTCCGTCAGCGTGCCGCGCGCGATGGTCAGGTTGTGCAGTTCGCCGCGGTGGTAGAGGTACTCGGGCTGCTTCATGCGAAAGCCCCAGCGGTTGCCCTCGGCCAGCCTCTCGCCGGCCGGCCGCGGCACGAGGTGCTCGGGCCGGTCCTGCAGCAGCGTCTCGCTGGCCGGCAATGCGGGCCTCGGCCTGGGCAGGCGGCCGGCTTCGTCGCCGGACAGGCCGAGGCTGTCGTCCAGCGTGCGCAGCCAGCGCCGCCCGGCGATGCGCCGCAGCCGCGCCAGCGCCTCGGGCGCCAGCGTCTCGCCGCCCAGGTTGGTGGCCGCGACGAAGGCGAAGTCCTCGTCCAGCGCGGCCTGGGCCGGCGCGGCGGCGGCCGCGGCGCGGGCCGAGCCTGCCTCGCCTGCTTCAGCCTGCAGCTGCTCGATCAGCGCATCGCGCTTGAGCACCTCGAAGCGCGTGCGCACCTCGTGGATGCGGTTGTAGAGGGTCTCCAGCTTGGTGGCCTTGTCGACGACGAACTCCGGCGTCGTGACCTTGCCGCAGTCGTGCAGCCAGGCAGCGATGTGCAGCGCCTCCCACTGCTCGGCGTCCATCGTGAAGCCGGCATAGGGGCCCTCGGTCGCGTCGCAGGCGGCCTGGGCCAGCATCTTGGTCAGCTCGGGCACGCGCTGGCAGTGGCCGGCGGTGTAGGGGCTCTTGGCGTCGATGGCGCCGGCCACGAGCTGGATGAAGCTCTCCAGCAGCGCCTTGCGGGCGCGCAGCAGCAGCTGGTTGTCCAGCGCGATGGCCGCCGTGCCGGACAGGGCCCGCACGAAGGCCACGCGCGCCTCGCCCAGCGGCGCCGGGCCGCCGTCGGCCGGCAGCGGGAAGCTCAGCGTCAGCGTGCCGATGGTCTCGCGCTCGCGGTTCTTCAGCGGCAGCGACAGCAGCCGCAGCCGCGCGGTGGCCAGGCTGGAGAACAGATGGCCGTAGGCCGCCACATGGACCGGGTCGTCCCAGCCCAGTTCCAGCTCGACCGGCGCGTCCGCCCGCAGCGCCTGCACCGGCGCGCCCACGCTGTCGGCCACGCCCAGCGACCAGCGCTTGCCGGCCTCCGGCACGACCTGGCCGTTGAGCCGCGCCGAGGCCGGCAGCAGCGTGCGCCCGTCATCCGACAACAGGTGCACAGCGCCACCGCTGGCGCCGGCGACGGCAATGGTCTCGCGCAGGATGAGGTCCAGCAGCGCGTCGAAGTCGCGCTCGGCGCTCAGCGCACTGCTGATGTCGAGGAAGCGGCGCAGCGAATGCTTCATGGCCGTCATCGCCACGGCCAGCCGGTCGACCTCGCGGATGCGGCTGCGGCGCGGGTCCGCGCCGCCGAAGTCGAAGCGCTCGATGGCCTCGGCCTGGCGCGCCAGCTGGCGCAGCGGCCGCGACACGCGGTCGGCCAGCAGGTGCACGACCGGCAGCAGCAACAGCATCAGCGCCAGCGAGATGTAGAAGCCATGGCGCCGGCTCTCGATCTGGAAGGCCTGCAGCTCCTCGCGCGGCGCGGCCATCAGCAGCCACAGCGGCGCACCGGCCGCCACGGCTCCCGGCAGCGGCAGCGCATGGCTGACCCACTCGACGCCGTCCACGTCCTGCACCGGCGTGAGATGACCCGCGCCATCGCGGCGCTGCCACAGCGCACGCATCAGCGGCGGGGCCGAGTCGGCCACGCGGGCCAGGTCTTGCCCGTCCTTCAGGCCCAGCGTCGGCTCGTGGCGGGCCTCGGCCACCACGCCGCCGCCCTCGGTCGCGATGAGCAGCTGCGCCGAGCGGCTGATCTGCGGCCGCGTCAGCATCTCGCCGAGCGCGCGCAGGCTCACGTCCGCGCCGACGACGGCCTCGCCCCCGGCCTGCGCCAGCGTCACGCCGGGCTCGCCGGTCGTGAAGAAGCGGTAGGGCGCGGTCTGCACGGGGGCGCCGCCGGCCGCCTGCCGCGCCAGTTCGAACCACGGCCGCGTACGTGGGTCGAAGTCGTACTCGGGCCGCTCGACGCGCGCCAGCTCGCGCAGCTCGGCGTCGTAGAAACGATAGGACCCGGCCGCCGCCGCGCCGTCGCGGCGCACGATCTGCAGCGCCAGCCCGGCGCCGGCTGGCGCACCCAGGCGTTTGCGCGTCGCGGCGTCGTCCAGGCGCCGCAGCAGCACGAAGGACCCGCCCGTCGTGCCGGCATAGACCGCCGACACCGACGCATTGCCGCGCAGCGCCGCCGCCATCTGCGGCAGTGCGGCGAGGCGCTCGGCCTCGTTCGTCGCACGGCCCAGCGCGCCGCCGGCCAGCAACGTCACGCTGACCCGCGCCGGCCTCAGCTCGGCCTCCACCGTGGCCGCCGCCTCGCGCCCGATGCGCCCGGCCGCGGCGCCCGCCTGCTGCAGCAGCAGCGCGTCGCTGCGCGAGCGCTCGTACAGCATCAGCACACCCCACACCAGCGCCACGAGGCCCACCATCAACAGGCTGAGCGTGATGTAGAGCGTCTTGGGCTTGATGTGCATCATGCGACCCGTTAGCCGAAGTGGTGACACGAGTATCACTGCGACACAGCCTGCTTGCCTTCACTTACCCCACGGCACGGCCGAAGGCCGATCTCCGGCGCGCAGGGAGGGTCAAGTCCTACAGGATGGCCTTTTTGGTGCATCGACCATGCCGTGCAGCGACACCCGTCGCCGGTCGCGGCAACCGCCCCGATGAACGATGCAGGAGTAGTACCCATGAAGAAAGCCGCCCTCACCCTCGCCGCCCTGACCCTGGCCCTTGGTGCCCAGGCCCAGACCAACTCCAACAAGCCCAGCGTCTACGGCCTGCTGTCCGCCGGCCAGGGCCATCTGAACGCGGACTGCACCGGCCTGCAGGCCTGCGACCGCAACGCCACCGGCGGCAAGGCCGCGCTGGGTTATTCCTTCGGCAACGGCTTCGCGCTGGAAGGCGGCTACACCAACTTCGGCAAGTACCGCGCGTCGCAGGGCGGCGTGGGCCTGAATGCGCGGCCCGAAGCGCTGTCGCTGAGCGGCGCCTACACGGCCGACCTCACGCCCGAATGGGGCCTGACCGGCCGCGTCGGCGTGGCCACCGTGCGCACCAAGCTCGGCGCCGACGTCGGCCTGCTGAGCGGCTCCGACGCCGAGCGCAAGACCCAGCCCATCGTCGGCCTGGCCGTCAACTACGCGCTGACGCCGTCCACCCGGGTCGAACTGGGCGTGGATGCGACGCGCGCCCAGTACCAGGGCGAGAAGAGCAACGTCCGCATGGTGTCGCTGGGCGCTCGCATGGCGTTCTGACGACGGCGCGCAGCGCCGGAGGCCGCCTTCGGGCGGCCTTCGCCGTTTCTACACTTGCGGCCATGGACTACGCCCCGTTGATCAAGGAAATCGGCCGCGGTACGAAAGGTGCGCGCGACCTCAACCGCCAGCAAGCGGAGGAGCTGTTCGGCGCGATGCTGGACGGCCAGGTGCCCGACATGGAGCTCGGCGCCATCCTCATTGCGATGCGCATCAAGGGCGAGAACGCCGACGAGGTGGCCGGCTTCCTGGCGGCCATGCAGGCCCGCACGGCCACGCTCAAGGCGCCCGACGGCCCGCGCACCGTGCTGCTGCCCAGCTTCAACGGCGCCCGCAAGCAGGCCAACCTGATGCCGCTGGTGGCCCGGCTGCTGGCGCGCGAGGGCGTGCCGGTGCTGATCTTCGGCCGGCATGACTTCGACAGCCGCCACAGCCCCTTCGACCTGCTGGACGCACTCGGCCTGCCCGCCAGTGCCACGCTGGCGGATGCCGAACAGCGCCTGGCGACGACCAAGCTGGCCGTCCTGCCTTTGCAGATGCTGAACCCTGGCTTGAACAATCTGATGGCCCTGCGCCCCCGCCTGGGCGTGCGCAACAGCTCTCACAGCCTGGCCAAGCTGCTGGACCCCTTCCCCGCCGGCCGCGGCGTGCGCGTCGTCGCGGTGACGCATCCCGAGTACCTGGACAGCATGTCCGAGGCCTTGCCCGGCCTGACGGCGAACGGCGGCCGGGCGCTGCTGATGCGCGCCAGCGAAGGCGAGGCCTATGCCCACCTGCGCCGCAAGGCCCATCTGATCGGCTTCCAGGACGGCGCCACGGCCCCGCTGCATCCGGCCGACACGGCCGACCTGGACTGGCCGCTGTCCCCCGCCTGCGAGCCGCGCGACAACGCCGCCTTCATCCAGGCCGTGCTGGCCGGCGCCGAACCGGTGCCGCCGCGCATCGTGGAACAGGTGGCGGTTCTGAGGCTTCTGGCCACAAATTGAGTTTGCTTATTCAGCCTGGGCATATAGCCCGAAGAAGAAAGTAGTTCTGCGGCACTGCAACATTCCCTAGAGTCGCGACCTCCATGAAAGTCCGCGACCTCGACCTCAGCAACAACCCCGTCAATGCCGAGCATGCCCAGCTCGGCCTGCCGCCCCTGGAGAACGCCGTCACGCATGCGGGCGACCCGGGCCATCCGGTGCTGAAGATGGCGCTGTGGTCGGTGATGTTCTTGCTGATGGCGCTGTCCATCGTGCTGGCGTCGCGCCTGTTCAACCGGCCCGAGGGCAGCCTCAGCGGCTTCCAGCTCATTGCGGCGGCACTGGCCAGCCACGAATTCTGGGCCGCCGCGGGCGTCGGCCTGCTCGCGCAGACGGTGGACGGCGCCCTCGGCATGGCCTACGGCATCACCAGCACATCCTTCCTGCTCGCCACCGGCAGCAGCCCGGCCGTGGCCAGCGCGTCGGTGCACATCGCCGAAGTGTTCACGACCGGCGTGTCGGGCATCTCCCACCTGAAGCTCGGCAACGTCAACCGCAACCTCTTCCTGCGCCTGCTGGTGCCGGGCATGCTGGGCGCGGGCACGGGCGCCTGGGTGCTGTCCAGCATCGACGGCAAGGCGATGAAGCCCTTCATCTCGGCCTATCTGCTGCTGATGGGGCTGTACGTCATCACCAAGATCTTCCGCAAGATCAAGCCCGCCGGCGGCGAGCCGCGCCACGTCGCCAAGCTCGGCCTGTTCGGCGGCTTCGTCGACGCGGTCGGCGGCGGCGGCTGGGGCCCCGTCGTGACGACGACGCTGGTCGGCACCGGCCACGATCCGCGCATGACCATCGGCTCGGTCAACCTGGCCGAGTTCTTCCTGACCTTCATCAGCGCTGGCGTGTTCGCCGTGCTGATCCACCAGGAAAGCCCGTGGACGACCGTCGCCGGCCTCGTGCTCGGCGGTCTGTTCGCCGCCCCCTTCGCCGCGCTGCTGACCAAGCGCCTGCACACCAAGGCCCTGCTGGCCCTGGTGGGATGCACCATCGTCCTCGTCAGCACGTTCAACATCTACCGTTCCCTTCTGGCGTGATTTCCTGAACTTCCATGTATCAGTACACCGACTTCGACCGCCGCTTCGTCCACGCACGCGCCGCGCAGTACCGCGACCAGCTCGAGCGCTACGTCGCCGGCACACTCGGCGGCGACGAGTTCCGCCCGCTGCGCCTGCAGAACGGCTGGTATGTGCAACGCCACGCGCCCATGCTGCGCGTGGCCGTGCCCTACGGCGAGCTGAGCAGCCGCCAGCTGCGCCAGTTGGCCCGCATCGCCCGTGAATACGACGTCGTCACCGAGGGCCCGTTCAAGGGCCAGGGCGGCTACGGCCACTTCACGACGCGGCAGAACCTGCAATACAACTGGATCCCGCTCGTGAAGAGCGCCGACGTGATGGACCTGCTGGCCGAGGTCGACATGCACGGCATCCAGACCAGCGGCAACTGCATCCGCAACATCACCAGCGACGCGCTGGTGGGCGTGGCCCAGGACGAGATCGTCGACGCCCGCCCCTACTGCGAGATCCTGCGCCAGTGGAGCACGCTGCACCCCGAGTTCGCCCACCTGCCGCGCAAGTTCAAGATCGCCGTCTCCGGCGCCCAGGAAGACCGCGCGGCCATCGGCTGGCATGACATCGGCCTGCAGCTGAAGAAGAACGAGGCCGGCGAGGTCGGCTTCCAGGTCTTCGTCGGCGGCGGCATGGGCCGCACGCCCATCCCGGGCGTGGAGATCAACGCCTTCGTGCCGTGGCAGCACATCCTCGTCTACATCGAGGCCATCGTGCGCTGCTACAACCTCGCCGGCCGCCGCGACAACCTCTACAAGGCCCGCATCAAGATCCTCGTCAAGGCCGAGGGCCAGAAGTTCTTCGACGCGGTGAACGCCGAGTACGCGCGCATCCTGGCCGACGACAACGGCGGCCACGAGCATATCATTCCGCAGGCCGAGCTGGACCGCGTGGCGGCCTGCTTCGTCGACCCGGCCGGCGTTGTCGCCACCGACGAGCCCGCGCTCGACACCAGCGACCCGGCCTTCAAGCGCTGGCTGGACCGCAACGTGCAAGGCCACCGCGTGGCCGGCTACCGCGCCGTCACTCTGAGCCTCAAGCGCGTCGGCATCCCGCCTGGCGACACGACGGCCGACGTGATGGACACCGCCGCGGCCCTCGCCGACCAGTTCAGCCACGGCGAGCTGCGCGTGTCGCACCGCCAGAACCTCGTGCTGCCCTGGGTCAAGGCCGCCGACCTGCCAGAGCTCTTCCAGGCGGCCCGCGCCGCCGGCTTCGCGACGCCCAACGCCCGCCTGCTGACCGACCAGATCGCCTGCCCCGGCGGCGACTACTGCGCGCTGGCCAACGCCCGCTCGCTGCCGCTGGCCGCCGAGATCGCCGAGCGCTACCAGGACATCGACGAGCTGGAAGAGCTGGGTGAGATCGACCTGCACATCAGCGGCTGCATCAACAGCTGTGGCCACCACCACAGCGGCCACATCGGCATCCTCGGCGTCGACAAGGACGGCACCGAGTGGTACCAGCTGACGCTGGGCGGCGGCGACGGCACCAAGCTGGCCGGCGGCACCGTCGCCGGCAAGGTCATCGGCCCGAGCTTCGCGGCCGACGAGATCGCCGACGCCATCGACGCCGTCATCGAGACCTTCAAGCGCGAGCGCTTGAGCGGCGAGCACTTCATCGATGCGGTGAAGCGCCTGGGGCTCGACCCGTTCAAGACCGCCGCGAATGCCGTTCGCGTTTCGACTGCCAAGGCCTGATCCCCAACATGAAGTTCATCAACGCCTCCACCTGCCCCTGGCAGCACGCCGTCGGCGAAGACGGCCCCAAGCCCGACCCCGATCCAGCGCCCAACCGCCTGCTGTCGCTCGAACAGTGGCATGCCGTGAAGACGCGCTGGCCGCAGGACGTGCCGGTCGCCATCGAGTTCCCGAACGACGCCGACATCACGCAGCTGCAGCCCGACCTCGGCCGCATCGCCGTCATCGTGCTGGACTTCCCGAAGTGGACCGACGGCCGCGCCTACAGCCAGGCACACATCCTGCGCAGCCGCTTCAAGTTCAAGGGCGCCATCCGCGCCCGCGGCGAAGTGCTCGTCGACATGATGCAGCTGCTGGCCCGCACCGGCTTCGACGAAGTCGTGCTGCGCGGCGACCAGTCCCAGGCCGCGGCGCAGAAGGCGCTGGACCTGTTCGCGCCGGTCGGCTTCTACCAGGGCGACGTGAGCGAGACGCGGCCATGGTTCCTGAGGAGTGCGGCGTGAGCGAGGTTTCCAGTCTGCCTTGGGCCGCCGCGCCTGCGGTGGGCAACGCCATTGGGCTCTATGCCAAGTGGACGCCGGCGCTCGACGCCAAGATCGAGGCGGCCATCCAGCGCCTGCGCGACGCCCACGCCACGCATGGCGACGCGCTGGTGCAGAGCAGCAGCCTGGGCGTGGAAGACATGGTCATCACCGACCTGATCTCGCGCGCCGGCCTCAACGTGCACATTTCCACGCTGGACACCGGCAAGCTGCATGCCGAAACGCTGGGCTTGTTGCCGCAGATCAAGGCGCGCTATGGCTTTGACGTGGAAGTATTCAAGCCTGTGGCCGACGCCGTCATCCAGTTCGTCCGCAAGGAGGGCGAAGAAGCGATGTACAAGAGCATCGAGCTGCGCAAGGCCTGCTGCGGCATCCGCAAGATGGAGCCGCTGGGCCGCATGCTCGCCGGCCGCACGGCCTGGATCACCGGCCTGCGCCGCGAACAGAGCGATGCGCGCGGTGAAGTCGCCTTCGATGAAGACGACGGCCAGGGCCGCCGCAAGATCAGCCCCATCGCCGACTGGACCTGGGCCGAGGTCTGGGCCTATGTCGAGAAGTACGCCGTTCCCTACAACCCGCTGCATGACCAGTTCATGCCCAGCATCGGTTGCGCGCCCTGCACGCGCGCCATCGCCGTCGGCGAGGACTTCCGCGCCGGCCGCTGGTGGTGGGAGGACAGTTCCAAGGAGTGCGGCCTGCACGCCAAATCATGAATGCTGCTGTGAAACCCGAACAACTCATCGCCGACGTCGACCACGCCCATCTGGATGCGCTGGAAGAAGAGGCCATCTTCATCCTGCGCGAGGTGGCCGCGAGCTTCGAGCGCCCCGCCCTGCTGTTCTCCGGCGGCAAGGACTCCTGCGTCGTGCTGCGCCTGGCCGAGAAGGCCTTCAAGATGAAGAACGCCGCCCACCCGAGCGGCTACTCGGGCCAGTTGCCCTTCCCGATGGTGCACATCGACACGGGCCACAACTTCCCCGAGGTCATCACCTTCCGTGACCAGCGCGTCGCCGAGATGGGCGAGCGCCTCGTCGTCGGCCACCTCGAAGACAGCATGGCCCGCGGCACCATCCGCCTGAGCCATCCGCTGGAGAGCCGTAACGGCCACCAGACCGTCACGCTGCTGGAGACCATCGAGGAGCACAAGTTCGACGCGCTGATCGGTGGCGCCCGCCGCGACGAGGAGAAGGCGCGCGCCAAGGAGCGCATCTTCAGCCACCGCGACAGCTTCGGCCAATGGCAGCCCAAGGAGCAGCGCCCCGAGCTGTGGACGCTGTTCAACACGCGCATCCGCCCGGGCGAGCACTTCCGCTGCTTCCCCATCAGCAACTGGACCGAGCTGGACGTGTGGCTCTACATCGCCCGCGAGAACATCCCGCTGCCGCCCATGTACTTCGCACACGAGCGCCAGGTCATCCGCCGCAAGGGCCTGCTCGTGCCGCTGACCGACGTGACGCCGCCGGAAGAAGGCGAGACCGTCGAGACCGCCACCGTGCGCTTCCGCACCGTCGGCGACATGACCTGCACCTGCCCGGTCGAGAGCCCCGCCGCGAATGCGAGCGAGGTCGTGGCCGAGACGCTGACCGTCACCGTCAGCGAACGCGGCGCCACGCGCATGGACGACCGCACCAGTGAAGCTTCCATGGAGAAGCGCAAGAAGGAAGGGTATTTCTGATGAAGGCGCTGCGATTCCTAACAGCGGGTTCCGTTGACGACGGCAAGTCCACGCTGATCGGCCGCCTGCTGTTCGACGGCCAGGCCATCCTCGCCGACCAGCTCGACACGCTGGAGCGCCGCGCCGCCGGCCGCCCCATCGACCTGAGCCTGCTGACCGATGGCCTCGAAGCAGAGCGCGAGCAGGGCATCACCATCGACGTGGCCTACCGCTACTTCGCGACCAAGACGCGCAAGTTCATCATTGCCGACGCCCCCGGCCATGAGCAGTACACGCGCAACATGGTCACGGCCGCGGCCGGCAGCGACGCCGCCGTCGTGCTGGTGGACATCACCAAGCTGGACCTCACGCAGGACGACGTGCCGCTGCTGCCGCAGACGCGCCGCCACTCGTTGCTGGCCCAGCTGCTGCGCGTGCCCAGCATCGTGTTCGCCGTCAACAAGATCGACGCGCTGGACGACCCGGGCGCGGGCTTCGCCAAGGTCAAGGCCGCGCTGGACAAGTTCGCCGCCGCCGCGGGCCTGAACGTCGAAGCGACCGTGCCCGTCAGCGCGCTGCGCGGCGACAACGTGACCCAGCCGCTGGACGCGCCCTGGTGGAACGGCGAGAGCCTGCTGCAGGTGCTGGAGCGCCTGCCGACGCTGAGCGAGCGCGCCGACGCGCCGCTCTCCCTGCCGGTGCAGTACGTGCAGAAGGACGCCTACCAGTCCAACGGCACCGGCGTGCAGCCGCGCGTGCTGTGGGGCCGCATCGCCCATGGCGCCGTGAAGGCGGGCGACACCATCGAGGTGCTGCCGTCGAAGCAGACGGCCGTCGTTGCCGAAGTGCGCCTGGCCGGCGAGACCGTCGCCAGCGCCGAAGCCGGCGATTCGGCCGGCCTCGTGCTGGACCGCCAGCTGGATGTGAGCCGCGGCGACTGGATCGTCACGCCCGGCTCGGCCACGCAGACCAAGACCTTCCCGGCGACGCTCGCCTGGCTGGACACCGAAGCCGCCAAGCCCGGCCGCAAGTACTGGGTGCGCCACGGCAACCGCTGGGTGCAGGCACGCATCTCGGCGATTGATTCCGTGCTGGACATCAACACGCTGACGCCGCAGGACGCGCACGAGTTGCCGGTCAACACCATCGGCCGCGTGCAGATGGAAGTGCAGCACGAACTGCCGGTGGAGCCCTTCGTGGACAACCGCGTCGGCGGCGCGCTGATCGTCGTCGACCCCGCCAGCCACCGCACCAGCGGCGCGCTGCTGGTGGACGTGCAGCCCGCCGCCCCGGCGGAAGAGGCCTGGTAATGACCGGTCGTGTGATCTTCGTCAGTGCAGGCCCCGGCGCCGCTGACCTGATCACGGTCCGCGGTGCCCGCGCGCTGGCCACGGCCGACGTCGTGCTGGCCGACGCGCTGGCCGACCCGGCCCTGCAAGACCTGGCCCCCCAGGCCCGCTGGACCTATGTCGGCAAGCGCGGCTTCGAGCATTCGGCCAAGCAGGCCGAGATCAACGCACAGCTCGTCGAGGCCGCGCGGACACACGCCGTCGTCGTGCGGCTGAAGGGCGGCGACGCCAGCGTGTTCGGCCGCCTCGAAGAAGAACTGCAGGCGCTGGCCGAGGCCGGCATCGCCAGCGAAGTCATCCCCGGCGTCACCGCCGCCTCGGCCGCCGCCGCCTTCACGCAGCGCCCGCTGACCCGCCGTGGCCGCGGCCGCAACGTCAGCCTCACCACGGCCATGACGGCCGATGGCGAGCTGCGCGCGGCACTGTCGGCCGACACCGAGGTCTTCTACATGGCCGGCCGCCAGCTCGCCTCGCTCGGCCCCAAGCTCATTGCCGCCGGCTGGGCACCGGACTCGCCGGCCCTCGTCGTCAGCCGCGCCGGCTGTGCCGATGCGCTGAGCAGCGAACACCTGCTGCGCGACCTCGCCGACGCGGCACCCGTGCACGGTGGGCGGCCGGCCGTCCTCATCGTCGGCACGGGCGCCCTGCCTGCGTCCAATAAAATCGTCGTTTCGCCCGAAACACAGCCCCTTACTTCCCAGAGCCGCTCATGACCCACGTCGTCACCGAAGCCTGCATCCGCTGCAAATACACCGACTGCGTCGACGTCTGCCCGGTCGACTGCTTCCGCGAAGGCCCCAACTTCCTGACCATCGACCCGGACGAGTGCATCGACTGCGCGGTCTGCATCCCCGAGTGCCCGGTCAACGCCATCCTGCCGGAGGAAGACGTGCCCGGCGAGCAGATCCACATGATCAAGCTCAACGCCGACCTCGCCAAGAAGTGGCCCAGCATCACCAAGCGCAAGCCCGCCCTGCCCGACGCCGAGGAGTGGAAGGACCGCACGGACAAGCTGCCCGAGCTGATCCGCTGAACTTTCTCCCATGGCCCTGCCGATCCGCCCCGACGCCATCACGACCGACGCCGTCATCGTCGGCGCCGGGCCGGTCGGCCTGTTCCAGGTCTTCGAGCTGGGCCTGCTGGAGATCAAGGCCCACATCATCGACAGCCTGGCCTACCCCGGTGGCCAGTGCATCGAGCTCTACCCGGACAAGCCCATCTACGACATCCCGGCCGTGCCCGTGTGCACCGGCAAGGAGCTCGTCGACAACCTGCTCAGGCAGATCGAGCCTTTCGGCGCGACCTTCCACCTGGGCCAGGAAGTCACCGCCGTCGAGAAGCAGGAGGACGGCAGCTTCGTCGTCGAGACCAGCAAGGGCGCGCAGTTCGTCACCAAGGCGGTCTTCATCGCCGGTGGCGTCGGCAGCTTCCAGCCGCGCACGCTGAAGGTCGAGGGCGTCGAGCCCTTCGAAGGCACGCAGGTCCACTACAGCGTCAGGAACCCGGCGCAGTTCGCCGGCAAGCAGCTGCTCATCATCGGCGGCGGCGACTCGGCCCTGGACTGGGCGCTGAATTTCTGCGCCGGCCATGCAGACGGCAACCCGCACAAGGCCGAGAGCGTCATCCTGGTGCACCGCCGCGACGGCTTCAAGGCGTCGCCCGCCAGCGTCGCGAAGATGCACGAGCTCTGCGACGCCCACGAGATGCAGTTCATCGTCGGCCAGACCGTCGGCATCGACGAACGCGACGGCCAACTCACCGGCCTGAAGATCGCCGGCAACGACGGCATCACGCGCGTCGTGCCCTGCGACCAGGTGCTGGCCTTCTTCGGCCTCAGCCCCAAGCTCGGCCCCATCGCCGACTGGGGCCTGGCACTGGAGCGCAAGCAGGTCGTCGTCGACACCGAGAAGTTCGAGACCAGCGTGCCGGGCATCTTCGCCGTCGGCGACGTGAACACCTATCCGGGCAAGAAGAAGCTCATCCTGAGCGGCTTCCACGAGGCCGCGCTGGCGGCCTTCGGCGCGGCGCCTTACGTCCTCCCCGACAAGCGCGTGCATCTGCAGTACACGACGACCAGCCCCAAGCTGCACAAGGTGCTGGGCGTCGAGTCGCCGGTGTTCGACTAGCGGCTCGCCAACCACCCCAGCCAGCGCGGCAGGCCCGGTGCATGACGCGCCAGCGCCAGGCGCTTCAGCTCGTAGTTCACCGCCGACGCCTGGCTGTTCCCCGCCACGCGGGCCGCGTTCCGCAGCTTCCTCAGGCCGTCGACCTCCCCCTGGGCCAAAGCAAGATAGGCACGCAAGACCTCCAGCGGCGGCTTCATCCACGGGTCGGGCTGCCATTCGTGCACATGGTTCAGCGCCGCGGCCAGCGCACCGGGCTCGGCCTGGCGCGCCAGCAGCACCAGCTCCCACAGCCGCAGGTCCTCGTTGTAGGGGGCGCGCTGCAGGCCGGCGGCGACGACCTCCTCCAGCGCCGCCCACTGCCTCAGCACGCCGAGGGACCCGGCCAGATTGCCCAGCGCATACAGCGGCGGCCGTTCGCGCTCGCGCCAGTCCCTGAGCCAGCGCACCACGGCCCGGTGCTCCTCCATCGACGCCAGCACATAGCTGGTCTCTCCCCAGGCGTCGTCGTCCGCGCGCAGGGCCGGCTCGAAGCGCCGGATCAGCGCGCGCAGGCTGAGGCGGGAGTCGGTGTCCTTGAGCCAGCGCAGCAGCGCCCGCAGCAGATGCGGCCCCTGCGCCCGCGCCTGCCAGCGCCAGGCCTGGATGAAGGCCAGCCAGAAGCTGCGCCGCTCCTGCCGCACCAGCCAGTCCAGCGCCACGCCGACCGGGCCGCCACCGCCGGCCACATGCGGCCGCTGCAGCGCACGCAGCGCATCGCCCCAGCCGGCCTCGTGCCAGGCCGCGAGCGCCGCGCAGCAGCGCGTGATCTCGAACTCCTCCAGCTCGAACAGCCGCTCCAGCCAGGCCCGGGCCCGCGCCTGCTCGCCGGCACGGGCGGCCATCTCGATGCCATCGCAGGTGGTCGACACCGTGGGGTGGTGCGGCCACAGCATCTGCAGCGCCGGCTCGGCGAGCGCGGGTGCATTCGCCTGCTTCGCGGCCTGCACCAGTTGGCGGGCCGCGAAGGCATAGCCAGGCGACAGCCGCAAGGCCTGCTGCAGCGGCTCCAGCGCTTCCTGCCAGCGCTCGCCCTTCACCAGCGCGTGGCCGAGATAGCCGTGAGAGCGCGCGTCCAGCGGCGCGATGGCCAGCAGGTCCTGCGCGGCGCGCAGGTAGCCGGCATGGTCGTCCTGGTCGTCGAGCCAGTCGGCCTGGCGAAGGCACAAGTCCTCGTCGCGTGGCGCCTCCTCGCGCAGCACGGCGATCTTCGCCAGCGCGTCGGCATGCTCGCCGCGCTCCCATTGCAGGCGTGCCGCCCATACGCGCAGCGACACCGGTCCGGGCGCCGGCCAGGGCAGTTCGGCCAGCGCACGCTCAATCTCCGCGTGCCGCCCCAGCCGCAGCAGGCGCTCGAAACGGGCCTGCCAGACCGCCTCGAAGCGCGGCTCCAGCGCCAGCGCGCGGTCGGCCGCCTGCAACGCCTCTTCATCATCGCGACCGCGCGTGGCCTGCACGGCCCAGGCATCGGCATCACCCGGCCGGCTGCGCACCACCTCGGCGATCAGGTCGTCGAAATCGGCGAGCCTCTCGCGCCGCTCGCAGACGCGCCGCGCCAGCGCCCAGATCCAGCCGACACGCGGATTCAGCAGCAGCGAACGCCGTGCCTGCGCCAGCGCGTCGTCGTCCTGCTTCATCTGCTCGCGCACCCAGGCCAGCAGGCCGATCAGGTCGGCATCGTCCCAGCCCGCGCGGTCGTGCAGCGCGCGTTCGAGCACCGCACAGGCCTGCGCCCAGTCGCGGCCATGGTCGCCCAGCAGGTCCACCTGCAGGCGCACTGCCTGGTTCCAGCTCGGCGACAGTGCCAGCGCCGCCGCGCAGGCCGCCTTGGCGTCCTCGGGCCGGTGGGCCTGCTGCAGCGCCAGCGCGTGCTCCAGGTGCACCCGCGGCAGCTGCGGAAAGCGCTCGCAGGCCTGGGCCAGCAACTGCAGCGCCTCGTCGGTGCGCTGCAGGCGCTGCAGCTGGCGCGCCACCGCGACCGGGCCCTGCCACAGCCCCGGCCACTGGGCCGACAACTGCTGCAGCAGCGCCAGGATCTCCTCGGCCGGCCAGCCCGTGCCGGCCTCGGTCTGGAAGGTCAGCAGCCCGTCGCCCAGCAAGGCCTGGCGGCGCAGCTCCGCCGCAAGAAAGTCGGCCGCCTCGCGCGCCTGCTGCGGGCTCGGCGCCGCGAGGATCTGCTCGATGGCGGGGTCGAACTCCGCGTCACGGCGCAGGCAGGCCTGCAGATGCGGCAGCGCCGCAGCATAGCCGCCGCGCCGCGCATGGCAGAAGGCCAGCACGCTGTGGCTGACGGCCGACTCGGGTGCCAGGCCCGCGGCCGCCTCGGCCAGCGCCACGGCCTCGTCCAGCCGCCGCTGGCGCGAGGCCTGCACGGCGCGCTCGCGCTGCAGCCAGGCATTGCCGGGGTGGTGGGCATGCATCAGGTCGAGCTGGCGGTTGATGAGCTCGGCCTGGTCGGGCAAGGCGTCGTAGAGCAGGCGCTGCAGGCCCACGTGCGCCGGATGCGCATCCGTGAGCTGCCGCCATTGCGCCAGCGCCTCGGTGTTGCCGAGTTGACGGCGCAGCAGGCGCAACAGCAGCCGGTGATGGGCCAGCTGCAGCGGCTCCAGCGCCACGGCCTCGCGCACCGCGGCCAGCGCCGCGTCGAACTCGCCCCGCGCCTCCAGCAGCAGGGCGCGCATGCGCAGCAGCGCCGGCGCATGCGCGTTGACACAGCCGTCGAGCAGGGCCGCCACCTCGTCCAGCCGGTGCCGGCGCAGGCGGCGCTCGGCCAGCTGCAGGCGCAGCGCGGTGTCGTCGGGTCGGCGCAGCAGCGCGGCGTCCAGCACCGCATCCGCCTCGTGGCCGAGCTGCAGGGCTTCCAGCTCCTCGGCCAGCGTGATGGCCGGGCTGCCGGAGCGGTCGCCCCACACCTGCACCCGTTCACGCAGCCAGGCCAGGCCCTGGCCGGCATCGCCGGCGACGCGGCAGGCCCGCGCATAGGCGCTGGCTGTCCATTCCTGCGTCGGCTGCAGCGTGCTGGCCCAGCGCAGCGGCTGCAGCGCCGCATGCGGCGCGCCGTTCTGCTGCCACAGCCGCTCGCCGAGTTCGCTCCAGGCCCGCGAACTGCCGCGGTCCAGGCGCAAGGCGCGGCGCACCGCGGCCAGGGCTTGCGGCAGGTCGCGCGCGTCCTGCGCCAGCTGCGCCGACCAGCGGCACAGCGCCAGCGTGTCCGGCCGCTCCTGTTCCACCATGTCACGCAGCTGCGCCTGCGCCGCCGCCTGCCCCTTCACCTCGACGAGGCTGCTGACGCGGCTGAGCAGCAGGCCGCCGTCCTTGGGATAGCGCGCCAGCAGCGCGTCGGTTGCCTGCAGGATGCGCGGCTCGTCGCCGTCGTAGATGGCCAGCAGGCGCTGCGAACGCAACAGGGAGTCGCCGTCGGGATCGGTGCGCTGCAGGCCTTCCAGCGCCCGCTCGGCCGCGTCGCGGTCGTGGCGCTGCAGTGCGGCCTGCACGGCATGGGCGCCGTCCCAGGCATCGGCCTCGGGCAGCGAGATGCCTGCCAGCCGAGGCAGGGCCTCGGGCGGCAGCATGAGCATCGCGCGCGGGCCGCTGGCCTGCTGCGAGTCGAACAGCTGTTCGGCCTCGTACTCGACATGCATGGGCAGGCTGGGGTCGCGGATCAGCACCGTGCGGCGCAGCCGGTCATAGCCCACCACGGCCTGCAGGTGGCCGCTGCCCACGTACTGCGTGGCCAGCGCGAACGGCAGCCCGGCGTCCAGCAGCGCGCAGGTGCTGGCCCAGTCGAGCTTGAACTCGCGCACCGTGAAGCCCTGCTGGACGGCCCAGCCGCGCTCGGAAGCCGCCGGCGTGCCGTCGTAGCAGATGGCCTGTGCGACCTCCAGGTGATCCGCCGCGCGGCCCCAGAAATTGGCCAGCGCGGTCAGCGTGGCCGGCGCGCAGGTCATCCAGTGCTGCCTGACCATGGCGACCGGCAGCAGCACGCGTTGCGGCACCGCGTCGGGCTGCGCCAGTGTCTGCGCCAGGCGCGAATAGAAGCCGGTGCCGGGCACGCGTTCGGCCTGCTCGCGCGCCTCGGCCAGCCGGCCCAGGTGCAACAGCGCGTCGGCCCGGCGCGCCGCGATCTGGCTCTTCCAGCTTTCGCCGGCGCGCGGCATGCCCCGCTCCACGGCGGCCAGCAGGTCCAGCGCCTTGTCGTGCTGCTGCTCGTCGGCCGCCATGCCGTACAGCTGCCAGGCGAGGCTGCCGTTGCCCGTGGCCGCCAGCGCCGGTTCGAGCAGGGCACAGGCCTCGTCGCGCCGCTGCGCCTGCCACAGCAGCTGCGCCACCTGCTGCAGCGCCGTGCGATAGCCCGGCAGCAGGCGCAGCGCCTCGCGGCCGGCCTCAAGCGCGGCTTCAGGGCGGTCCAGCCGTGCCAGCGTGTAGCTGTGCTCCACCCAGAGCCAGGGGTCACCCGCCTCCAGCGCGAAGGCCTCGCGCTGCGCGGCCAAGGCCGCCTCGCCGTCGCGCAACTCGGACAGCCACAGCCCCTGCAGGCACAACCGCTCGGCGCGCGATGTGGGCGTGCTGGCCTCGGGCATGGGCCGCGACGCGGCGGCACGCCAGTAGGCATGGGGCCCGCGGTTGCCGAGCACCGTGCGCAGCAGCGCCGTCTGCGCTGCCCCATGCGAGGGGTGTCGCCGCCCCACGCGCAGCGCCAGCGCATCACCGCCGCGGTCGTCCCCGAGATGGCGCAATGCGCGTGCCGCAGCGAGTTGAGCGGACACGTCCTGGCTGGCGCGCAGGTCGTCCACCCAGGGCTCCACGCGCAGCGCCAGACCGCTGTCCAACCAGGCGTCGATCTGTTTCAGATCGGGAGCCAACGCCACGCTCCCCTCCCCGTCTGTTCTCATCGCGCGGCATGGTAGGCCCGGGCCGATTAAACTTCGGCCCCGTCGCGCCTGGAGGAAACCCCAGCCGCGACTCTCGCTAGGGGTGTTGGCTTCGGCCGACTGAGACAGTCCCTTTGAACCTGATCGGCGACTTCGGTCGCCATCTCGATCCCTCGGGGTCGAGACGAGGTAATCCTCGCGCAGGGAAGCAGCCAGAACCGCAGGCCCATTTCTTTCGTCTCCCGGGGCCTGACGTCTTCAGTGTTTGCCGACCTGCCATCGCCCTGCATTCCGATGGCAAAACTTTCCCTTTCCGTCCTCGGCGCCGCCACGGCGCTGCTCGCCGCCCATCTCGCTTCGGCGCAGACCCTGCCCGCCGTCAGCGTCAGCGGCAAAGCCGTCGAGACCGCGCCCGGCCTGACCGGCTTCTCCGACCCGCCGGCCAAGCTGCCGATGCAGGCGCTGAGCCTGTCCGCCGAGCGCCTGGATGACCTGGGCATCAGCCAGCTGTCCGGCATCACCAAGCTCGACGCCTCCGTCTCCGATGCCTACAACGCCACCGGCTACTGGTCGCAGCTCAAGGTGCGCGGCTTCGACGTGGACGTGCGCTTCAACCTGCGCCGCGACGGCCTGCCCGTCAGCGGCGAGACGGCGCTGTCGCTGGCCAACAAGTCGGCCGTCGAGGTGCTGAAGGGCAGCTCCGGCATCCAGGCCGGCACGAGCTCGCCGGCCGGCCTCGTCAACCTCGTCGTCAAGCGCCCGCTGGCCGAGGATGCGACCACGCTGTTGCTTGGCGCCATCCAGGGCGGCACCGTGGAGGCGGCGCTCGACCACTCGCAACGCTTCGGCGCCAGCCGCGAGTTCGGCCTGCGCGTGAACCTCGCCGCGGCTCACCTCGACCCGACGCTGCGCGACAGCAAGGGCAAGGCCCACACGGCCGCCCTGGCCGCCGACTGGCGTGTCAGCGCCGACACCCTCGTCGAGGCCGAAGTCGAGTTCAATCGCCAGAGCCAGCCCAGCCAGCAGGGCTTCAGCCTGCTGGGCGACCGCGTGCCCGACGCCAAGGCCGTCGACCCCAACCTCAACCTGAACAACCAGCCCTGGAGCCTGCCCGTCGTCTTCGACAACACGCACGCTTCACTGCGCGTGCAGCAGAAGCTGGCGGGCGAGTGGCGCGCCCAGGCCGCTCTGGGCATCCAGCGCCTGCGCACCGATGACCGGCTGGCCTATGCCTACGGCTGCAGCGCCGCCAACGGTGACTACTACGCCGACCGCTTCTGCCCCGACGGCAGCTACGACATGTGGGACTTCCGCAGCGAGAACGAGCACCGCGACACGACGTCGCTGGACGTCTCCGCCAGCGGCCCCGTGCGCTTCGCCGGCCTGCGCCATGACGTCACCGTCGGTGGACTGACGAGCCGCTTCAAGAGCCGCTTCCAGCGCCAGGCCTACAACTGGTCCGGCACCGGCAATATCGACGGCAGCGCCGTCAATCCGGCGGCGCCCGACCTGACCGACGAGAACACCAATCGCGACGAGCGCAGCAACGAGCTCTACCTGCGCGATCGCACCGCGCTGACGGCCAGCACCAGCCTGTGGCTGGGCCTGCGCCACACCCGCCTGCACCGCGACAGCGTACGCACCGACGGCTCGCGACCGACCGGCTATCCGCAAAGTTTCACGACGCCCTGGCTGGCCATCAGCCACGAGGTGGCACGGGACTGGCTGGTGTACGCGAGCTGGGGTCAGGGCGTCGAGAGCGAGGTCACCCCCAACCGTCGGCGCTACAGGAACGCGGGCCAGCCCCTGCCGGCACTGAAGAGCCGCCAAGCCGAGCTCGGCCTGAAGACCGGCACGCAACGTGTGGAGGGCTCGCTGACCGTGTTCGACATCCGCCGCCCCGCCTGGCGTGACGTCGTCCTGCCTGGGTTCGACTTCTGCGATGCGGACAACAGCTGCGAGCGCCGCGCCGATGGCTTCGCCCGCCACCGCGGCATCGAAGCCAGCGCCGACCTGAAATGGAGCGGTGGCGGCCTGTTCGCCAGCGCCATGCGCCTGCAGGCGCGCCGCGGCGGCAGCAGCGACGCCGCCCTCAACGGCCTGCACCCGGCCAACGTGCCCGAGACGACGATCAAGGCCCACGTCCGCCAGGACCTGCTGCCCGGCCTGCAGGCCCAATTCGGCCTGCGCCACGAGGCCAGCCGCTTCGCGACGCCCGACAACAGCCTCGCCATCCCGGCCTGGACGGTCGCCGACGCTGGCCTGCGCTACACGCAGGGCATGGGCAACCAGACCTGGATCTGGCGCGCCGCCGTGGATAACCTGACCAACAAGCGCGCCTGGCGCGAATCGCCCTGGCAGTTCGAACACAGCTACCTCTACCCCCTCGCACCGAGAACTTTCCGCGCAAGTCTTGAGGTTCGCTTGTGAACCCGGCCAAAAACCGGCTATAGTCGCGGGCTCTGTTCCTCGATAGCTCAGTCGGTAGAGCGCCGGACTGTTAATCCGTAGGTCCCTGGTTCGAGCCCAGGTCGGGGAGCCAGAATTCAGAGCTGACGCGCGAGCGTCAGGAAACCCAAGACGCATGACGCAACCGCTTGTCATGCCGACATAGAAACTTTTCCTCGATAGCTCAGTCGGTAGAGCGCCGGACTGTTAATCCGTAGGTCCCTGGTTCGAGCCCAGGTCGGGGAGCCACTTCAGAAGCCCTGCATGCCCCAAGCGTGCGGGGCTTCTCTCTTTGTGGCGCGTCGTTCGGTTGCGAAGCGACCGCCCTTGCCGGTTCACCGGCAAGGAATGGAACTCACACTGTCCGCCGGACCAGCGACTTGAGCCGGGCCGCCACAGGATCAACAGCCCGCAGCGCTGGACGTTCGATCAGGTGCCATGAGAGCGCTGCGAGAAGCAGCACGACGGGCGTCGTCAGAGCGGTCACAGTCCAGGCCGACACACCCGGCACCAGCGCGACAACGGCCTGCTGGACCGGGAACGCGTAGACATAGACGCCATAGGAGTAGTCGCTCGTCAGCAGCGCCCGAATCGGCGGCAGGCCGTACACGACGTACACCATCAAATAGGCCAGCGCCACCGAGTAGATGACGCGGAACCCCGCATGCGACAGAGCCGCAGTTCCGACCAGCGCTAACGTGGCGACCACAGCAAATGCCGGCCTGAGAGGCACGAATCGGCGCACCGAGTAGAGATTGACGCCGAGAAAGAACATCGCGAAAAGCCAGTTGGTCTTGCGGTTCCACGTCAGCTCTTGAATCACCCCCGACGACGCCCAATAGCCGACGAGCGCCACCGTTCCGATCACTCCTAGCGCCACGGGCAGCCACCGAGTGCGGAGCAGCTTTGAGATGAGCCAGAACCCAAGCAGCCATCCGTACATCCGCAACTCAAACGGCAGAGTCCAAAGCGACCCGTTGACGGCCTCAGGCAGGGGGTTATCAAGAAACACGCCTGGCAGCTTGTGCAGCACGCCAGCGATCGCGGTGCCGGTCATCCAGCCATACCGACCAGTTTCTGGGCTCGACAGGAAAGCCGACAACGGCAGCGTCGTGAACGCGGCGCCGATCGCCATCGTGAATAGCACTGCAGCCACCAGGCCGGGATAGATACGGAACGCTCGCGCGAGGACGTACCTGACCGGATCGCCTTTGCTCAACAAACTGCCGCCCACCAGAAACCCGCCCGCGTTTAATAACCCCGCGACAGCCAGGTGACCCAGGGTTTTGCCGCCCGCGTGGTTGCACGGCTCCTGTTGGCCTACCCCCCCCCCCCCCCCCCGCAAGCTCCCAGGAATGACTGACGATGACGCTGAACGCGGCCAGCAGTCGCACCAAGTTGAAGTTGTTTTCCCGGCCGCTGGCAGCCATGGCCTCAGCTAATTTCATCTCACCCCCTCGTTGGCCCGGAGCGTACCCTCAGAACTGCATCAGGCACATGAACGTGCAGGTGCGACGCCATGGCCGACCTGGGCAGCCTTGCCCAGCGCTGCAGCAGCAAGGTTTACGCCAGAGTGGCAAACAGCCGAACGCTGGTTCAAGCCCAGGTCGGGAGCCAGATCAAAGCCGCATTCGCGCGAGCGGATGGGGCTTGGAATCAAGGGGCGACCAGGTCGCGCACCCGGCGCGCAGGAACGCCTACGTACAAGCCGTTCGGCTCGGTATCGGCGGCTACCAATGCGCCGGCGGCGATGACGCAACCGGGGGCGATCGTCACGCCGGGAAGCACGATGCTCGACGCCCCGAGCCAGCATCCCTCGCCGATGGCAATTGGGGCGTTCTGGTGCGGCCCCGCGCGCCTGGAAGCAGGGCCGATCTCGTGCGTGCTGGTGATGAGCTGCACACCTGGCGCAAGGGTCACGCCGCGCCCAATCGTCACCCAGTCCGATCCGTCAATTAAGCAGTTGAGGCTGATGAAGGATTGGTCCCCGATCAAACACTTGTTCGACCCGAAAAAGGACGAGTGATAGATGGTCACCCTGGAACTCATCTGGACGCCAAGCCACCTCAAGATCCTGTTCCGCGCACTCAGCGGAGTGACGGGCGACGCTTGTACTGCCTGAGCACATGCGGCGAGCCAACGACCAAGGCGGGACGACCTGGAAAAAAGCGATTTCATTGAGGCTCCGCAAGGCCAAGGTCGGCACCCCACCTCAGACAGCGGTGCTGCGAACCCTGACATTTGCCGCCCCCCCGGGGATCACTGCCAAGCTGGTTCGCGCTTGGCGTGATCGGGGAGGCAAATCAAAGCCTCACCTACTTGCGCGAATGAGGCTCATTCTTGCGAGCATGCCGCCAATGCAGCTCATGAGAAATCCCTTGCTTCATCGGCCTGGGTCCACTCGATGATCTTGTCGTCGCACAGCCGCTGGGCATCGGTCATGCCAATCGCCTGGGCCACGTCGTGGGGCAAGCTGTCGAACAGGGCCGTGTCGTCGATGTCCAGTTCATGCGCCCGGGCACTCCAGCACGACAGGTAGAGCACGCTGGACAGCGTCTGATCGGCACTGTCCTGCGGGTCGCACTGGTAGCGGATGGCCTCCACGATGGCTTCGGGGAACAGCCAGCGCGACGCAAAGGCGGCGCCCACCTCGGGGTAGGCATAGCCGAGGTCGGCGATCTGTGCCTCGCAGCGGTTGTCGTCGGTCGCAAAGTCCGGCTGCAGGCTGGCACGGTCGGGCATGACCATCTTGAGCACCAGGTCGCCCGTGCCATGCAACAGGCCCACCGTGAAGGCGATGCCGCTGTCCAGCCTGAATTCGGCAGCCAGCGATTGCGCGATCTTGGCGACGTTCAGGCTGTGCCGCCAAAACTCGGTCATGTCCACGCCGGGCACGCCCTTGAATGCGCCGCCCACGGCCGCCGCCTGCACGAGCTGGCGCGTGGCCGTCAGGCCCAGGATGGCCGTCGCCGCCTCGACCGTGCCGACGCGCGAGCCGCCGGCACTGAAGCGCGCCGAATTGACCAGCCGCAGCAGGCGCACCGTCAACCCGACCTCGCCCGACAGCAGCTGGTTGACCCGGCGCAGGTCGGGCTCCTCCTTCTGCAATTCACCCAGGATCAGGTTGACCCCCTCGGGCAACGACGGGATCAATGCATCGGTGGCCAGCAGGTCTTGCAGCTTCATGGAATACCTCGACGGGAATGCCACGATGCTACTGGCCTTCGCGCCGAATGTGCCGCCAACGCAGCATGTACAGTGCCGCCGCCCCTGAAGACCTGCCCTGCATCGAGCTGGCGAGTCCACGGACCAGAAGGGCTGGGGGCCTGCCAGTCACTGCCATCACGAAAGCATCTTGAACACCCTGGAGCAACTCCGCAGCGGCGCGCTGCAAGGCACGTCACGCCTGAAGCTTTGTGAAGGCCTGCGCGAATTGCCTGAAGAAGTTTTCGAGCTGGCCGACACGTTGGAGGTGCTGGACCTGTCCGGCAACGAGCTGGAAGACCTGCCAGCCGACCTGCCGCGGCTGCACCGGCTGAAGGTCATCTTCGCGTCCAACAACCGGTTCACTCGCCTGCCCGAGGCGCTCGGCCGCTGCGAGGCGCTGGAGATGGTGGGGTTCAAGGCCAACCAGATCGTCGACGTGCCCGCCACGGCACTGCCGGCGCGGCTGCGCTGGCTGATCCTGACGGACAACCGCATCGCCACGCTGCCCGATGAACTGGGCCGCAGGCCGCTGCAGAAGGTGGCGCTGGCCGGCAACCGCCTGCGTGCCCTGCCCGGCACCCTCGCCGCCTGCAAGCGGCTGGAGCTGCTGCGCATCTCGGCCAACCGGCTGGACGGCCTGCCCGGCTGGCTGCTCGAGCTGCCGCGGCTGACCTGGCTGGCGCATGGCGGCAACCCGTTCAGCGCCGCGCACGAGGCCGATGCGCTGGACAACACCCCCATGCCGCGCACGCCGTGGTCCGAGCTCGAAGTCCAGCAGCTACTCGGCGAAGGGGCGTCAGGCCACATCTACCGGGCCATCCGCAGCGGCGGCGAAGCGGTGGCGCTGAAGGTCTTCAAGGGCGAGGTCACCAGCGACGGCCTGCCGTCCACGGAGCTGGCGGCCTGTCTGCAGGCGGGCGCGCACCCGCAGCTGATCCCGGCCATCGGCAGGCTCACCGGCCACCCCGCCGGCGCCGATGGCCTGCTGATGCCGCTGGTGGACCCCGCGTTCCGCACGCTGGCCGGCCCGCCCAGCCTGGCCTCCTGCACGCGCGATGTCTACGACCCTGCGCTGTGCCTCGGGCCACAGGCCGCGCTGGCCATCGGCGCCGGTATCGCCAGCGCGCTGTCCCATCTGCACGAGCGCGGCCTGACGCACGGCGACCTCTACGCCCACAACATCCTGCACGACGGCCACGGCCAGGCGCGGCTCGGTGACTTCGGCGCGGCGTCCTTCCTCGCCGGCGTGCCGGCGCAACAGGTCGCGCGGCTGCGGGCGCTGGATGTGCGGGCGCTGGGCTGCCTGCTGGAAGAGCTGGTGGCCTGCTGCGGAGAGCAGGCGCAGCCACCGGAGGCGATGGCCGCGCTCGCCCGGGACTGCATGAACGACGACGCCGACAGGCGGCCGGCCGCCCGCGACGTGGCGAGCGCACTGAAGGAAGCGCGCCTGGCGCTCCTCTAGCACGCCGCCCGATGCCTTAGAACAGCGCGTGCAACTCCGCGAAACCCTCGCGCCGGCTGTCCACCGGGCGCTGCGGAATGCCGCCGTAGCGCCGGTAGCCGAAGCGCAGCTGGGCGAAGGCGATCGGCGTGTACTCGTAGACCAGGCTGTGCCGCACCCGGTGGTCATGCGCCACGTCGCGGTTGGGGTCGAGGAACTCGGCGGTGAACTTCAGGTTGTGCCCCTGCCGCACCAGCCAGTCGGCCTCCATCAGCGTCGCAAGCTGGCGGTGGCTGCCACCGCCGGCCACGTCGTCGCTGATGAGGTCCACCTCCCCCAGCCAGGCCACCGGCCCGGTCGTCGTGCCGCCGAAGAGGCCGTAGGCGCGGCGGTTGCCGGCCGAGGACGTGACCTGGGCGGTCGCCGCTCCCACGCGGCCCCAGGACTGCAGCCAGGCGAACTGGCCGGTGAGCTGGTGGCCGGTCACGCTGCCCTTGTTACCGGGGCCTTTGGTGTAGGCGAGCTGGGCGGAATAGCTGTCGCCCTCGCGGCCGAGCTCGATGCCCTTGTCGGGCACCGTCATGCTGATGCCGCTGGCCTGCCGCACGAAGGCCAGGCTGTCCTGCAGCCGCCAGCCGAAGGGCAGGTAGAACTGGCCGGCCTTGGCATACCAGCCGAGGCCGGGCGTCTGCAGGCGCACATAGGCCTCCTGGCGCTCCGAACGGCCGGGAGCAACCTGCTGGTCGACGTAGGCGCCGAGCCAGTCCTTGATGAGCTGCACATCGGCATAGAAGCGCGCCTGCTCGGTGCCGCCGACGCTGGTCGTCGGCTGGCCGCGCACGGACGTGCGCGTCGTCGCGGTGCGGAAATCACCGCCCAGGCGCAGCCGGTCGTCCAGCAGCGAGCCGTTCCAGCCCTGCAGTGCGTCGGGCAGCGCATTGGCCGGGATGCTGCCCTGCGCGAAGGCATTGCCGACCGCATTGCGCAGCCCGCCGCCGGTCGGGTTGGCGTGGCAGGCCACGCATTTGAGCCCCGCCCGGATGGCCAGGTAGGGCTCGGCCCGCGCCGCGCCCGCCAGCATCAGGCCCAGCGCAAACAGCGCCAGGCCGCAGAGACGCCGCAGCCCTCGGTTCATTGCGGCGCCCCCTTGTCGATCCACTGGCGGATCAGCGTGATGGTGTTGGCGTCGAGGTAGGGGCCGCCAAGGGGCATGCGCGCGCCGACGGCGGCATGGCCTTCGATCTTCTGCACGAGGTAGCTGTTGGCAGCGTCGCCAGGCGCCACGCGCTTCAGCGACGGCACCTCGTTGCTCGCGATGTTGACGAGCATGGCGTAGCTGTTGGCGGCGTCCAGCCTCAGCCCTTGCGGTGCCGACGCGCCGGCATGGCAGCCCGTGCAGACGGGCGTGAACACTTTCGCCTGGATGGAGGCGAAGGTCGCCGTCATCGCATTCGGGTCGGTCGGCGTGCCGGGCGTGCCCGGCTGGCCATTGCTGTCCAGCCCGTAACCGCTGCCGCCGCCGCCGCAGCCGGCCAGCCACAACAGAGCGGCCGCGAGGCCGGCGCGCTGCATCATCAAAGTCTTCATGTCGGTCCTTTCGTGGTGACTCACGCGCCGTGAGTCCCACGCCAGGCCGCCAGGTTCAAAACCCGAGCGTGAAATTCAGCGAGACCGCTCGCCGACGGCTGGCGTCGGTCCACGTGAACGGCCCGCCGCGGCTGGCCGAAGTCCACAGTAGCTGCCATTCGCCCGAAACGCCCCAGGGCCAGGACAGGCCGGCCCGCAGGTCCGTGCGCGTGGGCCTGGACGGCTCGGTATAGGCCAGCGCCGCGCCGCCGCCCCAGCCGCGCAGCACGCCGGCATGGCCGACCAGGGCCGGCGACGATGCCTCTGCACACAGCGGCCAGCGCCCGTTGACCTCGGCATAGACGCTGCGCTGGCCGATGCCGTAGTAGTCGGGCGAGGCATAGACGCGCAGGCTCCAGCGTTCGCCGAGCAGGCCGGCATAGGCCTCGACAAAGTCGTAGCGCCGGATCCTGTCGAACCGGTGGGCGAGCAACCCGAACTCACCATTCAGACCTGGCACCAGGCCCATGACCCGGCCGCCGTAGGCCCGCAGCCAGGGCCCGCGATGCTCGGCAAAACGCGCCTCGCCGAGCGACAGGCCGCCATACCAGCCGGCGTCAAAGTCGCCCGCGAGGCCGAGCTGGGCGCTGGGCCGGTTGCCGCTGTATGACATGCCGCGGTCGCGGGCGTCGGTCTGCAGGGACAGCGTCGCGCCGACGTCGCCACGCGCGGGCCCGCAGGCCAGCAGCACGGCCGGCAATATCGCAACGAAGGCCGGGCGGCGGAGGAACATCAGTCGGCAGTGTGCCCTGCGGCCAGGCAGGCCGGGCCGCGCGCGCCCGCGTGCCGGGCCAGCGTGGCGCAACTGTCGATGCGGCCCTGGGCCGCCATCACGAAGGCCGCCTGCAGCAAGGCGCTGCCGCGCGGCCCGCCGAGTTCCTTCACCAGGGCGAGCAGCCCCGCCGCATGCGCCGCCGCGAACGACGAGCCGGACACCAGGCCCCAGGCCCCGCCCGGCAGCGTGGTCGGCACGTCGCGGCCCGGCGCGATGACGGCGCCGGCCGGCAGGGGCGGTGCGCTGCCGACGACGAAGACGCCAGGATGGTTGGCCGGGAAGGGCCCGCCTGCACTGGGCATGGCCGCGACGATGCTGGCGCCGCGGGCCTGCGCCTGGTCGAGCAGCAGGCCGAGCAGGCGGTCGTCGGGGCCGCCCAGGCTCATGTTGATGATGTCGGCGCCCTGCTGGATGGCGGCGTAGAGCGCCTTGGCGAGGCTGAGGCTGGAGCACAGCGTGCCGGTGCCCGCCGTCTGCCAGCAGGCGCGCAGCGCGAGCAGCCGGGCCTCGGGCGCGACGCCGGCGATGCCCAACCCGTTGTCGGCCCGCGCCGCGATGATGCCGGCCACCGCCGTGCCATGCGACTCCGCCGGCAGCGGCCGGTCGTCGACGAAATTGGTGTTGACGCTCACGCGACCGGCGAGGTCGGGATGGCCGGCGTCCACGCCGCTGTCGATGACGGCCACGCGCACGCCGCGGCCGGTGGCCGTGCGGTGCAGCTCGGCCAGCCGCCATTGCCGCGCCGCCGGCTGGGCGGCGTACAGCGGCTCCTCCGCCGCGCCCTGGGTCTCGTAGAGGCTGACCGGCTGGGCCCAGGCGACGCGCGGGTCGGCCGCCACGGCCGCGGCCACCTCGGCCGTCGTGCGGCTGTCGTCGTCGGCCAGCTGCATCACACGGCAGTCGACGCCGGCCAGCGGCATCGGCCAGTTGCTGCGCTGCACCAGGCCGTGGCGGCGCGCCAGCTCCTCGGCGACGCGCTGGCGCGACTGCCGGCCCACGCCGGCGCCGTAGTCCCCGGCATAGCTGCCGTCGGGCCGGTAATGGGCCTTGGGCAGCGCCAGCATGACGAGCACCTGGCGCTGCGCCTCCTCGGCCTGGGCCCAGGCCGGGCGGGCGCACGCCAGCAGGGCCAGCAGGCCCAGCAGCAACAGGCGCAGGCCGCGCTTCATCGCGCCGGCGCCGGCTGCACCGGCTCGGCCAACTGCACGATGGCGGCGCCGCGCAGCGCCGTCAGGCCGCGGGCGTCGACGCGCAGCAGCCAGGCACCGGTCTCCGTCGGCCCGGCGACGATGCTCGCGCCTTCGGCCTGCAGCAGCTCGCGCAGCGCCTGCTCGCTGGTGCCGGGCTTGAACATGACGAGGGCGTCCGCCACCACGGGCGCCGTGCCGGGGGCGCTCAGGCCGACATAGTCCGGCTCCTCGTGGCGCGCCTGCAGCCACAGGCCCAGCAACAGCGCAACGGCGCAGCCCTGCAGGCCCAGCGCCCAGGACATCCAGCGCGACGGCGCGCGGCGCGGCGACGGCTGCATGCGGGCGTGGAGCCGGGCCAGGCCGGCTTCCACGTCGCCGCCGGCGGGCTCGCTGCCGGCGGCGCCCAGCAGCGTCTGCATCGGGTGCTCGGCAGCCAGCTCGTTGCGGCAGTGCTGGCAGGCCAGCAGGTGCGCCTCGACGCTGGCGGTCTCGGCCTCGTCCAGCTGCCCCCTGGCAAACCAGGGCAGCAGCGCCTGCACGGCCACGTGCTCATCGTGTTCCATCCGTATCACCACACTCATGACAACTCTCCAGGCTGCCCGGCCAGATCATCGAGCAGCGTGCGCAGCCGGCGCCGCGCGTAAAACATCCGTGTCTTCACGGTCTCGGCGGGGCAGCCCACCACCTCGGCGATCTCGCCATAGGCCATGTCGTGGAAGTAGCACAGCTCCACGACGGCGCGGTGCTCCGGCGACAGCTCCGACATCGCCTCGCGCAGCCGCCTGCCCAGCTGGGCGAGGGTGAACTGCTCCTCGGGCCCCGGCCCGGTGTCGGCCATCTCGGGCGCGGCGTCGTCGTCCAGCGGCAGGTCCTGGCGGCTCAGCGACTTCAGCCCCTTGCGGTAGGCGATGCCGAAGATCCACGTCGACAGCCGGCTGCGCCCGTCGAAGCTGTCGGCGCGCTGCCAGACCACCAGCATGGTGTCGTTCAGCGCCTCCTCGATGGCGTCCGGCTGGCGCATCAACTGCGACAGGAAGCGCCACAGCCGCGGGTGGTAGAGGCGGTAGAGCGTGTCGAAGTCGGCCCGCCGGCCGCGTTTCACGCCGGCGAGCAGCGCCAGTTCGACGGTTTCCGAGGCCACCCCGCGCGCCAGCGGCGGGGTGGCCTCGCTTCTTTTTCGGATGCTGGACCAGATCGACATGCCAGGTGAGTTCTCTGCCGACGCACTAAGGTTCAAACGTCATGCTAGCGTCCGTTCCATGAGCGACGCCGGCACCCTCACCCTGCCCGACCAGCCCCTGTCCGGCAGCACCGACGCCGAGCCCCAGCTCATCGCCGGCGGCGAGCGCGAATGGCGCGTCAGCGGCGACTGGACGCTGCTGGCGCTGCGCGGCCGCTACGAGGAGTTCCGCCAGCGCGTGGCCCAGGCCGTCGCCGCCGGCGGCGAGCCGCTGTGGGACCTGCGCGGCGTGGGCCAGCTGGACACCGCCGGCGCGCTGACGCTGTGGCAGGGCTGGGGGCAGAAGGCGCCGCCGCGGCTGCTGTGGCTGCCCGAGCATGTGACGCTGTTCGCGCAGTTCCTGCAGCCCGGTGCGCTGCCGAAGCGCCGCCCCAGCCTGGGCCCGGGCATCGCGCTGGCCGAGGCGCGGCTGCTGGCCTTTGCGCGCCATGCGGTCGACATCGTGGCGCTGACCGGCCGCCTGCTGCTGGACGCGGTGCAGATGCTGCGCCGCCCGTCGCTGATCGGCTGGCGCGAGATCTCGGCCAATGTCTACCGCACCGGCGCGCAGGCGCTGCCGATCACGGCGCTGGTCGGCTTCCTCGTCGGGCTGACGCTGTCCTACCTGATCTCTCGCCAGCTCAAGACCTATGGCGCCGACATCTTCGTCATCAACATCCTCGGCCTGGCCGTGCTGCGCGAGCTGGGGCCGCTGCTGGCCGCCATCATCGTGGCCGGCCGCTCGGGCTCGGCGATGACGGCGCAGATCGGCGTCATGCGCGTCACGCAGGAGCTGGACGCGCTGTCGGTCATGGGCATCTCGCACACCGTGCGGCTCGTCGCGCCCAAGGTGCTGGCGCTGGCCGTGTCGCTGCCGCTGGTGGCGCTGTGGACGAGCGCGCTGATGCTGCTGGGCGGCATGGTGGCCGCGGGCGCCCAGCTCAAACTGGACCCGGCGCAGTTCCTGCACACGCTGCCCAGCGTCGTCGAGCCGGCCAACCTGTGGCTGGGCTGGGTCAAGTCGGTGCTGTTCGGTGGCCTCATCGCGCTGCTGGCCTGCCACTTCGGGCTGCGCGTGAAGCCCAACACCGAGAGCCTGGGCCAGGCCGTCACGCAGTCGGTCGTCACGGCGATCACGCTGGTCATCGTCGTCGACGCGATCTTCGCGGTGCTCTTTTCGGACGTCGGGGTCTAGCCGTGACCGAAGCCGTCATCGAAGTCGACAACGTGACGACGGCCTATGGCGGCCACGTCATCCACCGCCACCTGAACCTGACCGTGCACCGCGGCGAGGTCATGGCGCTGATCGGCGGCTCGGGCTCGGGCAAGACGACGCTGCTGCGCCTGCTGCTGGGCCTGGACGTGCCGCAGGCCGGCACGGTGAAGATCTTCGGCCACCCGCTGGGCCGCTGCGCGGTGCGCGACCTGGAGCGCGTGCGCTACCGCTGGGGCGTGCTGTTCCAGGCGGGCGCGCTGTTCTCGGCGCTCAGCGTGTTCGACAACATCGCGCTGCCGCTGCGCGAGTTGAAGAGCGTGCCGCGCGACATGGTCGCGCCGCTGGTCATGCTCAAGCTGGCCCAGGTCGGCCTCAAGCCCGAGGACGCGCTGAAGCGGCCGGCCGAGCTGTCGGGCGGCATGGTCAAGCGCGTGTCGCTGGCGCGCGCGCTGATCCTCGACCCGCAGCTGCTGTTCCTCGACGAGCCCACCGCCGGCCTGGACCCCGACAGCGCCAAGCAGTTCGTCAAGCTGCTGCGCAAGCTGAGGCAGGAGCTGGGGCTGACCGTCGTCATGGTCACGCACGACGTGGACACGCTGTTCGCCGTCGTCGACCGCGTGGCCGTGCTGGCCGAGCAGCGCATCCTGGCCTGCGGCCCGCTGGCCGAGGTCGCGCGGCTGCCGCATCCCTTCGTGCGCAACTTCTTCCTCGGCCACCTGGACCGCTGCGCGGAAGAGGATGTGAAGCGCTTCCGCCTGAGCCTGGACGACACCAGCGACGAAGGCAGCGTGCCCGCTGTTCTGCGAGAAGAATCCGTCACCTGAACATCATGGAAAACAAAGCCCACGCCCTGGCCGCCGGCCTGTTCCTGTTGCTGCTGGGCCTTGCGCTCGCGGCCTGTGTCGCCTGGTTCCAGGGCGACCGCACCGAGCGCGTGCACTACACCGTCGTGTCGCGCAGCGGCGTGCCCGGGCTCAACCTGAAGGCGCCCGTCAAGCTGCGCGGCGTCGAGGTCGGCTGGGTCGAGAGCATAGCCTTCGACCCGCAAGACGGCCGCCAGATCCTCGTCGGCATCGCCGTGGACGCCGCGGCACCGGTGTCGGCCACGACGCATGCCCAGCTCGGCCTGCAGGGTGTCACCGGCCTGTCCTTCGTCAGCCTGGAGGAGGCCGATGCCAGCGCCCCGCTGCAGCGCGCCGCGGCCGGTGCGCGCATCGCGCTCAAGCCCACGCTGCTGGACCGCCTGGCCGAGAACGGCCCGCTGCTGCTGGCCCGCTTCACCGAAACGGCCGACCGGCTCAACGCGCTGCTCAGCGACGACAACCGCGCCCAGCTCGGCCGCGCCCTCGGCCAGCTGGAGCAGGCCGCGGGCGACACGAGCAAGCTGATGGCGACGCTGCAGCCCGGCGCGCGCGAATTGCCGGGCTTTTTGAAGGACGCCGACGCGACCGCGAAGCGCGCCGGCAGCGCGCTGCAGGAGATCGAGGCGCTGGCCGCCGATGGCCGGCGCCTGACGCGCGACCTGCAGGCGCGCGCTGCGGTGCTGGAGCGGCTCGACGGCGCCGCCACGCAGATCCAGTCGACGACGCGCAACCTCGAACTCGCGCTGGTGGGCGACACGCCGCAACGCACCCGGCCGCTGGTGGCCGACCTGTCCGCCGCCAGCCGCAGCGTCGAGCGTGCCGCCACCGACCTCGGCGAGCAGCCGCAGAGCCTGCTGTTCGGCCGCCGCGCCCAGGCGCCCGGGCCCGGCGAGGCCGGTTTTGCCGAACGGCTGAAGGACGGCAAATGAAGCGCTTCGTTCTGGTCCCCTTGGCCCTCCTGCTGAGCGCCTGCTCGCTGGCCCCGACGGCCGCACCGCGCATCGTCTACGACCTCGGCCCCGCGCCCGCCGCCGCATCCACCGGCGGCCCGCTGGCCTGGCGCATCGCCGACGTGACCGCCCCACCCTGGCTGGGCGGCGACGGCATCGCCTACCGCCTCGTCTTCCAGCAGGCCCAGCGCCTGGAGCACTACCGCGACAGCGCCTGGGCCGCACCACCCGCCGCGCTGCTGACCCAGCGCCTGCGCGAGCGCCTGGCCGCGGTGCCGGCCTGCACCGGCCGCCCGGCGGGGCTGCTGGCCGTCAACCTCGACGAGTTCGAGCAGCAGTTCGGAACCAGCACCAGCAGCCAGGCCGTGCTGCGCGTGCACGCCACGCTGTGGCCGGCCGGCTCGGGCACGGCGCTGCAGCAGCACTGGCGCATCGAACGCCCGGCCGCGCCGGATGCGGCAGGCGCCGCGCGCGCACTCGCGCAGGCCGTGGACGACTGGCTACCGCAGCTGGGCGAGTGGCTGGCGGCGAGCTGCAGGGGCTGAGAGGGTGAGAGCAAATCCAACATGCCCGCCTTGACGCCCCAAACCGCCCCACTCTTCGTTGCAAATGCTCGCCGTAGCCCGAGCTACGGCTGTGCTTTGCGCCTCGATTGGGACGCTTTGGAGCGCCCTTTCGGGCACGCCGGATTCCCTCTCACCCTCTGACTCATCATCCAGCCGCCCAGCGCCACAGCGCCCACGCCAGCAGCCCCCACAGCAGCACGATCAGCACGGCGCCGACGCGGCTCGATGGCTTGCCGCCGCTGCGGGCCATCCACTCGTCCGCCTGCGCGCGGCACTCGGCGACGACGGGTGCGGGAATGAGGCGCAGCGTCAGCCAGATCAGCGCGGGCAGCAGCAGCACGTCGTCCACATAGCCCAGCACCGGGATGAAGTCGGGAATCAGGTCGATGGGGCTGAGCGCATAGGCGACGACGAACAGCCCGAGCGCCTTGGCGGCCCAGGGCGTGCCGGCATGGCGCCCGGCGAACCACAGCGTCACGCCGTCGCGCTTGAGGCGGCGGGCCCAGCCGCGCAGGCGTTGGGCAAGGCTTGCATCGGACATGCCCGACAGCATGCCACCCCGGGCGGCCGCGTCACCGCGCCGCCGCGCCCTGCAGCAGTTCGCGCGCCGAGGCCCCCACGGTGGGCGTGCTGTTCATGCTCTGCGTGAGCCGCCAGCCGCCGCCGGCACGGCGCCAGACGGTCAGGAAGCGCACGGTCACCGTCATCGCCTGGCCGTCGGGCCGCTTCATCGAGAACGGCGCGTCGAAGGCGGCGGTCGCCAGCCCGCCCTGCACGCGGCAGTTCATGAAGGCCGGCGCGCCGAAGCTGGCGGCCTGCCACAGCGCAAAGTCGTCGGCCAGCAGCGCATCGACCTTGGCGCGGGTGTCGGCCACCTCGCTGATGTCGCTGCCCAGCACGAGGAGCTGCTCGCCGTCCAGCAGCCCCGCCAGCGCCTTCATGTCCTTGCGGCTGTAGAGGTCCAGCAGCGTGGCCACCGGCGTGCGCAGCGGGTCGCAGTCCGTCTGCGCACTGGCGGCCGAGCCGAGCAGGGTGAGCAGCAGGGTCGTCACAAGGATCTTCATCGGGAGGCTCCGGGTCGGGATGGCAATGGCGCGCGATTTCAGCCGGGCCGGCCTTGAAAGTCCTTCGTCATGCCGAGGCAAACTGGCGTGCATGAGCCTCCTTCGCCGCCGCTGGACCCGCATCGCCCTCACCCTCGTGCTGCTGCCCGGCCTGGCCTGGTCGGCCGCGACGGCGGCGCTGTGGTTCAAGCAGGAGGCGCTGCTCTTCCACCCCGAGCCGCTGCCGGCCGACACGCGGCTGGCCACCGAGCCGGACGTCCACGAGCGCTTCGTCGACGTGCCGGGCGCCCGGCTGTCGGTGCTGGAGCTGCGCCTGCCTCAGCCCAAGGGCGTCGTGTTCTTCCTGCACGGCAATGCCGGCAACCTGCAGAGCTGGTTCACCAACACCGAGTTCTATCGCCGGGCCGGCTACGACCTCGTGATGCTGGACTACCGCGGCTTCGGCAAGAGCACGGGCCGCATCGAAAGCGAGGCCCAGCTGCACGCCGACGTGGCCGCCGTCTGGCGCGACGTGGCGACACGCTACGCGGGCCGGCGCGTCGTCATCTACGGCCGCTCGCTGGGCACCGGCCTGGCGGCGCAACTGGCGGCCGATGTGCAGCCCGACCTCACCGTGCTGGTGTCGCCCTATGCCAGCATCGCCGGCCTGGCGCGCGAGCATTACCCGTGGGTGCCGCCGCAGCTGCTGCGCTACCCGCTGCGCACCGACCTCCTCGTGCCGCGTCTGCGCGGTGCGCTGCTGCTGGTGCACGGCGACCGCGACGAGGTCATCCCCTTCGACGAAAGCCGCAAGCTGCACGCCCTGGCGCCGCAGGCACGGCTGGTACGCGTCGCCGGCGGCGGGCACAACGACCTGCACCGGTTGCCGGCCTACCAGCAGGCGGTGGCGGACGCACTGCGCTGAAGGCGCTCCCGGGTCCGGTCAGGGCCGCAGCAGCGCCCGCGCGCGGGCGGCGATCTGCTCGGGCTGCGGCACGGCGGCCTGCTCCAGCGGCCAGCTGGCCAGGGCCGGCGCGTCGGGGCCGGTCAGGCGTGCGGGCGGGGCCTTCAATTGCGCCCAGGCCTGCTCGGACACCAGCGCGCACAGCTCGGCGGCCAGGCCGCACAGGCCGCTGGCCTCGGTCACGCACAGCAGCCGGCCGGTCTTGCGCACGGAGGCCAGCACGGTGTCCGCGTCCAGCGGCTTGAGGCTGCGCAGGTCGATGACCTCGGCGTCCAGCCCTTCGGCGGCGGCCAGGCAGTGGTGCACGGTCTTGCCATAGGCCACCAGCGTGATCGCCCCGCCTTCGCGGCGCACCGCGGCGCGGCCGGGCAGCAGCAGCTCGTCGCCACCGACGTCGCCGGGGACATGCTCCAGGCCGATGTCGCTGAACAGCAGGCTGGGCCGCGGCCGGGTCAGCGCGCCGGCCAGCAGGCCCGCCATGTCGGCCGGCGTCGACGGCATCAGCACCTCCAGGCCCGGCGTGTGCACGAACATCGCCTCCAGGTTGTGGTTGTGCTGGCCACCGATGCTCCAGCCGGCGCCGGTGCGCGCCAGCACGACGAGCGGGAACTCGAACTGCCCGCCGCTCAGCGCCCCGAGCTTGCCGGCGCTGTTGACGAGCGCATCCATGGCCAGCATCAGGAAGGGCGAGAACAGCAGGTCCACGACGGGCCTCAGCCCCGTCGCCGCGGCGCCGACGGCGCAGCCGACGATGCTGGCCTCGGCCAGCGGCGTGTTGCGCACGCGCCCGGCGCCGAAGGCCGCGAGCAGCTCGGGATTCTTCGTCGCCACGCCCTCGCCGAGGAAGATGACGCGCTCGTCGGCGGCCATCGCGCGGTGCAGCGCCGCGATGAGGGCCTGCTGCGGTGTCAGTTGTTGCATGGGGTTCTCCTTCAGGCCGCCTGCGGCCAGGGCGCCGCCTGGGCGGCGGCATAGGCGCGGGCGATGCGCTCGCGCGCCAGCGCCTCACGGCGGGCGAGTTCGTCGGCCGCCAGGCCCAGCCGCGCGACCTGGCGCTTGATGGGGTCGCGCACCAGCCATTGCGCGTGCTCGGTGGCGCAGACATAGGCCTGGTCGTCGGGCTCGAAGTGGCCGCGCTGGCGATACGTCATCAGCTCCAGCAGCCGCGGCCGTCCGCTGTCGCGGATGGCGGCCACGGCCTGCGCGGCGGCGGCGTGCACGGCCTCGGCGTCGTTGCCGTCCACGACCTCGACGTCCAGCCCATGGCCCCGCACCCAGTCGCTGACGAACTCGCCGGGCATGGTCTCGCGGCGGTGCACATAGGCCTGCCACTGGTTGTTCTCGCAGACGAACAGCAGCGGCAGCCGCCACGTCGCGGCGAGGTTCACGGCCTCGTGGAAGATGCCCTGGCAGGCCGCGCCATCACCGAAGAACACGGCCGTGATGCCGTTCGGCCGCGCGCCCAGCTTCTGCGCCAGCGCGACGCCCGGCGCCATCGACAGACCGCCGCCGACGATGGTGGACGTCAGCACGACGCCCAGCTCCTTCGCCGAGATGTGCAGCGAGCCGGCATGGCCGCCGCAGTAGCCGCTGGCGCGGCCCAGCACCTCGGCGAGCAGGCGCTCGGGGTCGGCGCCGCGGGCCAGCAGGTGGCCGGCGCTGCGGTGGTTGGTGAGCAGCAGGTCCTGCGGGCCGAGCGCAGCGACGACGCCGGCCGCGCAGGCCTCCTGGCCCACCGACGTGCAGGTGCCCGGCTGGCTGGGCGAGGTGGTGGCGGCGAGCTGCTCCTCGAAAGCCCGGATGAGCAGCATGGTGTCGAGGCGGGCGAGCGCGGCGGCTTGTGGTTGGCTCATGGCGGTCTCCTTCATCCGGCGAGGCTGAACGCGGCGCCCTGCGGGCGGCCCTGAGGCCGGGCACAGAACAGGGGGCAGCGCGGCGGCGTGGCGGGTCGCGGCTCGGGCCGCGCGACGGGCGGCGTGGTGGGCACGGGGGTGGTGTTCATGTCAGTGATCCAAGTGGTGTTTCGGGACGAGCGCCGGGCCGCTCCCAAGCCGTCCCCTCGGGGGACCCCCGCGTTCAGCGAGGCGCGATTGGACGAGGGGCTTCATTGCGGCTTCAGCGACCAGCGCAGCCGCGCCATGCCGGACACGCCTTCGAAGTTGCGGTGGCTGTCGGGGTCGACGAACTCGGTGTTGACGCGCCGGCCCAGTTCCGCCGGCAGCAGGCGCTCCTCGCCGAACTCGCGGCGGCCGCTCAGCGCATAGCCGGCGATGCGGAAGGACAGGCCGCTGACATTGGCTTCCATCTCGTGCGAGCCGTCGCTGCCGCTGTGCACGTGGCGGGCGCCGACCGGCACATAGCCGGAGAAGTCCAGCCTGCAGGTCTGCAGGTCCACGAAGACGCGCAGCGTCGGCACGGCGGCGACGACCAGCGGCGCGCCCTGCCCCGTCACCTGGATGGTGTCGCCGCCGATGGCGCTGCGGTAGAACTGGTCGGCACTGACGCTGCCGCCGCTCGCGCTGCCGGTGAACCAGACCTGGCCGATGGGCGTCAGCGGATCGCGCGGCAGCGCCCCCGTCACGCGGGCGCGGTGGGCGTAGCGGGCGCTGCCCTGCGCGTCGCTGCCGGCCCATTGGTAGTCCTGCTCCAGCTCGACGTTCAACCCGTCCACGCCCTTGAGCCAGTCGCAGCCGGCCTGCGGGTCGATGACGGTCAGGTTGGCGACGAGCTGCACGGGGCCGTCGATGCTGTCGAAGGGGTCCTGGTACTTCACGGACACGGCCACCGGGTTCTGCGTCGGCAGCGCGGCCGGCGCGCGGTAGCTGCGGCGCGCGGGGCCCAGCGCGTCGGCGCCGCTCAAGGTGCCGACCGCGGCATTGCCGCCCGCCGCGCCGTTGACGGCCCAGGCGTCGCTGCCCAGGGCCGTGCGGCCGTCGGTGTCGCAAGCGAAGTGCAGGTCCATGCCCGGCATGGCCGCGTCGGTGTCGCGGCCGCAGATCATCACGGCGAGGTCCTGCGCCTGCTGCAGGCCGACGTCGGCCGCGCCGGGGCGCAGCTGCACGCCGGCCACGAGGGACCAGTCGCTGAAGTGCGTCGTGGACGTGCGCACGACGCCGTCGCTGTCGCTGCCAGCCTTCGCGCTGCGCCAGATACCGTCGGCGCCCTGGGTCGCGATGCGCAGGTGCTTCGCGCCGTTGCGCTGGGCGGCGCTGGGCTGCCATTCCAGCGTGATGGGCCTGGCCGCCTGCAGGCCTTCGGGCCGGATGCGCCAGGCGGCGCCGCGGGCGCCGGGTGCGGTGTTCTCGATGGGCTGCAGCGTGACCAGCTGTTCGCTGTCGAAGGCGCCGGCCGGCACCATGACGGCGAGACCGTAGTCAGGTGCGTCCAGCCGGCCGCCGGCAACGCCGATACGCGCGCTGGCGGCGACCGGGCCCAGCGCGGCGCCGATGGCGGTGACGGCGGGCACCGGCGCGGGAGCAGGGGTTGGCGCAGGAACTGGTGATGGCGCCGGCGTGGACGTGGGCTGCGAGGTCGGGCCCGCGCCGTCGCTGCCACCGCCGCCGCAGGCCTGCAGCAGCGTGGCGGCGAGCAAGGCGCTCAGTACGGGGGTGGGACAGGCTTTCATCGAAGGGCTCCGTGGTTTAGGCCAGAGCTCCGCCCGGCCGGGGCCCACGGGGCTTCGGCAGATCGGTGGCTGGTTGAGGGGTGCCGGGTGTGTCCGGCGTGGGCTCCACTGTGGCCGGCCTGCGTCGGGCGCGCAGCTAGGAGTCGGCTAAGCGCTTGTTAAGTCTTTGCTAAACGAGTCGGTCCCTATCATTCGGGCCTCAACCACGCGACCTCACCTTGCCCCGCCTCCCACCCCACTGGGCCGCCCATCTGGAAAGCGGCGTCTCCCACCGCCTCGGCGGCAGCCATGCCGACGGCCAGCCCGAGATCTGCCGCGGCCTGGCCGCGCAGGCCCTGCCCGACGGCCGCGTGGAGGTGCTGCTGGACGCCAACATCGGCGAGCAGCTGCTGTCGGCCGTGCGCGAAAGCGGCCGCATCGCCTACGTCGCCGCGCGGCCGGGCAGCCATGTCACGCTGCATCTGAAGGGCACGGACGCCGAGATCTTCACCGTCACGGCCGCGCATGCGCCGCTGTTCGAGCGCTGCCGCGAGGCCTTCATCGCCAACGTCGCGCCCTTCGGCTTCACACGCGAGGCCATCATGGCTGTCTGGTACGACCTGGACACGGGCCGCCTGGCCGGCCTGCGCTTCACGCCCAACGGCGCCTGGGACCAGACGCCCGGCCCCGGCGCGGGTCAGGCTATCGACCTGATGCCATGAACGAGAACTTGAGCCCTCCACCGGAGCGCCGCGCGCTGAAGCTGCGCGACGTGCGCCGCCTGCTCGAAGGCATCATCCCGCCGGCCATGTGCACCGTCTCGGCCGACGGCACGCCGCACGTCAACTACCTGTCCCACGCCGAGTACATCGACGACGACCACGTTGCGCTGACCTACCAGTTCCTCAACCGCAGCCGCGCCAACGTGCTGGCCACCGGCCGCGTGGCGCTCAGCGTGGAGGACCCGATCACCGGCGTGTCCGTCGTGCTGCAGCTGCGCTACGAGCGCACAGACACGGCCGGCCCGGTGTTCGAACGGCTGCGCGCCAAGCTGTCGGGCATCGCGGCGCAGACGGGCATGGAAAAGGTCTTCCACCTGCGCGGCGCCGACGTCTACCGCGTCGAGTCGCTGCGCAAGCTCGACCCTGTGCATCCGCTGCCCGCCATGCAGCCGCGTTGCGACCTCGCCGCCGGCGTGCGGCGCCTCTCGGAACAGCTCGGCGAGGCGCCCGACCTGCGCAGCCTGCTGCAGGCCTTCACCGAGGGCCTGCAGCGCGACCTGCGCGTCAGCCACGCCATCGTCTGGCTGCTGGACGAGCAGCGCCAGGGCCTCTACACCCTTGCCAGCATCGGCTACGAGCAGGCCGGCAGCGGCGCCGAGCTGCCGCTGGCCGAGGCGGGCCTGGCCGGCGTGGCGCTGCGCGAGAACGTGCCCATCCGCATCGGCCACATGAGCCAGATGTGCGCCTACGGCATGTCCTGGCGCATCAAGGCCGAGCAGCTCGGCCTGCAGGCCGCCATGGCCGACACCATCCCGCTGCCCGGCCTGCGCGCACCACGCAGCCAGCTGGCCGTGCCGCTGCGCGCGCGTGGCCGCACGGTCGGCGCGCTGCTGGTGGAGAGCGAGCACGACCAGTTCTTCAGCTATGACGACGAGGACGCGCTGACCGCCGTGGGCGCGCAGCTCGCGCAGGGGCTGGCCGCGCTGCGCACGGCCGAGCTGGTGGAAGAGCCCGCCACCGCCGCGCCGGCCGCCCCACAGGCCGGCGGCAACGCGCTGCGCGTGCGCCACTACCCGCGCGACCACAGCGTCTTCGTCAACGACCAGTACCTCATCAAGGGCGTGGCCGGCGCCATCGTCGCCAAGCTCGTGCGCGACCAGATCGACAGCGGCCGCGAGGCCTTCAGCACGCGCGAGCTGCGCCTGGCCGGCGGCGACCTGCGCCTGCCCGAGGTGCAGGACAACCTCGGCGTGCGCCTGCTGCTGCTGGAGCGCCGCCTGGCCGAGCGCGACTTCGGCCTGCGCATCGAACGCGCCGGGCGCGGCCAGTACCGGCTGGTGGCCAGCGGCCCATTGAGCCTGGTGACCGAAGCCTAGACCGAGAGTTCGTAGACCGTCGCGCTGGCCCGCTCGGCCGCCGTGTGGCCGCCCAGCGCGCGGTCCCACTCCGGCCCACCGGCGCCGGCGCTGGCCGACGCTGTCTGGATCAGGTCGTTGACCTCCTCGGTGCCAGCGTCGAACTCGGCAACCTGGGTGCGATCGGCGCTGAACAACCGCGCGAGCGCGCCGTCGGTGGACGGGATGACGACGAGCCAGCGCGAGACCTCGCGATGCGCCTGCTGCGCGTGCCGCGGCGGCACCTCATGGCCAAAACCGTTGTTCATGGCAACCTCCTCATGGCTTGTCGAACGGCTGATGCGGTCGATCATCCACGCAGATCGCGTGGCCGGGGGAGTAACGGCGGGTTTCAGTCGGGCTTGGGCGCGGGCGCTTGCGCGCCGGACGCGGCCGACGCAGCTGGCTGTGGCGCATCGTCGGCCACCGGCAGGCCCTGGCGCCGGACACGCTCGTCGACGTCCACCATGAGCCGGCGCGCGTCGGCGAGGTCGCGCCGGGCGGCATCGGACCGGCCGAGGCTGGTTTGCGCCAGCGCGCGGCCGTAGTGGGCGAAGGGGCGCGGCTTGCGCTCGATCGAGCCGTCGAAGGCGTCGACGGCCTTGCGCGGCTCGTTCAGGCGCAGCCAGGCCCAGCCCAGGCTTTCGCGGTAGGCCGCCTCGTCGCCGTCCTCGCTCACGGCGGCCTTGCAGTCTTCCAGCGCCAGCTTGAGGTCGAGGTTGAAGCGCACGCGCAGCCAGCAGCGGCTGTTGAGCACGCGGGCCAGGCGTGCATCGCGCTGGTGCGAGGGCAGCCACAACTCCCACTGGCGCAGCGCCTCGGGCGCCAATTCCATGCGTGCATAGATCTGCGCCATCTGCTCGCGCAACTGGGCGGAGGGCGGCAGCGCGCCATCGAGCACCGCCAGGTCGGCCAGCGCGCCGTTGCGGTCACGCGCGCCGACACGCAGCGAGGCGCGCAGGGCCAGCGCTTCGTGCAGGGCCGGCTGCAGGGTCAGCGCCCGGTCGAGGTCGGCCCGGGCCTTGGCGTTGTTGCGCATCGCCAGGTGCACCCGCGCCCGCGCGAGGAAGTTGGCCTCGGCCGTGGGCGCCAGCTCGCAGGCACGGTCCAGGTCTTCCAGCGCCTTGGCGAGTTCGCCGCGGGCGGCGGCGGCTTCACCGCGCCGTGCCAGCGCCTCGGCGTCATCCGCGGCGACGTCGGCGGGCTTGGCCGCGTAACGTGCGTCGTAATGCTCGGTGGGCCCGCCGCGCGCGAACACCGGCCCGCCGTTCCAGGTCGCGTAGAGCTTGCCCTGCAGCCGCGACACGTAGATGCGATGGGACAGGAAGTAGTCCATGCCGAGCAGCAGGTCGTCGTTGCGCCAGTCGACATCGTCGATGCGCAGCACGTTGTCGAGGATCTTCTCGCCCTCGATCTCGAAGCTGTCGATCTTGCCGGTGAAGGAGCGCGCGAAACCCTCGCCGGCGCCACCGGCCCGGCCGATCTCCTTCAGGTCGGCCTCCTTCACGCCGGCCCGCTTGGCGGAACTCAGCGCGAGAGCCGTGAGCGGCGCGCCGCTGTCTAGCAGTGCCGTCATCTTCACGCCGTTGACCTTGACGGGCAGGCGGGCCTCGGTGGCCTTGTCACTGGTGTCCTTCAGTGCCGCGACGATGACCGGCGCCTCGCCGGCCCAGTAGGCCAGGTTGGTCTCGCGGCATTCGCCCTTGGGGAACATCAGCCGCATGACGCCATGGGCGAGGTCGTACTCGGTGTCGCCGATGGCCAGGAAGTTGCGGCCGAGGATGCCCATGATCCCGGAGCCCAGCTCGTTGCCGCCGACGACGAACTGGATGTTGCGCAGCTCGTTGCCACGCAGGCCGACGCGCTCCACCGTCGTCATGCGCGCGCGGATGCTGCCGGTGTAGCCGTTGATGCGCAGGCCCTCGGGCAGCGGGCGCGTGCGCAGGCCGAGCTGCGTGGCGGTGGATGGCGCCAGCATGCTGAAGAAGGCCCCGCTGTCCACCAGCAGCGGCACCTCGGTGCCGTTCAGCGTCAGCGTGCCGATGGGGCGCTTGTTGACAATGCGCACCGGGATCTCGAGCTGGCTCAGCTTGCAGTCCGCCCAGGCGGCCGGCACGCACAGCAGCAGTGCGGTCCATATGACGCCACCTCGCCAGCCCGGCCGGCGGCGTCCATCAACTGTCCTCATCTGTTGTATCTCCCCGATGGCCGCCCGGCGGCGGCGGCCGGACTCTACCCAAGTGCGCAACGGCCTGGGTAAACCAGAGTCCCTTGGATGAACCGGGTAAGCTATCTTTATTGAACCGCCGTTTCATTTTTATATGACCTTGATCTCTTCGGCCCTTCCTTCGGCCGTTTCCCGACCGGTGTCCATCGCCGCCCTCGGCGAATGCATGCTCGAGCTGCAGGGCCCCGCCTTCGGCAACCTGCGCCAGACCTTCGGCGGCGACACGCTGAACACCGCCGTCTACCTGGCCCGCTGCGGCGGCCCCGGCCTGCGCGTGCACTACGCGACGGCGCTGGGCGACGACTCCCTGAGCAGCGGCATGCTGGAGCGCTGGCAGGCCGAAGGCGTGCTGACGGGCCTGGTGCAGCGCCTGCCCGGCCGCGTGCCGGGCCTCTACCTGATCGAGCTCGACGACAACGGCGAGCGCCGTTTTCACTACTGGCGCGGCCAGGCAGCGGCGCGGGCCTACTTCGACGTGGCCACGACGGCGCTGGAGGAGCAGGCCGACGCGCTGGATGCCCTCTACCTGTCGGGCATCAGCCTGGCCATCCTGCCGCCGGCCGGCCGTGAGCGCGCGCTGGCGCTGATGACGCGAATGCGCGCCGCCGGCAAGGTCGTCGCCTTCGACAACAACTACCGGCCACGGCTGTGGGAGTCGGTGGCCGATGCGCGCCACTGGTACGACCGTGCGTTCGCGGCGGCCTCCATCGCGCTGATCACCGCCGACGACCACCAGGCCCTGCACGGCCTGCCCGACCTGGCCTCCGCCGTCGGCGCCGCGCAGGCGCTGCCGGTGCCCGAGATCGCCATCAAGCGCGGCGGGCTGCCCGCCATCGTCCGCAGTGCAGACGGCTGGCAGGAGGTGGCGACCGAGAGCGTCGCGCGCGTCGTCGACACGACGGCCGCGGGCGACTCCTTTGCCGCCGGCTATCTGAGCCGCCGCCTGCGCGGCATGGCCCCGGCCGAGGCCGCCGCCTTCGGCAACCGGCTGGCGGGGCGGGTCATCCAGCACCCGGGCGCGCTGATCCCGCGCGAGGCCATGCCGGACCTGATGGAAGGTTGAACCCGATGCGAATCGTCTGGACGTTGGCGCTCGCCGCCGGCCTCTGCCATGCGCAGCAAACCCCTGACAGCGCGCCCCTGCACCCCGCTACCTATGTGCACGCCGGCTGGGCCCAGACGGCCGGTGGCCAGGGCGGTCGCATCATCAAGGTCACGACGCTGGCGGCCGAGGGCCCGGGCAGCCTGACGGCGGCGCTGGAGGCGCGCGGCCCGCGCATCGTCGTCTTCGAGGTCGGCGGCGTCATCGACCTGGGCGGCAGGAGCATCAAGCTGCGCGAGGGCAAGGTCACCATCGCCGGCCAGACGGCGCCCGACCCCGGCATCACCCTCGTCAAGGGCGAGCTGGAGGTGTTCGCGAAGGACGTGATCCTGCAGCACGTCAGCATCCGCCCCGGCGCCTACGGCCGCGCCAAACGCAGCGGCAACGACCATGACGGCTTCTCCACCGGCGACGGCGCCGAGCGCATCATCGTCGACCACTGCAGCTTCTCCTGGGCGACGGACGAGAACCTCTCGGTCGGCGGCCGGCGCTTCGAAGGCGCGACGCCCGACGACTGGCGCGCCCACACCTCGCATGCCATCACCTACAGCCACAACCTCATCTACGAGGGGCTGAACGAGGCCGTGCACACCAAGGGCGAGCACAGCAAGGGCTCGCTGATCCACGACAACGCGACGCAGATCCTGCTGCTGGGCAATGTCTACGCGTCCAACCGCGAGCGCAACGCGCTGTTCAAGGGCGGCGCGTGGGGCGCGATGGTCAACAACCTGATCTACAACCCCGGCTGGCGCGCCGTGCACTACAACCTGATCGCCCACGAGTGGGTGGGCCGGCCCTACCAGACCGGCAGGATCACGCTGGCCGGCAATGTCTACCGCGCCGGCCCCAACACCGAGCGCAACCTGCCGCTGTTCACGCTCGGCGGCGTGGGCGACGTGCAGCTCTTCGAGCAGGACAACCTCGCCCAGGACCGCCAGGGCCAGCCGCTGCCGATGACGGGCCGCTACACCTCCGGCCCCGCGCAGATCGTGCCGGCGCGCGAGGCCTATCTGCCGGCCGGCCTGAAGTGGCTGGCGCCGCGCGAGCTGGAGCGCCTGCTGCCGCTCTACGTGGGATCGCGGCCCTGGGCGCGCGACCCGCTGGACTTCAAGCAGCTCAGCGACATCGCCGAGGACCGGGGCATGCTGATCGACGACGAGACCCAGAACAACCCCGGCGGCCTGCCGACGCGCAAGCCGACGCAGCGCGCCTTCATGGAAGCCGACTGGAACCTCGCCGACATGAGCCCCAAGGCGGGCTGGCAGTCGCTGTTCACGCAGGTCTCGAAATGAGCCTCCTGCGCCGAGAACTGCTGGCGCTGCTGGCAGCGCCCTCTGCCGCCTGGGCCGCCGACTGCGCCGACGCGCCCGGCCAACCCTATCTGCCGCCCTGCAAGCCCTGGCCGAAAGGCATCGAGGGCCAGCGCAAGGCCGACCGCGGTGACGGCTTCTACCTGAACCCCGTGTTGGCCGGCGACCGGCCCGACCCGTCGATCCTCAAGGACGGCGACGACTACTACCTGACGCACTCCAGCTTCGAGGCCGTGCCGGGTCTGCTGATCTGGCACTCGCGCGACCTCGTCAACTGGCAGCCCGTCGCCAACGCGCTGCAGGAGTTTGTGGGCAGCGTCTGGGCGCCGGACCTGTGCAAGCACAACGGGCGGTATTACCTCTACCTGCCGGTCAAGGCCCAGCCCAACGACATCCTCGTGACCTGGGCGGACCGCATCGAAGGCCCGTGGTCCAAGCCGCAGCCGCTCGGTCTTTCAAAGCACATCGACCCGACGCATGTCGCCGGCGAAGACGGCCAGCGCTGGCTGTTCCTGTCGGGTGGCGACCGCGTGCGACTCAGCGCCGACGGGTTGAAGATCGTCGGCGCCACCGAGCACATCTACGACCCCTGGCGCTATCCCGAAGACTGGGACGTCGAGGCCTTCTCGCCCGAGGGCCCGAAGATGCTGCGCCACGGCGGCTGGTGGCACATGCTGCTGGCCGTCGGCGGCACGGCCGGGCCGCCGACCGGCCACATGGTCATCGCCGCGCGCAGCAGGTCGCTCGACGGCCCCTGGGAGCAGGCGCCGCACAACCCGCTGATGCGCACGACCTCGCCGCGCGAGCGCTGGTGGTCGCGTGGCCACGGCAGCCTCGTGCAGGGCCCGAAAGGCGACTGGTGGATGCTGTACCACGGCTACGAGAACAGCTTCCACACGCTGGGGCGGCAGACGCTGCTGGCGCCCGCGCGCTTCAGTGCCGACGGCTGGTTCCATGTCGACGTGGACGACGGCGTACTGCTGGCGATGCCGGCTGGCGGCAAGGCCGTGCCGCATGGCCTGGCGCTGTCCGACGACTTCGCCGGCACGACGCTGAAGACGCACTGGCAGTTCCTCAGCGGCAGCGGCCAGATGGCGCGCGTGCGTGTGGCCGACGGCAGGCTGGACCTGCGCGCCACAGGGGCCAAGGGCCCCGGCGACAGCCCGCCGCTGGGCTTCATCCAGGGCGACCCGGCCTTCGAGGTCGAGTTCGACCTGGACATTGATGAGGGCGTGCAGGCCGGCGTCGTCATGTTCTACAGCGCCAGGCTCTACGCCGGCATGGGCGCCAACGCCAGGAGCTTCCAGCTGCACCGCTACGGCCAGGACATCCGCGCCGTGCCCAAGCCCATCGGCATCGCGCGCCGCATGCAGCTCAAGCTGCGCTGCGTGCGCCATGTGCTGACGCTGTTCAGCCGCGCCGACGCGGCGCAGCGGTGGACCAAGTTCCCGGTGCAGATGGACGTCAGCGGCTACCACCACAACACCGCGGGCGGCTTCGCCAGCCTGCGGCCGGCCATCTACGCCGCCGGCAACGGCGAGGCGCGGTTCTCGAACCTGCGCTATCGCGCCATCGAATAAGGAGACAAGCCATGAAGAAGACCCTCTCTCTGATCGCTGCCGCGCTGCTGAGTTCCGGCGCCTTCGCGCTGGAACTGAAGTCCGCCGACGTCCACAACAGCGACGACTACCCCACCGTCGCCGCCGTCAGGCAGCTCGGCCAGACGCTGGCCAAGAGCAGCGGCGGCGCGCTGACCGTCAAGGTCTTCAACAAGGGCGCACTGGGCAGCGAGAAGGAGACCATCGACCAGGTCAAGCTCGGCGCGCTGGCGATGACGCGGGTCAACCTCGCGCCGCTGGCCGCGATGTGCCCGAAGACGCTGGTGCCGTCCCTGCCCTTCCTGTTCCGCGACACGGCCCATATGCGCAAGGCCTATGACGGCGCGCCCGGCGAAGAGATCCTGAAGGCCTGCGAACACCAGGGCCTGGTGGGCCTGGCGCTGTACGACTCGGGCTCGCGCTCCATCTACGCACGCAAGCCCGTCAAGACACTGGCGGACGCCAAGGGACTGAAGATCCGCGTGCAGCAGAGCGACCTGTGGATCGCCGCGATGAACGCCATCGGCGCCAACCCGTCGCCGATGCCGCCCGGCGAGGTCTACACCGGCCTCAAGACCGGCCTCATCGACGCGGCCGAGAACAACATTCCCAGCTACGAGGGCTTCCGCCATTTCGAGGCGGCCAAGTTCTACAGCCGCACCGAGCACTCGATGACGCCCGATGCCCTCTTCATCAGCAAGAAGGTCTGGGACAAGCTCAAGCCCGAGCAGCAGGCGCAGCTGCGCGAAGCCGCCAAGGCGTCCGTCGCCGTGCAGCGCGAGAAGTGGGACGCGCAGGAGGCCAAGGCCCTGGCCGCCGTGAAGGCCTTCGGCACCGAGATCGTCACGGTCGACCGCGAACCCTTCCGCGTGGCCATGCAGCCGGTGATGGCGAAGTTCGTCAACACGCCCGACCTGCAGAAGCTGGTCAAGTCGATCCAAGACATCAAATGAGCGCCTACACGACGTTCTGCGCGGCGCTGTCGCGCTGGTCGCTGCGCGCGGCCGTGCTCGGGCTCGTCGTGCTGATCGCCTGCGTGCAATGGCAGGTGATCGGCCGCTACCTGTTCAACGACTCGCCGACCTGGACCGAGCCCTTCGCGCTGATGCTGGTGCTCTACATCACGGCGCTGGCCGTGGCCGTCGGCGTGCGCGACGCGGGCCATCTCGGCATGGAGTCCATCGTCGTGCTGCTGCCCAAGGCCGCGCAGCGCGTCGCCGAGGCGCTGATCCACGTCTGCGTGCTGGGCTTCGCCGTGCTGATGGCCGTGGCCGGCTGGGAGTGGCTGACGCTGAAGTGGGCCGAGCCCAAGCCCATGCTGGGCGTGTCCGAGGGGCTGGACTATCTGCCGCTGGTCATCTCCGGCGTGCTCATCGTGCTGTTCTGCATCGAGCATCTGATCGCGCTGTGGCGCGGCCAGGAAGTGACTGAGGCTGGGGTCTGAGATGGAGGGATTGGAACTCTGGGTCATGTGCGGCAGCTTCGTGCTGCTGCTTCTGCTCGGCGTGCCGGTGGCCTTCGCCATCGGGCTGTCGTCCGTCGCCACCGCTTTTGCCGCTGACCTGCCGATGGCCATCGTCTTCCAGAAGATGGTCGGCGGCATGCAGATCTTCTCCTTCCTCGCCATCCCCTTCTTCATCTTCGCCGGCGAGCTGATGCTGCACGGCGGCATCGCCGAGCGCATCGTCAACTTCGCCAACCGGCTGGTGGGCCATGTGCGCGGCGGCCTGGGCATGAGCAATGTGCTGGGCTGCACGCTGTTCGGCGGCGTGGCCGGCTCGCCGCTGGCCGACGTGTCGGCGATGGGCTCCGTGATGATCCCGCTGATGAAGCGCGAGAAGTACGACGCCGACTACGCCGTCAACGTGACGACACATGCGGCCCTGGTGGGCGCGCTGATGCCGACCTCGCACAACCTCATCATCTACGTGCTCGCCACGGCCGGCATCGCGGCGGTCAGCGTCTTCAACCTCATCCTCGCCTGCCTGCTGCCGGCCGTGCTGCTGACGGTGGCCAACCTCGTCGCCGCCTACACCGTGGCCCGCAAGCGCGGCTACCCGACGCATGGCGCCTTCCCCGGCTGGGTGGCGGTGTTGTCGGCCTTCCTGGCCGCGCTGCCGGGGCTGCTCGTCATCGTCATCATCCTGGGCGGCATCCTCAGCGGCGTGTTCACGGCCACCGAGTCGGCCGCCACCGCCGTCTGCTGGGCGCTGCTGGTCACCGGCCTCGTCTACCGCTCCCTGTCATGGCGCGGCTTCCTGGCCGCCTGCGCCAAGGCCTGCAAGACGACCGGCGTCGTGCTGCTGCTGATCGGCATCTCGTCGGCCTTCGGCTACTTCATGGCGCTGTACGAGGTGCCGCAGAAGACCGGCGAATGGCTGGAGCAGATGAGCGGCAACAACGCCTGGGCCATCTTCCTGTGGGTGAACGTGCTGCTCTTCCTGCTCGGCACCTTCCTCGACATGGCGGCCACCATCCTGATCTGCACGCCGATCTTCCTGCCCATCTGCATGAAGGCCGGCATGGACCCGACGCAGTTCGGCGTCGTCATGCTGCTGAACTGCGCCCTCGGCCTGAATACGCCGCCGGTGGGCAGCGTGCAGTTCGTCGGCTGCGCGATCGGCGGCGTCAGCGTGGGCCAGGTCATGCGCTCCATCGCGCCGTTCTACGGCGCCCTGCTGGTCACGCTGCTCGCCGCGACCTACTGGCCGGCGCTGTCGCTGGCGCTACCGGCGTGGATGGCAGGCTAGTAGCCCGGATAGCGCGCCAGCACGCGGCCCCACTCGGGCTGCTGGCGCGCCTGCTGCAGGCCGGCATTGAGCCGCTGCAGCAGCTCCGGCCGGCGTTCCAGCGTGCGCCGGCCGACGAAGACATGCACCGGGCTGACGGCCAGCTCCAGCACCACCTGCACGGCCTCGCCGGGCTCGCGGGCGGCGCGCAACAGCAGCGTGGCCGGGTCGTCGATGACGTAGTCCACGCGCCGCGCGCGCAGCGCCGACAGCGTCAGGTCGTTGGCATGCAGCGGCATCAGCAGGCCGGCCAGTTCGGGGTCGTCCAGCTCGCGGCGCACCGCCGCCGGGAAGGCCACGCCGCGGATCACGCCGATGCGAATCACGCGGCCCTTCAGGTCCGCCAGCCGGCGCAGCGGCGGCCCGCCCGCCAGGCCCAGCAGGGCCACGCGTTCGTTGCGATAGGGCTGGGTGAAATCACCCACGGCCAGCCGCTCGGGCGTGTGCGTGACCGAGGACATCAGGTCCAGCTCGCCCTGCGCCAGGTCCGTCATCTGCCGCGCCCACGGCCGGCGCAGCCATTGCAGCTTTTCGCCGGCCGCGCGGGCCAGCAGTTCCAGCAGTTCCACATCCAGGCCCTGGGGCAGCTCGCCGGCGCCCTTGTACTGGAAGGGCGGGTAGTCGCTCCAGCCGATGCGCAGCGGCGCCCGGTCCTCGCCCCACACCGCGGCCGGCCCCATCAGGGCCAGCGGCAGCAGGCAGGCTGGGCGGCGGCGCATCGCCCGACTCTCTCACAGCCCTGTCCCCCTGGCAGTCCGCGCAGACCATGAGCCCCACCCGTCGCCATCTGCTGGCCGCCCTGGCCGCCGCGCCGCTGGCCGGCCACACCGACACGCTGGACACCACACTGGCCGCCCTGCAGCAGCGCTGGCGGCCGCGCCTGGCCTGGCGACCCGACGTGGCCTGGCGCGCCGAGGCGCTGGCCAGCGCGCGCCGGCTCATGCTGCTGCCGGGCGACGACGGCGGCGCCTTCAGCACCGAAACGCTGGCCGAGCAGGAGCGCGGCGGCCATGTCGCCCGCCACCTGACGTTGCGTGGCGCCCTGGGCGACCGCGTGCCCGCCCTCTTCCTGAGCCCCAAGGGACCGGGCCCGCACCCGGCCGTGCTGCTGCTTCACGACCATGGCGCGCGCTTCGACATCGGCAAGGAAAAGCTCATCCGCCCGCTGGCCGTCAACGCGTCCGCCGAGGCCTGGGCACAGCGCTATTTCGGCGGCGCCTTCGTCGGCGACACGCTGGTGGAGGCCGGCTTCGCCGTGCTGGCCATCGACGCCCTCGGCTGGGGTGAACGCAGCCGCACCGGCTTCGCCCGCGACGACCAGCAGGCCCTCGCCAACCACCTGCTGCAGCTCGGCCACAGCTGGGCCGGCGTCATCGCCAGCGACGACCTGCGCGCGCACCGCTGGCTGCGCGGGCAGCCCGCCGTGGACGCGGGGCGCGTGGCCGTGCTGGGCTTCTCGATGGGGGCCTTCCGCGCCTGGCAGCTGGCGGCCGTCTGCCCCGAGGTGTCGGCCTGCGTCGCCGCGCACTGGATGTGCACGCGCGACGGCCTGCTGCGCGCTGGCGAGCACACGCTGCAGGGCCAGTCGGCCTTCAGCATGGCCCACCCCGGCCTGGCCGCCGAGCTGGACCATCCCGACGTCGCCGCATTGATCGCCCCGCGGCCGCTGCTGCTGTTCGGCTCGCCGCAGGACCGGCTGTTCCCCTGGGACGCCGTGCAGAAGAGCTGGCAAGACCTGGCCCGCGGATGGGCCGGCGGCCGCGGCCTCGACACACGGCAGACTGCCGGCGGCCACCGCTTCGACCGCGAGCAGCAGGCCGCCGCTGTCGCCTGGCTGAAGCAGGCGGGGCAACAAGGTTGAGGATGAACTCCCTGCAACCGCGCGAGTTCCTGCCCGTGGCCGAACTTGACGGCGCCGCGGACCGTGCCGGCCTGCCCTGCGTCGAGGCGCGCTCTACAACCGGCTGGAGGCGGCCGTCGTCGCCTTCGCCTGCGCACATCCCCGGCCGCTGCGCACGCCCGCAATCCGCGGCTCTACCATTGATGCCACAGGCCGAGTGCTGACCCGCCGCCTCCATCGCATGGACCTGCTTGCCGTCTTCACGACCGTCTCCAACGCCGAACAGGCCGACACCCTCGCCCGCGCCGCCGTCGAGCGCCGGCTGGCGGCCTGCGTGCAGGCCGAGGCCGTCCACAGCACCTACCGATGGCAGGGTGCCGTCGCCAGCGAGCCGGAGATGCGGCTGATGTTCAAGACGAGCCGGGCGCTCTATCCAGCGCTCGAAGCCCTGCTGCGACAGATGCACCCATACGAGCTGCCGGCGATCTTTGCGCTGCCGGTGGCCGAGGCGTCGGCGGCCTATGCCGACTGGGTGAAGGACTCGCTCGCGTGACTCGCTGCCGGGTGCCGCTGCCCGGCCCGGTCATGCTGTCGGGCGCCACACCCCGACGGGCATGCATCTGATCAACGTCTTGATCGCGGCGCCAGGTGCTCCCCTGACCATGCCGTCGAGCGGTACAAAACAACCGCCACTAGGGTTGCAGCGTCTTCGCCGCCGCCAGCTCGGGCTTCAGCCTGATCAAGCCCTCCAGCACCTGCTCAGAGAACAGCGCCGCGCCCTTGGGCCCGAGGTGGGTGCGGTCGAAGCGTGGCGGCGCCTCGGCCAGTGTGTCGGCCGCGGCCTGGCCCATGGCCGCGACGGCCGCGTGGCTGATGGCGTTCAGGTCCAGCACCGGCACGCCTTGCTCCTCTGCCACCTTGATGATGGACTCGGCCCAGGGGCGCAAGTCGTTGGGCAGAACGCCTTCCTTGAAGGTGCGGCGCGTCAGCGGCGTCAGCAGCACGACGTCGCCGCCCGCCGCCTTCACGTCCTTCACATAGCCGGCCATGTTGGGGCCGAACTCGGTGGCGAGGTCCGTCGAGCGGCCGGGCTTGCCGGGCTGGTCGTTGTGGCCGAACTGGATCAGCACCAGCGTCTTCTGCTTCGCCGGGCCGCCCTCGTTCAGCAGCTTCAGCACCGTGTCCCACAGGCCTTCGGCGCGGAAGCTCATGCTGGAGCGGCCGCCGCGCGCGAGGTTGATGCAGGCGACTTGCTGGACCCTTGCGCACAGCGCATTGCCATAGCCGCTGCGCGGCGCCATCGTCGAGTCGCCGACGAGGATGAGGCGCGGGCCGGTGGCGACGTTGGCGGTGGTTTCACCGGCCTTGGGGGCGGAGGCGGCGGGCGTGGGTTGCGCAGAAGCCGTCATGCAGAGGCCGGCGGCGATCAGGGGTAGGAGTCGCTTCATAGTCATCCAATGTGTGGCAAGAAAACACAGCCACAGGGGCACAGAGGCGGCGGGATGAAGGTCCCGCTGTGCCTCTGTGCCTCCGTGGCTTTGTTTGGGTTTCAAGTCAATTGCTTCGTCGACTCATGGCCTGACGAGTGACGGCCAACCGGCCTTCGGGCTCATGTCGTCGAGGTTCCAGTCTTCGGCCTTGAACGCACGGCGGGTCTGCGCGTGGCGCGGGTAGCCCAGCGCGTTCTCGACCTCGGAGTCGATGAGCCTGCCCTTGCCCTGCGCCATGTCGGCCAGCAGCTTCGCATCCAGCGGGTCGCGCGCCCACGGGCGGGCGCCCACCAGCGGTGGCAGCTCCTGCGCGAGCGACGCCGCCGGGCGCAGCGCCGGCAGATTGGGCGGCAGCGTCGGCTGGGACACGGCAATCAGCTTGCCCGTCGTCTGCGCATTGCTGCCCATCAGGCCGACCGGCCTGCCCTGGGTGTCGAACGCGATGTTGTCGGCCATGAAGAGTTCCAGGTCGCCCTGGCCCAGCATCATGAAGAAGGGCGTGCCGGCCACCGTGCTCGGGCCGTGGCGCAACGCGTTGCCCACCAGCGTCAGCCTGCCGACCTGCCAGGGCTGGCCGGTCCATTCGTTGGCGAGCAGGTTGTAGTGCACGGCGCGGTCGCCGGGGTTGAAGATGAGGTTGTTGACCATCGCGCCCTGCGCGCCGCCCTTGAAGAGCGCGTTGCGCTGGCGGTTGGACGCGTAGACGTTGCCGTAGATCAGCACGCCGCTGGTGTTGTCGTGGATCAGCGAGCCCTTGCTGTGCTCGCCCTTCTCGTGCACCGAGTTGCCCAGCCCCTCGTAGATGAGGTTGTGGCTGTAGGTCATGCGGTGCGACGTGGCCTGGCGCCATTCCTCGGGCGTCTTGCCCTCGAAGCGCGGGCCGCTGGCCGACAGGTTCTCGTCGGTGGCCCAGGAGAAGCTGCAGTGGTCGACGATGACGTCGTGCGCGCCGCCGATGCCGGAGATGCCGTCCTGGTCGCCGCCGCCCTTCTTGGGACGGCCGAACTCGCCGGGGCGGAAGCTCAGGTGCTGGATGACGACATCGTGGGTCGAGATCGTCGTCTCGGCCTTGAGGATGTGGATGCCGGGGTCGGGCGCCGTCTGGCCTGCGAGGGTCAGGAAGGGCTCCTTGATCTTCAGCGGCTGGCCGGCCATGTCGATGACGCCGCCGACCTCGAAGACGACGATGCGCGGGCCCGTCGCCTCGATGGCTTCCTTGAGGCTGCCGGGGCCCGAAGGGGCCAGCGTCGTGACCTTGATGATGCGACCGCCGCGGCCGCCCTGGGTCTGGGTCCAGCCGCGCGTGGCAATGCCGGCGGTGGCCGGTGCCGCGTCCGCAGCGTGGACAGGGGAAAGCGACAGCGCACTGGCCAGGGCCAGCGCGGACAGGGCGAGGATCTTGAATGTCATGGAGGCGTCCAATGAAAAGGCGCGCAACGGCCGGCCGGGCTGCTGCGCGCCATCGGCACGGCAGGGCTTAGAAGTTGTACTCGCCGCTGAAGCGGTAGCTGCGGCCCAGCACGTCGGCACCGCTGGTGAGGTAGCCGTTGTAGCCCGTGTTGGCCGTCAGCGCCGGGTTCACGTTGGTGAGGTTGTTGATGCCCAGCATCAGCTTCAGGTCCTTCGTGAAGGCGTAGGTCATGCTCAGGTTGTACTGCTTGTAGGCCTTGACCTCGGTGTAGCTGGAGCCGGCACGCGGGGTCAGGTCGGTCAGGCCGCTGCTGTAGCGCTGCGACAGCTGCGTCGACAGCTTGCCCAGGCGCCAGTTCACCGACGCGGTGTGCTTCCAGCGGTAGACGATCTGCTGCATCGTGGCCAGGCCGGCGTTGGGGCCGGTGAACTTGCCGTCGCCGGTCAGGATGCCGATGTTGTCCAGCATCTCGCCGCCCTTCTCCACCGAGAAGGCGTACTTGTCGTAGTAGGTGCCGTCCAGCTTGAAGTTGAACGTGCCCCAGTCGCCGGCGCGCAGCTGGTAGGCGGCCGCGATGTCGAGGCCGCGCATGTCCATGTCGCCGCGGTTGGCCTGGCTGGCGATGATGTGGTCGATGGTGCCGTCGGCCTTGCGCAGGATGTTGGCCGCGTACTTGGCCGGCTGCTGCTGCACTTCGGCCAGCGTCAGCGCGCCCAGCACGTCGGTCAGCTTGACGCTCCAGTAGTCCACCGTCACCAGCAGGCCGCGCACCGGCTCGAAGGCGCCGCCCACGGACCAGCCCTTGGATTTCTCGGGCTTGAGGAAGCTGGCGTCGGGCGACTTGGTCCAGTAGTCGGTCGTCACGTTGCAGACCAGGTTGGCCTTGCCGGCCCAGGCCGCCACCGGCGTGCCGGTGTTGGTGATGGTCGGCGTCGGGCTGGGGCACAGGACGGGGTCGTCCATGGCCTGCTGGCGCACTTCAGGCGTCGGGTTCTGGATGTCCATGATGGACGGTGCCCGGAAGCCCGTGTTGCCCGAGGCGCGCAGCATGATTTCCGCGGTGGGCTGGAAGCGCACCGACAGCTTGGGGTTGACCGTGGTGGTCTTCAGGTCGCTGTAGGTGTCGGAGCGCACGGCACCGTTGATGGTCCACATCTTGGTGATCGGCGCGTCCACCTCGACGACGGCCGACTTGATGTTGCGATGCAGCTTGGCGGCGACGCCGGTGGGGTTCTCGCCGACGATGTCGTCCTTGTTGACGACGCCGGCGCTGCTGATGTTGTAGCTGCCGTCCGGCAGCTTGCCGACGTAGTCCAGCGGCGCGGCGCTGACCTTGGCGGAGTCGCGGCGCAGTTCGCCCGAGACGGCCACCGTCAGCGGGCCGCCGCCGAGGTCCATCAGCTCGCGGGTCAGCGTGAAGTCGACGGCCTTGTTGAAGGCCTCGTTCTTGCGGTAGACGTAGTCGCGCAGCTCGATGCTCTTCAGGTATTCGAGGCCGGCGGCGTCCTGCGCACCGAAGGGATTCAGGATGCCGTTGGTGAAGCCGTCCTGCGCCTTGCTGTAGAGGATGTAGCCGCCGCCGGTGGCGGTGTTGCGCGTGGAGTGGCCGTAGTTCAGGCCCACGCGATAGTCCGTGTTGAAGACCGTGCCTTCGGCGCTCAGCACGAGGCGGTCGCTGAGCTGCCGGTCGTTGCGGTAGGCCGAGCCCAACTCGCCGGGCCCCCACTGGAAAAAGATGGTGCGGTTGGCCATGTTCAGCGGCGTGACCGTACCGGGCGTTCTGGTGGCATCAACGAACTGCTGCGTTGGCGTGTTGCTGCCGGTATTGCTGCCCGTGACCAGAGGCAGCGGTGTGATGCCCTTGCCAGGGTAGAACTTGCTGGTCGACGGCATGCTGTAGTACGTGAACGGCTCATTGCCGCTAGGCACTTGCATGCCGCGGTACTTCTGCACCGTGAAGTCCGCATGCACGACCTCAGCGCTGACGCGGTGCCCCTGGCCCAGGTTCATCGTGCCCTTGCCGTACAGATTCTTGATCTGGCTGCCGTCGGTGACCGCAGTGAAGAAGGCCGGGTCCCGGTAGCAGCCCGGAGAGTAGGTCGGCGTCGCCGCGACGCTGGCCGCGCCCAGCGTGGGCAGGGAGTACGGTGCCACGCAGCCGCTGGCATAGCCAGGGCTGTATCGGTTGTTGGAGCTGCCGATGAAGCCGAAGTTGGCGCTCGGGCTCTGGTCCTTGTTCGCGGGTGCCACCAGCAGGCCCAGCCGGTTCAGCGCCGAGCCGTCATACAGCTCCGGACGGTCGCCCTGGAACAGCGCCGACTTGGTCTGGTAGTCGAAGGCGCCGTAGACGTTCCAGCCATCGGCGGCCAGGTCGCCGATGCCGCCGATCAGGCCCACGCCGGACGTCGCGCCGTGGCTGCCGCGCTCGGGCGAGTTCTGCTCGACCTTGATCCTGGCGCCCTTGAAGCTGCCGTAGGTCAGGAAGTTCTGCACGCCGCCGATGGCGTCGGAGCCATAGATGGACGAGGCGCCGTCGCGCAGTGTCTCGGCGCGCTCCAGCGCCATGCGCGGGATCACGTTGACGGAGATGTACTGGTCCTGCAGCGGCTCGTTGGCCATGCGGCGGCCGTTGAGCAGCGTCAGCGTGCGCATGGGGCCGAGGCCGCGCAGGTTCAGCACCGGGCCGGCCGCGCCGGAGTTGGTGCCCAGCGACAGCGACTGCGGCAGCTCCAGCACCAGGTCCTTCAGCTCGGTGTGGCCGCGCGCATCCAGCTCCTCGGACTTGATCGTCGAGACCGGCAGCGCCGTCTCGCCGGCCAGGCGCTTGATGGACGAGCCCGTCACCTGGATGCGCTCGATCTGGTGCACCGGCGCAGCGGCGTCGGTCTGCGCCTGGGCGTTGCTGACGAGGGTGAGCACGGCGGCTGCGCAGAGGCTCAGCCGGGCATGGGAAGGCAGGCGGTTCGGGGTCATGGGATCTCCTTGGTGTGATTCGGAAGGCGGCCAGGTCTGCGCCTGGCTGTGGCACGGGTCACGGGCAGTTCAGGGCGTGGGCGCCCAACCGCCCGGCGAGCCGGTGGCGATGGTGGACTTGAAGAAGATGTCGGCGCGGCTGGTGAGGCCGGCGGTGCTGTCCAGCGTCTTGGCCAGCTGCACGTTGGCGTTCGCGCCGTTGACGGTGACGGTCGCCAGGCCCAGGCGGGCGCTGGTGTTCAGCACGTTGCCGTCCAGGTCCTTGCTGCCCCACTCGCGCCAGCCGGCGGCGTCGGTGGCGCCGCCGTTGGCGGTGCCGGCCCAGGGCGGCGGGTTGCTGCTGCAACTGCCCTGGCCCGTGCCCGTCTTGCTGGTGCCGGTGCCGTTGCACCAGCCCACCGGCAGGACGTGCGGGCCGATGCGGTTGTTGATGAAGGCGATGTTGTCGACGTAGGTGGTGCTCGTCGTGCCGCCACTGCGCGCGAGGTAGGCCGACGTGACGCCCGGCCCCGCGGTGAGCTGGTTGTTCAGGAACACGAAGCCCACGTCGCCCGCCGTCGCGCGGGCCTGCAGCACATAGCCCGGCGAGCTGCTGGAGGCGTCGAGCACGCTGCGGATCTCGCTGTTCTCGAACAGCGCGGCCATGACGTTGCCCCAGATGAAGTCCACGTTGCCGGCGACCAGCGAGTTGTAGATCCACACATAGCCCTTCAGCTGCAGCGTGTCCTGCTCGCTGAGGAAGTTCATGTCGCGGCCGACGAGGCGGTGGGCCGCGGCCGTCGTGCTGGTGTTGAAGTAGATCGCCTCGGCCTGGTTGTCGTAGATGGACGCGCGGCCGTGCGGGTTGGTCAGCGTGAAGTTGCGCAGCTGCAGTAGGTCGCTGTTCTCGACCAGCAGCACGGCGCGCCCGCCGCCGAGCACGCGGTGGCCGACGACGCGGCCGCTGGTGGTCAGCGTCGTGCCGGCGGCCGTGGCGCTGGCGCCGCTGCCGCTGTTCAGCGACTCGAAGTTCACCCGGCCGACCTGCACGCCGTCGCGGCTCTCGCCGACCAGCGTCAGGTTGGCGACGTTGCGCAGCATCAGCAGCTCGGGGTAGAGGCCGTTGCGCACGGTGATGGTCTTGGGCGTGGCGACGGTGTTGCAGCCGCTGGCCGACGGGCTGCCGGTGGAGCAGTTCGCCATGACCCAGTTCAGCGCGCCCTGCACGCTGCGGAAGTCGGCCGTCGTGCCGTCGTCGTCCACGGTCACCGCGGTCTTGCTGGCCGGTGCGCTGCGCGTCGTGAAGCTCCAGCTCAGGCCCGCGAAGGCCGAACCGTTGATGTTGCCGCCGAAGGCAGCGGCGTCGACGGTGGCGGTGTAGGCGGTGTCGAAGGCGAGGCGGTTGCTGTGCAGGCGGACGACGGCCTGGTTGCCGACGATGCTGACAGGGCGGTACCAGACGAAGCGCGCTCGCGCCGCGTTCTCGGGCATGGCGCCCGCGGCCAGCGCGTCGATCTCGAGGTTGGTGCGCGCGATGACGGTCTGCGTGTCGGTGGCCGACGGCGCGGTCGACAGGTCGATGCGGTCGACGATGGCGTTGTCGCTGTTGCGGCGCACCGTGATGTAGCCGCTCGTGCCGACGGTGGGCGCACTGTCGAAGGCGATGGCGAGCGTCGTGTCGGTGTGCACGCCGCTGGCGTTGCGCGCGGGGTCGACGCTGCCAGGCGCCACGCCCACCGAGCCGCTGCCGCTCACATTCGTCGTCAGCTTGCCGGCACCGGCACGGGCCAGGTTGTTGGTCTTGACCAGCGCAGCGGGCCGCGGCGTGAAGGCATAGGGCACGGTCCAGCCCACCGCCGTGGACACCGGGCAGGCCCCCAGCGCCGCGCCGTTCAGCGTCGAGCCGGTGTCGACGAAGCTGCTGGCCGCGTCGGGGTTGAGCGTCTGCACGACGCTCGCACAGCCGGCCACGGCGCCGCTGATGGCGTGCACATTGGCCTGCGAGATCACCTGCGCACCGGTGCCGATGCCGACGCTGTAGCTGTGGCCGTAGGGCGTGATGCCCTTGCTGCCGACGTGATAGTTGTTGAACAGGTGGACCTGGCCGAAGCGCACGCGCGGCGAGCGCTGCGTGACGTTGGAGAACACGTTGTTGGCGATCGTGATCTTCAGGCGCCCGATGTCGGCCGTGTAGCTGTCGGAGTGGCCGATCAGCATGGTCTTGTCGTGCTTGTCGATGACGTTGTAGCTGACCGTCACGTAGTTGGCGCCGCGTGTCAGGTCGATGGCGCCGTCATGGCACTGCTTGAGCTTGCCGTTCTCGATGGGCAGCTGGTCGTCGGTGATGGGCGCGTCGGTGATGGTGTTGTGGTCGATCCACACGCGCTCGGCGCCCTGCAGCGTGATGGCGTCGTAGGCCGAGTTCCACGCGCCGGTGGCGCCGTCGGTCGGGTCCCACACGGGGGCCACGTCGCAGGGCGCCATGATGGCCAGGTTGCGCACGATGACGTTGGCCACGCCGATGATCTCGATGCGGCCGTTGACGAGGCCCGCCCCGGGGCCGGCGCCGATCAGCGTCGTGTTGGACGGCAGACGCACCATGGCACGCTGGTCCTGGTCGGCATGGCTGGTGAAGGGCTGGCCCTCGCTCATGTCGATGCTGCCGACGACCTTGACGATCTTGGGCTGGCTGCCACCGTTGGCCAGCGCCGTCAGCAGCTGCATGCGGTTGGTGGCGGTGTAGACCTGGGCTGGCGTCGCGGCCGAACCACCGCTGGTGCCGCCGCCAAGGGCGGCAAAGCCATCGGCCGGCGCGACCTCGCGGGCCGGGTCGGTCTGGGAAAACGCAGGCAAAGGCAGGGCCAGCAGCGCACACAGCGCCGCAAGGTGCAGCTTCATGACGGCTCCTCGGGAGAGGGTTGACGGCGGTGGGGCAGCGGCACCCGCGGCGCCGCTTCACTTCACATCAGGAACGACGACTCTTCGCGCGGCGGCTCATCGCCGCCCCCAGCAGGCCGAGGCCTGCCAGTGCGAACGTGGACGGCTCGGGGACGGCATTGACGGCGGCGGCGGCGAGCTGGAGGTCGACGCTGCCGAACTGGCCGACCTGCACGTCCTGCAGGCTGATGCGCAGCGACTGCGGTCCCAGCACGTCCCAGCTGACCAGGCCGCCCGCCGGCGTCGACACGAGGCTGGCGCTGCCGAGGTTGAGCCCCGGGTCGGCGAAATTCAGCTCGATGACGCGCAGGCCGCTCAGCAGGCCGGCACCTGCGTCCCCGTTGTCGATGACGCGCAGCAGTCCGCCGCTGCCCAGGTCCAGCATGAAGCTGAAATCGGCGGCGATGAACTCGTTGTCGCCAAAGTTGTCGGTCAGCGCCGTCGTGTTGCTGCCGGGACCGGCGGCGTAGCCGCTGTCAAAGCCCAGCATGTCGTTCGCCGACCCATTGAGCGTCGCAGTGACGGACTGGCCCGCCGTCAGCACGGCGGCGGCCGAAGCCGCCCCCGACGACAGCAGGGCCGCGGCCAGAAAGGTGATGGCTTTCATCATGCGGCCCCCGGGTCAGAACTTGTAGCGACCGCCGACGATGAACTCGCGGCCGGTGTAGTTGTTCACCACGACGTTGTCCATCGCGCGGGAGATGAACTGGTCGTTCGGCTGGTTGGTCAGGTTGGTCGCCTCGAACGTCAGCTCGAGCTGCTTGTTGAGCTTGTAGCTCATCGACAGGTCGACGTTGAAGGTCTTGTTCTTGCCCGCCACGTCCTGGTTGTTGCCGGCCGGGATGGTGGTCAGGAAAGCCGAGCGCGCCGAACCGGACACGCGGCCGCTGAACGTGCCGTCGTCGTAGTAGACCGACAGGTTCCAGGAACGCGGCGACAGGTTGACGAGGTCTTCACGCACGGTCGGCGAGTTCAGGGCCGTCGACAGCACGTAGTCCATCTTGGACTTGACCTGCGTGTAGTTGGCCAGCACGCCGAAGTTCTGGCCCCAGCTCGGCAGGAAGCTGAAAGGCTGCTGCACGTTAATCTCGAAGCCGCTGAGCTTGCCGCCCTGGGTGTTGACGGGCGCGCTGACGGTGAAGATTTCTTCGCCGTTGAAGTTGCTCGGCAGCAGCGACATCGGCAGGCCGGTCTGGTTGTAGGGGATGTTGCGCCCCTGCGTCAGCACGTAGCTCTTGATCTTCTTCTGGAACAGGCCCAGGCCGACGAAGCCGTTCTTGGAGTGATACCACTCGACGTTGGCGTCCAGCGTCGTGGCGCGGAAGGGGTCCAGCGCGGGGTTGCCGCCGGTGTAGCTCAGCGTGCCGGTGGTGGACAGCGTGCCGCCCGGGTTCAGGTTCTGCAGCGGCGGGCGCGACATCACCTTGGCCGCCGCAGCGCGGACGATCAGGTCCTTGGTGAGGTTGACGGCCACGTTGGCCGACGGCAGCACGTCCTTGTAGGTCTTCTCGGCCGTGACCAGGCTGCCGCCGCCGGTGGCCAGGTAGCCGCTGGCGACGATGTCGGTCTTCACGTAGCGAGCGCCGGCATTGCCGCGCACGGCCATGCCGCCCAGGCGGGTCTCGAAGTCGGCCATCAGCCAGGAGCCGGTGTCGGTCTCGGTGATGGCGCGGTTGCCGCCGCGGGCGCTGCCGTTGGTGATGGAGGTCAGGCGGTAGTCGCCCGGGCCGCCTGCCGCGCCGGTCTTCAGGCAGTTGCAGTAGATGTCGTAGGCATCGGCGATGGCGTTCAGGTTGGGGATGACCCAGGACGTCACCGAGCCCGCCGGCAGGTCCTGGCCCTTGCCGAAGCCGGACAGCGTCGTCACGAGGCTGTTCGGCAGCACATTGGCCGGCAGCGTGTTCATCGTCTCCACCGTGCGGCGGATGTCGTAGCTCGTGAAGCTGAATTTCTTGTAGCTCACGCCGCCCTTCAGCGTCAGCGCGTCGGGGATGACTTCCCAGGCGACGTCGGCGGTGGCGACGTCCTGCTTGTTGGTCACGCCGTTCGGGCGGATGCGGATTTCGCTGGGCGTGAAGTTGGTGATGGACGTGGCGCCCACCGGCACGCCGTAGATCTGGAAGCCACCGCTGGAGACGGTCGGGTTCAGCGTGCCATAGGTCAGCAGCGGCGCGCGGTCATTGCCACGGGCGTCGAAGACATAGCCGTTGACGTTGGGCGCATCCAGCGTGGTGGTCGTCTGGATGGGGTTGTTGAAGCGCGACTTGGCCGTGCCGCCGCGCAGCGTCAGCTTGATGGACTCGCCGATTTCCTGCTCGATGGTCAGCGTCGGCTGGGTGAACTCGGTGCTGAGCTTGTCAAAGCGCGACTCTGAGCGGATGTCCACGCCGTTGAACTTGCCGTAGACCATCTGCCCGGCGGCGTTGTACTCGGCGGCCAGCACGCTGGTCTGCTGCTTGCCGCCGGCCGTCAGCGCGCGGCTGAAGGAGATGGCCTCGAGGAAGTCTTCCTGGCGCGTCGCGTCGAGCTTCGAGTACAGCATGTCGAAGGTCGCCAGCGTCGTGTCGCTGGGGCGCACCTGGATGGAGCCGGTCAGGCCGAGTCGCGACTGGTCGTGCGTCAGGCGGCCGTAGCGCGGCAGGCGCGGGTGGAAATTGGTGGCCGACGAAGCGGCGTTGTAGGCGGCCAGGTACTCGGGCGTGTTGGGCAGGCGCGCCGGCACCGTCGTGGCAGGCACCGTGGCACCGGCCGTGCCGCAGTTGGCTCCGCCCGTGGTGGGGTTCAACGGCGTCACGCCGACCGGCGAGCACCAGCCGCCGCTGGACGGGCCGTTGTCCCAGCGCACGGTGCTGAAGCCCTCTTCATAGACCTTGCGCTGCGAGTAGGCGCCCGACAGCAGCACGCCGATCTTGCGGTCGGCGAAGGTGTTGGAGACCAGGAAGGCCGCCTTGGGCGTCTTCGTGCCGGAGAGCTGGTTGTAGGTGCCCTTGAGCGACACGGCCGCCGCGAACTTCTTCAAGTCGAAGGGGCGGGCCGTCTGCAGGTCGATGGTGGCGCCCAGCGAGCCCTCGTCCACGTCGGCCGAGCTGCTCTTGCGCACGGTCAGCGAGTTGAAGAGGTCGGCCGCGAAGACGTTGAAGTCGAAGGCGCGCGTGCGGTTGGCGCCGCCGGAGCTGTCGGTGCCGCCGGTGGTGGCCAGCGCCTCGATGCCGTTGATGCGGGTGCGGGCGAAGTCGCCGCCCAGGCCGCGCACGGTGATGTTGCGGCCTTCGCCGGCGTCGCGGTCGATCACCACGCCCGGGATGCGCTGCAGCGACTCGGCGAGGTTGGTGTCCGGGAACTTGCCCATGTCCTCGGCCTTGACGACGTCGACGATGCCCTTGTCCTGCCGCTTGGCATTCAGCGCGCTCTCCAGCGAGGCGCGGATGCCGGTGACGGTGACGGTGTCGAGCTGGTTGGCCGGTGCGGCCGCCTCCTGGGCCCAGGCGGGCGCGGCGACGATGGCGACAGCCAGGGCGACGGGACGAAGGGCCAGTCGTTGGGACGGACGGGACGCGAGCATGTAGGTCTCCTGGTGCAGGGCCGCCTGGGCGAGTCTTCGCTGGCAGCCTCTCGGGTTTTGGTGGTTTCTCACCTCGGGCGCACGCAGGGCACTCCGTCGATTTCAACCGGCTCCGCAGCAGTGCGGGCACCGGGTTGGCACAGCGGCAAGACAGCCGCAGCAGCAAGGAAATCAAGGTTGAGAAGCGCGGCCTTGAGCCGGCTTGTGGACGATGATAGGGGGAAGATGGCAAAATCGGAACAGTGGTTCACTAAATGGAAACCATGATTCCGCAACAGTTTTTCGCCACCTAAGCTTCGGCCACAACCGAAATTTGGAACCGCGTTTCAACTCTAACGATCCAACCGCGGCACCATCCCGAGAGGCCTCTTCACATGCGCCGAAGTTCACGGCGGTGGTTTTTCGGACAGGCCGTGTTCCCTTGACGCAACTGGTGCCCTGCACCTTGGACTACTGACATGGTTCTTCAGAACTTCAATCTGGCCGGCAAGACGGCCATCGTGACTGGCTGCAACACAGGCCTGGGCCAGGGCATGGCCCTCGCGCTGGCGCAGGCTGGCGCCGACATCGTCGGCGTCAACGTGACCGATCCGGACGAGACCAAGGCCGGCGTCGAGGCGCTGGGCCGCAAGTTCCTGGACCTGCGCGCCAACCTGGGTGACGTCAGCTGCATCCCCGACCTCGTGGCCCAGGCCAAGGCGCTCAACGGCGAGTTGCACGTCCTGGTCAACAACGCCGGCATCATCCGCCGCGAGGACGCCATCAAGTTCTCGGAGGCCGACTGGGACGACGTGATGGACCTGAACCTGAAGTCGGTGTTCTTCCTGTCGCAGGCCGTGGCCAAGGTGTTCATCGCCCAGGGCAAGGGCGGCAAGATCGTCAACATCGCGTCGATGCTGAGCTTCCAGGGCGGCATCCGCGTTCCGTCCTACACGGCCAGCAAGAGCGGCGTCATGGGCATCACGCGCCTGATGGCCAACGAGTGGGCCGCGCACGGCATCAACGTGAACGCCATCGCCCCCGGCTATATGGCCACCAACAACACCGCCCAGCTGCGCGCCGACGAACAGCGCAACAGTGCCATCCTCGAGCGCATCCCGGCCGGCCGCTGGGGCAAGCCCGAGGACCTGGCCGGCCCGGTCGTTTTCCTGACCTCGCCGGCATCCGACTACGTCAACGGCTACACCATCGCCGTCGATGGTGGCTGGCTGGCCAGGTAAACATGCCCCTCGCCCAGCCTCGCCAGCTGAACGCGGCGAGTCTGGTCGGTCCCCCGAGGGGACGGCGATGCTTGCGGCATTGAGCCGCAAGCACATCGCCAACGCGGGCCGGCTTGGGGCGGCCCGGCGCTCGGCCCGTAAGGCTCAACGCAAGACGAGGATGCCCGCCATGAAATCCACCGAACGCAAGTTTGAATTCCTCACCCGCGAGGACCCCGACACCGGCGCGCGCGTCACGCGGCTGACGCCGCCGGACGTGACCTGCCATCGCAACTACTTCTATCAGAAGTGCTTCACGAACGATGGCCGCAAGCTGATCTTCGGCGGCGAGTTCGGCCCCCACCCGAGCCCGAACTGGAACTACCACCTGCTGGACCTGGACACGCAGACGGCCATCCAGCTCACCGACGGTGCGGGCGAGAACACCTTCGGCGGCTTCCTGAGCCCGGACGACCGGCACCTCTACTTCGTGCGCGACAAGCGCCAGTTCATCCGCCTGGAGCTGGCCACGCTGCGCGAGGAAGTGCTCTACGTCGTGCCCGACGACTGGGTGGGCTATGGCACCTGGGTCAGCAACAGCGCCTGCACCAAGATCGTCGGCATCGAGATCGCGGCCACGGACTGGTTCCCGCTGAACACCTGGCAGAAGTTCAACGAGATGTTCCACGCGCGGCCGCTGTGCCGGCTGTTCAACGTCGACCTGGCCACCGGCAAGCGCACCGTCATCCTGGAGCAGCGCGGCTGGCTGGGCCACCCGCAGTACCGCCCCTTCGACGACAACACCGTCGCCTACTGCCACGAAGGCCCGCACGACCTCATCGATGCGCGCATGTGGTTCATCGACGAGAACGGCACGAACCGCCGCTGCGGCAAGGAACACCTCGAAGGCGAGAGCTGCACGCACGAGTTCTGGGTGCCTGACGGCAGCGCGATGATCTACGTCAGCTACAACACCAAGTCGCCCGAGCGCTGGATCTGCAGCCTGGACCCGGTCACGCTGCAGAACAAGGTGCTGACGACGATGCCGCAGTGCTCGCACCTGATGAGCAACTACGACGGCACGCTGATCGTCGGCGACGGCGTGGGCCAGGTCAGCCACGACAGCACGGCCAGCAACGCGATGCTGGTGGGCGACCCCTATCTGCATCTGTTCGACCTGAAGGCAGGCACGACCCGCCCCATCGCCCGCCACGACAGCGGCTGGGACGTCTACAAGGACGACCGCCAGGTCACGCACCCGCACCCGAGCTTCACGCCGGACAACAAGCAGGTGCTGTTCAGCTGCGACAAGGAACGCGCCAACGGCGTCGAGCCCGCCCTCTACCTGGCCGACCTGTGAAGCCCCCGCGCACTTTCCTCACGCTGGCCCTGCTGTTGCTCGCCGGCGCAAGCCAGGCGCAGCCCCGACCGCAGCTCACGCCCGAACAGGCCGCCGCGCACACGACGGCCGCCTACCTCGGCGACTGGAAGCCCGCGCCACTGGCCGACCTGTCCACGGCCGCGCCGGATTTCGTCGTCAAGGCCGGCGAGTCGGTGCAGGCCGCCATCGACAAGGTCCCTGCCGACGGCAACAAGCGCTGGGTCATCCACATCCAGCCCGGCACCTACCGTGGCCCGCTCTGCATCAAGGACAAGGCGCCCATCGCCCTCGTCGGCGCTGCGCTCGACGCGGCCGCCGTCGTGCTGGTCGACAGCCGCTTCTCCGGCAAGCCCAAGGGAGAGCAGGAGCCGGCCCATCCCTGCTGGCCCGAGCTCGGCAAGGCGACGATCGGCACCAGCGGCAGCACCAGCATGCTGGTGCAGAGCCACGACGTGCAGCTCATCTCGATGACCATCGCCAACGATGCGATGGACGGCGTGCGGCGCGGCGAGGCCTACCCGCCCGGCGTCGGCGAGAGCGGTGGCGCGCAGGCCGTGGCGCTGACGTTGAACGGCGACCGCATCCAGCTCGAGAACGTGCGCCTGCTGGGCCACCAGGACACGCTGTACGTGAAGCGCCGCACGCCGGACGACCCGGCCCGCCAGCTGATCCGCCACAGCCTCATCGCCGGCGACGTCGACTTCATCTTCGGCAACGCGACGCTGGTCATCGAGCAGTCCACCATCCTGACTCGCGCCAACCGCCGCACGCCGGGCCACGGCGGCATCGTCCTCGCGCCCAGCACGGCGCCCGACCGCAACCAGGGCTTCCTCGTCACGCACAGCCGCTTCGTCGGCGAGCCCGGCATCGCCCCCGGCGCCACGGCCCTCGGCCGCGCCTGGGACGCCGGCGTGAAGGCCGGTACCTGGGTAGCCGGCAGCAGCCCCAACGGCATGGCCGTCGTGCGCGACAGCGAGATCGGCGCCCATGTCGGCAACTGGCAGGCCAGCACCTCGCGCCGCGCTCCCGACGCCTCGCGCCTGATCGAATTCAACAACCAGCAACCATGAGCCTCAACCGCCGCCACGTCCTCGCTCTCGCCGGCCTCTCCGCGCTCGGCGGCTGCGCCAGTACGACCGGCAGCCCTGCCGAGGCACCACTGGGCTGGGCCGGCGTCGGCCAAACGACCGGTGGCGCGAATGCCCTTCCCGAGCATGTCTTCGACGTGCACGACCGCACCGGCCTGGACAAGGCGCTGCGCCTGGGCGACACGCCCAAGGTCATCCGCGTCCACGCCTTCATCGACCTCTGCCCCGGCGGCGTCGAGGCCTTCCGCGACCCCGCGTTCAGCTTCGACGCCTTCGACCGCGCCTACGATCCCGCCACCTGGGGCCGCGACGACCCCAAGGGCCCGCTGGAAGACGCCCGCAAGCGCTCCGAGCAGCGCCAGGCCGCCGTGTCCATCGTGCGCCTGCCGTCCAACACGACGCTGCTGGGCGCGGCGCCGGGCGCCGGCTTCCAGCACGGCATGGTGCTGCTGGACAAGGTCAGCAACATCGTCGTCCGCGACCTGCGCTTCTCCGACGCCTACGACCTCTTCCCCGGCTGGGAGCCGCGCGACAACGTGCATGGCGAATGGAATTCCGAGTACGACGGCCTGTCGCTGCGCGGCGCTACGCGCGTCTGGGTTGACCACTGCCTGTTCGACGACGGCAACCATCCCGACAAGCTCGAACCCATCCGCCTCGGCCAGCGCGTGCAGCACCACGACGGCCTGCTGGACATCACCAACGGCAGCGACCTCGTGACCGTGTCCTGGTGCCGCTTCCAGGGCCACGACAAGACCATGCTGATCGGCAACAGCGACGGCCTGAGCTCCGACACCGGCAAGCTGCGCGTGACGCTGCACCACAACCACTTCCATGCCTGCAAGGAACGCACGCCGCGCGTGCGCTACGGCCGCGTGCACGTCATCGCCAACCTGTTCAGCGCCGACCAGGCCGAGGAAGTGGGCTACACGCTGGGCGTGGGCATCCACTCCCGCATCGTCGCCGAGCACAACAGCTGGCAGCTGCCGCTCGGCGTCACGGCGGACAAGCTGATCCGCCGCCTGAAGGGCACGGCCATCACCATCCGCGGCAGCACCGTCAACGGCGAGCCGGTCGACCTGCTGGCCGCCTGGGCAGCGGCACATCCTGACGAAAAGCTGTCCGCCGACGTCGATTGGCGACCCGAAGACGCCTACGGCACGGCCGCGCTGCAGCCCGCGCAGCCCAATCGTCTTGTTGAGCAAATCCGCGCCGGTGCGGGGCCACGCCGGGCCTGAGAGAGAATCGGGTCTCACATTTCGAAATCAGCGCCCGAAAGAATCAAAACGATGGATGAAGACATTGGTGATTCGAAGCAGCCGGAATCGGTTGCCGCGGTACTCAAGGTGTTCGCCATCCTGAACGCGCTGGGCGAACGCAGTGACATCGGCATCACGGACCTTTCCGTGCGCCTGGCCATGCCCAAGGCCACCGTCTACCGCTTCCTGCAGACGATGAAGAGCCTGGGCTATGTGCGCCAGGAGGCCGACAGCGAGCGCTACGGCCTGGCCATGCGCACCTTCGAGCTCGGCGCCAAGGCCCTGCCCTCGCCCGACCTCGTCGACCTGGCCAAGCACCGCATGCAGATGCTGGCCGACGCCACCGGCGAGACCGTCCACATGGGCAGCCTCATCGACAGCGAGATCATCTACATCCACAAGGTCGACTCGCGCCACATGCTGGGCATGTACTCGCGCGTCGGCCGCCGCGCCCCCATCCACTGCACGGCCATCGGCAAGGTGCTGATGGCGTGGGAGCACCCCGAGCGCCGCGACCGCATCCTGGACGGCGCCGAGTTCAAGCGCTTCCGCGACAAGACCATCACCGAGCGCCCGGCCTTCCTGGCCGAACTGGAGCAGGTCAAGAAGCAGGGTTTCGGCGAAGACCGCGAGGAATTCGACGACCACATCCGCTGCCTGGGCGTGCCCATCTTCGACCGCCTGGGCCAGCCCATCGCCGGCCTGAGCGTGTCCTTCCCCACCTTCCGCTTCGACGCCGCGAAGGCGCCCGAGTACGTGACGATGTTGCAGGCCGCCAGCCGCGAGATCTCCGAGAAGCTGGGCTGCACCAACTTCCCGATCGCCACGGCCGCCTGACGACCTGCCGGCGGCCGACGGCGCGGCCGGCACAAAAAGCACGACCGTGCTTTTCTGTCGCCCACGGGACGTGACCCGTGGTGGCCCCCATGCTTCAATGCCCTCCGCTGGCCGGGACAGCCCCGGCCCCAGGAGACCCGCATGAGCCACACCAACCGCCAGATCGTCCTCGCCTCGCGCCCCAAGGGCGAGGTCACGCCTGACAACTTCCGCCTTGTCGAAGCGCCGCTCGCCCCGTTGGCCGACGGCCAGGTGCGCGTGCGCAACCACTTCCTGAGCCTGGACCCGTACATGCGCGGCCGCATGAACGACAGCAAGAGCTATGCGGCCTCGCAGCCGCTCGATGAAGTGATGATCGGCGGCACGGTCGGCGAGGTCGTCGAGTCCAGGAACAGCCACTTCGCCGTCGGCGACAAGGTCGTCGGCATGGGTGGCTGGCAGGAGTACCAAACCGTCGACGCCAGCCAGCGCGGCGTGCTGCAGAAGGTCGACACGACCCACATCCCGCTGTCGGCCTACCTCGGCGCCGTCGGCATGCCCGGCGTGACGGCCTGGTACGGCCTCGTGAAGATCATCAATCCCAAGGCCGGCGAGACCGTCGTCGTGAGCGCCGCCAGCGGCGCGGTCGGCTCGGCCGTCGGCCAGCTCGCCAAGGCCCGCGGCGCGCGTGCTGTCGGCATCGCCGGCGGCGCCGACAAATGCCGCTACGTCGTCGAGGAACTCGGCTTCGACGCCTGCATCGACTACAAGCAGCACGGCGACGTGAAGTCCCTGTCCGCCGCGCTGAAGGCCGCCTGCCCGAACGGCATCGACGGCTACTTCGAGAACGTCGGCGGCTACATCCTCGACGCCGTGCTGCTGCGCTCCAACGCCTTCAGCCGCATCGCGATGTGCGGAATGATCTCCGGCTACGACGGCCAGCCCATCCCGATGGCCGCGCCCCAGCTCATCCTCGTCAACCGCATGAAGGTCGAGGGCTTCATCGTCTCCGAGCACATGGAAGTCTGGCCCGAGGCGCTGAAGGAGCTGGGCGCGCTCGTCGCCACCGGCAAGCTCAAGTACCGCGAGACGGTTGCAGACGGCATCGCCGCCGCGCCCGAGGCTTTCATGGGCTTGCTCAAGGGCAAGAACTTCGGCAAACAGCTCGTGAAGTTGGTCTGATGAACTGGACCTGCGTTCCGTTCGACGGGTTGACCGTGCAGCAGCTCCACGACGTGCTGAAGCTGCGCTCCGAGGTCTTCGTCGTCGAGCAGAACTGCGTCTTTCTCGACATCGACGGCCTCGACGCCAAGACCTGGCACCTGCTGGGCACGGACGACGACGGCAAGCTGCTGGCCTACACGCGGCTGATCCCGCCTGGCGTGAAGGCGCCCGACGCACTGATCGGCCGCGTCGTCACGTCGCCCGCTGCGCGCGGCGGCGGCACGGGCCGTGCCCTGATGGCCGAGTCTGTCGCGCAATGCGAGCGGCTGTGGCCGGGCCACGCGATCACGCTGCATGCGCAGGCCCACCTGGAACGTTTCTACGCCGGCTTCGGCTTCGCCCCCGTCGGCGAGCAATACATGGAAGACGGCATTCCCCACATCGAGATGAGAAAGCCATGAGCAAGCAGACCGCAGTCATCACCGGCGCCGGCTCCGGCTTCGGCCTGGAAACCGCCCGCCTCGCCGCGCAGCGCGGCATGAACCTCGTGCTCGTCGACGTGCAGGCCGATGCGCTGGAGAAGGCGGCCGCCGAGTTCGTAGAGGTGGAAGTGCTGTCGCGCGTCGTCGACGTCGCCAAGGCCGATCAGATGCAGGCCCTGGCCGACGCCGTGCAGGCCCGCTTCGGTGCTCCGCACTTCGTCTTCAACAACGCCGGCGTCGGCTCGGGCGGCCTGATCTGGGAAAACTCGCTGGCCGACTGGGAATGGGTGCTCGGCGTCAACCTGATGGGTGTCGTGCATGGCGTGCGCCTGTTCACGCCGATGATGCTGGCCGCCGCCAAGGCCGACCCGGGCTACTCGGGCCATATCGTCAACACCGCCTCCATGGCCGGCATGCTGAATCCGCCCAACATGGGCGTCTACAACGTGTCCAAGCACGCCGTCGTGTCGCTCTCCGAAACGCTGTATCAAGACCTGTCCCTGGTGACGGACCAGGTCCACGCCTCGGTGCTCTGCCCCTTCTTCGTGCCCACCGGCATCAGCCAGAGCCACCGCAACCGCCCGGCCGAGTTCGCCAGCGCCAAGCCGACCAAGAGCCAGCTCATCTCCCAGGCCCAGACCGACAAGGCCGTGTCTTCCGGCAAGCTCACTGCTGCCGATGTGGCCGCGCTGGTGTTCGACGCCGTCGACCACCGCAAGTTCTACATCTTCAGCCATCCCCAGGCCCTGGCCGGCGTGCAGACGCGGCTGGAGGACGTGATGCTGCAGCGCAACCCCACCGACGCCTTCGTCGACCGGCCCGAGATCGGCGCGGGCCTGCGCGCCAAACTGCGGGCGGATTGAACAGGCAGGGACAATCGGGGGCATGAGTTCCCCCGTTTCCATCGCCATCATCGGCGGCGGCCCTGCCGGCCTGATGGCGGCCGAGGTGCTGGCCGCGGCCGGCCAGGCCGTCACCGTCTTCGACGCCAAGCCCAGTGTCGGCCGCAAGTTCCTGCTGGCCGGCAAGGGCGGCCTCAACCTCACGCACTCCGAGCCCTTCGAGCCTTTCCTGTATCGATTCGGTGAGCGAGCCGCGCAGATCGAGCCGCTGCTGCGCGGCTTCGATGCCGGCGCGCTGCGCGCCTGGGCCGCGGGCCTCGGCGTCGAGACCTTCGTCGGCACGTCGGGCCGCGTCTTCCCCAAGGACCTGAAGGCCGCGCCGCTGCTGCGCGCCTGGCTGCAGCGGCTGCGCGCGGCCGGCGTCAAGTTCGCGATGCGCCATCGCTGGACCGGCTGGGCGGACGACGGCGCACTGCGCTTCGACACGCCCGACGGCGAACGCCTCGTAACGCCGCGCGCGACGCTGCTGGCGCTGGGCGGCGCCTCCTGGCCGCAACTGGGCTCCGATGGCGCCTGGGTCCCGTGGCTGGCCAACCGCGGCGTAGACATCGCGCCGCTGCAGCCCGCCAACTGCGGCTTCGACGTCGGCGCCACGTCCGCTCACCCGCAAGGCCCCGGCTGGAGCGGACGCTTCGCTGCCGAATTCGCCGGCCAGCCCGTCAAGCCGGTAGCGCTGGCCACCGAAGGCTTTGCCAGCCGCCCGGGCGAGTTCGTCATCACGGCCACCGGCATCGAAGGCTCGCTGGTGTATGCGGCCAGCAGCCTGCTGCGCGACCAGATCGCGCGCAACGGCCACGCAGCGCTGCATCTCGACCTGCTGCCACAGCTGACGGCGGAGCGCGTGCTGGCCGAAGTGAAGCATCCGCGCGGCAGCCGCTCGCTGTCGTCGCACCTGAAGAGCCGCCTGCACCTGAGCCCATTGAAGCTGGGCCTGCTGCACGAACTGCTGACGCGCGAGCAGATGCAGGACGGCGCCACGCTGGCCGCCGCGCTGAAGTGGCTGCCGTTGACGCTGCACGCGCCCCGCCCCGTCGCCGAAGCCATCAGCACCGCCGGCGGCGTGCGCTTCGAGGCGCTGACCGACGAGCTGATGCTGCAGGCCCTGCCCGGCGTGTTTGTCGCCGGCGAGATGCTGGACTGGGAGGCGCCCACCGGCGGCTATCTGCTGACGGCCAGCATGGCCAGCGGCCGGGCGGCGGCGGCCGGTCTGCAACGCTGGATCGGTTAAGGGAAAATCGCCGGCTTTCCGCCTCACGCCAGAGCCCGTTTTGAGCCAATTGATCGTTTCCCAGATTGCCGCCGAACTGAAGGTTCGGCCCGCCCAGGTGCAGGCCGCCGTCGAGCTGCTGGACGGCGGGGCCACCGTGCCCTTCATCGCCCGCTACCGCAAGGAGGCCACCGACGGCCTCGATGACATCCAGCTGCGTGAACTTGACGCGCGCCTGGCCTATCTGCGCGAGTTGGCCGACCGCCGCGAGGCGGTGCTGAAAAGCATTGCCGAGCAGGGCAAGCTGACGCCTGAGCTAGAGGCCGCCATCCAGGCCGCGCCGACCAAGCAGGAGCTGGAAGACCTCTACCTGCCCTACAAGGTCAAGCGCCGCACCAAGGGCCTGATCGCGCGTGAAGCCGGCCTGGAGCCGCTGGCCGACAAGCTGTTTGCCGACCCGTCGCTGGAGCCGCTGGCGGAGGCCACTGCCTTCATCAATCCCGAGGCCGGCTTTGCCGATGCGCATGCCGTGCTGGACGGCGTGCGCGACCTGCTCAGCGAGCGCTGGGCCGAAGACGCCGTGCTGGTGGGCAAGCTGCGCGAGTGGCTGTGGGCCGAGGGCCTGTTCCAGTCCAAGCTGATGGACGGCAAGAACGGCGAGCTGCCGGACAACGCCAAGTTCCGCGACTACTTCGACTACGCCGAGCACATCCGCACCGTGCCCTCGCACCGGGCCCTCGCCGTGTTCCGCGGCCGCACGCAGGAGCTGCTGGACGCCAAGCTGGTGCTGGACGAAGAACCCGTCGCCGGCCAACCCGGCCTGGCCGAAGGCCGCATCGCATCCCACCTCGGCTGGCGCCACGCCAACCGGCCGGGCGACGCGCTGATCCGCAAGACGATTGGCTGGACCTGGAAGGTCAAGCTCAGCCTGAGCCTGGAGCGCGACCTGTTCGCCCGCCTGCGCGAGGCCGCCGAGGCCACCGCCATCAAGGTCTTTGCCGAGAACCTGCGCGACCTGCTGCTGGCCGCGCCCGCCGGCAAGCGCGTCGTCATGGGGCTGGACCCGGGCATCCGCACCGGCGTGAAGGTGGCGGTCGTTTCCGACACCGGCCGCGTGCTGGACACCGCCACCGTCTACCCACACGAACCGCGCCGCGATTGGGATGGCGCCCTGCACACGCTGGCCAAGCTGTGCGCGACGCATGGCGTCAACCTGATCGCCATCGGCAACGGCACCGCCAGCCGCGAGACCGACAAGCTGGCCGGCGAGCTCATCAAGAAGCTGCAGGCGCTGGACACGAACGTGAAGATCGAGCGGGTCGTCGTCAGCGAGGCCGGCGCGTCGGTCTACTCGGCCAGCGAGTTCGCGTCCAAGGAACTGCCGGACCTGGACGTGAGCCTGCGCGGCGCCGTGTCCATCGCCCGCCGCCTACAGGATCCGCTAGCGGAGCTGGTCAAGATCGATCCCAAGAGCATCGGCGTCGGCCAGTACCAGCACGATGTCAACCAGAGCGAGATGGCCCGCGCGCTGGATGCCGTCGTCGAGGACTGCGTCAACAAGGTGGGCGTGGACCTGAACACGGCCTCGTCGGCACTGCTGGCCCGGGTGTCGGGCCTCTCCGCTTCCGTGGCGGCCAGCATCGTGCGCTGGCGCGACGCCAACGGCGCCTTCAAGAACCGCCAGCAGCTGCTGGACGTGACGGGCCTCGGTCCCAAGACCTTCGAGCAGTCGGCCGGCTTTCTGCGCATCCGCGGCGGCGACAACCCGCTGGACTTCTCGGGCGTGCACCCCGAGACCTATCCGCTCGTCGAGAAGGCGCTGACGCTGCTCAAGCGCCCCGCCGCCGAGGTCATCGGCCGCAGCGAGGTGATGCGCACGTTGAAGCCCGAGCTGCTGGCCGACGAGCGCTTCGGCCTGATCACCGTGAAGGACGTGCTGGCCGAATTGGAGAAGCCCGGCCGCGACCCGCGCCCGGACTTCAAGGTCGCCCGCTTCAACGACGGCGTCGAGGACGTCAAGGACCTGCAGCCCGGCATGCTGCTGGAAGGCACGGTCAGCAACGTCGCGCAGTTCGGCGCCTTCGTCGACCTGGGCGTGCACCAGGACGGGCTCATCCACGTCAGCCAGCTGAGCAACAAGTTCGTCAACGACGCGCGCGAGGTCGTGAAGACCGGCGACATCGTCAAGGTCAAGGTGCTGGAGGTGGACCTGGCCCGCCAGCGCATCTCGTTGACGATGAAGCTGGACGCGCAGGCGCCCCGCGGACCGAAGCAGGACAACAGCTACCGCCCCGCGGCACGCAACGAGCGCGGCCCGCGCGAGTCGCAAGCACCGGCGGGTAGCAATGCGATGACAGCGGCCTTCGCCAAGCTCAAACGCTGACCTTCGGCATCGGCAAGCCAAGCTGTCAACATGCGGCCCGCACCGCTCGTTGTCGATTGATCCCCTGCAAACCGCATCTGGTCGCAGGCCGACTGCGCAGCCTCCCCGGCGCGGCTATGGTCCGCGCCGCATAGAACATCCGGAGCCCCTTTTTGAAAACCCCCGCCCTCGCCTCGCTGCTTCTGCTTTGCCCTGCCCTGGTCCTGGCCCAGCAGGAGGTCGACCGCGCCTCCACGTCGCCGACGCAGAACAACCAGCTCGAGCGCGTGTCCGTCACGCGCCAGCAGACCGACACCGACCTGCGCCGTCGCGAGCCCGTGGCCAAGCAGCTCTACGGCCGCGAGGAGCTGGACAAGTACGGCGACACGCAACTCAGCGACGTGCTCAAGCGCCTGCCCGGCATCAACGTCGCCGGCGGCCAGTTGCGCATGCGCGGCATGGGCGGCGCCTACACGCAGATCCTCGTCAACGGCGAACCGGCGCCCCCGGGATTCAGCCTCGACAACCTCAACCCCGCCCAGGTCGAACGCCTGGAGGTGACCAAGGCGCCGACGGCCGACCAGAGCGCCCAGGCCATCGCCGGCACGCTGAACATCATCCTGAAGGACGCCCCGCGCGTCGTGCAGAAGGACCTGCGCCTGGGCGTGAACTACGCGAGCGAGAAGCCTGTCATCAACGCCGGCTTCACCTACGGTGACCGCGTCGTCGGCGGCGTCGGCTTCGTGCTGCCGATCTCGGTGTACCAGTGGAACTTCGTCAACGAGATGGAAGGTGAGCGACTGACCGTCCTCAACCCGCCGGTCGGCACTCCGCAACGGCAGCATGTCACCAACGAGGGCCGTGACCGCGCCCATGGCCGCGGCTTCAACGTCTCGCCGCGCCTGAACTGGAAGCTGGGCGACGACGAGACGCTCTCCGTGCAGGGCTTCTTCGTGCAGAACCGCTTCCGCAACGAGGGCTCCAACACCGTCTTCACGCAGGCGGACAGTTCCACCGGCTACCTGCCGCGCACCGTCGACGAGACGACGCGCAACCGCGGCACCTTCTCCGCCAACCGCATCAACCTGCAATACAACAACCGCTTCAGCGAGGACCGCCGCATCGAGCTGCGCGCCGGCACCGGCGCGGGCGGCGCGGACTTCAATTTCGACTTCGATGGCCGCAACGGCTCCGCGACGACGCCCATCCATCGCATCACGACGGGCGACAACAAGAACCGCGGCACGACGCTGGGCGGCAAATACAGCCAGTACGCCGGCGAGGCCCACACCGTCACGGTCGGCGGCGAAATCGACCGCCGCGTGCGCGATGAGAAACGCCGCACCACCGAGAACGGTGTGGACCTGCTGCCCGGCATCGAAGGCCAGCCCTTCAACGCCACCATCACCCGCACGGCCTTCTATGGCCAGGACGAGTGGGAGATCAACAAGCAGTGGTCCGCCTACTTCGGCGTACGCCACGAGCAGATCAAGATGGAGAGCGCGGGCAACCAGGACGTGGCCGGCAGCAGCGACTTCAAGAGCACCAGCAAGGTCACGACGCCGCTGCTGCATCTGAACTTCAAGCCCGACCCCAAGAGCCGCGACCTCGTGCGCGCCAGCCTGACGCGCAGCTACAAGGCGCCGGACATCCAGCAGCTCATCAACCGTCCGTCCATCAACCTCAACGAACCGCTGGACCGCGGCAACACCAAGACCACGCCCGACCGCACCGGCAATCCGGCACTCAAGCCCGAGCTGGCCACCGGCCTGGACATCGCCTACGAGAGCTATCTGCCGGCCGGCGGCCTGGTCTCGGTGGGCGTGTTCCACCGTCGCATCACCAACCTGATCCGCACCGACAAGCCGCGCCTGATGACGGTGCCCTGGGCGCCGACGCAGCGCTGGGTCATCACGCAGATCAACATCAGCAAGGCCACGACACAAGGCCTGGAGCTGGAAGTCAAGGGCCGCGCCGGCGAGCTCTTCCCGAGCCTGTTCGAGCCGACGACGGCGCTGAGCCTGCGTGCATCGCTGAACGTCTACCGTTCCACCGTCGGCGACATTCCCGGCCCCAACAATCGCCTGGAAGGCCAGCAGCCCTGGCAGTTCAACTTCGGCGCCGACTATCGGCTCAAGAGCCTGCCCATCAGCATGGGCTTCAGCGCGCAGATCGCGCCGGACTTCACCGTGCGCCAGAGCGCGGAAGCGAGCCAGGAGAACTTCCCGTCCCGCTCGCTGGACGCGTTCGCGCTGATGCAGGTCGGCAAGCAAGACAGCGTGCGCCTCAGCGTCAACGGCCTGTTCCAGCCCAAGCAGGGCAACCGCGTGACCTACACCGACCTGCCGGACTTCAACGTCAATGAGCGCAAGCCCGCGGCATGGTGGGCGCTGAACTGGGAACACAAGTTCTGATCTGACGCGCCGTCCCGGCCGCGTCAGGCGATGCGGCCGGGCTCGGCTATCTTGTCGGGCAATGACTTCCCCTGCCCTTCAACTGCTGGCCGGTCCGGCTGCCAGAGCGCGGCTCGCCGAGCGTGGCCTGCGCGCCGAAGATGTCGGGCTGATCCCCGCGGCCGCCGGTGGCCCCAAGGGGCTCATCCTCAACGGCCTGGACCGCTTCGTCTTCGGCGACTGGCTGGCGCAAAGCCGCCACCCCGTCCACCTCGTCGGCGCCAGCATCGGCGCCTGGCGCATGGCGACCGCGGCGTTAGCTCATCGCGACGTCGCCACTGCGTTCAACACCATGGCCGAGGCCTATGTGACGCAAGAGTACGACGTGCTGCCGGGCGAGAAGCGCCCGCGGCCCGAGGGCGTCAGCCAGCGCTTCGGCGAGATCCTGGCCGGGATCTTCGAAGGCCGCGAGGCCGACGTGCTGGCGCACCCGCGCTACCGGCTGCACATCGTCACGTCGCGCGGTCGGGCTGGACTTCTGGCGCGCGAGGGCAGGCTGCGCACGCCGCTGGGCTACCTGGGCGCTTTCGCCGCCAACGCGGTGTCGCGTCCGCTGCTGGGCCGCTTCCTGGAGCGTGTCGTGTTCTCCGACCCGCGCGACCGCCTGCCGTTGAAGCTCAACGACTTCACGACGCGCGAAGTGCATCTGTCGCGCGCCAACCTGCGCGGCGCGCTGCTGGCGAGCTGCTCCATCCCGTTCTGGCTGCGCGCACAAAACGACCTGCCCGGCGCCCCGCGCGGCGCCTACTGGGACGGCGGCATCACCGACTACCACCTGCACCTGGACTACCGCGCGCTGCAGGCCTCGGGCGCGCCGCTGGTGCTGTATCCGCACTTCCAGCGCCAGGTCGTCCCGGGGTGGCTGGACAAGGCACTCAAGCACCGCCACCGCTCGACCGCCTTCCTCGACAACGTCGTGCTGCTGTGCCCGTCGCCCGAGTGGATCGCCCGGCTTCCCGGCGCCAAGCTGCCCGACCGCAACGACTTCATGGCACTGGACGCCGACGAGCGACGCCGCCGCTGGCGTATCGGCGTGGCGGAGAGCCAGCGGCTGGCCGACGATTTCGCCGCGTTGACCGCGCGCGACACGATCGAAGCGCTGCCGCTTTAGAATCCCCGCTCCCTCCCCTCACAAGAGCGAGAAAGGCACCCTGGTTATGACACCGCGAACTACGACCACCTTCACCGGCACCACCGGTAACTAGTCGGCCGCGGCTCGTCACGTCTTCTCGCCCTTCACGGGCAACGAACAAAGCGCGGCACCTGGCCGCGCTTTTTCATTTCTGCCCCTGACACGGAGCACCCCATGATTTCCATCCAACTCCCCGACGGCTCGCGCCGTGAGTACCCCGCCGCGCTGACGGTCGGCGACGTCGCTGCCAGTATCGGCGCCGGCTTGGCCAAGGCCGCTTTAGGCGGCAAGGTTGACGGCAAGGTCGTCGACCTCAGCCATGTCATCGACCACGACGCCCAGGTCGCCATCGTCACCGACAAGGACGCCGATGGTCTGGAGCTGATCCGCCACTCGACGGCCCACCTGCTGGCCTACGCCGTCAAGTCGCTCTACCCCGACGCCCAGGTCACCATCGGCCCGGTCATCGAGAACGGCTTCTATTACGACTTCGCCTACAAGCGCCCGTTCACGCCCGAGGACCTGGCCGCCATCGAGTCCAAGATGACCGAGCTGGCGAAGAAGGACGAGAAGGTCGTGCGCCGCGTGCTGCCGCGCGACGAGGCCGTCGCGCATTTCAAGGCCATGGGCGAGGCCTACAAGGCCGAGATCATCGAGAGCATCCCGGCCGACCAGGACGTGTCGCTGTACGCCGAAGGCGCCTTCGAGGATCTGTGTCGCGGCCCGCACGTGCCGTCCACCGGCAAGCTGAAGCACTTCAAGTTGATGAAGGTGGCCGGCGCCTACTGGCGCGGCGACCACCGCAACGAAATGCTGCAGCGCGTCTATGGCACCGCTTGGGCGACCAAGGATGACCTGCAGAAGTACCTGACGATGCTGGAGGAAGCCGAGAAGCGCGACCACCGCAAGCTCGGCAAGGAACTGGACCTCTTCCACATGGAGGAGGCGTCGCCCGGCACGGTGTTCTGGCACCCCAAGGGCTGGACGCTGTGGCAGCAGGTGGAGCAGTACATGCGCCGCGTCTACCAGGACAACGGCTACCAGGAGGTCAAGGGCCCGCAGATCGTCGACCGGTCGCTGTGGGAGAAGTCCGGCCACTGGGAGAAGTACCGCGACGCGATGTTCACGACCGAGAGCGAAAAGCGCGAGTATGCGCTCAAGCCGATGAACTGCCCCGGCCACATCCTGATCTTCAAGCAGGGCGTGAAGAGCTACCGCGACCTGCCGCTGCGCTATGGGGAGTTCGGGCAGTGCCACCGCAACGAGCCCTCGGGCGGCCTGCACGGCATCATGCGCGTGCGCGCCTTCACGCAGGACGACGGCCATATCTTCTGTACCGAAGACCAGATCCTGCCGGAATGCGTGGCCTACACGGACCTGCTACAGAAGGTCTACAAGGATTTCGGCTTCACCGACATCCTCTACAAGGTCGCCACGCGGCCAGCCGCGCGCATCGGCTCCGATGAGCTCTGGGACAAGGCCGAGCATGCGCTGATGGAGAGCCTGCGCCGCGCCGGCGTCGACTACGTCATCGCGCCGGGCGATGGCGCCTTCTACGGCCCCAAGATCGAGTACACGCTGAAGGACGCGCTCGGCCGCGAATGGCAGTGCGGCACGATGCAGGTGGACTTCAACATGACGGTGCGCCTGGGCGCCGAGTTCGTCGATGAAGACGGCCAGCACAAGGCGCCCGTCATGCTGCACCGCGCCATCGTCGGCAGCCTGGAGCGTTTCATCGGCATCCTGATCGAGCAGCACGCCGGCGCGCTGCCGGTCTGGCTGGCTCCGACGCAGGTCGTGGTGGCCAACATCACCGATGCGCAGGCCGATTACGTGTCCGAAATTGTGAAATCGCTGCAAAAACAAGGGCTTAGGGCCTCAGCCGATTTGCGCAACGAGAAGATCACCTATAAAATCCGTCAGCATTCCATGCAAAAGCTGCCGTACATCCTCGTCGTGGGTGACAAGGAAAAGGCGAATGGCAGCGTTGCGGTACGCGCCCGTGGCAACCAGGATCTCGGCGTGATGCCCCTGCAGGACTTCCTCGACAGGATCTCCGCAGACATCACCAACAAGGTCTGACAGAGCCGTCCGGGCGCTATTTGTTTTGTTTGGGCCCCTCGCCTTGGGGCTCGTTGAAAGGTCCACACCATCGCTACGTTTGCCGACCGTCGCGCGATTCCGGAGCGCAAGCACCGCCTGAACCGCGAAATCATGGCTCCCGAAGTCCGCCTGAACGGCCCCGAGAATGAACCCATCGGGATCGTCAGCATCCAGGAAGCCCTGCGCATGGCGGGCGACCTGGACGTGGACCTGGTCGAGATTTCCCCCACCGCCAATCCGCCGGTCTGCCGGCTGATGGACTACGGGAAGTTCAAGTACATCGAGCAGAAACGCGCTGCAGAGGCGAAAGCCAAGCAGAAGGTCATCGAGATCAAGGAAGTCAAGTTCCGCCCGGGCACGGACGAAGGCGACTACCAGATCAAGATGCGCAATCTGCGCCGCTTCATCGCCGAAGACGGCGACAAGGGCAAGGTCACGCTGCGCTACCGGGGCCGCGAGATCACGCACCAGGACATCGGCATGCGCCTGCTGGAGCGGATCCGCGACGAATTGGCCGACGTGGCGGTGGTCGAGAACATGCCGAAGCTCGAAGGTCGGCAGATGATCATGGTCCTGGCGCCCAAAAAGCGCTGAGATCGACAGAGTTCAACCGGCGGGTTTGGTCGCCTGCCGGTTCACAAGTCTCCTGAGGCCAACAAGCATGCCGGGCTCTTTCGGCATCGCCCCAGGGACACACTTAAAAGGAGCATTCACATGCCCAAGATGAAGACCAAGAGCAGCGCGAAAAAGCGTTTTCGCGTTCGTCCGGGTGGCACCGTCAAGCGCGGTCAGGCGTTCAAGCGCCACATCCTGACCAAGAAGACCACGAAGAACAAGCGTCACCTGCGCGGCGCTGTGAACGTGCACGAAACCAACATGGGTCACATCGCTCAGATGCTGCCCTTTGCTGGTCTGTAATCCCACCAACGACTCAAGGAGAAACACATGCCTCGCGTCAAACGTGGTGTTACCGCTCGCGCCCGTCACAAGAAGGTCCTGGCCCTGGCCAAGGGCTTCCGCGGTCGTCGTAAGAACGTCTTCCGCATCGCCAAGCAGGCGGTGATGAAGGCGGGCCAATACGCCTACCGTGACCGCCGCACCAAGAAGCGCGTCTTCCGTCAGCTCTGGATCGCCCGTATCAACGCCGCCTCGCGTGGCCTGGGCCTGTCCTACAGCAAGTTCGTGGCAGGTCTGAAGAAGGCCCAGATCGAGATCGACCGCAAGGTCCTCGCCGATCTGGCCGTCAACGACCCGGCTGGTTTTGCCAGCATCTTCGCCAAGGTGAAGGCCGCGCTCGCCTGATTGCGACCCACTTCGGCTGACGCCGAAGTACGCAACTTTTGGGGCCGGTCACCTGCGTGACCGGCCCTTTTTGTCTTCGACGCAAGGGCCCTGCCCTTGTCATTCCGATTTCCGAATGTCTGATCTCGACGCTCTTCTTGAGGCGGCACGAAGCGACTTTGCCGCTGCGCCCACACCCGCCGAACTCGAAAACGCCAAGGCCCGTTTCCTTGGCAAGTCCGGCCGCGTGACCGAACTGATGAAGGGCCTCGCGGCCCTCAGCATCGAGGAGAAGAAGACCCGCGGCGCCGAGATCAACCAGACCAAGGTGGCCATCGAAGCCGCCCTGACCGCCCGCCGCGACGCGCTGGCCGCCGCCGAGCTCGAGAAGCAGCTCAAGGCCGAAGCGCTCGACGTGACCCTGCCCGGCCGCCAACGCGGCACGGCCGGCCTGCATCCGATCACCCGCGCGATGGAGCGCATCGAGGCCATCTTCGGCTCGATGGGCTTCGACGTTGCCGACGGTCCCGAGATCGAAACCGACTGGTACAGCTTCTCGGCCCTGAACAATCCCGAGAACCACCCCGCCCGTTCCATGCAGGACACGTTCTACGTCGACATGAAGGACGAGAACGGTTCGTGGCTCAACCTGCGCCCGCACACCAGCCCGATGCAAATCCGCTATGCGCAGGCCCATGCCAAGCGCTACGCAGGGCAAGACACGATGCCCGAGATCCGCGTCATCGCGCCGGGCCGCACCTACCGCGTCGACAGCGACGCCACCCACTCACCGATGTTCCACCAGGTCGAAGGCCTGTGGGTGGGCGAGAACATCTCGTTCAAGGACCTGAAGGCGGTCTACCTGAACTTCATCACCGCCTTCTTCGAGACCGACCAGCTGCGGTTGCGCTTTCGCCCCAGCTACTTCCCGTTCACGGAGCCCAGCGCCGAGATCGACATCATGTTCGAGAGCGGTCCGCTGAAGGGCCGCTGGCTGGAGGTGTCGGGCTCGGGCCAGGTCCATCCACAGGTCATCCGCAACATGGGCCTGGACCCCGAGCGCTACATCGGCTTCGCCTTCGGCTCCGGCATCGACCGCCTGGCCATGCTGCGCTATGGCGTCAACGACCTGCGCGCCTTCTTCGACGGCGACCTCCGCTTCCTCTCGCAGTTCAAGTAATTCAGTAGAGCTATGCAATTCCCCGAGTCCTGGCTGCGCGAGTTCTGCAATCCGCCGCTCAACACCCAACAGCTGGCCGAGCTGCTGACCATGTCCGGCATGGAAGTGGAAGAGCTGCGCCCCGTCGCACCACCCTTCCACGGCATCGTCGTCGCCGAAATCCTCGAAGCTGAGCAGCACCCCAACGCCGACAAGCTGCGCGTCTGCAAGGTCAACGCCGGTGGTGCGGAGCCGCTGCAGATCGTCTGCGGCGCCCCCAACGCCCGCGTCGGCATCAAGGTGCCGCTGGCCACCGTTGGCGCCGAACTGCCGCCGGGTGAAGACGGCAAAGCCTTCAAGATCGGCGTCGGCAAGCTGCGCGGCGTCGAGAGCTTCGGCATGCTGTGCTCGGCCCGCGAGCTCAAGCTCAGCGAAGACCACGGCGGCCTGCTGGAGCTGCCGGCCGACGCCGTCATCGGCGAAGACATCCGCAAGCACCTGAACCTCGACGACACGCTGTTCACGTTGAAGCTGACGCCCAACCTGGGCCATGGCCTGAGCGTGTTCGGAATCGCCCGTGAAGTCGCTGCGCTGACCGGCGCACCGCTGCGCAAAGCCGAGTTCCCGGCCGTCAAGCCCAGCATCGACGACAAGCTGCCTGTGCGTGTGGAAGCTACCGACCTCTGTGGCCGCTTCTCGGGCCGCATCGTCAAGGGCATCGACACCAAGGCGAAGACGCCTAACTGGATGGTCCAGCGGCTCGAACGCTGCGGTCAGCGCTCGGTGACGGCCCTGGTCGACATCTCGAACTATGTGATGTTCGAGTACGGCCGCCCGTCCCACATCTTCGACCTCGACAAGATCAGCGGCGAACTGGTCGTGCGCTGGGGCAAGGCCGGTGAGCAGCTCAAGCTGCTGAACGGCAACACCATCACCGTCGATGACAAGGTCGGCGTCATCGCCGATGCGCGCGAGGTCGAGTCCCTCGCCGGCATCATGGGTGGCGAGCACACGGCCGTGTCCGACGACACGAAGAACGTCTACGTCGAAGCCGCCTTCTGGTGGCCCGAGGCCGTCATGGGCCGTGGCCGCCGCTACAACTTCTCGACCGACGCCGGCCACCGGTTCGAGCGCGGCGTTGACCCGTCACAGACCGTCGAGCACATCGAGCGCATCACCCAGCTCATCATCGACATCTGCGGCACGGCCGACACCAAGGTCGGCCCGATGGACGACCAGTCGCCCAATGTGCCAGTGCGCCAGCCCGTGGCCCTGCGCGTTGCCCGCGCCGCCAAGGTCATCGGCATGACTATCACGCAGGCCGACTGCGAGCGCGTCTTCACGCGCCTAGGGCTCCCCTTCACGACCGCCGACGGCGTGCTGACCGTCACGCCGCCGAACTGGCGCTTTGACCTCCAGATCGAGGAAGACCTCATCGAGGAAGTCATCCGCGTGATGGGCTACCCGACGCTGCCCTCCACCGCACCGCTCGCGCCCATCGTGGGCCGAACCGGCTCGGAGTCGCGCCAGGCCAAGCACGCGCTGCGCCGCGCCGTCGCCGCGCGCGACTACTTCGAGACCATCAACTTCAGCTTCGTCGAGGAACGCTGGGAGCGCGAACTGGCCGGCGTCACCGATCCGATCAAGCTGCTCAACCCCATCGCCGCGCCGCTGTCGGTGATGCGCACCAGCCTCATCGGCAGCCTGGTGCAGGTGCTGCGTCACAACCAGGCCCGCCGCGCGACGCGCGTGCGCGTGTTCGAGCTGGGCCGCGTGTTCAAGCGCGACGCCTCGGTGGCCAGCGGGCCGCTGTCCGTCGCCGGCATCGAGCAGCCACTGCGCCTGGGCGGTCTGGCCTGGGGCCCGGCCGAGCAGCAGCAGTGGAGCCAGAAGGACCGCGCCGTCGACTTCTTCGACGTCAAGGGCGATCTGGAAGCACTGTTCGCACCACAGACACTGACCTTCGAAGCCGCGGAGCACCCTGCCCTGCATCCGGGCCGCAGCGCGCGCGTGAGCCTGAATGGCACGCCCATCGGCGTCGTCGGCGAACTGCACCCGCGCTGGCGCCAGGCCTACGAGATCAGCGGCGGCGCGCCCGTCGTCTTCGAACTGGACCTGGACGCCGCCCTGACCCGCAAGCTGCCCCAAGGCCAGCCGTTGCCGCGCCAGCAGGCCGTGCAGCGCGACCTGGCGTTGGTCGTCAAGGACAGCATCAGCCACGACGCGCTGATGGCCGTCATCAAGACGGCCGGTGGTGCGCTGCTGCGCTCGGCCAAGCTGTTCGACGTCTTCAAGCCTGCAGCCGGTTCGACGACCGATCTGCAGGCCGACGAGCGCAGCCTGGCCGTGCGCCTGGAACTGCTGGACGACGACGCCACGTTGACCGATGAACGCATCGAGTTGGCCGTAGCCGCCATCGTCGCGGCAGCGACCTCGCAACTCGGCGCCCGCCTGCGCGGCTGACCCTCAGGAGGAGGAACGAACCATGGACGCGAACGACGTCAAGAAAGAAGCCGCAGCGGTCATGATCGGCAGCCTTGAAACGCCCACGCTGACCAAGGCGGAGCTGGCTGAGCTGCTGTTTGACAAGCTGGGCCTGAACAAGCGCGAGTCCAAGGACATGGTCGAAGCCTTCTTCGACATCCTGCACGACAGCCTGGTCAAGGGCCAGGACGTGAAGCTGTCCGGCTTCGGCAACTTCAACATCCGCCGCAAGGCGCCGCGCCCGGGCCGCAACCCGCGCACGGGCGAGTCCATTCCCATCAAGGCTCGCAACGTCGTCACCTTCCATGCCTCCCACAAACTCAAGGGGCAGGTGCAAGGTGATGCGCCGGCCGGGGAAGACTTCGAGTAGAGTCTGCCCTCCTTTCGCGAACTTGTTGATTCGCAATGAGAATTTGCCATGGATAAGGCGCTTCCCGCCATCCCCGCCAAACGCTACTTCACCATCGGTGAGGTCAGTGAGCTTTGCGGCGTGAAGCCCTATGTGCTGCGCTACTGGGAGCAGGAATTCACCCAGCTCAAGCCCATGAAGCGGCGCGGCAACCGGCGCTATTACCAGCACCACGAGGTGCTGCTGATCCGCCGCATCCGCGACCTGCTCTACGACCAGGGCTTCACGATCAGCGGCGCACGCAATCAACTCAGCGAAGGCCTGCCGCCCGCCGCAGCGCAAAACTTCCGCGACGAAGCCGGGGCCGCCCAGGCCCTCGACGAAGTCCTGGATGGTGAGTTGGACGATGGCGATGCAGAGGTGCCAGCCGAGCTGACTCACGCGCCGACATGGCGCCACTCGGTCGCGCATGCCCAGCCGCTGAAGGCCGCCGAGGTGTCCACGTCGCTGCCGGTGCTGGCCGCCGAGCCGCTGACGTCGCTCGAACAGATCCGCGCCGAACTTCTTGCAATTCGCGCCTCGCTTCTGACCTGAGGCCTCATTTCTAGGCTATACTGCTTGGCTCAGTCGGGGCGTAGCGCAGCCTGGTAGCGCACTTGCATGGGGTGCAAGGGGTCGCGAGTTCGAATCCCGCCGTCCCGACCATTTTTATTGAAGTAGATCAACGGGTTACGTCGCAAGGCGTGGCCCGTTTTTCCTTGGCGGAACGTAAAACACCCTCCAGGGGTGGTTCCAGGGGTGGTTGCGCACATTGCGCCCCCTCCCCCTACCTCGATGGTGTGGCGGTGTTCCAGAGCGTTCCAAGCGCCGAGCCCGAGGTGGCACCGAAATTGCCGAGAGAATGACTGGATGGTCTGGAACATCCTCTTTCCGGTGAAGCGCAAGGTGCTACTGCCCTACCACTTCACTGCCGACACCATGCTGCCATTCTTGGCCCAGGTGGTGGACGAACAGCGTGACGCCAAATGCTCAACCGTGGTGTTCGATTTCCAACGGCTGGTCTTCGTTGAACCAGTGGGCGTCGTCGTGCTCTCGAACGTCATCGAGTATTTCAAGCAGCTCGGCTGCAAAGTCTCGTTCACGAATCACACGACGGTCAACAACGGAACGCAGTTCCTTGACGACTCAGGGTTCTTCGAGCGCTACCTGGGTCAAAGCGTGTTTCCCGGAAGTCGGGTTCGAAGCACAACTGTGCCTCTGCAGTTGATCCACAGCGAAAAGGCGCAGCAGTACCTGCTGCACACCCTCATGCCCTGGGTTGGACGAGAGGTCGGGCTTTCGCCGGAATCGCTGGCCAGCGTGAGGGTGTCGCTTGAAGAGGTAATGCACAACGTGCGCGACCACTCCGGAGTGAGGGTTGGATGTACCTTCGCGCAGCATTTCCCGCAGAGGAACCGAATCCAGATTGCGATTTCGGACTTCGGCGACGGCATACCCAACGTCGTGCGTACGAAGCTGCCCGGCACCAGCGATCCCGCCGCCTTGCGGCTGGCCTGCCAAGAGGGCTTCACAACGCAAAGCAACGTGCAGAACCGAGGAGCGGGACTACCTACGCTGATCCGCTACGTGACACAGAACAATGGAGGGAACGTGCTAATTGCGGCAGGTGAAGGCGCGCTTTCAGCTGCCCCAACACCCAATGGCACCCACCCGTATAAGATCACCACACGGACCAGTGACGGCTTCTATCCTGGCACGCTGGTGAGGGTCATCCTTCGCACCGATACCCTTGAACGGGCCGCAGATGATGCGGCTGTGGAGTCATTCACATGGTAGTAAAAGTCGCGGAGCACGTAGCTGCTGCCTCTTCCTACGCCGATGGGGATGTCATCTTCCGCCTCCTCATTGAGCCCGTGCAGAAGGGCGAACCGGTGACGGTTGATTTCACCGGCATCACCTCTGTTCCCTCGGCTTTCGTGAATGCCGCGTTTGTCCGGTTGCTCGAGCATGTTTCGTTTGACCAAGTGCGCAGGACCTTGCGATTCGAGCAGTCAACGCGCCAAATCAACGATCTGATTCGAAGCCGATTCGAGTTCGTATCCGGACAAGGCAGGTAGTGGTCGCCATGTGAGGCGATGTCTTCCTGCGCGATGCGCAGGGTGTCGGGCATCCAGGGCCGAGGCGGGGCACTACACCCTCAGGACTGCATCACCTCGCCTCGGCGGCCGCTTGCATGCGGCCTCATCGCTCAAGCCCAGCAACCGGAATAGCCGGTGGGCCAGGGGTGTCGCCGAGCCAATGCAGGGGTGTTCGCGAGGGGCGCCAGCGGGGCCTTCCGCTTGTCCCTCGGACGTGCTCAATGTCCCAGCAGGCAGCACAAACCGCAGCGATGGCGAGGCCCGCGGGACGCCATCGAGTCCACCTATAGGGGCGCCTTCCCTGCCCTTGGCCAAGCCATGTATGGCGCACCGCGCGCGCATGGCACCGCAACGCCGCGAGGACGAAAGCCGCGCAAACGCGACGCCGCGCCTCAGAAAACCCTGCCGATAGATAGCCGAGCTGGCCCCTTGCGGCGCAGAGTCGAACGCCGGTGGAACTCCGCAAGGAGTTCGGCCGGCGGCTCGACGGGCAGCGCTGGAGTCGCCTCGCCAGGACTCAGAGGCGACACTTCGCTGAGGTGAATGCTGGGCATGCCGAGTACCCACGCGATGCGCCGCACGGGGTCTTTGCAGGCATCCAGCGATCAGGCCGCAACGCTGAAGGGGCGCCTCAGGTATTGAACGGCCCGGCAACTGCAAGGGGGGGTGCAAGAGGCCCTGGACGCACACCAGGGGGATCAAACGCAGGTGGCCAACGAGGCCGTCAAACCAGTGTGCGGGGCCTCAGCGAGGGGCTCCGACAGGCCTCACAGATGCGCGCTCGAAGCATGTTCTCGGCCGATCCAGGTCGCTGCAGGCGGGGCTCTGTGCCAGCAGATTTGGCGGGTGCGCGAGAGTGGTGCGAGCTCCACGATGGCGGGACGCAGGGCCTCGAAGGGTGGCAGTGCGCCGGCGCCGAGAGTGCGCGCAGAGGCGCAGGGTGGTCGAGCCCTCCGACGTTAGAGAGAGTCATGCAGCATTGGGGCGCTGTCCGACGGCGCGAGCGCTGGGTCAACGCCGTCGTCCGACCTTGTGGATTTGACGAGGGCCGGCGCGCGACCAGTCAGCGACGCGGCGAACGCGCCACGCGCGAATGGATCGTCCGTCGGCACACGCTGATGGCACGGCCGTTACTCCACGACGGTCACCACCAGCGTCACCGCCAAGATGTTCCGTCGAGCTCACCGCGACCTGTACGCCGCCGACGCTCCTAGGGCCACCACGGTGAACGTTCGTCACGATGTTCAAGTGCAACCCTGACCATGACCGCGGTCCACCTCGTGGTGGCGCATCTGTGCGGACCTCCGGCAGCGTGCGCCGCGGAATGCCAAGGCATCGTCCAAGGGAAGCGCGCTAGCACCTTCCCAGGTGCAGCAAGAAGCGCCAGGCCGGCACCTCGGAGCGTCACTGCGTCGGGTAGGCCTTGAAGGCTTACGACATGACCCGCTTCCGCATCAGCACAGGCCATGGCTCGCAGTACCCACTCGTGGTCGACAAGACGAGCATCAGCGTGGAGGGATCGCTAGCCTAGATGCTTCTCAAGCGCCGTGGCCGGCCCGCGGCGCTCTCCTTGGTTAGCGTGCCGTGCGACGTCACGGAGCTCCGTGGGTACGAGTCCCTAGAGTTCGTCTTCGACTCCATAACGGGACTCGGCCAAGTGTCAGAGGTTCGCGCCGCCGGGGGCTCAAGTGGAGGCGTTGCGTGACAGCCCGCGGTGATGCCGCCTGGCCGAGGTTCATGCCTACCCGCGCTCCGCCGGTGCGAAGGACGCGGATCATCGGGCGTGCACGGCACGCATCCGCGACGCGGACGATTCGGCGTACTCAATGAAGCCCGCGCACCTTACCGCTACGCATGCCAACCATGGTGGCCGTTTCGCCCTATACGGGAGGTAGGCAACAACCCATGGAGACCCCTTGACTACCGACAAACTTGAATCCAGCGTTGCTCAGGCTGAGGCCGCTATCGACGCCGCATACAAGCAGAGGGTTCTCACCCTTTGGAAAATCACGGATGCCGTCGTCGCGCGACATTCGCTGCTCATCTACCACCTCGCCGAGGAGGGCATCTCGCCTTACTTGACCGATGCTGAGCGCGCAGAGCTGAAGGCAGCGGAGGATGCAGCCAAGCAAGCATTCAACGCTCGCTACAAACGCTGACTACGCGCCTCATGGCGCGGCGGGACCTCCGATAGTCGAAGCGTACGGTGGTGGCACTCCAATCTGCCTGGCGTCACATCATGCGACGCCGACCGCGCTATACAGGTGTGCAGGCCGACCATGTGCTAAGCCCGCACCACTCCTCTGAGGTCAAGTCCACTCTTGCGGCGTCTCCACCGAGACGCCGCCTTTTTGGCCCCACTTGGCAACGCCCCCCGCCGGAGTACGCCGTCAGCCATCACGCCCAAATTTGACAATGTCAAAAATATTCATATCATTCCCCTGACTCTGTCATGAGGCTGGTATGAGAGATGACCTGCATCGTTCTGTCCCTCCACGAAACCATTGGGCTCGCGTCCTTCGTCTTGTTTGCAGTCGCGCGTCGGAAGACGAACTACGTGAGGCTATGACGAAGGCTGTCCGGCGTGACACTGAATGGCTCGGCACCCCCTGGGGCGGGCAGTTCCAGGCCACGCTTGAGCGCAGCGGCGCTGACCTGTTCCCACAGGAACAGCTGAGGGCTGAGCTCAACAGGCTGATGCGCTTCTGTCCGAGTCAGCACGCAAGAACTAGCTGCGAAATTGCGCTCGGCCAATTGGCGCGTGATGGCACGCCCGGCCCGGACTTCAAGACCAGGGTTATGGACCGGGCGATGCGGGTGCAGGCTGGCGACTGCGTTGAACTTGTGGCTTCCCGGGTCGCCAGCCGCTTCGACTTGAACCAAGCGGGCCAGGTACGCCGTCGACTTGCCGGGGTCTTGCCAGGCTGTGACTTGACCAAAGAACCGCCCAAGCGCGCAAGGGCCGCAAAGCCCACCATTGACGAAGACCTTGATAGCCCGCTGGCGCTAGCACTATGAGCACCCTCAACATTGATCCCGCGGTCACCGGCCGTTTGGTCATATCGGAAACGCTGGCATCACGCGCAGGAGATGGGCTGCTCGTCCGTGCGTTGGACGGCAGGACCACGTTCGAGACCAAACACCTACACGAATACTGCTTCAGCTCGCCTACGCCGCTGTCCCACGACGTTGCCCTGCTATTGGGCGCCGTGCGTCTGGCTGACCGCGGCTTCAACCGACACCATGCTCAAGGCTGGTCGCGCAAGCTGCAACTTGAGCTCCCTGTCTTCGAGTTGCACACCTGGAGGGATCACGAGGTCAAGGACCGCCTTGAAGACTGCCTCAACTTCATCAGTGCAGATCGCTGGGAGTTCGACTTCGTGAAGCGTCGGCGCAAAGCTCCCCCTGGGGGGCAGGTGCACCTGATCCAGTCACCCGATGCGCCGCGTGTCTTCGTACCCTTCTCCCACGGGCTCGACTCGTACGCGCAAAGCACCCTGCTCCAGGCACGGGACAAGGTCGAAATCGTCCCCGTCAACATCAATGCGCGTCGTCGTGTTGGTGCTTGGGGCACTCTGGGCCGTCGCGGTAGACCGCGGGCGGTGCCGGTCTCGTCGCAAGTTGACGAGCCCAAACACCCCGAACAGAGCTTCAGGACCAGACCGTTCATCTTCGATTTGATGGCCGCATACGGCGCAGCGATTTCCGGTAGCCATCGCGTGCTGGTGCCCGAGAACGGCCAGGGCAGCCTTGGCGGCTCGTTAGTCCCCTTGGGCGCTGAGGCCCCCCATCGCAGTTGCCATCCCGGCTTTACCACCCGGCTTGCCGGCCTGGTCAGGGCATTGACGGGTGCAGACGTCACGTTTGAACACCCCGGCCTCTTCCAGACTAAGGGCCAGGTGCTTGCTGCGCTGGCCCGTGTCGAGCCTGCTGCCAGTATCTGGCTCACCGAACATGCCTCCTGCTCATACGATTCACTGCATGCACATCGCAACGGCCATAAGGTCCACTGCGGAGTGTGCGGCAACTGCCTTCTGCGCAGGCTGTCCGTCTATTCAGCAGGGATCACTGACCCCACGCCATACCTGGCAGAGGACCTGCACGCCACCTCGCTGGAAAGGTCCTTCCCCTCGGGGGACAAGCCAGCAGAGTTGCACGCCTACAGCGACATTGCTCTGAACGGTGCGCGCAGCATGCAGCGGCTGGCCGAGTTGGCCAACGATCCAGACGCACCTCGCGTCTGGGCAGAGATTGACGGTCTCGCGCAGTACCAGGTGAGACCGACGCAAGAGGTGGAGAAGGATATGTACTCGTTTCTAGGACAACATCGCGACGAATGGTCAGCGTTCCTACGGCACTGCGGCAAGCGGTCCTGGGTGACGCAGTTGGCGGGGGCCTGACGTGGCCTTCAACATCGACGTCAAGCCTGAGGTGCTTGGCGCGCGTCTGAAGGCCGCTCGTGGCCTCAAGCGGCTCACGCAGGAGGCCGCGGCTGACGCCTTGGGCTTCGCCAGAACCACCTTGGTCGCCATCGAGGGAGGCAAGCGACCGGTCAGCCCCCAGGAGCTACGGCTTCTCGCTGCCCTGTATGAGGTGCCTGAAGGCGAACTGCTGGATCAGCAACGGCCCGAGGTCCAGATGGAAGTGGATTTCCGCTCCGCCATGCGAAGCGACCTAGCAAAGGATGAGGTGCTCGTCGCTTCCCTGCTGAACCGCCTGGCAGTCAGCACGGTGCAGTTGGAAAACCTCGTCGAGCAGAAGCCGCCCAAGCTCGACCTTCCCGAGATGAAACTGAGCAAGTCGTCGTCGCTCGAACAACAGGCGGAGGATGCCGCGTTGGCGTTGCGTACTCGGCTGGGCATTGGCCTTGGCCCCATTCAAGACCTCACGGCATTGATGGAGTTCGAGCTGGGGCTGCGGGTCTTCGAACGGCCGCTGCCGTCAAGCATCAGTGGCGCGGTGGCCTATGACGAAGCGGCTGGAGGTTTCGTCCTTCTGAACTCGCTGCATCCCCTACCCCGTCGGCGTGTCACCGCCGGGCACGAGGTGGGCCACGCGCTGATGCGCAAGGCCGGCATTTCCATCGTCTTCGAAAGCGACAAGGGCAGCGAACGGGAAGAGCGTTTCTTCGACCTGTTCGGCATCGCGTTGCTGACGCCGGCTCCGACGGTTCGGAAGAAGGCGGACGAGCTGCGCACGATGTTCGGTGCCTTCGCCGTCCGGCAGTTGTTGATGATGGCTGTCTTCTTCAACGTGTCCATCGAGGCAATGACTCGGCGGATGGTGAGCTTGGGGATTCTGGCCGACGGTACGTACGAGCAAATCAAGTCGAAGAAGATCGGCCTAAAGCACCGCGAGCGGGTCGAGCAGGAGATGCACGACCAGCGTGAAGTTCGCCCCTTCACGCCGAGGGCGCTGCTGCTGGCCAGCATTGCTCATCAACGCGAGCTGCTTTCCGAGCAGCAGATTGCGGCAATGCTTGAGCTGGACCTCATCAGCGTTCGCAGTGCGCTGGAGGATGGCCTAGGTGGCATAAAGGAGGGCGCACTTGAGCTTTCTTTGTGACCACCTGCCACCAGGATCAGTAGTTCTCGATGCCAGCTCGATCATCAACCTGCTCGGATGTGGGGACATCCAAGGTGTCCTTGAGGCCCTGGGCACGCCCAGCCTGGTTGAGGAGAAGACCTTTGCGGAGGTTAAGCGGCACCCTCTGAAGGGCAAAGATCACCACGCCGAATTGGACGGCTTAAGAAAAGCCGGCCTACTGGTCGTCGACCGCATGAGCGACGAAGAGTACGACGTGTACTTGTCGCTGGTCTCACGCCCCCTGGCGGGCAAGCTAGGCGATGGCGAAAGCGCGGCAATCGCGCTCGCGCATCGCGGCTACACGGTAATCTTGGACGAGAACAAGGCCCACGGCATCGTCGCCAGAGAGTTCAAGTCTCTGAACCAGGCCAGTACCCACCGCCTTATGCTGACCGCGGGGCACCGGGCAGGCTGGCGCATTGATCGGGTTCAAGCCCTGCTGCTCGCCGCGCGCACGCACGCACGTATGGGCGTCCCTCGAGACGAGCGCGACGACCTGGAGCGCTTCATGGACGGGTTCATCGGCTGGCCGCCCTACTAAAGCCACTTGCATCTCCTCAGGCCGCGGCCAGGTCCCTGCGCAGCAGTTCGACTGACGTCATGGAGGCCCGCCGATCTGCCTGAAATGCATCGTGCTGACGACGCGGAGTGACCGACCTTGCCAGCATCAACTGCAGCTCCTCACTCGCAGCGATTCGACGCCGCGCCTCCAGGATGGCGGGGCCGAACTCGGGGCTGAGCCGAAGCTTTTGTTCTAGGTAGCCGTCGTGACGTTCGGGGAACACACGCCACCACGCCACGATGTTGTCAGGGTCGTTCAGGTTCAGCCACATCGCGTGCCTCGGCCAACAGAAGACTGGATGCACAACTGTACAAAACAACAGCATTTTTCGCAAGGCCAGTTGTGCGTGCTGCCGTCGAAAATCTTCCAACATCAACCACTACCAACATCGTGGGCACCGAAATCTCCCTCAACGTCGGGGGCATCGCCGTCGACTGGGCCAAGAACGCCATTGGCATACACCATGGGCCGCTCTTTCAGGAACAGGACCGACAGCGCCTCCACTGCGACCAAGTCAACTATGACTACCTTACTGAGCACGGTGAAGACGCAAGCGAGCCGGAGATGTCGTTCAGCCGGCTGGTTAAAGGGGTCGTGGCCCGCCTGGAGATGCTCGGTGTAGGGCTGCAGAACGTGCGCTCAGCCTACGACGCCGCTGCGAAAGAGTGGGTTGAGCTGCACGAAATGCTTGCCGAGAGTAGTACCTCAGGTGAGGCCGAGCCTGAAGTGGCCCAGCCAATGAGCTTTGACGAGTTTGTTGCCTTCGTCCGTGCTCATCCGCTGAACGAACTCCATGGGCAAGCCGACTGGAGCGCTGAGCGACGAGGACGCTTGGGGCGATTCAACGACTGCGCGGACGTTGACCGCATCCCGTTCGATAGCGGACTTGAGTCCATGGCGTACTCTGAGCGCAGCTACTTTCTTACGGTCATCGGGTTCCTCGGTCCTTACGCCACGATACGGCTACTGGCTGAGAGTCCCGCCAATCTCGACCTCCCTGTCGTTTGGCAATACGGCCCACTGGTGTGGAACGGCTGGGCGACTGCCGAGCAGTTTCCAGCGGGGCCATCTCGGCGCCAAACTACGTTGGTGGCGACTGAAGGTAGTTCGGATGTACACATCCTCAGGCACGCCTTGAAGCTGCTGCGACCGGACGTCGCAGACTTCGTGCGGTTCATCGACGTCAGCGATAGGCACCCCTTTTCCGGCACCGGCAGCTTGGCGAACTTTGCCGAGGGTCTCGCCAAGATCGACGTGCACAACCAGGTGGTATTTGTCTTCGACAACGATGCCGAAGGCATTGACGCCGCTGCTAGGGTGAGCCGACTGAAATTGCCGCCCAACATGGGAGTGCTCGTGCTTCCGGACCTCGAGGATTTCAAGAGGTTCCCCGCCTCGGGCCCTAACGGCTTGGCTGACTCTGACATCAACGGCCGCGCCGCGGCGATTGAGTGCTACCTTGACCTGCGACTTGCAGGCCGCCCGCCCGCCGAAGTCCAATGGACCAGTTTCAAGAGGGACCCTGATGTCTACCAGGGGGTGCTCAAGCACAAGGGGTCGTACATGGACGACTTCCTCAAGCAGACCGAGCAATCGCTCACCGATGGTGGCTACGACACGAGCAAGATTGAGCGAGTGCTCGATGCGTTGATCGCAGAGTGCTGTCGTCTAGCTCAGGCCGTGGGGGATGGCCGTCCAATGGCAGCGCATGATTGACGGCCCGACTTACATCATGCGCCTAGTGGAAGTCGCGTGAGGTTGTCTCCAGCTCGCCGAGCAGCGGTGTAAGGTCTTCAAGCTCCTTGGCGATCAGACTACAGGCGTCACCGTCCCGCTGCCAGCAACCCTCAACTGCCAGCGCGCACGCATCAACTCGTTGCGCTGCGCATCTCGCACGCTGGGCCAGACGATGACCTGGACGTTGCCCGTCTCGTCTTCTAAGCTCACGAAGATCACCCCCTTTGCGGTTTCGGGCTACCGCTATGTGGCGGAGCGCAGCGGCGGCAGCGTTGAGGCCACCAGGCCTTTCAACCGCCGCTCCTGGTCGGACTGCGTCTGCGTTGAAACGCGCATCCGACGCCGCGCGAACGAGTGTCCAACCAGGCCGTGCGGCCAGCCGCACGCGTCTACCCAAGGTGAGAACACGATGCAGCCACGCAGGAGCTGTTCCCCCAGAAGAACAACGCTGCGCAAAAAGGACGTTAGGGGACGCCGAGAGCGAGCATTGAAGCGGGCATCCAAACGCCACCGCTAGGACAAACAAAAAACGGGTAAGGCGAGGTTGGTTTAAGTAGGTCTCAGCCATGGACCGTGCGCGCCAAGATCACCAATACGGAAATCGACACCAAATTGGTAGCCCATTTCGCACGGGCCGGGCGGTGGTTGATCACCCCACCGCGCGCATTAGTGCGCCAAGCGCGCGCATTAGTACGTCGGATGCGCGTAATAGTACGTACAATGTGCGCGCCATAGTACGTCTGATTCCCTCCACTGGAATGACCTCCTCAAGCACTGTTGCCACTGCAACGACGTCCCCCGTGTTGCCTGGAACCGCCAAACTCCACAGGAGCGTCGTTCTCATAGATGGACTGTTCAGGGGTGTCGCCAAGGCCGCGAAGGGCGCGAGACCACTCGTTGAACACGTCGGCGATTTTGATCACGGTAAGGCCGTCGCACGCTACACCGGTCCACAACTTGGAGCCGACGACCTGAGGCTGCTTCAAGCTGTGCTGGCAGTTGCGACCACCGCTCCTCGCACAAGAACCGGGGGGCCGTTCGCGCCCCTCGAAGTCCGATGCACCCTTGAGGCGCTCGGGCTTGCAGCGGGCTATGAGGCGGCCGGCAGTGGCGGAGTCAACAAGGGGTTCAAAAAGAGCCTCGCACGTTTTGCCGAGGGCGGACTCGCGTGGGAAAGCACGCCCGCGCAGAGCATTCCCAGCCAAGCGATCCTCGCGCAGGACCTTTCCGGTGCCAGCCTGCCACCACGGAGAGGCTTGGCCCGGGGAACCGGAAGAGCCACGCTATCGCTCGTTCTACATCCACTGCTGGCATCTGCGGTTCGAGCCGGTCGGGCGAGGACTCATTTCCTGCAGCTGGACATGAACGAAGTACGGCGACTCAGGAGCGATGCTGCGCGGCTACTTCACCATCGGCTGTGCCACCTGAACCTCGGTGAAGAAAAGGAGCACGGCGTCGACAAGTTGGTCGGCTACATGGCCGGCGAAGAGGCCAGCGCCCTCACTCGCCACCAGTGGCGGCATGACCGAGAGAAGCTTGATAGCGCGCTGTCAGAGCTTGAGCGGATCGGGTGGGGCGTCTCCAATGCTGGCCTGTCTTTGCAGGGCATTGAAAAGAAGCTCATACGCCGGCCGGCGATGCTGGCCTCTCCGGTCGCAGAAAGCTCCGCTGAAGCGACCGTGTACACCGACAGTGACCTAATCTAAGAGCCAAGCCGGTGGTTGGCTCCGCCCGCATACTCATCCTCCCAGCCCCAGGTCGGCTCTTTCGCTCACAAGTGAAGGCCCGATATTGCGCCTTATCGGGCAAATAGACGGCTCGCCTAGCCGGCAGATCGAGCATCGAATTCAGTCGGCCAGTGCTCGTAACACCTGCGACCGACTACGACTGACGGTTAGCGTCCTTCCGTCCCTCAGCTCTGCGCTTAGCTGCCCACTCGGCAAACGACGAAAACGCAGCACGGCATCCAGGTTGACGATGCAGCCGCGATGGATGCGCACAAAGCGCTGCGCGTCCAGCCGCTCCTCCAGCCGCGCCAGCGCCAGATGCAGCAGGTGTTGCGAGCCACCGGCATGCACGGCCACGTAGTCGCCCACCGCCTCGAAATGGCTGACCTGGTCGACCGCGACCGGGACGATGGCCGCCCCGCTTCGCACGAAGAGTCGCGTCACCGGCCCGCGGCCCAGCAACTCGGCCAGGCGCTCCAGTGCGGGCGGGCAGGGCTCGCCCAGGGCGGCGCGCACGCGCTCCAGCGTCGCGTGCAGGCGCTCGGCGCCGAAGGGCTTGAGCAGGTAGTCCATCGCGCCCAGCTCAAAGGCCGTAATGGCGTGCTCGGCATGGGCGGTGGTGAAGACCACCAGCGGCGGCGCGGCCGCGCCGATGTCGCGAAGGCGTTGCAGCACCTCCGTGCCCAGCAGGCCGGGCATCTGGATGTCCAGGAAGACCAGCTCGGGTCGCAACCGCTGGATAGCCGCCAGCGCCGCCGGACCGTCGGCCGCTTCGCCGACGCAATGCAACCAGGGCAGACCGCGCAGCAGGTGGCGCAGGCCGGCACGGGCGACGGGCTCATCGTCGGCGACGAAGGCGGTGACCGCAGCCGTCATGCCTCGTCCTGCGGCGCCGGCAAGCGCAGTTCGGCGCGCAGGCCCTGGCCGGGCGCGGTGCGCAAGTCCAGCGCCGCGCTGGCGCCATACAGCCCCGTCAGGCGTTCCCGCAGCCGGCGCAGACCGGTCCCGCCCGCCTCCAGCGCGGCGGGCTCTGCGCCCATGCCGTCGTCCTCCACGCTGACGCGCAGCTCGTCGCCGTCCATCTGCGCCCGCACGCGCAGCGTCGTCGCCGGCACGCGCGGCACGGCACCGTGGCGCACCGCGTTCTCCACCAGGGTCTGCAGCGCGAAGCTGGGCAGCGTGGCGGCCAAGGCCTCGGGCGTGAAGTCGGCATCTACGACGAGTCGCTCACCGAAGCGGATGGCCTCGATGTCGAGGTAGAGCTGCACGACCGACCACTCCTCGCGCAGCGTGACCAGCTCGCGCGGGTTGTCGAAGCTCGCGCGCAGCAGCGCCGCGAGCTGCTCGGCCGCCCGTGTCGCGCGGTCCGGGTCCAGCGGGATCAGCTGCACGACGGTGTGCAGCGCATTGAATAGGAAATGGGGGTGCAGCTGCGCGCGCAAGGCCGCCAGCTGGCTGCGCGCCTGCAGCGCCTCCAGCTGCGCGTGGCGCGCGGCAGCACGCTGTGCGTAGGCGACGCCGGCAATCATCACGTAGAACCAGATGCCCGTGACCAGATAGGTCGCCAACCCCGGTCCGAGCACCAGCACCAGGCGATGCGCGAGCAGGCTCTCGACCAGGCTGTTGGCAGCCACCCAGGCAATCGCATAGACCATTGCGGCCAGCGCATGCTTGGCGATGAAGCCCAAGCGCATCGGATGCGGCCACGGCAGGCGCGCCGTGAAGCGGTGCACGACGAGGCCCAGCACGGCCGCCGTCGCCATCAGCCGCACCGAGTAGTGCAGGGCCGACGCAAAGCCGGTGCCATGCACCGTCATCATCAGCACCGCGAACAGCGCGGCCACCGGCAGCCAGCCGATCAGCCATTGCACCCAGACCCAGCCTCGCCCCATAGTGCCTGGCGCCTAGCGGGCTGCCTTGCGCGACACGCGCTTGGCCACCACCGTCAGCGTTCCTTCCTCCCAGTTCGCGCCATTGTCATAGGAGCGGTCCTGGCGCATCTTGAAGCGCTCGGCTGTGATTTCCATGAAGCGCGTGCGCGTCAGCATGGGCTTGCCATCGTTGGTCAGGCCGCTCCCCTCCAGCCGCATCTCCCCGCCCTGCCACTGGCCACTGCTGCTGCCGAAGCGGGCGCGGTAGACGTCCAGCCCGCTGACCAGCCAGCGCTGGGTCTTGGCGTCGAAGATGCGTTGGCTGTAGCTCAGCGACCGCGGGTTGCCCGAGGCGTCGACGATGCGCAGTTCGTCGTCCAACCCATGGCCGTCGAAAGCCTTCCACGCCTTCCAGCTCCCCACCAGCTTGGGAGCGCCGTGGATCATCGCGGCCAGGCCGCTGACCTTGGGCGTGACCTCCAGCTCCCACTGCCCGACGAGGAAATCGAACTGCGCTGCCTCGGCGGGCGCGGCAGCGGCGGCGCCGGCACCCCCGCCGTGCTGGGCATGGGCGATGCCGGTCAGGGCCAGGGCGAGAGACAGGACGAGGGCTTTCATGGCGGCTCCAGGAGGGAATGCCGCCAGCATCGCGACGCGCGCGCTCGCCGGCGAGGCCCGAATCGCCGAGTGGCAGGACGAGACCGTCGAACGGTGTGCGCCATGGCCGCCCGCTTCCTACATTGGCCGGCATGCAGACCTCCTCTCCCGTCATCCGCCTGCGCGGCGTCGGCAAGAGCTACCCGGCAGCGGGTGGTGACTTCCATTCTCTCAGCGACCTCGACCTGGACATCGACCCCGGCGAGTTCGTCGCCGTCATCGGGCCTTCCGGCAGCGGCAAGTCCACGCTGCTCAACCTGCTGGCCGGCATCGACCGCGCCGGCAGCGGTGAGCTGAGCGTCGCCGGGCAAGACCTGCGCGTCCTGCCCGAGCGCGCGCTGTCGCGCTGGCGTGGCCGGGCGGTGGGCGTGGTGTTCCAGTTCTTCCAGCTGCTGCCCACGCTGACGGCGCTGGAGAACGTCATGCTGCCCATGGACTTCTGCGACCAGTGGCCCGCGGCGGAGCGCGCCGCGCGTGCGCTGGCCTTGCTAGAGCGGCTGGGCGTCGCCGACCAGGCCGACAAGTTCCCGTCCGCCCTGTCCGGCGGCCAGCAGCAGCGCGTTGCGCTGGCCCGAGCGCTGGCCAATGCACCCAGCCTGCTGCTGGCCGACGAACCCACCGGCAATCTCGACTCAGCCAACGCCGAGGCGATGCTGACGCTGCTGGCCGGCCTGGCCCGGGAACAAGGCGTCACCGTCGTGATGGTCACGCACGAGGCGGCCGCGCTCAGCCAGGTGCAGCGCAGCCTGCGCCTGCGGGACGGCCGCCTTGTCGAGGACCGCCGCCATGGCTGACCGGCGCGCGCTGAAGAGCTGGCGCGACCTCTGGCAGCACCGCACGCGCAGCCTGCTCGTCGTGCTGGCCGTGGCCCTCGGGCTGACCGCCGCCGGCACCATCCTGAATGCCTGGGCGCTGGTGGAGCGCGCCACCGACCAGGGCTTTCGCGCCAGCCAGCCGGTGTCGGCCACGCTGGTGCTGGACCGCGCCGACGCCCAGGCCCTGGCGCTCGCCCGCACCCAGCCCGACATCGCCAGCGCGCGGCTGCGGCGCAGCTTGGGCGCCTCGGTGCTGGCGAATGGCCGCGCCCGCAATGCCGTCGTCGTCGCGCTGGACGACTTCGCCCGCGACGACATCGCCCGGCTGCAGGCCGAGTCGCCCGCCTGGCCGCCGGGCGACGCCGGCTTGTGGATGGAGCGTTCGTCGCTGGACTTCTCCGGCGCCAGCGTCGGCGAGCCGGTGTCCCTGCGCCTGGCCGGCGCGAGTGAATCGCAGACCGTCGACATCGCCGGCCTAGTCCGCGACGTCGGCCTGGCCCCGGGCTGGATGGAGAACCTTGTCTACCTATACGGCAGCGAGGCGGCGCTGGCGCGCCTGGGCGCACCGGCGGGCTTCAACGAGTTGCAGCTCCGCGTCCGCAACGGCGGCGCCACGCGGGCCGAGGTGAGGCACAGCGCCACCGCTCTGCAGGCCAGGCTGGAGGCGGCCGGCTTCACGGTCAAGTCCATCGACGTGCCGGAGCCGGGCCAGCACATCCACGCCGCGCAGATGGACTCGCTGCTGATGACGCAGGGTGCCTTCGGCGTCATGGCCCTGGTGGCCTGCGGCTTCCTCGTAATCAACCTCGTCAGCGCGATGCTGGCCGGCCAGGTGCGCGAGATCGCCGTCATGAAGGTGCTGGGCGGCTCGCCGCGGCAGATCGGCGCCATGGCGCTGACGCAGGCCGGCGCGCTGGGACTGCTGGCCTGCGCCATCGCGCTGCCGGCCGCTCTGTGGCTGGGGCGGACCTATGGCGGCCTGAAGGCCGAGCTGCTGAACTTCACCCTCGACGGCATCGCGACGCCGGCCTGGAGCATCCTGCTGCAGCTCGCCGTCGGCCTCGCGCTGCCCGTGGCCGCGGCTGCGCTGCCGGTGCGGGCCGCGCTGCGGCGGCCGGTGGGCGAGGCACTGCGCGACATCGGCATCACGCGCGAGGGCGAGGCCCTGAACCTGCGGCGGGGCGCGCTGGCGGCCCGTCTGGTGCCGCTGCTGGGCGGCTGGGCGCGGCCGCTGCTGCTGTCGGTGGGCAATGCCATGCGCCGCCGCCAGCGCATGGTGCTGACCGTGCTGGCCCTGGCCAGCGGCGGCGCGGTCTTTCTCGGCGCGGCCAACCTGCGCAGCGCCGTGCGCGGCTCGGTCGATGAACTCTTCGGCGCGCAGCGCTACCAGCTGCAGCTGCGCCTGGCCATGCCCGCGCCGGCCGCCCGGCTGGAAGGCCTGGCCGTCGAGGTGCCCGGCATCGCGCAGGCACAAGCCTGGCGCAACCTGCGCACCACCCTCGCCGGTGAGCCGCTAACGCTGCTGGGCGTGCCGGCCGATGGCCTGCTGGCGCCGCGCCTGATCGAAGGGCGCTGGCTGGACGGCGGCACTGGCGCGCAGCTTGTCGTCACCCGCTTGCTGCAGAAGCATCTGCCGGCGCTGGTGGTGGGCAGCACGCACCGCTTCGCCGACCGCGACTGGACGGTCATCGGCCTGGTCGACGGAGGCCCGCAGGCGCTGGCCTATGCCCCGCGCGCCGCGCTGGACGCCGTGGCTGGCAACGACCTCGCGAGCAGCCTGGTGCTGCGCCTGGAGCGGCCTGAGTCAACCATGGCGCTGCTCGATGCGGTGCGGCAGTTGCGCGAGGCCTTCACCGAGGCCGGCCATCCTGTCGCCGGCAGCCAGTCGCAGGCCGAGAACCGGCGCGTCGTCGAGGACCACCTGCTGATGGTGGTCGACTTCCTCGGCGGGATGGGCGTCGTCATGATCGCCGTCGGCGCAATGGGCCTCGCCTCGACGATGGGCCTGGCCGTGCTGGAGCGCCGCCGCGAGATCGGCGTGCTGCGTGCCATTGGCGCGGGCGACGGCGCCATCCTGGCCATGGTCCAGGCCGAGGGCCTGACGCTGGTGGTTCTGAGCTGGGTGGTCTCGCTGCCACTGTCCCTGCCGCTGAGCGCGCTGCTCGAAGTGGCCTTCGGCCGCATCATGTTCAGCGTGCCTTGGCGGCTGGTGCCAGGTCCGGGTGTGGTGCTGGGCTGGCTCGGCTTGATGACTGTCATTTCCCTGCTGGCCTGCACCCTGCCGGCGCGGCGGGCGCTGCGGGTCCCGGTATCGCGGGCGCTTGCCTACGCCTGAGATCAAACCCGCTAAATTTTGTAGAGATAAAGACGTTCATGTATTCTTATCTACATGAATTCAACCGGCTCGGCCTGGCTGCTGCTCGTCGTTTCCCTCCCCTCGACGGGTGCCACGGCGCGCATGCGCGTCTGGCGTGGCCTCAAGGCCCTCGGCTGCGCAGCCATGCGCGACGGCGCCTATCTGCTGCCCGGCGCCCCCGAGCGCGAGCAGGCTCTGCAGGCGCTGGGAGACGAATGCCTGCGTGAAGGCGGCAGCGCCTGGCTGATGCAGGTGCAGCCGCGCAGCGCCGACGAAGCCGCGGCATATGTGCAGCTCTTCGACCGTAGCAGCGACTACGCCGAGCTGCGCCAGGCCTGGAAGCAGGCTCATGCCGGCCTTGCCGCCCTGGGCGCGTCCGAGCTGATGCGCTTGCAGCGCAAGCTGCAAAAGGAGTTCGAGGCCTTGCGCGCCATCGACTTCTTCCCCGGCGAGGCCGCCGTCGAGACCGAGGCCGCCTGGAGCGACTTCAACAAACGTATCGAGGGCCTGCTGTCGCCGGACGAGCCGCAGGAGACCGAGGGCGGCATCGCGCAGCTGGACGCCGCCAAGTACCAGAGTCGCATCTGGGCAACGCGGCGGCGCTTGTGGGTGGACCGCGTGGCGAGTGCCTGGTTGATCCGCCGCTTCATCGACCGCGACGCGCGCTTCCAATGGCTGGCCAAACCGTCGGACTGCCCCAAGCGAGCGCTGGGCTTTGACTTCGACGGCGCCGCCTTCACCCACGTCGGCAACCGAGTGACCTTCGAGACCCTGCTGGCCAGCTTCGGCTTGGAAGGCGATCCGGCCCTGATGCGCCTGGGCGCGATGGTGCACGCCCTCGACGTGGGCGGTGAGCCTGTTCCCGAGGCCGGCGGCTTCGAGGCGGTGCTGTCCGGCGCCCGCGAGCGCTTGGCCGATGACGACGCACTGCTGGATGAGATCGGCACGGTACTCGATTCCCTGTACGCCCACTTCCAACGCAAAGCCGCCAAGCCGTCATGAACGACACGACTTCCACGCTGCCCCGCTACTCCCTTTGGCAGCTCGTCCGCTACATGCTGGCGCTAGGCACCTGGGGCTTCGGCGGCCCTGTAGCGTTGGTGGGCTACATGTACCGCGACTTGGTCGAGCGGCGCGGCTGGGTGTCCGAAAGTGAGTACAAGGAAGGCATGGCCCTGGCCCAGTTGATGCCCGGGCCGCTGGCGGCCCAGCTCGCCATCTACCTTGGCTACGTGCACTACCGCGTGCTCGGAGCGACGCTGGTGGGCATCGCCTTCGTGCTGCCGTCCTTCCTGATGGTGATCGCCATCGGCGCGGCCTACGTGGCCTTCGGCGGCATCGGCTGGATGCAGGCCGTGTTCTACGGCGTGGGCGCCTCCGTCATCGGCATCATCGCGATGAGCGCCTGGAAGTTGACCAGCAAGAACATCGGCAAGGACAGGCTGTTGTGGGTCATCTTCGCGGTCAGCGCGGCGGTGACCATCATCACCAAGTCCGAGGTCATCTGGGTCTTTCTCGGTGCTGGTGTGCTGGTGTGGCTGCTGCGTGCGCCGCCCAACTGGCTGGGCCGCGGCAGGTTGAACGTCAACGCGGCCCCGCTGGCCGCCTTCTTCGCGCTCGACCACCTCGACTGGCACAAGCTCGGCCAGGTCGGCGCCTACTTCGCCTACGCCGGCAGCTTCGTCTTCGGCAGTGGCCTGGCCATCGTGCCCTTCTTGTACGGCGGTGTCGTGCAGGAGTACGGCTGGCTGAACGACCGGCAGTTCGTTGACGCGGTCGCCGTCGCCATGATTACACCAGGGCCGGTCGTCATCACGACCGGCTTTATCGGCTTCCTGGTGTCGGGTTTCTGGGGCGCCGTCGTCGCCGCCGCGGCAACCTTCATTCCCTGCTACCTCTTGACCATCCTCCCGGCTCCGTACTTCAAGAAGCACGGCAAGCGCCCCGGCATCGTCGCCTTTGTCGACGGCGTGACGGCCGCCGCAATCGGCGCCATCTCCGGCGCGGTCGTCGTCATCGGCCAGCGCTCCATCACCGACCTGCCGACGGCCGCGCTGGCCCTCGTCACAGTGGGCGTGTTGTGGCGCTTCAAGAAGTTGCCCGAGCCCGTCATCGTCGCCGTTGCAGCGGTCGCGGGACTGCTGCTCTATCCCCTGACTCACTGACTCCGAGGAGACTCATGGATGCGCTGACCCTGCCATTGCCCTTCGACCCCGCGGGCCTGCACGGCCTGTCCGAGAAGCTCATCGTCAGCCACCACCAGAACAACTACGGCGGCGCGGTGAAGCGGCTCAACGCCATCCGCGCGCAGCTGGCCGGCACGGCCTTCGCGGCGACGCCCGGCTACCAGCTCAACGGCCTGAAGCGCGAAGAGCTGATCGCCACCAACTCCATGCTGCTGCACGAGCTGTACTTTGCCAGCCTGGGCGGCGACGGCGCCTCCATGGCGCCGGCCATGCAGCTCGCCCTGGATGCCAACTTTGGCAGCGTTGCGCGCTGGCGCGAGGAGTTCGTCGCCTGCGCCAAGGCCATGGGCGGCGGCTCGGGCTGGATGCTGCTGTGCTTTCAGCCGCGCGAGGGCACGCTGGTCAACCAGTGGGCATCTGACCATACGCACGCCGTGGCGGGCGGTGTCCCCGTGCTGGCCCTGGACATGTACGAGCACGCCTACCACCTGGACCGCGGCGCGGCGGCGGGTGCCTATGTCGATGCCTTCATGGCCAACATCGACTGGCAGGCCGTCTACAGCCGCTATCAGGCCGCTGTTCATGCGGCCAGCGAGCCGCTGGGTACGGACGCGGAAGCGCTAGCCGACGCGACGCTACTGGACGTGCGCCGCGCTGGCGCCTTCGCCCAGGCGGCCGCGATGCTGCCCGGCGCGCGCTGGTGCGGCCCCGCCGTAGTGGGCGACTGGGCATCCGAGCTGGGAGGCGGTAAGCCGGTGGTCGTTTACTGCGTCTATGGCCACGAGGTCAGCCGCACAACGGCGCTGAGACTGCGCGCCGCCGGGGTCGAGGCGCGCTTCCTGCGCGGTGGCATTGATGCCTGGACAAGCGCCGGACGCCCGCTCGCGGACAAGCCATGAGCGCCCCCACTCTCGCGCTGCTCTACCCAGGCGACCGCGACGCGCGTGACCGCAGCGATCCGGCCGAGAGCCGCTTCGCGGCCCTCTTCGAGGCCTTCGCCGGGGCGGGCGTGGACGCCCGCCCCGCCGTCTATCACGATGACTTCGCCGATGAGGTCGAGGCTCAACTGCGCCAGGTCGACGGCGTCCTGGTCTGGTGCAACCCTCTCGAAGCGGGCCGGCGCCGCGACAAGCTCGACACCCTGTTGCGCGAGGTCGCCGCGACCGGCGTCTTCGTCAGCACCCACCCGGACACCCTGCTGCGCCTCGGCACCAAGGACGTCCTCGTGGATGTACGCGACTTGCCCTTCGGCAGCGACGCCGTGCGCGTCGACAGCCTGGCGCAGCTTGCTAGCGAACTGCCAGCACGTCTGCAGCAAGGCGCTCGCGTGTTGAAACAGTACCGCGGGCAGAGCGGCAACGGTGTCTGGCGGGTCGAGGCCATGGCGGGTTCACCGCTGATGAAGGTACACCACGCGGTGCGCGGCAGCGAGGAGGAGGTGCTGGACCTGCGCGCGCTGCAGCAGGTGCTGGCGTCCTACTTCGAGCCCGCTAATGGCGGCCACATGATCGACCAGGCCTGGCAGCCGCGCATCACGGAGGGTATGGTGCGCGCCTACCTGGTGGAGGACCGCGTCGCCGGCTTCGGCCACCAGGCCGTCAACGCCCTGCACCCGACGCAGCCGGTCACCAGCCCGCGGCTCTATCACCCCGCCGACCTGGCGCAGTTCCAGGTGCTGAGGCAATTGCTGGAAAGCCAATGGATCACCCAGCTGCGCGAGCGCGTCGGCTTGGCGCGCGAGCAGCTGCCCCTGCTGTGGGACTGCGATTTCATGTTCGGCGAGCAGCCCGACAGCTTTGTGCTGTGCGAGATCAACGTCAGCAGCGTGTCGCCCTTCCCGCCGTCGGCCATCCAGCCGCTGGTCGCGGCCGCACAGCAACGCTTGGGGGCGAAAAGCTGGCGCTGACCTTGTCAATGCCGGTGCGTGTGATGCACGTCCGGCGCGTGCGGGTGCGCATGCCGCCGCGGCTCGTGCCGGTGCGGGTGGCTGTGCGAGCCCACGGGCATGGGGTGGTGCGCATGGTCGTGGTGCCCGTCGTCGTGCGTATGAGCATGCTCGTGCTCCAGCGCCTCGTGTTCATGCTCGTGCTCGTGCGATTCGGCCAGGTGTAGCGCCACGCCCGCCAGCATCAGCAGGCCGCCAACGGCCATGCCCCAGCCCGCAGAGCGGTCGCCCAGCGCAAAGGCAAGTGCAGCCCCTATGAAGGGCGCGAAGGCGAACACCGACCCGGTGCGTGCGGCGCCGAAAGCGCGCTGGGCCAGCAGGTAGAAGCGCAGGCTCAGGCCGTAGCCCGTCGCCCCGATGGCCATGAGGCCGCTGGCCGTGCCGAGCGTCGGCAGCGGCTCTCCAGTCAAGGCCGCCAGCGCGGTCGTCGCTGCAGTGCCCAGTGCCGCCTTGGCGAGCACCACCTGGCCCGGGTCCCGCTCGGCCAGTGCCCGGGACAGCGTGTTGTCCGTGCCCCAGGCGGCCGTCGCCGCCAGCACGGCCAGCAAGCCGACCCACGCGCCGCCGGACGCGAGCCCCTGGTCCAGGATCAGCAGTACACCGCCAGCGAGCAGCAGCAGCATCGCCGCCCACACCCGGCGGTCCATGGTCTCGCCATAGAGCCGCCAGGCCAGCACTGCGGTGAACAAGGCTTCCAGCGTCAACATCAGCGAAGCGCCCGTGCCGCTGGTGCGCTGCAGCCCCCAAGCCAACGCCACGGGGCCGATCACCGCGCCGAACAGCGCGACGGCCAGCAGCCGCGGCAAATCGGAACGCAGGACGCGCGCCTCCTTCTCGACCTTCTGCCGGAGCAGCGCGCCGATGACGGCCGCGCCGGCGTACAGCAGCGCCGCCGTCGTGAACGGCCCCAGTCCTTGGCCGAGCTTCTGCACGAGAGGCGTGCTGACGCCGAACAGCGCGGCCGCCAGCAGGGCGAGCAAGCCGCCACGCAGCGCTGGGAGGTTCAAGTGAAGGGGCATGCCGCGCGACGCCTTCAGGGCTGCCCGCCGTGCCGGACCAGGCGCTTGTAGAACCCCGTGATGGTGACGGTCACTGTCACGGGTTGCTGGCTGCGGTTCTTCCAGAACCATCCATGCGTTCCCGCGAAGGGCGCCACCAGGGTGCCAGCCCCCTCGCGCTGGCCGGCCTCGATGTCGTAGCTGGTGTATTCGGACTGCGAGCCAAGCCGTTCACCGTGCAGGTCCACGGCCACGTCGGCGCTGGCTGACCAATGAAACACCAGGCCCTGGCCCGCTTCGAGTTCGGCCTGCACCTCGGCGCCCTTGCCCGGCTTGAGCGTCACTGTGACGGTCTCCGTGCGCGGCGCGCCGGCACTGGGCTTGAGGGCCTGGGCGTCAAAGCTCTGGCCGGCCTGCTTGCCGAACACCGCTTCGGCCTTGGTGGCCAACGTCGCGTCGTCGCGGACCGTTTCGGCAGCCCAGGCCGCGACGCCGGCCAGCAGCAGGGCGGCAGCCATCCATCGAGTGGTCGTCATGGCTGCTTTCATTTGACGGTGAAGCGCACCGTCACGGTCTTGCCTTCGACGTTGTTCAGCACCGCCACCACCTTGGCGCCTGCTGCGATCTTGACGCCGGTCGCGCGCAGCTTGTCGTCGCCGGCTGCCTTGATGTCGACCTCGGTCTTTTGCGCGCCGTTCAGCACGGTCAGCTTGCCGCTGATGCCGGTCGATGACATGGGGTCGTCGTGGTCGGTCAAGTAGATGGTCGCGGCGTCGGCCTCGGCCACCAGCTCGAAGCTGACGTCATTGGCTACCTGCACGATGCCGCCATGACGAGGCTTGGTGGCGCCATGGGCCATGGCGGTGTTCAGCGTCAGGGCGGACAGGGCCAGCACGGCGGCCCGGAACAGTTGCTTCATCGTCATGTTCAAAACTCCTTGGGTCGATGCGGCGCGCTTGGTGCAGGCACGCGCCGCGAGGCCTGATGCAAAGGTTGGGAAACGTCAGAAGGCTTCCTGGGCTGACATCGCCGCGGTCTCTTCGGTGTCAGGTTGCAAGAGCCTTGCGGTCGGCGCACGCCCGAACCGGGCGTAGAGCAGCGGCGTCAGCAGCGTGTCGAGCAGGGTCGAGCTGACCAGTCCACCGAAGATCACGATGGCCACCGGGTGCAGGATTTCCTTGCCCGGCGTATCGCCTGCGAGCAGCAGCGGCGTCAGCGCGAAGGCGGCCACCAGCGCCGTCATCAGCACCGGCGCCAGCCGCTCCAGCGACCCGCGCACGATCATGGGCTGGCCGAACACCTCGCCCTCGAAACGACACAGGTTGACGTAGTGGCTGATCTTCAGGATGCCGTTGCGCGTGGCGATGCCGGCCAGCGTGATGAAGCCGACCATGGTGGCCACCGACAGCGTCACGCCGGCCAGCCACATCGCGACGACGCTGCCGATCAGCGCCAGCGGGATGTTGGCCATGACGATGGCGGCCAGTACCGCGGAGCGGTAACGCGAGTACAGCACCAGGAACATCATCGCTAGCGAGATCAGCGACAGGCCGACGATCTGACTCGTCGCCTGCTCCTGCGCCTGGAACTGCCCTTCCAGGCTGATGAAGCTGCCAGTGGGAAGCTGTGTGGCTGCAATGGCTTTGCGGATGTCAGCCACCACGCGGCCCATGTCGGAGCCGTCGGTGTTGGCATAGACAACGATGCGCCGCCGTCCGTTCTCGCGACCGATCTGGTTGGGGCCGTCGGCCTCCTCCACGGTCGCGAAGCTGGAGATGGGCAGGCGCCCGGCTGGCGTGTCGACCAGGGTGTTGGCCAGGTCAAGCGGGCCGCGCTTGTCGTCGGGCAGGCGCAGCACCAGCTCGTAGCGGCGCGGTCCGTCGACGATCTGGGCACCGTGCGCGCCGTCAGTCAGCGCCTGCAGCAGGCGGACGGCCTCGCCCGGCGGCAGGCCCGTCTGCGCCAGGCGCTTGGGGTCCAGCCTCACCATGATCTGCGGGATCAACACCTGCTTCTCGACAGTCAGGTCCACCAGGCCCGGCACGCTGGCGAGCCGGCCACGCATCTGCTCGCCCAGACCACGCAGCGTGTCGATGTCGTCGCCGCAAATTTTCAGCGCGACCTGCGCGCGCACGCCCGACAGCAGGTGGTCCAGCCGGTGCGAGATGGGCTGGCCGATGGCGACCTGCGCAGGCAGCGTGGCGAGCTGTGTACGAATCTGCGCCATCACGGCCTCGCGGTCCAGCGGCTTGCCGTCGCGCCGCAGGTCCACGTCGATCTCGGCGGAATGCACGCCTTCGGCATGCTCATCCAGCTCGGCCCGGCCTGTGCGCCGGCCGACTTGCCTGACGCCGGGCACCTGGGCGATGAGCTGCTCCGCCAGCGCCCCCATGCGGTTGGCCTCGGCGAGCGACGTGCCCGGGTTGAACACCATGCCCAGCACCAGCGAGCCCTCGTTGAAGGCCGGCAGGAAGGCGCGCGGGAAGAAGGGCACGCTGACCGCGGCGATGACCACGGCCGCCAGCGCCGAGCCCATCAGCAGCCGCGCACGCGGGAAGGACCAGGCCAGCAGCCGCGCGTCCCAACCCTTGAGCCGCGCCACCAGCGGGCTGTCGCCATGCGTGAGCCGCTTCATGCGCGGCAGCAGCAACGCGCACAGCACCGGCGTGACGGTCATCGACACCACCATCGACGCCAGGATGGACACGATGTAGGCGATGCCCAGCGACGCGAACAACCGGCCCTCGATGCCCGGCAGCGCGAACAGCGGCACGAACACCAGCACGACGATGACCGTCGCGTAGACGATGCCGGAGCGGACCTCCACGCTGGCCTGCCGCACGACCTCCATCACCGGCCGCGGCACGGCGAGCGCGCGGTTCTCCTTCAGGCGGCGCAGGATGTTCTCGACGTCCACGACCGCGTCGTCCACCAGCTCCCCGATGGCGATGGCCAGGCCGCCCAGCGTCATCACGTTGATGGACTGGTCCAGCAGCCGGAACACCAGCGCCGTGACGGCCAGCGACAGCGGGATGGCCAGCAGCGAGATCAGCGTCGTGCGCGCCGACAGCAGGAAGGCGAACAGCACGATGGCCACCATGATGGCGCCGTCGCGCAGCGCCTCGGTGACGTTGCCGATGGAGGCCTCGATGAAGTCCGCCTGGCGGAACAGCACCTGCGGCGCGGCCAAGCCCTTGGGCAGGCCGGGCTTCAGTTCATCCAGCGCACGCTCGATCTGCCGCGTGAGCTTGACGGTGTCGGCCGCCGGCTGCTTCTGCACGCTGACGATGACGGCCGGCGCGCCCTTGTAGCCGGCGTCGCCGCGCTTGAGCGCCGCTGCGAAGCGCACCTCGGCCACCTGCTGCAGCAGCACCGCCCGGCCGTCCTTCCAGCCCACCGCCATGCCTTGCAGGTCTTCGAGCTTGTTGGTGCGGCCCAGGTGGCGGATCAGGTACTCGCGGCTGTTCAGGTCGATGAAGCCGCCGCCCGCGTTGTTGGCAAAGCCGCGCAGCGCCTGCTCGACTTGGCTCAGTGTGATGCCGAGCTGGGCCAGCCGCTGTGGGTCGGGCTCCACGCGCAACTGCCTCACCTCACCGCCGATGGGGATGGCCTGCGACACGCCGGGGATGCCCAGCAGCCGCGGCCGTAGCACGAAGTCCGCGTACTCGCGGGCCTGCATCGCGTTGGCACCGCCCTGCAGTGGCAGCGCGATGAGCATCACCTCACCCATGATGGACGAGACCGGCCCCATGACCGGCGTGATGCCGCCGGGCAGCTGGCCGCGCAGTTGCGCGAGCCGCTCGGCGACAAGCTGGCGGTTGCGGTAGATGTCCGTGCCCCAGTCGAACTCGGCATAGACGACGGACAGGCCGACGCCCGACGTCGAGCGCACGCGAGTGACGCCGGGCATGCCGTTCAGCGCAGTCTCCAGCGGGAAGGTGACGAGTTGCTCGACCTCCTCCGGCGCCATGCCACCGGCCTCGGTCAACACGGTCACCAGCGGCTTGTTCAGGTCGGGGAAGACATCGACGGGTGTGCGCCACGCCGTCAGCGCGCCATAGGCGAGCAGCAGCGCTGCGAAGGCCAGCACAAAGAGCCGGTTCTTCAGGCTGGCTCTGACGATCCAATTGAACATGATGGGCGGCTCCGTTCAGCGGATTTGCGCCACGAGAGACGCACCCTGGACGACGACCCGGTTGTCGGCGGCGAGGCCTTGCGTCACCAACACCGTGGCGGTGTCCAGCGGCTGCACCTGCACCGGCTGCGGCACGTAGCGCTCGAAGCCGGCCTTGATCCAGACGACGGCCTCGTTGGATGGGCTGCGCACGACGGCCGCTGCCGGCAGCACCATGCCTTTGCGGCGCTCCTTCAGCGCGGCCACCAGCGTCACCGTCTGGCCCATGGCCAGCGGAGTCGCGCCCGGCGCCACGCTGGCGCGGAAGTTCAACGGCAGCACACCGTCGCGCAGCACGCGGGCGGCACCGACGAGCTTGAGCTTGACGCCGTCCACGCCCAGCAGGCTGGCATCCGCCAGCTTGGCACCCAGCGACACGTCGGGCGTGCTGGCCTCGACCATCAGCCGCATCGGGTCCACCACCTCGACCAACACCTCGCGGGGCTCGACGATTTGGCCGGCCTTGAGGTCGGCGCGGGCGATGACGCCGGAGATGGGCGCGCGCAGCGCCTCGCGCGCACCCAGGCTGGCGGCAATGCTTTGCTCACGCGCGGCCAGCGACTGTGCCTCGATGCGCGCTGCCTCGATGTCCTTGCGCGGCACGGTGCCCTCCAGGCCTTCGAGCCGGCGCACGCGCTGCTCTGCCAGTTCACGAGCCGCCTTCAGCTCGGCGCGCTGCGCCTGCTGGCTGGCCTGAGCGAAGGGCTCGGCGTGGTGGCGCACCCAGGCGATCACGTCGCCCTGACGTACCGCCTGGCCGGCCACCGGCAGGCCTTGCGGGCCGGCTTCGATGCGACCGCCATGGGCCGACTGCACCTGGCCGCTGGCATTGGGGTCGGCCACGACGCGGGCCGGCAGTTGCACGGTGGCGGCAGCCTCGGTCTCGGGCACGATCAGCGTACGCAGCCTCATGCGCCGCTGGGCCAGCTTGGGCACGTTGACGCTGCCATCGGGCAGCCGCGCCAGGCCGTTGGCCGTAGGTGCGCTGGCCTGGTCCAGGTGCTCGCCGTTGGGGCCGTGGGCGCCCGGGCTGGCCCACGCGATAGAGGTGGCGAATGCGAGGGTGATGAAAAGCCGCTTCATGCCTCACCTCCGTCGTTCTTCTGGCCGAAGCTCATGCCCTGGCGTCGACGCAGGGCCAGGCTGCCCAGCACCACGGCCACTGCGGCTCCGCCGAGGGCCCAGCGCCCCCAGTGCGTTCCATGCGCATGGCCATGGTCTTCGTCGCCATGGGCATGACCATGACCCGCGTCGTTGACGGGCTGCGTCACACGCAGCACACCGTCCAGCAGGTCGGTGTCGTTGCCCGCCAGCACCGTGATGACGATGGCGTGCTCGCCCGGCGTGGACAGCTTCTTCAGCAGGATCGCGTCGTCGACCGAGAAGTCGCCGATGTCGGCATGGAATTTGGCCTTGGCCTTCAGGCCGCCAGATTCGACCTCGACGTCGGCCTTCAGCAGCGGCTCGTTGGTGGCGAAGCGGTCGATCAGCAGGGACAGCTCGCCGCCGGCCAGCGTGCCGACGATCTCGAAGAGTTCCGACTTGGCTTCGATGCGCGGGCTGGCCTTGCCAACCGCCGTCGCCGTGGTCGGCGCGTCCAGGTGCTCGCCGTTGGGGCCATGGGCACCCGGCGCGGCCAGGGCGGGCAGCACCAGCAAGCTGGCCGCCACGGCACAAGAAATGGAGAAGTGATTCATGGCAGGTTTCCGAGAGCTTGTTGGAGGCGGGCCAGGGCCAACTGGTAGATGGCCTGCTGGCGGGCACTGGCGGCCTCGGCCAGCGCGGCGGCGCCGACGGCGCGCAGCAGATCGGGCAGTGGCGTCTCGCCGGCGCGGAAGGACTTGTCGATCAGCTGGGCACGCTCGCGCAAAAGGCCGGCGCGGTCATGCTCCAGCGCGGCCTGGGCCTGACTAGCGCGAGCCTGCTCTGCAGCCAGCGTCAGCTCGGCCGCCAGGCGTTCGCGAGTGCGCCGCTGTTGGGCGCGAGCCACCTCCTCGTCGGCCAGTGTCGCGGCGATGCGCGGCTGCTGGTGCGCCTGACCGCCGAACGGCACACGCAAGCCCACCACGATGCTGTTCTGCGAAGTCATGGCGCCACCGGGGCGTTCCTGACGCATGCCGATGGACAGTTCCGGTGACTCGCCTCGCTGCAGCCGCGCCAGCGCGAGCCGGCGCTGGCTCAACTCCAGAGCCGCGTCCGCCAGCCGAAGCTCGGGATGCGAGTCGGGCAGCTCCTGCGGCGTGATGGCGGCCGGTGCTTCGGTGGGCTGGGCGTCGAAGCCGGTCAGCAGCCGCCAAGCGGCGCGCTGTGCCTGCAGTGCTTGCTGGCTGCTGCGCAGTTGGCCATCGGCCGCCAGCAGCTCCGCACGGGCCGCGAGCGCGTCGGCAGGTGCGAGATCGCCAGCCTGAACGCGACGCGCGACGTCGTCGGCCAGGCGGCGCAGCGTCTCGACCTGCTGCTGGGCCTGCGCGGTTTCGACGACCGCCAACTGCACGGCGCCAGCGGCTTCGCGCAGCTGGCCGGCCAAGCGCAGCCGCTGGGCCTGCTCGCCGGCGTCAGCCCAGGCCAGTTCGGCATCCGATGCCTCGCCGCCGGCCGCGCGTTGGCCCGGCCGCCACAGCGGCAAGGCCACGCCCAGCTCGGTCTCGCGAGCGCCGGCCGGCATGCCGGAGCGGCCCTCGCGCTGGCTGGCCGAGACGGCCGCGGGGGCAGCCAGCCAGCTCTGCGCGGCGGCCTGCTCGGCCCGCGCCTTGGCCTGGCGTCCCTGCGATTCGGCGGCGTCGATGGAGCGCTGCCAAGCCGCGTCGAGCGCCTGTTTCATGGAAGGAGGTGCACCGTCGGCCGGTGCTTGCGCCCACGCAGGTAGAGCGTTGACGACCAAGCAAAGCGCGCTGGCCGCCACAAGGCGCGCCAGACGCCATGGCCGCGGCCATGGGGATGGATTCATGATGATCGTTGCGAGGATGCGCCGTCGAATCCGGCAGCGCGTGCGCGGACGAATCAGGGCATCAGTCGACAGAACCCGGGCGCAGCGCGGCCCGGGTGGCGGCGATGAGTTACGCCGTCAGCCGTGGAGGTCGTTCAAGACCGTCCAGGAAGGGAAGTGCATGCGCCGGCACCACGGCCGGCAGCGGCCGCTCGGGCATCTGGTCTAGCAAGGGCAAAGCCGCCACCGAAGTCAGCGCCGGTGCGAACAAGCCCGCGTCCATGGTGACGTGGGTGATGGACGCATCCGAGTCGTCCTGGTGCATGCCGTCATCATCATGGTCGTCATGATGATGGGCCGTGTCCTCGAAGTGCAGTTGCTGATGCAACTGCTCTTCACCGTCGGTCAGCACGACACCCGCGCCCGCGAAGGCCAGCGACTGCCAGCACATACAGAAGGTAAGGATGAAGGCGATGAGCCGGCGAGACATAGCAACAAGTTTAGCGGAGCCTCGCGGCTACAAGGTTATGTCCGTCGACACTGTGTGGCATGTCCCTGGCACTGGGCCGGTGGGTCCAGTCGCCGAACTCTCCTTTTCGCATGACATCGACGGAAAGGGTCTCAATAGGTACTCGAATCAGCGCTTGATGGGTGTGGCCGCCTATGAACTGAGCGAGGGTGCTGTCACCTGTCACATGGCCCGGTGGGCTTTGAAGGCAGCCAAAAAGCGCCAATCGGCGCCCTCTAAACCCAGCTGAGGCGGTTTCGGGCCAAAAATTCTTGCCTGATATTGAACGTTATCAGGCAATAAGGGCAGCGCCTTAGTGGAGAACGCCGTCGTGTTCGTCCCATCGCCAATGGCCGTCTGGGGCGCCGAGGCGATCTTTAAGCGTCTGCAGTAGCCACGCCTCTTCCGCGGCGTAGAGCCCTAGGTCATGCCGCTTCAGCCCCTGGCGAAGGGCCCGCATCGTCAAGGGCAGCGGCGGCAGGACTGCCCGCATTTCTACCCATCTCGTCACGAGAGCCTCGATCAGAGGCATGGTGGCCCGCGCGCGCTCCGCGCTCTGCTTGGCGTCGTAGGCTATTGGCCCGCTCCCATCGTGGCTAACCCACGGCAACATGTGCCGGAACTTCACCAGTACATCGTCGATGGCACGCAGCTCTTGTACCTCGGGGTCATCCTCTTTCGTTCTGTCGCTCATGAGTCTCTTGGGGCCTCGCGCCAATGGGGCTTGTCAGGTCTACCGGATGGCGACCCAGCGGCAGGATATTGGGCTGCCGGCGGCTGACCAAGGACTCCGGCTCATCGCCCGAGCAATATTCCCTCGCACTTGAAAATGGAGCGACGCGGAGCTGCGTAGCGCAGCGTTGCAACATTGGTGGCTATGCCACGGCGGAAGTTTGACCGAAGCCGGCTGGCGTTGTCGGCACTTCAGATGATCCCAGGCTGAGCTGCCACCAACCCACGTCACGCCACGCGCCGTGCTTAAAGCCGACGTTTTTGTAGGTCCCGAGGTGGCTGAAACCCATCGCCTCGTGCAAGCCAACGCTACCGGCGTTGGGAAGCGCTATGCCGGCGAAGGCCTGGCAATAGCCCAGTTCGGCCAGTAGCGGCAGCAACTGCGAGTACAGCGCCCGGCCGACGCCCTTGCCGCGAACGTCCTCGCGCACGTAGACCGTCACGTCCACCGACCATTGGTAGGCCGCACGCTCCCGGTGCTTGCTCGCGTAGGCGTATCCGCAGACTGCGCCGTCGCCGCTCTCCGCCACCAACCAGGGCAGGCTTGCCAGCGTTTTCTCAATGCGGACGCACATCTCTGCAGCGTCCGGCCGCTCGGTCTCGAAGGAGATGGTGGTGTGCTCAACGACAGGGCCGTAGATGGCGGCGATGGCTTCAGCGTCGCCGGGCGTTGCGGTACGAATCTTCATGCGGGCTCTTTCAAGGAGGAAACGCCCGGTTCGGCTTGCACGCGCGCCGGGACCGGGATAAACAGAAGTGCGGCCAGTGCGCTCAAGGCGAGGCTCGCCGACACCCACAGCACTTTGGTGCCAATGACCGCCAACAGCAGACCGAATAGCCACGGCGCCAGCGCTTGTCCCAGCCGCGCTGGCAGCATCAGAAGCCCTTGCCGGTGCCCGTAGCCCGCAGGGCCAAATAGCGCTAGCGGCAGCGTCCCCTTGGCGATGGTCAAGATGCCGTTGCCTGCGCCGTGCAGCAGCGCGAAGGCGGCTGCCACGGGCGCACCCAGCACGGCCAGTAGTGCCGCCCCAAGCGGATGCATAAGCGCCGCCATGCGCGCGGAGTGAAGGGGGTGAACCCGCCGCAAGAAGCCGAACTCAAGCAAGCGACCCGCGACTTGCGCAGGACCCACCAGCACACCGATGGAAACGACGACGCCCGGCGCCGCACCCATGGTCGCAAGCAGCCCCGGCAAGTGCGCCGCCATCGCTGTGCTGATGAACCAGGTCACCGCGAACACCCACGCCAGCAGCGCTGCGGCGCCCAGGGGCGGCTCGCCGGGCATTTCCGCGCCTACGGCCGGCGTGCTGTTCGCGTCTGGCGTTGCGGGACTCGCAGCTTTCGGAAGCCAAGCGTTCAGCGGCAGACCGACCACGAGGTGCAGCGCTGCCCAAGTCCAGCACGCCCCCCTCCACCCGATGGAATGCTCCAGCGCCGCGCTGAGCGGCCAGCCCACGGTGCTAGCGAAGCCGGCGATCAGCGTGATGCCCGTGATGGCGCCGCGCGACTCGTGCCCGTACAGCCGCACGAGCGACGCGAATGCTGCTTCGTAGAGGCCGCTGCCCATCGCCACGCCCATCACCACCCAGGCTGCGAACAGGCTGACCGGGCCGGTCGCAATCGCTAGCAGCGCGAGACCCAGCGCGAAGATCACGCTGGTGCCCATGAGCACCGGACGCCCGCCCCATCGGTCGATGCGCCGTCCGCTGTGCGGTCCTATCAACGCCGAGACCACCAGAGCCACGGAGAACGCCGCAAACACGGTGGGCTGCGTGACGCCCAGATCGCCAGCCATCGGCCGAGCCAGCATGGCCGGCAGGTAGTAAGACGACGCCCAGGCCAGCGTCTGGGCGGTGCCAAGCGTAGCGACGACGCGAGCGCGGCCTAGCTGCATCATCCGCAGCAGCGCGTGGGCTGCACGGCGACCGGTGCTGGCTTCGGGCCACAACTGCTCGGAGCACATCCTGGCTTGGGTGCTGAGACGGCGACCGCAGGCGTCTCCACCGCAGGGCCGCAGCAGCCGCTGGCCGAGGCTTCCAGGCTCGGGCCGGCCGAGCAGACGCCTGTCTCAGGCAGTTCCAACTCGACGCGATCCGCAGCAGCGAGGTCACCGGCGATGGCCGCCGCCACCGAGCGCGCTTGCTCAAAACCGGTGGCCATCAGGAAAGTCGGTGCGCGGCCGTAGCTCTTCACGCCCACCGTGTAGAAACCCGGCTCCGGGTGGGCCAACTCGCGATGGCCGTGCGGACGCACCGTCCCGCAACTGTGCAGGTTGGGGTCGATCAATGGGCCCAGAGCCTCCGTGGACTCCAGCCAGGGGTCGAGCTTCAGTCGCAGCTCGGAGGTCAGCGCCAGGTCAGGCCTTTGGCCCGTCGCGCAGATGATTTCGTCGACGTCGTCCAGCACGACGGGCCGCTGCTGTGCGTCCAGGCCGCTGACACGCAAGCTGCCATCCACCCGCTCGATGCGCGTGATCCGCAAGCCGCTGAAGAACTCCAGAGCACCGCCGTCGCGCAGGCGCCGTAAGGACGCACCCAGGGCACCGCGCGCGGGCAACGCATCGGCATCGCCGCCACCGAAGACACGCTGTAGCGCGGGCGACCGCACGGCCCAGGCCAGGCGTGTGCCGACTGATTGCTTCGCCAGCTCGGCCAATGCCAGCAGCGCGTTTGCGGCCGAGTGACCGGCACCCACAACCAGCGTGCGCTTCCTCTCGTAGCGCTTGCGCTGCGCGCCGGCGACGTCGGGAATGCCATAGAAGATGCGGTCAGCGGACTCGGCCTCCCCTATAGCCTGCAGCCCGTTGGCGCCGACAGGGTTGGGCTGGTTCCAGGTGCCGGTCGCGTCGATGACGGCACGCGCGCGCATTTCGTGGACCTGGCCGCCCTGCTCGTAGCGAACCAGGAAGGCCGCCTTGTCCCGCCCGGCGCTCTTGACCTTGTCGAAGCCTTCGCGACTGACCGCCTGGACGCGGGCGCTAAGCTTGAGCGACGGCGCAACCTGCGGCAGCGCAGCGAAGGGCTGCAGCACGCGCTCGACGACCTCGTCCGCCCGCGGCAGCTCAGCTGCGGGCGGCTGGGTCCAACCCGTCGGCGTGAGCAGTCGCGCCATGGCGTGGTCGACGTCGAACTGCCAAGGCGAGAAGAGCTGAACGTGGCCGTAGTCGAGCAAGTTCGCGCCGACTTGGTCGCCGGCCTCCAGCGCGATGAAAGGCAAGCCCCGCTCGACGAGTTGCGCGACAGCCGCGAGGCCCACCGGCCCGGCACCAAGAACGGCGACGGGCAGCCCGGCGTCGGCCACGGGGGCCTCCCTCAACGTCAGCGACATCAGCGCCGCACAGGCCGGGCAGGCGCCCTGGAACTCGGCCGAGGCCTTCAAGGCCTGTGGCGCGTCCTCGAGCTTCATGCGCTTGAAGCCGTACTGGGCGAAGTATTCCGGCGCGGTGACGGTGAGCAGGTACAGCGCCGCGATGTCGCGCGAGCGGGCTTCGTGCAACAGGCGCTCAATCAGCAAGCGCCCTATGCCCTGCTTCTGCAGGCCGGGGGCAATGGCGACGGAACGCAGTAGCGCGACGCTGCCGTAGACCTCGGCGCCAGCGCAGCCGACGACCTCGCCATTGCTGGTGGCGAGCAGGTAGGTCGCGAGGTGGGTTTGCGCACCCTCGGTCGGCAGCTTGTTGGTTAGCAGCAAAGCCTCGACGGCAGGCCAGTCAGATGCGCCGGCCTGGCGCAGGGAGATGGAATCGGTCAGCAACATGGTTTGGAGTTCCGGGTGGGCTCCTTCACGGCTTCTGCTTGGGGCGGCAGGCAGCACATGGCGGCCGGGTCTTCGCGCAGGGCCTTCAGGAGCGTCAGCAAAGAGTTCTCGACGGCATCACGTTCGCGCGGGCTCAGGGAGGCCAGCATCTGGGTGGCGTGGTCGTCGAGCGTGCGGTTCAGCTCACGGACGGTGGTCTCGCCGTCGGCGGTGAGCGTGACGAGCCAGCTCCTTGCGTCGGACGGGTTCGGCTCCTTGGTCACCAGCCCACGCGCAACCATGGCCTCCACCGCGCGTGACACCCAGCTCTTCTCCAGGCTGACCCGCGTGCCCAGCTCCGAAAGCGGCAGCGGGCCGGAGCGGCCCAGCTCGGTGAGCAGGTGGCACTGGGTGTTGGTGGTGCGACAGCAATCGGCCACGACGCGCTGGGCGCGGGTGTACATGCGGGCGACTTCGCGCAGCAGGCTGCCGGCGGTGGACTCGGACATTTGGATGTGGATAGCAACTATCTGAGCGCATGTTGGGCTTGGCATTCTTGGTTGTCAATAGCAACTACCTGAGTCAAAGAAACGGGGCCTGGGCCCCGTCCCTGTTTTGCCGAGTCAGATGGCGCGCTGGTTCACGCGCTCGGACAGCTCCTCGGCACTCTCCTTGCGCTCGCTGTAGCGGTCTACGAGGTAAGGCCCGAGGTCGCGGGTCAGCAGCGTGAACTTGAACAGCTCCTCCATCACGTCCACGACGCGGTCGTAGAAGGACGAGGCCTTCATGCGCCCGTCCTCGGTGAACTCGGCGAAGGCCTTGGCCACGGATGACTGGTTGGGGATGGTCAGCATGCGCATCCAGCGGCCCAGGACGCGCATCTGGTTGACCGCGTTGAAGGACTGAGAACCACCGGACACCTGCATCACGGCCAGCGTCTTGCCCTGGGTGGGCCGCACGGCGCCGGACGACAGCGGAATCCAGTCGATCTGCGACTTCATGATGCCGGTCATAGCGCCGTGCCGTTCGGGCGAGGTCCAGACCATGCCCTCGGACCAGGCGGCTAACTCGCGCAACTCCTGGACCTTGGCATGCGTCTCGGGCGCGTCGTCCGGCAGCGGCAGGCCGCTGGGGTTGAAGATGCGCACCTCGGCGCCCATGGCCTCCAGCAGGCGGGCGGCCTCGAAGGTCAGCAGCCGGCTGTAGGAGCGCTCGCGCAGCGAGCCATACAACATCAGAAAGCGCGGCCGATGCTGCGACGGCGCGGGTACGGTCAGCCGCTCCTGCGTAGGCACGTCGAACAGGTCGGCACGCAATGCCGGGAAGGTGGCGTCGGGAAACAGCGGCTCAGACATGTTGGGCCTCTCCAGAGGTGGCCGCCGTAGCCGCTGCCTTCGGCGCTGCCAGCAGGTGATGGACACCGACTGCCACCGCGGCACCAACCAGTTCCGCGACGACAAAACCGGGTGCGCTGCCGGGAGCAATGCCGGCAAAGCTGTCGCTGAACATGCGGCCGAAGACGGCGGCGGGATTGGCGAAGGAGGTGGACGCGGTAAACCAGTAGGCCGCGCCGATGTAGGCGGCCACCATTGCCGCGACGCGAGAGGTGGGCGCGCGCAGGATCACCAGCAGCAGGCCAAAGGTGGCGACGCCTTCTGCGATCCATTGCCCGGTGCCGGCCCGCAGCTTGGTGGAGAACTGCAGGATGCTCATGTCGAACATCGCATGCGCGAGCCAGGCACCCAACATGGCACCGACCAGTTGCGACGCGATGTAGGGCACCAGCGCACTCGCCTGCAACTCGCCACGCCAGGCCATGACGGCGCTGACTGCGGGGTTGAAGTGGGCGCCGCTGACAGGGCCGAAGACCTCGATCAGGATGTAGAGGCCGCCCACCGTGGCCAGCGTGTTGGCCAACAGCGCGATGGCCACGATGCCGCCGGATAGGCGCTCGGCCATGACGCCCGAACCAATGACGACGGCCAGCAGCAGCGCCGTGCCCAGCAGTTCGGCGAAGAGCTTGCGAGACAGGTCCATCGGTCAGCTCTTGGCGATGTCGGCGAGGGCCTGCTGCAGCTCGGCCTTGCCCATGGTGTCCAGCGGCAGCGCGAGCAGTTGCAGCATGCGGTAGCTAATGGCCTGGCGGGTCAGCTCGAACGCGCGGCGCTTGCCCTCGTCGCCACCATCTGCGTTGGATGGGTCCGGATAGCCCCAGTGCACCTTGACCGGCTGGCCTCCATGGATGCCAGCGCCAAAGAACACGGGGCACTGCTCGGCCGCGGCGCTGTCGCACACCGTGATGACGATGGACAGTGGAGGTGCCTCGGGCGTCGTGAACTCGTCCCAGCTCTTGCTGCGATAGCCGCTAACGTCCACGCCGGCATTGGTGAGGACCTCCAGCGCGAACGGGTTGAGGCGACCGCTTGGTGCGCTGCCCGCGCTGAAGGCCCGCACGTCCTGGCCCGACTTGGCAGCGAGATGGTTGAGCATGCCTTCGGACAGCACGCTACGCGCGGAGTTGTGGGTGCAGAGGATGAGAACGTTCGTCGTCATGGGATGCTCAGCGCGTGCCGATCTGTTTGATTTCGTGCTGGATTGCCAGCGGTTCCAACTTGGTCAAGGGCAGCGCCATCAGCAGCTCGATGCGGCGCTTGAGAGTGATGGCGACGTCGCGGAACGCTTGCAGCTTTACTGCCTCGCTTCCCTCCACATGGCCCGGGTCGGGAACACCCCAGTGAGCCGTCATGGGCTGGCCGGGCCACACGGGGCACACCTCACCCGCTGTTGAGTCGCAGACGGTGAAGACGAAGTCCATGATGGGCGAGCCGGGCACAGCGAACTCATCCCAGCTCTTGCTGCGGAAGCCATCGGTCGGGACATGCAGTGCGGCAAGGGTCTGCAGCGCCAGCGGGTTGACAGTGCCGTTGGGGTGGCTTCCCGCTGAATAGGCCTTGAAGCGTCGGTCGGCAAGGCTGTTCATCAGGCCCTCGGCCATGATGGAGCGAGCCGAGTTGCCGGTGCAGATAAACAGGACGTTGAAGACGTTGTCGAGCATGATGAACCTCGGTCAGCAACCGCAGGATGCGGCGGTGGATTCGACGACGCAGACCTCGCCCTGGCAGCAGTTCTCGGTCAGGTAGCTCAACAGCCCGTTCATGCGCTCGTAGTTGGCGCGATAGATGAGGTTGCGGCTGGCTCGCTCCTGGGTGACCAGGCCGGCGTTGACCAGCTCCTTCAGATGGAACGACAGGGTCGCGGGTGGCGTTCCTAGGGCTTCATGGATGGCGCCAGGTGTCAGGCCGGCATCGCCGACAACCACCAGGGCGCGGAAAACCTGCAGGCGCAGCGGCTGGGCCAGAGCGGCGAGGCCTTTGATGACTTCGTTTTCTTCCATGATTCCATTTTTATGGAATTCAGGAAGTTTTGCAAGTGAGGCCGGATTGGACGAACGGCGGGCTGCAAAAAACGAGGCCCTGGACGAAGCCGGGGCCGCAAAGCCTCGTCGCTGTCATCACGCCGAAGCTCCCGCTCAGGGAGGAAAAGCGGGGAGACCGGCAGCGCCGGCCCCGAACGGAACTCTAGCAGTCGTACGCGCAGGTGCCTTTGGGTTTTCAGCCCCGGCTGGTCGTCAAGCTCGGGTAGGGATCAGCCGCATGAAACTGCTCCCGTGCGTTCAGACAGGATGCGGGATTCAACCAGGAATACCAGCAAGAGCCGGTGGGCTGTTGCGGACGCTGCCTGCAGCTCTCCTCGCTTTACGGGACAGGGCGCAAGGTTTGCAATTGCGTCACGGAAGAATGCTTGCGCGCACTGCCTGCTCAATCCTTCAGCGGTCATCCATGCGTCGTACGACGCACAACTAGGGTGGGTCATGGTGCACCTCAAAACGGTGCTCGGCATGACCTACCGATGTGCATCGCGTGCTCCAGGGCACGAAGGAGGAGCGCAGCAGGTTGAGTGCAGAGGGTACACCTGCAGCGTCGAATGCGCGGACAGACACCTAGCTTGTCGACGTCGACCGGAACGCATGCCTGGCTGTGATCGCCGACAAGGGTTCGAGCCTCTTGGTGGTCTTCAACGGTTTGCGCCTGTTGCGCCTTTGGGAAGGGTCGTTCCCGGCAGCGACATACGGCGTGGGGCGGCCCGCTGCAGGTTGGGCCGATGGAGGGTTGGACTGCTGCCGACCGCTACAACGATTACAAGGATCGCGCCAAACTGCTTGCCAAGCGGAAGAATCAGCGCGCCAACCGACCGAGCGATAATCCGCCCGTCACTGGGGAGTAGCCGCTCTTCGCCCGAAGAGGCTTACGTCAACACACTTGGCCCGCAGGCCATGGCGTAAGCGGTTTCTTGGCTTGGCAAGACCTTTGACCACTTCGCCTCCGTACTGGCCGGGGATGCGACGTGGTCATTCGTCTTGGAACCGGCCAGGGAATCCTCATGGAAGCACTCTTCATCTCGACTGGTGTCGTGGCTCTCGCCGAGATCGGCGACAAGACCCAGCTCTTCGCCTTCATCCTGGCCGCCCGGTTCAAGAAGCCCTGGCCCATCATTGCCGGCATTCTGTGCGCGACCGTCGTGAACCATGGCCTCGCGGGTGCCTTGGGTGCCTGGATGACGTCGGCGGTATCACCAGGCGTGCTCCGCTGGGTGCTGGGCGTGTCCTTCATCGGCATGGCCATCTGGACTCTCATTCCCGACAAGATCGAGGAGGAAGAAACCCAGGTCGCCAGGCGATTTGGGGTGTTCGGCGCGACCTTGCTGACGTTCTTCCTGGCAGAGATGGGCGACAAGACGCAGATCGCCACAGTCGCCATGGCGGCGCACTACGCGAACCCCAACTGGGTGGTCGTCGGGACGACGCTGGGGATGCTCGTGGCGGACGTGCCTGCGGTTTTCGTCGGCGACAAGCTGGCCAACAGAATTCCGATGAAGCTGGTCCACTCCATCGCCGCAGCGATCTTCGCCGCGCTTGGCGTCGCCACGCTGCTGGGCGCCGGCGCCGGATTCGGCTTCTGAAATGGCGCGCAGCTCGCTATGATGAGAACAATTCTCAATTGCAACAACTGCGACGTTGTCTTCCGAAGCCCTGAGCCAACCCATCAGCATGCTGTACGTCAACCACCACGGTTGGCTGCAGGGCTGGCTGCGGCATCGGCTGGGCGACTCATTCACCGCGGCCGATCTTGCGCATGACACTTTCCTTCGCGTGCTGTCGCGCCGAACCCGGCCGGAGGTTGAGGAGCCCAAGGCCTTCCTCGCCACCATCGCCCGCGGTCTGCTGATTGACCACTGGCGCCGTCAGGACCTGGAGCGCGCCTTCCTCGAGACGCTGGCAGAACTTGGCGAACCCATGGCACCTTCGCCCGAGGAGCGCAGCCTGCTGCTCGAGGCGCTGTGCCGCATCGACGCGATGCTGGACCAGCTCAAGCCCAAGGTGCGCGAGGCTTTCCTGATGAGCCAGCTCGACGGCCTGACCTACAACGTCATCGGCGAGCGACTGGGCGTGAGCGAGCGGATGGTCAAGAAGTACATGGCGCAGGCCATGATGCACTGCATGCAGGCAACGACGGCCAGCTGAATCGACAGCATGGGCCGCGAGCAGCTGATTCTGGAGCAGGCCGCCGAGTGGTATGCGCGCCTGCGCGACGACGCGGTGAGCGAGGCAGAGCGCCGGCGCTGGCGCGACTGGTTAGCCGCCGACCCTGCTCATGCGCACGCCTGGCAGCGCGTGGAGCAGGTGCTGACACCCTTCCAGACCGCCGGCGGCGCCACCCTGCTGGCGAGCGGCACGCTGCACCGCGCCCGCGCAGTCGGGCGCCGTCGAGTGCTGCAGGCCCTTGGCCTGGGTGGACTCGCGGTCGGGTTGGGCGCCATCTACCGTGGATGGTCTTCAGAAGAAGCAGCTGCGCCGCTGGCTCTCGCGCCCCCTGCCTGGCGGACAGAGATCGGCCAGCAGCGCCGGCTGACGCTGCCGGACGGCACGGGCCTGGCCATCAATACGGCCAGTGCCGTCGATATCAACTTCACCACGTCACTGCGCCGCATCGTGCTGCATGCGGGCGAGGTGATGGTCACGTCGACACCTGACACCGTCGCGCCTGCACGGCCGTTGGTCGTCGATACCCGTCACGGTCGCATCACTGCTCTGGGCACGCGCTTCGGCGTCCGGGGCAACGAGGTCGATGCGCAGGTGGCCGTCTTCACCGGCGCAGTCCGCATTGCGCCGACTGGAGGCGTACCAGCGGCAGACGTGACGGCGGGCCGGCTGTCCCGCTTTGGCGGCCACGGCGTCGACACCGTGGATCGGATCGAGCCCTGGCGCGAGAGCTGGACGAAAGGCTTGCTGGTCGCTGACGACGCAGCTCTGGGCGACTTCGTCCAGGAACTGCGCCGCTACACCTCGCACGACGTCAAGATCGACGCGGCAGCCGCCTCCCTGCGACTCGTGGGCGTCTTTCCCATCGCGCAACCGGCTCGCGACGTACCGGCCATCTTCAGCGCGCTGGGCCAGGCATTGCCTGTGCGGGTGCAGATGACGCAGGACGGCGGCTGGCTCATCAGAACCGCCTGACCAGGCGCCTCTTTCGACGAGCGGTTCCCTTTTTGGCAGCTCGTCCGGCCTCCAGGAAGCAATCCCCTCACCCGCTTTCGGAGAACCTGATGTCCTGCCCGCCGCCCCGCCTCCAGCACCGTCTCATCGTCCTAGCCCTGCGGGCGGCGACGGCCACCTTGTCGACCGTCGGGGTCTTGTCCGCTGCGCCAGCCGCCTGGGCGCAAACGGCCCAGGCCACCCATCGCTTCGACATCGCAGCCGGCCCGCTGTCGAAGGTGCTCGCTCAGGTCGCCGCGCAAGCGGGCGCGCGGCTGACAGTCGATGCGAGTCTGACTGCTGGCCGCAGCGCGGCCCCGCTGCAGGGCACGCTGACCCTGCGGGAAGCGCTGGCGCGCGTGCTCGCGGGAACGGGTCTCGACGCCGTGACCCTTCCAGACGGTGGCTACACGCTGCGCAGGCGGCCCCTGGCCACGCCGACGGAACGCACAACGGTCGAACAGCTGTTGCCGCCCGTCACCGTGCTTGGCACGCGCGAGCCCAACCTGCCGATGTCCAGCGTGCCGTCGTCCATAACCCAGGTTGGCCAGGCCACGGTGCTCCGCGACCTGGCGACTTCCGCGTTGATCGAGGACATCCTCGCCCGCAACGTGCCGGGCGTGCACCCGAGCAACGCCGGATCGCGCACCATCCGTGGCCGGACGGCGCAGGTGTTCGTCAACGGCGCGCCGATGAACGAGCAGATGCGGTTCGGCTCCGGCTCCGACCTCAATTCCCTGTCGCCAGATCACCTCGAATCCATCGAGGTCAGCCGCGGCGCCAACTCAGCCTACGGCTTCGGCTCGCCGGGCGGCATCATCGCGCTGGGCACACCGCAAGCGCGCTCCACGGAGTTGGCACTCAACAGCCGTGTGCGCGCCAGCGCCAACACCAACCACCCGGGCGGCAGCATTGTGGCGACCGTCTACCAGAGCGCCGCCCGAATCGTTGGGGACTTCGATTACCACGTCGGCGTCTCGGCCACGCACGACGGCACCAGCCGAACGCCGGACGGCGAGATTGCCAACCTCTTCAGCAGTCCAGGCCTGTTCAAGACGGGCGACGAGAACATCTACAACGTCGACGCCAACCTCGGCCTGGATCTCGGCGAAGCCGGCCGGCTGCGCCTTATCACTACCGGGCAATCCATCAACTACGTCCGCTACTACGGCTTCGAAGGCGGCGAGTACCGCGGCCAGCATGTGACGACGACCCTTGTGCCCACCAGTGGCCTGTCCTGGCGCCGGGCCTTGACAGCCAACCTGGCTTACGAGAACGACGACGTGTTGGGCAGCGCGCTGCGCATCGAGGTGTTTGGCAGCAGTGTGAAGTCCAGCCGGCACGAGCTGTTTGACGAATGGTTCAAGGAGAAGAACAGCTACGCCGGCATCCGCTCGGCGGTCACGACGAAGCTGGACGGCTTTCAGCGCGACGCCGTCGTCACCTACGGCCTGGACGCCATCCGCAACGACATGAACGACCCGATGTACAGCAGTTCCAGTGGTGAGCTGACAGGGTCATTCAGCCCGCAGGCGCGGCTCGACATGTGGGCGCCGTATGCGCAGCTTCGATGGCCCTTGGGCGGTGCCACATTGAACGGTGGTGTGCGATGGGAGCGCTATGGCGGCCGCGTCGAAAGCACCGGCAACGGCACCGTGACGACGGCCGACGACGGCCCCGGCGGCAAGATCCGCAACTTTGGCATCGCCCTGTTCAACCTGGGCATGCTGCAGCCGCTCGACGCCCGCCATGACTTGCACGCCGCGTTCACGCAGGGCGCCGAAATCAGCCAGATCCGGCGGTCCGGCTTTGTCGTCGACCACCCTGACCGGGTCGACCCGCAGGCTGCACGCTCTCATCAGGTCGAGATCGGCGTGCGTCGCAAGGGCGAAGGCCTCACCGGCAGCGCGACGGCGTTCTACACCCGTTCCCGGCTGATGAGCTCCACCGACTGCTCCAACCCCAATTTGCCGTGCACGCCGCTGCGCGAGCCGCGCAAGATCTGGGGGCTGGAGTTCGCGGGTGACTGGCAGATCACGCCTCAATGGACCGCTGCCGGCACGCTCACTTGGCATGACGGCCGCCGCAAAGCCGAAGGTGACACCGAGTGGACGCGCGTCTCCAGCATCGATGTCGCGCCCGTGCATGGCAGCGTCACGCTGGCCTACGCGCCCGCGGCCGGCCAGCGCCACGAGCTGGTGCTGGACTGGCGCGGCGGCCGCGGCCGCATCGGCGATGACTGGCCAGAGGGTCAAGTGGACGCTCTGCGCCTCGTTCACCTCTCGTCGAGCGTCGCGGCCGGACCCGGAACGCTGGAGCTGGGCGTGCACAACCTGTTCAACACGACGCACTACTCCATCCAGGCGCAGGCTTACAACGGCGGCTGGGTTTGGCTGCCGGAGCAAGGACGGCGCGTGTCCGTCGGCTACCGATTGGCATGGTGAAGGTGGGCCGGCGCGGCGCCTTTCGGCGCGGCTGCGTCGTCGTCCATCGCTGGGCAGGCTTGGTGATGGCCGCCTTCCTGGTGCTGACGGCCTTGACCGGCAGTGTGATGGCCTGGTTCGACGAGATCGAGAAGCTCGTCGCGCCCGGCCTGGTGCTGGCGACGCCGCCAGCGCCGGGCGCCCCGCTGCTGGACCCACTCACGCTGCACGCGCGCGCCAAGGCGCAGGTGCCGGCGGGCGCCGCCATGCCGTGGATACCGCTTCATGTTCAACCGGGCCGCACGCTGCGCATGAACGTCGTCGGCGCGGAGGGCGCGCAGCCCGAGCCCTTCGATGAAGTCTTCGTCGACCCCTATACAGGGCGTGTTCAGGGGCAGCGGCTGTGGGGCGACATCACGCAGGGGGCTCGCAACCTGATGACGTTCATCTACCGCCTGCACTATTCACTAGCGCTGGGTGCGGCTGGAGCCACGTTGCTGGGGATCGTGGCGCTCGTCTGGACGCTGGACTGCTTTGTCGGGGCCTGGCTCACGCTTCCCGCCCAGCCGGCATCGCGGCGCGACGGCCCGTCGTGGCTGGCGCGGTGGCGGCCCGCGTGGCGCATCCGCCAGGGCCATGGCCGCTACAAGCTGGTGTACGACCTGCATCGCGCAGGCGGACTATGGCTATGGGCTGTGCTGTTCGTGCTGGCCTGGTCCAGCGTGGCGTTCAACTTGCAGGAGGTCTATGCGCCCGTGACGCGCGTGCTGCTTGGCCAGCAGTCGACCCAGCCCGGGCATGGCGGCGGTTCACCGCTCGCCGCGCCACGGCCCAGTCCGACGCTGTCGCATGCGCAGGCGCTGGACGTCGCACGGACGTTGGTCTCGCAACAAGCCGAGCAGCGCGGGTTCGTGGTGCAGCGCGAGGAGTGGCTGGGCTACGACCCGACACGCGGCAACTACACCTACATGGTCACGTCCGACCGCGACATCCGCGAGCGCTACGGCGGCAACACACGGCTGCTGTTCGACGGCGACACCGGCGTCTTCCAAGGCTTGTACCTGCCGACCGGCGAAGCCGCCGGCGACACCGTCACCACCTGGATCACCACGCTGCACATGGCCGCCATGTGGGGTCTGCCGCTCAAGATTGCCGTCACGCTGGCCGGCATCGCCATCACTTTGCTGTCGGTGACGGGCGTGCTGATCTGGCTGCGCAAGCGCCGCGGTCGGCGCGCCCATGTCAGGCATTGAGAGGGCCGCGTCAAGCCATCCGTCCGACCCCTGCAGCTGTCTTCGGTAGCGCGACCGCGGCCATGGCGTGAGGTCGGTGAAGGTGACGTAGGCATGCTGTCGTCACATACCGGATGCGGCGTAGCTCAAGCGGCACGAAATGAGTCGCGAGGCGAGCAGCGTGGTCGGTGTCGCCACGAGGCGTCCGTGGCCGTGATGAGAAGTTCATCAAGCAGTGTGGACGCGGCGGCTCTTGCGGCTTGCAGCGCCTTGAGCTCGGTCGGGGTTCTCAGGCCGCCATCGAGCAAGTTGCCTTGCAGGTCGCGGACCCGCGCCTCCGCGTCGCGCCACTTGGCAAGCACCTCGGAAATCTCAGTCACGTCAGCCTCCAGCGAAAGCGTCTCCCAAGACACGCTTCAATCCGTTTCTTTACTCGCCCGCCTGGATGGCGGCGTCGATGGCGTCGAGAAGGTCGCCTTGATGGAATGGCTTGGCCACCTGCCGGAACCAGTGGATAGGCTCGCCTTGCGCGTCGACGACAGCGCTTGCGTCAGCCCCAGCACTGATGGCGATGACCGGGATGCCCGCGGTGCGCGGGTCTTGCGCAAGCAATCGAACCGCCTCCCGGCCGGTGATTTCCGGCATCTCGTTGTCCATCAGGATGACGTGGGGTCGATGTGCGAGAGCCAGTGCAATCCCTTCGCGGCCGTTGCAGGCGACGACCAGCTTCAGGTCGGGCCGCTGAACCAGTTGGGCCGTCACCAGGGCCTGGCTGGGCTGGTCATCCTCGACGAGCAGCACGGTGCGCAAAGCGCGCGGCGGGGGGCAAGCCACCGGTTGCGATGCATCGACGGAGCGCGTCGCGAGCAGCCCGCCGTCAGCCGCAAACAAGTCGACCCAAAAGCAGCTACCCGCACCGGGTGCGCTGTCCACGCCGATGCGACCGCCCATCAACTCGACGAGATGCTTGGTGACCACCAGGCCCAGACCTGTGCCTTCGATGGCGTTCGGGCCCGTCTTCGCCCGTCCGAGCCGGTTGAAGGCCTCGAACAAGCGGGCGACCTGCTGAGGCGTCAGGCCGTCACCGGTGTCGCGGACCGCGATTCGCACGCGCTCGGCACCCAGCGCACTCACGGTCACGCTGACCTGCCCCTCGGGCCGGTTGTATTTGACGGCGTTGGACAGCAGGTTGAGCATCACCTGCTTCAGTCGCGTGCGGTCGGCGATGACGCCTATGGGCGCGGCGGAAGCACTCTCGAAGCGCATCGTCACTCCATGAGCCTGGGCCTGTGGGGCGATCAGGACCTCGCATTCGGCCATCAGCTCTGGCAAGGACAGGGCCTGCATTTCCAGCTCGACCTTGCCCGCCTCGATGCTGGCCAGGTTCAGCAACTCGCCGATGAGCTTCAGCAGGTGCTGGCCGCCTTGCAGGATGTGCTCAAGGAATGTGGCTTGCCGCTCGACCGCAAAGCCATGGTTGGGCTGGGACAGCAATTGGGCGAAGCCGATGATGGCGTTCAGCGGCGTCCGCAACTCATGGCTCATGCGCGACATGAACTCGCTCTTGGCCCGGTTGGCGGCCTCGGCGGCGCTGGTTGCCAACATCAGACCGCGATTGGACTCCTCAAGCTGCCTGGTGCGGAGCAGGACGCGGGATTCGAGGTCTTCGTTGAGCGCTCGGATGGCGGCTTCGGCGGCCCTCTGGCCGGTCACGTCCTGCAGGGTCTTGAACCAGCGACGCTCGGCCACGCTCTCCCCTTTGTCGAGCGGTTCTATCACCTGGGACAGGTGAACGACGCCACCATCGGGCCGCACCAGGCGGTATTCTGATTCGACCTTGGCGCCCGACTCGATGGCATGCTCGTGCGCTTCACTGAACGCGGCCCGGTCGTCGGGATGCACCAGTTGCTCCAGCCAGTCGCTGTGGGTGCGCGGCATGGCCGCGGGTTCGCAGCCCGCCAACTGCGGGAGGGTTTCCGACCAGCTTTCATAGACACCATCGGCCCGTGCCACGACATGGGCCAGCTTCGCCAGCACCTGCGCCCGCCGCAGGCCGGCCTCGCGTTCACGCAGGGCCGCCTCCGCCAGCACCCGCCGGGTCACGTCCAGCGGCGCGACGAAACGGGCCGGGCGCCCGCGATAGTGCGTCTCGTGTGATGTGATCTCGACGTAGATCAGCCGCCCATCCTTCAGACGGTGCCGCCACACGCCGCTGTTGAAGACCTGCGCGGGTGTCAACAGCACGGACTGCTCCACGGCGGAGACGTCCTCGGGCGGCCGGATGTCGCGCAGGGTCATCGAGAGGAACTCGTCCCGCGTGTAGCCGTACTTCTGGCACGCCACCTCGTTGACATCGAGGAACTGCAGCGTCTGCAGGTCGTAGACCCACATCGGGGTGGGATTGCATTCGAACAGCTGGCGGTAACGTTGGCCTTCAGCCTCCGCCATGGCAGCACCGGCTGGCAAAGCAGCAGCTGGCGGCTTGTCGCCCTCACTCTGGAGTTGCTGCGATGACTCGCTGGTCATGCCAAAGCTCCTGTCCGTACGTCGTTCTGCGGGTCGCAGACGAACAAGGAATACTCTAGCCGCATGCTGCCAGCTGGCCGCATCCATTCATGTCGGACGGCCGGAGGTTCAGGGTGGGAAACGCCAGCACCGGGAGTACGGCAGCAGCAGAGTGCGTCGGCGGGCCGCTAGAGACTCATCAGCTCGCTGGAAGTGCAGTCCCGACCGCGCTCCTTCGACAGGTACAGCGCTTGGTCCGCACGTTCAAGAACGGTGTCGACCGTGTCCCCTCGTCTCGCCAGGGCAAGGCCTGCGGAGAACGTATATCGGATGCCGGCGTGCGGCTCCAGGCTATGGCGGACCCGCTCGAGCGCGGTCTGCGCGTCCGCCAGTTCGGTGCCAGGAAGCAACAGCAAGAACTCTTCTCCGCCCAGCCGCCCCATGGCCTGGCCGGAGCGCAGATGACCTTGGGTGTGCTCGCAAAAGTGGCGCAGCACCGCGTCACCGCCAGCGTGGCCGTAGGTGTCGTTGACCTTCTTGAAATGGTCCAGGTCCAGCAGCGCAAAGCTCACCGGCTGCGAGTGCTTTCGCGGATCGGTCAAAGCGCTTTCCGCCAGCTTCAAGATGTGGCGGCGGTTGGGCACCCCGGTCAATTCGTCCGTGAAGGCTGCCTGCACCGCCAGTTCGTGCGAGCGTTCCAGTTCGGCGGCCATCCGTTGGTTGGCCCGCAGGAGATTCTCGAAATAGTCCTTCTGGTCACGCAGGGATTTGCGTTGGAGGTAGAGCGAAACGAAAGCGCCCACCTTGCTTTCGAGGACCCGCGGATGCACTGGCTTGACGAGAAAGTCGACGGCACCGGTTTCATACCCGCGAAAGGTTTGCGCCGCGTCCATGCTGGCACCAGTGATGAAAATGATCGGCACCTCGCTCGCATGCGCGTCGCTGCGCATCATCTCTGCAAGCTGGAAGCCGTCAATGCTGGGCATGTTCACGTCCACGAGCGCGAGAGCGAAGTCACGCTCGTGAAGCTGCGCCATCGCCGCTACGGCGGACTCGACTGACACCACCTCCACGCCGGGGCGATCAAGGATCAGCTTCGTCGTTTGGAGGTTGTCGGGGTGGTCATCAACGTGGAGGACGTAGACGGTTTCAGGAGTAGGCAGCTGGAGCTCCCATATCAACGTCTTTCGACGTTAGCAACCTCGTCTGACATTTATCCTGCAGCTGCCGCTGCATTGCAATTGGTTACGCGCCTGAGGGTGAAGCTACCTGTCGCGGCAGGCTTGAGGCCTCAGCAGGTCGATTCCGGCCGAAGGGAGGCCTGCTTTGCTTCACGGCGGCCCTGGCCCCGCTTGAGCCACCACAGCCACAGGCCCGTGATGCCTAGCGCCGCGAGCGCCAGGCCGAGCAGCGCGTTCAGCGTCTCGAGCGCCAGGCCGCCCAGCTCGCCGGTGTGCAGCGGATACATGATGCTGTTCGCGCGGGCGCCGGCGTCGAGCTCGTTCCAGCGGTCGGCGCGCAGCACGGCACCGGTCTGCGGGTGCATCCACACGGAAGTGAGGCCGTTGGGGTGCGGGTCGTCCGGGAGCATCAGCCGCACGCGCACCGGCTTCGCGGAGCCGGCCGGCAGCGCGATGTAGCCGACGGGTGCGGCATCGAAGCGGGCCGCGGCGGTGGCGACCAGCGCGTCCAGCGGCAGCGGCGGCAGTGCCGGGTCAACCACCTTCACCTTGGGCGGTGCCAACGGGGCCTGGCCGGACAGCGAGGTCAGCGCCTGCCCCAGCGGCTTCCAGGCCATGTAGGCGCCTGTCACCACCGGCACCGCGATCAGCAGGCCCAGCACGGCGCCGCCGGTGCGGTGCAGGTCGAACAAACCGCGCAGCAGGCCACGGTCCAGCGCCAGCGCAAACGCCTGTCGCCAGCGCTTGGGCCACCACAGCACCAGGCCGCCCACCAGCAGGACGACGTAGGTCAGCGCCAGCACGGCCAGCAGCGGCTTGCCGGCATCGTTCATCAGCAGCGAGCTGTGGAGCTCGAACACGAAGTTGAACGCGCCCTCGCGCTCGCCACGTCGGCCCAACTCGTGGGCATCGCGCGGGTCGAGGTAGACGAAACCTTCCCAGGGGCCGCGCACGGCAGCGCGCAGGCTCTCGCCGGCCTCGCGCGGCGGGCGCAGCACGAAGGACACCGTCGGGCCGAACTCGGCCCGCAGTTGCTGGCGGGTGCGCTCCAGCAGGTCGGGTGCGCTCGGGCCGGCCGGCACGCTGAACAGCTCGGCATTCATCCAACGGTCCAGCGGCTTGAGCACGATGAGGCTGGCGCCCAGCAGCGCGACGACCGCCAGCGGCAGGCCCAGGGCCAGCGCCGTCCAGCGGTGCAGCTTCAGCCAGAAGCGGCGCATGGCCATCAGAAGCTGCGGCGCCAGCTCACTGTGAGCGTGCGACCGCGGCCGGCGAAGTAGTCGTCGTTGGTGCCGGCCGGATTGGCCTGTGAGTAGTAGCCAACGTACTGGCGGTCGAAGAGGTTCTCGATGCCGACGCCGAAGTCGCCCCAGGCGGTGCCATAGATGGCGGCCAAGTCGGCGAGCGTGTAGCCGCTGAAGTTCTCCTCCAGCCGCGCGGTGCCGACCGTGCGGCCGGTGTTGATGTGGCGCGAGGCCAGGCGCGTGGTCTGCAGGCGCACGTTGCCCTTGGCGGCGAACTGCCAGGCCGCCGCCAGCACCAGCTTGTCCGGCCCCTGCGAGCGCGCGCCGAGCGACACGTCCAGCGGTGCATCGGGCTGCGTCGCCGTCTTGCCACGGGTGCGGGCGTAGCTGGCGCTCAGCGTCCAGTCCGGCAGCGGCTTCACTTCGCCGCTGAACTCGAAGCCTTTGACATGCACCGGCACGCGCAGCACGCTGCCCACGCCGGTCGTCGCGTCCACACGGATTTGCGAGCCGAGGTCGGAGCGCGAGTCGTAGACCGACGCCGAGAAACTGCCCACCCGGCCGCGCCAGGCCAGGCCCACCTCCCGGTTGTCGGTGACGACGGGTTCCAGGGAGATCAGCTTGTCCACCGACTGGTTGGGTGTGGCGACGGCGCGCAGCACCAGACCCACGTCAGGCACGCCGAAACCTTCGTTGTACGAGACGAAGGTGGACCAGCCGCCACCCAGGCGCCACACCGCGCCCAGGCTCTTGACCCACTGGCTGAAGCTGCGCTCGCCGCCCTGCACGGCGGTGTTCTTGTAGAAGGCCAGCGTCTGGTAGCTGTCGACCTTCAGGTTGGCGCTCTCGCGGCGGGCGCCACCGCGGATGGTGACGGGGCCGACCTCGTACTCCAGCTGGGCGAACGGCGCGGTGCTGGTGAACTTCAGTGGCGGCACCCAGCTGCGGCCGGTCAGCGCCAGGCGCTGCTGGGATGTGTCCTTCAGCCAGTCAAGGCCGGTCGTCAGCTCGAGGCCATCGGTGAAGAGGTCGGGCCGCACCCAGCTCAGCTTGACGCCGGCCTTGTCGGCCACGACCTCGGACTGGTCGATCAACTGGCCCTCCGGTGCGATCCGCGTGTCCTGGAATGTCGTCGCCGCGGTGGCGCCATAGAGGCCCGCGAAGTCCTGCTTGTATACCTGGGCACGCGCCTGGCCGCCGGCCAGGTCGCTGTGGCTCCAGTCCAGCGAGACGGTGCGCACGTCGTTGCGCGGCGGCTTGCCCGGCGGCGTGCCGGGCGTGGTGCCGGTCAACTGGCCGGTCGCACGGTTGCCGGGCACGGGCTTCCAGTCGCCGTCGCCCTCCAGGCGGAACTTGTTGAAAGACAACTGCAGCCGCTGCGGGCCGAAGTCGTGGCCCAGCTTCAGGAAGACGTCGCCGGCTTGGGAGTCCTGCGTGTCGCCCTGCACGGCCTCCAGGCCAAGGCGTCGGCCGCTCCCATCGACACCCACGCCGCGCAGCGTGGCGCCGACGTGGAGCAGCGCGTCGAAGCTGCTCTTGTGCTCCAGCGTGTAGCCGGCCTTCCACAGCGCGTCGTCGCTGTGGCCCTGGGTGCCGTACTTCAGTTCGACTCGCTGGCGGGTGCCAGGCTCGCGCGGCGTCTTGGAGATGAAGTTGATGATGCCGCCCGTCGCGCCCAGACCCTGGGCGGCCGACGCGCCAGAGATGACCTCGATGCGCTCGATCAGCGAGGGGTCGGCGAAATAGCCTTCGCGGGCACCGTTGCGCAGCGGATTGCTCTGCGGCACGCCGTCGAACAGCAGCAGCGCGGTGCGGCCGCGCATGGATTCGCCGAAGCTGGTCAGCTTCTGGCGCGATGGTGCGTACGACGGCGCCAGCACCGAGAGCACGGCGCTCAGGTCCTCGGCCACCAGCGTCTGCGTCTCGATCTCCTGGGCGGTGATGACGGAGACCGCGCCGGGAATCTTGTCGATGGCCTTGCTGCCTCGGGTGGCGGTGACGACTACGCGTTCCAGCGTCGGGTCGGGAGTCTGCTGGGCCAGGGCTGGGAGGGCGACGGACAGGGCGAGGGTTAGCAGGCTGAGACGCGGCAACTGCGGGGACGTGGAGGGCATGGGAAAGGGGACAAGGAACTGGGGAGGAGCGACTCGCTCAATGCAAAGCAATGTTAATTCATAATGCGAATCACTCTCATTCGTGCAACTTCATGCCCCCATCCATCGAATCCCACGCCACCCGCCGCCCCTCGGTCTGGACCTGGCCGGTGGTGCTAAATGCGCTGGCTGTCAGCGGCCTCGTCAGCGCGCTGGTGTCGGACGGCTGGGGCGACGCCTGGGCCTGGGCGGCGCTGGGCCTGCCCGTTGCGCTGATGACCTGGCTGGCCCTGCGCCGACGCTGAACTCGCTGCAATCCGACATGCTTTCCTCCCGCGCGATCCGCATTTGGTCCTGGCTGCACAAGTGGAGCAGCCTGGTCTGCACCCTGTTCATGCTGCTGCTGTGCCTAACCGGCCTGCCGCTCATCTTTCACCACGAAATCAACCACCTGACCGGCGCCGAGATCGAGGCGCCGCCGCTGACGCCCGCTCAGGCCGCCGACGCGGCGCGGGAACGCCCCAGCCTGGACCGCATCCTGACAACGGCACGGGCGCTCTATCCGGAGCGCGTCGTGCAGTTCGCCTCCCAGGCCGAGGACAGCGAAGACCTCTGGTTCGTCACGCTGGCGCCTTCGCCCGAGCCGACCGAGGACTTCAAGTCCGTGGCCGTCGACGCCCGCACAGCCGAGGTGCTGGGCCAGCCCAAGCTGGAAGGCTTTATGGGCGTGATGTTCCGCCTGCACATCGACCTGTTCGCCGGCCTACCGGGCAAGCTGTTCCTGGGCCTCATGGGCCTGCTGCTGGTCATCGCCATCGTGTCGGGCGTGGTGCTGTATGCGCCATTCATGCGCAAGCTCAGCTTCGGCGAGGTCCGCCGCGAGCGCTCGCCGCGCGTCAAGTGGCTGGACCTGCACAACCTGCTGGGCATCGTGACGCTGGCCTGGGCGCTGGTGGTGGGCGCCACCGGCGTCATCAACACCTGGGCCGACCTGCTCGTCAAATACTGGCAGTACGACCAGCTCAGCCACATCCTCGCGCCCTACCAGGGCCGGCCGCTGGTTCCCGACGCCGAGCGCGCGCCGGTGCAGCGCGCCTACGACGCCGCGTTGGCGGCTGCGCCTGGCAGCAAGCTGCAGTTCATCGCCTTCCCCGGCACGGCCTTCTCCAGCCCGCACCACACCACCTTCTTCCTGCACGGCCGGGAGCCGCTGACCGCGCGGCTGCTGCAGCCCGTGTTGGTCGATGCGAAGACGGCCCGCGTCACCGACGTGCCCCAACTGCCCTGGTACTTGACCGCGCTGCTGGTGTCGCAGCCACTGCACTTCGGCGACTACGGCGGCCTGCCGATGAAAGTGATCTGGGCGGCGCTGGACATCGCGACCATCGTCGTGCTGGGCAGCGGGCTCTACCTGTGGCTGAAACGCCGCCAGCCCCGCGCTCTGGCCGATGAAGCCGGCATCGAGCCGGTTGCCGGCACCGCCGCCTGACAAACCGCAGGCACCGCTGCCCGCGCTTCCGCCGAAGCCATCGCCACGGCACCCCAAGCGTCGCCCGCACGGAACGGGCGCGCACTCTCCTGCCCGCCATGAAAACAACTCGAACGACCCTTCACCGCATCGCCGTCGCCTGCACCCTGGCCCTCTCTGCCCATGCCACCCAGGCCCAGGAGACCACCCGCCTGGAGCAGGTGCAGGTCGCCGGCAGCCGCTCCACGCCGTCCGACGCCAACCGCCTGGGCGTCGGCGTGCAGGACACGCCGCAGGCCCTGACCGTCATCGGCGCCGAGTTGATGCGCGCTCAAGGCGTGGACAGCCTCGAACAGGTGCTGCTCAACGTGCCAGGACTCACGCAGACCGCCGCACACAGCGGCATCTTCTCCAACTATGTGTCGCGCGGCTTCCAACTCGACAACGCCTCCAACTACTTCCGCGACGGCCTGCGCTTCGACCGCCAGAGCCAGATTTCGCTGCAGAACATCGAGCAGGTCGAGGTCATCCGCGGCCCGGCCTCGCTGCAGTACGGCAAGCTGGTGCCGGGCGGCCTCATCAACTTCGTCACCAAGAAGCCGACCGCCGTCAGCAGGCATGAAGCAACGCTGCTGGCCAACCGCTTCGGCCAGCTCGAAGCTGGCCTGGACTCGACCGGCAGCCTGGATGCCGCTGGCCACGCGCTGTACCGACTCAACGTCGAGGCCAAGCGGCTGGACGGCTTTCGGGACCATGTCGACGGCCATGCCTGGTCCGTCGCGCCCGCCTTCAACTTCGAACTGTCGCCGGCCACGGTGCTCGACGTGATGCTCGAACACAGCCGCCACGACACCTTGCGCGACCCTGGCCAGCCGGCACCAGACGCGACCGACCTGTCGTCGGTGACGCGCATCTCGCCGTCCGCCTTCTTCGGCGAGACGAATGCGACCAACGCCGTGCGCAACACCAGCGGCGCGCTGCGGCTCAATCACCGGCTGAACAGCGAGTGGCAGTTGCGGGTGGACTACTCGGGCAGCCGCTTCGACCGCGACATGCGCTTCACGATCAACCTCAACCGCCGGGCCACCGCACCCACGCAGGTGCCGCGGGTGTCGCGCGCCGCCTTCACCAACGCGGACGCGGACAGCCTGCGACTGGAGGCCTTTGGCGACTTCGCGACCGGCAGCGTGCGGCACAAGCTGCTCGTTGGCGTGGACCGCCTGAAGCGTCGCGTCGACGACCTGACCACCGGCAACACCGTGCTGCCTCCGGTCGATCTCTATGCCCCGGTGCCTACCGGCACCGCGACCTACAGCGCGACGCCGCTGTTCGACGAGCAAATGCGTGCAACCGACACCGGCCTGTACGCGCAGGACCAAATCAGCATCGGCCCCTGGCAGCTCATGCTGGGGCTGCGCCGCGACAGCCTGAAGGAGAGTTATCACGAGGCCGGGCTGGACTTCCGCAACCGCCACGAGGCCACGCAGACTAGCCCGAGCGCCGGCGTCCTGTTCCGCGTCGCGCCGCAGCTGTCGCTTTACGCCAGCTACAGCCGCTCGCTGGACTCCAACGTCGCCACCAACGGCTGCGGCCGCAGCTACGACCCGTCCCGCGGCGCACAGGTCGAGGCCGGCGCCAAGGGCACGGTGTTGGGCGGCTTGCAATGGGCGGTATCGGCCTTCGACCTGACGCGCAGCAACGGCCTGTCGGAAGACCCGACCGGGGCCGTCGACGCCGACGACAACGCCTGTCTCGTGCAGGGTGCCAAGCAGCGCTCCACCGGCGTTGAGCTGGAGGCTTCCGGCCGCATCAGCAAGCAGTGGCGCGTGCATGCCGCCTACACACAGCTCAACGCCCGCTTCACCGAAGACACCGATCCATCCAAGGTCGGCAAGAAGTTGCGCAACGCACCCAGGCAGGCAGCGCGGCTGTGGGCTGAGCACGACCTGGGCAGCACGCTGCCGGGCCTCTCCGCATCCCTGGGCCTGAGCCGCGTCGGCGCGCGCTTCGCCAACGATGCCAACACGCTGCGCATCCCCGCGCACACGGTGTGGGACGCCGGCCTGCGCTACGCCATCCGGCCGGGCGACACGCTGCAACTCGTCGTGCGCAACCTCACCGACCGCCGCTACGTCGAGGACAGCGCCGCCAACGCCAATGCCGTCAATCAGGGTGCCCCGCGCAACCTGACGCTCCGCTACGCGCATGTCTTCTGAAACCACCCACAACACAATGAACAAGCTGCTGCCCACCGTCATCGCCATCCACGCACTGGCCGCGTCCGCGCAAGCCCAGGAAGCGCCCAAACCCACTCAGCTCGACCAGGTCGTCGTCAGCGGCGAAAAGATGCGGCGACCGCTGGACAAGACGCTCACCAGCGTCGCCGTCTCGACCGCTCGGGACCTCGCCGAGCACGGCGATGAGACGCTGACCGACGTGATGGCCCGCACGCCGGGTGTGTCCACGGCCCCGAACAACCAGACCTTCAGCATCCGCGGCGCGCCGGTGGCCGGCCTCGGTGACCAAGGCCCCAACGACCTCATCTCGGTCTACGTCGACGGCGCCGTGCAGCCGCGCCAGACCGTCACGCTCGGCACGTTGTCCGTGTGGGACATGGAGCAGGTGGAAATCCTGCGCGGCCCGCAGTCCACCGTGCAAGGGCGCAACGCCATGGCCGGCGCCATCGTGCTGCAGAGCAAGAACCCGACCTTCGAGCCGACGCTGGCGGTGCAGGGGCGCCTCGGCAATCGCGGCGAGAGGGCTGGCGCCTTCGTCGTGGGCGGTGGCGTGGTGCCGGAGCAGCTGGCGCTCCGCCTGGCGGTCGAACACCAGCAGGACGATGGCTACATCCACAACGAAGTGCTGAACAAGGATGCCAACGCGCGCCGCAGCGTCACCGCGCGAGGCAAGCTGCTCTGGCAACCGACGACGTCGTTCGACGCCCTTGTCACCGTGGCACACACCGACCACCGCCGCGGCAACCCGGTCATCACGCAGCGGGACGACCAACCGCTGTTCTACCGGCTCTATACGAACGCCGACGCCTTCGACAACATGCGCCAGAACACCGTCAGCGCGCAGCTTGAATGGCGCCTGGCCAAGGACTGGACCCTCCACAGCACCTCGGCCGCCACGCGCACACAGTACGACGCCGTGCTGGACTTCGACCAGACCGACACCGCCCCCGTCGACGCCGTGCTGCGCGACCACCGCCAGCGCCTGGACTCGCAGGAGCTGCGCCTGGCCTACCAGGGCCGCCAGCTCAAAGGCCATGTGGGCGTCTATGCCGGCCGCAGCGACGACCTGCGCGACGACCGCCTGTTCTTCGACGGCGAGCCCGTCCTCAACCTCGCGGGCGACACCCGCGTGCGCAACACCGCCGTCTTCGGCGAGCTGAACTGGGACTTCGCACCCGGCTGGCAGCTCATCGCCGGCCTGCGCAACGACCGCGAGCGCAACCGCACCGCCTCCCACTTCGGCGAAGACCCCGACACGGTGACGAACGGGCGCTTCCACGCGCTGCTGCCCAAGTTGGGCCTGAGCTGGCAACTTGACCCCGACCACCTGCTCGGCGCCGTCGTGCAACGCGGCTACCGCGGCGGCGGTTCTGCCTTCAACATCGCCGAACAGAAGGCCGTGCCCTTCGACCCGGAATACTCGACCAACCATGAGCTGAGCTACCGCGGCCGCTGGCTCGACCGCCGACTGCAGCTCACCGTCAACGCCTACCAGACCCGCTGGCGCGACCAGCAGGTGGCCTTCCTGACCCAGCCTGGCAACGAGAACAGCGCCCAGGTCGCCAATGCCGGCTCCAGCCGCCTGCGCGGCGTGGAGGTCAGCCTGCGCTTCGACATGTCGCGCGAGCTGGCCGCCTATGCCGGCGCCGCCTTCAACGACGCGCGCTATCGCCGCTTCGAGACGTTGACGCAGAACCTTTCCGGCCAATACTTCGAACGGGCGCCGCGCACCCAGGTCAACGCCGGCCTGCGCTGGCGAGGCACCAACGGGCTGACGTTCAATGTGGAGGCGACCCATCAGGGCGCCAGCAACTCCGAGTACCAGTCGCAGACCGACAGCAGCGCGCCGAACTTCGGCCAGGTCATCGGCGTGCGCCGAGGCGACGCGGCCACGCTCGTCAATGCCGGCGCGCAGTACCGCTCCGGCCGCTGGACGGCGAGCGCCAGCGTGAAGAACCTGCTGGACAAGGACTATGTGGTCAGCCGCCCCAGCGGCACCGTCGTGACGGCCGGGGCGCCGCGCAGCTTCGGGGCCAGCCTGCGGTTCGATCTCTGACCGACCACACGCAGCGGGTGGCCGATCTCCTGCAGCCGGGAGGAGGTCATGGCCCAGGGCTTGGTTATGAGAACAGCAGCGTCGGCAGGACTGGGCTAAGGCGTGGGCGGCGTCACCGACCGGTCGTCGGCCGAGCGCGTCAGAAGGGCCTTCACATCCGGAGTACGAAAACACAGTCGAATGAGCGAACTCGATGGCCGGTGAA